>Ga0268290_100019_pt1 | contig 218902 bp, 207 predicted proteins | sample MetspRMADM_FD_191346 | JGI IMG/M metagenome (GOLD analysis project Ga0268290, IMG submission 191346) | Soil microbial communities from San-Diego area, Southern California, United States - Methylocaldum sp. RMAD-M | ecosystem: Environmental > Terrestrial > Soil > Desert | place: USA: California... | reverse complement strand
TGGTGGCTCGCGGTGGCCAGCGTCGGCGTGCCGGAATGAGTTCCGCAGTTCGCCGGTCGGTCCCGGTGCGCACTTTCGGGGACTGGAACGATCCGTTGCCCGGTTACGTCGAGGTCGATTTCGTGGCTCATTCGGGTACCTCTTCCTCCGGCAGCTTCGCGCAGACGATGGTGCTGACCGATATCACCACGGGCTGGACCGAGTGCGTGCCGGTGCAGACGCGCGAAAGCGGTCTCGTGATCGCTGCCATCAAGCAGACCCGTTCGCAGTTTCCATTTCCGCTGCTTGGCGCCACCACCTTCTATGAGGCAGGAGAAACGTCATCCAGAGGTACGGAATCTACAACTCCATACAGGACGCGGCGCGACTAAGGGCCTCTTGCCGCATGGGCCGCATAACCTAAGGGACGTTCTAGCGACACATATCCTGAAACAGGCTGGCTCCTATGAACAGGCAAGCTACGCCATCCAAGATACGCGGGACGTGGTGCAGCAGCATCACGGTCGCTTCCTGCCGCAGGACAAGGCCGCTCTCGCCGCAAAGATTTCTCAATCAAGTCCGGGAAGCTGCGTAACATCGAAGGAAACACTCGGCTAGGATGTGACCCCAGCTTGCATCCGAGCTGATATCGTCGTCTCCGCCTCGAGATCCCATCAGGGGTGAGTAGCGGCCTGCACGGTGGCAGAGTGAGGTCGCTAGAAAGCTCTCTGGAGGCCAACCATGCCGATGACAACAGATCAAACTCAAGCGCAAACCGCTACTCTCGTCGATCTTGGCGCAATTTTCGTCTCGTTGGAATTGAGTAAATCAACCTGGCTGGTGACGGCTCTGTCACCATGCAGCGAGAAGATGTCCCGCTATACCATCACCGGAGGCGATATTCTGCCCTGTTCTCGTGTTTTGGCGAGCTTCGCGAGAAGGCCAAACGGCGAAAGAACACGCTTTACCCAATGGTGGTGATTCAAGAGGCCGGGCTGGATGGCTTCTGGCTTGGGCGGGTGTTGAGCAAGGAAGCCTGGATAGAAAGCCAAATCCTAGAGGCTGCATCGATTGCAATGCCGCGCCGACATCGCCGAGCGAAGACGGATCGCATTGATGGCGAAACGCTGATCCGTGCTTTGATTGCATGGAAACGCGGCGAGCCGCGCGCATGCTCAATGGTCAAGCTTCTGACACCCGAGGAAGACGACAACCGACGGATTGGGCGAGAGCGGAAAACGCTGATTGCCGAGCGAGTCTTCCACGTCAACCGCATAAAGGGACTGCTCTTCGCACAAGGAATTCGGGAGTATGAACCCGTCAATCGGGATCGCCGCCAGCGTCTGGGCGGGCTTCGAACTGGCGACGGTCGTCCGCTGTCGAAACATCTGAGGGCCGAAATCTGTAGAGAACTCGATCGCCTCGAATTGTTGCTCGCACAAATCAACGCCGTGGAGGCAGAGAGAGATGCCTTGATCGTCCGCGAGACGTCGGAAACACCCAAGGAAGCGACCGCTCTTTTGAGCATCAAAGGAATAGGACCAGAGTTCGCTACGATACTTTACACGGAACGGCTTTTCCCGACACTTCGACAACCGCCGCCAAATCGCGTCGTACGCAGGCCTTGCGCCCTCCCCTTGGCAAAGCGGCAACGTCAACCGCGAACAGGGTGTATCCAAGGCGGGAAATCCGCGTTTGCGAGCCACCATGGTCGAACTTGCTTGGCTATGGTTGCGACATCAACCGAAATCGACGCTGACGTTATGGTTCAAGGATCGTATCGCTCGGAACGCCGGCCGCTTGAAGACGCCGATGATCGTGGCGCTCGCGCGTAAGCTGCTTGTGGCTCTCTGGAAGTATGTGACCTCCGGCGTCGTGATCGAAGGTGCAATCATGAAAACCGCCTGAAGCCGGAAATGCCTGTGATACGAAGACTCGAATCCTCAGGGCCTGATCAGTCCTGACGGATCCAGGTGAACGGACCGGGAATCCTTTTGGCTTTCAAATGCCGATCTTGAGTTTGGTCCCGTTCTCCTGAGCCCCGAGCCCGTCGAATGCGGGATAATGGTGCTGCCGCTAAGAGCGGCGACCGGATGTGAGGTTATATAGGCCCGAGAACCGGGCCGGTAATTACTATGGGCTCAAACCGCGGATCCGCTTACCAAGGAGAAATTCGATGCCACTGGGATGAACAATTGACAAAAGACCTGATGTGAAAGGATTCGAATCAACCACCTCGCAGTTTCGCAATTAAGCAACCGGCGGCAGACGCCTCTTGAACCTTGACGCACCAGTATGGTTCAAAGATAATCAAAGCGAACAAGAGGCGAGGTTTTCATGACTGCATTTACCATCCGCGTTCCAGACGAAGTGGCCGACCGGCTGAACCAGATTGCTCAAAAGCTAGACCGCTCCCGCTCTTACATGGCCGCACAAGCCATTGAAGATTTCGTTTCACGCGAAGAATGGCAGCTAGCGGAAATTGAAGACGGCATTGCAGAGGCGGAACGTGGCGAATTCGCCAGTGACGACGACGTGGTTCGCGTGGTCGGTAAATATCTAAAGACGACATCTTAGTCATGACGCAGCGGCGCATCCGCTGGACCGTGCGAGCGTTGCGGCGACTCGATCAGATCGGTGCCTATATTGAGAAAGACGACCCGAATGCCGCTGGACGAGTGGTTAGCCGGCTCGTCGCTGCTGTAGATTTGCTGGCAGAGCTTCCGGCCGCTGGGCGCATCGGTCGCATCACCGGGACGCGCGAACTCGCATTGCCCGACATTCCCTACATCATCCCCTATCGCCTTCGGCACGACATCGAGATTCTTACAGTGATGCACGCCTCTCAGAAATGGCCGAAAAAGCTGTAAATTCAGGGCGTCTCCAATCAAGAGTTCAATCGCAGCCACCTCCCGAAATCTGGATTCTGTCTTTTTATTAAGAAGTTCAATGGCTAGAGGCGATGCCTAGCGTACGTCTGAGTTGGAACTCGTGGGATATGCCTAGTGCTTCATCGGGCGGAAACGGTACCCATTCGGCACTTCTCCGTATCAATCCTATGCTTGCGGTGATACAGGAAGGGCGACGGTCGCCGATGCGCGGTCGAAAGATAATCGATGATCCAATCTTCAGCGTCATCAGTCTCGCCGGTTTCGGCAGGTAGGTCCGGAACCCGCTGATGATTTTCAAGATAGTGCGGCTCTTCAATGCTAAAGGCGTGTCTGGCCGCGTGGCATTGACCAACCAAGGACGAATCCATGAAGACGCCGAGACGAGCCGCCAATCCGCGTGACGCCGCCGAAGCGCTGTTCAGCCCGGCCAAGAAGCCGGCAGCGGCACCTGTCGAACAGCCAGTACTGCCGAATGCCAGGGAACTCGTTACCCTCAAGCTCGACAGCAAAGTGCTGGCATATTTCCAGTCGGCCGGCCCCGGTTGGCAAGACCGCATCAATGCAATTTTACGAGCCGCGATGAACGACGAAAACTAGAAGAGCAAGGTGTTCTGGGCCGCTCTCGTTTCCCGTGCTAGGTTTCTTCACAACCAGTGGTTCGGGCAAGGCCGACAACCGTCTGGCTTAGACCGAGCTGAGCAGCAGACTGGTTTCGCTATTCGACACGCCATCGATCATGCGCACCTCGCGCAGCACGCGATCGAAATCCGAAAGGCTGGATGCACGGATATTGGCCACGAGATCCCAATTGCCATTGGTGGTATGGAGCGAATAGATTTCGGCGATGCCGCGGAGCCTGCGAATAACCTGGGTGGTGGACTTGCCCACTACCTCGATCATCATCACCGCCCGCACGGATTGCGCATCGTAATCCTCCCTCACCCGCACGGTGAAGCCAAGCAGTGTTCCGGTTTCCATCAGCCGGTCGAGGCGGTTCTGCACGGTACCTCGGGCAACGCCAAGAGCCTTCGAAAGCCTCGATAGCGAGGCCCGGCCGTCCGCCCGCAAATGCGCGATAATCCGCCGGTCGAGATCGTCGGGAATATATTTGGCACTCTCCATAACGAACCTTCTTCGCAAACTTGGCAACCTGACTGGTCAATTTGTCCAAAATGCTGACCGATGCAACACAGCTTTGGCATTTAGCGGAGAGCGGCGGGCTGGTATCCTTGCCGAGAGTACCAAGGAGACAGATGTGCTGCAGGCCCCTTCCCAAAAAGCCCTTATCCCCTTCGTCAGCGTCGAAAACATGATGCGGCTCGTGCATCACATCGGTGTCGAGGCCTTCCTTGAGGAACTGGCAGGCGTTATCGAGGACGACTTCCGCCGATGGGGGGCGTTCGACAAGACGCCGCGCGTCGCGTCCCATTCGCGTGAAGGCGTCATCGAATTGATGCCGACCTCCGACGGCGAGATCTACAGCTTCAAATATGTCAACGGACATCCGAAAAACATGGCCCACGGGCTTCAGACGGTGACCGCCTTCGGTCTGCTGGCGGAAGTCTCGACCGGTTACCCCGTGCTCCTGACGGAGATGACATTGCTGACCGCTTTGCGCACGGCCGCAACGTCTGCCATGGCAGCACGCCATCTTGCGCGCAACGGCGCCAGGACGATGGCGCTGATCGGCAATGGTGCGCAAGCGGAGTTCCAGGCATTGGCGATGAAAGCGGTGCTCGGCATCGAGCACGTCCGCCTTTACGACATCGATCCGGCAGCGACCGAAAAGACAATCCGCAACCTTGCTGGCTCGGGATTGTCCGTCACCGGCTGCCATTCCTCGCAGGCTGCCATCGAAGGGGCGGAGATCATCACGACCTGCACCGCGGACAAGCAGTTCGCAACCATCCTGACGGACAATATGGTTGGCGCCGGTGTGCATATCAATGCAATCGGCGGCGACTGCCCTGGAAAGACAGAGCTTCACCGCGACATCCTTCTGCGTGCCGATACCTTTGTGGAATATCCGCCGCAGACGCGAATCGAGGGTGAAATTCAGCAAATGGCGCCTGACTACCCCGTAACCGAGCTTTGGCAGGTCATCACCGGCCTAACTCCTGGACGGCGCGACGACCGCCAGATTACCCTCTTTGACAGCGTCGGTTTTGCCATCGAAGATTTCTCCGCCCTCCGCTACGTTCGCGAAAGGCTTCGGCGAACCGATTTTTACCAGGAGATCGACATCATCGCGGATCCGGACGATCCGCGAGACCTCTTCGGCATGCTCCAGCGTGCAAAAGCGTAGTCGAGGGGTCATCGAAGTCGGGCATCCGACGAGGGCTCTTCCCCGGCACCTCGGACGAATGGACGTGACGGCCCTCTTCCGCTAATGGCTGACGGAGACAGTGGCAGCGGGGAAGCGTATGCCGGAACGGGACGTCATCATTGTCGGCGCAGGTTTTACCGGCCTTGTCGCCGCATCGGAACTGGCCAAAGCGGGCCTCGACGTGCTCCTGCTCGAAGCACGCAGCCGGGTCGGCGGAAAGGTCGAATCCGCCATCCTTGCGAACGGCAGACGGGTCGACACCGGCGGACAGTTCTTCTGCCGGGACATGCCGCAATTGATGGCGCTTATTGAGACCCATGGCACGATACCGGTGATGGCCTATGCCGATGGGGAAACCGTTTTCCGTCCCCCCGTTTCACCTGCCGAAGGCCGTGACCTGTGGCAGCGGGTCGATGCGCTTCGGGAGCGGATGATCGCAGCGGATCCCAAGGATCCGGACCTCGCCGGGCTGACCGTTGCCGCCTGGGTTGCACGGCAGGACATTCCTGCAAATGTTGCGCAAGGCTTTCTGCGGCTCGTCAAAGGCCTCTGGTGCCGGTCTCCGGATGAAATCTCCTTCACCTACCTCGCGTCGAACGATCGGCGGATAACCAATACCCATTCGGAATTGGAGATGTTCCTCGCCGGAACCATGCACGGGCTGGCCGAACGTATTGCCGCCAGCCTGGATCATCGGCTGCGGCTTAATGCCTGTGTCACTCATGTGGATCGCTCCCCCGATGGTGTCACGGTGAAAGTGGAGCAGGAGCGTCTTTCCGCGCGCAAACTCATCCTCGCCCTGCCGCCGAGCATGATCCGCCGGCTGTCGTTCTCGCCGGCTCTCCCGGCGCCCCTGAACCGGGCACTTGCGGCCTGGGGCGCCGGCGACGCGATAAAGGTCCACGTGACTTATGCTCGACCGTTCTGGCGCGCCCATGCGCTGAACGGGTCGGTGTTGTGGCAGGAACCGCAAGGCCTCTATGCCTGTGATGCAAGCCATGGGGAGCATGCGGGGTTGGTTGTCTTCATCGGTGGTCCCCTGGCTGCGGATTGGCACGGCAGGTCTCGCGAAGAACTGCAGGCCTTTATCCTCGGCCTGCTTGCCGACGCGTTCGGTCCGGAAGCAGGGCATCCTCAAGAGATCCATATCCGCGATTGGGTTGCCGATCCCTGGAGCGGCGGCGCCTATAGCGACGTCATCGTCGATCTCGATGCCGCAGACGCCGAGGATCTTCTCAACCGCGGCGCACCGCCCGTCTATTTTGCATCTTCTGAGCTCTCCCCCTCTTTCCCGGGCTATATCGAGGGAGCCATTGTGGCGGGACAACAAGTGGCCGGTCGCGTGTTATCAAACATCAGACAAGGAATTGCGACATCATGGCAAGGATAGAGCCGGACGAGAACGAGCCTCCCCGTCCCCGCGGCTCCGGCACCCAGAGCGTTTATGCGGTGTTGCGCCGGGACATCCTTGCCATGGCTCTGCCGCCGGGAAGTCCGCTCGACGAGGTGCGGCTCTCGGAGCGCTTCGGGATGTCGCGCACTCCCGTGCGGGAAGCGCTCCTGCGTCTTTCTGCCGAAGGCCTCATCACCACGCTTCCCAACCGCAATACCATCGTTTCACCGATCGATTTCGCGTCGCTTCCTGGCTATTTCGATGCGCTGACATTGATGTACAGAGTTACCACCCGCGGGGCAGCGATGCGGTCGGAGCCGGAGGCAATGAAGGTCATTCGTGCCCGCCAGACGGAGTTCGCCGCGGCCGTCGAGGCGCAGGACGCCTTGCGGATGATCGAGGCGAACCGCGAATTCCACGTCGCCATCGCCGAGCTTGCCGGCAATGCGTACTATACCTCCTTCTTCGCGCGGCTTCTCGATGAGGGGCGGCGGATCCTGCGGCTTTATTACCGGACATTCGACGATCGCCTGCCGCGCCAATATGTCGAGGAACATGAAAAGATCATCGCGGCGATCGAGGCCCGCGACGCCGGACAGGCCGATGATCTTGCCATTCAGCATGCCGCCCAGATCGTCAAGCAGATCCAGGATTATCTTGCCCGCGACCTGGGTGATCCTCTCGATCTGGAAAAGCCCGTCTGAAGACCGATGTCGCACCCTAAATTACTGTCGACAAACTAAATACAGAGAGGTATAACGTCCGGGCAAGCAAGGAATCCGACATGTCCTGGTCTCACCCTGTCCCGAAGATCACAGATGATGAACGCCGCCGGCGGCTTTCGCTGCTGCAGGCTTCGCTGGGAGAAAGACAACTGGGGGGACTGCTGCTCGGCTCGACGGAGAGCCTTCGTTACTTTACCGGTTTGGTCTGGCACCCAAGCGAGCGGCTCGTCGGCGCGCTGGTGACACCGAACGCGGTCACCTATATCGCACCGGGTTTTGAAGAAAGCCGGATAGCAAGCCTGCCGCATCTGCCGGGCGAAATCGCCCTTTGGCAGGAAGACGAAAGCAGCGCGGCCCTGGTCGCGTCACTCCTGCCGCCTGGCGCAAAGCTCGCTCTCGACGACGCCTTGCCTCTTTTCGTCTATCACCAGCTCGCCGCCACCTTGAGCGCCGATCGGCTCGTTGATGGAAGCCGGCTGATCCGCGACATGCGGCTTCGAAAGTCGGATACAGAAATTGCCATCATCCAATATGCGATGGATCTGACGCTGGAGGTGCATCGCCGGGCGCATGCGATCATCAAGCCGGGCATCACGGCATCCGAGGTCGTGCGTCATATCGACGAGCAGCATCGCGCGCTTGGCGCCAGCGGCTCCAGCTTCTGTATCGTGTCCTTCGGTCTCGCGACGTCCCTGCCCCACGGGGCTGACGGTGATCAGATCTATCAGCCGGGCGACGTCGTGCTGGTCGACACCGGCTGCCGGATCGACGGCTACCATTCCGACCTCACCCGCACCTATGTGATGGAAGAGCCCACGACGGAATTTACGTCCGCCTGGTCAATCGAGCGCGAAGCGCAACAGGCCGTCTTCGAAGCTTGTCGCCCTGGCGCGACCTGCGGCAGTCTTGACGATGCGGCGCGCCGCGTTTTGTCCAGGCACGGCCTCGGCCCGGATTATGCGCTTCCCGGACTTCCGCATAGGGCAGGCCACGGCCTTGGCATGGAAATCCACGAGGAGCCCTATGTCGTACGCGGCAACCCCACCGTGCTCGAACCCGGCATGTGCTTTTCGAACGAGCCGATGATCGTTTTTCCGGGGCGCTTCGGCATACGTCTCGAAGACCATATCCACATGACCCCAACCGGCCCGGAATGGTTTACCCAACCGGCAATGAGCCCGACCGAACCCTTTGCCTGACCGCTTCACCGGCAGCAACGGATCCGACAACCATAGGAGTGCTTGACAATGACCACAGGCTGGAGCGGCGTTTTTCCTGCCGTGACGACACAGTTCAACGAGGATTTCTCGATCGATATCGACGCCACGCAGGGCGTGCAGGATGCGCTCGTGCGCGATGGCGTCAACGGGCTCATCGTCATGGGCACCTGCGGTGAAAACAATTCCCTCGATCCGGAAGAGAAGCGCACGATCCTCAAGGCGGCCGTGGAGGTCGTCAATGGGCGTGTGCCGGTGATCACTGGCGTTTCCGAATTCGACACCCGTCGCGCCGTGGCTTACGCCCGGGACGCGGAAAAACTAGGCGCCGACGGCCTCATGGTTCTGCCGGCCATGGTCTATGTGCCGAAGCCGGAGGAACTGGTCGCGCATTTCAAGGCAGTTGCCGCGGCCACGTCCCTGCCGATCATGCTCTACAACAATCCCCCAGCCTACCGCGTCAACATCACCAACGAGGTGCTGCGCGAGCTCGAAGGCGTGGCAAACATCAAAGCCGTCAAGGAAAGCGCGCCGGACCCCCGCCGCTTCACCGACCTGATCAATGCCTTTGGCGACCGGTTCGATATCTTCGCCGGGCTTGACGATGTGGCGCTTGAGGGCTTGCTGCTCGGCGCCAAGGGCTGGGTATCAGGCCTTACCAGCGCCTTCCCGCAGGAATCGGTGGCGCTCGTGGCTGCGGCAGCCCGCGGCGATTGGGAGGAGGCCCGCCGCATCTATCGCTGGTTCATGCCGCTTCTGCATCTCGATGCCGAACATGACCTCGTTCAATCGATCAAGCTTGCAGAGCAGATCATGGGCCGCGGGTCGGAACGCGTCCGCATGCCGAGGATGACCTTGGCCGGCGCCCGTCGCGCGGAGGTCACCACCATGGTCGAAAAGGCCGCCGCCACCCGGCCGATACTGGCCAGGAAGGCTGCCTGAAGCCTATTCTCCGGCTCTTCGAAACACCTTCTCCACGGCGGGGAGAAGGTAACTGGACGGGCTACGACCGTCCGGGCTCGCCGCTCTGATCCAGAACCCGGCTGAGGCTGAGCGCTGCGATCGTGCAAATGGCGCCCGAAATCAGATATCCGCCGATGAAGATGATGCCGAAATTGCTGGCAAGGCCGAGCGCCACCAGGGGTGCGAACCCGGCCCCCACCAGCCAGGCAAGGTCTGACGTTAGTGCCGCGCCGGTATAGCGGTAATACTGGCTGAAACGAGAGGAAACGGCGCCGGAGGCCTGGCCGAAGGACAGGCCCAGGATACCGAAGCCGATGATGATGAAGGCATCCTGTCCCTTGCCCCCTGCGTCGAGCAGGAAGGGCGCCGAGAACGAGAAGATCGCGATGATCACCGCGCCCGCCATCAGCTGGCCGCGGCGGCCGATACGGTCGGCAAGCACCCCTGACAGGACGATGCCGATGATCCCGACAGCCGCCCCGGCTACCTGAACCCACAGGAATTCGGCCGCCGACTGGCCGCCGTAAAGCGTCACCCAGCTCAGCGGGAAAATCGTCACCAAGTGAAACATGGCAAAGCTCGCGAGCGGAACGAAGGCGCCGAGCACGACGTCGTGGGCGTGTTTGCCGAGCATTTCGAAGACGGGCCGCGGCTGCAGTTCATTGGCCTCCAGCGCCGAGCCGAACTCCTTGCTCGCCACGATCCGCAACCGGGCAAAAAGCGCCACGACGTTGATCGCGAAAGCGACGAAGAACGGGTAACGCCAGCCCCAGGCCAGGAAGTCGGCTTCCGAAAGATTGGCGACGAAATAGCCGAACAGGATGCTCGCCAGCGCAAAGCCGATGGGCGCTCCAAGTTGCGGGATCATCGCATACCAGCCGCGGTGGTTGGGAGGCGCGTTGAGGTTGAGGAGGGAAGCCAGACCATCCCAGGCGCCGCCAAGCGCAAATCCCTGGCCGAGACGGAAGAGCGCCAGAAGCGCCACCGCCCAATAACCGATGGTTTCATATCCTGGCAGGAAAGCGATCGACGCGGTCGATCCGCCCAGAATAAAGAGCGCAATCGTCAGCTTTGTGCCGCGCCCGTAGTTCCGATCGATCCACATGAACACGAAGGATCCGACCGGCCGCGCCATGAAGGCGAGCGGAAAGATCGCAAACGACATCAGCGTTGCCGTTACCGGATCGGGAGCGAAGGGAAAGATAAGCTTGGGAAAAACGAGGACGGAACCGAGGCCGTAGACGAAAAAATCGAAGAACTCCGACATGCGACCGATGATCACACCGATGGCGATGCTGCCCGCCGATATCGGCTTGTCGTCGTGAATCCGGCGGGCATCCCGTTCCATGCCAGACGATGTGGGATTGACGACCGTGTCCATGCTTTCCTCCTGGCGTGACTCCGCCTCACACGGGAAATGTTGATCAAACCGCCGGCGAGATCAAGAACAGTCGGCGAAAAAGCTTGAAGCGTCTTAAGAGCCGCGGCCTCTAGCCGGAGCGGCATTGCGTCCTAGATGTCGTCAGGCGGGCATCGGCAATTCCTTAGGGTTCGGCCTCAGGAACTGCTGATCAGGCCGAAAGGTTTGGCCGCTGCTTTGCGACAAATTGCTGCACTGCGACGAACGACCTCATTCCCGACCGTGCCTCGTCGCGATTAGTCCAACTAGACAAAACGCAAATTTCGAGCCCGAGATGCAAAGTCTTTCCAAGTTCGTCGGCCGTCTCTTCCTTTTCCTGCCTGTCCTGGCTCTCACCGGATGCAACCTGGTGGTCATGTCGCCTTCGGGCGATATCGCCGCTCAGCAGCGGGACCTGATCGTGGTTTCGACCGTGCTGATGTTGCTGATCATCGTGCCCGTTATCATCCTGACGCTGTTTTTCGCCTGGCGGTACCGCCACTCCAATGAGAGCGCCCCATACGATCCGGAATGGCATCATTCGACACGGCTCGAAGTCGTCATCTGGTCCGCGCCTCTGGCCATCATCATCGCGCTCGGCGCAGTCACCTGGATCAGCACCCACAAGCTCGACCCTTACCGGCCGCTGGATCGGCTTGACGCCGAACGCGCCATACCTGCCGAGACAAAGCCGCTTACGGTCGAGGTCGTAGCGCTCGACTGGAAGTGGCTGTTTTTTTACCCGGACTACGGGATCGCGACGGTCAACGAGATGGCAGCGCCCGTCGACGTGCCGATCAACTTCAAGATCACGGCATCGTCGGTGATGAACTCGTTCTACGTTCCCGCGCTTGCCGGGATGATCTACGCGATGCCGGGCATGCAGACCAGGTTGCACGCCGTCATCAACAAGGAAGGCGCGTACGACGGCCTTTCCAGCAACTATAGCGGCGACGGCTTTTCCCACATGCGCTTCAAGTTTCATGGTCTGCAGCAGGCAGGCTTCGATGAATGGGTCGCGCGGGTAAAGACGCAGGGCACCGCTCTCAGTCGCGATGCCTACCTGAAGCTCGAAAAGCCGAGCGCCAAGGAGCCGGTCCGCTATTTTGCCAGCGTCGAGGATGGGCTCTTCAACGCTATCCTCAACATGTGCGCGCGCCCCGGCCAGATGTGCATGAGCGAGATGATGCATATCGACATGGCGGGCGGCGGCGGTACGGAAAGCCACGACAGCCGCTCCAGGCTCGAATATGACAACCGCCATGCCGGCGAGGTTTCCCATGGAGCGGCAAGCCCAGGCGCCACATTCCCCGCCACCGGCAATCCCGCCCGCAGCCCTGAGCCTGCCGAAGGGGTGGATGCGCCGCATCAGCCGTCACAGACGCCAATCCAGCAGGACATGCATGAAGGCCACACGACGCCAGGCAGCGCTCCGGGCGGACCCGCAGCGCCGCAGATGAACCAATCCGGCGCGACGCAGCCCTGACCGGCGTATCAATCGATTTTGGATAGAACCATGTTCGGCAACAACACTTTGACGGAATTCATCTTGGGGCGGCTCTCATGGCAGGCCATCCCCTATCACGAACCCATCCTCGTCGTGACATTCGCTGTCGTGGCTCTGGGCGGGCTCGCCCTGCTGGGGCTGATTACCAAATACAGGCTCTGGGGCTATCTCTGGACGGAGTGGTTTACCAGCGTCGACCACAAGAAGATCGGCATCATGTACGTGGTCTTGGCGCTGGTCATGCTGCTTCGCGGTTTTGCCGACGCGATCATGATGCGCATCCAGCAGGCGATCGCCTTCAACGGCAGTGAAGGCTACCTGAACCCGCACCACTACGATCAGATCTTCTCGGCCCACGGCGTGATCATGATCTTCTTCATGGCAATGCCCTTCGTGACCGGCCTGATGAATTATATCGTGCCGCTGCAGATCGGCGCCCGCGACGTTTCCTTCCCGTTCCTGAACAATTTCTCGTTCTGGATGACGACGGCCGGTGCGATCATCATCATGCTGTCGCTGTTCGTCGGCGAGTTCGCCCGCACCGGCTGGCTTGCCTATCCGCCGCTTTCAGGCGCCGACTACAGCCCGGGTGTCGGCGTGGATTACTACATCTGGGGATTGCAGGTGGCGGGTGTCGGCACCACACTTTCCGGCATCAACCTCATCGCCACGATCGTCAAGATGCGCGCGCCGGGCATGACATTTATGAAGATGCCGGTCTTCACCTGGACCTCTCTCTGCACCAACGTGCTGATCGTCGCGACCTTTCCGATCCTGACCGCTACTCTCGCGCTCTTGACGCTCGACCGCTACGTCGGCACCAATTTCTTCACCAATGATCTTGGCGGCAATCCGATGATGTATGTGAACCTCATCTGGATCTGGGGGCATCCGGAGGTCTACATCCTGATCCTGCCGGCCTTCGGCATCTTTTCGGAAGTGGTGGCGACATTCTGCGGCAAGCGCCTCTTCGGTTATGCCTCGATGGTCTATGCGACATGCGTCATCATGATCCTGTCGTATATCGTCTGGCTGCACCACTTCTTCACCATGGGCTCTGGGGCGTCGGTGAACGCCTTCTTCGGCATCACCACGATGATCATCTCGATTCCGACCGGGGCCAAGATGTTCAACTGGCTCTTCACCATGTATCGCGGCCGGATCCGCTACGAAGTGCCTATGTTGTGGACGATCGGCTTCATGGTGACCTTCGTCATCGGCGGCATGACAGGTGTCATGCTGGCCGTCCCTCCTGCCGATTTTGTCCTGCACAACTCCCTGTTCCTGATCGCGCATTTTCACAACGTGATCATCGGCGGCGTGGTCTTTGGACTGCTCGCCGGCGTCAACTACTGGTACCCCAAGGCGTTCGGCTACCGGCTGGATCCGTTCTGGGGCAAGATGAGCTTCTGGTTCTGGCTGATCGGCTTTTACGTCGCCTTCATGCCGCTCTACGTGCTCGGCCTGATGGGTATTACCCGTCGTGTCTCCCAGTTCGAGGACCAGTCCCTGCAGATCTGGTTCGTGATCGCCGCCTTCGGAGCCTTCCTGATCGCGCTCGGCATTGCCGCCTTCATCATCCAGCTGGTCGTCAGCTTCCTCAGGCGCGACCAGCTGCGCGATACGACCGGAGATCCCTGGGATGGTCGGACGCTGGAATGGTCGACATCTTCGCCGCCGCCGGACTACAACTTCGCCTTTACGCCGGTCGTGCACGATCATGACAGCTGGTACGATATGAAGCGCCGCGGCTACGAGCGCCCGCTCGCCGGGTTCAAACCCATCCACATGCCGAAGAACACCGGAGCAGGCTTGATCCTGGCTGCCCTCAGCGTCGCCTTTGCCTTCGGCATGATCTGGTACATGTGGTGGCTGGCGGCCCTGTCTTTCGTCGCGATGCTTGCGGTCGCGATCGGCCACACCTTCAACTACAGCCGGGATTTCCACATCCCAGCCGAAACCGTAACTGCAACAGAGGACGCGCGCTCCCAATTGCTCGCGGAGCGGACCTGATATGGCAAGCACTCTCCAGGCGCAAGAAACAGACAAGCCGGAATTCTACCTCACCGAGGACCACCACCCGGAAGGCAGCACCATGCTGGGCTTCTGGCTCTATCTGATGAGCGACTGCCTGATCTTCGCGGTGCTGTTTGCGACCCACGGGGTGCTTGGCCGCTCCTATGCTGCCGGCCCCTCGCCCGCCGATCTGTTCGACCTGCCGCTGGTGGCCGTCAATACGGCCATGCTCTTGCTGTCGTCGATCACCTACGGTTTTGCCATGCTGCAGATGGAGCGCAACGCCAAGGCCGAGACGCTGTTCTGGCTCGGCGTTACCGGCGTGTTCGGCGCGATCTTCCTGGGGCTCGAGCTTTACGAGTTCAATCATCTGATCCATGAGGGCGCCGGTCCCACTCGGTCCGCCTTCCTCTCGTCCTTCTTCACCCTGGTCGGCACGCATGGCCTGCACGTCACCTTCGGCATCATCTGGCTGATAACCCTGATGGTGCAGGTCTCGATGCGGGGATTGATCCCTGAAAACCGGCGCCGGCTGATGTGCCTTTCGATGTTTTGGCACTTCCTCGACGTTGTCTGGATCGGCGTCTTTTCCTTTGTCTATCTGATCGGAGTCCTCGGATGAGCTCGCACGCCCCCGCCCGCGAAAGCGCCTCCGCCACCCATCACGGCCACAGCAACGGCCATGGAGCCGGCCACGGTTCCCTGAAGGGTTATGTCATAGGCTTTCTGCTTTCCGTCATCCTGACCGCCATTCCGTTCTGGCTCGTCATGGGCGGCGTCTTCGATAGCAAGCTCTTGACCGCCTTCCTCGTCATGGGCGTTGGCGTCGTTCAGATCGTCGTCCACATGATCTACTTCCTTCATATGAACCCCCGCTCGGAAGGCGGCTGGACGATCATGGCGCTCATTTTCACGCTGGTGCTCGTCGGCATCGCGCTCGCCGGTTCACTCTGGGTCATGCATCATCTGAACGCCAACATGATGCCGATGTCGCCGGAAATGATGAAGAACATGCCGTAAGGATCCACGACCGTGAATCCGGATGCGGATCGGCTGGGGTCCGGAGAGGAAGAGACTTCCCCGTCTCGCCGGTCCCGGCTGCTCTTCGCGACCGCGATGTTGTTCCTTGTCGCAGTTTTCCTGGGTCTCGGCACATGGCAGGTGCAGCGGCTTTTCTGGAAGCTCGACCTGATCGAGCGGGTGGAGGCCCGGGTGCATGCCGATCCCGCACCGTCTCCGGGACCGGCCGAATGGGCCGGCATTACCGCGGAAAAGGACGAGTACCGCCGCGTCACTGCAAGCGGCACATTCCTCCACGACAGGGAGGTCCTGGTTCAGGCGGTAACGGTGCTTGGATCTGGTTTCTGGGTCGTGACGCCGCTTCAACGGGCCGACGGTACAACGATCCTGGTCAACCGCGGCTTCGTGCCGGAAGACCGCCGCGACCCGGCGTCACGGGCGGATGGAGAAGTCGCGGGCACGGTTGAGGTTGGCGGACTCCTGCGCATCACCGAGCCGGATGGCGCTTTTTTGCGAACCAATGTCCCCCACAATGACCGCTGGTATTCCCGCGACGTGGCAGCGATTGCCGCCGCCAAAGGGCTCACGAACGTCGCTCCCTATTTCATCGATGCCGATTCTGCCCCCAATCCCAGCGGCTTGCCGGTCGGCGGGCTGACGGTCGTGCAGTTCCGCAACAGCCATCTCGTCTACGCCATCACCTGGTATTTCTTGGCAGCCATGAGCGCGGGGGCCGCCTATGCGGTGCTGCGCAGGCGAATCGGCTGAAGTGTCACGCGGCCGGATTTGATCGGCGCGGATGCCAATTTTGGCTGGCCATGGGAACCCATGCAGGTTACCTAGGTTTTGGAGGAGCGATGTCCGCCCGTCGTGCAGACATCTTTGAGAGGAGATATCGGGAGGATTTAGCCAAAACAGGAGAGGCTTGATGACCAGAACCGTTTTGAACGCCGTGGGTAAGAGGCTTTATTATAGTGGCACCTCGACGGCGTGGTTTTCCGCCACCGGCTCCGGGCCGACCTTATCGGGAACTGCCGGCAACGACTCCATGTGGGGCGATAGTTCCGTCAACGTCACCATGAGCGGCGGTACAGGTGATGACATCTATTACCTCTACTCGAGCATCAATCGCGCCTACGAAGCCGCAAATTCCGGCGTCGATACCATCGACACCTGGATGAGCTATACTCTCCCCCTGAATTTCGAAAACCTCCGAGTGACAGGCGACAAACGTTTCGCTTTCGGAAACAGCGTCGACAACATCATCTCCGGCTCGTCCAGCCGGCAGACATTCGACGGCGGCGCGGGCAATGACGTCCTGATCGGCGGCGGTGGCGCGGACACTTTCATCTTTGCCAAGGGAAACGGCAGCGATCTGATTACCGATTTTGGCGCGGACGACACCATCCGGCTGAACAAGTACGGATTCACATCCTTCGAACAGCTCAGCAGCCATTTCATCCAAGAAGGCGCAAACCTGCGCATTGACCTTGGCGGCGGCGAGAGCCTCGTTTTAGCTGGAACGACGGCGGATAAACTCAACCCGGATCAATTCGCCCTGAGCCTCGACCGCTCCGGGCTGACCCAGACCTTTTCGGACGACTTCAATTCGCTGTCTCTCTACAACGGCACAAGCGGCACCTGGGACGCCAAGTTTCCGTGGGCTCCCGCCAAGGGCAGCTCCATGCCAACAAATGGCGAACTGCAGTGGTATATCAATCCGCTCTATGCCCCGACCGCTTCGGCAAACCCCTTCTCCGTCAATAACGGGGTCCTGACGATCACCGCGAAGCCGACCCCGGCGGCGCTCGAGAGCGTGGTGAACGGATATGACTACACGTCGGGCTTGCTCAATACGCACTCCACCTTCTCTCAAACCTACGGCTACTTCGAGATCCGTGCCGATATGCCAAATGACGGAGGCGTCTGGCCCGCCTTCTGGCTGCTTCCCGAGGATGGAAGCTGGCCGCCGGAAATCGACGTGGTGGAGATGCGCGGCCAGGATCCCTACACCATACATGTCTCCGCCCATTCCAACGCCACCGGCACGCAGACAACCCAGAGTTCAGCGGTTAACGTTCCCAGCACCGACGGCTTTCATACCTACGGCATGTTGTGGAATGAAGACGAGATCGTCTGGTATTTCGACGATGTCGCGATAGCGCGGGCCGATACGCCCGCGGATATGCATGAGCCGATGTATATGCTGGTCAATCTGGCGGTCGGCGGCACCGCGGGAACCCCCTCGAGCGGTCTGATCAACGGTTCACAGATGAAGATCGACTACATCCGCGCCTATTCGCTGGAGGACGCGCCGATTGCCGCGGCCGCAGACACGACGAATGATTGGCTGATGTGAGGTCACGTCAGCCCGAGACGCCCGATAGCACTGGCGAGAGCAGGATGGAGCCATCCTGCCCTCGATCATGACCGGCATTCCCCCTGATGAGATGACTCGCGAAATCGGCCGCTCGTGGCGTTCTTGATCTGCCTGTTGTCCTTTATCACCTGTGTGCCGGATCTGGTTCTGCCGCTGGCTCTGGCAGGCGCAACGCAGTCAATGAACGCTGCGGCGGCCGACAACATAGTGGCTGCCGGCCGGAGACGCTCCATTTTGGAACGGGGGCTGTGGGTATTTAGAAAACGCTGATCATGTTTACTAACGGACCTGGAACTATGAAACCGCAGCAATAATATTCCCGGGGCCGTAGAGACCCCCTTGGTTACCCCACCTGCGGCCGGAAGCTTGGCGGCGTGATGCGATAGGCGCCGCCGAGCCTCCGTCATGTGCTCCCGCGGCTGGCTCCGGCTGAATGTTATCTTCCAATCCCAGGGGAAAAAACTATCGGGCATGCCGAATGCCCGCGGCGAACATGGTCGTCACGGTGTCACAAGGGATGGGCAGGCAGTCGGTGTGTTAGATGGGTGTCAGGTTTTCTGCCTGCCCGATCGCTTCGGCTTTTCCGGGGAATATGGCTGCGGAGGGTCCAAATTCCGAAACCACTTCGTCCCGGCGGTTGGCGCCCTGACGGCATTGCCCTGCCTAAAACGACCGCCATCAAGCGCCGGATGCTCCCCGTTGAGGAGACCGGTTCGCGACCCGGCTCCCTGCTCGATGACGCGATCACTATAACCGCGACCGAAAAAGCGGGGATGGAAGGGGGATATTTTTCGCAGTTAGTCGCTGAAACGGGACGGCAATTTCTTCGCTGTCCGTCGAAAACATCCCCACCTCGGGGATATTGTCGCGCGCTTACGAACCGTTCTCCAGCCATCGGATCTGCTCCGGCGAGAGCCGGATATCGAGCGCCGAGAGACTGTCCTCAAGCTCGCCCACGGTTCGCGGTCCTATCAGCGGTATGACGGGGAATGGCTGCGCGATGACATAGGCCAATGCCACGTGGATCGGGTGGCGACCGAGTTTTCCGGCAAGTTCGATTGCCCGGTCGCGGCGTTCGAAGTTCCGCTCCGAATACCAGACGCGCACCAGTTCCTCGTCGTCTTGCTTGTCGCGTCCGGCCCGGTCCGTGAAGAACCCGCGTCCCTGGCTCGACCAGGCGAAATTCGGCATCTGCTTTTCCGTCAGCCATGCCTTCCAATCATCGTCAGATGCGGCAACACATCCTGCCCAGATCGGGTCGAGCATCTCGGCGAGGGAAAAATTGTTGGAGAGCGCCCCTGGCACCGTCTTCCCATTCTTCCGGGCATAGGTGATCGCCGCGTCCATCCGCTCGCGGCTCCAGTTCGAGCCGCCGAAAATGCCGCGGATCCTGCCGCGCCTAACTTCCGCATCCATTGCGTCGACGAATTCGCCGACCGGTATGTCAGGATTGTCCCGGTGCATGAAATAGACGTCGACATAATCGGTCTTGAGCCTGTCAAGCGATTGATCCAGTTGCCTGGCGATGACGTCGGGATAACAAAGCGGCGAATGCGCGCCCTTGCCAATCAGGACAAATTCTTCGCGCGGCACCTGCCGGCTCGTGTGCCAGTCGCCAAAAATTTTCTCTGTCTTGCCGGCGCCATAGACATAGGCGGTATCGAATACATTGCCTCCCGCCTCGTAAAAAGCGTCCATGGTCAATGACGCCGCGGCGAAATTCGGGAAGAACTCGAAGCCGAGGCTGATCGCTGAGGCCTCCTTCGCAACGCCCGGAATCTGCCGCTTCGGAATGCCGCTGCCAAGACGCACCTTTCCGCCGGTTATGTTGGTGGAACGCCTGGCGGCCGTTTCCACGGCGTATTCCAGGCCGACCGAGGCGCGCCATTGGTCAAGAACGCGCAGATTGCCGAGCGAGTCCGCAGCGGTCATCCCCGGCCAGGAAAATTCACCACGCCCCCCGCGGATCGCCTCGCCGACCGCATCGACCTCGAAGGAATAGAGGTACCGTTTCTCCTCAAGTTCGATGGTTTCGCGCTCGTCGCCTTTGATGATCTCGATCCGTCCGGCGCCGCCATGGCGGCCCGAGGCGAACCAGAAGTCCTTAACCTCGATCCGCCCCTTGGAGCCGATGATGCGAAGCGTATTGTCCTGCTGCGCCATGATCGAGCAGGAAACTTCCGCGACGATGCCGTTTTCGAACTTGAGGACCGCCGAAGCCCATTCGTCGACGCCGGATTGGCCGAGATGGGCTGCGCCCGCGACAGTCTTGGGCTCCACGAAATCCCTGCCCTCCACAGCTCCCGCAATCAGCCGGGCCATGGATACGGGATAGCCTCCGACGTCCAGAATGCCGCCGCCCGCCATGTCGCCATTGAAGAGCCGGTGCTCCGGCTTGAAGCTTCCCATGTTGAAGCCGAAGCTCGAGCGGATGATCCTGACGTCTCCGACAACTCCGCTCTTGACCAGCTCCACCAGTTTCGCCGTCTGAGGGTGCAGGCGATACATGTAGCCTTCACCCGCAAACACCCCGGCCTTTTTCGCTTCGTGGAAGATCACGTCGGCGTCGAACGCGGAAAGCGCCATCGGCTTTTCGACCAGCACATGTTTGCCGGCGCGGATTGCCTTGATCGCCCATTCTGCATGTCCGACATGGGGGACTGCGATATAGACTGCGTCGATCTCTGGATCCCTCAGCAGCGCATCATATCCGGCGACGACCTTCGCTCCCGGAAAGGCTTCCGAAAGACCGGGCTTGTCCGGATTGCGGGTGGCGATGGCGGCGAGCCGTCCGGTCTGCGAATGCGCGATACCTTCGGCGAATGCGCGTGCAATAGTGCCCGGACCGATGATGCCCCAGCGGACATGGTTCTCTGCAGTCATGATTTTTCCTTTGATACCCTTTGAAATTGCTTAGCGAAGGCGATTGCCTGTTTGGTCGAAAAGAAAGACGCGGCTCGCCGGCACCCCCACGGTAAGATGCCGGCGGTCACCCCTGTGGCGGCTTTCAGGTTGCTCGATGACGACCGTCTCACCCGCAAGGCTTGCGTGGACGTAGCTGGTATTGCCGAGGTGCTCGGCCACTTCGACAGCCACGGTCAGATCCGCATCACCCTCGCCGGGCGGAGCAAAATGCTCTGGCCGGATGCCGAGCGTGACAGATGCGCCTTCGCTGATCTCGGTCGAGAGCGGGAACGCGAACCGGACTTTCCGGTCAGACGAGAGGGCAACGACCGCTCCGTCCGGCGTCTTTTCCACCACGTCCGCCTTCAGGAAATTCATCTTCGGGGAGCCTACAAAGCCGGCGACAAACTGGTTGGCTGGATCGTCATAGAGATCCAGCGGCGCTCCCACCTGCTCGATATGCCCAGCCCGCAATACGACGATCTTGTCTGCAAGCGTCATGGCCTCGGTCTGATCGTGGGTCACATAGATCATCGTGGTTCCCAGCTGCTTGTGCAACTTGGAGATCTCGACCCGCATCTGGACGCGGAGCTCTGCATCGAGGTTCGAAAGCGGCTCGTCGAAAAGGAATACCTGCGGCTCGCGAACGATCGCTCGTCCGATCGCGACGCGTTGGCGCTGGCCACCCGAAAGCTGGGCAGGACGCCGGTCCATCAGTTCGTTGATCTGCAATATGTTCGCAGCAAGCGAGACCCGGCGGGCGGTATCGGCTTTGGGGTTGCCGTTCATTTCCAACCCGAAGGAAAGGTTCCGCCGGACGCTCATGTGGGGATAGAGCGCGTAGGACTGAAAGACCATTGCGATGCCGCGATCGGAAGGCTCGGTGTCGTTGACCACTTTTCCGCCGATGCTGATCGTGCCGGCGGAAATATCCTCAAGGCCGGCGATCATGCGCAGCAGGGTCGATTTCCCGCATCCGGACGGCCCGACGAACACGGTGAACTCTCCGTCCTCGATCTCCAGGTTTGCTCCGTGAACGACCTGATAGGCCCCGAAGCTCTTAACGACATTTTCGAGTTTGATTTTCGCCATGATCCCTCCCCGACTATTTGACCGCACCGGCCGAAATCCCGGCGATGAAGTGGCGCTGCAGGAAAACGAAGACAACCAGCACCGGGGCCGTCAGCAGCACCGCCCCTACCATGATGCCGCCCCAAGAGACCCTGGTGAGGCCGATCAGGGTTCCGAGCGCCACCGGCGCCGTCATCATGTTCGGCCGCGAATTGATCAGCAGCGGCCAGAGGTAGTTGTTCCAGGAAGACAGGAACAGGATGATCGCAAGCGCTGCCATCGTCGGGCGCGCCAATGGCAGCGCGATGTGCAGAAAGATCCGCCACTCCCGCACTCCTTCCACCCTCGCCGCATCAAAGAGTTCGCCCGGCATCATCGAGAAAGCCTGCCGCATGAACAGGACGCCGAGCGAATTGAACAACGGCGGGACGATCAGCGCGATCCAGGTATTGGCGAGCCTGAACTCACGGGCGACCATGATGAACTGCGGAATGACGACCACGGCGAAAGGCAGCGTGATCGTGCCGAGGATGATCGCCACCACGATGGTGCGGCCGGCAAAACGGTAACGCGCCAGCGCCCAGCCTGCCATCGACGTCAACAGGACGGACAGGATGGTATAGATGATCGCGACAGTGATCGAGATGAACATCGCCCGGATGAAATTCGTGTCCGCCTGCAGATTGCGGAAGTTGGCACCGAATTCCGCCGAGGGCCAGAGCACGATATCAGGGCTGAAGATGCCGTGGTCGGGCATGGTCGAAAAAACGAACATCATCCAGAGCGGGAAGAGCCATATGATCGCGAGCGGGGTCAAAACCATGTGCAGCGCAATCTTCTGCATCGTAAGCGAGCGGGATTTCGATCTCATTTTTTCTTCTCGCCTCCGAGCATGAGGTTGAGCAGAGAAATCGCCACCGCCAGACCGGCGATCGTGTAGGCGATTGCCGAGGCGTAACCGAAGTTCAGCGAGGTGAAGCCTTGGCGGTAAAGCAGCAGGCCCAGGGTCTCGGTTCCTCCGCCCGGCCCTCCCCGGTTGGTGATCAGAAACGGTTCGGTGAAGAGCTGCATGGTGCCGATGACCGAGAGCACGACGCAGAAGCTGATGATCGGCTTCAAGAGCGGCAGGGTGATATGGACGAACTGCTGGAACTTGCTCACTCTGTCTAGTGTCGCTGCTTCATAGACGTCGTCGGGAATCGATTGCAGGCCGGCAAGCAGGATGATGGCGTTGTACCCCGCCCACCGCCAGGTGATCGCGATGATCACCAGCGCCATGGCAGCATTGGCATTGTCGAACCAGGAGACGGGGGACAATCCGACAGAGGTGATCAGCTTGTTGACGATGCCGAAATCGGCGCTGAACATTAATCTAAAGACTGCGGCATAGGCCACCTCGCCGACCACGACAGGCGCAAAGAAGGCGAACCTGTAGAGCGGCCGTGCCTTCAGAAGCGGAGAATTGAGAAGGACCGCCATGACGGTCGCGAGCGCGATCATCACCGGCACCTGGATCACCAGGATGATCAGCGTATTGTAGAGCGCGTTGTAGAAGGCCGGATCGCCGAACAGCCGCCCCCAGTTTGCCGACAGGCTGAACCGCCACGGATTGACGCGCGTGTTCTGGAACGAGATCAGCAGCGAGTTTATGATCGGCCAGAGCCAAAAGGTGACGAAGATCAAAAGGTAGGGGGCAAGGAAGGCATAGGCCGCCCTATTCCTCGAAAGCATCTCGTTCTCCTGTCAGGAATTGCCAAGCGGGAATATCGGGCGGCTTGACGCCGCCCGATAATTCTCATTGCGCAACGGGCAGTCCGGTGGCTGTCGCGATCTGCTTCGCCGCGTCATCAAGAGCAGCCTTCGCGTCCGGGTACCCGCCGGCGAAATACTTCGTCTGTGTCGCCTGGTAGATCGCATCCGCATCGCTCTGGAAGGCCGTGCCCCGGCTTGGAACGATTTGCGGCAGGGTGACGAGGATATCCGACCAAACAGCCTGGCCGCCCCAATAGGATTGCGGCTCCTTCACGAACGGATCCTGCACCGCCGACAGAAGCGATGGAACGAGGCCGAACGCTTTCAGCATCGTGACCTGGCCCTCATTGGTGGTCAGGGCATATTCGATGAATTTCCAGGCGGCTTCCTTGTTCTCGGAAGCGGCGCTAAGGGCCAGGGACGAACCTCCGAGATTGGCTGCCCGAGGGCCGTCGGCCGTCAGGCTCGGCATCCGGTAGACGCCCCATTTACCCGCCAGATCGGGAGAGTTGGAGCGGATAGACCCTTCGAACCACGCGCCATACATCTGGCTCGCGGCCTTGCCCGCGGTATTGGATTGGATTTTCTCATCCCAGATCGCGGCCGTGATCAGGCCGGCATCCTTCATCTCCTTGATCTTCTCAAGTGTCGCGACGCAAGCGGGCTGATTGATGGTGATCGTCTGGCCATCGGTCGAGAAATAGCCGCAACCCTGCTCGTTGGAAATCATCCGGAACCATTCGCTGTCGCCGTTGAAATCGGCTTGTGCCATCACGGTTCCCGGATTGGCAGCCATCACCTTCTTCCCTGCGACAATGAAGTCGTCCCAGGTCTTGATCGTCGCGGGATCGACGCCGGCCTTTTCATAAAAATCGCGGCGATAGAAGAGGGCGACCGGTCCCGAATCCCACGGCACGGCGTAAGGAACGCCGTCCAATTCAAGCTCGGTCCGCTTGAATTCGGGGAAGAGTGCCTGGATTTCCGGCGTATAGCCAACCTCACTGAGGTCGGCGAAACAATCGGGGAAGCGGTTCCAGAAGACTTCCGCTTCGAAGTTTTCAACCGAGACGATATCCGGCAGGCCTTCGCCTCCCGCCGCGCAGGCTGCAAGCGTCTTGTCGTAGACCTGGTCGTTGCCGAGATCCTCCACCGTCACCTTGATGTCGGGATATTTCTTGTTGAATCCTTCGAGCGTCGCCTTGAGAGACGAGGCTGCGACGTTCCAGCTCCAGATGGTGATTTGGCCGGACTCTGCGAATGCCGTGCTCGATGCAAGCAGTACGACCGCGGCCGTCGGGCCCGCGAGTTTGAAGCGCATTGAAAACCTCCCTTTTCCAATTGCTGTCCCTTCGGAACGTGCCTAAATTATCGCCTGCGAAACATCTGTCTCCGAAAAAGGGAACATGGATTTGGCGGAAAGTAAGGTAGTCAGCAAAGCGATCTACCACCCGGGCGCAAGCAGCATAGAAGGCCTGCCGACTGCCTTGCAGATGTTTTTCAACCACCCGCCGATCATGCTGATGCCGCACTGGCACGCGCAGGTGGAGGTGAATTACGTGATCCGCGGCGCGGTCCGCTATCGTATGGGCGAGCACGATATCCGGCTTAGCGCCGGCCAGATGTGCCTCTTCTGGGGTGGCCAACCGCACCGGATGGACGAATCCTCCGACGATTCTCTTTATGCCGGCGCGCATCTCCCGCTGGTGCATTTCTTTCGCCTGCGGCTGCCGGGCGACCTCTCAAGCAAGCTCATGCATGGGGCCACTTTGCTGACATCGGCCACAGATGCGGCGGACAAGGAGAACTTCGCGCGCTGGTTCGAATATGTAACGTCGGGCAATTCCCTCAAACGCCAGCATGCCGTGGACGAATTGCTGCTTCGGATCGAGCGCATCGTTCTCGATTCCTATTGTCTGATACCGGAGGTTCCCTCTGGCGCTGACACCGCCGGCCCGGACCAGCCCTATGCGCAGTCGGCCAAAAGCGTCGCCCGCATGTGCGACTTCATCGCCGCCAATTTCATGCAGGATATCGACACGATCGACATCGCCCGCGCCGCCGACCTTCATCCGAAATACGCGATGAATATTTTCCGGCGGTCAACCGGAATGACGCTCAGCAAATACGTCAACCTCCTGCGGCTCTCCCGTGCCCAGGCGCTCCTGATGCAGGACGGAGCCAATGTGCTACAGGTCGCCATGGATAGCGGCTTCGGTTCGATCAGCGCGTTCAACAAGTCCTTCCGGCATATTTCGGGCATGTCGCCCTCCGATTTCCGGCGGGATAGCCGCTTTGCCGCCCACGCAATGTCCTAAGCGGAAATGCCGTGTCCGGCAGAGACCAACCCTATCTCATCTTGCCGATGCTGGCATACATGCCGGTGGTCCGAAACTCGGTGGGGGTAATTCCGTAGACGCGGCGAAATACCTTGGCGAAATAATTCGGGTCGTCGAAACCGCACATGATCGACACTTCCTTGACGGGCAGAAAGTCGCCTTTGGTCAGAAGTTTCGCCGCCCGCTGCAGCCGTTGCTGCAGCACGTATTCTGCGGGTGGAACCCCTTCGCTCTCGGCAAAGCTTCGAGAAAAATGCGCGCGGCTGAGCCCGACGATTTCAGCCAGTTCGCCGACAGGAAGCGGCTTATCCAGATTGGCATTGATATGGTCGATGACGGGCTGCATCGCACTTTGCTCCGCGGCAAAGGCAGGCGAGCCAAAGACATCGTCGTAAAGCGCCATTGCCGCTTCATAGGCAATGGCGGACGCCACGCCTGGCGTGGTGGCGCCCTTGACCAGCCGCAAGCTGCAGTCGGCTAGGTGATCGATCGTCGAGGGCTGCAGCTTGAGCACGGGGCCGGCGAGTGCCAGGACCATCTTGTGGATCCGCAGTGTCTCTTCGCCATGCATCGAGATCCAGAAATATTCCCAGCGCTCGTTCTTCTCGAGCCAATAGCGATGGTTGTGCGGCACGAGCAGGAGGAAGGTGTCGCCGGCCTGCAGCCGATAGTTCCGGTTCTGATAGCGCAGCCGGCCGGAACCGCTGATCGTATGTTGCAGCACCGTGAAAGGAACCTGCCCGCGCTTTCTGCCGTCCCAGTCATAGACCTCGTTCTGGCGCACTTCATAACCGGCGCTGGTCGGCATGGCGTGCAGCCGCTGGCGGCCCCGGGGGAAGGAAACCGTTCTCATCGACTGTCCGTGGGCGATCAAATCCTGCAGCACAAATTTACCCTCGAAAGCATAATACTTCTCTGGCGACCCCTACCGAATTGCGCATAATCCACCGCATCGGAGGAAGGGGACCGCGGCCGGACGTCAAGCCGGGAGGACTAAATGCACGAAACCAGGCATTTCCGGGCCGCGTGCGTGAGCATGCCGTCTATCCACCTCTGCGCCACTCCAATCTAGCATTTCTCAGACCAGGGTGAAGGACATGAGTTTCAAAATCGCTATCATCGGAGCAGGCAGTGTCGGCTTCACCAAGAAGCTGTTCACCGACATTCTCTGCGTGCCGGAATTCCAGGACGTGGAATTCGCCCTGACCGATATCAGCGAACATAATCTGGAGATGATCAAGGCGATCCTCGACCGGATCGTCGAGTCCAATCGGCTGCCAACGAGGGTTACCGCGACAACCGATCGCCGCCGCGCGCTGGAGGGTGCCCGCTACGTCATCAGCTGCGTGCGCGTCGGAGGCCTGGAAGCCTACGCGGAAGATATCCGCATCCCTCTCAAATACGGCGTCGACCAGTGCGTCGGCGATACGATCTGCGCGGGAGGCATCCTCTATGGCCAGCGCAATATTCCGGTCATTCTCGACTTCTGCAAGGATATCCGCGAAGTCGCCGCCCCTGATGCCAAGTTCCTGAACTATGCGAACCCCATGGCGATGAACACCTGGGCTGCCATCGAATACGGGAGGGTCGAGACGATCGGTCTATGCCACGGCGTGCAGCATGGCGCCGAGCAGATTGCCGAGGTGCTTGGAGCCAAATCTCTGAGCGAGCTCGACTACATCTGCTCCGGCATCAACCATCAGACATGGTTTGTCGATCTGCGCCTCAACGGCCGTAGAATAGGCAAGGATGAGCTGGTCGCTGCCTTCGAGGCACATCCGGTCTTTTCCCAGCAGGAGAAGCTGCGCATAGACGTACTGAAACGCTTCGGGGTCTATTCCACCGAAAGCAACGGCCACCTCTCGGAATACCTGCCCTGGTACCGCAAACGCCCGGACGAGATTGCCAGGTGGATCGACATGTCCGACTGGATCCATGGCGAGACGGGGGGCTATCTGCGCCACTCGACCGAAACCCGAAACTGGTTCGAGACCGAATTCCCGCAGTTTCTCGCTTCCGCCGAAAAACCGCTCGATCCGGCCAAACGTTCGAATGAGCATGCCAGCCACATTCTCGAGGCTTTGGAAACGGGCCGGGTCTATCGCGGTCACTTCAACGTCAAGAACATTGGTGTGATCACCAACCTGCCCGCTGATGCGATCATCGAGTCGCCGGGCTTTGTCGATCGCTTCGGCATCAACATGGTTGCCGGCATCACCCTGCCGGAAGCCTGTGCGGCGACCTGCATTTCGTCCATCAACGTCCAGCGCATGTCGGTTCATGCGGCCATCAGCGGCGATATCGATCTCCTGAAACTCGCTGTCCTGCATGATCCGCTGGTCGGTGCGGTCTGCACGCCGGAGGAAGTCTGGCAGATGGTCGATGAGATGGTCGTGACGCAGGCCCGCTGGCTGCCGCAATATGCCGATGCCGTCCCGGCGGCAAAGGAGCGGCTCGCCCGCAGTACGGTGAGGACGCGCGATTGGGCGGGTGCGGCACGCCGCAACGTGCGCTCCATCGATGAACTGCGCGCGGAAAAGGAGACGCTGAAACAGGCTGTGTGAAAATGCTTCGGCAAAGCCGGCTAGGACCGGATCTTCGGGAGGAAGGTTGTCGCCCGGAATTGGCTTTACGATCGTTCGAGGAGAAACGGAGACGCTGCGGCGCTCCGAACAGGAGGGAGAGGCGATGAGCAATTTCAAAACTGCCGGCATGCTTGCCGGACTGGCGCTCGGTGTCTCGGTCGGGGCGATGAGCGCCCATGCATCCGAGCCGACAACGCCGCCGGTTCCGCCGCAATTTCCGGCGGAAGGCAAGATCAAATACGTATCGCGCGACTCCATCGTGGAGTTCAAGGCGCTGTCCGAATATCACGAACCGGATTGGCTAACGAAGAAGTTCGTCTCCGCCGGGAAGCTGCCTCCGGTCAAGGATCGTCTGCCGAAGGAGCCGCTGGTCTTCACGACGGAGAACATGCCGGACGGCGCGGGTATCTATGGCGACACATTGCGCCACGTCATCGGCGGACGGCCGGAAGGCTGGAACTACGGCGCCGGTCAGACCCAGGGCTGGGGCGGCATCGACATCGGCCTGTCGGAATGCCTGACGCGTACGGCGCCCTTGTTCCAGGTCGAGGCGAAGGATACCGAGCCGCTGCCCAATCTCGCTAAAGGCTGGGAATGGTCCGCCGACGGCCACAAGCTCACCATGCATCTCGTGGAAGGCGCCAAATGGTCCGACGGCGATCCCTTCGACGCAGACGACATCATGTTCTATTGGGAAGACGAGGTCATCGACCCGAACGTCTCGCCGCTCGGCGGCGGCGCATCCCCGGAGGCCTTCGGCGAGGGAACGACCCTCAAGAAAATTGACGCATATACCGTGGAGTGGACCTTCAAGGAGGCCTTCCCGAAGCAATATCTCTACACCATGGCCTATCCCAACTTCTGCCCGGGGCCGTCGCATCTTCTCAAACCGCAGCATCCGAAATATTCCAAAAACACATACGACCAGTCCAAGAACGCCTTCCCGCCAGAATTCCTGAACATGCCGGTGATGGGCGGCTGGGTGCCGGTCGAATACCGGCCGGACGACATCATCGTGATGCGGCGCAACCCCTACTACTGGAAGGTCGACGAGAAGGGAAACCAGCTGCCCTATCTCAATGAGCTGCACTACAAGCTTTCGACATGGGCGGATCGGGATGTGCAGGCAGTCGCCGGCTCCGCCGATATTTCAAATCTTGAACAGCCCGAAAACTTCGTGGCTTCGCTGAAACGCGCTGCCGAAAAGACCGCGCCTGCCCGCCTTGCCTTCGGACCCCGGCTGATCGGCTATAACATGCGCATGAACTTCTCGGGCAACGGTTGGGGGGATCCCGACGAGCGCGGCCAGGCAATTCGCGAGCTCAACCGCAACGAGGACTTTCGCAAGGCGATCACCATGGCGGTCGACCGCAAGGCGATCGGCGATTCCCTCGTCAAAGGTCCGTTTACCGCCATCTATCCGGGCGGCATTTCCTCCGGCACGAGTTTTTACGACCGCAACTCGACTGTCTATTATCCCTACGATCTTGAGGGCGCCAAGGCACTGCTCGCCAAGGTCGGGCTCAAGGATACCAATGGCGACGGCATCGTGAATTTTCCGTCCGGCACGGCCGCTGGCAGGAATGTCGAGATCGTTCTTCTGGTCAACAACGGCTACGCGACCGACAAGAGCCTGGCGGAAGGTGTCGTCGGCCAGATGGAAAGGCTGGGCATCAAGGTCATCCTCAACGCGCTCGACGGACCCAAGCGCGACGATGCCCATTATAGCGGACGCTTCGACTGGGCAATCCAGAGAAGCACGCCGGAACTCGCTTCGGTCGTGCAGAATACCGAGCAGCTTGCCCCTGTCGGCCCGCGCACGAGCTGGCATCACCGTGCAGGCAAGGACGGCACGCTCGATCTCATGCCTTACGAGAAGCAGCTCATCGAAATCGTCAGCAAATTCCAGACCAGCCAGAACAGCGATGAGCGCGTCAACCTGATGAAGCAATATCAGAAAACGGCGACGGAGCATGTCGATACCATCGGCCTTACCGAATATCCGGGCGCACTGATCATCAACAAGCGTTTCTCGAATGTCCCGCAGGGCACGCCGATCTTCATGTTCAACTGGGCCGAAGATTCCGTCATCCGCGAACGGCTTTGGGTCGCGGCGGACAAACAGGGCAAATACGAGCTTTTTCCCGAGCAATTGCCTGGAAAACCCGGCGACAAAGGCCCGATGAATTAACCGAGTCCCCCTCCCAGTGAAGCAACCGGCCGCGCGTCGTGACGCGCGGCCGGAAAGATCCCGACAACAGGCCGGCTGCGGCCATCAGGAGAAGCGAACCGTCCGATGCTACGATTCCTGCTCGTGCGTATAGGCTCGGCGATCCCCGTCCTCGTCATCCTGAGCGTGGTGACCTTCGCGATCATCCAGGCGCCACCCGGTGACTATGCCGACTATATCCGTTCGCAGCTCATCAATCAGAGCGGCGCCTCCTTTGCCCAGGCGGAGGCCCAGGCTCAGGCATACCGTGCCGAGCACGGACTCGATAAGCCCTTAATTATGCAATACCTTAACTGGATCAAGGGCATCGTCACCGAGGGCGATTTCGGTCACAGCATGTATTACAATAGGCCCGTCGCGGATGTTGTCGGAGAACGTCTGCCACGCACGCTGGCGCTGGCGCTTGTCTGCCACCTCCTCGCCTCGCTGCTCGGTATCGGCTTTGGAATCTGGGCAGCAACCCGGCAGTATAGCTGGATCGACAATCTGCTTTCGGGCATTTCCTTCCTCGGCATGACGGTGCCCCGCTTCCTGATGGCGCTGATCATCGTTTACCTGCTCGTCTTCCAGTTCGAAGTCTCGGAGATCGGCAGCTTCTTTTCACCCCAGTATGGCGGAGCGCCGTGGTCCTGGGCGAAATTCGTCGATCTCGTCAGCCATGTTTGGCCAGTCGTGGCGATAGCCACCTTCGGCGGGCTTGCCTATAATATGCGGGTCATGCGAGGCAATCTGCTCGACACGCTGAATGCTCAATACGTGGAAACGGCGCGCGCGAAGGGCTTGTCCGGCGGTGCGGTCATCATGAAGCATGCCGTCCCGAACGCACTGCATCCGCTCGTCATGTATCAGGGGGTTGCCCTCCCCTACATGCTCACCGGCGAGATCGAGACGGCCATCATCTTTGCCCTGCCGACTGTCGGTCCCGCCATAGTCGGCTCGATGGCGATCGGAGATGTCTATGTCACGGCAACCTTTATGATGGTGCTGTCGGCGACGCTCATCGTCGGCAATATTATCGCCGACCTGCTGCTCGTCATGCTGGACCCGCGTGTCCGCCAGTTCGCGGGGGCCTGATATGCTCGCTTTCGATACCGCACCGACATCGACGCAAGAGGAAACAGTGAAGCACGGGCCGGACGGCAACGAGAGCTACACGGCACTTGTCTGGCGCCGGCTGAGGCGCTCCTGGACAGGCTTGATGGGTCTCGTCCTCGTCGCCCTGCTGATCGTGATGGCCGTCTTTGCGGATTTCTTTGCGCCGATGGACCCCAAGGCCACCCATGTGGGCTTTGCGCCGCCACAGATGATCAGTTTCCATGACAAGGACGGTAACCTCGCCTTTCCGCCGCGGGTCTACGCGCTGGCTGAATCGGACGAGCTGGACCCGGTCACCTTCCAACCCGTCCTCGGACCGGACTACGACAATCCGCGCCTGCTCGGCTTCTTCGTAAAGGGTGCCGAATACAGGCTCTTCGGCCTCATACCTCTCGACCGGCATTTCTTCGGCACGGTCGACGGGCAACCGGTGCACTTCCTCGGTACCGACAAGTTCGGCCGCGACGTGTTATCGCGGGCGATCGTCGGCTCGCGCATTTCCTTGATGATCGCGCTCGTCGTCGTTGGCATCGTGACCGTTATCGGCACCACGGTAGGCCTGGTATCCGGCTATTTCGGTGGGACTTTCGACGTCTGGGTGCAGCGGTTTGTCGAGCTGGTACTCGCCTTCCCGCAACTGCCCCTCTATCTGGCCCTGACTTCGCTCATCCCGATCACCGCCCCAACCAATGTCTTTCTGGGCTTCGTGATCATGGTGATGTCGGCACTGGGCTGGGCGCAAATGTCGCGCGAGGTGCGCGGCAAGACCATGGCGCTGGCGCGCGTGGACTATGTGCGGGCGGCGATCGCCGTCGGCGCAACCGACCGGCGGATCATCTTCCAGCACATCCTGCCGAACGTGATGAGCCACGTGATCGTCGCGGTCACGCTGCACATTCCGAGCGTGGTCCTGCTGGAATCCTTCCTCGGTTTCCTCGGCTTTGCGGTGAAGCCGCCGCTGATTTCCTGGGGCCTGATGCTGCAGGATACGGCAAACTATTCCGTCATCGGAACCTATCCGTGGATCCTGGCGCCTGTTTTCTTCGTGCTGGTAACCGTCTTCGCATTCAACGCGCTGGGCGACGGACTGCGCGACGCAGTCGATCCTTATTGAGGTGATGACAATGGCTCTTTCGCTTGTGAATTCCCTCGCCCCGCCGCTCCGGCACGATCACGATCAACGCATCGACAGACCGATCATGGACGCCCGCAATATCGGGGTGAGCTTCAAGGTCGAGCACGGGAATGTCCAAGCGGTGAAGGACATCTCCTTCCAGCTCTATCGCGGAGAGACGATTGCCATCGTCGGCGAATCCGGCTCGGGAAAATCGGTGACGGCGCGCACTGTGATGGGACTGTTATCCAAACGGGCCGTTGTTTTGCCGACATCGAGCATCGACTACGACGGCTGCAACATATTGAAGCTTTCGGAACGAGCCCGCCGCAAACTGCGGGGCAACCGCATCTCCATGATCTTCCAGGAGCCGATGAGTTCGCTCAATCCCATCTATTCGATCGGGAGCCAGCTGGTCGAGGCGATCCGCGTCCACCAAAAGACGAACCGAAGGCAGGCCGAAGCGCGTGCGCTGGAGCTTTTGAAACAGGTCCAGATTCCCGATCCCGAGGCGCGGCTGAAACAATATCCGCATCAGCTTTCCGGCGGCCAACGCCAGCGCGTGATGATCGCCATGGCGCTTGCCAATGAACCGGACGTGCTGATTGCGGACGAACCGACGACCGCGCTCGACGTGACGGTGCAGGCGCAGATCCTCAATCTCATTCGCGCTCTTCAGGAAAAGTTGCGGATGGCGGTGATCCTCATCACCCATGACCTGACGGTGGTGCGCAAGTTCGCCGACTACATCTATGTGATGCAGCATGGCGAAATCCGCGAGCACAATACCAAGGAACATCTCTTCGCCAATCCGCAGCACCCCTACACGAAGCATCTGCTCGCATCCGAGCCCCGAGGCCGCGCCAATCCGCTTCCGGAAGGCTCTGACGTGGTTTTGAACGCGAAGGGCGTGCGGGTGTCCTTCATGCTGCGTCACGGCGGCTTTTTGAAGCCCGACCTGCGTGAGCTGGTGGCCGTCGACAGCCTGAACCTGGCGCTGTGCCGGCACGAAACGCTCGGCCTCGTCGGAGAATCCGGTTCAGGCAAGACCACTTTCGGACAGGCACTGGTGCGGCTCAACACGCCGCAAGCAGGCGAGATCACCTTCGACGGGCAGCCGATCCACCAGCTCTCGCGGGCCGGAATGCGCCCGTTGCGCTCGCGCATGCAGATCGTCTTTCAGGACCCCTTTGCCTCGCTCAATCCGCGCATGACGATTGGCCAGATCATCGAGGAGGGCCTGGTCGTCAACGGGCTTGGCGTCACCAAGGCCGAGCGCCTCGATCGCGTGCGGGCCGCGCTTTCGGCCGCCGGCATGCCGGGCAATATCCTCTCGCGCTTCCCGCACGAATTTTCAGGCGGCCAGCGCCAGCGTGTCGCGATTGCCCGCGCCATCGCACTGGAGCCCGAATTCATCCTGCTCGACGAGCCGACCTCGGCGCTCGATCTCTCCGTTCAGGCGCAGATTATCGAGCTGCTGCGCAAGCTGCAGGACGAGCGCGGCTTGAGCTATCTCTTCATCTCACATGATCTGAAGGTCGTGCGCGCCCTCTGCCACCGGGTGATCGTCATGCAGCACGGCAAGATCGTGGAAGAAGGTCCCGTCGACGAGGTTCTCACCCATCCCAAGACCGCATACACCGAACGGCTGGTCAAAGCCGCTTTCGATGTCGCCTAACTGCCGAATGCCGGAGGTTTACATGGCAGCTCATCCCAAGATCGCCTTCATCGGAGCCGGATCGACCGTCTTCATGAAAAATATCGTCGGTGACGTTCTTCAGCGTCCCGCGCTGTCGGGCGCAACCATCGCGCTGATGGACATCAACCCGCAACGGCTGGAGGAAAGCGCCGTCGTCGTCAACAAATTGATCTCGACGCTTGGCGTCCAGGCAAAGGCAGAGACCTATTCCGATCAGAAAAAGGCGCTGGCGAACGCGGATTTCGTGGTTGTCGCCTTCCAGATCGGCGGCTATGAGCCCTGCACCGTCACGGATTTCGAGGTGCCGAAGAAATACGGCCTGCGGCAGACGATCGCCGATACGCTCGGGGTCGGCGGCATCATGCGCGGGCTTCGCACCGTGCCTCATCTGTGGAAGATCTGCGAGGACATGCGCGCTGTCTGCCCGAATGCGATCATGCTGCAATATGTGAACCCGATGGCGATCAATACCTGGGCGATCGCGGAGAAATATCCCGACATAAAACAGGTCGGCCTCTGCCACTCGGTTCAGGGAACCGCGATGGAACTGGCGCATGACCTCGATATTCCCTACGAGGAGATCCGCTACCGTTCGGCCGGCATCAACCACATGGCCTTTTTCCTGACCTTCGAGCACCGCCAGAAGGACGGCTCCTACAGGAACCTCTACCCGGACCTTCATCGTGCCTATCGCGAAGGCCGAGCGCCAAAGCCCGGCTGGAACCCGCGCTGCCCGAACAAGGTGCGCTATGAGATGCTGAAGCGGCTTGGCTATTTCGTCACCGAAAGTTCGGAACATTTCGCCGAATACACGCCCTATTTCATCAAAGAGGGCCGCGAGGACCTGATCGAAAAGTTCGGAATCCCTCTTGATGAATACCCGAAGCGCTGCATCGAACAGATCGAGCGCTGGAAGGGACAAGCGGAAGCCTATCGCAGCGCCGACAAGATCGAGGTGGAGGCATCGAAGGAATATGCGTCCTCCATCATCAATTCGGTCTGGACGGGCGAACCGTCGGTGATCTACGGCAATCTGCGGAACAACGGCTGCATCACCTCGCTGCCGGAAAATTGCGCGGCAGAGGTACCCTGCCTTGTCGACGCTTCCGGTATCCAGCCGACTTTCATCGGCGATCTGCCGCCGCAGCTCACCGCGCTGATGCGAACCAACATCAACGTGCAGGAACTGACGGTGCAGGCGCTGATGACCGAAAATCGGGAACACATCTATCACGCCGCGATGATGGATCCTCACACGGCAGCCGAACTTGATCTCGACCAGATCTGGTCCCTCGTCGACGACCTGCTGGATGCTCATGACACCTGGCTACCGGATTGGGCGCGCTCCACCCGGAAGGCTCGGGTTGCCTGAGCCGGAAACCACGCCACGTCGAGGCCGGAAAGTCGATACCTCCAGTAAGCGCGCAGAACACATGCACTCTCCCTTGTAACAGGGAGAGTGCATGTGAAGTGGTTCGATGGTTTTCGCTATCGTCACGCAGGCCGTTCGGAAGCGCTTGGCCGCCATTTGATGAGATGCTTTTCGGCGATGTCCAGCATGCTGTCGATAATCAGGACAAAGATCGCGAGGATCAGGATGCCTGCGAAGACACCGACCGCATCGAAATTGCCTTCCGCCTGAGCGATCAGATAGCCAAGCCCGGCGGAGGAGCCGAGATATTCCCCGATGATCGCTCCGACGACGGCAAAGCCGACCGAAGTGCGCAGCGAAGACAGGATCCAGCTTGCCGCCGCGGGGAAATAGACGTGACGAAGCAGATCCGATCGCTTGGCTCCCAGAATGCGGGCGTTCGACAGCACCACCGGGTTCACTTCACGGACGCCCTGCATAGCGTTGAAGAAGGTGACGAAAAACACCAGCGTCACGGCGAGCGCCACCTTGGACCAGAGACCGAGGCCGAGCCAGAGGACGAAGATCGGCGCAAGCACGACGCGCGGGATCGCGTTCAAGCCCTTGATGAAAGGGTCCAGAATGCGCGCGGCTGAACGGCTGAGGCCGAGCCAGACGCCTGCCGCCACGCCAAGTGCCGTTCCGACCAGGTAACCGAGCACGGTTTCCGTCAGCGTTATTGCCACATGGCTATAGAAGCTGGCGTCCATTATCCAGGATACCACCTGATTGAAGATGTCGACCGGAGCCGGGAAGAAGAAGACATCGATGACCCCGATGGTGACACCGAGTTGCCAGCCGCCAAGAATTGTTATCAGCAGCGCGACCTGAATGAGACGTTCAGTCATGGCGTTCATAGCTTTTCTCCACTTCGCCGCGCAGCGACGACCAGATGTTGCGGTAAAGATCCATGAAGCGCGGATCGAGCTTGATTTCAGCGACATCGCGCGGACGTTCGAGATCGACGGGGAAGCTGTCGATCACGCGCGAGCGTGGCCCGGCGGCAAGCACCACGACCCGATCTCCGAGCGCGATTGCCTCCTCAAGGTCGTGCGTGATCATCACCACGGCGCGGCGCTCTTCCTGCCAGAGACGCAGGAGTTCGTTCTGCATCAGGTGCCGGGTATGGATATCGAGCGCCGAGAAAGGCTCGTCCATCAGGATGACCTTGGGGCCGGTGATCAGCGCCTGCGCCATCTGTACGCGCTTGCGCTGCCCGCCTGACAACTGATGCGGATAGCGGTGCTCGAAGCCCTTCAGTCCGACTTTCGCCAACCATTTCATCGACTGCTCGCGTCGCTCCGCCGTGCCCACACCTTTGAACATCGGACCGAGTTCGACGTTCTCCAGCGCGGTCTTCCAGGGAAGCAGGGCATCCTGCTGGAACAGATAGCCGATATCGTTCTGAACCCCGCGCACCGGCTGACTGTCGATCGCAACGGTACCACTGGAGGGTTTCAGCAGCCCCGCGATTGCGTTGAGGATCGTGCTTTTGCCACAGCCGGTCGGTCCCACGATGGCGAGAAACTCGCCATCGGCAACGCTCAGGTTCACATCCTGCACGGCCACATAGGAGCCGAAGGACATGGTGACCGCGTCGATTGAGACCATCGGCTTTGCCTGATGCGGACTTTCCGTCGGGGGCGTGGGTTTTAGTACGGCCAATGCCATCTTCTCCTCCTGTCAGTTGGCGGCGACGTTGCCGACCTTGCCGACGAACTCGTTCGTGTAGGTTTTCGTAAGGTCGATTTCAGCCGCGGCGACTTTTTCGTTGAAGCTCTTCAGGACGGCGAGCGGAGTCTTGATGTCTTCCTCGTCCATGCGCCCGTCCTTCGAAAAGATCGCCTTCGCATTCTCGACCGCCTTGATGTAGGTGTCACGATCGCCGGAGATGAACTCCTTCGGCAGCTTATCGACGATCTCTTCGGCAGAGTGGCTATTCATCCACTCGAGCGCCTTGACCGTCGCATTCGTGACCTTCTGGACGGTTTCCGGATTGTCTTCGATATAGCTCTGTGTGGCATAGAGGACCGAAGTCGGATAAATCCCGCCATAGATCGCCTTGGCACCTTCGTCGCTGCGCCCGTCGATCAGGATCTTGCCGACGCCCTTGGCTTCGATGAAGGTCGCGGCCGGATCGTAATTGACGAGCAGGTCGACCTTGCCTTGTTCGAGCGCCGCCACCGCTGCGGAGCCAGAGCCGACGCCGATCAGCGACACGTCGTTTGCGGACAAATTGTTGCGCTGCAGGTAATAACGAACGAAGAAGTCGGAAGACGAACCCGGCGAAGTGATGCCGATTTTCGCTCCCTTGATCGTTTCCGGTTTTGCCGGGTCGAACTTGCTGTCCTTGCCGCCCGCCAGCACGAGCCCGGAGTTGCGAGCGAGTTGCACGAAAGCGACAACTGCCTTGTTCTGGGACTGCATCTGGATGGTATGGTCGTAAAAGCCGACTGCGATATCCGTCGAGCCGGCCACAAGCGCCTGAAGCGTCTTCGAGCCGCCCGATGCGAAGTTCTCGACTGTCACCTCCAGGCCTTCCTTTTCGTAAAGGCCGAGCCCCTGGGCGACCGGAAAAGGCAGATTGTTGAGGTTGTAAGAGCCGACACTGATGCGGACGGGGTCCGCAAAGGCGGACCCGGCAAAAGCGACGGTTGCCGCGAGGGCGAGCATGAATTTGCGCATGATATTCTCCTCCTGATGGTGGCGCCCTCCTGGCGGCCACGGTTATTATGCCGCACAACCCAGTTGCGTGACAGGTTTTGCGAAGACTTGTCCGTCGAACAGCCGCCTGGCTGTTCGAAGAATCCCGGCAACGACTTTGCCGTCTCGTTCATAAAGCTTGACGTCCAGGTGGCCGCTCGGGTGTTCGATCGAGAGCACCAGCGGCGGCTTCTGCGTGCCGACGAGGAGCGAGGCAATGGTGCCCTCTTTGATGCACGCGGTCGCGATCCCCACCGCCCCTGTGGTCGCCAGCGACGGGTGACATTGATGCGGCATGAAATAGCGCACGTTGATTTTTCCTCCGGAGTTCGGCCTCGATATGAGGACCGGCTTCGGCGTCACCTGACTGCGCACGTCGCCAAGGCCCATCCGTTCGCCGGCTGCGATGCGCAGTCTCTCCAGCCGTGCCAGCAATTCCCTGTCAGCATTGAGTTCAACCGCTGTCTCGAAGCCGGTCGCGCCGACGGAGACTGCTTCGATCAACATCATCGGCATTGCGCAGTCGATGCAGGTGACAGCCACACCATCGATCAAGTCCACTGGCTTGCCGGTGGGAAAGAGCTGTCCGGTGCGAGCCCCGGCCGCGTCCATGAAAGTCAATGCGATCGGCGCTGCACGGCCGGGCACGCCGTCGATCGCAGCATCACCGAGATAGGAGACGCTGCCGTTTGGAGTAGGAACCTCGGCGTCGATCAGCTTGCCGGTGTTGACGTTATGGATCCGGACGAGTGTCGTTTCTCCACGAACGGGGACAAGTCCGGCTTCGATTGCGAACGGGCCGACCGCAGCCAGCATATTGCCGCAATTCGGCGAGGTGTCGACGATCTGTTGATCGACACGCACCTGCGCAAAGAGATAGTCGACATCGGCGCTTGGAATACTCGATGGCCCGACGATCGCCACCTTGCTCGTGACGGGGTTACCGCCGCCAATGCCATCGATCTGCAGCGGGTGACCCGAACCCATCACGGAGAGCAGGATTCGGTCGCGTTCACGAGTATCGGCCGGAAGATCGCGGGCCAGGAAGAATGGCCCCTTTGAGGTGCCGCCTCTCATTAGTACGCAAGGGATCGCGAGCAGATCGTTCATCGCTTGTGCTTCCATTGGAATTATGTCATCGCCGTATCAATCGACGCTCTTTGATCCAATTATCGGAAGAGGCGTTTATTTGTGAAATGCGAAGAATCGGAGGATTGATGCAGGATGAGCATTAATTGCGAGATACTTGATCTTCGAGCCTTCCTGAGCGTCGTGGAATTGGAGAGCTTTCATCGCGCGGCCGACGCTCTGCATCTGTCACAGCCGGCGTTGAGCCGCCGCATTCAAAAACTGGAGCAGGTTATCGGAGCACCTCTCCTGGAACGGACGACCAGGCATGTGTCCGCCACAGCTCTCGGTACGGAGCTCGTGCCGCTCGTCCGGCGCATGCTGGAGGAGTTCGACGGTTCTCTGTTTGCGGTCCGTGACGTCGGACCCAATCGAGGCGGGCTGGTGACGATCGCATGCCTTCCCACGGCGGCATTCTACTTCCTGCCGACCGTCATCCGACAGTTCAACGAAGAGTATCCGAACATTCGCTTTCGTATCCTCGATCTGCCGGCGACCGACGGTCTTCAAGCCGTGGCACGCGGGGAGGTGGAGTTCGGCATTAACCTCATGGGCACGTCGGATCCCGATCTGACCTTCGAGCGGCTTGTCGAAGACCCTTTCGTGCTGGCAGCGCGCAGGGATCATCCCCTCGCGGCCAAGCCTACGGTCGGGTGGGCGGACCTGGAACCCTATCATCTGATCACGGTTCATCGATCGAGCGGCAACAGAACGCTGCTCGACGCGGCACTGGCAAAATCAAACATCAAGCTTCGCTGGTTCTACGAGGTGACCCATCTGTCCACCTCCCTCGGATTGGTGGAGGCGGGCCTCGGGATTTCGGTGCTGCCACAAATGGCAACCCCGCGAGAAGACCATCCGTTTCTGATCACCCGGCCCATCCGCAATCCCGAGATATCCCGTACGATCGGCGTGGTTCGCCGTCGCGGCGGCACCTTGTCGCCGGCGGCAGAGCGATTTCTCAAGATGCTGATGGGTGTTTGGGGCACTGTTTAAAAAGCGCGAGGAACGCGACAGCCGCAAACCAGAAGTCTCTTGCGACCATAGCCTCTTTTTCCGCAAGCCGCGAAAAAAGCAAAGCGGATGAAAAAAACCGGTTCGCCGATCGTCTTTGGGTCTGGAACGCATGCCGCGCATGCGCCGGAACCGGGATGATCGAGAACGAGGTCGCGCCATGAAATCTCATCTTCATGCACTGCAGGGCAGGCCAATTCTGCCGCGCTCCTTCTCCGGCCCGGCCCCATCCGCACGAAATCAGCAGCAGTTCGAAGTCTCCATTCTTCGACCGGAAGCCAACAGCGCCAAAACCCGGCAACCGGATCACTGTCGGCACGAGCCCGACTGAAGGACGGCAGGTCGCGGGCTGTCAGTTGGGCAAAGCCAAAACGGAGCGCCGTTGGCGTAATCGCTCTCTCGCGCAACGGGAATGGAGAAGCATGCAATCGTCAAGGCAAGCGGCGGAAACGGCGACATTCCAGAGTTTCGCGAACTGCTATCTTCGCGAAGTGAGCCCCGGCACGCCGGTCGTGCATCGCACGGCCACCGGGACGGTCGACGGCGTGGAATGGTCGCTGCCGCGTCAGCACATGCTATTGCGCGCGGAGATCGTGTCGGCGTCGATCTGCGGGCCTCAATATTTCGGCAGGCTTTGGTCGCGGGCGGTTTCCGAAACCTCCTGGCGTCAGATCGAACCTCTGCCAGCTCTCACGGCTCTCATTCACGAAGCCTACCGCCGGATCGACGGGGGCGAGCGCGATGAGCTGCGTAGGTTCGAAGTGGAGCTTTTGGCGCGGGTTTTGGACAGCTATCAGCAGATGCACAACTATATCGAGAGAGCAGAACGGGGATATCGAGAAGAGGATCATTTCATAAACGCCGAACAGTCGCTCGTGTTCGGCCACTGGCAGCACCCGACGCCAAAGAGCCGGCAGGGCATGACCTATTGGCAGCAGGAGAGTTATGCGCCGGAACTGCGCGGGGACTTTCGGCTCCACTATTTCGCCGCCAAGGCAGATCTTGTGCGCCAGGCTTCCGCAGGTGTTCTGCAGGCCGACGCAATAGTGCGAGGCCTGCTCGGGCCGTCGAGCGACAGCCTTCATATTAGTGCTGATGAATGCCTCATCCCCATGCATCCGCTTCAGGCCGAAGCGCTGCTCCTCCAACCCGAAATCCAGGCGCTGGAACAGAGCGGCAAGCTGAGGTCCCTAGGTCCTCTGGGACTCCGGTTCACGGCGACTTCCTCGGTACGGACCGTCTACAGCGACGGCGCCGACTGGATGGCGAAATTCTCGCTTCCCGTGCGGATTACCAATTCCGTCCGCATCAACCGCCGCCAGGAGCTCGATGCCGGTGTCGCCATGGCGCGGCTCATGCAGCGCATCCGCCTTGCAGAACGGGTCACCGACTTCCGCGTCATCCACGATTCCGCCTATATCACGCTCGACCTGCCGGATCGCGAGGAAAGTGGCTTTGAGGTCATCCTTCGCGAAAACCCCTTCCGGGGCAAGAAGGGACTGGGCGTCGTCACCGTAGCCGCGCTGACCGCCGATCCCCTCCCCGGGAGGCTTTCGCGACTGGAGCGGATCATCCGCGAACTGGCGGTCCGGGGCGCCAGCGGGGTCTCCAACATTGCGCTCGCATGGTTCAATCGCTACCTCGCCTGCGCCGTCGAGCCGCTGATCCGGCTCTATGATGATCACGGTGTGGCGCTCGAAGCCCACCAGCAGAACAGCCTTCTGGATATTTCGTCAGGCTACCCTTCGGTCAGCTATTATCGCGACAATCAGGGCTTCTATCTATCCGAGCGTCATCGCGGCCAGCTTGCAGGCCTTGTCCCGGAAACGGAGACGATCGCCTCTCTCTATTTCGCCGATGGCGAAATCCGCGACCGCTTCGCCTATTACCTGATCGTCAACCAGGTGTTTTCCGTCATTAGCCGCATGGGGCATGACGGTCTCTGCGACGAGGGCACGCTTCTTTGCGTGCTGCGCGCGCATCTCGAAGAGTACGCACGAACCATGCGCGGTGTCGGCGGGGAGTTTGCAAGGCATGTCCTCGATCTTCCGACCATCACCTCCAAGGCCAATCTGACGACCAGGATGCTCGACGTGGACGAACTGCAATCCAGCGGCGGCACCTCTCTCTATCGCCCCATCCCGAACCCGCTGAGGGTTCCAGCCGCGCTCGCCGCATCGAGGGTTGACCATGCCATTGCCTCTTGAAGAACCGGGCCAGGCCCGCGACCGGGTCATCCGCCAGCTCGTCGCTGCGCTGCTCTTTGAAGGCCTTCTCGAAGCGCGCACCAGCATCAGCAATGGTGAAATGCAATTCGACTGGTCGCTTGGTGGGAAGAGGTTCCGCTGCCGCGGCGAGATCGGGGCGTTCGGACGTCTTCGCATCGCGCCGGGTTCCGTTAAGATGTTGGGCTCCGGCAATCACTGGGAACCCGCCTCGCTTTCCGCAATCGTTCCGGATCTGCCAGGAACAGGCGTCACGCGCGGCAGACTGTTCAGGGAACTGGAACAGACGGTCATCTTTTCCGATTGGAACCATGACCATATTCCTCCGAAGGATCGGCGCGGAATGTCCTTTGCGGCGCTGGAAGGCGCGTTGGACGAAGGACATCCCTACCACCCGTGCTTCCGTGCGCGGCTGGGGTTTTCGCTCGCGGACCACGCGGCCTACAGTCCGGAAGCGGGGCAACCTTTTCAACTTGTCTGGCTGCTGATTGCCCGAAAACATCTCTGCGTTGCGCTTCCGGAACGTGAAGAGGACTTCTGGCGCCGGGAGCTCGGTGAGGAGACATGGGCGGATGTCGAGGCAAAACGGCGGGCGTTACCTTTCCCCGCCGAAGATTTCGGCATCGTGCCGCTGCATCCATGGCAATGGAAGGATCTCGGTGAAGCCATAGCTGCGGGTTGGATCGCCGCTGGCGAGGCCCATTATCTCGGTGCAATCGGCGATCGGTATACGGCAACCCAATCGGTTCGCTCACTCATCAATCTCGATCGACCGGGGGCGGCGAGCATCAAGCTGCCGCTTAACATCGTCAACACCTCCTCGCGCCGCACGCTCGAACCGCATTCGGTCTGCACGGCGCCGGTGCTGTCAAGTTGGGTCGCCGAGATCGTCACCGGTGACCCGGCGTTTCAGGAACGATACCCGCTTACCATCCTGCAGGAATATGCCGGCCTCATTGCGCATGCTAATGGCCCCCTCGCCGGCCAGATCGGCGCAATCTGGCGGCAGAATGCTGAAGCGACCTTGCAGCCTGGTGAAGCCGTCATCCCCTTCAACGCCTTGATGATGATCGAAGGCGACGGCAGGCCGTTCGCTGACGAGTGGATCACGCGTTTCGGCCTGATGCCCTGGATGAACCGGCTCCAGGAGGTCGCCATCCTGCCCGTATGGCATCTGCTCGTCCGGCATGGCATAGCAGTGGAGGCGCATGGCCAGAACATGCTGCTGGTGCATCGCGACGGTTGGCCGGTGCGGCTCATCCTGCGCGACTTTCATGAAAGCGTCGAATTTTCCTCAAGCTTCCTGCGGGAGCCGGACAAGGCGCCGGACTTCCCCTCATTGAACCCGGCCTATCGGGACGCCGAACCGGACCAATATTACTGGACGGACAATCTTGATTCGCTGCGAGAACTCGTCATGGATACGCTTTTCGTGTTCAACCTCAGCGAAATCTCGCATCTCCTCGACGTCTGCTACGGCCTGGCGGAGTTTCGCTTCTGGGAAAGGGTCGAAAAGCTGCTGGCAGCTTACGCGGAGGATTGGCCGGTCCAGAACCGCCTGGCTGAACTCAGACATGACCGCCCGTTCATCCGAACCGAATCCCTGATTACCCGAAAGCTTCTGGCGCAAAAGCCGGAATATCACCACGAAATTCCGAATGCCCTGGCCGCGGGAATAACCGAACGAAGGAGAAAGCCATGATCCAGATCGATGGACGGCTCTACGACCGTGCCTATTTCGAGGAAGCAGGAGATCGGATCGGCAGGCAGGTCGGCCTTAATGGGGGAAAAGCCGGTCGCTATGCCGTCTGCTTCGGCAACACGGCCGAATGGCTCTCCTTTTTCTTCGCCATCCGCAAGGCGGAAGCCAGTGTGCTGCCGATCCATCCCGGCACGCCTTATCCGGCCGCGCGCAAGCTCGCGATGACCGCAAATTGCGATCGGCTTTTTTACAACAGCCTAACGGCGGAAGTGCTGGAGGCGCAGGAAGAAGCGCCAGGACCTGGCCGGCTGCTGCATATGAGCTCCGGTACGACAGGGGCTGCGAAATGCATCGCCAGAAGCTGGAACGACATCGACCGGGAGGTTGAAAGCTATGTTTCAACCTTCCGCGAGCCGGAAGGCATGACGCCGGTGATCGCCTGCCCGACGACCCATTCCTATGGCCTGATCTGCGGTATCCTTGTTGCCCTCAAACGCGGGCAGGTTCCCGTCGTGGTGGAGACGGGAAACCCGAAACATCTCCTCAAGGTGTTGCGTGAAATCGATCGGCCGCTGCTCTATTCGTCGCCGGCGATCCTTCATACGCTCTCCCGGCTGCTGCCGGAGGGGGAAAGACTTTATGCCGCCATGACATCCGGTACGCTGCTGCCCGACCCATGGTTCACGCAGATCCGCGCGAGGAGCGAGCATCTCTTCCAGCAATACGGCTGCTCGGAATCCGGATGCATCGCGATCAACCCGGACATGCACGCCGCCGCAGACATGGGCTTCGTCCTGCCGCACCTTGAAATCTCCACGGGGACAAGCGCCGAAGACGCCGGAGAGATCGTTGTTCAAAGCGACGGCGGCGCGGCGATCCACACCCGCGACCTCGGTTATCGGCGCAAAAACGGCATGCTGGTTTTCATGTCGCGCATGGACGACATGATCAACGTGTCTGGCCTTAACGTTTATCCCGGTGACGTGGAGGACGCGGTGATGGCGATGCCTGATGTCACGGACGCCGTTGCCTTCCGCAAGACCGACCGTTTCGCCGGCGAGCGGGTCGCCCTCCTCTACAGCGCCAGCCGGCCCGTTTCGTCGCGGGACATCCGCGAATGGTGCAGCCGCCATCTCGCAAGCCACCAGTTGCCCATGGAGATGGTTCAGGTCGGCGAGATTCCCCGCCAAGCCAACGGCAAGATCAGTCGCCGCGACGTCGCGACCCGCCATGCTGCCGGCGAGTTCACCGGACCTGAAAGAGGAGTTGCCTCATGACGCGTGACGAAATTCTGGAGGCCTTCCGCACGGTGCTGTCCGAGCACATGGCTCATCCGCATATGCAGGGCTTTGCCCCGGAAGCCCGCCTCAACGAGGATCTCTATCTGGATTCCGTGCTGATCCTGCAGATCTTCCTCAATCTCGAGCTGGAATACGGGCTTGCCATGCCGGAAGAGGCAATCGCCCGACAGGAACTCGCCACGGTGGCCGATCTTGTCGCGCTCTATACGCCGAAAACCGCCATTCCGTCATTTCCGATGACCGGTGGATCAACGGATGAAGGCGTCCATGGCGAGGCCTATTATGACATCAAGGTTCATTGCTTCGTCAGTTGTGTCTGCGACGGGCTGAAGCGCAACGGCCTCGATCACAGGCCGTTTTACTTTGGCGTCTGGGACGCAAAGTTCACGGTCAGCGATGGCTTCGAGCTTCTCTACCATTCGCCGGAAATCACCCAGGATTTCTTCCGCGACTGGTTCACCCAACTTTACCGGGTTCCGATCCGTGAATGGTACGATCCGGGGGTATCCAAGCTCGAAAATCTCGCGACCCTCATCGAACTCGTCGAAACCCGTCCTGACACCGGCTCGGTCATGGTGATGCTCGACATGTTCCATCTTCCGGAACGCGAGAACAAGTTCAACCAGAACCCCTTCCCTCACTACCTGATGCTGCAGAAGACCGCGGATCCGGAAAAATGGTTCGTGCACGATCCTGACTATCGTTGGGAAGGCGAGATCGAGAGGGAGAAGGTGATCCACGCGATCATGCAGCCGACCGTAGGCGGCGGATACGTTTTCGACAACGCGCTCGCCCGGCAGCCGGAGCCAGAGGATCTGAAGGCTTATTTCGAGGCTTGTTTTGTCGCCCACCGCAACCCGCTCGCCGATGCGGTTCGCGCCATCGTCACCGCGCATCTTGCAGGCCGCGATGGACTGAGGCTCGCGGAACTGGCCTCGGCGGTTCGGGAATTGCCGGTGATTACCATCCGGAAATATGCCTATGAGCACGGCTTCGCGTTTTTCTGGCGCGCCCTGAAACTTCCCGCCACCGAATTCGAAACCTGGTGCGAGGAGATCGAGGCGCTCGTCCAGGCTCTGAAGAGCCTGCACTATGCCTGCATGAAGCTTGCTCAGACGGAGGACCGAGCCCAGTCCGATGCTGTCTTCGAGCGGATTGCCGAGGCTGACCGGCTGGAACGCAAGCTGAAAGATCGTCTGGGGGAGGTCTTTGCAATGTGGTGCGATCAGCAGGAAGCAGAAACTGCCCCGGGCCTGAAGAGGGCAATGGCATGAAACTGTCCATCTGCAGCATCAGCTTTCGCCATCACCTGATGTCGATCGGTGAAATGGCCGCCTGGGCGCGATCAGCCGGCTTCCAGGGCATCGAACTTTGGGGCGTGCATGCCCGCAATCTTGCCGCTCATCCCGAGCGGAATGGCGCCTGGCTTGAGGACTACGGCCTGTCGGTGCCGATGATCAGCGACTACCTGCCGCTCGATGCGGATGCGCGCTCGGTGCGGCAAAAGACGAACGAACTTTGCCAATTGGCCCGAAATTGGGGAACTTCGAAGATAAGGACCTTTGCGGGCAGCACGGCAAGCAACTTGGCTTGCGCCGAAGAACGAAGCCTGATTGCGGACCGGCTGCGCGACGTTTGCGACGTCACGGCGAATTACGGGATTTATCTGCTTGTGGAAACCCACCCGAATACGCTCGCGGATACCGCTGCCTCGACGCTGCAACTGATCTACGAGGTGGACCATCCGTTCTTTGCCATCAACTTTGACGCGCTGCATGTCTGGGAGGGCGGAGACGATCCGGTTGCCATACGCCAGCGGATGGGGGCCGCCATACGCCACTACCATCTGAAAAACGTCCGTCATCGCAAGGATCTGCGCGTTTTCGAGCCTGCCAACGTCTACGCGCCAGGCGGCGATCGCCGCGGGATGACGTCGCTGTTCGAAGGCGCTCTCGACTATTCTCGCTTTCTCTCCGATCTTATAGGGGATCCAGGTGCCGAAGCCTCGTTGGAATGGTTCGGAGACGACTGCCTGGAAATGCTGTGCGACGACTTGACGAAGGTACGGCAACTGGCAAGCAGGCAACCCAAGAGCGCCTCGAACCACCATCGTCTTGAGCCAAGCCTTCTGAATCTCTGATCCCGTCGTGCTACCCAGAAGCGCACCGCTTTGGCGATCTCAGGACGTTACATAATATGACTATTGTTATCATGTTTTTGATGCTAGATGGGACCGCGAGCGCGATACGGCGTGCTCGCGGCGCAGGCTCAGATACATCCGAAGCTGCGTCCGGTCTTCTAAGGGGCACCTGACAAGCCGATCAATGACGCTGAAAATTGACGATCGACATAGTCTTTATCTAACCCACCGCTCCGCGCTGGTCGACTATGCAGCACGCATTCTCGGCTCACGCGAGGCAGCAGAGGATATTGTCCAGGAGGCTTACCTGCGATTGGCGCCCGGTAAGATGACGGGCGAATCTGCGCGGCAGACGATTGCCTATCTCTATCGTATCGTTCGCAATCTTTCCTTCGACGTCTTGAAACGCCGTAAGATCGAATATCGGGGGCAAGCCAACGAGGCGCCGTTCTGGACAGTGCCGCAGCCTGTCCAAACACCGGAACAGACGGTCATGTTCTGCGACGAAGTTCGCATTGCGTCCGAGGTGCTCAACTCGCTGCCGAGTGAGATTCGCACTGCGGTGGAGATGTATCGCTTCGGCGGCCATACGCTTGATGGTATAGCACAACATCTCGGCATCTCGGTGGCGACCGCACACCGGCATGTGCGCACAGCCATGATGAGGATCGCCACGGCGCTCGACAGAAAAACTATCTGAAACCCACATTGCGCGAAAAATCCGGACCGATCGATCGTTCCTACGAAAGGAAAGAAATTTCGGGTACAAACAGCGAGATATCCGAAGCAGGTACGACTTGACGCGGCACGACGAGACAGACGAGAGCATTCTAGAAGAAGCCATGGACTGGTTCCTGCGCCTGCGCAAGCCGTCTCGTTCACCCGCTGACCAGCGCGATTTCGATGCCTGGTTCGACCGGTCTCCGGCGCATCGCAATGCCTGGATGAAAGCGTGCAAGACCTGGTCGCTGATGGGCGCGACCAAGCCTGCCGACGAAAGGCGCTCGCAGCCGACGAGCCGAACGACAGTGCCTCTCCCCCGCCGGCGAAGTGCTCGGGGGACCAGAGCGGCGCTCGCACTGGCGGCCTGTCTTGTGCTGGCTTTCGCCGGCCCCCCGCTTCTCCTTCACTACCGGGCGGATTTCACGACAGGCACAGCCGAGCTGCGCAAGATAACGCTGGAGGACGGCACGGTGGTCCAACTCGGCCCGAGGAGTGCGATCGATACGGCCTTCACCAAAGGTACACGTAGCGTGACGTTGCTCGCGGGCGAGGCCTTTTTCGACGTCAAGCACGATCCGGCGCGGCCTTTCACAGTCGATGCCACAGGCGTCAAGGTCGCGGTGCTGGGCACGGCATTCGACGTCAACATGAAACCGGGAGATACGACCGTCGAGCTCATGCGAGGCGTGGTCGGTCTCACGGTCAAAGGAGCCGCACATCCGTTCGAGCTGTCGCCCGGCGATTCCGTCACGGTCGGTCATCGAGAAGGCCGGATATCGCGCAGCCGGATTGCACCCGAGGACATGGCGGCCTGGCGAAACGGCCGCCTGTTCGTTAACGACGTGAGCATCGCGTCGGTGGTCGAGGAATTGCAGCGGTACCATTCCGCGTGGATCAGCATTCCAAGCGCAGAGCTCGCCGATCGCCGCGTGACAGGACTCTACGATCTCTCGGACCCGGACCGGGCGCTCGAAGCGCTCGTCCAGCCGTTCGGCGGCAAGATGCACCGTATTTCGCCCTACCTGCGCGTGCTTGCCCTCTTCTAGGCCGTTAAACTTTCATAAAAATTTTCGCAAGCGGTGAAAAAACCGCCGTCTGCAGTCGTCTCTACCCTGAAACGCTGGCCGGGGGGCTTAGCGAATAGTTTATAACAGGAGACGGGGCGGATGGGCTTTCCGGCAAGTAGGGTTTTGCGTGGAGCGGAGACCAGGGGCAGGAACAGGGCGTTCGCAGTGCGCTTGTTGGCAACGGTCGCCACCGCAGCGATTGCCGCAAGCTCGATCATCGTCAGCCCTGTCCTGGCACAGACAGCGACGCGCAGTTTCGATATCCCGGCCCAGCCGCTGGCCTCGGCTGTCAATGCTTTCGGCCGTCAATCAGGGCTGCAGGTTACGCTCGCCGCCTCGACCTCGCGCGGCATCAATGCCCAGGCGGTCAGCGGCAACCTCACTCCGGATCAAGCGCTGGCCCGCATGCTGGCCGGTACCGGGGTCAACTATCGGATTGCCAACGGGACTGCCGTGATCGGCGCTCAGGCGTCTTCTGGCGGCGACCTCCCGGTCGAAGGCGCAACCACGCTCCGGCCAATCGTTCTGCAAGGACAGACGGGTGCGGAAGGCGACGTGGGCGAAACGGTCATCGGTCCGGAGCAGCTGGAACGGATCAATCCGATCGACATTGCCGATGTTTTCCGTGAAGAGCCCGGCGTGCAGGTGGGCAGCTCGCTGCCCATGTCCCAGAAGGTCTATGTCCATGGTGTTGAGGAAACCAATCTCGCGGTCAGCATCGACGGCGCGCGCCAGAACAACAAGGTCTTCCACCACAATGCCACCAATCTGATCGACCCCTCGATCCTCAAGGCGGTCGACGTCGATGCCGGCATCGCGCCGGCCGATGCCGGCCCCGGCGCGCTTGCCGGCTCAATCAACTACGAGACCAAGGATGCGATCGACCTTTTGGCGCCTGACCAATCGCTCGGCGGCTTCGTCACCTCCACCTACAATTTCAACAGCGACACCGTCACGACGGGCCTTTCCGCCTATGGCAAACACGAAGGCTTTGAGTTCCTGGGCTATTTCACCTTCGGCAAGGGTGATGATTTCGTTGCCGGCAACGGGCATGAAGTGGGCGGCACGAAGACTGATATCCTGAGCGGCCTTGGCAAGATCGCCTATGAAACCGAGGACGGCCACCGCTTCGAATTGAGCCACGATCGGGTCGTTGACGACGCACCGCGTCCGTTCCGCCCCAACGCAGGCTTTGTCGATACCGGCCGTCCATGGGAGCCTCGTGTTCGCGACTTCAAGATGGATCGGCAAAATACGGTCCTGACCTATACCACGACCCAACCTGACGGCTGGTGGGATCCGACCTTTATGCTGTCCTACAGCAAGACCGAGGTGGACACGACGGCATATGCCTGCCCGCGCGGTTGCCCGCCTCCGTCCATTCCGGTCACTTATCCATCGATCGGCGAGACGTCGAGCTTCAACGGAAAGTTCCAGAACAAGTTTGCGTTCGATATCGGCAACGTTGTCGCCGGCATCGACTTCTACTCCGATCGCGCAGAACTCGATGCCGAAAGCACAGTTCTTCGCTTTTCCGACTCCGGACGCGAGAAGGCGACAAATGTGGGTATCTATGCGCAGGCGCGGCTTGAACCTTGGGATCGAACACGCCTTTCATTCGGTGCTCGCGCAGATCATCAATGGTTCACCGGTGTGACCGGCGCGGAGTTCGACAATGGCGGCCTCAGTGCCAACATTTCGGGTGAATACGATCTGACCGACTTCCTGACCGCCAAGGCAGGTTATTCTCACGTGTGGGCAGGTATTCCTTTGACGGAAAACTTCGTCATCAATCCCGCATGGGACTACGGCGCAGATGGTCCTGAACCGGTTACGGCCGACAATTTCATGATTGGCCTCGAGGCCCATAACGGAGGGTTCAGCGCGGAAGTCAGCCTCTTTCGAACGGAAATCGACAACGCCCGCGTGCCTCTCTATGCGTATTCCGGCGCGGTGCCGGCACCTTTCCCAGGTGCTCTTGCAGCCAATCGCGCGCGCGACATGGTTTCAGAAGGGGTCGAAATCGGAGCCGGGTACGAATGGGCAGATAGCGCCGTAAAAGTCAAATATGCCCATATCGATGTGAAGGTCGATGGAAAGGACGCAGATTCCGATCTAGGTAACTATCTCGCCACGCCGGTGGGCGACATTTTCACTCTTACGGCGCAGCACACCTTTAGAGACTGGAATCTTACGATCGGTGGCGACCTCGAATATGCTCCCCAGTACAAGACCTACGACGAATACAAAGTCGTAAACCTGTTTGCGGAATGGAAGCCGGAGCAATGGGAGAACTTCTCGTTCCGCGCTGAACTCAGAAACGTCTTCGATGAGAATTACTCGAACCGCGCCACTTATGGGCAGGAATTCGGCAATGTCACGCCGCTCTACGAGCCGGGACGCAGCTTCCTGCTGACTGCGAAGGCGACATTCTAAGCGGGTGACCCCGTTCACGTCGACGTGTAGCGGCGGCCTTTCCGGTTGCCGCCATATGCGCTTCGCGATAAGTGGAAGATAATACTCATATTAAGGAGCGACCGTTGGTACAGGCAATCGCAGAATGGCAGACAGAACACGGCGCGAAATATCTCGTCCAGCTCTGCAAACATTTCGCCCACAAAATCGAGACCACCTATTCCGAAACCCATGGCGAATGCCGCTTTTCCTGCGGAACCGCTGTCTTGGACGCCGATCCCGACAGGCTGAAGATCGTGGCGATCGCGGCGGACGACGAGCAGCTCTCGGAAACGGAATCGGTGATCGAGCGGCATCTGGTTCGCTTTGCATTCCGGGAAAACCTGGAAGCGTTGCAATGGCAGGTTCAGGATAACGGCTGAGACGCCAGGAACGACGGGTACATGGTGAGGCGATGAATCTCGGGATGATCGCGGCGGCGGCCGCTTTTGCTTTTTCTGCGCTGTCGGCGCATGCGGCCGATATCAACACTGCCAAAGGTCCTGTTACCATCGCGAGGACACCGGAAAGGATCGCGGTCTTCGATATCGCCGCCATCGACACGCTTGACCGGATCGGCATCAAGCCGGCCGGCGTGCCGGAAAATCTCTATCTTTCGCCGTTGAAGCCTCTCAAGCAGGATGCGGAAGTCGTCGGCGACCTCTTCGAGCCGGATCTCGAGGCTCTGAGCGTGCTTTCGCCCGACCTCATCATCGTCGGTGGACGATCCTCTACAAAAGCGGATGCTGCTGCCAGGGTGGCGCAGACCATCGACATGACGATGGATGGCGACGATCTGGTGGCCGAGGCCAAGGAGCGGCTGGCCGCCTATGGCGCGCTTTTCGGCAAGCAAGTGGAAGCCGAAAAGGCTGCAGGCGAGCTGGACGAACAGATCAAGGCCGCAAAGGCAGCCGTCGCCGGCAAGGGCAAGGGGCTCATCATCATGACCAATGGACCGAAGGTGACGGCCTATGGTCCCGGCTCGCGCTTCGGCTGGGTGCATGCCGCGCTCGACCTGCCGCCGGCCGTTACCGACGTGAAGGCGGCGAACCACGGGGAAGCGGTATCCTTCGAATTCATCGCCAAGGCCAATCCCGACTGGCTGCTGGTTCTGGATCGCGCCGCGGCGATAGGCTCAGGCGAACAGGCCGCAAAAGCGACGCTTGACAACGAACTGGTCGCACAGACGGCCGCATGGAAGAAGGGACAGGTCGTCTATCTGCCGGCCGCAGAATTCTACATCGCCGCCGGCGGGATCCAGTCGATGCAGCGCGTGCTGGCAGCCATCGCCGAGGCCTTTGCCGCCGTCAGATGAATACAGCCGCTCGCCAGAAGCCGTCACCTATCGGATTGGCCGCGGGTTTCGTACTTGCGGTTCTCGTCATGTTGAGCCTGTTCGTCGGCGTCATCGACATGCCCTTTCGGCGGGTGTTTTCCGACGCCGGGGCGCTAGAACTGCTGCTGATCAGCCGCCTGCCGCGAACGCTGGCGGCTCTGCTTGCCGGATCGGGTCTGGCGATCGGCGGCCTCATCATGCAGACGCTCGCCCGCAACAGTTACGTCGAGCCCTCGACAGCCGGTACCGCACAGAGCGCCGAACTTGGCGTGCTTCTCGTCACGCTGCTGTGGCCTTCGGCAAACCTTTTGATAAAAAGCATCGTCGCGACCACGACCGCACTTTTCGGTACGTCGGTCTTCCTGATGACGGCGCATCGGCTGCCGCCGACCCAACCCTTTCTGGTTCCCCTGTTCGGCACCGTTTATGGCGGCGTCATCGGGGCAGCGGTTACCTTCGTCGCCTGGCAGGCGGACCTGCTGCAGTATCTCTCAGTCTGGACCAACGGAGATTTCTCCGGGGTGCTGCGCGGGCGGTATGAACTATTGTGGGTCGGCGCGGCCATGCTGGTGGTTGCATGGATGATCGCCGACCGGCTGACGATCATGGCGATGGGCCGCGACGCCAGTATCGGGCTTGGCATCGATTATCCCCGCATGCTGCAACTCGGTCTCGTCATCGTCTCCGTCATCTCGGCCCTTAGCACCGTGATCGTCGGAATGATCCCCTTCGTCGGCCTCGTCGTACCAAATATCGTATCCCGGCTGATGGGCGACAACCTGCGTGGTACGCTGCCCGTCGTCGCCATGAGCGGCGCGATCCTGGTGCTTGGCTGCGACATCCTCGGCCGGCTGATCCGCTACCCCTATGAAATTCCGGTCGGTACGGTGATGGGCTGCGTCGGCGGCGTGGTTTTTCTCTGGCTTCTCTTTCGGCGGCCGGCCCATGCCTGACCGTCGGCTCCTTTGTCTCGGCGCGGCAGCGATTGTCTGCATCGCCGCCTATATGACAATCGGACTGCGCGGCAATATCGGCTTCGTGCTCTTACTGCGCGCAACGAAACTCGCGGCCCTGCTGCAAGTCAGCCTATCCATCGCCCTGTCGACGGTGATTTTCCAGACGGTGACCAACAACCGCATCCTGACGCCCTCGATCATGGGGCTCGACGCGCTCTATCTGTTCGGGCAAATGCTGCTCGTGTTTCTGCTGGGCGGTCTCGGCTACTCGGCGCTCGATCCCCAGCTGAAATTCGCCGGCGAAGTGATGCTGCTCATGGGCCTGGCGACCGCTCTCCTGCTGCCGATGCTGAGGCGCCGCACGGATATGGGGCTGATGCTGCTTGCGGGCGTCATCTTCGGCATCCTTTTCCGCAGCCTGCAATCACTCTTGGCCCGCCTTGTCGATCCCAATGACTTCGCCGTGGCACAGAGCGCGAGCTTCGCCAACTTCAACGATGTCCGCACCGACGTGCTGATCTTTGCAACAATTCTGACCGCCGTGGCCGCGGTGATCGCCTGGCGGGCGCGGCATCTCCTGGACATCGTGGCGCTCGGCGCCGACAGCGCGACCGGACTTGGGGTCGCCTGGGCGAGAACGGTCGCCGGCCTTCTACTGCTCGTCTCGTCGCTGGTAGCCGTATCAACCGCACTGGTCGGGCCGATCGCCTTCTTTGGTCTCCTGGTCGTCGCCATCGCGGAGCGGGTTGTCGATACCCGGCGCCATAGCATGCTGATGCCTGCAGCGGCCTTCACCGCCGTGATCATCCTCGTCGGCGGCCAGACATTCTTCCAGCATGGGCTCGACAACAGTTCCACGCTCGGTGTCGTCATCGAATTCGCCGGCGGCCTTGCCTTCCTCATTCTCCTCTTCCTCGGGAGCCGCAGATGATCCGGGTGGAAAAAGTCTCGCTGAAACACGGTTCGACGAGGATCCTGCACGATATCTCGCTCGAGATCCCGAAAGGCGGCATCACCGCGCTGATCGGTCCAAATGGGGCGGGCAAGTCCTCACTCCTCTCGCTGATCGCGCGGCTTCAACCGCTGCAGACAGGAAAGATCAGCATCGAGGGCTTTCCGGTCGACACGACACCGAACCGGGATCTCGCGAAGATCATCGCGATCCTGCGTCAGGACTCGATCGTGACAAGCCGGCTGCGTGTCCGCGAACTCGTCGGCTTCGGCCGTTTCCCGCACGGACGCGGCCGGTTGACGGAGGAGGACCAGAGGATCATCAATCAGTCGCTGCAGCAATTCGACCTGACCGATCTTGCGGGCCGGTTCATCGAGACGCTCTCCGGCGGGCAACGTCAACGGGCCCTCGTTGCCATGGCTTTCGCGCAAGGTACCGACTATCTGCTCCTCGACGAACCGCTTAACAATCTCGACATGTATTTTGCCCGTGAGCTGATGCGGTCGCTGCGCAAGATCGCCGATGGCAAGGGCAAAACCGTCGTCATCGTGCTGCACGATATCAACCAGGCGGGGGTCTATGCGGACCGCATCGTGGCGATGAAATCCGGCCGCATCATTGCCGATGGCCCGCCCTCAGGACTGCTCACCCCGGAAACGCTGCATACCATCTTTGGATTCGGGATGCGGGTGGAAACGATCGACGGCATTCCGATCGTGGTGCATCTTCGTTAAGCAGCCATTCCCGAAGCCTGACAATTCCACCGGCCTGGGACGCGTTCAAGATACTGATGCTAATCGGGAGTCGCTTTCAGATCTTCGCTGGCTCCGGCTACTCTCAGATGTCCTTTGCAAGCCGCAGCGCATCGTAGATGGCAGCATGCGTGTTGCGGGCCGCCACCGCATCGCCGATGCGGAAAAGCTGATAGGAGCCAGCCGGATTGCGTTCGATCGTCTGCGGTGCCCCGGAAAGCAGTTCATCATAGGAGACTTCCCCGAGGTTTTTCGAACCTGGCTTCAGCTCGAAGTATAGATCGTCCAGCGGGATGGTCCCGTGATTGACGACGATCTGGTCAACCATTCGCTGCTTGGCAACCCCGCCATAGTCGCTGCCGACATGGGCGACGATCTGGTTGCCGCTCCTCTCCACTGCTTCCAACCGGTAGGTGACCGTGAAGGTTACGTCGAGCTTCTGCAGCGCCCGCATGTAGGGCACGAGGTTCATCGCCATGACCTCCGGCGCGAAGGAACGGTCCGGCGTCATGATCTCGACCTTGCCGCCCGCCTTGGCGATAAATTCCGCGGCCTGCAGCCCTGCATGGTCACCCGCGTCGTCGAAAACCAGCACGTTGGTGCCGGGCCTCACGTCGCCCGAAATGATATCCCAGGAAGAAACGATGAGTTCGTTGCCCTTCGAAAGCACCTCGGTATGCGGCAGTCCGCCGGTCGCGATGATGACAACGTCTGGATTTTCCGCCGCAATCGTGTCCGCTTCCGCCCAGGTGTTGAAATGGAAGGTGACGCCAAGCTTTTCGCATTGGCTCATCCGCCAGTCGATGATGCTGATCATTTCCCGCCGACGTTCGCTCTGCGCCGTCAACCGTATCTGGCCGCCAGGATCGTTCGCCGCCTCGAAAACCACGACGTGATGGCCACGTTCGGCCGAAACGCGTGCGGCCTCCAAGCCTGCCGGCCCTGCCCCGACGATCACCACCTTCTTGCGCAGGGCGGCTTTTGGAATGGTGTGCGGCATGGACTCCTCGCGACCTGTCGCGGCATTATGGATGCAGAAGGCCATGCCGCCCTGATAGATGCGGTCGAGACAGTAATTCGCGCCAACGCAGGGACGGATGTCGTCTTCCCGCTTCTCGATGATCTTTCGCACGATATGCGGGTCGGTCATGTGCGCACGCGTCATGCCAACCATGTCGACCTTGCCCGCCGCAATGGCATGACGCGCTGTGGCGACGTCGGGGATCTTCGCGGCATGAAAGGTCGGGAAGTTCGTGGCCGCGCGGATCTCGCCGGCGAAATCGAGGTGCGGAGAGTTCGCCATTCCCTGGATCGGTATAACGTCGGTCAAGCCGGGATCCGTATCGATATGGCCGCGGATGACGTTCAGGTAGTCGATCAGCCCGCTGTCCTTCAGGCGTCTCGAAATCTCGATGCCTTCAGCTTGTCCGGTGCCGCCGGGAAGACATTCGTCGGCGGTGTAGCGGACACCGAGAATGAAATCATCGCCTACCCTCTCTCGCATCGCCTTGAAGACTTCGAGACAGAAACGCATCCGGTTTTCAAGGGATCCACCATAAGGTGCCTCAAGCTCATTTGTGAGCGGGGAAACGAACTGATCGATCAGGTGGCCATAGGCCTCCAGCTCCACGCCGTCCATCCCGCCTGCCTTCATGCGCTCGGCCGCATCAGCGAAGTCCTTGACGATGCGCTCGATATCCCAATCTTCGAGCTTCTTCGGGAAGGCGCGGTGCGCAGCCTCGCGATGATGGGAGGGGGCGACAACGGGCAGCCAGTCACCCTTGTCCCAGCGCGTGCGGCGGCCGAGATGGGTGAGCTGGATCATGATCGCTGCCCCCTCCTCGTGCACGGCATCGGTCATCTGCCGGATCCACGGTACGATTTCGTCCTTGTAGGCGAGCAGATTGTTGAAGACCGGGGGACTATCCTTCGACACAGCGGCGGAACCGGCCGTCATGGTCAATGCCACGCCGCCCTTCGCCCGCTCGACCGTATAGGCCCGGTAGCGCTCCTTCGGCATGCCGTCCTCCGGATAGGCCGGCTCGTGCGATGTCACGATGATACGGTTGCGCAAGGTCAGATGCTTCAGCTTATAGGGCTGAAGGAGTGGATCGTTCGACATGCGCGGGCTCCGGCCTAGGGATGTTCACGCAAAGTTAGGTGGGAATGTACATATATGTCAACGATGAAAACAGTCATGTCTTCTACCTGGGCAGATATGTACATTCGGCTTGTAGCTCTCGCTTGGATTTGTTAGGAGAATTTATGGATCAAGCGACAGGTGACAGCGGCTGGCGGGGCTCCTACGAGGGATGGCTCGAAGCTGCCTACGTTTCGCTGCTCGAGTCCGGTGTGGATTCGGTGAAGATCCTGCCGCTTGCAAAACGGCTCAATCTTTCCCGGACGAGCTTCTATTGGTTCTTCAAGGATCGCGAAGAGCTGCTGTCCGCGCTGATCTCGCGCTGGCGAGAGAAGAACACCGGCAACCTTGTGAAGCAATCCGAGGCCTATGCGGAGACGCTCGCCGAAGCGATGCTGAACGTCTTCGACTGCTGGCTGAACAAGGAGCTTTTCGATTCCCAATTCGAATTTGCCGTTCGCAGCTGGGCGCTTCAATCGCCCGAGATCCTGGCTGACGTGCAGCAGGCCGACCAGGTGAGAATGGAGGCGCTCAGCCGAATGTTCATGCGGTTCGGTTGCGACGAGGGGTCCGCGGATGTTCGCGCGAGAACGACCTATCTGGTACAGATCGGGTATATCTCGATGCAATCCAGGGAGGACATCGCCCTGCGCATGAAACGCATCCCCCGATACGTCGCGATCTATACCGGCCAGGCGCCCCAGCAGCGGGAACTCGACCGCTTTTTCGCCCGGCATGGCTACAGACAATAGCCTCCACGCCGTAAGCGGACGTCAAGACGACCGATCAAAGCGGGAGATGCAATCGTCGTTCATGATCCCGATGCGGCGGCAGCGTATTCCTTCTGCAGTTCCAGCTGCACCGCATTCATGAAGAGGCTCGCCTGATGGGAGATTTCTTCCACAGATGCGCCTTGCGCTGAGAGTTCCGCGGAAAAAAGCACCATTTCCGATCGCCAGAAAAGGTTTGCTTCTTGGCCATGGAGTGTCCGAAGAGCTTGCGCGCAACGTCTCACTTCGGCCGCCCGCCGGTCGGCGGGAAATTGCATTAGGGTCATGCCGTCTCCGTCATTGCCAAACGAATCGCTTGGTGTGGCAGAAGACTGGCCGCCAGTCCTTCACAAAAAGTGAACCTGCCCATCGGTCACGATTGTAAATGTCGTGGCGATCCAGAAAACCGGAAAGGTCGACGACTCCTTCTTGGATCGGCCATTGTGGAGAAGTACCGCAAGCCCGACGCGGTGTCCTATTCATACCAACGAACCGGTGGGAGCCGTAAAACGGCTCCGTGACACTTTGATACAATTTTGGTGCACCGCGGCATAGCTGTGCGACAAATGAGGGTTATTCCTTTCTCGTACCCCAGAGGTACGGCTAACGAGAAAGGAAACACATGTTCAGACATCTCATCATCGCACTTACCGCAGGTCTATCTTTCGCCAGCGCAACGCTCGCAGAAGACGGCAAAAACCGGCTGGACCGGACCCAGACGAATAGCATCAGCGTCGAAAGCGACAGCTATCGCAGCTCCGAGCAAACGCCTTTCGGCTCTCGCACCAGCCGCGACGACCGCCGCATCTTCGACAGCGGTGACTATTACGACGGTGCGTTTCGGCCCAACTAACCCCCGCAGCTCATTCAAGACCCCGATTGCCGCACGGTCGCAAACTCAAGCGCAATCAAAGCACAAGGATTTATACCAATGATCAAGACCACCAGCATCACTTTCTTGCTTGTATCCGCAGCTCTAGCCACCCCGGCCCTTGCCGAAGGTGATTATTACGAGGGCGTTCAGCGCCAGTCGCCGGTAGAGGCTGTCTCGCCGGGACGCAATTCTCTTGGCGATCACAGCAAGACCTTCTACTTTCCGAAGTCGGACGCCGGCTCATTCGCATGGAACACCACCCGCGACGACCGGAAAATCGGCGACAGCAGCGACAGTAGCGGCGACCAAGGAGGCCTCTCGCGCTAGAACCGAATGACACGGCCTCAACCCCGCACGCTGTTGTGAGGTTACCGGCCGAAGCGTCCCAGCAGTCACTCTGCGCCACCTCACGCAGAGGGCTGGTGGGACGGCGGTTTTTGGTGAGGAAAAGCCGTGCTCGTGATTATGTAAATGGGCTGTCCTTTTCCGGTCAAATTTGATGGCGGGGGCGATCGAATTGAATCTCGTGGGAATTGCAATGGAGACTTCGCCGCATATCGCCGTCGTGGATGACCATCATGACATCCGGGATCTGGTTGGCCAGTACCTGACAAGACATGGCTACAGGGTTAGTCTGGCCGAAAGCGGCGAGACGCTGCGTGAGATCTTGGCGCGCGAGGCCATCGACCTCATCGTGCTCGATATCATGATGCCCGGCGAGGATGGCATCAGCATATGCCGGCAGCTTCGCGCATCCATGGCAACCCCCATCATTTTCCTCACCGCGATGTCGGAAGACACCGATCGCATCGTCGGTCTAGAAATCGGTGCGGACGATTATCTTGTCAAACCCTTCAATCCTCGCGAACTGCTTGCACGGGTCCGTGCTGTCCTGCGTCGCGTCCAGGGGACGGCAGCGCGACAGAGTGAACCGATCAAGGGAAGCACTATTCGTTTTGATCACTGGACCTTGGACTTCGCCCGGCAGGAACTTACCGACAGCGATGGTATAGGTGTAGCATTGAGCACGGTCGAATTCCGGTTGCTCAAAGCGTTTCTCGATCATCCCGGAATGGTCCTCAGCCGGGACCAACTCCTTGATCTTACCTCCGGAAGAACCGCCGACCCCTTCGACCGCAGCATCGATAATCAGGTCAGCCGCCTGCGCAAGAAAGTCGAAGCAGATCCCAAAAATCCGGCCATCATCAAAACCCATTGGGGCGGCGGCTACAGCCTTTCGGCAAGCGTGGTGAAGTCATGATCGCGTGGTGGAAACGAAGTCTGGCCAGACAATTCATAGGCTTTATTCTTTTAGCGCTCGTCGTCTCGCAAGTGCTTTCGTTTCTCATCTCGTGGGATGAGCAGGGCAAGGCGCTGAAGGCGGCCTCCAAAAGCGAGTTTTTCACACGGACGGGTTCGATTACCCGACTCATGGAGGTCATTCCTACCGAACTTCGCGAAGAGGTACTGCAAGCCAGCGAGACATCCACCACTCGTTTTTGGCTGACAACTGGTCCACCGGCAGATCTTGTTGCCTGGCGGCGCAGCGCGACCTCGCACCTCGTCCGCCCGATCCGCAACGCTGTGGCCCTGCCTCCTGAATGGGGTCTTGGCTCTGCTTCGGGACAATTGGAAGCGGCACGAAGCGTAGAGACCGAAATCAGCGCCACCGCCGGGATGCCTGAATGGATTCAGGCTGGCGGCACGCTCTGGCCCTTGGATCAGCCCGCCAGATACACCGATCTCGTGACGTCGAACGGCAGCGGCTCGGGAATGGGAATGGCCGTCCAGCTCAAGAGCGGACTTTGGCTCAATACAGCCTATTTCAAGACAGCCGGAACACCCTGGTGGCGCTCGCCGTCGCTCTATTCCTTCGCATTAAGCGTCGTGATCCTCTGCGTGATCGTGATCCTTGCAACGGCCCGCATCACTCGTCCCATGCGCCAGCTTGCCATAGCTGCCGACGCTTTGGGGCGCGGCGAGAACATTTCGCCTATTCCCGAAAGCGGGCCCGACGACATCCGCTTGACAGCCGTGTCCTTCAATCGAATGCAGCAGCGGCTGCACCGCTATGTCGAGGACAGGGTCAGGATGCTTGCGGCGATCGGTCACGATTTGCGAACGCCTTTGACTTCACTGCGGCTGCGGGCTGAATTCGTATCGGATCCCGATGTCCAGCATCGAATGCTCGATACCATCGATGAAATTCAGGCGATGACGGAAGCGACCATAGCCTTTGCCAAGGGCGAGGCATCCACCGAGGAAACGCGGACGATCGATCTGTGTGCGCTGGTTGAAAGCCTCTGTCACGACCTGGGCGATCTGGGCCACAAAGTGGAATTCACGGAAAGCAAGAAGACCCACTATCGCTGCCGTCCCGGGGCATTGCGCCGCGCCATACGCAATCTCGTGGAGAATGCAGTCAGGTATGGTGGCAGTGCGAGCGTATCGATCGTCGAAACCGCGACCGGCTTCGACATTCTCGTCAAGGATCATGGTCCTGGCATTCCGGAGGAAATGCGGGACAAAGTGTTTTCGCCCTTCTTCCGGATGGAGAAGTCACGCAATCGGGAAACCGGCGGTATCGGCCTCGGAATGTCGATCGCCCGGGCGATCGTGCGGCACCACGGAGGGGATATAGAACTGTCGTCCAACAATCCGGGCCTGATGGTATGCGTGCACCTACCGAAAATGGACCGTGCAAACATCCGACATCGACAGGATGCGATGGCGGCACAATGGACATTATAGGTTGCCATGGCCGGCAATGGTCAACGAAGTTCAACGTTTCCAGCTCGCCGCCCGTGCCTCCCAGCGCTGGATGATTCCGTGCTCGGCGACCAGCATGACAGCGACGAACGAAAGTGAGTAGACGAGTACGTGGGCGGTCTGGAACTGCTGGAAATACAGGTGGATACGGAAACCGACCCCATTGGACCGGCCAAGAAATTCGACGACGAGCACGATCTTCCAGATGATAGCAATGCCGTTGCGTGCGGCCACTGCCAGCCAGGGTGCCAGTTGCGGCAGGACCAGGTGCCGAAGACGCTCCCCGCGCGAAAGCCGGGCCACCAATGCCAGATCATCGAGCGCCGGATCGAAGGACCGTACGCCTTGGCGGATGGTGACCATGACCATCGCCGTCTTGTTGAGCGTCACCGCGACGATCGCCGCAAGCTCGTTGAGCCCGATCCAAAGGTAACAGAGCACGATCAACACCAGCGCCGGCAGGTTCATGAAGATCGTCACCCAAGGATCAGCCCAGCGGTTGAGAATCCGGTGGCGCCCGAGCAGGAAACCGAGCAGGCAACCCGCCGCCATGGCAAGTCCGAATGAGACGACGACGCGCAGAAGTGTCGCGAACAGTTCTCTCGGCAATCGACCGGCCGCGGCCTCCGACCAAAATACCTGCGCGACGTCGACCGGCCCGGGAAGGACGGTCGGGTCCGCTTTCAAGGCGGCGAGGACGGCCCAGAATAGCCCGAACAGGCTGAGGGAAAGAAGGAACACGCCCCCTTGCAACCGGTCTTCGAGGCTCTTCTGCGACATCTGAATTCTCCCGAACCAACTATAGCGGCCGAACCGCATGTCCGATCCGCGACCTTGGTCGTATGGCGACCTCTCGCGCGCTGCATAGAAATCTGGCTGGGAGGATTGCGCCATGGGAAGACGCCTGGCCCTACTGAGCTTTTTTGTTTTCTGCATGCTTTTCTCCGGCCGCGCGGCCGGTGCGCCGCTCAGCCGTGAGGCGCTCGCAAACCTGATCGTACCGCCTTACGCGCTTGGCGAGCAGCTGAATGAAAACGGCGTCTGGACACTGCTGAATTCCGGCGGAGCGCAGGCAGGCTATGCCTTCGAGACCGGTCCGCTCGCTCCCCTTCCCGGGTTTTCCGGAGCTCCGATCAACATGCTGGTGCTGATCGACAGGGAGGGCCGCTTCCTCGATGTGCGGCTCATCGCCCACAACGAGCCAATCTTCGTATCCGGCCTTGGGGAAGCACCGTTGCGCGCTTTTCTCGAACAATATCGCGGGCACTCGATCCGGGAGGCGCTCGTCGTCGGCACACCCTATGGCGAGGCCGGGGGCGGCTCCAGTCTCGTCTATCTCGATGGGGTAACCAAAGCCACGGCTTCCGTCCGCATCGCCCATGAAACCATCCTGGCCGCAACGCTCGCGGTCGCGCGGGAGAAGATGCAGGGCGTGACAAGTGGCCCGCCCGTGCATCCCGATCCGTCGGTCGATGAGAAACTCGAATGGACGACGCTCGTCGAACGAGGCCTGGCTCGACATCTCAAGGTGACGAATGCCAAGCTCGATGAGGCCTTCGCGGGCACGAAATGGGCGGATGATAACCCGGAGGCAGCCACTGATCCGGAGGGGCTCTTCCTTGATCTTTGGGTGGTGGATATCGGCCCTCCCGCAATTGCCCGGGCCGTTTTGAGCAAGGAAAGTTTTGCCGATCTTCAACGCCTGCTGCGCGTGAGCCCGGACGACGAGCCCGTGCTGGTCATCGACGCCGGCCGCCATGGCCTCGTTTCGGCGGATTTCGTGCGCAACACGGCGCCCGACCGGCTTTCGGCTGCTCAGGATGGTCTGCCTGTTGCCCTACGTGATGCCGACATGACGGCCGAAACCGGACCGGGCGTGCCGCACGGCACGACGATGATCCTGAGGATCGACCGCCGCCTCGGCTTCGACCCGACGCGGGACTGGATACTCTCCGCCCAAGCCGTGCGCGCCCATGGCATGCTGAAGCCGGAGATGGGTTCGGCCCAGTTCCTGATCACTCTCAAGGCTGATCCCGCCTTTTTCGTCCGGCCGGAAACGTCCAGCGTGAGACCACCCTGGCAGGCGGCAATCGTAGACCGGAAATGGGACCTCGCGGCGCTTGGCATTCTACTTGCGGGCGTGTTCGGCGCAGTCGGCCCCGGCATGCACCAACTCGCCGCGCCGACGGTGCTGCGTCCGGCGCGGCTTGCTCTTCTGGCAGTTGTTGTGGGGTTCGTCGGCTGGTGGGGCCAAGGCCAATTGTCGATCGTCACGCCGCTCGCCGCTCTCCGGGCGATAAGCGGCGGCGGTAACCTGGCGGTTCTGCTCTACGATCCCTTTTCGCTCATGGTCTGGGGGGCTGCCATCCTTGGATTTGTGCTATGGGGACGCGGCCTCTTCTGCGGCTGGCTCTGTCCGTTCGGCGCCATGCAGGAATTCGCTCATCATGCAGGCCGCTTGCTCCGGCTGCCGCAATGGAACCCCTCGCCGATCTGGGACAGACGATTAAAGGCCGGTCCATGGCTCTCGCTGGCAGGTCTGGTCGCGGTCACCTTCTTCGCGCCCGAAAAGGCGGAAACCGCAGCGGAGATCGAGCCCTTCAAGACGGCCGTCACAACCTTCTTCCACCGCGAATGGTACTATGTCGCCTATGCCGCTTTCTGGCTATTTCTCGCCGCAGTGACCTTCAAGGGTTTCTGTCGCTATATCTGCCCCCTTGGCGCGATCATGGCTCTCGGCGGGCTGCTTCGCACGCGGAACTGGATACCTCGCCGCCTTGAATGCGGTTCTCCTTGCCAACTCTGCCACGTGCGCTGCCCGTACGGCGCGATCCGAAAGACCGGCCGCGTTGCCTATTCCGAGTGTTTTCAATGCCTCGATTGCGTGACCATCCATGACGATGCGACGCAATGCGTGCCGCGGGTGCTGGCGCATCGAAAGCGCGCGGCCAATCCGGTGACCAGGGTGGGGATCCCGGCATGAACCGCCGCCGCTTCCTGTTCATCGCCGCAGCCGTTGCCTTCCCCGGCCCTGCGCGCGCAGAGGTGACGACCTGGCAGGCAGACATGCTCGGCGGTACGGTGCGCGTGGATCTGCGCGGCCCTCGCGGTCTTTCCCGGCATGTCGCAGACCTGATCGGAACGACGATTGCCGAGGTCGAGGCGGCAGCGAGCCTGTTCAAGCCGGATTCGGCCCTCAACCGATTGAACGCCATTGGCCATCTCGATAGCGCGCCTCAGGCACTTTTCGATCTTCTCCGTCTTGCCGATCAGGTCCACCAGGCAACGGGCGGGCGGTTCGACCCGTCGGTCCAGCCGCTTTGGCGCGCTCTCGCCGAGGGCCGGGACATCGCGCAGGCGCGTGCCACGATAGGTTGGGAACGGGTGCGCTTCGATCCGTCCATTCGGTTGGGCAAAGGCCAGGCATTGACATTCAACGGCATCGCCCAGGGTTACGCCGCCGACCGGGTGCGTCATCTCCTGGGGAAGGCAGGTTACGCACAGGCCCTTGTGGAGATGGGAGAGTTTGCCGCTCTCGGCGGACCGTTCAGCGTCTCCATCGAGGATCCCGTTTTGGGCCAGGTCGCCATACGCCGGCTCACAGGCACCGCCATCGCAACCTCAAGTCCATCCGCCATGAGGCTCGGCAATGTCTTTCATATCCTCGGTCCCCATGGCGAGCGGCCCTGCTGGTCGACGATCTCGGTGGAAACGGAAGATGCCGCGATGGCAGACGGTTTCTCGACGGCCTTCTGCCTGATGACCGCCGATGAAATCCGCACAACGCTTGGCCGGATCGGCGGGTTGATGCGCGTGACGGCGGTGGATGCCGCCGGCGACGTCTCCACCTTCTAACGCTAACGCTGCGGCGGTGTGAAGGTCAGGCCATAATGGCTAAAGATGCGGCTGATTTGCCCGTCAGCGAGCGCCTTATCGATAGCATCATCGACCGCGTAGGCGAGATCCTTGTGCTGGTAGTTCACGCCAATGCCTATCGTCCAGTTCCCTCGCGCAAAACCCACGAGCGGGGGCGAATGCACCTTCAGCCCGCCGTCCGGATGACGGGTAAGCCCCGCCTCCAGTTCGGCGCGCGGTCCCATCGCCGCCTTGGTATCTCCTGCAGCGAGTCCATCCATGGCGGCCGCGGTAGACCGATATCGGTTGATCTTGCCTGCGGGACCAATCAGCGACGTGAGATAAAAATCGGCGATCGAGTCGTTTTCGACGGCAACCGGATCGAACCGGAAGAAGGGCGGGGTCGGCGCCTTCTCCTCGTAATCGGTGCCTCGATAGGCGATTGCTATGTTTTCGGTCGCATATTGTCCGGTAAAGGTCACCTGCTCGATGCGGCAGACAAGCTCGCTGTCATAAGGCACATGCAGCATGACATCGCTGACGCGACCGCCGATGGCTGCACCCTTCCAGACATAATTCATCAGGTCGGCTTCAAGATTTTCCCCAGCCGTAACGAGACGGAATTTTGCTTCCACCCCCAAGGCCTTTGCGATCAACCGTCCGACATCGACGTCCACGCCGGCCGCCTTCCCCTTCTCCTCGTAGGACCAGGGCGCATAGTCCGCATAGACTGCGAACTCGATCCAGCCCTCTTCTATGATCCGGTCGAATTCGCGGCCGACATCCTGTGCGAATGTGTTCTGCGGCTTGGCCTGAGGCACATAGCCCTCGCAGCGGGCAAGGGCGCCGCCCGGAAGGGCGACGCCGATTGCCAGAGCCAAAAAGGCGCAGCGCATCATGGCGGCTACTGGGTGGCCGAAAGGCCGACCGTCAGCACCTCCGCGGCCTTCTTCCAGCTTTCAGGCTTGTCGGAGAGGATACGCGCCGCCTCGTAGGTGACACTGTCGGCGACCGGCGCTCCGGAGGCCGTCTTCACGTCGGTGGCGATCGTCTCTAGTTCCTTCTTGAGCGCCGCGGTATCGGCGACCTTGCCGCTGCCAAGCTCGTCACGGATTTCGTGGAGGCGCTTTGCATGGGGATCCAACGCCCCATCCTCTGGGCGGGTCTCCACATAGGTGCGGATGGCCCAGGCCGCCTTCTGGCCAAGGATATCGCCAAAGGCCGGCATCTTGGTCGTGCCATCCTGGGTGTAGCCGTGACGGAAGCGCTCGATGAACCATTCGTCACCGTATTCCTCTGCTTCGAGGAGGCGCAGATCGGGCGCAAGGCCGCCAGAAACCGCGCCGAGTCCATGACAGCGTGCACAATTCTGGTTGAAGCCGGATGCCCCGATCTCGACCGCCTTCAGCCACACCTCGTGGCCGGCTTTTGCCTCGCGATAGGGGTTTTCGGTCAGCCACTCCTCGCCCACCTCCGGCAACGCGTCCGTGTTGACCGGCTGCGGCGCGACATCGCCGTGAGCGATAACCAGGCCGGTCGTCGCCATGAGGATGAAAACGGCGATCCCGCCGCGAATGCTATTGGCCGTCATGCGGTCCTCCCTCGCATTTCCAACTCGGCATTTTGTAAGGCAGCGCGGGTGCGGCGCGATATGCGACCTAGGTCGCGACATCCCATGACACCAAGGTCGTATTTCGAGCATCCCCGCATGCCGCCATGCTGGCGCAGGGAGGATGTGACATGGCGGAAAGCTTCAGGGATCGGAAAGGTTTGTGGCTCGCGGCCGCGATCTTCTGCTGGGCTTCCTCTGCCACGGCCGAAATCGCAGTACCCATGATTTACATGAGGCAGGAGATCCAGCCGCCGCCGGTCCTTTCCAATCTCGATCCAATCCCGGAGGACCGAGGCATTGCAGGAGCGGAGGTCGCGCTGGCGGACACGAAAACGACCGGCCGCTTCATGGGGCACGATTACAGCCTCGCACTCGTCTCGGTCGAGCCCGGCGGCGATTTCCTCGCGGCGGCCCGCAAGGCGCTTACCTCGTCGAAAATCCTGTTTCTCGACGCGCCGCCGGAAGGCATTCTGGCGGTGGCCGACCTGGCCGAAGCCAAAGGTGCCCTTCTCTTCAACGTTTCCTCCGGCGCAAAGCAACTACGCGATGCGGACTGCCGCGTGAATATGCTTCACACCGTGGCGGAAGACGCGATGCGCACCGATGCGCTGATGCAGGCGCTGAAAGCGCGGCGCTGGACCCGTACGGTGCTGATCGTCGGTCCCAAGCCCGAGGACCGGGCGTTTGCCGACATATTACGCACCTCAGCGCAGAAATTCGGCATCGACATCCTTGTCGAGAAAGACTGGACCTTCAACACCGACTTGCGGCGCGCCGCCGGTCGCGAGATTCCGCTGTTCACCCAGGACTTTCCCGATCACGACGTCCTGTTGATTGCCGATGAGGCTGACGATTTCGGGCGCTACGTGCAGGACAACACATGGCTGCCACGTCCGGTCGCCGGTTCGGAGGGTCTGCGGGGCGAAGGATGGGCGCCGGTGCTTGAGCAGTGGGCCGCAGTGCAGCTCCAGAACCGCTTCGAAAAGGCAGCGGGCCGTGAAATGGGCTCGCGCGACTATGCCGCCTGGGCGGCGGTTCGCACCATCGGCGAGGCTGTCACCCGGACTAATTCCGGCGATCCGGTCGTTCTGCGCAAGTTCATCCTGTCGGCCAAATTCGCCCTCGACGGCTTCAAGGGCCGCAGCCTCAGTTATCGCGACTGGGACGGCCAACTCCGCCAACCGATGGCCGTCGTTAATGCCCGCGCGCTGGTCGAACTCGCACCGCTCGACGGCTACCTGCACCAGACCAACGAAATGGACACGCTGGGCCTCGACCGGCCCGAAAGCGCCTGCACCGCCTTTGAGGGATGAGATGAGATTTCCGGCTCTGCTGATTGCACCTCTGCTGGTCGCCATGCCTCTTCAGGCGGGCGCGGGGGAGATCTGGGTAACGAACGAAAAGGACGATACCATTTCCGTCATCGATACGGTGCGCCTGGAAGTCGTACGCACCATCCCGACCGGCGAAAGGCCACGTGGGATCACGTTCAATTCCGACCGCAGCCGCGTCTATATCTGTGCATCCGACAGTGACACGGTTCAGGTGATGGATCCCGCCACCGGAAAGATCCTGCACGATCTGCCCTCCGGCGAGGACCCGGAGCAATTTGTACTCGCGCCCGACGACAGGCATCTGTGGATCGCCAATGAGGATGACGCGGTGACGACGGTCGTCGATGTCGAGACCCGTCAGGTGGTGGCCCAGGTCAATGTTGGCATCGAGCCGGAGGGCATGGCCGTTTCGCCGGACGGCAAGATCGTCATCACCACATCGGAAACGACCAATATGGCGCATTGGATCGACACCGAAACCAAGAAGATCTTTGCCAACACGCTTGTCGATGCCCGTCCGCGTCATGCCGAGTTCGCCAAGGGTGGAGCAGAACTGTGGGTCTCGTCGGAAATCGGCGGCACGATCACCGTCTTTGACGTCGCAACACAGGCCGAGAAGGCCAAGATCCGCTTTGAGATTACGGGCATCAAAGCCGACCTTGTCCAGCCCGTGGGTTTCGAATTCACCCCGGACGGCAAAACCGCCTTCGTGGCGCTAGGCCCCGCCAATCACGTGGCAGTGATCGATGCCGATACGTTCCAGGTAAGGACCTATGTCCTTGTCGGGCGCCGGGTTTGGCATCTCGCTTTCTCGCCCGACCACAAACAGCTTTTCTCCACCAACGGCGTCTCCGGCGATGTGACCATCATCGACGTCGCGTCGCTGGAGCCTGTGAAATCCATCAAGGTTGGGCGCTTCCCCTGGGGCGCGGCTGCCCGGCGATAACGATCGAGAGAGGACATGATGAAGAACGCAATTCTGGCAGCCCTGGCGCTTGCCGCCATGCCCTTCGCAGCGCTGGCGGGCGACGATGACGACAACAAGGGCAAGGCAGGCATGGGTCTTGCCGGCGTCCTTTCAAAATCCAATCGCGAAGCGCTGCCGAAGCTTACGCTCTCGGCAGGCCAGCCGGTTGCCAAGGGTTCGCTGAGGCTGAAGTCCGGCAGATATTACACGCTGGAAATCAAGGCGGACGGCAGCCAGGAGCTGGCGCTCGAGGGAGCCGGCTTCTTCCGCGCCATCTGGGTCAACGAGATCGTCATCGAGGGGATCGAAATCCGGCCGCTCGGCGTCGATTCCATTGAATTCGACGAGGCAGGCGAGGCGGAAATCAGTTTTGTCGCCATCAAACCGGGCAGCTACCATCTCAAGGTGCACGGCAGCAAGGGCGATACGCAACAGGTCTCGATCACCATTGAATGAGCAGGACATGAGCGGCTTGACAGTGGAAGACATCAGCCACGACTGGGGCGCCCGGCGCGCGCTTGATGGCTTGTCCTTTTCCGTTGAACCTGGCCGCTTCTGTGCTCTGCTTGGGCCGAATGGAGCGGGAAAATCGACGCTGTTCGGCGTGCTCACGCGGCTTTTTGCGCCACGAGCAGGCCGCATCGTCATCGCCGGTCATGACATGAATCGCGAGCCAAGCGCGGCACTCGCTCGTATGGGGGTCGTGTTCCAGGCCTCGACGCTTGATCTTGACCTGAGCGTCAAGCGCAATCTGCTCTATTTCGCGGCCCTTCACGGACTTTCCGGGCGGGAGGCGGAAACCCGAACCATGGCGGCACTCGATAGGCTCGGCATGGCGGAGCGTGCGGGAGAGAAAGCCGCGAAACTCAATGGAGGTCATCGCCGGCGCATGGAGATCGCCCGTGCACTCGTTCACCGACCGAAGGTGCTGCTGCTCGATGAGCCGACGGTCGGGCTCGATGCAGCCTCGCGCGCCGCCATCACGCAGCACGTGCACGATCTTGCGGCAGAGGGGCTGACGGTGCTCTGGTCAACCCATCTCGTGGATGAGGTACGAGCTCAGGACCGCCTCGTCATCCTCCATCGCGGCCGAGTGCTGGCGGACGGCGAGGCTGGCGACATCGGCGGCGACGATCTGAACCAACGCTTCCTCGCGCTTACAGGAGATCAGGCATGACGGTCGAGGCGTTTCCTGTGGCGGGGTCTGAAACCGTCGGCTTCCTCAAGCCGCATCCCTTCATGGCATTGCGGGCGATCGTTCACCGGGAGACGCTGCGGTTCCTTAGTCAGCGGGGGCGGCTGATCGCGTCGCTCGTGAGGCCACTCGTCTGGCTCTTCGTCTTCGCTGCCGGCTTTCGGGCCGCGCTCGGGCTGTCGATCACGCCGCCCTACCAGACCTACATAACCTACGAGATCTATATCGTGCCGGGACTGGTCGGGATGATCTTGTTGTTCAGCGGCATGCAGTCGTCCCTCAGCCTCGTCTATGACCGGGAGATGGGATCGATGCGGCTGTTGCTGACGGCACCTTTGCCGCGCTGGTGGCTGCTTGGCTGCCGGCTTTTGGCCGGCAGCCTGATCGCCGTGCTGCAGGCCTATGCTTTCCTGGCGATCGCGGCACTCTACGGCATCCGCTTTCCCTGGCTCGGCTACCTGTTGGCAGCCCCGGCGATGGCAGCCGCCGCGATGATGCTTGGCGCGCTCGGTCTGCTGCTCTCCTCCTTCATCCGACAGTTGGAGAACTTCGCCGGCGTGATGAACTTCGTCATCTTCCCGATGTTCTTCCTCTCGTCCGCCCTTTACCCGCTATGGAAGATGGCCGAGGCTTCTCCCCGGCTGAGAGACCTCTGCGCGCTCAACCCCTTCACCCATGCCGTCGAACTCATCCGCTTTGCCCTCTATGCCAAGGGCAATGCAACGGCGCTTGCCGTCACGCTCGCCGCCTTCGTCGTATTTGGCCTTGTCGCCGTCTGGGGCTACGATCCTGCACGCGGGATGACCGCGCGAAAGACATGACGCGCTGAGCGCTCGACACCGCCTTGGAGGAGAAGTGTCTGCGCCTCGTCGCCGCCCGACAATGCGGGGCGGCGACTACGATCTCGACATCGTCCCGCCGGCCGCCGACAGCCGAAAACACGCACCGGCCTTCTGATTCTCCTCGACGATCCTTGCCGGGCGACCCTCCATCCGGAGAATGCGTCCGGCAAGCCGCTCTGCCTCCGCGCGCACATGGGTGACCAGAAGCGTTGCACAGGGACGGTCGGCGATCAGACGTTCGAGCAGGTCCATCATCTCCGAGGCAAGCGACGGATCGAGGCTGACGAAGGGTTCGTCCATCAGCAGCAGGTCCGGTGCGCAGGCAAAGGCTCGCGCCAGCGACAACCGTCGCTGCTGCCCGAGGGAAAGCATGCCCGGGAAGCGATCTCCCAGTCCCGCCAACCCCACATCCTCCAGCCAGCGCCCGGCTTCCTCATGGGAAATCCGGGCGACGACCTTGAGATTTTCAATGGCCGTACGCCATGGCAGGAGGACAGGCTCCTGAAAGACCATGGCCAGCCGGGCCGTCACCCGACGACGTCCGGTAAAGCTGCGGTCGAGACCGGCGATGATGCGCAGCAACGATGTCTTGCCGATGCCTGACGGGCCGGTCAGCGCCACCGTCTCTCCCGGCGCCAGCGAAAGCGCGATCGGGTCGAGCACACCGCCCGGCCCGCCGCTTTGAAGATCGAGCCTGAGGACAGGCTCAGCTGCCGGGGTGGTGGAAGACGCCATTGGGCAGCTCTTTCAGATCACCGACCAGATCGGTACCACCAAGTTCGGTCATCAGCGCCAGCATCCGCGCCGCAGCCCGTTCGTCGACCGCTCCCTGCTTCGGCGTGCCCGCCAGGAAGCCCGCTTTCAGCGCCTCGAACTCCGCATCGGTCTCCGCCCGCATCATCGGCCGGATGCGGTCCCAAGCCGACGGATCGGCGGAAAGCTTCTCTTTTGCCTGGCGAGAGGCGGCCGCAATGGCCTCGCCGAGTTTGGGATGAGCCTTCAGGGCCTCGCCACGCACCACATAACCGACGAGCGGCGTTTCGGGATCGAGGCCGAGAGCCACGGCGGCCTCGTTTACCCCAAGCAGCGTGCGCATGCCCGCCGCCTGCATCCGGGCGCCGAAATTCCAGAAGTTCAAGGCGCCCTGCACCTCGCCGTCGAGCGCCGCCTTGTAGACGAGCGGCGGAGCACCGAAGACCTGCTCGGTGGTGCCGGCAAGGTCGAAGTGCTCCACTTTCTGCGCATAGGCGCGCAGGATGAGCCAGCTTTTGTCGACCGGGCCGCCGGCGACGCCAATCTTCTGCCCTTTCAGGTCGGCAAGGCTCTTGGCCTGGCTGTCAGCCGGCACCATCAGCCCGCCAACGGCGCGCGAATAGGGAATGAAGACAAAATCGCGGCCGGCGGCCCGCTCGCGCGCCACCCAAAGCCAGTCGGAAACAATCATGTCCACCTCGCCGCCGATGAGCGCGATCTGGGCCGCGGGGGCGCCGGCGATATCGGTGACTTCCATCGAGAACCCGTTCGCCTTGTCGAAACCGTAGTGACGGATGGTGGCGGCTTCCCAGTTCACGGTGCCCGAAAGCTGAAGTGCCGCCCTCACCACGGGCGTTTCGGCAAATGCCGGCATGCTGGAAAGAAGCGCGGCGACTGCGGCGCCGGCAAGTGATTTCAGGAATGTCATGGCTCTCCTCCCCTTGACTAGGCGAATGGTAGCCCCCGCCCATCCCCCTCGATATACGACCTATTGGGGGGGCCGATTGGGGCCGGGAACACCGACATTACGACCAAGGTCCAATTCATCGCCGTGGCGAGTAGGCAGATGATCCGCGCTGTGGAGCCCGCATCCTTTGTGGGCATGGAGGGAGGATGTCATGAGGAGTTTCGTTCTGGCCGCGGTTGCGGCCATCGCCTGCGCAAGTGCGGTGCAGGCCGGCGTAACGGAAGAGGATCTTGCAAAGGACGCCGAAACCGTCGGCGACGTCTTGACCAATGGCATGGGGCGCGGCTTGCAGCGCTTTTCGCCGATGGAAACGCTGAACACCAAGAACGTCAAGAACCTGGTGCCGGCCTGGGCGTTCTCGCTCGGCGGCGAAAAGCAGCGCGGCCAGGAAAGCCAGCCGATCGTCTACGACGGCATCATGTACATCACTGGCTCCTACAGCCGCCTCTATGCCATCAACATCAAGACCGGCAAGGAAGTCTGGCAATATGATGCGCGCCTTCCGGAAGGCATTCTGCCCTGTTGCGACGTGGTCAACCGCGGCGCGGCGATCTTCGGCGACAACATCTATTTCGGCACGCTCGATGCCCGTCTCGTGGCATTGAACCGCAAGACCGGCGATGTCGTCTGGAACAAGAAAATCGCGGACTACAAGGAAGGTTACAGCTATACGGCCGCACCGCTGATCGTGAACGGCCTCGTCGTCACGGGCAATTCCGGCGGCGAATTCGGCGTTGTCGGCGAAGTACAGGCCCGCAATGCGGAGACCGGCGAACTTGTCTGGACCCGGCCGGTGATCGAAGGCCACATGGGAACCTTCAAGGGCAAGGAAAGCACCATGACCGGGACGCTCAATGCGACCTGGCCTGGCGACTTGTGGAAGACCGGGGGCGGGGCGACCTGGCTCGGCGGCTCCTATGACGAAGACACGAAAACGCTCGTCTTCGGCGCCGGCAACCCCGCTCCGTGGAACAGCCATCTTCGCAACGCCGGCAAACCCGTGGAGGGCAACAAGGGCGACAACCTTTATGCCGCCTCCCGTCTCGGTATCGATCCGCAAAACGGCGAGATCAAGTGGCACTTCCAGACCACGCCGCGTGAGGGCTGGGACTTCGACGGCGTCAATGAGGTTGTGCCTTTCGTCGACAAGGACGGCAAAAAGCGCTTTGCGACGGCCGACCGCAACGGCTTCTTCTATGTGCTGAACCGTGAAGACGGCAAATTCGTCTCCGCTCACCCTTTCGTGAAGAACATCACCTGGGCGAAGGGTATCGATAAAACGGGCCGTCCGATCTACAACGAGGACAACCGCCCAGGCGATGCCGCAGCGGCGGCCAATGGCTCGAAGGGCCAGCAGGTCTTCGCCGTTCCCTCGTTCCTCGGCGGCAAAAACTGGATGCCGATGGCCTACAGCCCGAAGACCGGCCTGTTCTATGTTCCCTCCAACGAATGGGGCATGGACATCTGGAACGAGCCGATCAGCTACAAGAAGGGTGCCGCCTACCTCGGTGCCGGCTTTACCATCAAGCCGCTCTTCGAAGACCATATCGGCAGCCTGAAGGCGATCGATCCCAACACCGGCGAGATCAAGTGGGAGTATAAAAACGGCGCTCCGCTCTGGGGTGGAGCGATGGCTACCGCCGGCGGTCTCGTTTTCTTCGGAACGCCTGAAGGCGATTTCATCGCTCTCGACAACCAGACCGGCGAGGAGCTCTGGAAATTCCAGACCGGTTCCGGGATCGTCGGACAGCCGGTCACTTGGGAACAGGACGGCGAGCAATATGTCTCGGTGATTTCGGGCTGGGGCGGAGCTGTGCCGCTCTGGGGCGGCGAAGTGGCCAAGAAGGTCAACTACCTCAATCAGGGTGGCATGATCTGGACCTTCCGTCTGCCCAAACAGCTCGCATCGCTGAACTGAAGGAGCCGGGCGGAAACGCCCGGCTTCATCCTTTTCACCCGGGCCGGACAAGGCCGATGAAGACGGACCAAATCCATGTTAAGCTATCGCCAGCCCTTTCGGGAATTTCGCATGATGCCAGTTCCAGTACTTGAGAAACCCGTGCGCACGCTGAAATCGGCGCTGATCGTCGACGATCACCCGCTGTTTTGCGATGCGCTGGCGATGACCCTGACAGGCCCGGTCGGCATTCCCGACGTCGAGGCAGTCGGCACTTTGGAGGCGGCGCTCACCCGATTGGAAACGGGCCCTCTGCCTGACGTCGTGGTGCTCGACCTCAACCTGCCCGATGTCAACGGGCTCGATGGGGTGGTGCGCCTTCGCCGCGCCGTGTCGGAAACGCCGATCGTCGTGGTCTCGTCGCTCGATGAGATCCGGGTGGTGCGGGCCGCGCTGAAAGCCGGCGTGAACGCCTTCGTACCGAAGCATGCCTCGCGCGAAGAGTTCCGCGAGGCCTTCGCCGTCATCGCGCGAGGCGAAATCCACGCGAGCCGAATGGCACTCGAAGCCTCGGCGCCGACGCCGTCCGAAGAAGCGGTGAAGCGGCTGGCACTGCTGACGCGCCAGCAGGCGCGTATCCTGCAGCTCGTCTGCGCCGGCCGGATGAACAAGCACATCGCCTATGAGCTTTCCATCGCCGAAACCACGGTGAAGGCGCATATCACCGCCATCATGCGAAAGCTCGGCGTACAGACGCGCATGCAAGCCGTACTCTTCGCGCAGGAGGCGAGTTTCAGCACGATGGTAAGCGACGTCTGAAAACAGTCTGGCCAAGCTGAACTTCGCGCTGGCGCATAGTCTCGGCGGATGCTTTAAACTTGATGACGGGGGAAAGGCGGAGGAGGCCATCGCGCGTGGATGAGCAGTTCGTCGCGCGTGCGCTCGTTTCAGCGCACGACACCTGTCCGGTCGAGCGCCTGGCGGAAAGCCTTGGCCCTGGCCCGTTTTCACTCGTCCTGATCTTCGTCTCGCCCGAGGCCGATGTGCCAGCCATCGTTTCCGATGCGGCACAAGCCTGGCCAGGCGCACGGATCGCCGGCTGCACTACGGCCGGAGAGATTTCCGGTGCGGGCTATGATGAGGCGAGCATCGTGGCGGTCGGGTTCCATTCTCGCTATTTTGCCGCCGAGACGCTGCTCGTCCCGGATCTCTCGAAGCTTGTGGCGAGCGAGCTTTCCGATGCGCTGCTTCATCTTCGCCAAACGCTTGCTCGTGACCACGGGCACTTTCCGGAAGAATTCGCCTTGCTTCTGGTCGACGGCCTCTCGACCCGAGAGGACGAACTGGCCTCGGCGCTTGCTGCGGGCACAGGGGCAATGCCGCTGATTGGCGGATCGGCGGGCGATGGCGCGTGCTTCCGCGAGACCTTCGTCTTCGACGGCAAACGGCTTCTTGCAAACGCCGCCGTGATATCCGTCATGCGTGGCGCCTGTCCGCTGCGCGCTTTCAAGATGGATCATATCAAGCCGACGGAACGCCGGATGGTGGTGACTGAGGCGGATCCGGCCGCCCGTATCGTGCGGCGTATCAATGCCGAGCCCGCCGTGCGCGAATATGCCCGCCTCATCGGTATGCAGCCGGAGAGCGTCAATACACTCACCTTCGCAATCCACCCCCTTACCGTCTGCATGGGTGAACGCCACCATGTCCGCGCGATTCAGCGCGTCCTGCCCTCGGGAGAACTTCTGTTTTTTTCCGCAATCGATGAAGGCATGGTTCTGACGATCGCAGAGCCACAGGATCTCGTCGGTCACCTGGCAAGCGAACTGCAAGCTCTCAAGAAACCGGGCGATCCGGTCGCCGTTCTCGCTTTCGATTGCGTTCTGCGGCGTGTCGAAGCTCAGGAAAAGCAAATGACGGGGCAGGTTTCAGCGCTGTTGCGGGAACATGGCGTCATTGGCTTCTCGACCTATGGCGAGCAGATCGGCCCCATGCATATCAACCACACGATGACCGGGCTCGCCTTCTATCCGCCCGGCACGGTCGTCTCGGAAAGCGCCCCATGAACAAACGCATCTCCGATGGTCTGCTCGATCCCGCAGATGGCGAGGCGCGCAATCTCGAAAAGATGCTCGACATCGCGGACGCCCTGATGCGCCATGTCGAGCAGAGCTCCGGAGACAGGGGAGCCGCCTTCGAGCAGTTTCGCCGTGCGGCCATACTCGAAGAGCGGGTCCGCCAACGCACGCGCGACCTGGAAGCGACGCTGAAGCAGCTCAACGACGCCAACAGCGCCACCGAGCGGGCAAGACGCGATCTCTCGCAGGCGATCGAGGCGATCGAAGAAGGCTTTGCCCTTTTCGATTCCGCCGAGGTGCTCGTTCTTTGCAACTCGCGCTTCTGCCGCGATCTTGGCGACGTGCGCCTGAAACTCGCTCCCGGAATAGCCTTTGCCGATTATGTCCAGGCCGTCAGCCGTTCAGCCCTCCTGGCTCTTCCCGAGGGCGTAACACCGAATGCATGGGCGGCAGAACGCATGCGGTTGCACCGGGCCCGGCAGGTTTTCAACGTCGGCTTGAGCGGCGACCGCTGGCTCCAAGTCAGCGAACAGCGCACTGCGGACGGCGGCACGGTCGTCCTTCAGACCGACATCACCGACATCATTCGCATGGAACGTTCCGAACGCGGCAAGCTGCTGGACGATCAGGCGCGCATGATCCGCGCCACGCTGGAGCACATCAACCAGGGCGTGGGCATCTTCGACGCCAACCGCCGATTAGCTGGATGGAACAGCCGGTTCGCCCAGCTTCTAGACATTCCCCTGCGGCTGTTGCGGCGGGGAACGCCCTTCAAATTGCTGGCTGACCGCATCGCCCGTACCGCGACCCTCGGCGACGGCTTTCCCGCCGACATCCTGGCTCGCTGGGTTGATGGCACGCTGCCGCGCGGGCCGCTTTCCTTCGAACTCCAGCATTCCTCGGGAATCATACTGGATGTGTTTGCGCAGGAGATGCCCGGGCGAGGATTTGTCATGTCGTTCGCCGATGTCACGCGCGAGCGTCACGCGATACAGGCCATGATCCGCGCCAATGCCACGCTCGAAGCGCGCGTGGCGTCCCGCACTGGAGACTTGGCGGCGGCGCTCGCCGAGGCCGAGCGGGCCAATTCGGCCCGTGTCCGCTTTGTCGCGGCGGCGAGCCACGATCTGCTGCAGCCGCTTTCCGCCGCAAAACTGTTCGTCGCGGCGGCACGGGACGATGCGGAAGCGACGCCGATGCGCGGCACCCTGGAAAAAGCGCACAATGCGCTTGTCAGCGTGGAAGGGATACTCGGAGCCTTGCTCGACATCTCACGACTTGAGGCCGGCGGCGCTGCAGTGGACGTCGGGCCGGTTCCTCTTTCGGTCCTGCTGAAACAGCTTACCGACGAATTTGCTCCCATTGCCGCCCGAAAGGGGCTGAGACTTGACATCCTGCCCTGCAGTCTGACCGTATCGAGCGACCCGACCTATCTGCGCCGCATCCTGCAGAACCTGATCAGCAATGCCATCCGCTATACGAGCAGCGGTCGCGTTCTCGTCGGGCCTCGCCGGACGAAAGGTCATGTGCGCATCGAAGTCCACGATACCGGACCTGGCATCGCTGCGGATCAGCAGCAATCCATCTTCCGCGAATTTCATCGCATCCAGGGCTCGGCCTCGGCGTCCGAGGGAATGGGCCTGGGCCTCGCGATCGTGGAAAGGGCCTGTGGCCTGCTCGATCACCGGCTGGCGCTTCGCTCGGCGCCGGGACGCGGCACCTGTTTCTCGGTCGATCTGGCCGTCGTCGCGCATCACGCGAAACCTGCCTATCGGGAGGCGACGCCGACGATCCCGGAGGAACCGGGCGACAACAGCGATCGTATCGCGCTTCTGGTTGAAAACGATCTGGACCTGCGCCGGGCCATCGCGCTGCTGCTGGAGCGGCGCGGAGTGAGCGTGCTTGAGGCGACAAGCGGCGAAGAAGCGCTCTCTCTGCTGGAAGAGATCGGAATCGTGCCCGATGTCTACCTGGTCGACCAGCAGTTGGACGGAACGCTCACCGGGATAGAGACCGTGCAAGCCCTACATGCGGAATATGGCGAACGCCCGACCCGCATCCTCACTGCCAACCGCACCCCACAGACACGTCTTGCCGCGGACGCCGCCGGCATCGAAATCATGTACAAGCCGATCGCAGCCGAGGCGCTTGAGGCCTTCGTGCTGCATGCCGGCTGATCGGCACCAAGGTCGCATTGCGGCAGGTACCACCCTATGGGACATCCCTTCCACCCGAATTGGAGGAGGAAGGACATGAAGAAACTATTGGCGGCATCTGCCCTGATGATCCTTGCGGCCGGTGCGGTCCATGCGGCCGAACACACCGTCAAGATGATGAACAAGGGCGAAAGCGGCAACATGGTCTTCGAACCGGCCGCCGTCGTCGCGGCCCCCGGCGATACGATCCGCTTCGTTCCGACGGACAAGAGCCACAATGTCGAGGCCATCAAGGGAATGCTCCCCGAAGGGGTCCAGCCCTTCAAGAGCGAGGTGAGCCAGGAATACGTGCTGACGGTCAGCGAACCCGGCTACTACGGGGTGAAATGTTCTCCGCATTTCAGCATGGGCATGGTCGCCCTCATCCGCGTCGGAGACCCGCCCGCCAATCTGGATCTGGTAAAGGCGGTGAAGTTGCCTAAAAAAGCAGATGAACGGATGAACGCTGCTTTTGAAGCTTTGGCGTCAAAGTAGGTAATCCTGTTGTGCGCGAGGCGATAAAGAAGGCTGGAGCGCGGCGCGCAATTGCCTTGCATTACACGCTGCCCGAGCCTGGGCACGGGCAGCGGTTATCGGTTCAAAGTTTGCTGGAAACGTAGCCAATGCTCTGGCGCACGGCGGCTTCCGGATGGGCCAGCGCATGCACTTCCTCGGCGAAAGGCTCGAAACTGTAGGGGCCGTCGAAGCCTGCGGCGATGAGCGCCCTGATCTGCGGAACATTCTCCAACCGGTCGGAAGCGTCGACCATCACACGATGCGCGTCGAGCATATCTTCGACAGCGACAGCCGGATCCACAACGCCGGAAATGTGCACCAGTCCGGTCCGATCCGGGAAGAGTTCCGTTTCACCGGCAAGGTGATGGTGGAAGGTGTCGTGCACCAGTTTGTAGACGGCGCCGCCCTCGGCCGCATCGATGGCGCGAACTGCTTCCTTCTTGGTCCGCAGCGACGAAACCGGAAAGCCAAGCGGCTCGACAAGCCCCGTCAGTCCACGCTCCTCAAGAATGGGCTTCATGGCCCTCAGCGCCGCGACAAGATCGTCGAACGACACCTTGGTGCCGTCGTTGAGCGGGCACATGACGAGCGCGTTGGCTCCGCTCGCTGCCGCATAATCCGCAAGCGCCACCGCCTTCGACGGCAGATCGCCTGACCAGACGTTGAAGGGGTAGAGCGCGTTGATCGAGACGATCGTCACGCCTGACTTTTCGGCGGCAGCCTTGACTGCTTCGGGTTTGACCGTCCCGACGATATCGGGAAGATCGTTGCGGATCTCGACTTCTGTCAGGCCCAGACTACGGGCTGTCGCGAAGAATTGCTCGAGCGAAAGTTTGGGCGCGGTGATGTGATTGATGGCGAAACGCATCGAAGACCTCAGTTGTAGAGCGCCGGACGCGGCGGCAGATTGATTGCGACGGGCCGTCCCTCGGCCTCCTGGGCAAGAACACAGGCATCCGACGTGATCGCGGCCACATAGCCATCCCAGCAGTTCGGGCCCGCAGCGGTGCCCTTGGCAGCCACGTTGATGAAATCCTGGAGTTCGACGTCGTAGCTGGCGATGAAACGATCCTTCCAATCGGTAAGAATATCGTTTTGGAGTTTGGCGCCAAGGCGTGTTTGTATGGCCATCGGTTCGGGCAGGCTGGCGATGCCGTCTTCGCCCACCACTTCGCACTGGATGTCATAACCATAGTGGCAATTGACGAAGATCTCGACGTCGATGATCGTCCCCTTGGCCGTCTCAAGGATGACAATCTGGGGGTCCCTGAGCTTCGCGTGACTGCGTGCCGCTGAACGGGGGAAGATCACTCTTGCCGAAACGTAGTCGTCGTCAAGCAGCCAGCGCAGCACATCGATCTCATGGATCATCGTGTCATGGATTGCCATCGGCGTTACATATTGTTCCGGAACGGCCGGATTGCGGTGGGCAGCGTGAACCATGATCGGCGCGCCGATCTTGGTGTCGACCGCCTGTTTCAGCGCAACATAACCGGCGTCGTATCTGCGCATGAAACCGACCTGCACCAGCCGCTTTCCGTGAGCCGTTTCCGCATCCACGATGCGCTTTGCTCCCGCGGCGGTCGTTGCCAGAGGTTTTTCGCAAAAGCAGGGCTTGCCGGCGGCAATCGCCGCAAGCACGTATTGCTCGTGGGTGGCACCCCAGGATGTGACCAGCACGGCGTCGACATTGGGTGACGCGATCAGTTCTTCCCCGGTGCGTAAAACCACGGCATCTGGCGCTATGTCTCTTTTTACCGCTTCGGCAGAGGCGAGATTCAGGTCGCTCAGAGCGACGATCTTCGCACCCCCAAGAACCTGATTGATCCGGCGCGCATGGTCGCGCCCAATTGCGCCGGTGCCGATGACACCAATTCCGACAGTCATTTGAAAAGCCTCACTTTTGATACTTTTGAATGTAGTTGTTCATCTCGGCGCACATGAAGCGGCCGGAGTGGTCTGCCTTGTCCTCCCAGGCGAAGACGCAGGAGGTCATGATGCCGTCGAAACCGATCTCGGCGAGCGTCCCGAAAAAGTCGTCCCACGGCACTTCACCCTGACCGATGTTGAGGTGCTGGTGCACGCGCGCCTGGGTGCCGGGCGGATTGAGAATGTAGCGCAGACCGGAAGACGCCTTATGATTGAACGTGTCGCCAACATGCACATGGGCCAACACGTCCTTCGCCTCGCGCAGCATCGCCCTCGTGTCGTCCCCGAAATAGAAGGTATGCGGCGCGCAGTAGAGGAACTTGACATTTTTCGAGTTCACCGTGCGGATGATGTCGAGGGCCGGCTGCAGCGTTTCGCACCAGTCCTCCGGATGCGGCTCCACATGCAGGTTGATGCCTTCCCGCTCGAAGATCGGAACGAGCTCTTCCATCGAGCGCCACCAGGCGTCCTCGCAGGCTTCGATCATCAAGCCGGTATGGCAGCAGTAACACGACCCCTTGTCCGGGTGGGGGCCACGGCCGAACTCCGAATTCATCGTGTCGACTTCCATCTCAACGGCGATCTCGATCGCTCTCTTCCAGTGCTTGACGGCCGCCTGCCGCTCGGTTTCATCGTTCGAAGCCCAGCGGTACATGGGCAGGAGCGAGGCGATCTTCACGTTCTCGGCGGCCAGCGCCTTCTTGAACGATTTGATCCGCTCCGGGAAAACCCGCGGCGCCTTGAACCACTCGAGAAAGTCGGACCGTGGGCTGAGTTCGATCCACTCGTAGCCAAGCTCACGCACCTTCCGCGGCAGCTCCTCAAGGCTAAGATGTCGATGCATGAACGGGTCGAGGGCGATACGCATGATGCTCCTTGCCTCCTTGCTGGAAATGAAGCCTGAGGGCGGTTTAGGACAACAGAAATTCACTGACGAGGATCGGTGATCTTCATCATCATCGTTCGGGTCAGGACTTGAGTTATCCAGGTGGAGCTGCCTCCTGTCGCCACCACCGGACAGAACATTTTCCGAGTGAAGGGCCGTCGTCAACGTCTCTTGACGATCACAGGCTATCAGCGCTGATAGAAACAACAGGATGACGTATGATAGAATCTATCAAACCATCAAAGGCTTTCAGGAAGCCAAAGCTGTGCGGGGAGGAAGCGTTGTCCCGGGGTCTCTGCCATGCCTTGTTCGATCGTATGAACCATGGTGGCAATCAGGTCGGCGCATAATTCACGCAGCGGCGTCTGGAACACGCCTGAGATACGCCGTTCAAGCAGAGCCTGTCGTGATTGCGGCGTCAACTCGTTGACGAGGCAGCCGATCTTTTCGCTCTTGTTGGTTTCCCGCATAGCTTCGATTGCGCCCTCCATACCGCCCCCGATGCAGTAGACTCCGACTAGATCGTCATGGCGAGAAATCGCGTCCATCAGCAATTCGTAGGTCAGGCGCCGTGTTTCAAGGTTGATGAGCGCATCCAGCACCTCGAACGTCGGAGCGTATTCCCGCATATAGCTGCGAAATCCGGTCTCGCGGAGCGAGTGCCCATGAAATCGGTGGCCGCCCAGCAGGAGCAGCAGTTTTCCCGGTGAATGCGATAGCCTGGACAACAGCCACGCTGCAGTCCGTCCCACTTTCATGTTGTTCGTGCCGAGATAGGCCTCCCGTACGCCTTGCGCAAAGTCGGAAAGCAGCGAGAAGGTCGGAATCCCGTGAGATTTGAGGGCGCTGACTGCCGAGGTGACATCGTAATGGTCCGGGCCGGTAGCACCAACAGCCTGCACCTTGCCTTTCATGCCGAGCAACAGGTCTGAAAGCTCGCCGGGCTCGCCGGACCTTGCAAACCGGACGTGCACCTGAAGGCGTCGGTCCTTGACCGCATGTGCGGCAGCCTGCAATTCCTCAGCGAAGGCCTGATAGAACGCGTGACGCTCCTTGCGCAATACAAAGCCGAGATCGTACGAAGGCAAATCTGCCAGCATTCGCTGCCGAATTATATTTGTACCGTGAAATCCGATCTGCTCGGCAGCAGAGAACACCCTCCTTGATGTTTCCTCCCGCACCGGCAATCGGGCATTCAAGACGCGATCGACAGTTGCAACACTGACGCCGGCCGCTAATGCGACATCGGCAATGGTGGGACGCTTCATTGATGCCACCTCTAAGGATCGGAATTCTTCGCAAGGCTGACGTAAACTGTCATGAAGATTGAAGGAAACCAATCAGCAATTCGATGGTTTGTCGAGCATAGCAAGCGGGTCACGCGGACCTGTCTCATGCATCCGCAACGCAGTCGCTACAGCTTTCCCGCCCCCAAGATTTTCGTAAAATACATGACTATCGCAGTCAATATTTGCGCTGGCACAAAGAGCGCTCGTGTCGCGATTGATAATCGTTCGCAACTGGCGTCTCACATCTCCACGTGAGGCGCCAGGATGATGCCAAGCGCCATTTTCATCTCCGAAGCGATCAGACGAAGGATATTGCCATGAACATGAGTAAGCCGGCCCTGGCCATGATGCTTACGTCCTCCCTGCTGCTGCCATGCGGTGCCGTCGCGGCGGACGACGCGGAGAGCCGGGGCCTCGCGAATGTCAAGCAATTCACGCTCGATCACAGCCGTCTCCTGATCGCCCAGGCTGAACTTCTGGAGGCTGCTCTTGTCGACTATGCTGGAACGATATCCGCATATCGCGGCGACTATGCATCAGCCTGGTCTGCAGAAGGCCCGCGGCTTGCAAAACAGATAGCATCAATCCGTAGCCTTTGGCTGGAAGCCTCGAACCATTACGAGACCATCGAGGGTATCGTTGCCGGCATTCCGGCTACCGCGAAATACGACCTCATCCTCGACGCCGGCAATCCGGGAACGGAAGGCGAGGACGTTGCCGAATACGATTTGAAGCTTCCCGACGGTACCGTTCTCAAACGTCCGGGCAACCTGTTCCACGGTGTCACGGAGCCGCTCTTCTGGGGGATGAGCGAGGCCGGCATCAAACTCTCCGCTGACCTTAACGGCGATGGCAAGACCACCCGAGGAGAGATTCTTTTCGACGCCAATCTCGGTCTCGGCGCCGCCAGAGCGTTGGCTTTCTGGGCAAAAGCGCTGGAAGCGGACATGAGCGCCTGGACACCCAATCGCGAGGATGCCTTCACCTCCGTCATCGTCATGACTCCGACCGTTGGGGACTATTTCGGCGAATGGAAGGAATCGCAGTTCATTTCCGGCGAAATCGGCGCCTTTGTCGCTCAAAGCCGTCTCGCCGATGTACAGGGCATCATGGGTGGTTGCCGGAAGATGTATGCCGAGGCGCTCTCTCCGGTGGTAGCCGCCGGCGATGCCGATCTCGACAGCCGCATCAAGGCAGGTTTTGAGGAACTGCTTGCACTCGTGGACGACACGTATGCCAGGGAAGCGTCCGGTGCGGAATTCGGTGTCGAGGAGGCGGACGCGCTAGGCAACGACGCGCAGGACACCGCAGACCGTATCGTTGCCCTCGTGCTTCAAGCGGCCGCCAAGGCCGGTGTCCGGATCCGCGGCTGAGGTTTCTCGACTGAGCGGCCGCCTCCACGGGCCGACTACAGGAAGCGATGAGATGGAACACATCCGCCTCACTCCCCCGCCGGCCTGTCGGCAGCTCCTGGCCGATTACGGCCCGCGCAGACCGGGGCTTCGGCGGGCGTTGACGCTATGCCTGCTGTTTGCATTTCTGTTCGGCACGGGGTTGCATGTCGAATTTCTTGCGGCGCGCAACTGGAACGCAGGTGAGGTGGTGCTGTTGCTCCACATCATCCTTGGTCTGGTCTTTGCAGCCGTTTTCCTGTCCTGGATCGCCGGGCATGTACTGCGCGGCCTGCCGAAGAGCCAACGGCCAGGTTTCACCTGGCTCAGTTGGATCCTGCTCGCAAAATATGCGGTCATCCTCGTGACGGGCCTGATGATGGTGTTGCCAACGTTGATCCATTTCGGTGGTGGCCTCTGGTTCTGGCGCTTCGAGGCGACTTATGTGCTGACCTTTCTGCATCTCTGGAGCGCAGTTGCCGCAGCTGCGGGCCTTATTGTCCATCTCACGCTGCGGCACTGGGCGCCACCACCGGCCGGAAAGAGACGGCGTGCGTCATGAAGTACCAGTTCAAGGCCCATCTTCCCCCGCTTGCGCTCGGGATGCTTTCCGCTCTGGTCTTTCTAGCTGGGGCGGAACTGTTGCGTCCTGAAATCCCGGAGCCGGGAGTCGAAGTCGCAGACATCCCGTTCTATCAGTTGCCGTTCGGTCCGGATGAAGCGGGGCGTGAGCGTCCCTTCTGGCCGTCGCGCGTGCAGACGGAGAATGGCAAGATGGCGGATCCCAGCCAAATCCGGTCAGCAGCGGAGTGCGCGGCCTGCCACAGGCGCGAGTTCGATGAATGGGCGCCGTCCCTGCACGCCATCGCCGGCCGGGATACGGTCTATGAAAGAGCCGTTGAAGCCAACGAGGACCTCCATAAGGATGGCGTGGAGAAGGCACGGTTCTGTGAGGGCTGTCATGCGCCGGGCGAGGTGCTGGCCGGACGCACCAATCGTTTCAAATCCGTCATGCCGTCTGATGCGGAAACCGAGGGCATCACCTGCGTCATGTGTCATACGGCGATCCACGCCGATCCCGAGGAGGGCAACGGAGCACTGACGCTTGCGGTGAATACCGGGGTAGACCAGTTGTCCGATCCAATGATCCTGGCTGCGCCGCGTGATCACGCTCGCGCCTACGGTGCAGCAGAGACCAACGCGTTGATCGCCAGCGGGGATTTCTGCGGCGCGTGCCACACCGAGGCCTATGACGGCTCCATGTCGAAGGCGCAGAGCCGGCAGCATGTGCAGACGACCTTCAGCGAATGGCGCGACAGCTGGTACGGCCGCAACAATGTCACCTGCCAGGATTGCCACATGGCGCCGGATCCGGCTGCCTATGTCCGGCAGATCCGAGCCGGTGATCTCAGCAAGCCGATCCGCTATGCCCACAATTTCGTCGGCTCGAACTACTTGATGTTCGATACCAGCCTCGGATCCAAGCTCACCTTTCTGCGGGGAGGAATCCTGCCTGGTCTTTCGGATGCAAGAAACACCGAACTTGTTGCCCGGCAGGGCGAGGCTACACGGGCGCTGTTGCGCTCGGCCGCAGGACTTGCGCTGCGCAAGAGTGAAGTCGCCGAGGGGAATCTGCGTTTTGCAGTGGCCGTACAAAATCTCGGCGCCGGGCACAATCTGCCGACCGGGGTGATTGATCAGAAATATATGTGGCTGGAAGTCATCGTCCGGGATTCGACCGGCGCCGAGATCTATCATTCGGGTGCCTTCGACGCGGAACGCGGCGAGACCGATCCGGAGGCCGTGATCTGGCGGGAAGACTTCCTCGACGCAGAGGGCAAGCGCATTCCCGACCATCTCACGTTCGTTACGGCCACCGTCTCGCATGTACGTCGCGGTGTGCCGCCGAAGGGAGAGGACGCTGTCATCTTCGAGACGCAGCTTCCCCCGGATGCCAGGGGGCCATTCAGGCTGGAGGCGCGGCTCTGGTACCGCGTCGCCACCCAGGAATTTACCTATAACACGTTGAAGACGGACCTCGTCATTCCGCCCTTCGAGCTGGCGGCCGCTACATTCAGCCTTCCCGATACCGAAAAGGTCCGACCATGATCAGAAATGCCTGCCGCGCCGCCGTGCTCGTGTTTGTTCTCATACTGGGATCGGCGGCGCAGGCGCAGGTGGTTCCCTGGCAGGACGCCGAAGTGGTGAGGACGGAAAGTGCGCAGATACAGCGCCGATTGTTCCGGACGCCGGACGCCGCCCTTCGCAAAGAGGTCGAAGAGCGGCTGGAGCGGGTCAACCATCTGTGGAGCAACCGGCTCGAGGCAGCCTATCAACGGATGGGACCCAATGAGGCCCATCATGTGGCCGAATCCGTTGCGGCATTTGCCGAGGCTGTTTCCCGGTGGGATTCGGTGAACGCCGCCGCCGCGCGTGCACAAATTTGGACAGCCATGCTCGACGGCGCCTTTCGCGCGACCCTGGCATGCCTGGAGCAAGGTCGCATGGAGGATGCCGCTGCCTGGCTCAACATTCGTGAATATGCGCGCACATCCCGCGATACGGCTGCCAGCATCGCCATGCGCGAAGCGCTGGCGGGCCGCCTTGAAGCGGAGCGTGCTCGCGAGGTCATCGAGGCGGAGCTGCTTGGCATCTATGCCGGTGAATTGCGCAGGGCAATCGCCGAAGCGCGGTCGCACCTAGCCACAGGCTATGGAGTGCAGTTATCCGCAGCTCTGTCTCGCGCAATCGGTCTTTACGCACTGCTATCCGACAATATTGCGAGCCGGCTCGAATCCGATGACGGCAGGATTCTCGGCGACGCCTTCGCGCGGCTCGCCCAGGCGTCGCCGACCGACGGGCAGGCCCTTCACTCGTTGGTCGCGCAGATCCAGGCGACCCTTGCCACCTATGCGCCGACCGGCTTGTCCTCAGATGAACTCGACCGACGTGTTCGGCTACTGGCGCGCTTCATCGGCCTCGTTCCGGTGGAATACGAAAAGGGGGTAAGGGACGGCGAGATCACCATTCCTTTCGAATACTTCGAGGCCGGCCTGTTTCGCGACCGTGCGGAGATGCTGTTCGGTGACCTCGGCTACGACCTTGCCGCCCGGTCTCCCGGGTCGTTCGAGCGCTTTACTGCAATTCTCGCTCAGATGAAGACCCTGGTCGCGGACAAGGGTGACGAGACAGTTGTGCGATCTCTCGCGGACGAGGCGGGTAGCCTTCTTGCGGATCTCTATGGGACGAAGCTGAACGAAGGCGGCCATGAGGCCGCTCTGTCGCTGCTGCCGGATATTCTCAACGAAATTCTGCTGGTATCTCAGGCTGGCGACTGGGAGGAAGCCGAACTGAAACGGCTGGAAGCCTATGCGCTGTTCGATCCCGACATCGAGCAACGCCTGATGCCGCGCGCCCCGAGCCTGGCGCTGAAGATGGAGGCGGGCTTCTGGGAGGGCAGCGTCGCTGAACCGGGTCTGGGGCGCATCATTGCCGACCGCAGTCCGGAGTTGCTGAAGCAAACCATTGCCCGGATGAAGAGCGCGACGGAGGAGGCGAAAGAGGTGCTGAATACCCAGCTTTCATCATCCGGCGCCTTCCTGCAATCCCTTGCCATCCTGCTGCGAGAAGGATTGGAAGCCGTGCTGGTTCTTGCGTGCATGGTCGGTGCCCTGAAAGCGAACCGCATGCCGGCCGCCGGGAGAGGAGGCTGGCGCTGGCCGTTGAGCTGCGGCGTAGCAATTGCGCTCGTCGGTTCCCTCGTACTCTGGCTCGTCGTCGGCAGATTGTTTGCAATGAGCACCCTGCAACGTGAACTCCTCGAGGGCGCTACCGCACTGATCGCGGCGGCGGTTCTTGTCTACGTGACCCATTGGATATTCCGCAAAGCCTATGTCGGGGATTGGGTGGCCGAAATACGCAGGAAGACTGCAGCCGCCGCCCAGGCCAGGACCGGGGAAAAAGTGAGGCATTTCGCTTGGTTCCCGCTGTTCGCACTGTCCTTCCTCGTCGTTTTCCGGGAAGGGTTCGAGACGGTTTTGTTCTACGAGGCCTTGCTGTTCGATGCCCCAGCCCTACCAGTGCTTGCGGGACTTGCAATCGGCGGACTGCTCGCCGCGACAGTTGCCTATGCCGTCCTCGGCCTGGAGGCGAAGTTGCCGGTCGCGGCCTTCTTTCGGCTAACGGGATGCCTGCTCGCTCTCCTCAGCATCGTCCTCATCGGAAGTGGGGTCCGTGGCCTGCAGACCGCAGCCCTCCTCTCCGCGACGCCGGTGGCTTGGTTCCCCGATCGCCCCTGGATGCAGCTCTATTTCGGCCTCTATCCTGTCGCCGAAGCATTGCTGGCACAGGCTGGTATGGCGGCTCTGTTGCTGCTGTCGGTAATCTGGCTGCTGCTGACAAAGGCGTTGGAGACGCGCGCCAGCAACACGCCGGTAGCGCCTCGGGAGCCGGTCTAGGGCTTGAGCATGAGAACTGCCGTGCTGTCACGCATAGCGCCGTCCGATCGCCATGCGGACCTGACATATCGATTTGCAAACACGTCAAGGGAGGCGTGGCTCATGGCTCGATCAGAGGCCGGCCGTCGGCAACTTGATCGGCGCGTGGCGAGCTCTGTCCGGGGGCCTATACCTACCGCCATCTACTCGCGGATGAATACGAGGCATTCGATGAGAGCTCCGGCCGAAAACTGCGCCTTCGCGCGCATATCTTCGTTCCTTTCGTGCTCCGCGAGATCCAGATAGGCATCGAGGATGAGTTCGCAGAGCGGGACAAGCCGTGTGCCGGCGCCTTGCGAGGCATTGTCCAGCACGCTGGTCCTGCCGTAGGGCTTGGCGAGAATATCTCCGCTACGTGCCCGCGACGCCACCGCCAACATGCGCAATCTTTCCGCTTCGTCCCGTGTAACCTCGTTGGCTTTTGCTTCAAGGTGATCTGCAAGGCGCAGTTCCAGCTGGGCCAGACCGGGACGCGCCGGATTTCCCTCCGCATGGCGCAAATTGTGAAAGGCGCGCCGACGTTCGCGGCGAAGAGTTGCCACATGGCCCAGTTCCTCGCGCGCCATCTGTTCGGCAGCGTCCCGTATCTCGTCGGATGGCGCGTGGGCGGCGACATAGGTCCAGAACACAAAGGCGCGTTCCTCATTGCGTACCGCCATGGAGAAGGCCCGATATGAGCTGAGAAGTTCCGGCGCGACCAGGCTCGCTCCCTCATCGTCGAACATTGCCTGCTCGGGGCGAACCACCGCTGGAATGGCAACAGCTGACTGCTCGATCCATCGATCGACATTGCCGAGATGCCCCTCTTCCTCCGCACACAAGGTTTCGAAGACAGCAGCAAGATCCGGGCGATGCTCTCTTCTCATGCGTTCGGCAAGCGCCGTATATCCGGCGATCGCCTCCTGTTCGAGAGCCCGGGCCATCGACAGAAGCGCTTGCATCGATTCGATCTGCCACGGTTGTTTTCCGTCGTCTGCCATTCTTGCTCCCTCGCCGGCTTTCCTGACGCGCATCCGCCAAGTCCCGCCAATCTGCGCGAAAGATGCCTCTCAAAGTTTGACTTAGCACAAAGTGCACCCGTGTTGCCCTCGATAGACAGGCTTCAACAGCATAGAGGCGTCGCGAAACGAAGCGGATGATAAAGAGCATAATTTCGAGCGGCAGTCGCAGGCCTCTGATCTGGCTGATCGCGATGGTGGCCTTCCTCTTTTCCGCCATGGCGTTTACATCGTCCAGCCATGCTGCCGATGCACTCGTCGGCTATCTCAACAAGGTGGGGCCGGACGACCTCTTCAAGGGCGCGGATCGCTTTGGCGATCCCGTTGGCGAGCCGCCGATCGCACCGGTTCTGCGCGGACAGGAGTTGCTCGGCTACGCCTACCTCAACTCCGATTTCACGAGTTCCATCGGCTACTCGGGCAAGCCTATCCATATCGTCGTCGGCATTGATCCGAAGGGCATCATCCGCGGCTTCAAGCTCGTCGACCATAAGGAGCCGATCGTATTGATCGGCATTCCTGAGGAAAAGGTCGTTGCTTCCATGAACGCCCTGATCGACAAGGACATGGGCCGCGTGGCGTCAGGCGCCGAGCGGCCACCCCAGGTCGATATCGTCAGCGGCGCCACGGTCACGGTACTTGTCATGGGCGACAGCGTGTCGCGTGCGGCAGTCCAGCTCATTCGCGCCAACCGCATCGGTGTCGGTCTCGCACCGACGGCGGCGCCTTCCTCAGAGAACCGCAAGCTCGATCTGACAAAGACCGCCACCAGCGATTGGCAGACACTTCTGGGCGACGGATCGGTTCGCAGCTTACGGATGACAGTGGGAGAGGTCTCCGATGCATTCCGCGCGGCTCGCCAAACGATTGCAGCGGACAAGCCGGAAACGAAGAATCGGGACGATCGTTTCATCGATCTCTACCTCGCGCCTGTCAGCGTCCCGGCGATCGGCCGTACTCTTCTTGGAAATTCCGCCTATGAGCGGTTGGCCGCGCAGTTGAAGCCGGGGCAGTCGGCGATCCTGGTGGCGGGCGACGGCGCCTACTCCTTCAAGGGCTCGGGCTATGTGCGCGGCGGCATTTTCGACCGCATCGAGCTTCTCCAGGACGGCCAAGGCCTGCGGTTCCGCGATCGAGATCACACCCGCATCCCGGCGCTGGGGGCGGAGGGCGCTCCCCGCCTGCGCGAAATCGCGTTGTTCGTGGTGCCCGCCGACTTTGCCTTCGACGTGACCGAGCCGTTCGAATTGCAGATGCTGGTGCAACGCAGCGCCGAAGGCCGCGACAAATCGATTCTGCCCTACAACCTCTCCTATGTCCTGCCGGACAGCTACGTAACGAAAGAGGCGCCGCCGGCACCGGCGCAGGCCGCAGCACCCCAAGCAGCCACGCCGGCGAGCGATATCCTTTCGGACGCGCAGGTCGCAGAGGGACAGCCGTTGTGGATGCGGATGTGGGACATGAACCGCATCAAGATCGGCATCACGATTTCTGCGCTATTGGTCCTTACCGCGATCTTCTTCTTCCAGGATTGGCTGGTAAAGCGCCCTGTCCTGTTCGCCTGGGTGCGCCGCAGCTACCTCCTGTTCACCCTCGTGTGGCTCGGCTGGTATGCCAACGCCCAGTTGTCGGTGGTGAATGTCCTCACCTTCGTCAATTCGCTGATCACCGGCTTCAATTGGGAATTTTTCCTGTCGGCTCCGCTGATCTTCATCCTGTGGGCGGCGATTGCCGCCGGTCTTCTCTTCTGGGGTCGAGGCCCTTTCTGCGGCTGGCTCTGCCCCTTCGGAGCCCTCCAGGAACTGACCAATACAGTTGCGCAAAAGCTCAAAGTTCCGCAGGTCCGGCTTCCCTGGGGGCTGCATGAGCGGTTGTGGCCGATCAAGTACATCATCTTCCTCGGCCTCTTCGGGTTGTCGCTCTATTCCGTCGCACTCGCCGAAATGTTCTCGGAAGTCGAGCCGTTCAAGACTGCGATCATTCTGAAATTCGCCCGCGAATGGCCGTTCGTCATCTTCGCCCTGACCATGCTGGCTGCCGGCCTGTTCATCGAGCGCTTCTACTGCCGGTATCTCTGCCCTTTAGGCGCCGCTCTCGCCATTCCCGGGCGCATCCGGATGTTCGAGTGGCTGAAGCGCTGGCCCGAATGCGGCTCGCCCTGCCAGCGTTGCGCCAAGGAATGCCCTGTTCAGTCGATCCATCCGGAAGGCCAGATCAACGTCAACGAGTGCATCTACTGCATGCATTGTCAGGAACTCTACCATGACGACCACCGCTGCCCGCACATGATCCAGGTGCGGCTGAAGCGAGAAAAATTCATGGCTCTTTCGACACCCGCATCCCGGGGAGAACCCCCGCCAAAAACGGTTGTCACCCACAATGGCGCTCCGATCGGCAGGGCCGGCGGAACGTCGGAAAACCCTGCGTGATCAACAAGCCTAAGAGAGGTTACAATGTCTAATGAGGAAAACCCGATGCGCCTGAACAGGCGTCAGATACTGGGGTCGACGGCCATTGCCGCGGCGGCCGGGGCGGCTTCTATCGGAGGCGCGCTCAGCCTGACAGGCGCCGTCGCCACTCCAGCGGCGGCCCAAGGGTCGTCCGACCACAGCTACGAGGTCAAGCCGGGTGAACTGGACGAATATTACACATTCTTCTCCAGCGGCCAGACGGGCGAGGTCCGGGTTGTCGGCCTGCCCTCGATGCGCGAACTGATGCGCATTCCCGTGTTCAACCGTTGCAGCGCCACTGGTTGGGGACAGACCAATGAAAGCCGCAAGATCCTGACCGAAGGGCTCCTCCCCGAATCCGTGGAATTCCTCAAGGATCTCGGCGGCACCTATGTCAACGGCGACCTGCACCATCCGCATCCTTCATTCACCGACGGCACCTATGATGGTCGTTATCTGTATGCAAACGACAAGGCCAACACGCGCGTTTGCCGTATTCGCCTCGACGTCATGAAGTGCGACAAGATCATCCAGCTGCCGAACCAGCACACCGTTCACGGCCTTCGCGTCCAGAAATACCCGAAGACGGGCTATGTGTTCTGCAACGGCGAAGACCGTGTGCCGATCCCCAACAATGGCAAGGTGCTTGACGATCACAAGCAGTATCACGCCATCTTCACCGCGGTGAATGGCGAAACCATGAAGGTTGCATGGCAGGTCATGGTCGACGGCAACCTCGACAATGTGGACTGCGACTATCAGGGCAAATATGCATTTGCGACCTGCTACAATTCCGAGGAGGGCGTCAATCTCGAACAGATGATGTCCAGCGAGCAGGACTGGGTCGTGGTCTTCAACCTGAAGCGGATCGAGGAAGCCGTCGCCAAGGGCCAGTTCAAGGAAATGGGCGGCGTGCCGGTGATCGATGGCCGCAAGGGTTCGCCCTTTACCCGCTACATTCCGATTTCCAACAGCCCGCATGGCATCAATACAGCGCCCGACGGCATCCATGTCGTTGCCAATGGTAAGCTTTCCCCAACCGTCACGGTCTTTGACGTTCGCAAGTTCGATGATCTGTTCAACGACAAGATCAAGCCGCGGGACTGCGTTGTCGCCGAGCCGGAACTGGGCCTCGGCCCGCTGCACACAGCCTATGACGGCAAGGGCAATGCCTATACCACGCTCTTCCTCGACAGCCAGGTCTGCAAGTGGAACATCGAGGACGCGAAGCGCGCCTACGCAGGCGAAAAAGTCAATCCGATCCGCCAGAAACTCGACGTCCACTACCAGCCGGGCCACAACCATACCTCGATGGGTCAGACCAAGGACGCGGATGGCAAGTGGCTTATCTCCCTCAATAAGTTCTCCAAGGACCGCTATCTGAACGTTGGTCCTCTGAAGCCGGAAAATGATCAGCTGATCGACATCTCCGGCGACGAGATGGTCATCGTTCACGACGGCCCCTCCTTTGCAGAGCCGCATGACGCCACGATCGTCCACGCTTCGAAGATCAATCCGGTGCATGTCTGGAAGCGCGACGACCCGTTCTTCGCAGATGCCGTGGCCCAGGCCAAGGCGGATGGCATCGACCTGATGATGGACAGCGAAGTCATCCGCGACGGCAACAAGGTCCGCGTGTACATGACATCGTCGGCGCCGGCATTCGGCTTGGAGACTTTTTCCGTGAAGCAGGGCGATGAAGTGACCGTCTATGTCACCAACATCGACGAGGTGGAGGACCTGACCCACGGCTTTGCCATCATCAACTATGGCATCAACATGGAGATCGGCCCGCAGGCAACCGCCTCGGTCACGTTCAAGGCCACCAAGCCGGGCGTCTGGTGGTATTACTGCTCCTGGTTCTGCCATGCCATGCACATGGAAATGAAGGGCCGCATGTTCGTCGAACCGAAGGCGGCGTGATGTCTCTTCGTCACCCGACGATACGATCTGGGATGGCGGCCTTCTTGGCCGCCATCCCAGCCGTGACGCTGGCGGCGGATATTTCCGTGTCACCGGCCGACGTCGCATTGCAGGAGGTTATCTCAAGAGCCGCGCCGGGAGACACGCTTGTCCTCTCGTCTGGCGATTACAGAGGTCCCATTGTGATCGACAAGCCTCTTGCGCTTGTCGGAAGGCCAGGTGCTGCCATCACAGGCAGCGGCGAAGGCAGCGTAATCACCATCGCTTCGCCCGGCGTAACCGTGCGTGGGCTCTCCGTCACCGGATCGGGCCGAAACCTGTCGATGCGTGATTCCGGTATCTATGCGACGGAGGAGGCAACCGGCGCAGTCATCGAAGACAATACGGTCACCGACAATATGTCCGGCATCTATCTCTATGGCGCGGCTGATTCCATTGCCCGCAACAACCGCGTGATCGGCCTCAGATCCGGCCGCATGAGCGAGGCCGGTAGCGGCATCACCATCTGGAACGCACCCGGCGCCAAGGTAATCGGCAACGACGTCAGTTTCGGCCGTGACGGGATCGCGTCGACCGCCAGCAAGAACAACGTCTTCAGCGGAAATCGTTTTTCCGATCTGCGCTTTGCGATCCACTATATGTACACCAACGACAGCGAGATCAGCGACAATGTCTCGACCGGCAATTCGGTCGGCTACGCGATCATGTTTTCGAAACGGCTGAAGATCGTCGGCAACGTTTCGAACGGGGATCGCGACCATGGGCTGCTTCTCAATGCGGCCAACAGTTCGGAAATCCACGGAAATACAGTCATCGGCCGGATGCAGCCGATCGATCGCTGGCTTTCGGCCGGTCAGCAGACAGGCGAACATGGAATGCCGAAAACCGAGGTCGCGGATGTGGCTTTAGAGGGCGGTGCTCGGCTCGGACCCGAAAAATGCGTCTTCATGTACAATGCCAACCGCAACCGGTTTGCGGATAACCACTTCGAAAACTGCGCCATCGGCATCCATTTCACCGCAGGCTCCGAAGGCAATCGGATGAGCGGCAATGCCTTCATCAACAACCGCAACCAGGTCAAATATGTCGGCACCCGTTTTCTCGACTGGTCCTTTGAGAACCGCGGCAACTACTGGAGCGATAATCCGGCTTTCGACCTCGACGGAGATGGCATTGCCGACAATCCCTACAGGCCAAACGATCTGATTGACCAGGTGCTGTGGACCTCGCCGCAGGCGAAGGTCCTGATGACCAGCCCGGCTGTTCAGGTCATCCGCTGGGCACAGGCCCAATTTCCGGCACTCCTGCCTGGCGGCGTGGTGGACAGCCACCCTCTGATGGCGCCGATCAATGAGAAGAAGGCAAGACCATGACGGCGACAGTTTCTGCCACCGGTATTTCCAAGCGCTACGGACGCGTTGACGCGGTGAAAGATGTGGCGTTTACACTCAATGCCGGCGAGACGATCGCACTTGTTGGACACAACGGGGCGGGCAAGACCACGCTGATCAAGCTCATGCTGGGGCTGATCCGCCCGACCACCGGCACCTTGAAGATGTTGGGCGAGGATCCTGCCCAGGGCGACTTCCATGTTCGCCAGCGGCTTGGCTATCTGCCCGAAAGCGTGTCCTTTCACATGGCGCTGACCGGCCGGGAAACCCTTTCCTTCTATGCCCGCCTGAAGCGGGTCCCCCTTTCCTCCGCCGATGCACTGTTCGAACGCGTCGGTCTTGCTCAGGAAGCTGCCGACCGCCCGGTTCGCACCTATTCCAAGGGTATGCGGCAACGGCTTGGGCTCGCCCAGGCCCTACTTGGCGAACCGCGCGTCCTGCTGCTTGACGAGCCGACGAGCGGTCTCGATCCGGCGCTTCGCCGCAGTTTCTACGACCTGATTGCCGACTTGCGTTCCGACGGCGCAACGGTGCTGCTCTCTTCCCACGCATTGACTGAACTGGAAGACCGCGCCGATCGCGTCATCATCATCAACCGGGGCGTAAAAATCGCCGATGGAACGGTCGACGAACTGCGGCGCATTGCGCGCTTGCCAACCCGCATCGGCGTCCGCTTCGCCGAGGATCCCGGCCCCGAATGGCCTTCTGGAGAAACAGGCTGGAAGCGGACGCCCACAGGCGCCTTCGAAACCGAAGTCGCGCCGGAGGACAAGATCGCGCTTCTGCACAGGATGACCGTCCAGCCCGCAAAACTCGCGGATCTGACCGTGATCGAGCCGACGCTTGATGATCTCTACGCACATTTTCTGACGGGGCAGGCGTGCAAATGACCAACATTCTCATCATCGCCCGCAAGGAGATCCAGGAAGGATTGCGTAACCGCTGGGTCCTGGCGACCACGCTGCTGCTAGCGGCCCTTTCCCTGACCCTTTCTTTCCTCGGCAGCGCCCCAACCGGCAATGTCGGCGTCAACCAGTTGGATGTGGTGATCGTCAGCCTTTCCAGTCTAACGATCTTCCTGCTGCCGCTGATCGCCCTGCTGCTCTCGCACGATGCCATTGTCGGGGAATCCGAACGCGGCACCATGCTGCTGCTGCTCAGCTATCCGATTGGTCGTGGCGAGGTCATCTTCGGTAAGTTTTTCGGCCACCTGGCTATCCTCGCTTTTGCCACGCTGATCGGCTTCGGAGCCTCGGCGGCGGCCCTGACATTGACAGGTACGGATATTACCGGCGAAAGCTGGTTGGCCTTTCTCTCCATGCTCGGCTCTTCGGTATTGCTGGGTGCAGTGTTTCTTGCCATCGGCTATCTCACAAGCACGCTCGCCCGCGAACGCAGCACAGCAGGCGGCATTGCGATCGGCATATGGCTGTTTTTCGTGCTGATCTACGACATGGCGCTGCTCGGCGGACTGGTCGCTTCCCAAGGCCGCGCCGTGCCGGCCCTCCTGCTCGATCTTCTGCTTGTCGCCAATCCGACCGACGCCTACCGCCTGCTCAATCTCGGCTCCGGAAACGCCGGCACGCTATCAGGTATGGGAGGGGTTGCCGCCAACAGCCGGCTGTCGGCTCCTGTGATGATCGTGGCGCTCTCCCTTTGGACCATTGTTCCGCTTGGTGTTGCCACTTTCTTTTTTTCCAGGAGAGAAGCATGAAAATTCGCCTGTCCATCATTGCACTTGCCTCGACGCTCCTGCTTTCCGGATGCAGCGGTCAGGAAGAGGCAACCCCACCCGCTCCCTTCGCCCTTACCGAGGATGCGATGGGCCGCTATTGCGGCATGAACGTGCTCGAACATCCAGGGCCAAAAGGACAGATCATTCTTGAACATATCCCGGAAGCGATCTGGTTTTCGTCGGCCCGGGATACCCTGGCCTTCACCATGTTGCCGGAGGAGCCGCGGGATATTGCGGCCATCTACGTATCCGACATGAGCAAGGCTCCAAGCTGGGAAGAGCCGGGAGCGGAAAACTGGATAGACGCAAAGAAGGCCTATTTCGTCATCGGCAGCTCACAGCGCGGCGGCATGGATGCAGACGAAGCGGTCCCCTTCTCCGTTCAGGAGGATGCGCGCAGCTTCGCGCAACAACATGGGGGGAAGATCGTCGGTTTCAGCGATATTCCAAGGGATTACATCCTGAGCGCCGGTGCGGCGACCGATACGGCATCAAATGACACCACAGAGGGGCAGGCAGATGACTAGCGGGATATCACGCCGCAGAACGTTGCGGATCCTGGGTGCAGCCGCCGGGCTATCGTTGCTTCCCTCCCACGGTAGGGCCGGCGTGGAAATCGAGCCGGTCGTTTGGCATGGCCATGCGCTCGGAGCCCCGACGACGCTCATACTCAACCATCCGGACCGCTCATTTGCGAAAAACCTGATCAGCCGTGTGGTGGCGGAAGCCCGCCGGCTCGAAGATGTCTTCAGCCTCTATCGCAGTCATTCCGAGCTATGCGAACTCAACCGTGTTGGTGCCTTGGCGGCTCCGTCGCGAGATCTGGTGGCCGTGCTGGAAGCGAGCCGCGAAGCCTGGGAGAAAACGAACGGAATTTTCGACCCCAGCATCCAGCCGCTCTGGGCACTTTACGCCCGCCACTTCAGCAAGACCGATGCCGCGGCCTCCGGCCCTTCTCAGGTCGAGCTGGAGCAGGCCAGAACCTCCATTGGTTTTCAGCACCTGGAGTTCAGCCGTGATCGGATCGTCTTCAAAAGGCCCGGTATGGCGTTGACGCTCAACGGGATCGCCCAGGGTTACGTCACGGACCGAGTGGTCGCCCTGATGCGGGAGAGTGGCATCGAGAGCAGCTTGGTCGACATGGGCGAAAGCTACGCAATCGGGACGAAGCCTGACGGGTCATCCTGGCGCATCGGATTGACGGCAAACCAGACAGATACTCGAACGGACAAGGTGCTTTCGGTGGTGAATAAGGCAGTCGCCACATCAAGCTTCTCCGGTTTCCATTTCGACAACGCCGGGCGTTTCAGCCATATACTTGATCCCCGGAAAGGCAAGATCGCTCCCCTCTACCGCAGAGTGACCGTCATTGCCGATAACGCTACCCGGGCCGACGCCTATTCGACCGCATTTGGTCTGATCGATCCGCAAACAATCCAAACAATACTTGCGGGAGAGCAGACTGTTTCGGTTGATGCCGTCCCCGTCTAGATTTTCCGCCGGTCTTGCTGTGAGCGCAGCCCTTCTTTCGTGCGTCAACGCTGCGCTGAGACAACCCGGAAGCTCCCACGGCAAGCAGTGCTCAGACCGGATGTGGTTCGAGAAGTTCTATTCTTCGCAGCTAACTCAGGAGTAAAAAAATGGGTTCCTTTAGTGCCTGGCATTGGTTGATCGTAGTCGCAATCATTCTGCTGCTATTCGGTCGAGGAAAGATCCCTCAGTTGTTGGGTGATCTGGGGCAAGGAGTCAGAGCCTTCAAAAAAGGTGTTTCTGACGACAATACGTCAGGCTCCGACGCAAGCCGTTAAGGGCGGGGCCGGATTATGTCGATGCAAGATCCTGTCCGCATCGGCACGGAAGGCCCTTACGTTAGCGGCATTCCAAAATATTTTATATTCCGCTGCCTGGCATCGTCAGTTCTTCGCGGAACCTGGTTCCGTCATCTTGCGGTGCTGCCTGGCTAGAACTTCGGACGGCGTGACGTTGGCGGCTGCCGACATCAGCTTGTTCTTCCATCCCGAGACGACGTCGCCTTCGCCTTCCATCATCGCGTCATAGCCAATCTTGGCGACCGGTGCCGGATCGTCCTTCTTGGCCTGGCCGACTCGTGTGTCCATGAGATCGGCGCGTTCGAAGAATTCGGTATCCGTCGCGCCCGGCATAAGGCAGGTGACCGTGACGCCGGTATTCCTCAACTCTTCGCGCAGTGCGAAGGAGAAGGAGTTGATGAAGGCCTTGGTGCTGTTATAGACCGCCTGGAATGTACCGGGAATAAAGCCGGCAATCGAACCGGTGAAAAGAATGCGCCCTTTACCACGGGCCCGCATGCGATTGCCGATATCATGGACCAGCGCCAACGTGCCGCTGATATTGGTGTCCACGACCCGTTGTACATCATCAATGTTTTCGTCAAGAAAGCCGTCGCCGAGGCCCCTGCCTGCGTTTGCCATCAAAAGGTCGATCGGTTTTCCGAGAGCGGAGATTCCCGCAACAAACCGGCGCACGCCATCGCGCGTTGAGAGATCGACCTGCATGGCTTCAACCTCCACGCCAAACTCCCTGAGCTTCGTCGCCGCCTCCTCAATTTGCGGCTCGTCTGCTGCGATGGCAAGATCATAACCATCCTGGGCCGCACATTTCGCAAGCTCGTAACCGATCCCCGACGAGGCGCCGGTGACGACCGCAAGGCCCTTGTCTGCTTCAGCAAGGCTCATGGCTTTCTCCTTCATGGTTTCATGACGACCTTGATGCAGCCATCCTGCTTGTCACGGAACGTCTTGTAGAGTTCGGGACCCTCTTCCAGCGTCGCGCGATGCGTTATGACGAAGGAGGGATCAATTTCACCTTTTTGGATCCGATCCATGAGGATCGGCAGGTAGTGCTGCACGGGCGTCTGCGCCATCCTGAACGTCAGGCCGCGATTGATGGCGGATCCCATGGGTATCTTGTCGAGGAAGCCGCCATAGACACCGACGATGGAGACGGTGCCGAAATTGCGGCAACAAAGAATTGCCTGACGCAGGACATGCGGCCGGTCGGTGCCCATGAACATGGCGACCTTGATCCGGTCGATACGTGAGTCCCAGCTTGCCGAGGCATCCGCTTCCGTACCGACCGCATCGATGCACGCATCCGCTCCGCGGCCGTGTGTCAGTTCCATGATTCGGTCGTAGATGTCCTCGTCCAGAAAATCGAGAGTGATCGCACCCGCCGAGGCTGCAAGCGTCAGTCGTTCCGGTACCGCGTCAATCGCAATTACCCGTGCGGCGCCGAGCAGGAAGGCAGAACGGATGGCCATCTGGCCGACAGGTCCGCAGCCCCAGATCGCAATCGTGTCGCCCGCCTGAATGTTGCAGAACTCGGCGGCCATATAGCCTGTCGGAAAGATGTCGGAGAGGAACAGGACCTGCTCATCGGTCAACCCCTCCGGAACCTTGATCGGACCGACATCAGCGTAAGGCACTCTCAGATATTCCGCCTGGCCACCGCTATAGCCGCCAAGCAGATGGGAATATCCAAACAGGCCTGCCGGCGAATTGCCCCACAGCTTGGTCACCTTGCTCCGATCAGGGTTGGAACGCTCGCAACCCGAATAGAAACCGCGCTGGCAGAAAAAGCATTCGCCGCAGGAGATGGTGAAAGGCACGACCACCCGATCGCCCACTTTCAGCTTCGTATTATCCCTCCCCACCTCAACCACCTCACCCATGGTCTCATGGCCCATGATGTCGCCGCTACGCATCTCGGGCATGATGCCATCGTAAAGATGGAGGTCGGAACCGCAGATCGCGCAGGCGGTCACCTTGATGATGGCATCTCTGCCGTCCTGGATTTCAGGATCGGGAACGCTTTCGCAGCGGATGTCGTGTTTGCCATGCCAGGTCAGTGCTTTCACAGTAAGGTCCTCTTGAGCGTCCCGCGCCAATGACAAGCCTTTCGGCTTCGGACGGGCATCGAATGAGTTGCCGGTCTGCGACGGCTCATCGCTGTGCCGGAGGATCCAACACAGCGGGTGCAGCAGCCGAATCTGGCGTCGCGTTTACTTGTCCAGATCCTTGGCCATCTGGAGATGGTGCTCCAGGGCTGGAGCGGTCTTTGCTGCCCAGGCCTTGAGATCCGCGTTGTCTCCTTCTTCGCCATAGCGCTTGAAGAGATCCACCGCATCCTCATGGGCGTCGACTTGGTCCGAATGATACTGGTCCGTAAAGTCCTCCCCTTGCAGGCCCTTCAGCTTGTCGAGCATTTCCCGCTGTGCCTCGGTCATCGCCGTCGGCAAAGCGATCTTTACCTTGCCGCTGTCGACGAGCTGCTTAAGTTCTGTGGCCGTCTTCTGATGGTCCTGGATCATCTGCTGCGCGAAGGTCTTCGTCGCTGCGTCTGCACGTTCGACGGCGAGCTTGCTGGATTCGATTTCGAACATGTCGCTGGTCGCCGCTTCCATCACGAAATCCTCGGCCTTCGGAGGAACGCCAACAAGTGAATTCACTCCTGATTTTTCTGCGGCCGATTGGGCAAGAGCCGACGTCGCCACCATGACCATGGCAGCCGCTAGAACGGTCCGTTTCATAAGGATTCTCCTTTCGCACCAGAAACGAACACGGCATTCCCTGCATGGTTCCAGACGATGTGTGAAAATTCGGCTGAGGAGGTCGGAAACAATCTTCCGATCTCAGCCCATGGCATGTCGCCACACCTGTCGTGGCACAAACCGGCTGCCAAGATCGAAGCGTGGAAGGCCGGGATGTTTAAGCAGGCGTCAGCTGGCTGAGCGCACTACGCCGCTATCCGTGGACGAGCACTCATAAAGCACCGCGCCGCTGGAAGCATCGATCCCTGTAAGGCTCAAGTCATATCCCCAGAGCCGGCGGATATGGCCGAGCGTGGCATCGCGTTCGCCCTCCTCCAAGAGGATGCCGTTCTTTACCCAATGCTGGAGCCGAAGCCGCCGGTCGCCGAGAAGATCAACATCGACCACCTGAATATCCGGCCGGTGCGCACCGGGATCATAGCTGCGGGCAAGCGCCGAGCGGACTGCAGAATAGCCCCGCTCGTCATGGATGGAGGCCACCTCGCAGAAACGGTCGGTGGCGCGATCGGAGAGATGAAACAGACGGAATCTGCGGATCAGCGCCGGGCTCAGATATTGCAGGATGAAGGATTCGTCGCGATGGTTCTCCCACGCATCGATCAGCGTACGCATCGCGTCGCCATTGCCGGCGATATCGGGAAACCAGTCCCGGTCCTCCGCCGTCGGCGCCATGCAGATACGCTCGATATCCTGCATCATAGCAAAACCTAAAGCGTAGGGATTGAGACCGGAAAAGCGTGGATCATTAAAGCTCGGCTGAAAAACCACGTTCGCGTGGCTCGCCAAGAGCTCCAGCATGGCGCCCTCGCTGATCTGGCCCTTATCGAACAGCCGGTTGAGGATCGTGTAATGCACGAAGGTCGCGCAGCCTTCGTTCATCACCTTGGTCTGACCCTGTGGGTAGAAATATTGCGCAATCACGCGCACGATCCGCAGGATCTCGCGCTGCCACGGCTCCAGAATCAGGCTATTCTTTTCGAGAAAATACAGCAGGTTCTCCTCTGGCAGATGGAGCGCCTTCCTGCGCTCCATCGCCTCCTGTTCCGCCTCCTCGACATCGGCGGCACCCGCCGTCGCCGGCAACGTGCGCCAGAGGTCGCTATAGGCCTGCTCCTCGTATTCCAGCCGTTCGCGCGCCCGCTCCGTCACCTTGGCCGGGGAAAGCCGCGGCGGGCGGCGGTAGTGGAAGACGCCCTGGTCCATCAGTGCATGGGCCGAATCGAGAATTCCCTCCACGGCTGCAAGCCCATGCCGCTCCTCGCATTTGGCGATGTATTTTTTGGCGAAGTCCATGTAACCGAGGATCGCTCCGGCATCCGTCCACTGGCGGAAGAGATAGTTGTTCTTGAAGAAATGGTTGTGGCCGAAAGCGGCATGCGCCGTCACCAACGCCTGCATCGGCATGGTGTTTTCTTCCATGAGATAGGTGATGCAGGGATTGGAATTGATGACCAGTTCATAGGCGAGCCCGCGCATACCCTTGCGGTAGAGGTGGCTTTCGAAGGCGAAGCGCTTGCCAAAGGACCAGTGCTGGTACATCAGCGGCATGCCGATGGAGGAATAGGCGTCGAGCATCTGTTCGGAAGAGATGACCTCGATCTGGTTGGGATAGATATCCAGCCCCAGTTCGCCGACGGCGATCTCTTCGATGGCGTCGTAAGCGCGCGACAGCGTGGCGAAGTTCCATTCGGAACTTTCAAACAGCAAGGTGGCGTCGCGTGCCATGATCACTCCGTTTCATCGGCCGGGCTGGGCTGCCTTGTGCCGGGCAAAGAGTTTTCGGAAAACCGGATAGATATCGGCGGGCCTCGCGATGCGGGTCATTTGGAAATTCGCTATCCTGCTCTCGACGGCGCGATAGGCTCGCCAGAGGGCCGTGCCATTGTCCGTCGCGCCGAAAATCTCGCTTTCCCGCTCGTCGATAATCTCGACATAGGCATAGTACTGGCAGAGCTTCATAAGGGCGTCGCGCAAGAGCTGTGCACAGCGCTCGGAATCTCCGGTAGCATTGTCGCCGTCGGAGGCCTGCGCGGCATAGATGTTCCAGAGATTGGAGGGATAGCGATCGAGGATGATGCGCTGCATCTCCTCCAAAGCCGTGGAAACGATCGTGCCGCCGCTCTGCTTGCTGAAGAAAAAGGTCTCTTCGTCCACCTCCCGCGCCTCGTCGGTATGGCGGATGAAGACGATATCGATGCGCTCGTAGCGCCGTTTCAGGAAGAGATGCAGGAGCACGAAGAAGCGTTTGGCGAGGTCCTTTTCCCGCTCGCCCATCGAGGCGGAGACGTCCATCAGGCAGAACATCACGGCATTGGCATTGGGAAGCGGCTGGCGTTCGAAGCGATTGAAGCGCACGTCGACAGGATCGACATAAGCGATGCGCCTGCGCTTCCTTTCAAGTGCCTCGATCTCCTCGCGCAGCGCGGCAAGGCGCCGGCGCTGCATCTGGGAAAGGTTCTCCTCCCCCTCCAGCGCGGCGATCTCCCCAGCAAGCTCCTGGTGTTCCTTGCTGTTCGGACGATGCAGCGCGATACGCCGTCCGAAGCTGTTGCGCATCGTGCGCCCGACATTGATGTTGCTCGGCGTGCCCGATGTGGTGAAACCGACGCGATGAGGCTTGTAGGTCACGGTCTCCTTGAGATTGAGCTTGACCATGTCGGGAAGCTCCAGATCCTCGAAGAAGAGGTCGAGCACTTCATCGCGCGAGAGAACGAAGAGGAAGTCGTCCTCCCCCTCGCCGCGGCCCGGCCCGCGGCCGACACCCTGCCCCCCGCCAGTCTCCGGTTTGCCGATCCGGTCACCCGCCGAAAAGCTCTCGTTGCCGGGAAGGACATGTTGCCGTTCACCGCTGGTCGAGGCGTTGCGGAAACTCGGCTCGTCAGCGCCACGCTTCGGCACCGGCACGCCATGCGCCGTATCGACATCGGCAATCCGATCGGATTTCACACGGTCGCTGATCGATCGCTTGAGTTCATCATGCACACGCCGGATGAAACGCTGCCGGTTGCCGAGGCTGCGGTCTTTGGGGTTGAGCCGGCGATCGATGAAGTTCGGCATTGACCCGCCCCCGCAACGGTATTGTCAGCCAGCCTTGTTGACACGCATGTACCAGTCAACGAGCCGCCGGACCTGCCGCACGGTATAGCCCCGCGCGGTCATGCGCTCGACGAAATCGGCGTGCTGCTTTTCGGTGGCACTGTCCTTCTTCGAACCGAAGCTGATGACCGGCAGGAGGTCTTCGACCTGACCGAACATCCGCTTCTCGATGACCTCGCGCAGCTTCTCGTAGCTCGTCCAGGCGGGGTTTCGCCCGCCGTTCCGGGCGCGGGCGCGCAGAGTGAATTTGACCACCTCGTTGCGGAAATCCTTGGGATTGGCAATGCCCGCCGGCTTTTCGATCTGCGAAAGCTCGCTGTTGAGAATGTCTCGGTTGAGGATCTGGCCGGTGTCCGGGTCCTTGAAATCCTGGTCCTCCAACCAGGCATCCGCATAAGCGATGTAGCGATCAAACAGGTTCTGACCGTATTCGCTGTAGGATTCCAGATAGGCCTTCTGAATCTCATGGCCGATGAACTCCGCATAACGGGCGGCGATTTCCGAGCGGATGAAGTCGAGATAATTCGCCTCGACCTCCTTCGGGAACTGCTCGCGGCGGATGGCCTGTTCGAGGATATACATGAGGTGGACCGGATCGGCCGCCACCTCCTTGGTATCGTAGTTGAAGGTTTCCGACAGGACCTTGAAGGCAAACCGCGTGCTGATACCGTTCATGCCCTCATCGACGCCGCCGGCATCGCGGTATTCCTGCAGAGACTTCGCCTTGGGATCGGTGTCCTTCAGGTTCTCGCCGTCATAGACGCGCATCTTGGTATAGGTCGGCGAATTCTCGTGCGGTGTCAGGCGTGTGGCGACCGTGAAACGGCTGAGGTTTTCCAGCACTTCCGGCGCGCAGGGGCTGTCGGATAGCTCGCTCTCGCGCAAAAGCTTCTCATAGATGAGCCGCTCCTCGGTGACACGCAGGCAATAGGGCACCTTGACCACGAGGATACGGTCGAGGAAGGCCTCGTTGTTCTTGTTGTGCTTGAACTGCAGCCATTCCGACTCGTTGGAATGCGCCAGCACGATGCCCTGATAGGGGAAGGCGCCGAAATTTTCCGTGCCGTTATAACTGCCTTCCTGCGTAGCCGTCAGCAGCGGGTGCAGCACCTTGATCGGCGCCTTAAACATTTCGACGAATTCCAGGAGCCCCTGCGTCGTGCGGTTGAGGCCGCCGCTGTAGGAATAGGCATCGGGGTCGGCCTGGCTGAAATTTTCGAGCTGGCGGATATCGACCTTGCCGACCAGGGCGGAGACGTCCTGGTTGTTCTCGTCGCCCGGCTCGGTCTTGGCGATGGCGATCTGGCGCAGGCGCGACGGCATCAGCTTGACGACGCTGAACTTCGAGATATCGCCGCCGATCTCGTCGAGGCGCTTGGTAGCCCAGGGCGAAATGAGACCGGTAAGACGCCGCTTGGCGATGCCGTATTTCTCTTCCAGAAGGTCGCCCATGCGTTCGCGGCTGAACAGGCCTAAGGGGGATTCGAAGACGGGGCTGATCTTGCCGTCGATGGCGAGCGTGTAGATCGGCTGCTCTTCCATCAGCTTCTTCAACCGCTCGGCAAGCGACGACTTGCCGCCGCCCACGGGGCCGAGCAGATAGAGGATCTGCTTGCGTTCCTCCAGTCCCTGCGCGGCATAACGGAAATAGCCGACAATGCGCTCGATCGTATCTTCCATGCCGAAGAAGTCGGAGAAGGAGGGGTAGAGCTTGATCGTGCGGTTGGCGAAGATACGCCCCAGGCGCTCGTCCGTGCTGGTATCGACGAGCTTGGCCTCGCCGATGGCCGCGATCATGCGCTCCGGCGCGGTCGCATACATGCTCGCATTGTCGCGGCAGCCAAGCAGGTATTCCTGTAGGCTCAGCGTCTCGCGCGCTTCACTAGCGTAGGCTTTTGAAAAGAGATCGAAAACGTCACTGCCGTCGGTTCGCATGGAACCCTCCCACAGTCGCCGGACCCAGCCGCATCAGCTGGCGGCCTGTAAAGTAATATACGAAAAAAACACGAGCTTTGTTCCCGCCGACTTCATAAAAGATATCAAATTCATGTGCCCACGATATTTCGGTCGGATTTCTCTCCTTACTATCGCGCTTCCGCTGCGCCAGTTCCAGGTCGTTTTCAGTCGGTAGCTCGACGGTCGTAAACTTGTGCCTGCTTCTGCGAACCAGATAAGTTATCGTGAGGCAAACCAAGCCGTAGCGAAAGAACCGCTTGTGAATAGTGCTCGGGGCCTGCTGTCACGACTGTCGTTAGTTGCCGACACTATTCTTCTGGGCTGACACAGTCCGCCGTTGTTTGCACGACAACCACACTCCAGCATCAGACATCCAACCGCGCACCGTCTCGCGCGGCACGAGCAGGCTATCACGTCCGGCCAACCTCTTCCACCGCCAAGGGCGTCCGGAAATCCGTTTAGACCGTTTTATTGCTCGCCTGAATCCGAACGAGAATCCTTGCAGATCGGTTTTGTGTTTCACAGATGCTCCGCAGCCCCTATTTCTATTGCGACAAGGCCGTGGCTCCTGAGGTCTATGAGATGCTGGTCGCTGGGATCAGCGCTGGCCGGTCAGCCGAGAGACTGTGACACCATGCCGTAGACGACGGCATCGCCATCCTCTCCAGTCCCGTAGCTGGCACCTTCCTGCTTCACCATCGTCGTTACAGTATCGAAAACGGCAAGCCCAGACTGCTGGATGAAACTGGCGAACGGGCCTGCCTCGAAATGCGTGTCGAGTCGTAGGAAGCCATCGATATGCGCCGCGACATGGGGATGGGTGACCCTGATCGCGTCCTCGTCGTTGCGCGCAATAACCGGACCGACGACAAATCCCTTTCCGAAGCGGCGACGCATGGAATAGGCGCGTAGCACGTCGCCGTTATAAAGGCCATAACAGACTGAACTTCCGAACAGCCGCAGCAGATGCGCCCGGCGATCGATGCCGAAGGCCGGTGCATCCAAGGCAATGAGGGTATCCAGATCGCTGGGGTCCAACCGTCGCAGCACAGTACCCTCCTCCAGTGGCGGTGGTGCCGCAGGCGTCACGGCAGTCCCCTGACACTGATAGACTGTACGCTTTGGTTTGAAGCCCAGCGAGAAATAGAGGCGCCTGGCCTCGCGCGTCGAGTTGAGGCGGATGCAGTCATGGCCACAATCCGCCATGATGCGCTGCATCAGCCATTTGGCCGCGCCCCTTGCTTGCAGCCTCGGAGACGTAATCAACATGCCGAAGGTCGCGAAACTTGGACCATGGGGAAACCACATGGCGGACGCGCCGACACGGCCTATCTCGTCGAGTGCGACAAAGCCTTTTCCGATGTCGAGAAGATGCTGCCAGTCCGCGGCGCGATGCGGCCAGCCTACCGAAATCGACAATGCGTGAAGTTGCGAAAGTTCGACATTCGCGACGTCGGCGAAGCGCATCTCGAAATTGTCGACATTAAGGGTTCTGAGTAATTCGCTATCCATCATTCATCCAGCCGGATGGCATACCCTCTTCCCGGGCGAGCCGCTCGTTGTCCCGCGGTTATGTTAATGGACATCGCGCGAAACATTTCACTGCCAAAGCAAGGTCGAACACAAGATTTGACCGCATCACACCGACTTTCGGCAGCCATTGGTGTTCCATGCCTCTAACCTTGATCGTCAGAATTGGTTCGCATGTTCCGCAGGAACGGATGGACACATGTGTAATGACGATTTTCAGAGGCAGGAAGTATGACGACGCGCGCCGTGGACATATTAGAGAAGCTGGTCGGCTTTCGGTCGGTCGTCGGCATGCCCAATGGCGACATCGTCGAATGGGTTGTCGCCTATCTGAAGTCTCTCGGCATCTCGGCGCATGTCCTTCCCGGACCGGAAGGCGACAGGGCAAATCTCTTCGCGACGATCGGCCCGGCCGACAAGGCCGGCTATATCCTTTCCGGCCATACGGATGTCGTACCGGCAGCCGAGGCGGGCTGGAATAGCGATCCCTTCGTGGCAAGCGCGGAAGGCGACAAGCTCTATGGCCGTGGTACAAGCGACATGAAGGGGTTTCTGGCGGCGGCTCTCGCTGCCGTGCCTGCGCTGCTTTCACGCCCTTTGTCCCGGCCCATCCACCTCGCCTTCTCCTATGACGAGGAAGCCGGATGTCGCGGGGTTCCACACCTCCTCGCCCACTTGCCCGATCTCTGCGCTCCGCCGCTCGGCGCAATCATTGGCGAGCCGAGCGGTATGCGGGCCATTCTTGCCCACAAGGGTAAAGCGGCAGCGCGCCTGACGCTGAAGGGCCGATCCGGTCATTCCTCGCGGCCGGATCTCGGCCTCAACGCCGTCCACGCCATGACTGAGGTGCAGCAGGCCGCTGTCGCAGCTTCCCTTGAGCTGTCGCATGGACTGTTCGAGACCGAATTCGACCCCCCCTATTCCTCACTCTCGATCGGCACGATCAGCGGCGGTCAGGCGGTTAACATCATTCCCGAGCTCTGCACGATGGAGCTGGAGGCACGTGCCATCTCGTCAGTAGATCCCCAGGCGCTTCTCGCGCCTGTCCGGACAGCAGCCGAAGCATTGGAGCAGAAGGGGTTCGGCGTCGATTGGCAGCTCCTCAGCAGTTATCCGGCGCTGAGGCTTTCACCGACCGCTCATCTCGCCGATCTGCTGAGGGACCTCACCGGGATCGAGCCGCTTGCCGCGGTCAGCTACGGAACGGAAGCCGGCCTTTACCAGCGCGCAGGTATCGATGCGATCATATGCGGACCCGGCGATATCGGGCGTGCCCATAAACCCAATGAATTCATCGCGGCGAGCGAGCTTGCTGCCTGCCAAGCGATGATCGAGGCGCTGGGTGACAGATGCCGGGCCGAAACCTGACGAGCGAGAGACATAGCCAATCATGACATTTCTCTTCAATTCCGATGCCGCTCGCGGCCAGGTCTTTCGCGACATCCTCGCCCGTGAACTGCCAGATCTGCCATTCTCGATGGATGCAGCCAGCGTCAATCCCGATGCGGTCCGCTACATCATCACCTGGACCGTGCCCACGGACCTGTCGCGCTATCGCAATCTCGAAGTCGTTTTTTCAATCGGCGCCGGCGTCGACCAATTTCAGGCAGCAAAGATTCCGGATCACTTGAAGATCGTCCGGATGATCGAGGACGGCATTATCCGTATGATGCAGGAATATGTGACGCTTGCGGTGCTTGCGTTGCACCGCAACTGGCCGACCTATATCCGCCAGAAGCAGTCGGAATTTTGGAACTCCTTGCCGCCGGTGCAGGCCGCCGATCGCCGTATCGGCATTTTAGGCCTAGGCAGTCTCGCCCAGGCGTCCTTCGTTCGGCTGCAACCCTTCGGCTTTCCGCTTTCGGGATGGAGCCGTTCGGCTCGCGAGATCGAGGGCGTGCGCTGTTTCCATGGCGAATCCGGCTTGAAAGCCATGCTTTCGGAGACAGACATCCTGATATGTCTCCTTCCCCTTACCGACGAGACCCGCGGTTTCCTCAATGCTGAAGTCTTCCACCAACTGCCCCAAGGGGCAGCTTTGGTGCAGGTTGGCCGCGGGCAGCATCTGGACCACGAGGCGCTTATCTCGGCCCTCAACAGCGGCCACCTTTCCGGTGCGGTGATCGACGTCACCGATCCACAGCCTCTGCCGGCCGGGCATCCGCTTTGGAAGCATGAGCGGATCATCATCACGCCCTATACCGCCAGCGTCACCCAACCCCAGACGGCCGCACTCGCGGTTGCCAACAATATCAAGCTGCTGCGTTGCGGACTCGACCCCATAGGCCTGGTCGATCGCCAGCGTGGCTATTGAAGCCTCCACCCCCCCGACAACCCCGAAACAGAAGTCCCTGCACAAAAGGAACAGCCATGTCGCTTCTCAAGACCATCGAGACCTATCCTTCATTCGCACCGCGCGAGGACAAGCCGACGGCGGAGCGGCTGATTTCCGGAAATCCGGAATTCAAGACATGGGCGCAGGATATGTCCCATGGCGAACTTGTCCGAACCGGCATATGGGAAGCCACGCCCGGCCTGACGCATTCGATCAAGGGCGAAACCTTCGAGTATTGCCATATCATTTCCGGCGTCGTGGAAATCACGCCGAAGGATGGCAAGCCCGTGATCTACAAGGCGGGCGACAGCTTTGTCATGAAACCCGGCTTCGTCGGCGTCTGGAAGACGATCGAGACCGTCCGCAAGATCTACATCGTCGTCACGCCGTGAGACGCGACCCTTTGGCGGATCGGCGTGGCCGCAGAATACACCGTGAAGCGGTGTCAAAACGGATGATTGCGCCGTAGCCCTTTCGTCTACCGGATCAAGCCATGCAGTTGATCCTGTAGAATTATCGCCAAGTGACCGGAGGTAAGCCGATGAGCCTGAGTTTCGATCCTGACAGCATCGCCCTACCGATGGGACATTTCATCGGCGATCGCTTGGTGGCAGCCGAAGGCGTGATTGCCATGCGCCGCCCTTCGGACGGCAAAGCCTATGCCGATTGTCCGGTCGCCAGCGCCGATCTTGTCGATCAGGCAGTGCAGACAGCAAAAAAGGCCCTGAAGGACAGCAACTGGAGCGGAATCCGTCCGCGTGAACGCCTGAAGGCGCTGCATCGCTGGGCGGATCTCATCGAGAAGAACGCCGTTGAACTGGCAAAGCTCGAAGCCCTCTCCTCGACCCGGCCGGTCGGCCATCTGGTCGACGGCGACATTGGCATCTCGGCCGAACAGATCCGCTTCTTCGCCGAATTCGCCGACAAGGAAGGCAGCGATCTCGTGCCGACCGACGACGGTAATCTCGGCATGATCATGACCGAGCCCTATGGTGTCGTCGGCGCGATCACGCCCTGGAATTTTCCCCTCAACATGGCTGCATGGAAACTCGGCCCGGCGCTTGCGGCCGGCAATGCGGTTGTGCTGAAACCGTCTGAATTGACTCCGTTCTCGACCATTCGGCTGGCGAAGCTTGCAGTCCAGGCGGGCATACCGGCCGGTCTGATCAACATCGTGCTCGGCGACGGCATGACGACCGGCAGCGCGATCACCGGCCATCCCGATATCGCCAAGGTGAGCTTTACCGGCTCCACCCGTGCCGGCTCCGCGATCATGGAAAACATCGCCCGCAACGGCATTAAGCCGATGACGCTGGAGCTCGGCGGCAAGAGCCCGCAGTTGGTCTTCGCGGATGCCGATATTGACAAGGCGGCAGCAGCGGTGACGGCGAGCATCACCAGCAATGCGGGCCAGGCCTGCGTCGCCGGCTCGCGCCTGATCGTCGAAAAGGGCATCGCCCCGATGCTGATCGACGCAATCCGCAAGAGGATGGCAGCCATCCTTCCCGGCCCGACCTGGGATGCGGCAAGCCAGTATTCCCCGATCATTTCGGAAAAACAGCGCCAGCGTATCGACGACATCATCGCAGCCTCGGTCTCTGAGGGTGCGGAATGCCTGACCGGTGGACGCTCCATGGACATGCCGGGATACTTCTACGCGCCGACGTTGGTGGCCGGCATCGACCAGAACTCGCCTGCCATCGTCGAGGAGATTTTTGGACCTGTCCTGACGCTACAAACCTTCGAGGATGAAGAGGAGGCCATGAGCCTGGCCGATCATCCCAGCTACGGGCTGGCGGCGGGCCTCTTTACCAACGATCTTTCGCGCGCCATCCGCCTCACCCGCCGGCTGCAGGCCGGCACAATCTGGGTCAACCGCTACGGTCGCTCTCGTGACCACATCCTGCCGACCGGCGGCTACAAGCAGTCCGGCATCGGCAAGGATCTCGGCCGGGATGCTTTCCAAGCCAATCGCAAGAGCAAGAGCGTCCTTATCAGCCTCTGAGGATTTTTATGAACATGACAACATACAAGGTTGCCCTGATCCCCGGCGACGGCATCGGCCGTGACATGGTTGCCGCTGCATGGCTTGTGCTGCAAAAGGCGGCCGGTCCTCACGGCTTTGGTCTCGAGGGCGCGGATTTCCCTTGGTCCTGCGCCTTCTACAAGGAAACCGGCGCGATGATGCCGGCCGATGGCATCGAGACGCTACGCGGCTTCGACGCCATCCTCCTCGGCGCGGTCGGCTGGCCGGCGGAAGTGCCGGATTCAGTCTCGCTGCATGGCCTCCTTCTACCGATCCGCAAGAGTTTCGTGCAATATGCCAATATCCGCCCGCACCGGCTGCTCGCCGGCGTCGAGGGCCCGCTGAAGGCGACAGCCTTCGATATTCTCTGCATCCGCGAAAACACCGAGGGTGAGTATTCCGGCGCCGGCGGCCGCATCCATCAGGGCACGGCGGACGAAGTCGCTGTCGAAACCTCGATCTTCACCCGCAAGGGCGTCGAGCGCATCCTTCGCTTCGCCTTCGAACAGGCGCGCGGACGGCGCAAGAAGCTTGCTTCAGTTACCAAGTCAAACGCCCAGAAATATTCGATGGTCTTCTGGGATGATGTGACGAAACAGCTTTCGGCCGAATATCCGGATGTGGAGGTGACGAGCTACCATATCGACGCCATGGCGGCGCGGATGGTGATGGCGCCCGAGATGCTGGACGTCGTGGTCGCCTCAAACCTGTTCGGCGATATCCTGACCGATCTCGGCGCTGCCATCCAGGGCGGCCTGGGTTTTGCCGCCTCGGCCAATATCAATCCGGAGCGAAATGCGCCGTCGATGTTCGAGCCGGTACATGGCTCGGCGCCGGATATTGCCCATCTCGGTATCGCCAACCCGATCGCCACCGTCTGGTCCGGCGCCATGATGCTCGAGCATCTCGGCGAAAAGGACGCAGCGGCGGCCGTCATGAAGGCGATCGAGACGGTTACCGCAAGTGGTATCGGCACGGTCCCGGGCAAGCACAAGACGGACACCATTACCGCAGCACTGCTCGCTGCACTCTGAACCCAAGGACCGGATTCATGCAGAATTTGAAACTCCCCTCCCTGTTTCGGCAACAAGGCCTGATCGGCGGCAGTTGGGTCGCCGCAGGCTCCGGTAAGACAGTCGATGTTTTCGATCCGGCAAGCCAGGCCGTGATCGGCACCGTTCCGGACATGGGCGGCGACGAGACCCGTGCAGCGATTGAAGCTGCAAACAAGGCCTATCCGGCGTGGAAGAAAAAGACCCATGCCGAGCGCGCCACGCTGCTGGAAACCTGGTACGCCCTGATGCACGAGCATCTTGAGGATCTGGCACTGATCCTGACCACCGAGCAGGGCAAGCCACTAGACGAGGCGCGCGGCGAGATCCGCTATGGCGCATCCTTCGTGAAATGGTTCGCCGAAGAGGCGCGGCGCATCGGCGGTTCGACCATCCCCTCTCCGACGCGAGATCGCCGCATCATCGTGTTGAAGGAACCGGTCGGTGTTTGTGGTATCATCACGCCCTGGAATTTTCCGAATGCGATGATTACCCGCAAGATCGCGCCGGCACTCGCGGCCGGCTGCACGGTTGTGGTAAAGCCTTCGGAATTCACGCCCTATTCGGCGCTGGCGCTCGGCGTCCTTGCCGAAATGGCGGGTATTCCAGCGGGTGTCATCAATATCGTCACCGGCATGCCGACGGAGATCGGCAACGAAATCATGGCCAACACGACGGTGCGCAAAATCTCGTTCACCGGCTCGACTCCCGTCGGTTCGCTTCTGATGCGCGGGGCTGCCGACAGCATCAAGCGGCTCTCGCTCGAACTCGGCGGCAATGCACCCTTCATCGTCTTCGATGATGCGGATCTCGATCTCGCCGTTGAAGGCGCGATCATCTCGAAATTCCGCAATGGCGGCCAGACTTGCGTCTGCGCCAACCGCATCCTGGTGCAGTCCGGCATTTACGATCGGTTTGCCGAGAAGCTGACGGCACAGGTCGATGCGATGAAGGTCGGCCCTGGCACGGAGGCAGGCGTGTCGATCGGCCCGATGATCAACGGTGCGGCGCTCGCCAAGATCAACCGCCATGTCGAGGACGCACTTTCCAAGGGCGCCAAGATCGTGACGGCAAAGGCGAACCTGCCGGCGGGCAGGCAGTACACGGCTCCGGTGGTTCTGACCGGCGCCACCACCGACATGCAGCTTGCAAGCGAAGAGACATTCGGTCCCGTCGCCCCCCTCTTCCGCTTCGAAACCGAGGAAGAAGCGATCGCGATCGCCAACGGTACGCCGTTCGGCCTCGCCGCCTATTTTTACACGGAAAACCTAAAGCGCGCATGGCGGGTCGGCGAGGCGCTGGAATTCGGCATGGTCGGACTGAATACCGGCCTCATCTCGACCGAGGTCGCTCCGTTTGGTGGTGTCAAGCAATCCGGTCTCGGCCGAGAAGGCTCGCAGCTCGGGATCGACGAGTATCTGGAAGTAAAGACGTTCCATATGGGCGGGCTCAACTGAGCCTGCCTTCCTGATCTCAAAGCCAGCAAAAAGGGTGGCCTGCGATTGCAGCCCACCCTTTTTCCGATGCTTAGAAGGAGACGTCTTACTGGATCTTGTCCAGCATCTTGTAATACATGCCGACGAAAGGCAGGAACCATGGTTTGCCAAAATGGCCGGGGACTGCCGGCCATTCCAGCCCCTTGACCGGATTTCTGTCCGGCCGGCCGAGGATCGCATCGGCGATCGTCATTCCGAGATGAGTGGACAGCTGGGCACCATGACCGGAATATCCCATCGCGTACCATAGGCCGTCGTGGAAACCTGCACGCGGATAACGGTCCTTGGTGATATCCACCAGACCACCCCAGCAGTAGTCGATTTCGACACGGGCAAGCTGCGGGAAGATCCGGGTCAGGCTTTCACGCAGGATGGCGCCGCTCCTTGCGTCCGAACGCTGGTCCGACGTTGCCGAGAAGCGTGCCCGACCACCGAAAATCAGCCGGTTATCCGGCGAAAGACGCCAGTAGTTGCCGATATTCATGCTGTTGACGCAGGTCCGGTTGCCCGGCATCGTCGCGGCGATTTCCTGATCGGTCAGCGGCCGAGTGGCAATGATGAAACTGCCAACGGCCATGATGCGGCGGCGGAAATAGCCGAAATTCGGCGTCGTATAGGCGCCACTCGCCATCAGTACGCTGTCGGCAGTGACAATTCCGTTGGCCGTCTTGAGCACATTGCGGCCGCCCGACTTCGAAATATCGGTGACGGTTGCCTTCTCGACAATGAGGGCACCGCGACGCTTTGCAGCTTCCGCGAGGCCGACGACATAACGCCCCATATGCATCATGGCGCTCTTTTTGGACAGCATGGCGCCGTGGAAAGGCGAGCCGATCTCGCTTTTCAAGTCGTCGGGCGACAGCAAGGCCGTATCCGGATCGACTTCCGCATGAACTGCTGCAAAATTCTTCGCAAGCCCCTCGAAATGCTGGGGCTTGGAGGCAAGTTTCAGCTTGCCGGCACGGCGGAAATTGCAGTCGATGCCTTCCTCGGCGATGATCGCTTCCAGCGTGTCAATGGAAGCGTCCAGCGCCTTGTAGAGGGCGATCGCCCGCTCCTTGCCAAGCTCCTGCTTGGCCGAGAGGTAGCTGTGGGCGAGACCATTGTTCAGATGACCACCGTTGCGGCCGGAGGCGCCGTAACCCACCGTTTCCGCCTCCAGCACGATGACCTTGGCGCCGGCCATGGCGAGCTGCCTTGCTGCGCCAAGCCCGGTGAAGCCGCCGCCGACCACGGCAACATCGTAGTGACCTTCGATCGGGCCCTCCACGGCGCCTACAAAACGAGGCGCCGTATCATGCCAATAGGAGACGTATTTCATCGGCTCTCGCCTTTCCGTTAGAGGCCGACCACGCCTTGCAGGCCGGAAATGTCGGCGATTTCTGTATAACCATAGAAAGGGTTGGCCGGCTCATGGCCGCGGTTGACCCAGACCTTGTTCTTGATCCCGAGATCGTGCGCAGACATCAGATCGTAACGGAAGGACGAGGAGCAATGAAGGATATCTTCGGGGCCACAGCCAAGCATGTCGAACATGTATTCGAAGGCCTGGAAGCGCGGCTTGTAGGCATTGGCCTGCTGCGCCGTATAAACGGCGTGGAAAGGTGCGCCGAGCCTGGCGACGTTGGACGGGATCTGGTCGTCCATGGCGTTCGACAGGATGACGAGCGGGATTTCCTTGGCTACTTTGGCGAGACCTGCCGGAACATCGGCATGCGGACCCCAGGTCGGTACACGCTCATAGACCATCTTGGCGTCCTCGTCCTTGAAGGAAACGCCGTTTGCCTTGCAGCTGCGCTCCAGCGAGTTGTAGACGACGTCCGCATAGGGTTTCCAGTCACCCATGATCTCGTCCAGCCGATAGGCGGCAAAATTCTTGATGAACTTCTGCATGGCCGGCTCTGCGAGACGGTCACCGTAAAGATCGCGGGCAGCTTCGGCCATCTGGAAGTTGATAAGCGTGCCGTGGCAATCGAAGGTGATATATTTCGGGCGGAATGTCGTCATGCGCTTCGTCCTTGCGTGATGGGCCCTCGAGCCTTTCGGTTGATGACACGATCATAAGACCGCCTCCGGCATCATCGCCGACTGATTTGCCGGAATCCGAAGCAGAAAGTTCCGTATCACGGCGCTCGTTTGGCATTTGTTTGCGTATCGCGCCGTTTCCTATGGCCGTCTGAGGGAGGTGTTCCTGTCTTGCCGGCCATCGCACGGCATAAGATGCGGTCCCGCCCTGATGCTTTGGCGAAAGATACCGCCGCCGACACCGCCTTCGGATAAACGTCCGGCCTCTTCGCCTCGAAACTTGAAGCGGAAACGGAGAATATCTTCCATGCAGGCCGGTGCGATCGAAACCAGAGCTTTTGAAGTGGAACACGTGGATGGCGCGGTGCAGTTGTCGCAGCAAGCGGGTTGGCCGCATCGGATCGAGGATTGGCGGGTTGCGCAGCATCTGAGCCAAGGTGTCGTGGCTGTTGACGATACCGGCAAGGTCGTTGGCACCGCCTTGATGACCCCCTATGGAAAAGACTACGCTACGATCAATATGGTCATCGTCGACGCCAGCCTGCGCGGCCACGGTCTTGGGCGGCGGCTGATGGACGAGGCGGTGAACCTCGGAGGTGAGCGAGCTCTTCGACTTATCGCCACGGCGGACGGCCTGCCGCTCTACGAGAAAATCGGATTTCGCGAGACCGGGCAGGTATTCCAGCATCAGGGGGCCGTGGGCCAAGTTTCGGCACCGGCTGAGACTGAGGCGGCAACAGCAGCCGACCTGCTTGCGATAAGGACCATGGATCGGGATGCCTTCGGAGCAGACCGTTCCTCACTGATGACGAAGCTTGCCGAGATCGGCGAGTTTGCCGTCATTCGCCGCGACAGCAGGATCTGGGGCTTTGGCTGCATCCGAACCTTCGGCCGCGGTCAGGTCGTGGGGCCTATCGTTGCCACCACTCTCGAGGATGCGAAAGCCCTCGTCGCACATTTCATGAGCAGCAGGACCGGCGCGTTTCTCAGGGTCGACACCAGCAATGCCGACCTTGCCTCCTGGCTTTCAGAACATTCGCTCGCTCATGTCGGCGGCGGCGTCGCCATGGCGCGTCCTGCTGCAGCACGCCCAAGGACCTCGACCTTCACCACTTTCGCACTGGCCAACCAGGCCTTCGGCTGATCCGGAGAACATCAATGCTCAGCAATTCGCTTATCGAACTCGATCGCGCCCATCTGGTTCATCCCGTCTCGTCATTTCGCGGCCATGAACAGCAAGGCGTACGGGTTTTGACCTCCGCTAAGGGCGCAACCGTCACCGACGCGCAGGGGCGCCAGCTGGTCGACGGTTTTGCCGGCCTCTGGTGCGTCAATGCGGGTTACGGCCACGATTCCATTGTCGAAGCTGCGGCGCGTCAGATGCGCGAGCTTCCCTATGCGACCGCCTATTTCGGTATGGGTTCACAATCAGCCATCCGGCTTGCGGCAGAACTTGCAGAACGGGCGCCGGGCGATCTGGACCACGTCTACTTCACGCTCGGCGGCTCGGATGCCGTCGACAGCACGGTCCGTTTCATCCGCTACTATTGGTTTGCAAAAGGTCAGCCGCAACGCGATCAGTTCATTTCGGTCGAACAGGGGTATCACGGTTCGTCGACCGTCGGTGCAGGCCTGACCGCCCTGCCGAATTTCCATGCCGGCTTCGGCATTCCCTTCGACTGGCAGCACAAGATTCCGTCACCCTACCCTTACCGAAACCCGGTCGGCCAGGATCCGCAGACGATCATCAATGCTTCGCTTGCTGCACTGAAGGCTAAAATCGAAGAGGTCGGCGCAGATCGTATCGCCGCCTTCTACATGGAGCCTATCCAGGGATCCGGCGGCGTCATCGTCCCGCCCAAGGGCTGGATGAAGGCCATCCGCAATCTCTGCACGGAATATGGCATCCTGTTCGTGGCTGACGAAGTGATCACCGGATTCGGCCGCACCGGGCCACTATTTGCCTGCACCGAAGACGACGTTGTTCCTGATTTCATGACGACGGCCAAGGGCCTGACCTCGGGTTATGTGCCGATGGGCGCCGTGTTCATGGCCGACCATGTCTACCAGGTGATCGCCGATGGCGCCGGCGCTTCGGCGGTCGGCCACGGCTACACTTATTCGGCTCATCCGGTCAGCGCAGCCGTCGGTCTGGAAGTTTTGAAGCTTTACGAGGGCGGATTGCTGGAAAACGGCGTCAAGGCCGGAGCGCGGCTAATGGCAGGTCTCGAAAGCCTGAAGGACCACCCTCTTGTCGGCGAGGTGCGCGGTCGCGGCATGTTGGCGGCAGTCGAACTTGTGACCGACAAGGCCGCCAAGACGCCGCTTCCGGCCGAAGCCGCACCAGCCCGCCGGGTCTTCGACCGTGCCTGGAACAATGGTCTGATCATCCGTGCCTTTGCCAATGGTATCCTCGGTTACGCGCCACCACTCTGCTGCACGGAAGCCGATATCGACGCGATCATAGAGCGAACAAAGAAGACGCTGGACCAGACGCTGGAAGATTCAGATGTCCGCAAGGCGGTGAAGGCCTGATTTCCTGCCCCGGTGCTGCTGGCCGAAATATCGCCGGCAGCCCGATTTCGAAATTTTGTGCCGGTCCACCTACCCGATTCGGCGAAAACCGTTCCGCCGAACTGTCAGTATTCTCTCTAATAAGACCTTAAAGCCCGAAAAAAACGGGATTTTTGATAAAAGAAACCAGGGTCCGGAACAGCATATTCTTTCGCTCGCGCTCCATGGAGTCGCATGGCGATATCAACTGGGGAATATGGAATTGACGAAATCTCTACCCGAATTCAAGTACATGAGCTTCGACGTGGTCGGCACGCTGATCGATTTCGAAGGCGGTCTCACGACGTGCCTGCAAGCGATCGCCGCTGAAGCGAGTGTGACGATCGACAGCGAAGAGGCGCTTTCCCTCTATCGCGCCGCCCGTTATTCCGAAAAGGCCGACCTTTTCCCCGACGATCTGGTGCGTGTCTATCTCGCGATTGCGCCGAAGCTCGGCCTGCCGGGGGAAGAAGCCAATGGCATTCGCCTCAAGGAATCGGCCAAGGCCTGGAAGGCGTTCCCGGACAGTGCGGCCGCCATGGCCGAACTTGCAAAGAACTACCGCCTGATCGCGATGACGAATGCGCGCCGCTGGGCTTTCGACTACTTTTCGGCAGCGCTCGGCAATCCGTTTTATGCCGCTTTTACGGCCGATGATACCGGCACAGAAAAGCCCAATCCGGCCTTCTTCCACCAGGTGTTTGACTTCGTTGCCAAGGACGGCGGTGACAAGGCCGATATCCTGCATGTCGCCCAGAGCCAGTATCACGACATCGGTGTTTCCCGCGAACTCGGCATGACCAATTGCTGGATCGAGCGCCGACACGCGCAGAAGGGCTATGGCGGCACGATCGAACCGGTGCAGTTCACCAAGCCTGACTATCACTTCACCTCCATGGCCGGCCTGGCCGAAGCTGTGAGGACTGCCCGCGGGAACTGAATGAATTCGAGACTTTCAAACCATCGGGCCAAACCACTGAAGATGGGTTGCCCGCCAACCAGCGAAAAAGGGGAATGACATGAACGACAAGATCACGAACTGGACCGCGTCGGACGACGCTATGATCGAGAATGCCATTCGCCGGGGCGCAAGCCGCCGTGAACTGTTGACGATGATGTTGGCAGGCGGTGTCGCGGCTTCCATGGGCGGCCTCATCCTCGGCCGCGCCTCGAACGCAGTGGCTGCAACCCCGAAATCCGGCGGCAATCTCAAGGCGGCCGGCTGGTCGTCTTCCACTGCCGATACGCTCGACCCGGCCAAGGCATCGCTATCGACCGATTATGTCCGTTGCTGCGCCCTCTACAACCGCCTGACCTTTCTTGATCAGGCCGGCACAGTGCAGATGGAACTTGCCGAAAGCGTCAAGAGCGGCGATGCCAAGGTCTGGACCGTCAAGCTGCGCTCCGGCGTCACCTTCCACGACGGCAAGCAACTGACGGCCAAGGACGTCGTCTTCTCACTGAAGCGGCATCTCGATCCGGCCGTCGGCTCCAAGGTTAACGCAATTGCCAAGCAGATCACCGAGGTCAAGGATCTCGATTCCCTGACGGTCGAGATCACGCTCGCCAACCCGAATGCCGACCTGCCGACCATCCTGTCGCAGCATCATTTCATGATCGTCCAGGACGGCACGACAGACTTTTCAAAGGGTATCGGCACCGGTGCCTTCAAGATGGAAACCTTCCAGCCGGGCGTGAAGTCGATCTTTACCAAGAACCCGAATTACTTCAAGGGCGGCGCGCATGTGGACTCGTTTGAGTTCTTTGCCATCAGCGACGATAATGCCCGCGTCAACGCACTGCTCTCCGGTGACATCCATCTTGCTGCATCGATCAAGCCGCGCTCGATGAAGCTCGTCGAAAGCCAACCGGGCTTTGCCCTATCGCAGACCACGTCGGGCAACTATACCGACCTCAACATCCGTCTCGACCTTGCGCCGGGCGACAAGGCCGACTTCGTTACCGGCATGAAATACCTGATCAACCGCCAGCAAATCCAGAAGTCGGTCTTGCGCGGCCTTGCCGAAATCGCAAACGACCAGCCGGTTTCTCCGGCCAGCCACTATCACAATGCCGACCTGAAGCCTAAGGGCTACGATCCGGACAAGGCAAAGTTCCATTTCCAGAAGGCAGGCCTCATCGGTCAATCAATTCCGATGATCACTTCGGAGGCCCCGACCTCGGCTGTGGAAATGGCGACCATCGTCCAGCAGTCCGGTTCCGAGATCGGCATGAAGTTCGACGTCCAGCGCGTACCGTCCGATGGCTACTGGTCGAACTACTGGCTGAAGGCGCCGGTTCACTTTGGCAACATCAACCCGCGTCCGACGCCGGACATCCTTTTCTCGCTCCTCTACGCGTCCAACGCGCCGTGGAACGAAAGCCAGTACAAGTCGGAAAAATTCGATAAGATGCTGGTCGAAGCACGCGGCCTTCTCGACGAGAACAAGCGCAAGGAGATCTACAACCAGATGCAGGTGATGATTTCCGAAGAAGCCGGCACCGTCATCCCGGTCTACATATCGAACGTGGATGCGATATCGGCAAAACTGAAGGGCCTTGAGGCCAATCCGCTTGGCGGCATGATGGGTTATGCCTTCGCCGAATATGTCTGGCTCGACGCCTGAGGCTGATGCCTGGCGGCAGGGGACGTTTCCCTTGCCGCCAAGACTGCGCCTGACGACGCCAGACCGGTTCGTCCGGAAAGGGCGCTGGCATTCTTGAACTTTTCAGGCAGGGAAACTCCATTGCGCACCTATATCCTCGGACTCATCACCAACAGGCTCGGCAGCGCCGCCCTTACTCTGCTGATCGTCTCCTTCGCGGTCTTTTTCGCTACGGCCATGCTGCCGGGCGATACTGCAACGATCCTGCTCGGCCAGGCTGCGACGCCTGAAGCCGTTGCCGGTCTCAGAGCCGCCATGCACCTGGATGAGCCCGCCTTTTTCCGTTTCGCGCGCTGGCTCTTTGGCCTGCTGCAGGGCGATCTCGGAACCTCCTATGTCAACAATGTCCCGGTGGCGGAGCTGATCGGCGCGCGTTTCGTCAACACGATGCGCCTTGCCGGTATCGTCACGCTGTTTGCCGTCCCCCTGTCCCTGACGCTCGGCATCACGGCGGCCATGTTCCGCGGTTCTGTGTACGACCGCGTTGTTACGGTTCTGACGATCGGCGTCATCTCGGTGCCGGAATTCATGATCGCGACCTCGGCAGTGCTTCTGTTTTCCGTCTATCTGAAATGGCTGCCGGCCCTCTCTTTCACAACCGATGTGGCCTCCTTCTGGCAGGTGTTGAAGATCTACGCCATGCCGGTTATCACGCTGACCTTCGTCGTTTCAGCCCAGATGATCCGCATGACCCGCGCTGCGGTCATCGATACGATCAACACACCCTATGTTGAGGCCGCTATCCTCAAGGGCGCGTCGCGCCGGCGCGCTGTCCTGGTTCACGCCCTTCCGAACGCGGTCGGCCCGATCGCCAATGCGATCGCGCTCTCGCTCTCCTATCTCGTCGGCGGCGTCATCATCGTTGAGACGATCTTCAACTATCCCGGCATTGCCAAGCTGATGGTCGACGGTGTTTCCACGCGCGACCTGCCGCTGATCCAATCGTGTGCCATCATCTTCTGTGTCGGTTATCTCGCCCTTATCACCTTTGCCGATATCGTTGCAATCCTGGCCAATCCGAGGGTGCGCTGATCATGACCACATCCACGACCATGCCCCGCGGTGCCAGATACCGGTTCAGCTGGATCGGAATGATCGGTTTTGCCATCATTCTCTTCTGGGCAATCATCGCCTTCCTGGCCCCGCATATCATCCCCTATCCGGTGGGCGAGATCGTCGATGAGGACTATTTCGGCCCGATGAGCAGCAAGGTCCTGCTCGGCTCCGACTATCTCGGCCGTGACATGCTTTCCCGCATCATCATGGGCGCCCGCTATACGGTCGGCATCTCGCTTGCCGCCGTCTGCCTCGCCTGTTTTTCCGGTGCGGCACTCGGCATGGCGGCTGCCGTGATCGGCGGCTGGTTTGACACGATACTGAGCCGGTTCCTCGATGCGCTCAATTCCATTCCGAGCAAGCTGTCGGGCCTCGTGATCGCTGCCGCGGTCGGGTCGTCGTTGCCCGTGCTGATCATCATGCTGGGCGTGATCTATATTCCCGGTGCTTATCGTTTTGCCCGGGCGCTCGCCGTCAACGTCAACACGATGGACTATATTACCGTCGCCCGCACCCGGGGTGAGGGCATTCCTTATGTCGTCTTTTCGGAAATCCTGCCGAATATCATCGGCCCGCTTCTGGCTGATTTCGGTATCCGTTTCGTATTCATCGTCCTGCTTCTTTCCGGTCTCTCCTTCCTCGGGCTCGGTGTGCAGCCACCCTATGCGGACTGGGGCGCGCTGGTTCACGAAAATATCGGAGGCCTGCCTTTTGGCGCACCCGCGGTCATCGTTCCATCACTCGCCATTGCGAGCCTCACCATCAGCGTCAACCTGCTGATCGATAATCTGCCCAAGAAGATCAGAGATCGGAGCGCGTGAATGGAAAATCTCGTCGAAATCCGAAATCTCAAGGTGGAGGCAACGACCGATTCAGGCCGCAGCATCGACATTATCAAGGGTGTCGATATCGACATCGCGCCGGGAGAAATCGTCGCCCTGATCGGCGAAAGCGGATCGGGCAAGACGACGATCGCCTTGACGATCATGGGCTACGCTCGCCCCGGCTGCAAGATAACGGGCGGCAGTGTCACGGTTGCCGGCAAGGACATGGTGGCGCTCAGCGAACGCCAGCGCGCCAATGTCCGTGGTCTCGAAGTCTCCTATGTGCCGCAATCGGCGGCCGCCGCCTTCAATCCTTCCAAGCGCATCATCGAGCAGGTGATCGAGGTCACCCGCATTCACCAGCTGATGCCGCCGGCAGAGGCGCGCGAGAAGGCGGTCTCGCTGTTCAGGGCGCTGTCACTGCCAGATCCGGACGAGATCGGCAGCCGCTACCCGCATCAAGTTTCCGGTGGCCAGCTGCAACGTCTTGCTGCCGCGATGGCGCTGATCTCGGATCCGAAACTCGTCATTTTCGACGAGCCGACCACGGCGCTTGACGTCACGACCCAGATCGAAGTGCTACGTGCCTTCAAGGCAGTAATGAAGAAGAGCGGCATCGCCGGCGTCTACGTATCCCACGACCTCGCCGTCGTTGCCCAGATCGCCGATCGTATCGTCGTCTTGCGCGGTGGTGAGGTTCAGGAAGTCGCCGGCACCAACGATATCTTGGCCGATGCCAAGCACCCCTATACGCGTGAGCTGCTCTCGGCCTTCGAACCAAAACCGCGGGCCGGAAGCATTGTTGCTGCTCTCGAACGCAAGCCGCTCCTGCAGGTCGATGGCCTGATTGCCGGTTACGGCCCGGTTCAGGCCGATGGCCTGCCGCTCGTGAAGGCGGTGCAGGAAGCAAGCCTTTCGCTCGAGCGTGGCCGCAATCTCGGAATCATCGGCGAATCCGGCTGCGGCAAGTCTACACTTGCCCGCTCGATTGCCGGGATACTGCCGGCCTCTGCCGGTCAGCTGACGCTCGATGGACGCAAACTTGCTCCTTCGGCCCGCCAGAGAAGCCGCGAACAGTTGCGCGAGCTACAGATCGTTTTTCAACATGCTGATACATCCCTCAATCCGGCAAAGTCGATTGAGGAAATCCTCGGACGGCCGCTGAAGTTTTATCACGGCATGAAAGGCAAGGCGCGCGACACGCGGATCGACCAGCTCATGGATATGGTGCGCCTGCCGAAGGCGCTGCGCAGCCGCACACCGGCCGAGCTTTCAGGCGGACAGAAACAGCGCGTCAACTTTGCCCGCGCCCTCGCCGCCGAGCCGAAACTGATCGTCTGCGACGAGATCACCTCTGCCCTTGATACGGTCGTGGCGGCTGCCGTGATCGATCTCCTGAAGGAAATGCAGCGGGAGCTTTCGCTGTCCTACATCTTCATCAGCCATGATCTGTCGGTCGTGGAAGCAATCTGCGACGAGATCGTCGTGATGTATAACGGCCGCAAGATCGAAGAGATCACGCCGGCAATTTCGAAAGTGCCGCAGCATCCCTATTCGAAACTGCTGTTTTCATCCGTTCCGAAACTCGATTCCGGCTGGCTCGACCGGCTGGAACGCGATCCCGAACTGGTCAAGACCTACGTACGGGGCTGAGGCAATGCGGGCTGCCTCACGTTTCTGCCAGACAAGAGATGTCAGACCAGGAACAGGCTGGTCAGCGGCATATGCGCCTTGACGATCGGCGACTTCAAAACCACGAAGCTGAAATACTTGTCGATGCCGATATCCATGTCAGTCAGGCGTTCCATGATCGTCTGATATTCGCCAATTCCCGCGGTGACGAATTTGAGCATGTAGTCGTAACCGCCCGAAACCAAGTGGCATTCGATCACCTGATCGACCCGTTCCACCGCCGCAAGAAAGCGCGCAAAATCAATCTGCCGGTGGTTCTTGAGGGTGACTTCGGTAAAAACGGTGAGGGTCTGGCCCAGCTTGCCGATGTTGATCTGGGCCGAATACCCCTCGATATACCCCTCCTGCTGCAGCTTCTTGACACGCATCAGGCAGGGGCTCGGCGACAGGTTGACCAGCTCGGCCAGCTCGACATTGGTGATACGGCCATTCTTCTGCAATTCGTAGAGGATCTTGATGTCGATGCGATCGAGCTTCACGTCTGGACACCTTTCGCGCTATCCGGCAATCGCAGCATTTTATGCTGCTGATTTCCAGGATCAATTTTAACACCTTGGCTTTTCTTGTCTATTTCATTCTGCAAAAAGATCATCGGCACAATAAGCTGCATCCTAAACGGCGCGCAGAATCTTGTGCTGTTCGGCTGAAATGTGCGGTCACCACCGCGCAGACTGCAGCGCTATGTTGCGATATCGATCGAGTTGCGCCGAGGAGATTGGTCGTCATGCCAGCACCGCTCACGTTCATGAAAACTGATGGCGAATTGCCGCACTCCGCTGACGCGGTCGTCATCGGAGCCGGCATCGTCGGCGTCTTCACGGCCTATTATCTCGTCAGACGCGGTCTGAAGGTCGCGCTGATCGAGAAGGGACGTGTCGGCGCCGAGCAATCGAGCCGCAACTGGGGCTGGTGCCGTCAGCAGAACCGCGACGCGCGCGAACTCCCGATGGCGACGAAAAGCCTCGATCTCTGGGAAAGCTTTGCCGCTGAAAGCGGCGAGGACACCGGCTTTCGGCGTTGCGGCCTGCTTTATCTCAGCGACAGCGAGGAGGAGCTGGCAGGCTGGGCGCGCTGGCGTGATTTTGCCCGAACGGTTGGCGTCACCACCCACATGCTCGACAGCGCCGAGGCAAGCGAACGCGGCAAGGCGACCCGCCGAATCTGGAAGGGTGGCGTCTTCTCGCCGACCGACGGAACGGCGGACCCCGCCAGTGCCGCTCCCGCCGTCGCCCGTGCGGTCGTGAAGCTTGGCGGAACCGTGTTGCAGAACTGCGCCGCGCGCGGCATCGAAATGGAAAGCGGCAGGCTGACGGCGATCGTTACCGAACATGGTACGATCAGGACCAAGGTCGCGATCCTTTCGGGCGGCGCTTGGGCGTCCTCTTTCTGCCGCCAGCTCGGCATTCGGTTTCCCCAGGCGTCCACCCGCTCCTCCATTCTCTCTATCGGTCCCGGTGAAGGCGATTTGCCGGATGCCCTGCATACAGCACGTGTTTCGGTGACGCGGCGCGGCGACGGCGGCCATACGCTTGCCATCAGCGGCCGTGGCCGGGTCGATGTGACCGCCCAGAACATGCGTTTTGCAACGCAGTTTCTGCCGATGTTCATGCGCCGTTGGCGCAGCCTTTCTCCAGGCGGGCTCGAAGGCATACGCAGCGGCCATGAAAGCCTTGCCCGGTGGCGGCTCGATCGCCCGACGCCAATGGAACATATGCGCATCCTCGACCCCGCCGTTGATGCTGGCACGATCAAGCTGACCTATGACCGTGCCGTTGAACTTCTGCCGGCAATCGGCAAGCGGCGCATCACAGCAAGTTGGGCCGGGTATATCGATTCCACACCAGACGGCGTTCCGGCCATCGGCGAAGTGGCAAGCGTTCCCGGCTTCATCCTTGCTGCCGGTTTCAGTGGCCACGGCTTTGGCATTGGCCCGGGCGCCGGTCACCTCATCGCCGACATCGTTACCGCCAGCACCCCGATCGTCGATCCGATCCCCTATCACCCGAAGCGGTTCGAAACCTCGTCATGGGGAAAGGTCGCCGACTTCTGAATCGTCCCGTCGCGCGATAAGATGTCTAAAACCCCAGTCACGCATTCAAAGGATTTTCAATGCAGGCACGCCAGCTCGAAGTCTTTTGCATGCTGATGCGAACCGGAACGGTGACCGGCGCCGCCGCATTGCTGAACATATCGCAGCCGGCGCTCAGCCAGATCCTTCTGCATGCCGAGGATCAACTGGGTTTCAAGCTTTTCAACCGCGTGCGCGGCAAGCTGGTTCCGACGCGGGAAGCCGAGGAGCTTTATCCGGAATGCGAACGCATCTTTTCCGAGCTCAGCGCCCTTCGCCGCCGCACGACGGACATGCGCTTCGGCCGTACCGGGCTGATCCGGGTCGCGGCTTCCGCGCCGCCAGCCATGTCGATCGTGCCGAAGGCGCTGGTCGCGTTTCGCGCCTCCCATCCGGACATCGTCGTCCGATCGCTGATCGCACCGCTCGTCAATGTCGTCGACATGATCCGCGACGGCGATGCGCCGCTCGGCATTGTCATGAACAATTTCGCCCGGCCCGGCATCGACGTTGAGACGCTCGGGCACGCGGAACTGATCTGCATCATTCCCGAACATCACCGGCTTGCCGAACTGGAACAAATCGGTTTTGCCGATCTTCAGAACGAGATGTTGATCTCCTACCGCGCCGGCACGCTTCCCGGCCGATTGCTGGTGAGCGCCGCGGCTGCCGAAAAACAGATCTTCAATCCGGCGATCGAGATCGATATTTCCATCACCGCCCTGCCCTTCGTCCGCGACGGTTTCGGTGTCGCCATTGTCGATGGACTTCTGCCCTGGGAACAATTCGCGGGCCTCGTCCGGCGCCCGCTTCAGCAGAAGATTTCCGTGCCGATCGCGTTGCTGACTAGCCGAGACCGACCGCTCACGGGAAGTCATATTGCCATGCGTGACAATCTGCGAGAGGCCTGTGCCGCGGTTTTGAATGCTGGCAATACCACCACCTGAGCCGGCTGGTCAGGCCTCGCGAACCCAGTCACCGATAGGCAGCGGCCTGACAGGCGCCTGTTCGCGCAACCGACCCGCATCGCAGACCTTTAAACCGGCCTTTTCGGCAATCAGCTCGACGCTGGCAAGCTGGCAGTAACGCCCCTGACAGCGCCCCATACCGACACGCGCAAGTGATTTGACCCGATTGGCTTCGGCACCGCCATAGACGACGCTTTCACGCAACTGACCGGCGGTCACACCTTCACAGCGACAGACAACGGTCTCGTCGGGAACGGCGCGGACGATATCACGCGGCCAGGGAAAGGCGCGGGCCATGGCGCGGGCGAAACGCTCGAGCCGCTCCAGCCGGCGCAAGTCCGGTCGCGCATCCGGGAAGGGCCAACCCATATCCGCAAGGCAGGCGATCGCGGCGAGACGGCCGGTGACCTCCGCACCATCGGCGCCGAGGATTCTCAGCCCATCGCCAGCAAGATAGAGCCTTTCGCCCGCCCGCCCCATGCGATCGGTGCGGGGCAGCCATTGCAACCAGCTTTCGTCATAGTCGAACGAGCAGCCGGCCAGACCCGCCAGCTGGGTTTCGGCACGCAGATGCCAGCCAAGACCCACCACGTCGCAGGACGCGACACGGCTTTTGCCGCGGGCATCGCGCCAGTGCATGGCGACAGGGCCCCGCTCATCGGTCTCGATCCGCTCCAGCGTCACACCGGCATGGTAAAGCCGGCCGAGCTTCGACCGCATCAAGATGCCCCTCAAAACCAGGGTGGGCCTCGCCAGCATGCCAGGCAATCCCGACACTTGGTTCCGAGACGAGGATGTGTCGAGGACTGCCGCGATATTCGCGCCAGCCTTCAGCAGCTGGGTGGCGATCAGCGTGAGCAATGGCCCCGAACCGGCAAGGACGGTCTGGCCACCAAGCGCGATCCCCTGTGCCTTCAGCGCGATCTGCGTTGCACCGAGGCTATAAACGCCTGGCGACTGCCAGCCAGGAACGGGCGCTAGGCGGTCCATGGCGCCGGTTGCAAGGATCAGGCGGGAATACGTGAAGTCCTGGCGTCCGGCAGGTGTCAGTGCCTGCAGAAGATTGCCTGCCGTCGAAAGCACGGAGCTTTGGGGGTGATAGTCGATCGCTCCGACCGCGACCATGCGGTCGAACAGGGAGTGGAGTGCGACGGCCTTGTGGGCTTCCGATCCGTAAAGCTGCTTCGGCGATCTCGTAAAACCCTCTGGCGACCGACGATAGATCTGGCCGCCGCCCTTGAGCCCCTCATCGATGACGACGGGTCTTATCCCCGCCTGAACCAGAACCTCGGCGGCGCGGATACCCGCGGGACCGGCGCCGACGATAACCACCTTTTCTCCGCTCCCGTCGGTCATGGCCAGATCTCCGGAGGCGCGGTTCGCAATTGCATGCCTTCGGCAATCAGGGTCGAACAGGCCCGAAGCCGCCGACCATCCTCCTGCCAGAGCCAGCAGTCCTGGCAGGCTCCCATCAGACAGAAGCCGGCCCGTTTTTCCGGCCCGAACTCCGATTGCCGCACGGCAGGTGCGGAGACGAGCACCGCGGTCAGCACCGTGTCCCCGGAAAGCGCCTTACAATCGACACCGTCCAGTCTGAACCGGACCTGCGGCCTGCCCTTTTCGGCAAGGCGCCTTATTCGCCCTGCAGGCCGGGCAGATTGCAATCCGGATGTCATTCCGCAGCCTCTTTCCGCTCGACGACGGGTTCCGGCATATCCTTGAAGCGTGCCTGGACATCCGCAAACGCCGCCGCCACGCCGTCTGCTCCGACACGACCCTTCATCCGGCGAAAGATCTCCGTCTTGGTGAAGAAGCGCCAGTGAATCGGAAGGCCCTGCAGGATTTCGGTCAGCAGATCATAGGCTTCTCGAGTCCATTGTGCCTCATATCCATCGCGCTCGGGGCCATAGTGGAAATGCTCATCCGGCACCGCGCGGGCGGCCCTCAGCTTTTCCGTTCCCGCCTCGTCCACCACGCCATCCTTGATGACAACGCCATAGTCACGTTCGGCAGCCTCGGCCGAGACGTAACCGCGAGCGACATCTTGTGCCACGCGCCAGACTTCGCGTTCGATCGGATTGCCGCGTCCACCGCCACCGGCAGACCGGATTTCCAGCACATCGCCGGGCTGCAGGATGGCGGTGTCGATATTGCCAAGCCGCTTGAATTCGTTGCTGCCGGGGTTCAGCACCATGTCGGAAAGGCCCGCCGCTTTGCCACCCAGTGTGCCCCAGGGGCGGAAGAAGCTGCGATCGCGGTTGCGGGCGGTGATGCGGCTATCCGGTGAAAAGACCCGGAAGGCCATTTCGGTTGCGAGACCACCGCGCCAGCGCCCCGCACCGCCGCTATCCCTGGCGAGCCCATATTTGACGAACTCGATCGGCACTTCCGTTTCAGTGATCTCTATCGGCGTGTTTTTGAGATAAGCCGCATCGGCGCCGGAACCATTGGTGCCGTCCCCATAGGGCATGCCTCCACCGCCGCCGACCACGGGATTGACTGCGGCGATAACCGTTCGGCCATTGCGTTCATCCGTTGTCATCACGTTGACGATGCAATTGTTGCCGGCCGGCGCTGCCGGCAACCTATCGGGCACCGCCTGATTGAAGGCGCCGAAGACGACGGAGCGAAGACGCGCGCAGGTGAGCGAGCGCATACCAACGGCTGCCGGCGCAATTGGGTTCAGCACGCTGCCCTTCGGTGTGATGCAGGTGAATGGCCGCGTCAGGCCGGTATTGAGCAGGATCTTCGGATTGAGCGTGTAGAGAATGTAATAGACACCGACCAGAAGCATGGTATGGCGCGGGTCGCCACCGGAGGGAACGTTGAGAGAGGAGCCGAGCTGCGGATCCGAGCCCGTGAAATCGAGGATTGCCTCGTCACCGCGGATCGTCAGCGTCAACTTCAGCCGGCAAGGATTGGCCTCGACGGAATCCTCGTCGGCATAATCGACGAATTCCCAGGTACCGTCCGGCATCGAGCGCAGAATATTGCGCGCTTGCGCCTCGGCATGGTCTAGCAAGACCTCGGTGCCTTCGAGAAAGACTTGCTTGCCAAATTTCTCGACCATAGCGAGGATCTTGCGTTCGCCCGTGTTGAGCGCCCCGACGAGAGCCTTCATGTCGCCGATATTGAGGTCGGGCTTGCGGACATTGGTCGTCATGATCCTCAGGATCTGCTCGTCGAAGACGCCTTCGTTGACCAGTTTCATCGGCGGAAATCGGATACCTTCCTGATGAACTTCCGTCAGTGCCCGCGATAGCGAGGCGGGCACGGCGCCGCCCATGTCGGTATTGTGGATATGGCCGCCCGTCCAGGCGATGATCTCGCCCTCGTAGAAGACCGGCTTCCAGAGATGCGTGTCCGGCGCATGGGTGGCGACGAAGCAGGAATAGGGATCGTTGGTGAAGGCGACGTCGCCGGGCTTGTAATCGGCGATCATGTCGATCGCACGGGTATAGGTGAGGCCAGGATACCATGTGGCGCCAAGCCCCATCGGTACGCCAAAAGTCTCGCCCTTGCGGTTGACGAGCATGACAGTGAAATCCTCCGTCTCCTTGACGAAGGCTGAATGGGCCGTACGCTGCAGCGTATAGGCCATGTTTTCGGCAGCAGCACGGGTGTGGTTGGCGAACACCTGAAGGTTCAAGGGATCGAACATGAGCTGTTACTCCGAAAAGGTGAGGTGCAGATTCAGGTGGCTGTCGACTTCGACATGCGTCCCACCCGGAATGGCGAAAGTCGTGTCCTCCTGGGCAACGACGGCCGGCCCGGAAAAATGGCTGCCGGGGCGCAGGCGGTCTCGCCGGTGGAGGCCTATCCACTCGATGGTCTTGCCGGTAAAGACCGGGATCTCACGCTCGGCATTGGCCGCTTCGCCGCCTTCACGAGTGTCGACCGGGAATTCCAGAACTGGGCCCGCGCCGATTGCCGAAAGACGCAAGTTGACGATCTCGATCGCACCATCAGGATCATCGAAATCGTAGAGCCGTGCATGCATGGCGTGAAATGCTTCCTTAATCGAAGCCAATCTGCCTTCGGCAATCCAGGCTGCCTGGATCGGCACTTCGATCTCGAAGCTCTGGCCGAGATAACGCATGTCGGCGGAGATATTCAGCGCCGCGGCCCCGGCATGGCCCTGCTTCGCCAGCCAGTTACGCCCTTCAAGGGCAAGCTCTTCAAGAGCGCCGCGCAGCTGCGGCGCGGCCTCTTCGGAAAGATGGGTAAAGACGGTGCGGATGAAATCGCCACGCAAGTCGGCGACCAGACCACCAAGCGCGGAGACGACGCCGGGCCGCGGCGGGCCGATGACCTTGGCCATCTTGAATTCGCGAGCCAGAAAGGCGCCGAGCATAGGACCACCGCCGCCAAACGGCATCAGCGTGAACTCGCGCAGATCGACGCCGGCACGCGATGCCAGCTTTTCGACTTCGACGAACATTTCCGAAATGGCGATGTCGAGAATGGCCTGGGCTGCCTCTTCTGCCGTTCGGCCGATCTTCTCTGCCAGCCGGGTTAGGGCCGCGCGAGCAAGGCCAACATCGATCTGCAGTTGCCCGTAGGCCATCTGGCTATGGCCGAGCCAGCCGCAAACGGCCATGGCGTCGGTGACGGTCGCCTGTGCTCCGCCGCGACCGTAACAGGCTGGGCCGGGTGTCGAACCCGCCGATTCCGGGCCGACACGCAGAACGCCCTGCGCATCGACACTTGCGATCGAACCACCCCCGATGCCAATCGAGCTGACGGAGACGGAGGGAATATGTAGCGGGAATTCGCCGATCAGCTCACCGGTTCCGAATTGCGGCTCGCCATCGATGATCAGCGCGAAATCCGCCGAAGTGCCGCCGATGTCGAGGGTAAGAATATGCTTTTCACCGGCGCGCCGGGCAAGCCAGGCGGCACCGATGACGCCGGACGCGGTGCCTGACAGCAGCATCTGAACGCAGGAACGCTTGCCTTCGTCGGCATTCATGACGCCGCCGTTCGACTTGGTCAGAAGTGCCGGCGCCGTCACGCCACGCGACAGCAGCTTTTCTTCGAGCGCTGTCAGATAACCGGAAACACGCGGATGGACGTAACCATTTAGGATGGCGGTCGTCGTCCGCTCGTATTCACGGATCACCGGCCAGACCTCGCAGGACGTGAATACGAAGAGCTCAGGCGCGATACGGGCGATCTCCTGCTTTACGGCCGCCTCATGCGCATCGTTACGCCAGGAATGCAGGAAGGAAATGATGATGCCAGCCGCACCATTCGCCTTTGCCCTGGCGACCGCTGTCGCGACGACCGAAAGATCCGGCGCCTGCGCTTCGCTGCCATCTGCCCGCAGGCGGGCCGGAATGCCAAAGATCATGTCGCGGGCAATCAGCTGGTCCGGGCGGGCACAAAAGAGCGAATAGACGTCGGGCATCCTGAGTCGCGCCAGCTCGATCACATCTTCGAAGCCTGCATTGGTCATCAGCGCCAGCGATACGCCACGACGCTGGATCACCGTATTGATGCCGACCGTCGTCCCATGAACGAAACGGCTGACGGAAGAAGGCTCAAGTCCTTCCCGTTCAGCAAGAAGCGACAGTCCCGTCATCAGTTCAGCACCCGGATCATCGGGCGTCGTCAGGACTTTGAGGGAGGCAACGCGGCCAGAGCGTGTTTCAAGAGCACAGAAATCGATGAAGGTGCCGCCGATATCAACGCCGATTTTCCAGTCCTGCTGGTCGAAGGCGCCTTTGCCGGGCGTGGCCGAATTGTCCATTTCCAGGGTCCTTTCCTGCTGCTTGTCATGAAGCTGACACGGATTGGCGAAGCTGGTCCAAGAGCGAAAAAGCCACGTCCCATAAGTCGAGCTTATGTTTTGGTTTCCGCTGCCCATAGGCCCGACTTATGGGAGGCCGAGAAGCTCGACTTTGACACCGTTGGCTGCTCCCGAAATGGTGAAGGGCATGGAAGAGACAATGGAAACGGCTTCATGGATGTGATCGTTCTGGGAGGCGGCTTGATGGGGGCCGCATCAACCTATTTTCTCGCCCGGCGCGGCCTGCGGGTAACGGTGATCGAGAGAAACCGGGTCGGCAGCGGCGCGACCGTCGCCTCCTTCGGCAATATTCGCCGCAGCGGCCGTTACCTGCCCCAGCTTCCCCTCGCCCGGCGTTCGCTGACACTTTGGGGAAAGGCAGCTGAAATGCTGGGGCGGGACGTCGAGTTTCGCGCGACTGGGCATGTCCGGCTCGTTTTCAGCGAAAACGGGCTCAAGGAAATGCGCAACTTCACCGAGGCTGCGAGGCCCTGGGGCCTTGATCTTGAGGAGCTTGCACCAACAGAACTCCATTCAAGGTTCCCCGGCCTTGGTCCGGAAGCGATCGCCGCATCATTTTCGCCGGAAGACGGTAGCGGCAATCCGCGGTTGATTGCACCTGCATTCGCGGATGCCGCAAGCCGGATCGGCGCCAATATCGTCGAAAATGTCGATGTGCGGGCCATTCGCAGGACAGCCTTCGGTTTCGAGGTCGAGACATCGGCTGGCACCTATTCGGCCGAAGCCCTACTCAATACGGCCGGCGCTTGGGGAGCCAGCATCTCCGCCCAATTCCGCGAACCCGTCCCGATCGTCGCAAAAGGCCCGCAAATGGGCGTGACCGAACCCTTGCCGCACCGCGTTCTGCCGGTCGTCGGTGTCTGGGCGCATGACCATGGCGGGGGCTATCTGCGGCAGGTCGAGCGGGGAAACATTATATTTGGCGGTGGCGCGGAAAGGACAGATGTTTCGCTCGACAGCGGCCACGCCAAGGCGGATCCAGCTCGCCTGCCGCCGCAATTGCGCGCGCTCCTGCCGATCTTGCCGGCGCTGGCTAATGTCTCCGTCATCCGCACATGGTCCGGCTGCGAAGGATATGTCGCCGACGGTCTTCCTGTCATGGGACCGTCGGCCACGACACCCGGGCTCTTCCATGCCTTTGGCTTTTGCGGTCACGGGTTTCAGCTGGGGCCAGGCGTCGGTGACGTCATGGCGGAACTAATCGCGACAGGTGAGACGGAAACGCCCCTGTATGAGTTCCGTATTCAACGGTTCAGCTAGCCGAACATGGCACTCCAGGGTACTGAACCAATTCGAGCCATCGACCCGTGCCGTGGATTCGCTAAGCCTCTGGAAAACGACTCACTCACACGGAAATGTCGGTCATGACCACCAAGCCTCGCAGTAAGGACCTCGTAGCGGTGGCCAGAAGCCTGGCCGCGGAGGTCGCGCCCTGCTATCCGGCATGCTGACCTGTCCGGTGCGGCCGAGGGCTGCCGGTTGTGTACGCAGGTCTCGCGCCGGGCCGTCCGGCCTCGGCGATGGTGCCCTAACACAACCGGGCGCTCTTCGTCGGCGACGAGCCGGTCTCAGCGCTCGACCTCTTGGTTCAGGCACAGGTCGTCAATCTGCTCGTGAGCTGAGGTGCGAGCGTGATCCAGCGATGCTTGTCGTCGCGCACGACCTTGCCATAGTGCGGCACGTCTTAGATCGTGGGATGGTCATGTATCTCGATAAGTTCAACGAGACTGGGCCGAAGCAACCGATCTTCGGTGTGCAGGCAAACCAAGAACTTGCCTTGGGAGGGACTGACTGATTTGGAGCCGAGTATGGGACGGCTATCCATCGGCGCGGGGTTGGTTCGGCTTTTGCGGGTGCTGGTTGGGTCCGACCGTATATCCAACTTGTAGGTGCGGCCTTATATATGCCGTTAACCATAATGTTGTTCGCGCGGCTCAAGGCCCGATCTGTGAAAAAGAAGCCGTCCTCCCTCAAGATAAAGGGGATGATAGCAAGCCTGTGAGATGCCTGGGACGGACTCAGGTCCGTTTCTCAACGCTGCCCTTGCCCCCAGTTCTGCTACCCTCTAAGCTTGTTACCGGTGGACAAGGGGACGGGCGCTATGATCAACCCCCGAGAGCAAGTTATTAGCTGCTTTAACGAGAGGGGTTCCGTGGTGACAATTATCAAAGCCACGCGTAAGCCCGATCCAGATGCTGTCGATGAGGCGCCTTTAACGGTGATTTATTATACGGTGGACGGATACCTCGTAGAGCTTCTGCCCGACGGAAACTTTGAAATCGTTCTCACCCGCGAAAAACTCACGCGCGCTAAATAGCGAAGGACGTGGGATCATTCCTGGGCACCTTGTGACCAGCTGATCTCAGTCGTTTACGGTACTGGCCCGTCCCCAGAACAGATGCCAAGAAATTGAAGGAAATTGATAGGCGATGTGCAGAATGCTGGAATCGCTAGATCGCTTCCGTGTGTTGCGGCAGCAGCGGCCGGAGACTTGGTCAATGGGTTCTTTTTGGGATAATGCATTCTGATCAGTTGAAAGCAATGCTCAAGCCATTGGCGTAAGCGCTAACTCCGGCTTGCATTGAGAATGGTCGCATAGAGGCGCCCGCGCCGCCTAGAACTGATCTCAGCCGGCCGTTATGGCACGCGGATCAATCAGGCTTGGGCTGCGTGCCGCCGCCTGAAGGCGATGGTTACCGCCATGCCCTTACCTAGCTCGGACTCCACATCGATCTCGGCGTTGGCGTTATGTTTGACTGACTGGACGATCATGGCGCTGAGCTTGCCTCGTCGAGGCCAATCGGCCTTGTTGGAAAGCCCGACCCCGTCGTCAGCCACGATGACCTTGCATCCTTCGTCGTCAACAGTGCAACGGACCTTGACCTCACCACCGTCGCGACCGGCGAAGGCATATTTCAGGGCATTGGTCATAAGCTCATTGACCACAAGACCCACGGGCATGGCGACATTGACCGAAACTGGCCAAGTGTCGACTTTCATATCCAGGCGGATGCCTTCGATCGCATGTGCCGCCATCACGGATGAAGCGATCTGGCTGACATAAGTCCCAAGATCGACAGTTTCGGTTTCGCTGCCGGCATAAAGCGAGCGATAGAGGATAGACAGGGCTTCGATCCTGCCCGCCAGTTTGTTGAAGCGATCTGTCTCTTCGAGGCGTTGCGCGTTACGTGCCTCCATCCGGATCAACGCGGTGATCATCTGCAGGTTGTTTTTGACCCGATGCTGAAGCTCTTTCAGCAGAACGTCCTTTTCAGCAAGCGCTTCCGTCAAAACTGACGCCTCGTCCGGACGTTCGCGCTCTGACATCGCCAGCAATCGAAAGAGAGGCTGCCCGGCATCTCCAACAATGGTATTTGACCAGGCATCAACGACCCGCTTCTCCGCGCCCGCCGGCAGACTGAAAGCCCCGAGATATTCTTCGTTTTCGAGCAATGCCGCAGCGAGTTCAGGTCCACCCGCCAAAGCAGGGGCCGGAGGGAGGATAGACCAGGATTTCCCTTGCAGTTGTTCTGCCGAAACACCAGTCAGACGTTCGAATTCGATATTGCCGTAGACAAGGGTTTCATCGTCCCCCAGTTCGGAGACCGCGACGGCGAAGGGGACATGGTCAAGAAATTGCCGGAAGCGATTGTCATCGAGCGCTTCTGCCAGATGCGGAAGATCGGAAACGGTTGGAGGTGGTGGCGGGTTTGGTTCTTCAGGATTTGTCATTGGACATCCGCGCTGACAGCACGCAAGAGTCCATATCATGGCATTGAAAGGGACGGCTAGCTATTTTGTCGATGGTCGATGCAGCCCTTCACGAAATCACGCGCCTGATCGCTTCAATGACAGCTTGATGAGTGTAGGGTTTCGGGAAAAACAGCGAACTGTCGGGCGCCTCGGTCCGCTCTATTCTTCGCTTGCCGGAGGTGATGATGATTTTGACAGCCGGCCATCGATCTTGGACCGTCCAAGCGAGCTTCAAACCGTCAACCTTCCCACGCAGATCAATATCGGTAAAGATCGCAGCTATCGAGGCCTCAGCAGCAAGAATTTCGAGAGCATCTTCGGCGTTGGCTGCTTCCAAGGTGTGGAAGCCTGCATCGCGCAAGTCGTCTGCCACAGCCATGCGGATCAACGGCTCATCCTCAATGACCAGAATGCTTGTCTGCGGCATGAATTGTACCGATCTCGTTTGCTCAGACGAAAAACTCGTCGGATCCCCAACATGTTCCTACCGGCGCGGCGCCGGTATCAGCTTCAACACCTACGGCCCCCCCGGAGGGCCAGATAGGGAACAATCTCGCGTACGAGGCCGGTCAACCGCGACCGGATCCACAGAACGTCTTCATGAGGATCGCCATCTTTGTAACAAACCGATCTCTCCAGTTCTCGCATCAGGGCCGATTTAGTCCAAAGGATTATAGACTAGGCGGATCAGAGTTCCGCCGCTTGCCGCGGCACTGATTGCCGTCTCGATCAGCCGAAGTGGCCCCTCGGCGACGAGTGCCTGCGGCAAGGGCCGCCGTCCTGGACCCGGATCGACAAAAGCCGAGCACTCATGATCTGAGTTCGCGATCGCCATGAAGGACGTAGCAACAACGTGCTCGCCGCAGGCGGCACATCGCAGAATGTACGAGCCAATGAACGACAGGTTCGGTATCATCCGATCCGCAAGAAGTGCAGGCCAGCATATTGTTCATGCGTCGGTTGTCCCACACTGTTCTGACGGCGAGCCTATGAGGCGATGGCCAGAACGATTGCGATGGTGAGCAGTAATGGCCCCATCCACTTGAAGTGACGGGCCATCGGCACCCGGTTCGCCGGATTTCTGGATAAGGTCAGATAACCAAAGCCGACCGAAGTCATCCATAAGCCGGCACAAAACATGATAAATTCATCAATATAAGCGGCGATCATGACTTTCCTACTTCGGAGGCATTGCCCCAGCTCTTTAATTCCGTCAGCACCGTCGTAGCGGCAATTAGCTTTAGTTATCAAGCCGGCGGCGCGCCGCCGCTTGGGCACGATCGGGCTGCTCCCGCGGCCTCATGCACGTAATTCCCATAAGCCTTTCATGATGATGCTGCTCATACCAATCAGACAGAGACCCATCAACATATCGTGGAGGCTCATAGATATCGTCCTGCTTGCGCCACCGACCGTGTGTGCTCCCTCGCCCATGTTGCCAGCGCGCGTAAGATCCGGATGATGGAACAGCATTAACAGCGCCATATTCGGCCTACGTCGGCTTTAACCACGGAAGCAATCGCTGCCTCAATGTGTGTCCTTGAGAAACTTTGTGACCCGATGAAACAATTAGCGAGTTTGCGCGTTGGGGCATGTTGCTGTTGGCTCGGTGGGATCAGCGGATGGTGGACGAGGTGGATTCTCGCTCCAAGCCGCAATTGCTTCGAACGCGACGAGAAGATTAAAAGCGTTAAGGTCGTAGATGTCGAATATCGAGGAATTCCCACTCCCCGCCCGTAGGTCAAATGAATACGATGCGCTTATTGCGGCGGCCCCGAGCTTGCTCGACGCGATCCCCGGCGCCGTCTACCTTTGCGATCACGACGGCTGGCTTGTGCGGTATAACAGGGAAGCTGCAGAACTCTGGGGAAGAACGCCGCCAATCGAAGACAGGCGCGAGCGTTTCTGCGGTTCCCAAGCTCTTTTCCTACTGGACGGCACGCCGTTGGCACACGAAGTCTGTCCGATGGCGACGGCTGTACGTACTGGCAAGGAGGCCCGCAACGAGGAGGTTGTCATTGAAAGACCGGACGGATCGCGGCTTGTCGCACTCGTGAACATCCGCCCGCTGAAAGACCATGACGGCAGGATCCAAGGAGCAATAAACTGCTTTCAGGACATCTCAGCGCATAAGGCCATTGAGGAAGAGGTCGTTCGGAAGAACGAGGACCTTGAAGATTTCTTCGAAAACAGCGCCATAGGCCTCCACATCGTTGGTGGTGACGGCATCATCCAGCGCGCCAACAAAGCAGAACTGGCTCTTCTCGGTTATACTGCCGAAGAGTATGTTGGACGGCACATCGCCGAATTTCATGCGGATGCGCCGGTGATCGGCGATATCCTCCAGAAATTGTCGTGCGGGGAGAAGCTGGATCGTTATCCCGCGCGCCTGCGCGCCAAGGACGGTTCTCTCAAGCATGTGCTGATCACGTCCAACAGTCGGTTTGAGGCTGGGAAGTTCATCAGCACACGCTGCTTCACGACTGATGTGACGGAGCTCCACGAAGCGGAGAAAGCGCGCCGAGACAGTGAGGATCGCCTGGCGGCGACATACGAAGCGGCGAACATCGGAATCGCGGAAGCTGGCTCCGCCGGGCGCCTGCTACGCGTGAACGACGCGCTGTGTCAGATGCTTGGACGCTCTCGCGAAGAGCTGCTCAACATGACCTTCCTCGATTATACCCATGCTGATGACCAAGAGAGGGATGCCGCGCTCTACGCACGACAAATCAGCGGAGAACTCGATACTTATGTGCTGCGCAAACGCGCTACAAAACCAGACGGGAGCATCGTCTATCTCGATATCCATAGCTCGTCAGTACGGGATAAGGCCGGCGGCTTCCGTTACGGCGTGCGCGTGATCCAGGATGTAACCGTTGCGAAGCAGATGGAGGACCAGATCCGCGCAAGCGAACAGCACATGCGCGATCTACTTGAAGCGCTACCAGCTGCCGTTTACACGACCGACCGGACGGGGCGGATTACATTCTATAACAAGGCAGCCGTGGAGATGTCCGGGCGAACGCCACAGCCGGGCGACATGTGGTGTGTTACCTGGCGGCTATTCAACCCCGACGGCACTCCGCTACCGCACGACCAATGTCCTATGGCGGTCGCGCTAAAGGAAGACCGTCCGATTCGAGGAGCTGAGGCGATCGCCGAGCGGCCGGATGGCAGCAGAGTTCCCTTCATACCCTATCCTACGCCGCTTCACGACGCCGATGGCCACCTCATCGGAGCCATAAACATGCTCGTCGACATCACAGAGCGCAAACAGGCCGAAAGCAGACAGAAGGCTCTCATTGATGAGCTCAATCATCGGGTGAAGAATACGCTCGCGACCGTGCAGTCATTGTCTGGACAAACCGCAAGGTACGCTGGCGATCTGGATGACTTCCTGCATCGCTTCGAAGACCGACTGCTGGCTCTCTCTCGCGCCCATGATCTTTTGACTAGGCGGCATTGGCAGGATGCTCCCCTGGATTCGCTCATCCGGGAAGTGCTGGTACCGCTCGCCGGCGAAGCAGCCGGGCGCATCAAGGTTGACGGGCCTCCTGCTGCTTTAGACTCGCGGACGGCACTCAGCCTGACAATGACTATCAATGAACTCGCTACAAATGCGATCAAATATGGAGCGCTGTCGTCGGGCGGCGGCGCGCTCTCCCTCGTCTGGCGTGTTGAAGGCGAGGCAGTGGCTAAACCGACCCTGATCCTCGAGTGGCGTGAACAGGACGGACCACCAGTCATGCCGCCGACCCGCCGCGGGTTCGGCACCCGGCTAATGGAGCGCTGCATCGAGCGCGATCTCGGGGGTGAGTTTGACCTTGCCTTTGAGCAAGCAGGCATTATCTGCCGCATCTCGGTCCCCGTAAAGTTGCTTAGGACATGAAACAAGTCGCCGGCCTGAAGGTTCTCGTCGTCGAGGATGAGGGGCTGGTGGCTCTCATGATTGAGGGCATGCTGGAGGACCTCGGTTTCGAGGTCGTCGCTTCCGTATCGCGGCTTGCTGATGCGCGAACGATCGCAGCCAAAGCGGATGTGGATCTTGCAGTGCTGGATGTCAACCTTGCTGGCGAGCCCAGCTTTTCGATCGCTGAGGTCCTCCGCGGCCGTCAAATCCCATTCATATTCAGCACAGGATATGGATTGAGTGGATTGCCTGACGAATTTGCTCACCAGCCGCTAATTGGCAAGCCCTTTTCCAAGGAAGAGCTTCAGCAGACGATCGCAGCCGCACTGAGTTCTTGAACCGGTACCCTGTTCGACTTCATTGAAAATGCAATCGACATGCTTTCGCCGACCAGGCCGTGACAGGACTGTCGGCTACTCGTAAGTTCGCCATGAACGCGGACGTTCAACCACTCCTGTGTTGTCGCTTGTTCAGAAAGCATGTCAGAATCCGGCTGAAGCCGCGCTCTGTGCCAGGCTGAATTCCGGGACGTCTCGATAAAGGCCAGGAGCGGCGCCGAGGCCTAACGGCTCGGATAATGCAGGTGCGGTCCCTCCTGCTCGGGCCAACAACCCAACCAACTCAAATCTGCGCGAAGAGCGCACAAACACAAGGCTGACGCACGGCCAAGCACCCGCCGAATGCCTGTCCCGCGAAGCCAATCATATCCCTGATACTGCCGTCTTGCCGGCAATCGGCTCATTTTAGAAAGCCGAATCATAAGGCTACAGGAACGCGCTTCCACCAGAGACACCGATTGTATGACCGTCTCTTTTGGGTCGCTCTTCAGACAGCGCCGCCGTAATTGATTTGTAAAGCGGATTGGCCGGCAAGTCCTCTATCAAGATCTTCAGCTTCAGCTGCCAATTGGGATACTCACTCGAAGTACCGGGGATGTTTGTGGGAAGACTTTCTCCCAGCAAGTCGGATAGGCGCACCGTCACCAACATGCTTGATACCCTCGCCAGTAAGCGGTGTAGACCGATCGCGACGTCTAGGACGATCGCGTCACCTTCAGCGGTGATAGCCATGTCGGGCGGTAGAAGACCGGTCTGCACCAATCCTTGAAGCAGCGCCCGTTTCCGCTTCTGCCGCTCGGAACGCAAGTGAGCGGCGGCCTCGTGATCGATACGCCCGAGGTTTAGCTCTAAGGAGATATCGTCACAGCGCCACCAGCCGACCAGCGGTGGAAGATCGTGGGTCGAGAGACAAGCAAGCGAATACCGGGGAAGAGCTTTCGGCGCAAAGCAATCATCATCGGAATCCTCGAAATAGAGAACCCGGTAGCCCAATACACCCGCTTCCTCGATTGCAGGTCGAAACCCTTCCGGTACATTTCCGAGATCTTCCCCGACGATGATCGTTTTTAGGGCTTGGGAGATTTCCGCGAGGCTTTGGATCATCTGCGGAAACGGGTAGCGCAAATAGGCCCCGACAGCTGGCCTTTCTCCCTCGGGGATAAGAAAGAGCTGCCACAGGCCCATAGCATGGTCGAGCCGCAGTGCTCCTGCATATGCCATCGAGGCGCCAATCAGTTTCTTGTAGGGGGATGTAGCCCGGTCCATCAACGGCGCAGGCGATAATGGCACCAGGCCCCAGTCTTGCCCAGCGGAGCTAAAAGCATCGGGGGGCGCGCCAATATGCACTCCTCGAAGAACCTGGTCCGGCCTCGACCAGGTCGAGGATCCGTCCGGGACTTCTCCCACGGCGAAGTCGAAATAGAGACCGATGCTGAGGCCGGCAGCCCTGGCATCGGCTGCGACTTCTTCGATCTGCAGGGTCGCCAGCCACTGAAGCCATGCGTGAAAATCGACCTGATCCTCGTTTGCCGCAGCAAAATCCTGGACCACTGAGCTTCGGGGGTCACGGAACGATGGAGGCCAGTTCAACCAGCCGCTGCCGTGACCTTGCTCCGTCATCTGCCCTGAAATGGCTTCGAACAGGCAATGTCCATAAAGGTCACTGCCGCCAGTGGCTTTGAAATGTTCAAAAGCGACGCTGCTGAAGCTGGGGCTTTGCCGATCACCCGATTTCCAGCGTTGCCAAAGGATCTTGAGCGTCGCGAGCTTGACATGGGTCACCCCCACATAGTCCACGGTTTCAGAATATCTCAGTTTTGCAATCATTTTTTGGTCGACCATATTCTCGGAAAACCCCGAAACGCGGTCGACGGCTATGTAGAGAGGGTTAAAAAACAGGCGGTTGGACGGTGAATAAGGGCTGCAGCGACTTGGATCTGACAAAAAGAGCGCATGGAGCGGGTTGAGCCCTATGAAGTCTGCGCCGGACATTGCAGCGATCTGACAAAAGTTCTTCAGATCCTCAAAGTCGCCTATTCCGTGATTGCGGGAAGACCGAAGCTCATAAAGCTGGAGAGAAATCCCCCAGACACCATTCTCCTGAAGCAGCTTCGGAATATAACATCTCGCGCCTTCCGGCACTTCCAGGCGAGGCGGTGGTCTTTTTCCAACTGATTCAAACGAGCTTCGATCTAAAAATCCCATCGCTCGTAGGAGCCGAAGCCTCGTTGTGCGCGGAACCTCCTGCACGACACCCTGAAGATCCTTATAGCTGGCCTGTATTCCGAGCGCCTCAGCCAGCTCATCAATCGCGATCTCGTTTTTTTCTGGTGTATCTATCATCCAGATGGCCCTTGCTGCCCACGCGTATGTGGCGAAGCAAACAGGCTTCTCCTCCCAAGGTTCCCGATCTTCATAAATGATGATGCGTCCGTTAGCTTGTCGCGACCTCAAGAAGCATCAGAATTTGTATCCCACAAAAAGAGAAACGGAGGGCTGCAATTGCTTCTCCACGATTGGGCTGTCAGCCGCGTCTCCGGTCAATATCCCGAGTTCAGCCTGCCCCCGCACAAGCCAATGCTCATCGAGAAGATAGGTGGCCGAAGCGGAAACATCGACGCGTTTCAGGCCCGCTTTTGCCTTGTATTCGGGCAATCCGGAGGCTGCCGACTGGGCGGCATTCACACCAAAATAGGCTTCCATGTGTTTATCGTTGGCGACAATCGCCTCGGCCTTGGCGCCGAGAATGAGTTTTTCCGTCACAGGCTGGGAATAGCCGATGCCGAACGTACCGATAAGGCTCTCGCTGCCTTCGATCGTTTGCTCCATCTCGGCGTAGAATTCAACGGGACCTAGTTCATATGCCGCTTTGACGCCGACTGTTGCCGCGAAATCGATGTCGCCCAGGCCTCGAAGCCGATCATGATCACCGTCGTCCCGGCCTGATTCATAGCCAATCTTTCCCGAGAGCGAGAAGCCGCCGTAGCGAAAGGGCGTGACGGCGACGCCTGAAGGATCAATCTCCAACCAGTCGTCATACGTGAAAAGGACCAAGGGGATGGGGCTGATCTTTAGGTCACCGCTACCCTCATATTCCGGCTCGTATTGAGCGCCACCGCCGACAATCAGGCTCCACTGCCGCTCAGGTAGCTTCTGATCGAACCTCCTTTGATCAAATTCCTCCTGGGGGACAGGTATCTGCTCTTCGGCCGCAGCGTCGGCGGCGAGCACGCCCGGCGCAATTCCGACAACGCCCATTGTGGCCCCAAGAGCCCATAAGGAAACACGCCTGCTGTCTGGCTTTGTGAAAAACATGAGGGCTCCAACGAGTTACTTTGCCGCCGGATCTGTCGCGACGACATGCGGATTCCTCTTTCCAGATCGGGCACCCTTCGAACATGTCATTGTGTTAAGGTATGTTACGGTCAGGCTCGCGAACGACTTCCGACCTGCGGCAGGACTCATAGCCAGCCTGTGACGCTCTTAACGTGTCGGTGCTTCTTGTTTTCAAGCAGGCGCTTTGGCTATGGGATAGCAATCCGGCCGCAACAAAATGTAACATCATATATGGACAGGCATTTTTTGGTTCATGTTACATGGAGACAGCCTGATTTGAGAACGGAAGATCATGAGAGTGCGTGTCCCACCGGGCCTGAGGACTATCCAAGGGCAGATCACCGCTCTTGCCATACTCGCCCTGTTGATAATCATCGTCCTGGCAGGGCCTTTGCTCGAGCGCTGGGTCCGGGACGATTACAAGATGTTGGATATCGAAGAGATAGCTGAACACGTCCAGGCCGTGAGCGGCCTTTTGGCGGTAGCCGCGCCAGGTGAGAGGCAGGTCATCCTCGACGCGGCCCGGCGCGCGGGTTGGGATTTCACGCTGCAGCCTTTGTCCTTGAGTGAAAAGTTTACAACGTGGTCCCCGGAATGGACTTTCTGGGCTCCAGTCATCGAATGGCTTTTCCCTCCCGACAATGCAATTTCACCATTAGGCGGATGGAGAACCTTTCTGAACGGGAACCGCATCGTTGCAATGCGAGTGGACGATACAACGATGTTGTTCACACCTGTCTCATCCGACCCTTTCCTGACAAGTGACTTCGTAGGGCGCGGCTCCTATATCCTGGTCGCCCTGATTACCCTCATTCTTCTTTTCTCTGCTTTTGCCGTTTGGGCAATTATGCTGCCGTTGCGGCGCATATCCGTGGCAGCGATGAATGCGGACATTTCAGATGACGGAGAAGTGTTCGAGGAACGCGGCAGCGCTGAACTCGTGGCCCTCGCCAAGGCTCTGAACAGCATGCGAAAACGGATCGCGATCATGGTGGAATCGCGGACTCGCATGTTGCGGGGCATCAGTCACGATCTTCGCACCCCTCTGACGAGGCTCCGGCTAAAGGCCGAACGTTTGCCGGCAGATCCGCTCCGGGAGGCCCTATTGTCAGATATAAATCATATCGACCGGTTGTTGGGTGAAAGTCTCGACTATCTGCGTGACAGCTACCGCAAGGAGCATGTCGAGCGGATAGACATTGCCAGCACTGTGCAGACAATCTGCAGCGAATTCGCCGATACAGGCTTCGACATCTCCTATAGGGGGCCGAACAGGCTGATAGTCAACTGCAGGCCGCTCGCCATCACCCGCGCTGTCACCAATCTCTGCGATAACGCCACCAAGTTCGCGAGCCAGGTCGTTGTCGATCTATATGCCGGTAGCGAAACGATAGCCATTGACGTCATAGACGATGGCCCGGGTATTCCCGAAACATTACGGCAGCGCGTTCTGGAACCCTTCTTTAAGATTGATAGCGCACGGAACGATGCGAATTCCGGATTTGGGCTAGGGCTGTCGATCGTCGCGGAAATCGTTCAAGCCCACGGGGGAGCGCTGGAATTCCTCGACCGCCGGCCAAACGGTTTTGTCGTCAGACTCATATTGCCTGCGCAGTGATGGTCTGTGACTTGTGGCGAAGGGGGTAGGACCTCGCTCGTGCACATACACACACCCACACAAGCGTCGCGTTATCAGAACTTGGAAATCCAAAGCATGAGCACGAGTTAGACTTGCTCGACCTTGGCGGTGAACATATATCCCCCAAGCCTTACGGTCTGAAGCAGTGCCGGCTCCCTGGGGTTGGCTTCGATTTTCTGTCGAAGACGGCTGATATGGACATCGATACTGCGCTCGATTGGACCCGCCAGACCGGAATGCGTCAGTGACAGAAGCTCCTCGCGGGTGATGACACGGCCGGGATTTCGGCAAAACGCCAACAAAAGATCCAGCTCTGTCGTGGTCAACGCCACGCGCGCATGACTTGGATCATGAAGTTGGCGGCGCATTGGATCCAGCTGCCAACCATCGAACCGGAGTTTTTGATGGCCAGAGTTCTTGATGAAGCCATACGAAGCTCTCCTCAATAGGCTTCGAACCCGCGCAACAACCTCTCGGGGGCTGAATGGCTTCGTAACGTAATCGTCAGCTCCGACCTCCAATCCTACGATCCTGTCAACCTCCTCGCCGAGTGCGGTTAACAAGATGATTGGAATTGTCTTTTCGGCGCGAACCTTCCTGCAAATGCTCAACCCGTCCTCGCCCGGCAGCATGACGTCAAGAATGATGAGATCATAAGGATTGTTGCGCAGAAGCGCCTTCATCGCGCCGCCGTCTTCGGCAACGGTGGGTGTCATACCGTTATCCTGCATGGTAAGCGCGAGGAGGTTCGCGATTTCGCGATCATCCTCCACAATCAAAATCCGCGCATTTTCCAAATTTGACTGCATGGTCTCTTGCTCCAATCCGCTAATTCTGCATGCCGCTTTAAGACCAGATATTTTGACTTGTTAAGATTTGTTGCAGCCGGGACGAAGCGATGCCTCTTAGCATATGGGTGGTTGTGGATCTCAGGCCAGAGGTTTTTCGCCGGACTACAGGAGCGGAAGGCCGAATAGCAGATCCTCGGCCTTCCGCGACCGCGCCACTTCGCCAGCAGTGGCGCTATAGCGGTGATCGGATACGCTCAGTCTCAGCCGACTGGAGGTATGGCTTGAAGATCCTGGCGATCCGATCACCGAAATCGGAAACGATGAGATGAAGCGAGGGGATTACGATCAGCGAGAGGAGTGTTGAGACCAACAGCCCGCCGATAACTGCAATAGCCATTGGCGCCCGAAATTCGCCTCCATCACCCACGCCAAGAGCCGAAGGGATCATGCCGCCGGCCATGGCGAGGGTCGTCATGACGATGGGGCGAACGCGCTCGGCACAGGCCTCGATGATCGCATCGACCCGCGAAAGGCCGTGCGCCTCCCGCTCGATGGCGAAATCGAGGAGCATGATGGCGTTCTTCGTGACGATACCCATCAGCATCAGCATTCCGATGACAACCGGCAGCGATATGGCGCTGCCGCTCAACCACAGCCCCGCGACGACACCGCCAATCGACAGAGGAAGAGACGCCAGGATCGTCCATGGCGCCAGAACGCTGCCGAACAAAAGTATCAGCACGACAAGAACGAGCATGATGCCCGATCCCATCGCCACCGCAAAGCTCTCGAAAACAGTGCTTTCCGTGTCGGAGTCTCCCGTTGCCTGAAGGCGGACGCCTTCCGGCAGGTTTTTCACACTTGGGAGTTGGAGCAGGCGCTCCATCCCCTGTCCGGATGTCAGCCCATCCGCCATATCCACGCCGATCTCGATCCGACGCTCACGATCGAGCCGCTCGATGGCTGAGATCGTCTCGTCGAAGCTGATGTCGGCCACGGACGACAGCGGGATACGAGTGCCATCGACGGCGGCGATGGTTAGCATTTCGAGCGTCGAGAGATCGTCACGGCCGTTACGGTCAAGAACCACGCGAATGGGGATTTGCCGCTCGCCATCGGTGAAGCTTGGCAACTGGCTGTCGACATCGCCGACGGTGGACAAGCGGATGGTCTGGGCAATCGCAGCCGGCGAAACGCCGAGCGTGGTGGCCTTGTCCGTTTGGACCTGGATCCTGAGCTCCGGACGCATGACGCCATTATCGATGGCTGGAGCGACAAACGCCGGATCGGCTGCCAGTTCCGCCACGATGGCATCGGCGGTCGCCAAGGCCGCATCGGTTCCCAGCAGCGCAAAGGACAGATCACGGCCACCACGCTCGTTGAGAAACCTCAGCTTCACATCGGGGATGGAGGCCAGCCTTTCTTCGATCTCGGCTTCCAGCGCAAACGAGGAGTGATCCCGCTTGGTCTTGTGGACAAGATCGATGAGAATGACCGCAAAGCGAACATCCTCCAACCCCGTGATGCTTGCACCGGCACGGGCAAAGACTCCTTCTACTCCGGGAAACTTACTGACGCGGTTAGCAATTTCGTCCGATACCGCGCGTGTCTCATCAAGGGTGGAACCGGGCGGCAGTTCGGCCGAGAGGGTGAGGCGTCCGGTATCCTCCTCCGGCAGGAAACCGGTCGGCAGCGACGAAAAGGTGAGCATTGCGAGGGCGAAGGAGCCTACAGCCAGACCAACAGTCACCCACCGCAAGTGCAGGCTCACCCGCAGCAAGTCCTGGTATGCCAGAATGAAAGTCCTCTTCTTATGCTCCACCGGAGGTGTTCCGGTCATGACATACGCTGCCAGGACAGGGGTAATCAGCCGCGCAACCAGCAGCGAGAAGAACACGGCGATCGCTACCGTCAGGCCGAATTGGCGGAAATACAGACCCACCTCGCCTTTCATGAAACCCACCGGTGCAAACACGGCGATGATGGTGGCGGAAATGGCAATGACGGCAAGCCCGATTTCGTCGGACGCGTCGAGGGACGCACGATAGGCGGACTTGCCCATGCCGCGATGGCGCACGACATTTTCTATTTCAACGATCGCGTCGTCAACGAGTATGCCGGTGACCAGCGTGATCGCCAGAAGGCTCAGGATGTTGAGGGAAAAGCCGAGAAGATCGATAACAAAGAAAGTGGGAATGATGGAGAGCGGAAGCGCTACCGCGGCGACAATCGTCGCCCGCCAATCGCGCAGGAACAGAAAAACGACGATAACAGCAAGCGCGGCACCCTCCACCAATGTGCTCATGGTCGAGGTAAAATTGCCTGCCGTATAGGTGAAGTTGTCGTCGACGAGGCTGAAGCGCACGTCGCTGTCGCGAGCGCCCATCTCCACCAGCGCTTTCGAGACCAGGTCCGCAACTGATATTTCGCTTGCGCCTTGCGACGGATAAACCGAAAAACCCACGACGTCGCCTCCCCCGAGCGTGGCGAATGTACGCGCTTCCGCCATACCGTCCTCGACCCTTGCGAGGTCTCCCAGCCGGACAGAGGCGTGGGGAGAAAGCGCAATGCGGTGATCGGCAAGTTCTGTAACGGTGTTTGCCGCCGCAACCGTCGTCAGGGCCTGCTCGCGACCGCCGAGAGAGCTCCTCCCGCCGGAGTTCTCAATCTGGCCTTGCGAGAGACTCTCATTGAGGACGCTTGCAGAGAGGGAAAGCGCCTGCAGCCGGCCGGGATCGAGTTCGACGCGAATTTCCCGATCAGCCCCGCCGACACGCTCGAGCCGCCCGACACCTGGCAAGCCCTGCAGGTTGCCCGCAACCACATCGTCTATATACCAGGAAAGATCGGCGACCGTCCTATTTGCACTCGACACCGCGTATGTCACGACCGATCGCGCTTCTTCTTCGACCCGCTCGACAACAGGCTCGTCGACGGCCGCAGGCAAGTCGGAACGAATTTTTGCCAGGGCATCTCGTACGTCCACAACCGCCCGGTCCGGAGAAACCACGCCCAACTCGAATTCGACATTGGTCACCGACCGGCCTTGGCCAATGGTTGAGGTGATTTGCTTGATGCCGGTCAGCGGCGCGACGGCGTTTTCTACCAGCCGCGTCACTTCAATCTCGAGTTCGCTCGGCCTCGCTCCGGATTGCTCGATCGTGACCTTGACCAGCGGAGTTATGACCGCGGGGAAATAGGTAACCGGCAATCGGGAGAAGCTGTAGAGTCCCGCCACCATCAGGGTGACGAAAAGCAGAACCGATGGCAGCGGATTGCGGATTGCCCAGGCCGAGAGGTTCACGTTCATCAACGCACCGTCCCTTCGGAACGGTCGAACGCGGCCGTCTCGGGAGGCTCCGACCGCAGGCTGTCTTCCTCTGACACGACAACGGGCGTCACTCGATCCTGATCCCTCAGGAAGCCGCCTGCCTTCAGCACGACCATTTCGCCGTCCTCGACACCCTCGATGATCTCGACGAAATTGCCCTGCCGCAGGCCAGTCTGGACGGCCCGTGTTTCGACGACATCGTCCTTTACGACATAGACACTGTGGGAAAGGCGCGTGCTTCTGACGGCCGTCGCCGGCAGGAAAACATTCGTCCTCGTCGAAGTATCGATGACAGCGCGTGCAAATACACCCGGAATAAGGCCTTCGCTTTCATCGAGCTCGATCCGAACCGTGCCGCTTCGCGTTTTTTGTTCTATTTGAGCCGCATTCAATCGCAGCGTGCCACCAAGCGGTTCGTCGCGACCAGGCACGGTTACTTTCGCGCGCATGCCCTTGCTCAGCCGGACAAAATTCGTTTCCGTGACTTCCGCTACGAACTCGATCTTGCCGTCCTTGGCAAGGCGAAACAGCGGGGTTCCCGAATCCGAAGTCATAATACCAACTCGGGCGTTCCGCTCCAGAACGAGACCCGATTCTGGCGCGCGTACAGTGCTCCTGCTGATTGCCAGCTCGATCTCCCTTCGTTCCTGCGCGATCAACTGCTCCTCGGCGCGCGCTAGCGCCAGTGACTGTCGCGCAAGTGCCGTCTCCACAAGGGCCCGGTCGTAAGCGTTTTGACGTTCATCCAGAACCTGATCAGCGATAATCCCCTTCGGTTGCAGCGTCAGGCTCCGGTCCAGCTGCTTTCGAGCCTCCCGCTCGGCAACAAGTGCAACCTCAATCTTGCCGCTCTCGACAGCCACGGCGGCTCTGGCGCGCAAGGCCCCTACCGCATTTTTGTCAAGCGCGAGCATTGCATCAGCTCGGTCAAACACGGCGAGCGGTTGACCCTGTTCGACCGTCTGGCCGACTTCCGCCAGGATCTGCTGTATTTCCCGGCCCGCAACCAGGGGCTGGACCATAACCTCCTCGCGAGCCGCGAGGGACCCCACGACCGATATTCGCTCGACAATATCGCCCTGTTTGGCAAAAGCGACTGTGACAGGCGCTTTGTCCCGTGCCAATGCAGCTGATCCAAGGACAGCAAACCCAAGCGCGAGAACCATGGCCCCTTTGCCGGGCAGCCAGAGAGAGCAGAACCTGCTCAACCACACTTTTATATTCATGAAGCGACCTCTCTTCTGATGCCTTGGCCATAAAAGACATCCGGCAATTCGGGCCGCACCCTAGTGATCATGGAAGATCGCAACGTTTTATCGCGTTAAGATTTGTTGCGCTTCAACAACTCACGCTCGTTCGACAGTTCCTGGCGGCTATCGCAGGGTTAGGCGCACGAGACGGCTCCGTGCGGAAAGCCAGGGCGTTCCTGCGATCTGTCGACGCCGTCGTCAGTGGTGCCTCTCATAATAGGAAAGGGCGACCTGTCCGGTAGAGCGCCCTGAGAGCGCTGCAGCTATTCATGACCGCCAGGTCGAACCGATTTGAAATTATTGGAAATCTACCGAAACCGATCGCAACAAATAGCAGCACCAACCTCGCCAATTCCCGCCTAAGCCGAACTCCTCACTTAACGGGAGTCGCACACCTTGATCACGATCGTATGCATGAAATGGGGCGCCGGATTCACGGCCATGCACGTAAATGCACTCTATGCCGGTGTCTTACGGCACATGGAGGAGCCATTCGAATTTGTCTGCCTGACCGACGACGGGTTTGGTCTTGCGTCGGGCATCGCGGTGCGGCCCATACCTGAACTTGCTCTTCCAGAGGGTGCTTGGAGGAAGGGATGTTGGCCAAAAATCGGAGTATTTTCGCCAGATCTTTTCCCGTCGGCAGAGGCGGTGCTGTTCCTTGACCTTGACGTCATCATCCAACGCTCTCTCGCTCCCTTCCTTGCCATTGTCCGAGAACGCCGGCACCTCGTCATTCAGCGGGAGTGGAATCCGGATCTTTGGAGCCTGCTTCCCATGTGGCTCAGACCAGATCGCGGAGCACAATCTTCGGTTTTTGGATTTTGCCCTTCAACGGCCGAAGCCATATTTAGCGACTTCGCCGCCCATACTGCCGAACGCATCAAGTCATTCAAAAACGACCAGACCTACCTCACACAAACGGTGAGACGGAGAAGCTACTGGCCAGCCGGCTTCTGCGTGAGCTTCAAAAGAAGCTGCACGAAATATTTCCCACTCAATTTGCTCTTCCCGAAGGTCCGGCAGCCAAGCAAGGCCAGGATTGTCGTCTTTCATGGCAGACCTCGGCCGTGGGAAACAATGGTGAGAGAGGGTGAGCGCTGGGGCTCAAAGCGACGCTTTGGTATCGGTCCGGTTCCATGGATCAGACAGTATTTCGATCAAGGGGATGCCATGCTCACGTCGTTGCACGCTATAAATAAAGGAGGACCACAGCTTGTTTCAGAGAAGGCTCCCGCGTCCTCTCCACGTCCTAGATCACACGGGAATCGTGAATCAGAGGAAGGCCAGCAAGCTCCTATCATGGCCTGCGCTTGCGGATGCGATTGTTCAACGAACAACCGATTCTTCTCCGTTTCCAAATAAGTAGGTCCTTTTGCCGTGACCAAATTACTTCATGCCGTACACCGCATTCTCCTTTACGTTCCTCATCGCGATATCGCGGGCAAACTCCTGGAGAGCCTTGCGTCCCAAGGTTATTTGGCCGCGGCGGTTGCAGATCATGAAGAATTTTTAACGTCGCTCAGACAGGATCATTATGATGTCGTCGTGACCGGAACGAGACATGTCCGCGAAGTCAGGGCCGGAGGCCATCATCCTATCATCAACTACGAGGTCTTCATTCACCGACACCAATCAGGGGAGCCCCGAACCTATTTTCATATGGATGATTTCATCAACCGTATCCGCTTCTATACAGGAGCGGCGGTTTGAGGCGGCTTTTCTTCCTTGAAACAAGACGAAGGCCAAAGTCGATCGCCGGTAGCTATAACCCCCGCCATCCCTAGCCATTGCTAGGTTGGGAACTGCGTTCCTCCCACGAGGCCCTTGCGAGTAGCGCTCTTATTCAGTTTGAAATCCGAGGCGTGCCGCCAGTCTTCGAGCATCATCCACGCGTCGGGAACGTCATTGGACTGGTGGGTCTCGTAGCGTAGGCAGCCTTCCTCCTTGCGGGAGGGAGAGACGAGCCGAAGCAGTTCATCGCGAGCGGCCCGGCTTCGCCGTGAAGTAGGCCACGTTGGTGAGGTCAGCCATTCCGGTCTCTTTGTTCGTTAGGGCGACACCCGCATGGTTACGGAATGTCCGGAAAAGATCCCTCGCGCCTTTGCGGGAGCGACGATTTGGCATTCAGCTTGCGCCACGATGATCAGTTAAACCCATGATCGTCTTGCGGGCTTCTAACTCGAAGGGCGCCTTTCCTTGCTAACCGCCTGACGAGGCTCTGACTGAAAGTCCGCTGCTCAAGGGTAATGAGAGCAGCATTCAGGACCGGCTAAGAACTCTGACCGCAGCCATTCACGCGCGATATGTTGGATTTCTCGGTCAGATTTGGATCAAACGGTCCTTACGCCATACACCTCGTGTGCAGGGATAGGCAGCAGGCGATAAGCCATCTCCGCCTTCAGCTCCTCGTGGCGGGCGATCTCGTCGGGCGTCTTGTCCCTCTTGGCGCCCAGCGTGACGAACTCTTCCTTCACATGTCCGGGCTTGATCACGGCTTCGGCGGTCCGCCCGCGATAGCTGAAGCGAAACACATAGGGACCGGGAGGATCTGAAATAATGTCCTTGCCGCCGATCGATTTGTCGATGGTCAGCCGCCCCTCGGTCAGCGCCCGGGTCACCATTTCCAGCGCGTCGCGGCCGCCGGGACCGGAAAAAGCGGTCACAATCAGCACCTCGCGCCGCTCCAGCGGCGTGTCGGACAATAGCGGAAACGCCGCTTGCATGGCCTTCAGCGCATGCGCGACGCCGCCGGGAAAGCCGCCGCCGTGATAGGCGTTGATGCTGTCAAAGGTGAAGCTTATCGGGTGTCCGTTGTCGAGGACGGTGATCTCGTTAGACATGGGCATAGGCCCTCAGATTGGGGACGAGCCGGTCGAGGAAGCGTGTCGTCGCCGGCATGAAATGCGAACCGTGATGGAACATCGGATCGAGTGAGGAGAGGATCATTGTTCCCGATGTCGTGACCTTGTCCTCGTAAAGGATCGCCCGGTCTTCGCCATCGCGAGCGAGAACGGTGGCGTCGTCCGGCGGCGTGAACCAACCATGCAGATGCCAGGTTGCTTCGTTGTCGCCGATACCCGCCATCAGCGGATGGCTGGCAGCGGCCTCGGTGACGCGCACGCCGAGATTGGCGGCCGGATCGAGCCACCACCACCAGTTCGTCGGCGTACCGGTGAAGTCGACATGCGGCAGCCAGAGATCCGACCGGCTCTCGCCGAGCGCCACCACCGTGCCTCCGTCCGTGAGATGGCGAGCGATCACGTCCTTCTGGGCGATCATGCGCTGCGCCGGCGTACGGCATGGAACCCAGAGAATATCGTCGGGGCGCAGGATGTCGGCGAGCTCTTCGGGCGCGCAGATCACGTCGAATACCTCCGTGTAGCGCGGTCCTTCCAGGCTGCGGATATGGTAATAGGTGCCGCAGGATAGCGCGACGACGCGCCGTCCCGTCCGGCTCGACATGCGCATGCCGCCATAGGTTTCGGGCGCGGCAAGCGGCAGCTCGGCGGCCGGTAACGCAGGCGCTGAAGGCCATGGGTCGAGGCAGGGTCCGCCAAGCGTCCAGTCGATCATGCGCCGTGTCAGTTCGCCCGACAGGTTCCATTCCAGCCCCATCGAGCCGAGGTCATTGCCGGCATGGGAAAAGATCCGCCCGCCTTTCGGCCGCGCCCAGACCCAGTCGACCGGCACCCGCGCCGGTCCCAGACCGTTGACCGCCACGGCACCTTCGGGTAGCGGATTGCAACCCCGGCCGTAAAAGCCCGCCACGCCCTTGTTGGTCTCGAGCTTGGAAAGCTCGATGCCGGAAAACAGCGGATGGGCATTGACGGAGGAAAGGTCGAAATCGGCGCGCTTCGGCGCCTCGATCGGCCGGTACTGGCTCATACCCTCGACCAGCGGCCGCACCATGTGGCCATTGAAGAACCAGCGTCCGCCGGCGTCGAGGAAGGCGGCGAGCGCCTCGCGCATCAGGGCCATGGCGTTCTGGTCGAGCTGGTTGCCGGTGATCAGGCCCTTGTGGGCCAGAAGCATGTCGGCGTTCAGCGCCGGCTGCTCGACGATCGTCACCAGACCCTCGGCCGCGGCCGCCTTCACCGCCTCGGACGGGGCCTCATACGCTGATTTCAGGTAGATCGTGCTCATGCGGCCTCTATTCCGGCGAAGGCCGGCAGGATTGCCCGGCGCGTCTCGCCCGTCGGTCCGGTGACGTCCACCCATCGCATCGCCACGCCGTAAAGTTCCGACAGTTTGTCGGGCTCGAGCATCTCGGCGACGGTGCCGTGCATCTCACGCCCTTCCGGCATCATCAACAGCACGTCGTCGGCCGCCGCCAGCGCATGGTTGGGATCGTGGGTGGTGAACAGGATCGCCTTGTTGCGGCGAAGTCTCAGCATGTTCAGGAGTTCCAGCGTGCGCGACTGGTTGCCGAGATCGAGTGCCGAGGTCGGCTCGTCGAAGACCAGCGCCGGCGATCCGCTGGCGATGGCCCGGGCGATCAGCACCATCTGTCGCTGGCCGCCGGACATGCGGTCGTAGCGAAGCTCGGTCAGATGGCAGGCGCCGACCTCGACCAGCGCCTCCTCGGCCGCCGCGCGGTCGTCGGCCGAGGGCTGGCCGAACAGGCCAAGCCGCGCCGCCCGGCCCATGATCACGACATCGAGGCCGGAAAGCTTGGCCTGCGAGGCGCCGTGCTGCGGCACGTAGCCAGCGATTTTCGGAGCGCTGCGGCGACCCTTCACCAGCGGCTGGAAGCCGAGCAGGGCGCGCAAAAGCGTCGTCTTGCCGCGGCCATTGGGGCCGAGCACCGCCATCGACCGGCCGACCGGCACGGTGAAGCTGATGCCGGAAAACAGCGTGCGGGCGCCAAACGAGACGGAGGCGTCTTCAAGGCCGATCATGTCCGGTTCGTCTCCTTGAAATGGCGGCGCAGCAGGTAGCCGAACACCGGCGCGCCGACCAGCGCGGTCAGCACGCCAAGCGGGATCTCCGCCGCCGTCAGAGTGCGCGCCATGGTGTCGATCAGTGTCAAGTAGGCCGCGCCCAGCAGTGCCGATGCCGGGATCAGCGCGCGGTGGTCCTCGCCGACGAGGATACGCGCGGCATGCGGCACGACGAGCCCGATCCAGCCGATGATGCCGGCGACCGCTACCGAGGTTCCGGTCATCAGCGAAATGGCGGTGAAGATGTACCAGCGCTCGCGGTCCGGATTGACGCCGAGCGACCGTGCTTCTTGCTCCTCCAGCGCCAAAAGGTTGAGCCGATAGCGCAACAGCCAGACGGCGATGAGACCAAGCCCCATGCCCGGCACGGCGAGCCACAGGCGCGGCCAGGTAGCGGTCGAGAACGAACCCATCAGCCAGTAGACGATGGCCGGCAGCGAGGTATTGGGATCGGCGACGAACTGAACGACGGACACCAACGCCGCGAACAGCGCCCCGACGATCATGCCGGCGAGGATGACCGTGATCACCTCGGTGCGGCCGTTGATACGGGCAAGAAGCCCGACCAGCACCAGCGCCGACAGGCCGAGCAGGAAGGCCATGCCGAGCAGCACGACACCGGAATAGCCAAACAGGATGGCGAGCGCTCCGCCAAAAGCGGCCCCCTGACTGATGCCGAGCACCTGCGGCGAGACCAGCGGATTGCGGAACACGCCCTGCAGGGCCGCGCCACCGACGGCGAGCGCCGCGCCTGACAGCGCCGCCAGAAGCACGCGCGGCAGGCGCACGAGCAGCACGATGCGCTCGTCCATCTGGGTCGGCGCGGCATCCGGGTTGAGGATCGCCGCCAGCAGGATCTCGCCGATCCGCGGCACGTCGACGGAAAAGCGTCCGGCGCCGATCGAAAACAGCATGGCGGCAATCAGCGCCAGCACCATAAGCCCGAACGCACCGGTCCGCAAACCGATCAGGCTTTGGCGCCCGCTCTCCGTCGCCGCCATCGCCATCCTACTTCGCCTTGAACTGGGCGTAGTCGGTGGCGTCGCCCTGCATGCCGATCCACAGGATGCCGTCGATGTCCTCGTCGGTCAGGTCGTAGGCGTAGAGCGTCTTGTAGGCCTTTTTCATCTCGCCGCGCAGGTCGTACTGGAAGACGTCGGGATGCAGGAGATTGGCGAGCCACATCCAGGTCATTGGGCTTTCCTGGTTCGGCGGATCCCAGCGATAGCCGCCAAGCGGCATCTTGTAGACGCGCTTTTCCTGGGCGGCCTTGGTCAGCGACAGGATCGGGTCGTCATAGATCCGCTCAAGGCCGAGCTTGGCCTCGAAACTGTTGAGGAGAATGACATCCGGGTTCCACTCGGCGATCTGCTCCGGGCTGATCGTCGTGCCCTGGCCCTCGAGATTGGCGGAGGCCGAAGTGGCGCCGACCAGATTGATGTAGAAGGCGTTGTAGTTCCCCTTGTCGCCAGATGCCGTCAGACTTTCGAGGGCGCGGCCGAGATAGAGGACTTTCGGCTTCTGCTCCGCCGGAATCTCCTTCGACTTCGCCGCCATTTCGGCGGCCACCTGGTCACGCCAGCCATTGATCATCTCCGCCCGTTCGGGCTTGCCCATCGCGGTCGCCACCATGGCCTGGTACTGCTTGGTCTTCTCCTCCGTGCCGTAGGAGATCAAAAGGGCGGTCAGGCCGGCATTGACGATCGGGTCGACCAGGTCCGGGCCGCGATCGGCCCACTGGATGACGAGCTCGGGATTGGTGGCGGCCAGTTCCTCGACGTTCGGAATGAAGTTCGGCGCGGTGATGTCGGAAGGAATGTCCTTGGCCTCGGGGAAGATCTTGCCGAGCACGCCCTCGACGATCGCCGACTTGGCGGTCGGGTTCATGCCGACCAGCTTCGAGGTTCCGCCGTCCATGGCGATGATGGTCGAAGCCATCGGGATCGGGATCGATGCGATCCGCTTGACCGGCTTTGGCAGTGTGACGGTGCGGTTCTCGTGGTCGATGATGGTGATCGGATCAGCGGTTGCGACCATTGGCTGCGCAAAAACGAAGGCAACTGTAATCGCTAGCTTGTTCCGTCTGAAAAGCATGAAAACCCCCTAGAAATTCTATGACGCATATCCAATCGTAAATATGATTTATTTTGTCAAGATAATTGGGGTGACTGTCATCAAACGAGTGGGTGAGGAAGGTTGAAGTGGACAGCGGCAAACGTGCGGGTTTGCCGAGTGACGTCGCGGAGAAGATGAAGGCACTGGAGCGGGAGAACCGCGAACTTCGTCAGGCCAATGAGATTTTGCGCAAGGCCTCTGCATATTTTGCCCCGGCGGAGCTCGAGCGCCCACTGAAGCGATGATCTCCTTCATCGATGCAAACCGCTCGGTGCTCGGGGTCGAGCCGATCTGCAGACTTTTGCCGATTGCCAAGAGGCCTTAGGCTGGCTTCCGTAATAGCGCGGCTACCACAACGGCAGGAACGCTGAATAGCATGTCCAAGGGAACGACGCGCTGTTTGAGATCGACGCCATAACAATAGCTTGGCTTATTTGACATTCATCTGGGGCTGCATGCAGTCGTTCAGATTTCGAACGAACTTATCCAGCGTAGAGTTCTCATCGTCCTGAGCCTCGTCGGCAAAGACTTCTGCGACCAGCAGAATTCCGACTACCGGTCGTCGACCGCGACAAGATTGCTCGTTGTGCGGAACCCACTGGGGATCCCTCCCGGAACTCCGCCAGAGAGATGCTGGCCTTTCGCTTTTCTCATCCTGATCATGGGCGCCACGCATGCTTTCGCCGCGCGAATGGAAAGACCGGTAGCGAACGGATCCCCCACCGGCCGGTGTTTATCCACGCCGTTAACTCGACCGAAACCGCGAAGACCGAGGGAGTCGCGCCGACCCTGGATGAGTGAGTTCTCACGACCTCCAAGTCGCACGCGCCTCGTTGATGGGCGATGTTGCCGAACAAACAAGCGGCCCTCTTTAGCTCCATCCGATCCGCGAAACATGCTCAAACGATTGTCACGCCGATGTCACGCGGCGGCGGCCAATGAATGCACTAAGGTATGAAAACTGTCCGTTAAGAGCATTTATCCGACGAGCAATTTTCGATGATCAAGTTATACGTCTCCTTGGCATTCTCCCTGATGGTTGCAGGAGCATCATTTGTGGCAGCCGTGAACCAGGGACCGTCTCAATCCCACTACCTACATCTGGCGAGGCAACACGAGTGAAGCGACATTTTCGCTCGAACGATCGACTGGCGCGCAGTCCTTCAACATGGCGCAAATGCAAACTGCACAGTTAAAACACTATCGGTGTTCGTCAGCCGCCGCCGCTTACCGAGAGCGCACGCGCATCTGAGGTCTCGTTTCCAGATTGGTGTATGTGGGGGAGAACCAAACCATGCCGGCAACGTCTGACTTCGTTCGGGAGCTGTTCGCAGCCGCCAACCAGATCGATATGATTACGATGTCCGAAGGCAGGAGACTTGTCGATAGGGCCGCATCGACGATCAAGGACCAGCGGGAACGGCTTGCGGAGATGGGCAAGATCCTTCCGGTGACACGAGACGTCACGGCGGATCTGCCGGGGTTTTTGGCATGTTTCGATCTGATGCCACCTCAACTGGTTTCCGTGACGCTGATGAAGTGCGCCGACGAGATCGTTCGTCTCGGACGACTGCTCGGAGATCATGAAACTTGCTGAGTTAACCGTGCGTTAACGGTGTTCGGAACGCCGTCTGGACGAAGCAGCAGCGCTGGCGGAAATCTCCAGCGCCGCAGCTCCGTCCAGACGGTACCCCACTGCGGTGAGGCTCGACACGCTTCCATAGCTTGCGTGTCGAGCCTTCCAATGCCGCGCCCCTGGAGTCCCGGGAACGGCAACCGGCTTACCCCCTAAGCCGATTACTGATAGCGATTGCCGGTCGCCGTTCGTGAAGCCACAAGCCTTGCGATGTCGACTTCGACGTCGCTGTGCAGTTCCATGCTGATTGCTTCCAAGGTTACCGAAAGTCCTGCTTCCACCTCCCGCGACTGCAGTAGACGCGCAGTATCGCGCGCGTAAACGAGCAGGCGCGCCAAAGCTTCCAGCTCGGCATTCCGATCGATGTCATGCGTCATTGAAACGTCCCTCGTTCCCTCGGTCGGACGCGCAATCTAACCCGAACCGCAAAGGACTGGCGTGACATCGGCGTGACACAACGCGCGGCTGATAACGTCAGCAATCGCGCCACAGGGATGTACGATTGAATTCGAAGGAAGGAACCGTGCGCTGCCGGACCGTCTGGCGCAGGATTTGGATGAGAGAGAGGGCGTCGAGACGTTTCTGGTCTATATATTCCGACCTCAGGATTGCCAACAGTTCCGCGGCGCGATGGAATTCGATATCCGGGCAGCCTTCGACAATGGCAGCCCAGGTCCGGACCTTGAAAAACAACGAATGGGCGCTTTGTGCCACCAACCGCTCTTCTGCAGAGGAGATGAGGTTTCGTCGGCGGCAGGGAGCGAGTGTGGCGGTCACGTTCACCAAAGGCAGGGTAAGTGCAAGATAGTTCATCTCCTTCGGCCCATGGAGCAGCGCCACGTCGGCGTCGTCGACCAAGGCTCCGCTCGCATAACCTTGAAATATCTCTCCGATGCCGACCATGCCGAAGGCCCGGCACTCAGCCGCCCGCAAGGCACCCATGCTTGCAGCACCGTAGATCGTTACCCCCTTTGCCAGGCCGTAGAGGATCTCCTTGTGCCAAACGGGAGCGACATATTCGAATGCACCATCGATCAAACCGATGACGGTTGCACCTTCATCAATCGCACGGCGCAGATCCCCCTGGACAGCCGGAGGGCGAACCTCGACCTCGGTTCCAGCGATTTCACTGGCATTCGGAAGGCTTGGCCCCGCAAACACGATCTTCATGGGATCAATGTCGCAGAAATTGCTCTTGGCCCCAATTTCTGCCGTCGTGCTCCCTCCGGATTTTCCAGGTCCGGGACCAGGATCTTTGAAACGGCAAAGGGCAGGTCCGGATGGCCAAGCGGGACCGATATTGCACGTCGAATGCCCGCCTGCGACAGACATCCGAGGATTTGGTCCAATCCGGCGGGGCCGCCACAGGGTGGGTCACGCCCTGGTCGTGCGTCAAACAGCCTTCGCAGACGATCTGAAAGGGGCCGCCGGTAACTTTCGGGAAAGATGTCGTCGCGGGCACCACTGATATGCGTGACCCGGGACTGGGCGGCCTCGGTGATTGCGCGAATTGCTGCTTGCTCGGGCCGTGGATGAGCACCGCAGCCGAAGGTCACGTCTACATAACGGGCAGAGGTTGATCGCAGTGCGCTTTTGTTCGCAAGGAAGGCGGCTATACAAGGAATTTTAAGGTCGCTGGTGATGTCGAACAGCTGCAGGGAGATGTCCTTATCCTCGATCATCGCAACGAGCTTCCTGACCCGCTGATCGGAGAAGGCTTCGGGTGCGACACATCGTGCATGCTGTCTTGGTTCGGAAAGCACCTGCCACAAAACATGGGCGTCCCGTTCGATCCGCTCGAGAAGGCCATAGAAGACCGTCTCGTCATGGTTATTCCCTGAGGCCAAACCGTCGGAAGATTGCCAGTACCGCCAGTCTGCCAATGTCCGATCGAGGCAAACAGCCTCCATCGGGACGTGGACCCGCCGCCCCGAAAGGAGATCTCGCCCCTCCACGAAAAAAAGCTCGTCATCCGGGCTCGGACCATGCTTGCCGCTCGCGACGAGCGAGGAAAGCAGGTCCGCCTCCTCGCCTTCCCGATCGAGCCTTAAGACCGATGTCAGTTTGGCTCCCAACACGGGTTCGCATGCCACGGCCCGCTCGAGAGCTTCCATGGCAGCCGAGGTTCTCGCGTCGGCGTCGGTCAAGCCCTTGCCTTGCGCGACCACGATGGATTTCGCGTTGGGGGTATAGGCGCACCAAACCGGAATTCCGATGCAGTCCAGTCCAGTTTGACGGCCGATGCGAGTGATACCGAACCGCTCCAGAAACGGAAATACCCGCTCGAAGGTCTCTGCAGGCGAGCAAATACGGTCCATGCCTCAGATCGACGTTTTGTCAGCCGTCGAATACACCGGAAGCCACCTGTTCCGAGGAGGAAACCGCGACAACCAGATTGACGCCTTTGACGATCGTTCCCCCTGCCCTTCTGAGATCATTTGCGGCAGCCAGCGGCCCGGACACCGGCGCCGCCATAGACTGGACAGTCCCCGCGTCAAGGTCGGCAAGGTAGAGCTGCTCGTCACCTGGCAACCCGATCACAACAATTCTAGCCATCAATTCCCCCTTTTTGGATCAGCGATTAGAACCCGGCCTTCAACAGGCCCTCGCGGTATACGTCCTTTTGCCACTGTTCGCGCACCGGAAGTACGGACAGCCACTTGTCGACATCAAAGTGTGGATTGAGCTCCTGGGCCTTGCGCCGATGGATCCGCGCCTTGGCCATATCGCCAGCCATTGCATGGCTGGCAGCGAGGAGCCGGCGCGCCGAAGACGGATCCTCCATGCGCTCGATGTAGCCGATCGCTGCATCAAACCGGCCAAGGAAATAGCTGGCCCCTGCGGCGATCCAGAAATAGTCGTCCGGGCAAATGGGATTGAGCGCCATGGCCTTTTCGATCTTGGCCAGGCCTTCAGACGGTTTGGAAGCGTGGACCAGAGCGTCGGCATATCCGCATACGGCATCCGCCAGGTGCGGGCTCAGCTGTTCGGCCCGGTCGAAGGCTTCGAGGCTGTGATCTACGTCGCCGATATAGAGCTTCGACAAGGCGAGTTCCCGATGCGCCGATGCCAGTTCCGGCTCCAGGGTGACTGCCCGCTGCGCTACCTGCTCGGCCTGGCGGAGCAATTCACCATCTCCCCTCGCCGTCAAAACCCATTCCCAGGAATAGGTGCGCGACAGGCCGGCAAGAGCCGGGGCGAAGTCGTTGCGCATCTTGAGTGTCTCCCTGAACGCGTTCCGGGCACGGCGGACATCAGGAAGCGTGAACTTGTTAAGATGTTGTGAGCTTGCCAGATACGAACGATACACCTCCGGCTGGGCGCGGTAATCGGCAAGTATGGCCTCGCTGCGCCGGAGATGGTGGTTGATCGCCTCCACAACCATCTGCGCCACCTGCTTTCGATGCGAAACCAGCAGGTTTGGATCAAGATGAAACCGCTCCGCCCATAGGAGGCTGTCGGAGGGCAGAAAGATCATCTGCACAAAAAGCCCGTCCGGCCCAAGGCGAGTATCGATGACATAAGAAATCGCATGGGTTTCCAGTTGCGCAAGCTTATCAGGGTGGCTGCGGATTCGCTCGGCTGTGTAAGGAGCGACCACGGCCACCGTTCGCAGCGAGCACAGGCTGATGGTGATGTCTTCCAGGAGAGCGTGTGCGGGATAGGAGGCACGGTCATCGATACCGGTCGGAGCAAGGAGAACCAGCCGGGGGAGTTCGGACATGACCTGGACCGGCGGGATCGCGGCGTCGGTCAAGGCAGCCAATTCCGGTCGTCCTGGCAAAGCGGGCAACCGAGGCGTGGTACCGCCCTGGCGACGATGTGTCTCCACCAGGACTTCCTGGACCGCCATATCGTCCGGATGCCGCTCAAGCAGCTGCTTTGCGACCTCTTTGATCAGCGGCAGGTCCTGCCGATCCTGAGCGGAGGCGGCGGCAAGCAAAAGGTCCCGAAGCCCGCTCCAATGGCGCTCTCGTTGCGTCTCCGCCCATGACTTCAGTGCAGAAGGCAGATCGACTCCATCGAGGAACCGCAGGGTCAGAAGTTTCGAAGCGGTGCGAAGCTGGTCGTAACCGGCAGGGTCAGCCGAAAAGAGCATGAAATCGGCATCCACCGGCAGGCCTGTCAGCTTGACGTTCAAAGTGGAAGATTCCATCGGCAACCGCCAGCCGCTGGCTGCACACTTGCGCACCCTTTCGATCATCTTGCGGAAGTTGGTTTTGGCTGCCTCCGGGTCTCCGCTCCAAAGTAATCGCGCCAGGTGCTCGCGTGGCAGTTTCTCCTCGCCTTCGACCATCATATAGACGAGAGCAAGCAATGCCTTTTCCGGAAGGGGTAGCCGCCCCTGTTCGTCATCGGCAATCCACAGGCTCCCAAAGGTCACCAACCGTAGCATGACGACGTCCGTCAGCCAGCGGCTCTCGGATCATCCGATTTGGTATCGGTTGCATCCGGGCCGCGGCTTAACGATTTGACGAGTTGAAGGATGTTCTGGCGCAGCTTGGGGTTCCCGACGCGCTGGAATGCGAGATTGAACTCGATCCCCTCACGGCTTCCAACGAACCTTGTCACGGCGTCGTCCTCCCTCACTTGCGACCTGTTGTCGCCGGCTGCATGGCTGGCGGGACCATCCTCGAAAAAGAAGGCGACCGGCACGTTCAATATGGTGGAAATGTGCTGCAGGCGACTGGCGCCAACCCGGTTGGTTCCTTTCTCGTATTTCTGAACTTGCTGGAATGTTATTCCAAGGTTTTCGCCAAGCGTTTCCTGGCTCATCTTAAGCATCGTCCGGCGCAGCCGGATCCGGCTTCCGACATAAACATCAATGGGATTAGGTTTCTTCTGGTCCATCGCCAAGGTCCCTCCGTCTTCGTCGAAGACTGCTCCACTCGCAAAGGTATTTCAACTGGTGCTCGCAAAATAGTCGCACAGATAATCCGGTCATCAGACGGCACCCTGGAGACCGCTCTCGCCGTCGTCCGCGAAGCACTATCAACAGCAACGGTGAGCTTGGAGCTTTCACGTCAGTCACAGTCGTTTGTAAGATGGAGACACACAGAAAGGTACCCGGCGATTCTGGCTTTGACCTGAAGCATGGTGCTAGCCTCCAGCCAACAGCTTCATCACCCGTGGACCTGATGCCACCCATGGCGGCCTTGCTTGCGGCTCGTGAGCAGGCTGCCTGGCGGAGCTTTTTCCTAGGTACTTTCTGCAATGTAACGGCTGCGGTACTTCGTTTAAATTCGCTTGCTTGGCCGATGACTAGAAACGGGAGGCACGGACCGAATGAAGAACCGCCGCGCATTGCCAAGGTGATCCATCACTCCAGGCTGTCACGGTCACTCAGGAGATTGCGGGGGGTCAGGCACAGCCTCAACCCTGCTCTTGAACATGCCGCCAGAGCATCTACTACCCTCTAATGCGCTACGTGACCGCCGTCGGCCTCGAGTAATCGCGAAACGGGGCTCTCCTGACGGAACTTTGCGGCGACGTCCGGCCCGGTCTCTGGGGTCACCGGGTCTTAAAGCCCTACCAAGGGTATCCGCATCGCGAGATCGAGCTTTTACGAGAAGCGACGATACCGATGCCTGAATACGCGGAAATGTCTCTGTCGCAGGCAAGCGGCGATCTCTCAAGTTTTACGAGCAACCCGATCTGGGCGGAACTGGCAGAGCACATCAGGACCAGAGCCATAACGCCGCTTTCTCCCGAATGGGGATGGTCAGCGTCGCAGAAGGCGTTTGATTTTGGCTGGCTCCGATGCTCAATTCATTCCAATTGAGCTGAACCTCATAACGGGCCGGAGGCCGATGTGTCGATCAAACAACAGGCCGTCATCAGGCAGCTATCGTCCGATGATGTCGATATATTTCGCAGACTACGGTTGGAGGCGCTTTTAGAGGAACCGCTTTCGTTCGCGAGCGTGTATGACGATTGGGCTCAGCTTTCTGACGACGAATGGCGCCACCATCTGGACCATCCGGTTTTCGTCGCGTTTGTTGATGGACGGCCCGTCGGCATGATGGGGGTCAAGTTCCAACGCCCGAGCCGGTTCTCGCATCGGGCGACAATTATTGGCGTCTATGTGCAGAAGGGTCAACGTGGGAGCGGGATGGCCACACAGCTTCTGGGCCACATCATCCAGCACGCAAAAGACCACGCGGTTTTGCAGCTTGAGCTTTCGGTGAACGCAGAGAATTCAGCCGCGGTCCGCTTTTATCAGCGCCATGGTTTCCTAGAGGTTGGTCGCATTCCGGATGGTTTTCGTGGTCACAACATGGAAGCTGACGAGGTAATCATGGTCCTCCGTTTGAATAGATAATCATCCCGAATTTGGCCGCCTGTGAACCTTCCGCAGCTGTCACGCTCGCAAAACGAATGACAAGGCGCTGGTGGTGATCACCGATCACCCCCACCGCTACCTTAAAAGGCTGGCCAACCCGTACCTTATCCAGCTCCCTTAGAAGACGATGCCATTTCTGATTTCGAGACATGGGAACGGCAGCCGGCGCGGTGCTGATTACTTTCGTCATCGAACGATTTTGGACTTTTCGGGCTATGGAAGAGCGGCGTTTCCAGCTCGGCCTGCGGGTTGATTTAGCCACCTTAGTGCGGAAGCCCTCATCAAGGACGGCCTCCGCCCCGGCGAAACTCTCTATCACAAACAAAGCATTAGCTAGAAAACAGAAGAAGTACGCACGCGGCCTCGCCGGCCGCGCTTGACATAGATCAATTAGCGACGCAGTATATTCCTTATGGATACAGAATATTCACATAGAATACAAGAAGAAAATTCGGGCGTCCGTCCTCTCTCCACGGCCCTCAAGACGATGGCCGTGCTTGATGTGCTCGCCCAAAGCAGTCGCGGCATGCGGTTGCCCGAAATTGCCACCGCTATGGAACTGTCCCGCCCAACCGCCTATCAGCGTCTTTTGACACTGGTCGAGGCAGGTCTGGTCGAGCAGGACCACGAAATGCGTTACCGCCTTTCCATGCATGCATGCCGACTTGCAGCCGCAGCATTGGAGCAAGCTGATCTGGGCACTCGCGTACAACCGATCCTTGAGACGCTGGTCGCCCGTGTCCAGGAAACGGCGTCAGTCGCCGTTCTTGACCGTGGCGTTCCGTGCATCGTTTCGCGCGTGGAATCGCACAGCGTTTTAAGGGCTGAGCAAAAGATCGGCACCACCATGTCGCTGGAAGGGTCAGCGTCCGGGCGGATACTTACTGCGTTCGCTGATCCGGCAACGCTTGAACGCTTGAAGCAGAACGGCGAACCACTTGCGGCGGACGCGCTTCTCGATGAGGCCCGCGAGAAGGGGTACGCGGTGTCGAGCGGCTACACCCACAGCGGAGTGGTCGCGATCGCTGCGCCGATCTTCGACATCCACAACAAGTGCCTTTCCACGGTCTCGCTGGTGATGCCGGAAACGCGCTTCGTTCTCGAACTCTTCCGCGAACCGCTTCTCGAAGCGGCTCGCGCCATAACCAAGATGCAGCAGGGAGCGCGTTGAGGGCATGACCGCAACATCCAAACAGGCGGCAAAGCCGCTGCCGAGGCCAGGCCACGAGGTGATGAAGACATCGCGGCTTGCAGCCATTCAGCCCAGCCGGCTAAGCGGCACGCGCGCTTTCATGAACAAGATGATCCGCGAAAGATGGGACATTCGCATTGTTCGGTTCGACGTGGACGGCAACGCAGAAGGAACCGTCGTCTATTCAATCAAGGCGCCATACCAGGAATTCTCCTTCATTGGCTTTTCGCGTCCGCCAAGCCGCACCGCTCGAACAGGTCGCATCATCGGCCAAGCATGGGACATGATGGGCGCGCTGATCGAAGGCCCCGCTACGGAAGAAGAAATAGAAAGCGCGCGACGGGAGATCCCGAAGCTCTATACAGGCAGAGCGACGTCCAACGCTCTAATATGGTGTCGATCGAACCGATCGATGCGTGTATTCGATCAAACCATGGCAGCGCTGGCAGAGGGCCGTCAGCCTCACGGAGAGGACATCGCCCGCGTGTGCTACCTGATGCGCAATACCGGGCTTGATGGAAACGGAACCTTCGGCACGCGCTCCTTTCCATCGCTTGGAGCGCACCATGCCCTCGGCGGGGTTCTCGAAGCCCAGTTACTGACCGCCTATCTCATGCGCGAGTTTTCCTGCGACCTGGTTGAACATCTCGCCGCCAAGGCATCTTCGCAAGCCGTCAAGCTAGCTCCAGAACTCCGCCGTTACATTGGGGTGGGCAACGGCTCGGCCCTGGGGCTCATCTTCTTCGTGCACAAGCACCCGCGATTGATAGACCGGCTTCTTTCGGCTCGAGAGCACGCCATCGCGCTTGCGCGGGGGCTTGCCTTAAACAAATCCGATCACCGCATCGAACAGCTTTCAGACCTTCTTCAGCGCGCGATCGTCTTTCGCCGTCAGGACAGGATGGTCTACGAAACCTTCGCATCCAGCGCCCGGGTCGCGGACGATCTTGATACGATCTTGGCGCAGCTACACCGGTTCCGAGCCACCGGTGCTGTTCTGGGGCGTGAAACGGTTCGCCCGTTGGACGTACTGGCAGACGAACTCGACGGCAAAGTGGCGCCGGAAGCCTATGAAACGCTCTTGTCGCTATATCTGGAACTCGTACCGGATGAGGCCGATGCCCTTTTGAAGGGGGTCGAGGCACCCGATGAATTCGTCGTCTCTCCCGCAGAGAGTGTTGCAGATCTGATAACGCTGGTACGACAAGATTATCGGTGGGCCCTTGACGTGGATATGTCGGGCCCGGATGCCTACAGATACGTGTGGTACAAGTCTGAGACGGCAGAGGAGCCCCGACGCGGGGCCCGTGAAGAAGTGCCAGACGCCCTAGACCTCGGCCTGGATGTATGTGGCAGTATCCAATCCCTCCTTGCTGATCTCAATGCCGAAGACGGCAAACTTTCCATTGCTCGCTTTCTCTTAAAGCGCCCGCAGCACCGCCATATGGTCTCTCGTGTTCAGAGCCTGAGGGGCCAGGAATACCATACTCCCCGCGCCAATATTAACTCCGAAGCATTCGTTCCGATCGACCTTGTCAGGCTGATGAATGTCGGCATCCACGGCATCGACAAGTGCCGGGATTTTTTGAGCCGCAACCTGCGCGGTGTCCTCTATCACGGGGCCCCGACGCCTGACGATCTGCGTGCCGGTTACACCGGCATTTGGTACTATCCTGCGGAGCCAGTTCTATGAATATCTTGTCCAGCACCACGATGAGGGTGATGCCTCGCGAGATGCGCCTGATGTCCGAGCGCATCTTCTCGCTTTCCAGTCTCCCCAAGGGGTTCTTCCTCGCGGTCTGCGACTTTCCGATGTATTCGCAAAAGCGTGGCCTTGGCGGATTCGAATTGCTCGAAAGGCGCTTTGGCGACTTCAAGTCAGCCGACCCGGCGCGGATCAGCGTAGCGGCCGAGAACGGCAGTACGATTGGGCTGGATGCGAACGGCGAACACGCGTGGTTTGTGCTGCCGACTGCCATCGATCTTCTTGGAGAGCTCGTCGCCCGCCATGGATCCGCGGAGCTAACGGTAGGCAATGTCGCAGACGCTGACGAACTGGCGATAGCGGCCGATTTGGGCGGGAGATCCGGTCTTGCCGTTACCGTCCTGGGGAACCTGCTAAGAGCGAAGCCTGCTCCTGTTAAAGGTGACGTTCGAGCAGACGACCCGATGCTATGGGCTCTCCTCGCCGGAGGCGTCGAGATCGAAGCTGACCTCTGGTGGCGCATCTATCACTTGGCGAAGCGGGCCCTTGCTACGGACAGTGTCGTGTCACGACGACATGCCGGACCGATGATTGTCAACGAAGACGGGACGGTTATCGGCCGCAAAGACAATGATGACGAGACAGATGTCTCATTCTTGGCTTCAAACCTTTCTGAACGGATCAAGGAAGGAGCCGGATCATGATCATCGACGGTTTGCAATGCGGCCACTTCGATCGTGCCGCTTTCGAAGCTCTTCTCGCGGGGAATGTGGGCGGCGTCGTCAACACCTGCGGCTTCTGGGAAGGTGCGGTCGAATCCATGGATTCAATAGCTCGTTGGCGAGACCTCGTTCGAGACAATGCCGACATCGCTGAAATCGCTCTTACCGCTCGCGATATCACCCGCATATCGGACGCAGGCAAGCTCGCGATCATCATGGGTTTCCAGAACGCCAACCTCTTCGAAGGGCGCATCCGCTTCGTCGAGATGTTTGCGGAGCTCGGCGTGCGGGTCGTGCAACTGACTTACAACAACCAGAACGAGCTCGGCGGGTCCTGCTATGAAGCGGAGGACTCCGGCCTGGCGCGCTTCGGCAGGGAAGTGGTCCGTGAGATGAACGCCACTGGGATCCTCGTAGATTGTAGCCATGTCGGCGATAGAACCACTTTGGACGCGATCAAAATGTCTGAGAAACCAATCGCCGTAACACACGCCAATGCGCAGTCGCTCTTCATGCACAAGCGCAACAAGTCCGATGATGTCATTCGTGCGCTAAGAGATACGGGAGGCGTCATTGGCTGTGCTGCTTATCGGAACATCACCGGCGACGAATACTGCGCCTCCATAGAAGCATGGTGCACGATGGTTGCTCGCACTGTCGATCTTGCTGGCATCGACTCAGTGGCTATCGGCACCGACAAAAGCCACAATTTCACTGCGCCTGACTATGCGTGGATGCGCAAGGGCCGCTGGACCCGTGGCGAGGATTACGGCGCCAGTACTGCCGGCAAGCCGCTGAAGGCCGCACCGCCGGAATGGTTCAAAAAGGTCGAGGACATCCGCGTCATTCCGGATGGACTACGTGCCGTCGGGTTCTCCGAAGCGGAGGTCGGGCAAATCACCCATGGCAACTGGCTCAGGCTCTACGAAGCCACCTTCAGAAAATCATAAAAGAGGGAGAATTGAACATGAAAACGTTGTTGACGCCAAACCGTCGGCGATTCTTGCAGACCGCGGGAGCGGCGATCACAGCCTCGCTTGCCGCCCCCTATATCGTCCGCGCACAGGACAAGGTTCTGTATGTGAACACCTGGGGTGGACCCTGGGAGACTGCAGCCAAGACCCATCTGATCGAGCCGTTCACGAAAGAGACGGGCATCCAGGTCAAGACCGTGTCGCCTGTGTCGTTCGCCAAGCTTGCACAGCAGGTCAAAACGGGTACCTACGAGTTCGACGTCACCACGCTTGGCGCCGGAGAACTGATTCGCGCCAATCAGGCGGGGATCATCGAAGAACTGGAGCCCCCCTATGAGGGCGGCCTTTTTGAAAACGGCGCTGCTTCCCATGCTTTCGCAACCGTGCTTGCGTGGCGGACCGACAAATACAAGGAGACGCCGAAAACCTGGGCTGATTTCTGGGATGTCGAGAAGTTCCCAGGCGGCCGCTCGCTCCAACGTTACGCCTCACGTGTCATTCCGCTCGCTCTGCTGGCTGACGGCGTGGCTGTAAAGGATCTTTATCCGCTCGACGTGGAACGCGCCTTCAAGTCGTTGGACAAGATCAAGCCGCATGTGCGGGTGTGGTGGACAGCCGGAGCCCAATCAACCCAGATCTTGCGTGACGGGGAGATCGACATGATCGGTATCTGGCACGGCCGCTATTTCGAGGCTGAAAAGACAGGCGCGCCGGTCGCCATGACATGGAATCAAGGCGAAATCGAACGGGCATACTGGGTCATAGCCAAGAACACCCCAAACCTCGACAGTGCCAGGAAGTTTGTCGAATTCGCCACCAGCGCTAAGCCGCTTGCCGGCTTCTCCAAGTCCGCCGAATACGGTCCGCTGAACCCGGCTTCGAAGGAGTTCGTCAGCCCTGAGGATGCCAAACGCATGCCGACTTCACCAGAGAATTACAAGCTTACCTTCGAGCAGGACATGGCGAACTTCGGGATCGATCCAGCAGAGCTTGCAGAACGGTTCGAGGAGTGGGCCGCGAGCTAAGGTTCGCTCGACCAATCCATCTCAATCAAGCGGCATCGCTAACGCGCTATGCCGCGTCGACCCCGCATGCCATGGGAAGGGAAGGCAATGGGCTCAAGCCTCTCAAGACTGACGGAAAGGACCAATGTCTGGCCATGGCTTCTATTGGCGCCGCTCGGCATCTACATGCTGGTCTTTTTCGTCGTCCCGCTCGTCGACGTCGCGATCATGAGTGTGACGGATCCTCGTGTCTCGCTTGTAAACTACCAAAGAGTGCTGACAGGCGCGCTCTACCAGCGCGTGTTCCTCAACACCTTCCTGACCGCGGCTTTCGTGACAGTGTGCTGTCTGGCAGTCGGTTATCCCCTCGCCTACCTCATGGCGCACTCCAAGCCGCGCACAGCAATGCTCATCCTTTTGCTCGTGACGATGAGCTTCTGGACCAGCTTTCTGGTGCGAACCTACTCCTGGATGGTCCTGCTCGGGAACAATGGTCCATTGATCGCTCTGCTGCAGATGATCGGGATTGATGACACACCGCAGCTCCTCTTCACACGCTTCTCTTCAACGCTCGCGATGGTGCACATTCTCGCGCCATACATGATCATGAACATCTTCTCGGTCATGAAAAAGATCGACCCGGCGTTGATCCGATCGGCCGAGAGTCTCGGGGCCCGGGGCTGGTCGCTCTTTCGACATGTCTACTTGCCCTTGACCGCCCCAGGTATCGCGAATGGTTGCGTGCTGGTTTTCGTGATCTGCCTCGGATTCTATGTGACACCTGTTCTTCTTGGCAGCCCGCGAGAGCAGATGATCGCAGGTCTCATCGGTCACCAGATCGACGAATTCCTGGCCTTCGGCATGGGGTCAGCCATGGCGATGGTCCTGCTGTTGATTACCTTCGTGATCCTTGCCATCTACCACCGCCGCTTCGGCCTCGACAAACTTTGGGGGTGATCATTCATGAACACGTTCATGCGCTGGGCCGGCATCCTGGTCACAGTCTTCATTGCGGCACCCCTGGTGATTGTTGTGCCGATGTCTTTTTCGAGTGCAAGTTCGCTGCAGTTTCCGCCGCCGGGTTATTGGCTTGGCTACTACCGAGCTTACTTCACCGACCTCGACTGGTTGATACCGACTTGGAACAGTATCGTTATCGCCTCCGCGACAACTTTGCTGACCATGCTGCTGGTCGTGCCCGCCACGTTTGCCCTTGTGCGACACAAGTTCCGTGGAAAAGGCGTCGCCGATCTGATGATGCTGATGCCCCTTGCCGTGCCTCACATCGTCATGGCGGTCGGATACTACTCGTATCTCGGTGATCTCGGATTGGTCCACAGCCATATGGGCGTCATCCTGGCTCACACATGTCTCTCGGTTCCAATTGCGTTTCTGGTGCTATCCGCCAATCTGAAAGGCTTCGACCGGAATCTCGAGCGAGCAGCCTTAAGCCTTGGGGCAAGTCCCACCAAGACGTTCATTCACATCACCCTGCCGATCCTGCGGCCGGGCCTGATCATCAGCGCGCTGTTTGCCTTTATTCAGTCGTTCGACGAGACGGTTGTCGCGATCTTCATTTCCGGGCGTGACGCCGAGACCCTGCCGAGAAAGATGTTCGACAGCATCCGGCAGGAAGCTGATCCCGTGATCGCTGTGATTTCTACGTTGCTGTTCTTCCTCGTGTTGGTCGGCATCGCAACTCCCTATTTTATCAGCACCCTCCGCAGCCGCGCCCCTACGCCAAGCCGCTCACCTGCCGGCGCACACTAAATTCCCAAGGACTCACCGATGACGAGCTATCTTGAACTTTCCAATATCACCAAGGCCTACGGGAACTTTACGGCGCTGGATAACGTGAGTCTGTCGGTCGAAAAGGGAGAGTTTGTAACCTTCCTTGGGCCAAGCGGCTCCGGTAAGACGACGACCTTAATGATCGTTGCCGGTTTCGAGAAGGCAAGCGGTGGGAGTGTCCGTGTCGGGGGGCGATCCATTTCAGAGCTCGCGCCGCACGAGCGCAATATCGGTATTGTCTTCCAGAACTACGCTCTGTTTCCCCACAAGACCGCAGCGGAGAACGTCTATTTCCCACTGCAGATGCGTGGTGTGAATCGTGCAAAGGGACTCCGTCAGGCCGAAGACATGCTCTCCCTCGTCGGCCTAAAGGGGTTTGGCCACAGGCATCCAAAAGAGCTTTCGGGCGGGCAGCAGCAGCGCGTTGCGCTTGCACGCGCGCTTGTGTTCGAGCCCTCCTTGTTATTGCTCGACGAGCCGCTCGGCGCGCTTGACAAGAACCTACGCGAGCAGATGCAGATCGAGATCAAGCGCATCCAACGCAGCCTGGGCGTAACCACGATCTTTGTCACCCACGATCAATCCGAAGCCATGTCGATGTCGGACCGGATCGTTGTATTCGACAAAGGCCGGATCGAACAATGCGCGGCACCGCTTGACATCTATCACAGCCCGCAGACGTCTTTCGTCGCTTCGTTCATAGGTGAGAGCAACCTGATACCAGCAACGGTCACGAACGCTGCAGCCCGGATAGCCAATAGTCCTGTACTTGGCTCCTTCGATTATGCAGGATCTGACAATGCTCTGGCAGATGGGCAGGAAGTGACACTGCTGATACGGCCAGAACATATCAAGCTGTCTCGTAACCCGATCGAAGACCGAAAGAGCGCTAGGATGACGGTCGAGACGATCGTCAATTATGGCGACAACGCTCTTGTAATCGGCAGAGCCGGAGACATCCCGATGCGGGTAAGGGTGCTGGGCGCAGACGTTGTCATCATCAAGGAAGGCGAAGAATGCTGCATCAGTTGGACGCCTGACTCCGTCTTCGTCATCACCCGATAGAAAGGCGAGCATCTTTCATGACCTTAGAATTCTCCTCGATCATCGAGCGCTTTGGTGTTGGCAAGCGAGGGAGCCTTGCAGTTGTTCACGGCGGCACAGGCTATTTCGCCTGCACGCCCCAGGCTCCCTATGATGGTTCGCTCAGCGCCGCGGAGCAGGCGCGCCAGCTTCTGAACAAAGCAGAAGGCCGATTGGCCGAGATTGGTAGTGCTAAGGAGGGGTTGCTTTTCTGTGCGATTGTCCTTGCAAACATGCAGGACTACGCTGCGGTAAACGGGATTTGGGACGATTGGGTAGAAGGTACCGCTCCGCCTGCGCGTGCCTGCTTCGAAGCCACACTCGCCAGCCCGGATCTCAAGGTCGAGATGATCATGATCACCGCCACGAAGCCGGCGTGATCAGACCATTGCGGCCTCGATGAGGAACGGCCCCTTGCGGGACAGGGCAGCGGTATAGAGCTTTACGAATTCCGCCGTGTTCGTCGCCCGGCCGGATTCGACGCCAAGACCTTTGGCCAGCGAGCACCAATCGAGCTTCGGCTGGTCGAGGTCGAGCATCTTGCGCGCATTTGCGCCATAGGAGTTCACGCCAACATTCGTCATTTCGCCTTGCAGGATGCGGTAGGCGTTGTTGGCAAAGACGATGGTGACGACATCGAGGTTTTCGCGCGCTTGCGTCCAGAGCCCCTGAACCGTGTACATGCCGCTGCCATCTGCCTGCAGGGCGACCACTTTGCGATCAGGCGCACCGAATGCTGCGCCTGCCGCCAGCGGAATGCCAATTCCAATCGATCCCCCTGTGATCGGCAGATGGTCATGCGGGTGGAGACAAGGAGAATGCGCAGGATATTGCCCAATTGAGGTGAGCGCTTCATCGATGACGATGGCATTCTCAGGCAGGTGCCGGGCAATGGCCAGACTGATGGCATCCGGCGTCAGCGCCCCATGGGGAACTTGGATGTCATGTTGCCCGAAGGTGTTCGGAGCAAAGTGAGCATTCGGCGCGACATCCAGGCTATCCGCCAGGGCCTCCAGTGCGGCCGCCAGATCATGCTCATGGTCCGCAAGTTGCACAATCTCGCAGCCGGGTGGCAATGTGGTGCTTGGCTTTCCGGGATAGGCGAAAAACGTGACGGGTCGCTGCGGACCGATACAGATGGCAACCTCAAACGGCTTCAGTGCCTCGACGGCCAGCTCGATGTTGTAAGGAATGGGCCTGACGGATGCGCGGCCCGCGCCACGGGCACCGCGGTCCGACTGCACCGAAAACAGCGAAGCGCCGGTTGCGGCGGCAATCCGTCCTGCTGTTGCGAGCGGTTTTTCCCGCAACGCGCGGCCACCGAGAATAATGATGACGCGCTTGCCGCTCTTCAGCGCCTTCACGGCCGCCTTCAATGCAACATCGTCCAGCGGAGGAGGAGCAGGAACGGAAACCGGGGACAGGATTTCGGGGGAAACCTCGCCCCAAGCGGCGTCCGCCGGCAGGATCATCGTGGAAACGCCGCGCTGCGCTATGGCGGCTGCAAAGCCTTCCTCCGTGCAGCGGCGAATGTCTGCGGGTCCATCCGCGCGACCGACCCAGTGGGACATCGGCCGTGCAAGGCTCTCGATATCGCTTGTCAGTGGTGCGTCATATTGCAGGTGGTAGGAGGCATGGTCGCCGACGACATTCAAGATAGGCGTGCGGGCGCGGCGCGCGTTATGCAGGTTGGCAAGGCCGTTCGCAAGACCCGGACCGAGATGCAGCAGTGTCGCGGCCGGTTTTTCTGTCATTCGAGCGTAACCGTCCGCCATGCCGGTCACCACACCTTCAGACAGGCCAAGCACGCAGCGCATCTGCGGCTTGCGATCGAGCGCCGCCACGAAATGCATCTCCGACGTGCCGGGATTGGCAAAGCAGACATCGACGCCGTTAACCAACAGGACGTCACAGAGCATATCGGCGCCGTTCATTCGCTTTCCTTTGCTGTTGATATTGGCGACCTAGGCCGCCGTTGCTGTTGCAGCATCCGAAAATGCCGCCTCGATGGAGGCCTCAAGTATGGCAAGTCCTTCCTCGAGCACATGCCATTCGATCGTCAGCGGTGGCAACAACCGGATTACGTTCAGGCGTGTTCCGCAAGAAAGGAGGATGAGGCCACGCGTTTCGGCCTCGGCGACGATACGGTTTGTGATATGAGGTGCGGCAGCCTTTGATTGGCGGTCCTCAACTAACTCGAATGCGACCATCGCACCAAGCCCGCGTACCTCGCCAATCCGCTCCATCCCTTGGCGTGATGCGATCGAGATAAGGCGGCCGGAAATCCGGCGCCCCACCTCCGCCGCGCGCTCACAGAGTTTTTCATCTTCGATGACATCCAGAACGGCATTGGCCGCCGCTATTGCGAGAGGATTGCCGGCATAGGTGCCGCCGAGGCCGCCCGGATGGGCTGCGTTCATGATTTCGGCCTTGCCGGTCACAGCCGAAAGCGGGAAGCCGCCTGCAAGCCCCTTTGCCATGGTAACCAAATCCGGCTTCACGCCCGCATGTTCGAAACCGAACATCTTGCCGGTACGCGCCATACCTGCCTGAACTTCGTCCGCGATGAGGACGATGCCATGGCGATCGGCAATCTCTCGGAGCCTGACGAGGAAGTCGCGTGGCGCGACGTTGAAGCCGCCCTCGCCCTGGACCGGCTCCACGATGAAGGCTGCTATACGTGCCGGATCCACGCCGGACGCAAAAAGCCGCTCCAGTTCCGCAACCGCCTTTTCAGTCGAGTAATCGAGGAAGGGATTGGGGAACGGCGCGTGATAGACGTCGGCCGGAAAGGGACCGAAGTTCTTCTTGTATGGCATAACCTTGCCGGTCAGCGCCATACCCAGCATGGTGCGACCGTGGAAGGCGCCCGAGAAGGCTATGATGCCCGCACGACCTGTATAGGCGCGGGCAATTTTTACCGCGTTCTCCACCGCTTCGGCGCCAGTAGTGACCAGCATTGTCCGGTTCTCGGCGCCAGTCGGTGCTATCTGGTTCAGTCGCTCCGCTAGCTGGATATAGCTTTCATAGGGTGCAACGTGAAAACAGGTGTGAGTGAAGCGGTTCGCCTGTTCGGCCACTGCCTTCATGACGGTTGGGTTGCGATGACCGGTATTGTTGACAGCAATACCCGCCGAAAAGTCAATGAAGCGGTTTCCCTCGACATCCCAAAGCTCGGCGTTCAGTGCCTTGTCGGCAAAGATGGTGCGGGTTCCCACGCCGCCAGCGACGGCAGCCTTCTGGCGTGCATGCAGATCATTGGAAGTAGCCATTGCAATATCCCCTTTTACCGACGGAGCACTCTATAGACCCGCTCATTATTTTGAGCAATAGCATAGTTGGCGCTAGAGGTACGGAGGGGAGCACGCGGAGATGACGACGGTTCTTTCAGCCGACAGATTGCGGAAGCGGTGCGGCTGGCGACTGTCAAACAGATATGCCTCGCCGGCCTTCAGGATCCTGACTTCCTCGCCAACTGTTATTTCCAGCTCGCCCTGGACGATATAACCCCCTTCTGAAGAAGCATGCTGCAGGAATGTTTCGCCCGTATCAGCGTTGGGTTCGTAGACTTCATGTAGGATTTGTAGGTTGTGAGCCCGGGCATCGCCCACCTGACGCAAGACAAGTGAGGCTTCTGGCCCGCTTGCAAGGCCCTGGGCTGGTACTCGAGAGGTAAGGTCGACAAGCTCATCCGCGGAAAAGAACGGACCTTTGGGAGGGCTTCGTTCCGGTTCGAAAAATTCTCCCATGCCCATACCAAGGCCGCTCAAGATCTTTCGCAGCGTAGAGACAGACGGGCTGATCTTGTTCGTCTCGACGTTCGAAATTTGTGCATGTGGGACCCCTGCCCTTTCCGCAAGCTGCCGCTGTGACAGACCCGCGGCGATACGCATCGCGTGAAGCCGGGCACCGATATCGAACCTTTCGTCCACCTGTTTTATCCACTCCGTTGACGACGCTCCGCTCAACCCTATGCACCTGTTTTAATGTTCGCGCAAATGGATGATATTTTGAGCGCGATTGCAAATCGTCTGTCGCGGCAGACTTGCTAAAGGGGGACGTACCCGTAGAGCAGTCTCGCCCGTTGATCGTCTCGCCTTGGCGCCCAACCAAAAGGAACAGAACCAGCGGTAGGGAAGGCCAAGACTGGCCCGAGTTTCGATCTGGCTTCGGCAACCTACGAGACAAAATCTTGGAACATAGAGCGAAGCCAACCATTCTCTACCGGAGATCGGCAGACGAAGGTGAACGCTCTATGCAGCGAAGAAATAGGTTTGATCCTTGGTGACCCACGGCTGGGAACCAGACCCCTATGCAGTGGCGCTTACAGGCGCGGGGCTTCTCATAGCATTGGTAGCATGGCTACCGCTGGCTCTACGCCGACTTCCGCTCTCGCTTCCCATCGTTTGCTTGGCCATTGGCGGCCTGATCTACACGTCGCCATATCTGAAGTTGGACCCATCACCAGGTGCACACCCTTACGCCACCGAACGGTTGACGGAGTTCGTGGTTCTTGTCGCATTGATGGGCGCAGGCCTGAAGATTGACCGCCGGTTCTCATTCAAAGGGTGGAAAACCACTTGGCGGCCGTTGTTGATCACGATGCCGATGAGCATCATCGCGATAGCGTTCATTGGCACGACCATCCTTGGTTTAGGTGCGGTGGCTGCACTGCTTTTAGCAGCAAGCCTCGCGCCCACCGATCCTGTTCTTGCGGCCGACATCCAAGTTGCCGGGCCCTTTGAAGGGGGCGAAGACACTGTTCGCTTCACGCTGACGTCAGAGGCAGGCCTGAACGACGGGTTCGCATTTCCTTTCGTGCATCTTGCCATCGTTTTAAGTCTTGCGGCCACAACAGGAGAGCCCTGGTTCGCTCGTTGGCTGACCTTGCATGTCCTGTGGGAGGTGATTGCTGGCATTGGCTGCGGCTGGCTTGTCGGCCGTGTATTTGGTTGGGCAACCTTCAAGATGCCCGGCGATACGTTGGCAAAGACAGGCGACGGATTGGTAGCCATCGCAGCTACCTTCGTGTCGTATGGCGTGTCCGAGCTGCTGCACTGCTACGGCTTCTTCGCGGTCTTCGTTACTGCGTTGACATTGCGCAGCTCCCATCGCGACCACGACTTCCAGCGCGACATGCACGACATCACCGAGCAGATCGAGCGCATCGCGATGATGCTCCTGCTGCTTGCTTTCGGCGGCGCCATCGTCAATGGCTTGCTGTCCAGTATCGGCTGGATAGAGATTGTCGCCGTCCTGCTCATATTGCTGGTCGTTCGACCTGTAACCGGCTTGCTTGCACTTATTGGAGTCCGTGCGACGCTCACCGAAAAAATCACCATCGCCTTCTTCGGCATTCGGGGTGTTGGCTCATTCTACTATCTCGCCTATGGCCTGAATCACGGGCGGTTCGAGGACGGCGATCGATTGTGGGTCATCCTGTCGCTTGTCGTCTTCTTGTCGATCCTGATGCACGGGCTCACGGTGACACCAGCGATGCGTTGGCTGGATCGCCGGGACGGCCGGAAAGCTGACTGAAGCTCAGTCGAGCCAGGCAACACGGGGCCTACATCCACTTCTGAAAGAACACCACGCGGCGTGTCTCATGAAATCCTGGGCTGCATGGAGTTCCTGGCTGGTTGTACTTTCAAGCAGCGCGTCAGAACCAGATTCAGTGACAATGCGCAGATCGATATCGGAATAGGCGTTGGCGCGATCAGCAGCCATCGACCCCCGAGGAAAACGCGCAGCACCTTTGGTTCGTCTGCGAACGCAGCCAACCGCCGTTGCAATAAGGTCGTTTCTCGCCATTTCGAAAACGTCACATGGGAACGGTGTCCTCATGAGAGAGAGAGAGAGAGAGAGAGAGAGAGAGAGAGATTAACCCTTTGTGCAATTGCCGTAAGGGGGCCGACCGCCAGATGTGCGGGCTGGCCGTTCAACGCCCACTTCAGCCATGCCTCTGATGCGTCAACTACGGTCATTCAGCCATCAGACGGCGTACTCCGCCCTCCTCGTGCTCATCTATTTTTGAACCGGATCCCGACTTCAGCTCTGAAGAAGCTGACAGCCCTCCGGCTCCTGAGTTCAGAGAATTCTGGCCGATATGAACAATATCGTGCCATGGGCGTTAAAGAGATGCAAAACGCTGGAAGTTGGCGTATGGAGTTTTGGGTAACTCTCCGGGACGTGGTATTTATATGAAGTCGAATGTCGGCGAACGTGACCACGTGTCCAGCGCCACGATTATTCCCGACCTTCCTGAAGGACTGAACACAGCCGACATCTTGCGATCCTTGCTAGCTGCAAGCAGTGACTGCGTGAAGATTCTCGACCTAGACGGCCGCCTGCTCTTCATGAGCGAGGGTGGCACACGGGTTATGGAGATCGAGGATTTTCGGCAAATTCAGCATTGCCCCTGGCCAGACTTCTGGTCGGGTCCCGAACAGCAAGCCGCTCTCGAGGCCATTGCGGCCGGACGCGAGGGCAGGTCATATCATTTTCAGGGTTACACGGCGACATTCAAAGGAACGCTGAAATATTGGGATGTCGAGGTCCTTCCGATAAGGAACCGAGACGGGCGACCGAGCCATCTGCTTTCCATCTCGCGGGACATTTCCGCCGTACGCGCGGCCGATCTAGAGATTGATCGATTGATGGAGCAGGCTCGCCATCACGAGCTGCGTTTCCGTATGTTGGCCGACGCCATGCCGCAAATGGTCTGGTCGACCCGACCGGATGGGTATCATGACTATTATAACGCCCGCTGGTACGAGTTCACTGGCATGTCGGTCGGCAGCACCGATGGCGAGGGGTGGAACGGCCTATTCCATCCCGATGACCAGGAACGGGCCTGGGAGCGATGGCGTCATTCGCTGGCCACAGGCGAGCTTTACGAGATCGACTACCGCCTTCGACATCACTCGGGCGAGTACCGCTGGGTTCTGGGGCGGGCGTTGCCGATGCGAGATGCCGACGGCGCAATTGACCGCTGGTACGGAACTTGCACCGATATCCATGTGGCAAAGGAGACGACCGATAGCCTCGCGCTCCTGAGCCAGGAACTCAGCCACCGCATCAAGAACATCTTCGCTATCATCAATGGCATTATTGGCCAGTCGGCACGTTGGTTCCCAGAGAGCAAGGCGTTCGCCTCGGACATCCAACAGCGTCTCGCGGCCCTTGGTCGTGCCCACGATTTCGCCCGGCCACATAGCGAGGAATCTCGTTCTTCGGCGACGTTGCCCACACTACAGAATCTCCTCCAGGAAATTCTACGCCCCTATCGCACGGAGGACCAAGGCCGACTCCAGATTTCCGGAGACGAAATTGCAATCGATGATCGTTCGGCGACGCCCCTTGCGCTGGTCTTCCATGAGCTGGCCACCAACGCGGCCAAGTACGGTGCCTTGTCGACGATAGAAGGCCGCGTGGCCATAGTGTTGGAGGCGCACGGGGAACGCTGCCGCATCACCTGGACGGAAACCAATGGTCCACGCATTACGGGAGAGCCTGAAAGGACGGGCTTTGGGACCAAGCTGTCCCTGGTGAGCGTTCAAGGTCAACTGGGCGGGACTTTGGAACGCCGGTGGTTGCCGGAAGGCCTTCAGGTCGTCTTAGAATGCCCGCTCGCCAATCTCTTGCGGCATTAAGCGTGCTGTTCAAATACAACGAGCGGAGCTGGCGGGGCAGACAACTCACCACGGACAAATTCCAGCGCGTCCTCCACCTGGTTCGCATCATATGGTTTCGAAAGCACCCCGATGGTGTCTGGCACACCCGTCCCCAGCAGGGCTGGGTTTGCCGTCGTGAATACCACTTTGATGCCTAATTTGCCAAGCCGTTGTCCAACTAAGGTCCCGGTCGGACCGTCCCGTAGATTCACGTCCACCAATGCTACGTCTGGCGACAGCTCGGCGAGCCGCGACGCAGTAGTGGAATCAGCCGCAATACCAATCACCTGATATCCCAAATCCTCCAGGACGGACTCCAGCTCGAGGGCCACCATAAATTCGTCTTCAACAATAAGTACGCGCTGCATGATGCCTCCGTGGTCGTCAAGTCGAGCAACGCGAGGCGTCGCACTCGGTTCCTCGCAGTTTTTAACTTTGGTCTTCCTAGTTTTGATCCGCGTTCGCTCGAGGGCCTGAGGTCTCTCAGCGCCATCAGCGGTCGTGTAGAGCACAGCAGTAGGTTTCGAGGACGTTCCCTCGTTCCGACGGGTATGATCGCTTCTCCTGAGGCCACGGATAAGCTGCTCATTCTGGTTTTTGGTACTGCCATGGGGTGCCCACGTGCACCGATGCATGGTTCAATAGGGCTATTTTCAGAGTTTGAATTCCAATGAGAGCACAATGTCTTTTTCAGATCGCATTTTCCAGCCATTCGAGACGCTGATCCGTCCTCTCGACATCCCTTACCAGCCCCTCCCAACTCAAGGGCCGTTTGTGCTGCTCTGGCATTTCGCGCGGATGTTTCGGTACGCGCTCATCCCCATCGCCGTCTTCTCGATGGCAGTAGAGAGCATCAATCTCTTCCTGATTTGGAGCCTGTCCGATATCGTGGATGGGGTCACGAATAAGGGGGCGGCGACCTTTCTGGCAGAAGATTGGTCGCTGCTGGTCCTTATGGCCGTACTGCTCTTCCCAATTTCGCCTTTCTTCTCCTTCGTCACGAGCGCCCTTTCCTCGCAAACCGTGGCGGTCTGCTTACCTTCTGCCATCCAGTGGCAAGGGCATAAGGCGGTCGAGCGGCAGGATATCGCGTTCTTTCACGACACGTTTGCCGGCCAGGTGGCTTCGCGACTGTCCCAAGTCTCGACCGCTGTGCAGCAACAGGTCGTTGTGGCCTTCTATAGCATTCCCAACTTTGCAGTTCATTTCCTGGGATCGCTTCTGCTGCTAGCTTCCGTCGGCTGGCAGTTGACGTTGCCGGCGCTGATATGGATCATCATCAGCATCGCCATTGCGATCGTAGCGGTACCGCATTTCTCGGAGCGATCGAAGCTCTCAGCGAAGCAGAGAAGCCTGGTGGTCGGCGCTATGACGGACCTCTATTCGAATATGCAGATGGTAAAGCAGTTTGCAGCAGAGGATAACGAGGCTGGCGCTTTGCGAGGGATCTTCTCGAACGCTATCACTCGTCAGCAGCATGAAAGGCGGGTCTATATGGTGACCAGCGTCACAATAAACAGCGTCAATGCGCTCTTCTGGATCGCCATGCTCGGGATCGGGTTTCACGGGATGCTGAATTCATCGGTTTCGACTGGAGAGTTCGTTGCCGCGATCTACATCACCCAGCGGCTTTCGGGTAACGCTCGGGTCTTCATCGACATGGGACAACAAATCTTTCAAGCCGTCGGCACATTGCGCGACGCTATGCCTGTGATGACAACACCGCCAACCGTCGTGGATGCGTTGAATGCAAAGCCCCTGCAGGTAGGAACGGGCGAGATCCGATTTGACTCGGTTGGCTTCTCCTATCATCGCGAGAAGCCGGTGATCGACGGCTTGAACTTGACAGTCCATGGCGGTGAAAAGGTTGGACTAGTGGGGCTATCTGGCGCGGGAAAGACGACGCTCGTCAACCTCCTGCTCCGATTCTACGATCTCGACGGAGGTTCGATCGCTATTGACGATCAGGATATCCGGGGCGTCACGCAAAGCAGTCTGCGGGAAAACATCGGCGTCATCTCGCAGGATGTTTCCCTTCTTCACCGCTCGGTGTGTGACAATATCCGTTATGGTCGCCCGGATGCGTCCCATGACGAGGTTGTGCAGGCTGCTATTGCCGCTCATGCGCATGGGTTCATTGCTGATCTTAAGGACAAGGAGGGCCGCTCGGGCTACGATGCCTTCGTTGGAGATCGCGGGGTCAAGCTCTCAGGCGGTCAGCGCCAACGTATTGCCATCGCCCGCGTGCTGCTGAAGAAAGCGCCGATCCTCGTGCTCGATGAGGCAACTTCAGCCCTCGACAGCGAGTCCGAAGCTGCAATCCAGGAAAATCTCGCGAAGGTGATGGCCGGCAAGACAGTCATCGCGATCGCGCATCGCCTCTCCACCATCGCGAGCATGGATCGAATTGTCGTTTTAGGTGAAGGCCGCATCGTCGAAATGGGCAACCCAGAGGAGCTTGTGACGCGGAATGGGCTTTACACTCGCCTATGGCGGCGACAGACCGGCGGCTACATCGGCAATGACTAGCGCAGGTCCGGTGGAAGCGTTCGATGTCATGGGCTCCGTGGTTGCGAGTTCCTGCTGCTATCGACTTTGGCTTCCATCACCCCGAGTCTCGAAGGATGGGGTCCGCGCCGGTCCGCCAGGACGCGAACCCCACTGCCGACGCAGTACAGAAACATAAAGGGCGGGTCAGGCCGTTTTTCCCGTCCGACCCGCCAACAGTCTGTTTGGCGACGTCTTTTTAGCAAACACAGAGGGTATTTCGCGTGAAATGTCCGTGACATAGATCGAACGATCTATAGCGGCGAATGACTGTCGGTGTTGCTATCGAACTGCTTGCCCTTTTGCCCCGAAGCTTGTCGGCTCGCTCCGTCGCCGCCTTGAGGAGGGCCTTCTGGGAAGTGGCATACCCCACCTGATCCAAGTTGCTTCGCGCTCGCCGCCGAGGGATCTGGTGTTCCCGATGGGGCGCGAATGACCTTTGTATTCGACGCTTGGCACCGCTAACCCTCGTAGGTTGGCCACCAGCCGCGGGTAAATTCGGCGCTGCTTGATGCTCTTCCTGCCTCAAAATTAGGAAAGAAGGCGTCTACAAATCTAGGCGCTATTCAGAGTGCCAAATTTCCGCCGGAGCCTTCTTTCCATAGCAAGATGCATGTTCATGTCGAAATTGGCTGTTCCCCCGGCCTGTCCACTAGTTTCGCCGGCGGAACATTTTGGAGCCGCCCCCAGAAAATGAGGAGGACCGCCATTTCTGGATGATCGCTCCAGCAAAGGGGTGGTCCTTATCCCTTGAATATATCTCAGTGGTCGCCTCACATAGGTCGGCGGCAAGGCGGGACAATGCTGAATTCAGACTGATGGGCCAGAACTGTCTTAATTCAGGGTATCGATGGACGAACCATTGCCCTGTCTCGCAAGTAGCCATGATGTACCAAAACGATCTTCGTAGAAGTATCGTGTTTCGCCGCCGTCAGCATCCAGGACAGATAGGACAGAACATCAACGATCTCACCACTGATGTCCCTGCACGAGATGGCACGCGTCACAGTTGTTGAGGCCTTTGTGTGATCCATGTTCAACGGCCGGCATCACATCTGGCTTTGCCGCCCGTATGAGCGCAGTTACTCGGTGATCATCCTCTTTGGCGCCAAGCCTTGCTTCTTCAGCAGTCTGACCAACAATCGTTTGGCAGCCTTGGTGCCGCGACGAACCTGCACGATTTCGTCGAGAACATATCGATCTTGGTCGACGGCTCGCCAAAGCCAGTGCTTTCGACCGGCGATCGTCACGACCACCTCCTCCAGATGCCAGGTATCCTTACCCGACGGCCTCTTTCTGCGTAGTCGCTTTGCGTAGGCCGCACTGAATTTGCGGCCCCAGCGCCGGATCGGTTCGTAGAACACGACTATCCCGCGCTTCAGCGGCATTTCTTCCGCCAGCCTCAGGCTTAACGGAAACCGGAAATACAGCCAGACCGCATGGGCGATGATCTGCGGTGGGAAACGGTGGTTCTTGTAGCTGATGGTTGGCGCGCTCATCACGTCCGGTTATCCGTCAACCGTTAAGTCACCAACAACGTGACAGCACCCTATCGACGGCTGCCACAGATTGCATTGAGCGCCCGCACGTGGCGCCCAGTGATTTATAAGGTGCCGCGGCTTCAAACCTACCGATTTGCCTCGGCGGCTAGAGCTGCTTCTCTGTGACCGTCGCAAGTGATGCCGCTTCACGCTCAAGCGAAAGACGAGCTCGCGGCCAAGCCCCCTCGTCCGCCCCGAGTGCCGTCTGCAGCCAGGCGAGCGTCAGACGCCGTGTCGCTTCCAGTACGTCTGGTGCTTCAGTCTCTGTCTCCTTCGCATCGAGCGCCGCGATCCCGCCAAGGCCATGTCCGACGCCGTGCATCATCACCATCGCCTCGGCGCCCGGCGCATCGTGGAACGCATCCGCATGCCATTCAGGCCCGCGAGTTGTAAAATGCGGATTGTCCATGTCACCGCAAACGACCAGGCTGCATGTCGAGAGCGTCGAGAAGTCTACGTCGAAGAACGGGAACCGCGCAGCACTCTCAGGCGTCATGTCCTTGCCGCCGCGTCCTGGCGTTGTAAGGAGAACGCCCGCCGAGATGCGAGGGTCGGAGAAATCCTCGCGATCCACCTGCGCGCCGAGCAGGAGCCCGACGGTGTGGCCGCCAAAGGAATGACCGACTGCGCCGATGCGGGAATGATCCATCTGACCCGCAATCGCTGGAGCCTGCTGCTCGATCTCGGCTAAGTGGTCGAGGATCGCCTTCATCTCCTCGACACGCTCGCGCCAGAAGAACGGTGCGCCAGGTGCATCCGACGGCAGGCCACTCACCCGCGAACTTGCATGCGTCGGCTGGATCACGACGAACCCTCTCTCCGCCCAGAACTGGACAAGAGGAGCGTATCCGTCCTTTGACGGGATATAGTTGGATGGGCCGTAGCCATGCGACAGCAGCAGGATCGGTAGGTTACTTCCCGTAGCGGGCGCGGTCAGACGCAGTTCCAGCGGCTGGCGGCCCGGCATCGAAACGCGGATCGGAGTGTAGGCCACGGTGAGAGTGGCTTCAGGCGTAGGAATATGCTTCGCGAGGTTGATCAGATTGTTCATAGTCTGGACCTTCAAAGGTGGATTTCGGGTTGTGATGTTCAGGGGAGTAAATGGCCCGCCTCCAGGAACGAGGTTTCCGCGTCGGCGCCGGCCGGGATCTTCATCGGCGCGTCAATCTCTGTCACTGACCACCAGACCGCCTCTGCAACCGCATCCGCCGTCGTAACCTCGGTGCCTGAACGCAGCCTCGTCATGTAGTCCTGGACGAAGGCGGCATATGGCTCGGGAATTTCCATGCCCATGCGCGAGACAGCGTTCTTGCCGAAGCCGGTCGTCGGCGCCGAGCCGGGCAGAACGAGTTTGGCTCGAACGTCGAACAGAGCCGCTTCGAGCGCGAGGCTTTCCGTGAAAGCATTAAGCGCCGCCTTGCTGGCGCTGTAGACCGAGAGCGCGGGCAACGGCCTTAAAGTGACGGCGGAACTGACGTTGACGATGACGCCTGAGCGGCGGGCCCGCATCTGCGGGAGAACGGCTTTGGTCATCGCCATCGCACCAAAGACATTGGTCTCAAACAGCTAGCGGATCTTCGACATCTCCGTGCCTTCCAGCACATTGAGCATGCCGACGCCGGCATTGTTGACCAGAGCATCGATCGTGCCGGCGGCTTCCACCGCCTTCGCGATACTATCCGGCTCCGTGACATCGAGCGGTAGGATTTCGAGCTGGTCGTCCGGCGGAAGCAGGTCGTTTCGCGGAGTGCGCATGGTCGCGGCCACGTCCCACCCTGCGTTCACGAATTTCTGCGCGATGGCGAGGCCAAAACCGGACGAGCAACCTGTGATGAGGATCTTTGGCATGTTCCGTCTCCTGACTTTAACTTGCCTGAAGATGGACCTGTCACCTCAGACTTACTATATGCGAATGTCCGATTTTCTTTCGCAGAAGTCCGAAACCATGTCCGATCCCGTCGCAGAAGTTGTTTCACTACTCAAACCAAGCCCGTCGATCTCAAAGCTGGTCACAGGCGGAGGTGATTGGCTGGTTGAGCGGACGGAACTGGGGAGTCCTTTCTACTGCGCGGTCGTCGAAGGCCGTTGCCTGATGACGATTGCCGGTCGTGACCCAATGGTGCTAACCGCTGGCGACTTCGTCCTGGTCCCGCAGATCTTCTCGTTCACGATGAGCAGCATGGAGCCGCCACCACGCGGCGCACTTCTCCAGCGCCTGGAAACCAGCCCCGGTGTCTTTCGGCTGGGCGACCCGGAAGCGCCGGCGGAGATCAAGGCACTGGTCGGGCATTGTGCATTCGGCTCGGATGACAAGGCTCTTCTCGTATCGCTGCTGCCGGAAGTCATCCATGTTCACGGTGAAGAGCGACTGACGGCTCTGGTCCAGATGATAAACGAGGAGACGAGGGCTGACCGTGCCGCGCGTGAGATGGTTCTTCACCGTTTGCTGGAGGTTCTGTTCATCGACGCACTGCGATCGGCCGCAAGTGCCAAGGCGCCGCCGGGCCTCCTGCGTGGCATGGCGGATCCACTGCTGGCGCCGACCTTGCGCCGGATCCATGCAGATCCGGGTCGCAGCATGACGGTGGAGACGCTTGCCCAAGAGGCTGCGATGTCCCGTTCGACCTTCTTCGATCGCTTCCGCAGAGAGGTTGGGGTCGCGCCAATGGAGTACGCGACCGGATGGCGCATGGCGCTGGCAAAAGAGTTTCTTCGGGAAGATATGGCGTTGGCCGAAATCGCCGAACGCGTTGGCTACGGATCGACAAGTGCCTTCAGCGTCGCCTTCAATCGGCACGTGGGAATGCCGCCCGGTGCTTATTCGCGCGCAGTTGCTATTGCGGCTTAAAGCGTCCAACCTTCACCGCCGATATAGGCGGCCAATTCTTCGGGCGTTCCCTTGGGAAAAGCTTGCTTCAGGAAATCGAGGAAGGCAGAAACCCGCGCACTCAAGAGACGCCGCGATGGGTAGAGCGCCCAGAGCGCGATTTCGGATCCTTCGATGTCGCCCCAGTGCTGCAATGTCCCATCAGCGAGATCTTGGGCCACCAGCGAGATCGGAAGGCGTGCTGCCCCGACGCCTGTCCTCACCGCATCGCGGACCATGATGAGGGAGGACAGGACGAGAACGGGATCGATCCTGATCTTCGCAGACCCTTTGGAAGTCATGACATTCCAGGTCTCTGGACCTGCCCCTCCCCGGACCACGCCGGGAACTGACTGACTGCTAGCGGGACGGGCGAGATCAGGACGTGCCACGACAACCAGGCGGTCATGCAGGAAGGCCCGACCGACGAGGCTCTCGTCCGGCGCCGGGTTGACGCGGATGACAAGGTCATACCCCTCCTCGATCATGTCGACGGCGCGATCTTCTGTGGTGATTTCAAGCCGGACATCAGGGTATTTCAGCGCGAAGCCTGCTGCAATCCTGCCCATGGCTGTCTGCGACAACAGAAGCGGCGCGCTGATCCGCAATCGACCACGGGGCTTTTCCGCGCCCGATGCGATCGCCGCCGCAGTCTCGTCCAGTTCCGTCAGCAGGACGGCGGTTCGCTCGTAGAGCGCCAGCCCTTCTTCCGTAAGCTTGAGTATGCGTGCGCCGCGTTCGAACAGCCGAAGCTGGAGTGCGGCCTCCAATTCCGTGACGCGCCTCGACAGCGTGGCTTTCGGACGTCCGGTGGCGCGGGCCGCGTTGCCAAAGCCGCCGTGGCGGGCGACGAGATTGAAGTCCGCAAGAGCAAGCAGGTCCATGGCGTTCCACCTGTGGGACGGTTCGTCTAAATTAGTCGTCTATCGGGTCATTTCTGAACCAATCATATTCGGGGTGTCAAGCACACACATCCGGAGACACTTCCATGACCATCCTCATTACCGGCGCCACGGGCAATATCGGCGCGCAAGTCATCCAGCACCTCGTCAACCACGGTGCCGACGTTCGTGCCCTCGTTCGCGATCCGTCCAAGGCAACCTTTCCGGCCGGCGTTGCCGTTGCGAAGAGCGACCTCCTCGATGTGGACTCGCTACGCAGCGCATTCGACGGCGTCTCTACGCTCTTCATGCTCAACGCCGTCGTACCGGACGAATTCACCCAGGCTCTGATCGCCCTTAATGTGGCACGGTCGGCTGGCATTGAGCGGATCGTCTACCTGTCGGTGATCCATGCTGACGTCTACGTGAACGTCCCGCACTTCGCCGGCAAGTTTGTCGTCGAGCGTATGATCGAACAAATGGGCATGGCCGCCACGATCCTTCGCCCGGCCTACTTCATCCAGAACGATGTGACGATCAAGGATGTCATCACCAGCAACGGCGTCTACCCGATGCCAGTCGGGGAGAAGGGCCTCGCCATGATCGATGTGCGTGATATCGCGGAGATCGCGGCTCTGGAGCTGCTCCGTCGTGAACAGGCGGCACAGCCGCTTCCCATCACCCGCATCAATCTGGTCGGCCCCGAAACACTCACCGGATCCGATATCGCCGCCATTTGGTCGGACGTCCTGGGACGCCCCATCAACTATGGCGGTGGTGATACGGCGGCCTTCGAGCAGAACCTCAAGCAGTTCATGCCCGCGTGGATGGCCTACGACATGCGCATGATGAGCGAACGGTTCCTGACCGATGGCATGCTGTCTGACGACGGCGATGTCGAGCGCCTGACGACGCTGCTTGGCCGCACGCTTCGCTCCTATCGCGCCTTCGCTCTGGAAACTGCGGCCTCCGCCTGAGGCAGGCCGTCCCACACGTCAAAACAAGGACACTCGTCATGATCTATTCGACCGCAACCGTATCCGGAAATCCTAAAGGCGAAAACACGCCCACCCCATGCTCACCTCTCCAACGGAAACAAAGCCAACCAACCTCCCAAAAATCCTGATCATCGGTGCCACCGGTCCGACCGGCCGCCACATCGTCCGCCAGCCATTGCCCGCCGTTACGATGTTACCGCACTCGTCCACTCGCCGGAAAAGCCGCTGACCTGACCGGAGCCACGATCGTTGTCGGCGATGCCCGTGACGAACGGCGCTACGTCAGGCATGAAAGGCCGCGACGCCGTGATCACTGCGACTGGCACAAGTGTGTGAGACTGCTGTTGACCGACACCGCGCCGTATTGAAGTGCATCCACCAGACGGCGCTGACACTTGCCGACCTGGGTGAACACGTAGGCAGACAGGCCAAATTCAAGGCCGTTTGCGGCGTGAAGCATTGCCTCGTCGTCCCTGAACGGCAGGATCTAGGCAACCGGGCCGAAGGGCTCCTCATGAAGAAGGGCTGCCTCGTCAGAAACATTCGTCAAAACCGTCGGTGGATAGAAGTAACCGTGATGTCCGATACGATTGCCGCCAGCAAGAACCCGCGCACCCCGGTCTCGCGCGTCGTCAACCAGGCGGGCGATGGCTTCTACACGGCGCTCGTTGGCGAGGGGACCGACCTTGGTGGCGGGGTCCATGCCGTCGCCCACCTTCGAATTTGCCGCGACCTCCGCGAAGCGGGTGGCAAATCTTTCGGCAATGCTCTCCTCAACAAAAAAGCGAGACGGGCAGAGGCAGATCTGGCCGGCATTGGTGAACTTGGCGCGGACCAGCAGTTCCGCCGTTGCCTCTGGATCTACATCGCTGCAGACAACAACAGGCGCATTACCACCGAGCTCCATCGTCACGGGCTTCATAGCAAGGCCTGCCGCTGCGGCAAGGCGTTTGCCGATCGGGATGTTGCCTGTGAAGGTGATCCTGGAGATCACGGGCGACTCGATCACCTGCGTTGATACCTGATTGGCGTCCCCAAAACAACGGCGAGGGCTGCCGGGTGGACCCCCGCCTCCAGCAGAGCCTCGCCCAAGGCCAGCACGCAGCCCGGCGTTTCCGGAGAGGGTTTGCAGATGATGGCGCATCCGGCGGCGCGCGCGCGGGAAAACTTCTTCGCAGCAAGCGCCATCGGAAAATTCCAGGGCGTGAGCGCTGCGACAACCCCGATCGGATGTGGTTAAACCTCGATGTGCTGGCCCGCCTGTCGGCCCGGCACGGTCCGGCCGGCTATCCGGCGGGCCTGTCCTCCGCACCATTCGATAAAGCCCGCGGCACGATAAACCTCGTCACGTGCCTGAGCAAGGAGCTTGCCTTGTTCCAGCGTCAGCATCTCAGCGATGCGGTCGGCATCGCGCCGGATGATCCCGGCGGCATCTTTCAGGATACGTCCGCGCTCCCAAGCCGGCACGGCCTGCCAGGATTGGAGCCCGCTGCGGGCAGTCTCTATTGCCTCTGCAATATGGGCCGGCGCCCCATAAGCCACCTTGCCGATGCTCTCGCCCGTCGCTGGACTGATGACGTCAACTGCGACACCTTCTGAACCTTCGCGGCTCTTGCAGTTGATCAGGAGCTGGAATTTGCTGCTCATGGTGATCTCCTTTTGTAACACCCGCCGGGATGTCGTGCCCTTGCGCTCAGTCCTGAGGGCAGCGACAATCGCCCGGTTGAACGCCGGGAGATCGGACGGCATGCGGCTGGTAATGATGTTGCCGTCCAACACAACCTCTTCATCGACAATGGTCGCGCCGACATTCTTGAGGTCGGTGCGGATCGAGTACCAGGCCGTGGCTCGACGGCCGGGCAGGACGTCGGCTTCCACCAGCAGCCGAGGGCCATGGCAGATGGATGCGACAGGCTTGCCTGCGGCGACGTAGCCCCTGACCAAGGCGAGGGCCTTCGGATCGAGCCGCAGCTTGTCGGGATTGACCACACCGCCCGGCAGGACGCAGCAATTCCGTGCGGTGACCTCTCTCGCGCCTTTGCAATTCCAGAAGCAGCTCCGCCTTAGAGGCTCGACGGATGATGGTCTCCGAGGGTGCTGCGATCAGCAATGCCGCCTATGCGTCATCTCCGGCCAAGGATGCTCGGGAGAGCATCGGGAAAGTCCAGATCGCCGCTTGACTGGATGACACGTCACATATCGAGGCTGATTGCTCATCCCCGTGAGGTCACCCAGACACCCACCAAGGTTACCGCCAATCCGGCAAACATGGCAACGGTCAAAGGCTCCGAAAACAACATCCATGCCCACAGCATTGTTACGGGTGGACTGAGGTAGATGGCTGCGCTCACCTTGGCAGCGGGGAACAGCCGCAGACTGCTATAGTAGACCGCATAGGCGAGGAATGTGGCAAACAGGACCAGCCAGACCATCGCGATTGCAAAGTCAGAGGTCAACGGTGGAGCAAGACTGCCCTGCGTGAATGCGCAGAGGCCGAAGAGAACCGAACCCATCAGCGTCTGGATGCAAAGGCTCTGGTGAACAGGCATGTGCCGCGTCTTGCGCCTCTTGTGCAGGACCGAGGCGACGGCGAACACCAGCATTGAACCGACAGTCAAGCCGTAGGCCCAGACCGGAGCTGTGCCGAAGCTGAGGCTGTCGAAGGACACGATCAACACGCCGACAACGGCAATCGCGGTGCCCAGCCATTGCCGTTTCGTCAATCGTTCACCTAGGAAGGGTTGCGACAACGCGGCAATAGCTAGCGGAACAAGGTCGGAGATTAGCGCGACGAGCCCGGTTGGCACCCTCTGCTCGATGGCAAGCGCGAAACCTCCCAGATAAAGGAAGACCGTCATGATGCCGAACAGCGACTGATATCCGACTGCGCCCATCGAAAGTCTTGGCCCGATGGCCAAGGCGAATGGCAGAAGGATCAGACCTGACAGCAAAGTCCGCCAGAATAGGAGGAGCATGACGCTCGCTTGCTGGTTAGCATACCGAATACCGACGAAGCCCGAACTCCATCCGATAATCAGGAGGGCAGCGAGCAACGGCCATAATAGCGGATGGCGACTGGTTGAGGCGGAGGCAAGCGAGGTGTGGGTCATGGTGGCTCTATCGCGGGGAATACGGTCTAGCGGTACTGGAAAAACGCAGAAATCATCCATGACAAATATCGATGAGCCCATGACACTCTTTAAATTACTGTCATGCTCGATCCACTCCGTGATAGGTTTCGTTTCAGGACAAATTAATGGGTATGACCATGAACGAACTGAACGGTCGCCGCCTCGAAATCGACGCCTTGCGGGCTCTTTCCGCAATCCGCCAACATGGCGGAATCACCAGGGCGGCCGCCGCACTCGGTCTCTCCCAATCGGCCGTCAGCCACAAGATCAAACGGCTCGAAGTGAGCCTCGACTGCGAGTTGCTCGGACGCAAATCCGGAGGACCAATGTTCACGGCTGCGGGCGAGGACCTCTTGGACTATGCCGGGCGCATCCTAGGGCTGCACGACGAGGCGCTGTTGAGCCTGTCGAAAACGCCGCTCGCCGGAAGACTTCTGCTCGGGCTTACCGAAGACACCGCATGCACCGATCTCGCTCGGATCCTTGGACGCTTCAAGCGGCTTCATCCAAACGTGGCGGTCCGAACCAAGGTCCGCATGAGCCTGGTGCTCCGCGCCATGCTCGAGCGTGGGGAACTTGATGCAGCAATCGTCCAAGTCTTTAGCCACCAGGTACGGCCGAACGACCTGGTTCTTTACAGAGACAGCCTTCACTGGGTGAAGCACCCCGAACTGGTGATCCGGCATGGGGAACCGATCCCGTTCTTGTCGTTCGATGACGAATGCTTCTACAGGCAATGGGCACTCGACATCGGCCAGGAGAATGCGATTTTCGAGACCGTCTTCGAGTGTGCAAGCGCCGCTGGAATTGTTTCGGCCGTTAACGCGACAATGGGTGTGGCATTGCTGAGCGACCGCCATATCCGAGGCGAGATGCAGGTAATAACCGACCGTTTGCCTGTCCCGCCATCCTTGGCATACGTGGTCCGGCGGGCACGTAAAACAAGAAATCCGGCTCTCGATAGCCTAGTCGCAGAAATCGAGCGAGGCATCGGACGTATAGGTGGATTGGCACTGACTGGCTGATAAAATCGAACGCTTTGATAGGATCAGAACTTTCGACCTGTCGTTCAAGAAACCTGTATTCGCGCGAACTTTTATAAGCGGGGGACTTCGAACCTGACTAAGCATCTGAATAGTGAAAGAATTCGAGAAATGCAGCAGTTATCTGACTTGGCGGCTGGAATTGATCTCGTCCCACCAAGGAGAAATATCAATTTTTCCGCAGTAAGGGCGGATTTTCGAGAATGATTCAGTGAGGGTATCATATTGAGTTTTCCGCGCTAAAAGCGGATCAGGAGATATGATGCAAAGCAGACGATCAACACTGTCTTCCTACGCTTCTGGCCTGCTTGCTATGGGCCGGGGAGTCTTCTCTGCGGATGAAGCCCAGCAGGAGATTGGCATCAGCGGGGGCGCATTCCTTGACGCCGCCGAGCGGTTGCAGCGGCGCGGCCAGCTTATCCGGCCCCCTCGCGGCTTCTATGTGGTTGTGCCGCCTGCGAGCCTTGCTTCAACGCAACAAAGGCCGCGATCTGTTCGACCTCGACTACGCGCTCAGATTGTTAGAGGGGCTTAACTCGGCCAGGATCGTCAAGTGCTTTCTGCTCTACCTTGAAAAAGGAGAGGTAGCGATTTCCAGAGCCGAAGCGCAACAGCGCATGTTCCAGAAACTCGTCAATCCGGGCTTCTTCACTGACATGGGTCCGCTGCTTCCGACAGATCTCGCCAAGGCTCTGACCGAAGAAGCGCTTAAAGCCGCGTTTTCCATGGTAATGGTGGAACTGATCGACCAGATGCCCGACGACGAGTGGGCGAAGGCGGGGGAAATGCGAAAACGGTTCGGGCTGTAAAGTAGCTTAAAGCTTCGGGATTGTGTGGCGCGCTTGCTAGAACAGAGCCACTATGTGAGCTTCGCCTGACTGCATTCGCGTCAAGGCAGACCGACCGCTCTACGTTCCAAGAGCCATTTCGTCTGATTTGAGAGATCGGAAGTTTCGCGAGCCGTTTCCGTCAACCCTCGTGCGCCTCCGCCCAGTGCGGATAGGTCACGTAGGCCGTCAACGCGCCCTCGCCTTCCGTGGCGATCGTCACAGATTGCCGCTTGGGCATGCAGACGATGCCGCCGGTTCCCGCCGTCACCGTGCCGTCGCCCGTGGAAACGGAGAGCCTGCCTTCCAAGACGATCATAGTGTCGGCTACAGCCATGGTCCCGGTTAGCGACTGGTTGGGCGCGTACCGGCCGTAACCGATGGCGACCGGACCGCCTTGTCTCTCGTCGACGAGGTTTCCGACAAAGATCTCGGCATCCTGCCCCGGGGATCGTTCAAGTCGGGAATCGGACAGGTTGATTTTCTGCACGTTCAGGGTGCCCTCCCTTTCCTGATTTGAGTTAGAGCCGTCATCGAGATCACCAAGACAGAGACTGAATGCGGCTGTAAATCGAGATCGGAAGTCGAACGCGCCTCCAGCGCCAGTCGACGATGAAGCAATATCATGGCCGACGCCGAAATGGTCCCAATCAATCCGGTCTATTTTGAGGACCATCCGACTTGAGATTTGCGTTGAGACGTAGAGTAAGAAAGGTCATGATCGCGAGCACGATCGCCACGTCGTAGGCTCCGAGGCCGACGGAGGTGCCGATAGCACCCGTTGCCCACAGGCTTGCCGCCGTAGCCGTCCCACGTACGCTCGCTTTGACGACCAGGATCGCGCCGCCGCCAATAAACCCCATGCCCGTGATAAGTCCTTCCACGATTCTGGCCGTGGCTTCCGGGCTTCCCGCCGTTAAGGTCTCGGTCGCCTGGATAAATCCGCAACTTGCGATCGCGACGAGTGGAAACGTCCGCAGCCCCGCACTGCGCTCGCCTTTTTCGCGGTCCCAACCGATTGGAAGTGCAAGCAGGTATGCCGCCACCAGGGCTCCAAGATGCGGAACGATATCAAACGTCAATCCTGTCGCGGCCAACTGATCGATCAAATTCTATCCTCCCACTTTACCCGTCGGCAGATAGCAATATTGAGAAAGACTTCAAGCAGACGGGCGTCAGTGACGCGTTACCATTTTGAGCTCTCCTGGGATATCGTCTTCGGTTTCTGCCACCGACATATTGCAACCGTCACCTTCGAGGGGTTTCACTTCCCCGGTCAAGATACTCCGACTTCGATTGATCAATCTGTGCTACCCGAACCTTACATGCCGATCCGCAGTCAGGCTTGAAGTTCGGCTGCCGTCGCGCTGCCTGCACTCCTCGGCTTTACGGACAAACTTCTCACGCCGTTTCCAGCAAGTTGTAAGCCGCGCGACGGGGCTGGAACAGGGAAATACAGCATAACATAGAGAGTTGCGGACCGAGGAGCACTCAGTCCTGCTGCCAATGTAGCCGCAGGGCTGGTGCCCAACCGATGAAGGCCCTTCAGTCCTACAACGCAAAAGAGGCAGACAGAAGCTTTGCCGGTATTGCAGGGTCGTCCGCGTCAGTAACGAGTAGCAGGTCCAGCGTATCATTTACAATGTGAGCGCTGATACCTTCCACCTTATATGGCTGTTCGAGCTGGTGCAGCGAGAGCAACCGCCCATGTTTGTCAACGATCCCGATCGCGCCTCCTACGCAGCGGCCATCAAGATATGCGTCGTTCGTATCTTCCGCCACAGCACATAATACCACGTCACCATTGGGTAGAGATGCCGCATCGGTAAAGCAGAGTGGTACGCCCTCGATCGAACCAAGATCCACTTTCATAATGTCGGATGGCGCAAGGGCTGCAGTATTCGAACCTCGCAATGCCGCAAGGGCGGGAAGCAATGGGAAACGGATAACCGCATTGTCGATGTGTCTCTTGTTACCGCGCTGACATAGCAGGAGTTCATCGCCAACCACTGTTGCTCCTTCGATATTGAGTTCCGGGAACGTTCGATGAAGCGAACCCAAAATGGGAGCCATGTCGAGTTCCTCGGGCGAACCGCAAACCGCGCCGTGGCGATCAAGGCCAATGAGAACGCCGCGAGCGCGGTTCGGCCGCGATGCCGATCCAAAAGCCAGCAGAGCGCCATACGAATAGCCATGGAAAGCAGGGACGAAAGTGATCGCCTCCAGGTCTGGCTTTTCGCGCTTTCGCTCAGCCTTGTTCACGGGCAAATCGCCCGAAAACAGACGGATCTCATAACCCGGCTCAGAGGTACCGGCGGAAAACACTCCAAGGTGAAGGGCGTCATCAGCAACGACATAGATGTGCGAGCCGACGCAAACCAGACCGCTCGCGGCACTGATATAAGGGGGCTGTGTTTCAGGCTGTGCCGGAGACACGTCGAGTGCCCGAATTTCGGTCGTGGCAATCATTGCTATTTCCTATCACCATTGACGTCTGGGCTCCACCGGCCGAGACACGAACTGTTTGGTGCTTCGATCGGCGAACGACGCGGCGTTACGAAGCGTAAACAGCAAGTGCACAACGGTGCCTTGGTCTTAGAAGAATTCGAACCAAGTTTTCCAACCCAGGATGAAAAATAAACGAAGTTTGGCAGCGCAATCGCCAGAACTTTCTCGGTTGCCTTGAACTCAGCCTCGTCTTCTCCATGCGACGTCTAGGTGACAAGGAATAGGATATGCGGGGGAGCGCTTAGTTTACGGATGCGATGTAATCGACCAGAACGGCATGCGCCGTCAAGGACATTGAAGCCTTGAATACTGCCGCTCAGCTTCCCAGATCATCCTCGACCCGCTGGTCCGGGCCCCTCTGGTGATCGTCCTCGGCGCGTTCACGATGTCGGACCTCAAACCGACAGATGCCGCAGGCTACGGGACCAGATTATGATTGCAGATATTGCTGCCTGGATGTTTACACTGTTCGTTGTCGATCCCCTTCACGCCGAGATGCGGCAACATCTCGAACGCGCAAATGCGCCTGTCGAAATCGTGCAGCAGTCGCGGCAGTGCTTGGAGTCCGATGTACCGCGTCTTATCGACAAGGCCGGCGACGAGCCGGGCTGGGCAATTGCCACGGCCATTGGCATCTCGACCGGATGGACATCCCCTGAGACGCTATTTGATGGAGCTGATCCAGCCTGCAGCGCGTTGCGTGGACTAATCGGTACAGAGAACGCACGCGAGATGGAAGGTTGACTTTGGAAACGCCGGGCTGCAAGCGCGCTACCAGCACAGCGTCGATGACTTTGTCTCGTCTCGTACATGAAGCACGCAACCGGGACGGCTGACGATTGCCGACGCTCTCGAGCCGACGGGAAGCGATCACCATAACGACCAGCGAGAAGCCGCTCAAATCGCACAGAGATGCTATAGGGACGAAGATGTTGACATGGTGATTAGCGGCGTCAATTCCGACCCCAGCCTGGCGATGACGGCTGTTGCAGCACAGCACGGCAAGCCGATTTTGGTGGTCGGCGCCGACACGTCGGTTCAAGCACGCGAGCGATCTGCGCCTTCTATCATCCAGTACGCCTATAGCACCGTGGCCTAGCAACCGTGCCGGGGCTGGCGCTGACGCGCCAGGGACTAAAGCGGTGGTTCTTTGTGACCGCCGACTACCCCTTCGGCCGCGAGCTTCAGGCGCACGGCACGCATGCTATCGAATCGGCTGGCGGCACCGTGGTCGGCTCCGTCAAGAACCCGCACGGAGAGAACGATTTCTCACCCTTTCTCCAGGCGGCGCGCGACAGCAAGGCAGAGGTTCTCGGCCTTGCCAACGGCCATGCGGAGCTACTCAAAGCCATGGCGGCTATGGAGAAGATGAACCTGACCGGGCGCATGAAGCTGGTCGGATTGCTCACCTTCATTGATGACGTCCATGAGATGGACTTGAGAAAGCGCAGGATCTTTACCTTGCCGACAGCTGGTTTTGGACGCGCGACACAGAAAGCCGCCAATGGACGGAACGCTTCGACGCCCGTCAAAATCGTATGCCCTCCTCCCTGCAGGCGGCAGATTATTCCGCAACCCTGCAGTACCTGAAAGCCGTGGAAGACGTCGGCAGTACCGAGCCGGCAGCACTTATCGGCCGGTTGCGTAGTACCAGCTTGAACGACATGTACGTGAAGAATGGCCGAATTCGCGAAGACGGCACCATGGTTCACGACATGTATCTGCTTCGCGTGAAAAAGCCGCAGGAATCCCAACGTGACTGGGACTTCTATGAGCCCGTTGCCACGTTTCGGGTGATGAGGCGTTCCCCCGCAGGATTTATCTTAACTTGCGACAGTCGTGGGCGGCTGACACCTTGCGTGAACTGCTCGCTACTGAGGACCGTGTCGGACTGTTTCGTAGCGCCGCTTAGACCCGTCCTCAAGGAATGTTCGCATGGCAATAACGCGTTCTTCTACACTCCTCATGCCCAATGGAAACAGAGACCTGTTCTCCGGCCCCTCTTGCCTTCGTCGCAAAATTCTATCCCAATCTTGCTCCGAATATCCTCCCCGCCGCCGCGGTTGCAGCCATGGCGAGTGCCCCCAGAAGGTCACACGCACGGCGCCACGGACAATCCCCGCCCCACCGGCGGACGCGCCCAAGCTGCCGAGGACGCTGAGCGCCACCAGCGTGGAGACCGCCACGACGAGTGTGGTCTGCGCCGGTGGTGACAAGAGAGCGACGATCCGGGGAACGACCGCGCCGGCAGCGAAGGTCAAAGCCGAGACTACCGCTGCCTGTTTCGGATGCGCGGTCACCGTCTCGGAGATCCCAAGTTCGTCGCGGGCATGCGTCCCGAGGGCGTCACGTTCGGTCAGTTATACGGCGACCTTTTCGGCAAGATCACGATCGAGGCCGCGCTCGACATAGATCCGTGTAAGCTCTTCCAGCTCCGCTTCGGGCGTTTCCGCCAGTTCACGCATTTCCCGCGAGAGGTCCGCCTTTTTCGGCATCGGTCTGAGAACTGACCGAGACATACTCGCCCGCTGCCATGGACATCGCGCCTGCAACGAGCCCGGCAAGGCCGGCTATCAGCACTTCCGTCTGCCCCGGACCGGCCGCGGCAACGCCCCACGAGGCTTGACGTCGGACGATCCCGTTACTGGCGCCCAGTCCGCTGCGCGGAGCCAGTCGATCCGACGAGCCATATGGATTTCGGCGTGCGGGAGGCGGCTCATGATGGGTATTCCTTCAACTCGGAAATTTACGGCTCCGGTTCAGTCGCAACCGTCGAAGCAGAAGATTCATGCGGTTCGATCCGCAGGGCACGCAGCGCATTCAGGATCACGGCCACATCAATAAGCTCCTGAAGGAGAGCGCCCTGCACCGGCGTGCGATAACCGAAGGCTGCGGCCACCATCCCGAGCACTGACAGACCGATCCCGGCCAAAACGCTTTCGACCGCAATGCGCCTGGAGCGCCGGGCGATCTCGATGCCCGGCCCGAGGCGATCGATCCGGTCTACGAGCAGCACGACGTCGGCAGCCTCTGCCGAAGCTGCAGCACCCCGCGCGCCCATGGCCACACCCACATCCGCGGCGGCGAGCGCCGGAGCATCATTCACGCCATCGCCGACCATCATGACCGGACCGTTCTTGCGCTCGGTCAGGACCAGCAGGACCTTCTGGTCGGGGGTCAGTCCCGTCCGAAGGCCGTCCAGACCAAGGCCTTCGGTCACGCGTTCGGCCACCTCCGCACGATCCCCAGTCGCCAGAAGAATGCGTCCGACGCCTTCCCGCCGCAGTCCCGTCAGCATGGCTTCTGTACCGTCGCGCAAGGGATCGGCCATGACGAGATACCCCGCCAGATGACCGTCCACCGCGACGGCAACGAGGACAGATCCGGCTGCGAGAGCCGGGTGACTGCCTCTCGTTCGCCCGACGCGCCGGGTCACGAATCCGTCGCCGCCCACGATGACCTGGTGGCCATCCACGCTCCCGACAACGCCCTCGCCTGGGATCTCGGTTACCTCCGACGGCACCGGCAAGACGAGGCCACGTTCCTTCGCAGCCGCGACGATAGCCTGGGCGACGGGATGCTTTGATGCCTGATCGAGCGCTGCGGCTAGGCGCAGGATATCGCCTTCGGACATGCTGTCGTGGCTGTCGATCGAGACGATCTGCGGGCGTCCTTCAGTCAATGTGCCCGTCTTGTCGAGGATCAGTGTTCGGATGCGCGCCATCGCCTCGAGCGGCTTCGCCCCTTTGATGAGAACCCCGAAATGCGCCGCCCGCGACAGCCCGGCCACCAATGCCACCGGCACGGCCAGAATAAGGGGACAGGGGGTGGCCACGACCAGCACCGCGACGGTTCGGATCGGATCGCCCGTGAACCACCAGGCGGCGAAGGCCAGCGCAACGGTGACCGCGAGAAAGCCGAGCGACCAGCGATCCGCCAGCCTGGACATCGGCGCCTTCGACCTTTGAGCCTCTTCGACAAGCCGGACGATGCCGGCATAGGTGCTTTCCCTCGCTCGGCGGATTGCCTTCAGGTCGAAGGCCTCGCCGGCATTGGTCGAGCCGCTCATGGCCTCCGCGTCGCGCAAGAGACGGACCGGCAGGGATTCCCCGGTCAGCGGCGAGGTATCGAGAAAAGCCACATCCGAGGCGATCGTGCCATCCACGGGCACGACGTCCCCTTGCCGGATCAGCAAGCGGTCGCCCGGCCTGATCTCGTCGAGCGGCACGTCCTCGAGTTCGCCGTTTTGATGCCTCGTCGCCGTCCGCGGGACACGCGAGAGGAGATCCTGCATCTCCCGCCGTGCCTGGCCTTCGGCGAAGCTCTCAAGGAAGGTGCCGCCCGAATACATCACCGCGACGACGGCCGCGGCCAACGTTTCTCCGAATGTGAGTGCGGCTGTCATGGACATGGCGGCGACGATGTCGAGCCCGACCTCGCCGCGCCACAGGCTGCGAAGAATTTCCAGCAGGAGCGCGGCAAGGACCGGGATGACGCCGAGTGACCAGGCGATGCCGGCGGCGTCTGTCCGGCCAGAAAAGTGCAGCGCGAGCCCCGACACAAGGCCCGCCAATGCCATCATTAGAAGGGCTGTCTTGATTCGGTCTTTGCTAACATAATCCATTCGGCTCAATTCTATTTGACGCGATTTTCCGCTCGAAAGGCTTTCATCGATTGGGCTTCTCAGCCTTGATGTCGGTCAATCGGTGCGGCTCGAGGCGGACGCGGCACTTTCGAGAAGAGCGCTCCCACCGGGTGCGCATTGATGTCACCGACGTCGTCGCGCACGAGAAACAGAGCGTCGAGACCATGCTTTAGGGCGTAGGCACCGCCGGCGTCCAATCCAAGGATCATCAGCGCGGTCGCCCAGGCATCCGCCTCAGCGCAGGTTCTCGCGACGACGGTGACTGAGGCGGGTGCGTCTGTGACTGGCATGCCGCGGTGCGGGTTCATCGTGTGCGACAGGCGCCGCCCCTGGACTTCGACCCAATGACGATAGTCTCCGGACGTCGCGACGGACGCGTCATGAAGCGAGAGGATCGAGTGCGGAGCCCTGCGGTCGGAGTCGGGCGCCTCGACCGCGATGGCCCACGGCTCAGCATCTGGCCGTAGACCTATGGCCCGCATCTCGCCGTCGATACCGACGAGTGCCGACCGGATACCGAAAACGCCGAACGTCCCAGGCCGTCAGATCAGCCCAGGCAAGGAGCGCGCCGGTGCCCTGGTCCAGATAGCCAGTGCCCCGGTCCGTCTTCAGCGTGAAGACATCTGTCGCATCGCCAGGATAGGGAAATGCCAGTTCGCGGAGCTCAGCGACCGGCGTGGTCGCGAGCAGTTCCATGTCGGTAATCGCGGTGCCGGTGTCGCCGCTCACGGTGGTGGGGATGGTCAGCCCAGCGCCACCGTCGAGCAGCAGATCGAAGGTGGACGCCGTCATCCAGAGCCCGAACGCCGCCTTTCCACGCATGTAATTCCAGCAGCCGCTCCAGATCGCAAGGTTTCCAATTGAGCAGTTCTCGTGCACCGGCGGACATTCAGATTCCCTCACCTGTTCCTCGCATCGACAGTCATCGTGGTTGCGCTCGGTTGGTGGCTAGCTTGCATTGTTTGCGCCAGACGAGATGGGCATTAACCCGAATTGATCTGGCGCAATGTTGAACGTGTGCACGCCCTTCATAGTGGATTTCCACGCGAAAATGTAGGTTTGGCGATGGGCAAGCGCAGTAGGTACGCGATCATGCTGGGAACAGTCGTGGCCATCGTCGTCTTTCCATGATGCTTCTCCTTTTCCCTTCATCGGGATTTCAGAGAACCATCTCAGCGGCTGAGTTTCATTGATCCCCATCAATCTGATGCTGACGGCGCGCCGCACCAAGCCTGAAATCCCGGTTTTCGGTTTATGGGAGCGCTTCGGCATGTAGTACTTTGGATCAACCGCCGGTGTTATGAGGGACCGGCGCGCTTCCTTCCGGCCAACAATGACATGAGTTTCCAACCCAAAAAAACCGTCATGACGACAGACGCAGCCAACCAGGTCGCGTTGCCTAGGAGATCTGCTACTTTCTGAATACTTCTGCTGAACGCCACCCCCAAGCTCATGTAAGCGCCGACCCAGATTGCCTCACCCAAGGCATCCCAGACCGAAAAACGGACCCACGAATAGCGACTCATCCCCGCGAAAAGATTTACATATGGTCCGAGTGGACTGAGCAGCCAGCGGCTGAAGAATATCCCCGCATCTCCCCATCGCGTTTCAAGCTGCTCGGCCTGTTTCAGCGCTTTATCTAGCCATTGAATGCTCTGCGCCATCTTGAACAGCCGAGATGAAGCCGAGCGCCCGAGGAGATATCCGGCCTGATCCCCGGCGATGGCGCCGGAAAGGCCGGCAACGAAGAATGGCAGGAGGGTCAACTCCCCTTGCTCAGCAAAAGAGCCGATGGCCAACATGACAAGCGACGTCGGGAATGGCACCCCGAGGCAATTCACCATCAGGACGATGAACAACGCATAGACGCCCTGTTCGTCGATCAGGATGAAAAGCCACTCCGCCATTCTACTGGCCCGCAGGATTGCGACCAGGTTCGATGTCCTGATTGCGTTTAGCGGCAATCGCCTCTTCGAGAGTTCTACGGACCTCCGCGAATGACTTGCCCTGCTTCCTTGCTATTTCGCCCAATGGGCTTCGATCACGTACGCCTGCCGGAAGCCCCAACGCTGTCTGCAGCAGGATCGGGGAGACGCCATGCGAATTAGCCACATAACCGAGCGGCATCCACTCCTCTATTGGCTCGTCTTGGTGACTGGACCAGTAAATCGTCCGAACAGCTAGTCGCACCGCAAGGAAACCGGATATGCCTGCCGTTAGCGTGAAAGCGGCAAGCAGTGCTACGAAAATCTTTCGCTCCGGAAGAAATTTCATTGAGCCTTTCCCCCCTGGAGCCGACCCTGCTCACGAGCGTTGCGCGTCTCCGGTCGATTTACGAATGAGGCCGCAAGGGCGGGAGCAACTTGGCGCGGTTCCCCAACATCCGATATATCTATTTTGTCTTCATTGCGTTCATAAGCACCTCCCCTTTGGTAATCCTGCCCTTCAAGCGCTGCGGTCACCTTGATGCCGATCAATCGCGAGGCCCGGCTGCCGGCAAGCACTGAACAACCAAAGCGGGTCGCATTCAGGAGCCCCTCATCCTATGTTACCAATACTCCTGCCGCCAATGCTGGATGCCGCGCCCGCGACACTCGCCTCGACCAAAGGCGCTTCCGCCGACGAGCTGATAGACGTATCGGTGCTGCTCTCGGAAGTCACTTCTGAACTGGAAACACAGCTATCGAACGCCGACGTCCGGGTTGCCGTCGAGGTCGCCGACACGAGCCCCGCGCCCGTCGAAATAAGGGCAGACCGGGTGCTGGTGCGTCTCGTGGCGCGCAATCTGATAGAGAACGCTATCCAGCACTCCCCCAAGGGCGGCGAGGTTAGTCGCCGCGTGCGAGGCTCAGAACAGGAGCAGCACGTCGTCGTTGAAAATCTCGACCAGGGGCCTGGTCATGGAAGCGGGCTCGGGCTGTCGATCGTCCAGATGGCTCTCGACCGCCTGGGAGGTAGCCGGCATTCGAGAGAGGAAGCCGCTGGTTCGTGAAAGCCTCGTTCCCTGTCTGAGCCTTGGACTGGCTTGACATAATAACATTATATATTATTATATATCATATATCGAATTTTGAATAGGAAGCCAGTCATGCCTGTAACCAAATTGTCCGAGAAGCTTTCGATCTCGTCGCAGCCCAGCATTGATGACATCCAATCGCTTCGCCACGAAGGGTTTAGTACCATTATCAACAACCGACCGGATAACGAAGAGCCCGGACAGCCGGGAACAGAGACCGAGGCCCAAGAAGCGAAACACTGCAAGCTGTCCTATTCCTTCATCCCGGTCACCGCAGCCTCGATCACCGAGGCGGACGTACGTGCTTTTCAGCGTGCGGTAGATGAATCTGAAGGTCCCGTCCTCGCCCATTGCCAAACCGGCAAGCGCTCGCTGAACCTCTACCTGATCGGTGAGGTCCTTGACGGACGCATGACTGCCGACGAGGTCGTCGAATTCGGACGCAGCCGCGGCTTCGACACAAGCGCCTCTGCCATTTGGCTTGAGACACACGCGTCGCATCGACCGCAGGTCAAGGGCTTTTTCGACAAGCGCACCTGGAGTGTTCAGTATGTGGTTTCTGATCCAGTAACGAACAAATGCGCCATCATCGATCCGGTGCTCGATTTCGACGAGAAGGCCGGAGCGACCGCGACCATCAATGCCGACGCAATCCTCGACTACGTCCGCGACAAGGGGTTGACCGTGGAGTGGATCCTCGACACCCATCCGCATGCCGACCACTTCTCTGCGGCCCAGTATCTGAAGGAGAAGACCAATGCCCGCTCCGCCATCGGCGAGCGCGTCATGGATGTCCAGAAACTCTGGAAGGGCATCTACAATTGGCCGGAGCTTGCCACCGACGGCTCCCAATGGGACCGGCTGTTCGCCCATGGCGAGACATTCAAGGTCGGATCTATCGATGCGAAGGTCCTTTTCTCACCCGGACACACGCTCGCCTCGATTACCTATGTGGTCGGTGACGCCGCGTTCGTCCATGACACGCTGTTCATGCCCGACAGCGGCACGGCGCGCGCCGACTTCCCCGGCGGCGACGCCCGCATCCTGTGGAAGTCGATCCAGGACATCCTCGCACTCCCGGACGAGACCCGCATCTTCACCGGACATGACTACCAGCCGGACGGTCGCGCGCCTCGCTGGGAAAGCACTGTCGCCGAGCAAAGGAAGTCCAACCCGCATATTGCCGGAGTGACCGAAGAGCAGTTCGTGGCGCTGCGGACGAAGCGCGACAAGACGCTGCCGATGCCGAAGCTCATTTTGCATGCGCTTCAGGTGAACATCCGGGGCGGGCGTCTGCCGGAGCCGGAGGCCAACGGTAAGCGCTACCTCAAGTTCCCGCTCGATGCATTGCAGGGAGCGGCATGGGAATGAGCACCAATACTAAGACGACGATGAAGGCGGAGCTCTCCCCCTCCGAGATGGCCGGCCGGGCCGGAGAGGTCGCCAATCTCCTGAAGACGTTGTCCCACCAGGCGCGTCTGATGATCGTCTGCACGCTGGTCGAAGGCGAGTTTTCGGTCAGCGAACTCGAGGAAAAGCTCGACATCCATCAGCCGCATCTTTCCCAGCATCTGACGGTGCTGCGGAGCTCCGGAACTGTCGAAACACGGCGGGAGGGAAAGCAGATCTTCTACCGGCTAGCCGAAGAGAAGGCCGCACAACTGGTCTCCGCCCTCTATGACATCTTCTGCGTAAAGGGAGAGACATGAACATCTATCTCCAGTCTCTGGCCGGCGGCATGCTGATCGGCGTATCCGCGGTCATGCTCCTGCTTCTGAACGGCCGGATCGCCGGGATCAGCGGGATTGTCGGGCGTCTGGCCCAAGGCGTCGAACTGACCACCAATCTCGCCTTCGTGCTGGGACTGCTGCTTGGTCCGCTGGTGTACCTGCTTGCATTCGACGGATGGCCGACCGTCGAGATCGCAGCGGGCTGGCCGCTGATCATCGTCGCCGGACTGCTGGTCGGCTTCGGTTCTCGCATGGGCTCCGGATGCACCAGCGGCCACGGCGTGCTCGGGCTTGCCCGCCTCTCTCCACGATCCATGGTGGCCGTCGCCACCTTCCTGTCGGCCGGCGTGGTCGCAGTCACCGTTCTACGAGGTCTCGGACTATGAACAGAAACATCTATCAGTTCGGCGCCGCGCTCTTGTCCGGCATCGTCTTCGGCTTCGGCCTGTCGCTCTCGGGCATGCTCAATCCGGTTCGCGTCCAGGGCTTCCTCGACGTCTTCGGCAACTGGGATCCAAGTCTTGCCTTCGTTCTTGGCGGCGCCGTCGCCGTCGCCTTCATCGGCGTACAGGTGATGAAGAAGATGCGCCATCCCGCCTTCGACGACAGCTTCCATGTTCCCACGAGCCGGAGGATCGACGGGCCGCTGGTCACCGGCTCGGCCCTCTTCGGCCTCGGCTGGGGAATAGGCGGCTTTTGTCCCGGCCCTGCCGTCGCTTCTCTGTCGGTTGGAATTCCACAGACGTTGCTGTTCGTGGTCGCCATGCTCATCGGTATGACACTTTACGACCAGGTCTGGAGCAGAAAGACATGAGTCCTTCCGTTCTGTCGGCCGTCGGTTCCGGCGGGATCGTCGGCTTCATGCTGGGCCTGCTCGGCGGCGGCGGCTCGATCCTGGCGACCCCGCTCCTCCTCTACGTCGTCGGCGTCGCTCAACCTCATATCGCGATCGGAACCGGCGCGCTTGCGGTCTCGGTCAACGCCTTCGCCAACTTCGCAGGCCATGCGATCAAGGGCCATGTCTGGTGGCGCTGTGCAGCCGTGTTTTCCGCACTTGGCGTCATCGGCGCTCTTGCCGGCTCCAGCCTCGGAAAGGCGATGGATGGAGACCGGCTGATCTTCCTGTTCGGCATTCTGATGGTCGTCGTCGGCGCCCTGATGCTCAAGCCGAGGAAGCCGACCTCCGTCGAAAACCGGCCGGTCGACCTCAGGATGTGCCTGGTCACCGCAGCGGTCGCATTAGCCGCCGGCGCGGCTTCCGGCTTCTTCGGGATCGGCGGCGGCTCCCTGATCGTGCCAGGCCTAATGCTGGCGACCGGCATGCCGATGATCAACGCGATCGGCACGTCGCTCCTGTCAGTCGGCGCGTTCGGGCTGGCGACTGCGCTGAACTACGCCGCCTCCGGCCTCGTGGACTGGTGGCTTGCTGCCGAGTTTATCGGTGGAGGCGTCGCAGGCGGCATCCTCGGCATGATGCTGGCCACACGGCTCAGCGCTTACAAGAACATCCTCAACCGTCTCTTCGCGGCGCTTATCTTCGTTGTCGCGGGCTACATCTTCTACCGTAGCTGGGGGGCGACGACGGCTTGATGTCAACCCCGCCCGGCGCCTCGGGACGTGACATACCGACGCGCGACGCAGGGTGTGGTTGGCCTGGACAGATATCTCCCTACGTTGGGGTTCGACAGGCCGATCCATTCAGTCACGATGCCGCGCCGGAACCGGGGCGGCGGCACTAAGTTCGAGGGTCTTCAACAATGGAGTCGTCATGACCTTCCTCGGTTTCGATGCGGAGATGCTGGCGCGAATGCAGTTCGCGTTCACCGTCTCGTTCCACTTCCTGTTTCCCGCCTTTTCGATCGGGACGGCAAGCTACCTCGCCGTCCTGAACGCGCTCTGGCTCTGGAAGCGCGACGAAGCCTATCTCAAGCTCTTCGAATACTGGAAGACGATCTTCGCAGTGACCTTCGCCATGGGCGTCGTATCGGGGATTGTGATGAGCTACCAGTTCGGCACCAACTGGTCCGCCTTCTCGGACAAGGCGGGCCCGGTCATCGGACCGCTGATGGGCTACGAGGTCCTTACCGCCTTCTTCCTTGAGGCGGGCTTCCTCGGCATCGCCCTGTTCGGCCGCAAACGCGTCGGAGACACGGCCCACATGGTGGCTGTCGCCATGGTCGCGATAGGAACGCTGATCTCGGCGACGTGGATCACGGCGGCCAATAGCTGGATGCATACGCCGGCTGGATTCGGAGTCGACGCCAATGACGTCTTCGTTCCTCAGGACTGGTGGAAGATCATCTTCAACCCGTCCTTCCCATATAGGATGACCCATACCGTGATGGCGGCTTTCCTGACCACCGCCTTCGCAGTGGGCGCAGTCGGCGCCTTGCATCTGCTGAAGGACCGGACGAACCGCCAGGCCCGGATCATGTTCTCGATGGCGATGTGGATGGCGGCAATCGTTACTCCGATACAGATCTTCGTCGGCGACCTGCATGGCCTGAACACGCTCGAACATCAGCCTGCGAAGATCGCAGCCATGGAAGGACATTACGAGACGCACAAGAACGGCGCTCCTCTCGTCCTGTTCGGCATTCCGGACGACGAGGCGGAGACAACCCGCTACGCGGTCGAGGTGCCGAAGCTCGGCTCGCTGATCCTAACGCATGAGCTAAACGGCGAGATCAAGGGTCTGAAGGAATGGCCCCGCGACCAGCGTCCTCCGGCGCTCATGCCGTTCATCACCTTCCGGATCATGGTAGGCCTCGGCTTTCTGATGCTCGGCGTCGGGCTTTGGTCTCTTTGGGCGCGCTGGAAGGGAACCCTTTATGACACGCCGTGGCTCCACCGTGTCGCGGTGGCAATGGGAGGTTCCGGCTTCGTAGCGGTGCTTGCCGGCTGGTACACGACCGAGGTCGGCCGTCAGCCCTGGACGGTGTACGGGCACCTTCGGACCGCCGAGAGTCTTTCGCCGGTCTCCGCTCCCGCAGTCGGGACCTCGCTGCTCATCTTCATCGCCGTCTACTTCGTGGTCTTCGGTGTGGGCGTCTATTATCTGCTGAAGCTCATGCGGCGGTCGCCGACCCCTCTGGATGCGGATCAAGAACTGGATGCTGGTCCGATCCGGACGGCGGGCATTATGCCAGGTGCTGCACAGGATCATCCGATTGGAGGACGACATGGACATTGATCTTTCCTTCGTCTGGGCAGGGATCATCGCCTTCGCGGTCCTCGCCTATGTCGTGCTGGACGGCTTCGACCTCGGAATCGGCATCGTCTTCCCGTTCTTCCGCCAGAGGCGCGACCGCGATGTGATGACGAACTCGATCGCTCCCGTCTGGGATGGCAACGAGACGTGGCTGGTGCTCGGCGGCGGCGGCCTCATGGCCGTGTTCCCGCTGGCCTACGCGATCATCATGCCGGCGCTTTACATGCCGATCATCCTGATGCTGGTCAGCCTGATCTTCCGGGGCGTCGCCTTCGAGTTCCGGTGGCGCACGCACCACGAGTCGCACCTTTGGGACTTCGGCTTCTGGATCGGATCATCGGTCGCGGCTCTGATGCAGGGGATTGCTCTTGGAGCTCTCGTACAGGGTATTACCGTCGAGGGAAGGCAGTATGCTGGCGGCTGGTGGGACTGGCTCACCCCCTTCTCGATCATGACCGGCGTTGCGGTTCTCATCGGCTATGCGCTGCTCGGGGTGACGTGGCTTAATCTAAAGACGTCCGGAGAGATCCAGGCCCGGTCTGCAAAGCTCGCGCGTCCACTGAGTCTCGGTCTCCTGGCGCTGATCGGCGCGGTGTCGCTCTGGACGCCGTTCATCAACGAGATATACTTCGAACGATGGTTCGGCTGGCCGACCGCCTTCTTCTCTTCCCTCGTGCCGCTGATGCTTGCGCTTTGCGCGTTTTTGCTCTGGCACGGCCTCACTCACGGCAAGCATCTGCAGCCCTTCCTGTCGGCGCTCGGCCTGTTCGTGCTGAGCTTCGTCGGCCTGGGGATCAGCTTCTATCCGTACATGATTCCCGGCGTGCTCACGATCAGGGACGCCGCCGCTCCGGCGAGTTCGCTGAAGTTCCTGCTCGTGGGAGCCGTCGTGCTCGTCCCCATGATCCTTGCCTACACTGCCTACGCCTATTGGGTCTTCCGCGGCAAGATCGACCCGCAAGAGGGATACCACTGATGGGCGAGGCTCTTCGAAAGACGGCGTGGTTTATCGGGCTGTGGCTGGCCGGCGTCGGAACCGTCGCCGCCGTAGGTCTGGTGGTTAGAGCATTTCTGGCTTGAGCATGTTGTTCGCAGCGCACCTGCGAATTCAGCGCGTTTTTTGACGTCCGCGAGATCGAGCAAGCACGAGGCTGCGGCCATTCGACTGGCCCCGATTTTCGGAGCTGATTTACGTGTACCATTTGTCTTGATGTAGGGCCTCACCGTCAGCGGTTAGAAGCTCCTCTCAAAACGAACATCCCCGCCGGCTCGAGGTGGCGAACCCGACCGGACCATTGCCGGGTTCGCCTCTCCATCAGGTGGCCATCTTCTCGCAGCTATCCGCACACTTCCTGCAGGCGTCGACGCAGCTCTGCATGTCGCCGATACGTTCGCAGTCGTCAGCGCACTGGCGGCAGATCTCCGCACATTCCTGGCAGGTGTGCCTGTGGTGTTCGGTGCCGATCAGCATTAGGTGGGCGGACGTCCTGCACATCTCCGCGCAGGCCATCATAAGCTTGAAATGGGAGGGTTCGGTGTGCTTCCCGCCCATCTCGAGGCAGTGCCCCATCACCATCGAGAGGCACTCGCGATAGCACACGAGGCAGTTGTCGATGCATTCCTTCATCTCGGTAGACATGTGGTGCATCACTTCGCCTCCTTCTCGACCCAGGCAGTCAGTTCCTTGATCTCCTTGGTTTGGTCGTCGATGATCTTCTGGGCCTGCGCCTTCGTCTCGGCGTTCTTGCCGTACTTAAGCTCAACCTGCGCCATGCTGATCGCTCCCATGTGGTGGGCGATCATTCCGCAGGCGAAGGACACGTCCGGATCCTTCTTCATCATGCCCTGCACCATGTTCATGTTCATGGCTTTCATGCCGTCCATCGATTCCTTTTGGAATTCGGCCATGCCAGACATCTCGTGGCCCTGCATGGACATGTCGCCGCCCGACGACATTTCTGACTTGCACTTGGACGGATAGGCCGTCTGGGCCGACGCCGGACCGGCCGTTGCGATTGCAGCCGGGGAAAGAAGCGCACTTGCGATTGCGATCTTGATTACGTTGTTCATGTTGAACTCCCGTTTCGTAAGAATGTCTTCATGGTCACGTAGCAAGAGGTCGTGGAGGCGGATCGATAGAGGTCACCAGCAGCAGGGGCTGCTCGACCTTTACATGGGAATGAGGCCTGTCCTGAATCGCCGAGGGTAGCCGCGGCGAAGGAAGGTGCGGCAGCATCGGACAGCAGTGCATGCTGCCGCAGCAGCCCGCTTGGACATCCGTATCGTCATGATGGTCGACCGAACCGTCATCATGAGCCGTCTGGCAATGATGCGGAGATGCGGCAGCCGGCACCACGGCGGACAAGTTCATCAGCACCACCGCGACGGCGAAGGCGCATAGGACGGACCGTAGGCCAGGCTTGAGATTCATCCGGCACTCCCGAGGTTGCTGCGCGAACATCGCAGGAGGAAGAAAGTTCCAGCTTTCGAGCGTATGTGGAATGGGAAACGTGGGCGACTCCGGCTCGCAGAATTATAAGTCGGCGACAACCTATAGATCAGCGTCGGAGCCGAAGGTGCGGATGATCACGATCACGAACCAGCCCGTCGGCACCCACAAACCTGTCTGACGCTTTGGAAAGTCGTCAGCGGCCACCGCCGCTGGAGGCAATGCTGTAAGCAGTGCGAAACCGGAAGAAGTTTAACTGACATATTGTCCTGGTCCTTTATTTATTTGTTTGTTTGTTTGTTTGTTTGTTTGTTTGAGAATGCGAGGCCCAACAGGACACCTTCTATCAACGAAAATCGCCAACACCGTTGTTTTCCACCCGCACTGTATCTACAACCTCGAGAATGGCGGCAATGACCACATCGGGCCGAGTGAACTGGATATAGTGTCCGGAATCAGCCACCAGCTGATGACGGCTGCGCGTTGACCAGGAAGCCTCGTCGTCATGCAGCTTCCTCC
>Ga0268290_100016_pt1 | contig 296502 bp, 298 predicted proteins | sample MetspRMADM_FD_191346 | JGI IMG/M metagenome (GOLD analysis project Ga0268290, IMG submission 191346) | Soil microbial communities from San-Diego area, Southern California, United States - Methylocaldum sp. RMAD-M | ecosystem: Environmental > Terrestrial > Soil > Desert | place: USA: California... | reverse complement strand
CTTCGGTCAGAACAAACTAGCAATGAAAATTGTCCCACACCCGAAGGGGTCGTAAAAAGTGGGACAAAAAGGGAGAAAAAGCCAAGCAAAAACAATGCTTGAAAAATGGAATGGTGCCCAGAAGAGGACTCGAACCTCCACACCCTTTCGGGTACCAGCACCTGAAGCTGGCGCGTCTACCAATTCCGCCATCTGGGCGACGGAGAGCCATGTACGGGCGTGGCTCTTCGCTGTCAACTGGCTTTTTGAAGTTTCCATGTCAGTCATGGAAAAACCTTCGCCGACGACCGATAAGACCGTCAGGCCCCGCCGCCTTCCTCCGCTGTACGATCCAGATGACCAAGGTCGCGATCGGGATCGATGACATCGCGAATACGCTGCTTCAACTCCTTCGGACCGGGGAACCCGCCATCGCGCTTGCGCTCCCAGATCAATTCATCATCGATCCGGATTTCGAAATTGCCGCCAGTTCCCGGAATAAGCGCCACCTCGCCGAGCGAGTCGGTAAAGGTCTGCAGGAGTTCCTGTGCCATCCACCCGGCCCGCAATAGCCAGTTGCATTGCGTGCAGTACAGAATGGTAATGCGCGGTTTTTTCATTGGATTCACCTTTCATGGCTTTTCAAATCAATCTCACAATATTGTCACCTATAAAAGTCAAGTTTTGAACGCGGACATCTCGACACGGACTGCTCCTCCGTCAATTTGTGGCGCGACGCATCATGTCCCATAACCAATCAAAGAGGTCCTCCCATGGCTCTCCAGTCCACGACACGCTCACGCCTTATCATTCCGGCACTTTCCCCTGTCTATACCTCCGCCCACGAGATCGTTGAAACCCTGTTGCGGGTGACCGCGGGTGTGCTGCTTGTTACGCACGGATTCGGAAAGATCACCAATCCGTTCGGCGCCGTCGGCATGGTGGAAAGCCTCGGCTTCTATCCAGGCGTCTTCTGGTCGCCGCTTCTGGCGGCGACCGAGTTCTTCGGCGGAATATTCATCGCCATCGGCCTCTTCACCCGCCCAGCATCCTTTGCGGCGATGATCGTGCTGCTGGTCACGGTCTACTTCCATGGAATCGTCCGTGCCGAGGGTCTTGCTGGCGCAGAAAAATCCATCCTCTGGGCCGCGATCTTCCTGTTCTTTGCGCTCCGCGGCGGCAACCGCCATTCCGTCGACGCCAGACTCAGCCGCACGTTCTGATCGCTCGACCAGGCTGAGCGGACTCCGCTCAGCTTTTCCCTTCCAGCGCCAGCCGCACCACGGTGCCGAGATCCGCGTCGCTATGGCCGAGCGCGGCCGCTTGCCTGAAACTTACACAAGCCGCTTCGATCACCGGTATTGCGACGCCGAGACGACCGGCAACGTCAAAGACCACATCCATATCCTTTAGCACGCCCGAGACGGGAAAGCCGACAGCTTCCGTCTGACCGAGGATGACCGGCAGCCTCGATTTCATCGCCGGGCTGGCTGCAGGGCTGCCGGACAGGATCTCGATCATCTTTTCGGCCGAAAGGCCGGCTTTGCCGCCGAGCTGGATCGCTTCCTTCATGGTCTGCCAGAGTCCCATCAACATCATGTTGTTGACGAGCTTTGCCGAAGCGCCGTCACCCAGCATGCCGACATGTAGGACCCTGTTCGACAAAACCTCGGCGATCGGCTGAAAGCGCCGAAAATCCTCATCCGCACCGCCGATATAGAAGCCGGCCGTCCCAGCAAGCAATGTCTCCGGCCCGCCGGCAATCGGCGCGTCCAGAAGCGCCGCTTGCTTTTGTTCCATCATCGCCTGATGGGTGCGCAGCACCTCGGGACTGACTGTACTCGTATCAACGATCAGTTTCCGGGCGGGACCGGCAGATGCAATCTCGTCGAGCACGGCATGCACGGCTGCCTCGTTGAGGAGGGCGAGAATGATGATGTCCGAGGCAGCCGACAGGCGGGCCAAGTCGCCTGCCGCAGCAATTCCAAGCGCGGAAGCCTTTTGTTGCGAAAGGCCGCTGCGGCTCCAGCCGGTTACGGAGAAGCCCTGCTTCGCAAGCCGCTCTGCCATGGCGCTGCCCATACGTCCCAAGCCGACGATCCCGATCCGCTCCTTTGACATCCTTTTATCCTCGTTGAATGCGGTCTTGAGGGAGTTAAAGCAGAACCGACCGTTTGCGTCTTCCTCATTTTCGTTTGCAGGCTAAGGGCACGATAATTCATGATAGGCTCACCGTGTTTCAGGGAGCAAAAGCCATATGGACGAGATCTTTGAGGGCAGTTGTTTCTGCGGCAGGATCCACTACCGCATGCGCGGACGGCCGATGGTCATCCATTGCTGCCACTGTACCGATTGCCAGCAACAGACCGGGGGCGCCTTTGCCATCAACGCGCTGATCGAGGCCGAGCGCGTCGTTATCGTTAAGGGTGAGCCGGTTGCCGTCACGATGTCGACAGACAGCGGTCATCCGCATGATATCTACCGGTGTCCTGAATGCCAGACGGCGCTCTGGAGCGATTACGGCCGTCGTCGATGGATGTTTTTCATTCGTGTTTCGACTCTGGACCGGCGAGCGGAATTCAAGCCCGACGTCCATATCTTCACCCGTTCGAAAGTGCCTTGGGTAAGGCTACCGGACGATGCTGACGTCTTCGAGGAATATTACAGTACCAAAGCGCTTTGGCCGCCGGAAAGCCTTGCACGGCGTGAGGCTGCGCGGCTCAAGGCCAGCGCAGAGCAATGAAAGGCTCCCGCTATTCCTCGGGAGCCTTTGCATGCGACGTGCAGGTTATTCAATGGGCGCGGGGATCGGCACGCCCATCGCCACTGGAGCGCCGATAGGGTTTCGCTTCCTCGACGATGCGTTCTTTGGCGACATCGTGAATGTCGGAGGCAACTGCCGCTGCCTTTTCATAGACGTCGGACGCCACCTCTTCAGCCTTGTCACGAACATCGGATGCCTTGGCGGCTATTTGTTCACGCATATCGTCGGACATTTCTCCCATCATTTCATCTTCTCGACGCGTGTTGGGTAGAGCCGCACCGATTGCCGCACCAAGCGCAAATGCCAAGGCGCCTCCAATCAACGGTTGATCCCTGAAGTGGTTCAGGATGGCGCTGTTCATATCAGAGGCTTGATCTCTTAGCGCGTCGGTTCTCGACATCGTGCCGTCCCGGACGGACCGGAAGCTCGCGGCCACGGAACCACTCGCCTGGGATGCAGTCGCACCCATGCGACGCCACGACTTGGCCACCCACCCGGATGCCTCGTCAAAGAGCCTGCCGGTTTCGTCGCGTATGTCATGGATCTGTTGGCCGGCGGCGTCGGCAAAACCGCGATAGGTCCGGCCCGCGTCATCCATGAAGTGTCCTGCTCGCCGGCCGGTTTCATCCGTCAGGGCCTTGAACCGGCTGCCGCTTTCGTCGGCAAAATGGCTGTAGCGATATTCCCCATCGATCTGCACCGGGCCGGTGCGGCGGACGGGTCCTTGGACCGGCGCGAGAGGATAGTTCTCTTCCTCGTAATCAGACTGATCCGTCTGTGCGGTTCTTGAACCTGCCGGGTTTGCCATCAGCCAGGCCATGCCGACGCCCATCAAGGCGACGGGAATAGGATTGGTCTTCACGGCATTGCCAAGATTGGCGACATATTCGCCGCCACCGCTCGACTTCGCCCAGCCCAGCGCTTCATCAAGCAACTGTCCTGGAGACATTTTGGCCTGAATGGCGTTCATCCGTTCTTCGATACGGCGGCGATCCTCATTGATCTCCCGTTCGAGCGCTTCGGCCTTGGCGTTATCAGAAATGTGAACCATCACACACGCTCCTTGATCATCTGGGCGTCCCGGCGAAGCGAGGACGAGGTACGATCCAGTTTGAGATTTTCGCCACGCAGGGTGGCAAGGCCTTTGGAAATCATCATCCATGCCGCAAGTGCGACAAGCACTCCGACAATGACGGAGGACAGCGCATCGGCGCCGGGTTCAGCCATTCCGCGGGAAACGAAAAATGCGGTTAGCCCCCTAACGAGGGCGGCCAGGAGGACGCCGACTGCGGCGATGGCGAAAATCACGCCGGCCGCGAATGCCTCTACGCCGGTCAGCGCGGACGACATCTTTGCCGAAGCTTCCGTCTTGGCCAGAGTAATTTCCTTGCGGAACAGGCCGGTGATATCGGTCACCAGGTCCCGTACCAGTTCCGGAAGGGGGCGATTGTCGAAGCTGTTAGCCATTGTGGGTGCCTCCTGTCTGATAACCCGTACCAAAATTTGTGCCCGTCCCGGTGGTGGCGGGAGAGGTGAGCGCGGATTGCGATCTGGTGACGCTCGCCTCATCGCTGCGTGAGGTCTTCGGCTGTGCGTGGCGATCTGCGGATGCAGTCAGAAAGCGGCTAGCGGCAAAACCGGCAAGCGCTGCGATCCCGAGGAAAGCTGCCGGGTTCCGGCGACCGAATTCCTCCGCCATTCCAGCGATCTCACCGATATCCTTGCCTTTGATATCATCTGCAAAGCGCTGCACGCTTGAGCCAATCTGCTTTGCGTAACGCCCGACAGCCGCTTGGTCACCTTGCTGCAGTTCGTCGCCAACCTTGCCGATGGCCGCGGCGATGCCACCGACCCGCTCAGCGGCAAAGTCCTTTTGACCGGCTGCTGCTTGCTTTGCCTTTTCAGTTGCATGGCTGATTTCAACGCGGGCAGCTGACTTGGCCCCACGCAAATCCTCCCTGGCCTTGTCCACTATTCCGGCCCCGGCGCCCTGCCGAGATTCCATCCCGGGTCCGGAGCCCTGGCCGGATTGCGGGGTCGGAATATCCCTGGCCGGATTGCCGGCGTCCGCATACGGAGATTCGGGTTGAGGACCTTTTGTGAGATTAAGGTCACGTTCTGTCATTGGTCTCTCCCAGTGTTCTAAGACAGGATCGGCGGGATACCGTCTGTGCGATGTCTACCCAACCACGCGGTTAGGAAGTTGTTCCCACCGGGCCTGACAAGCCTCTGCAGCCTTCGGTGTTTCCCCAAGCGGGAATAAGAGAGAACTCAAGGGGCGATAATTAAGATTGCATTCAGTGTTTTCCGGTAATTTTCCGTTAGGTATTCCGTCGGCAGACGGGATGAGACTCCGGTTTATGTTGCGTACGGGTTGTCATGCGTCTATCGGTCTTGCCACTTCTCATCGCTGGCTTCGCACTTGCTGGCTGCACGTCCAGCTCAGGCTCGGAAAGCGCCGCTTCGGGCGTCGCCGCCAAGGAAACAACGGGCTCGGTCGTCCGACCGGCAGCGCCGGTGCCATCGGTCGGCGTCGGCAAGACCTCTCGAGTCGGCTCTCAGGCGCCACAAGCGGAGACGCTTGCGTGGTCTACCCCGGCACCCGGACCGCAGGCCTTCGTCCGCGAAACCACGGTCGGGATGCCGCTTCCCACGGAACGACCCGTTGCCACGCTGATGCCTGAAGGCCCCGCGGTCGAACCGGCGCCGGGCCGCGGACGCATGCAGATCTACAGCCGCCGCTTTCGCGATGCCAAACCGATCAACTTCGGACGCGTCTCGCCGAAGGATTACGCCGTTCACGGCGTCGACGTATCGCGCTGGCAGGGCGATATCGACTGGACGAAACTCCGCATGCAAGGGGCGAATTTCGCCTATATCAAAGCGACCGATGGCGGCGACCATCTTGATCCGATGTTCAGGACGAATTGGCGCCGTGCCAAGGAAGCCGGCCTGAAACGCGGCGCCTACCACTTCTTCTACTGGTGCCGCACGGCGGGCGAGCAGGCGGAGTGGTTCATCCGCAACGTGCCGAGGGATCCGGACGCGCTGCCGCCGGTCATCGACGTGGAGTGGAACGGTGAATCCCGCTGCAAGCAACGTCTTGCACGAAAGCGCGTGCTGGAAAAGATGCAGGTCTTCATGGACATGCTCGAACGTCACTACGGCCAGCGCCCGATCATCTACACGGCACCCGATTTCTACGAGGACAACCTCACGGGCGAATTCCTGAACTACCCCTTCTGGCTGCGCGCCGTCGCCCAGCATCCCTCCAAGGTCTATCCGGGCCGCAAATGGGTCTTCTGGCAGTATTCCGGTTCGGGCCTGTCGCACGGCGTCGACGGCAAGATCGACCTCAATGTCTTCCATGGCAGCGTAGAGCAGTGGCACAACTGGATCTCGCCGAGAACCGCGATGGCACAAAACTAAAAGGGCGGGATCTTTCCCGCCCCCGATCTCCTTCAGGTCAAGTCAAAGCCGCGCTTCGAGGATCAGGTTGAACGGCGTTGCCATGGCCCGCCGGAAGTGGGTGAAACCCGCCTTGTAGAACAGATCCCGCAATCGCGCCTCGCCGGCCTGTGCCCCCAGCACGGTGCGGCCGCCGTCGGAAATGGCATGCGCACAGCAGATGGTTGTCGAGGCCGCGTAATAAAGGCGCGCGACGGGCGAAATATTGTCCTCCACGCGATCATTGGCAAAGGGCTCCACCAGCATGACGGTGCCGCCAGGGGCGAGCATTCGTGCAGCGTGTTTTGCAGCAGCGAGCGGGTCGCCCATGTCATGGAGGCAATCGAAGAAGCAGATCAGGTCATAACCTGCCCCAGGATAGTCTTCCGCACGCGCCTGTTCGAACGTCGCCCTGTCTGCGACGCCCGCATCGGCTGCAATCTTCCTCGCCTCGAGAACGGATTTATGGTGCGTATCAAAACCCCGGAAGCGCGATGCCGGGAAGGCTTCTGCCATCATGACCGTGGAATGGCCGTAGCCGCAACCGACATCGGCAACAGACGCCCCGGCCGTCAGTTTTTCGATGATGCCATCAAGCGAAGGCAGCCATTCAGGGACAAGGCTGGCCTTGTAGGCGTTCCGGTAGAATGAGGCGACGCCGCAGTAGAGACGGCCGTCGTGGTCTCCCCAGGGGATTCCGGATCCTGTCCGGAAGGCTTCAAGCGCCTTGTCCTCGTCCGCCCACATGGAGGCCGGCACGGCCCAGGCGCCTGCGACAAAGACCGGGCTGTCGTCGTTCGCCAGTACCAGCGCCTGTTCCGGCGTGAGTTCGAAACGATCGGTGGCGGCGTGGTAGGCGAGATAGCCGCCTGCGACCTGCGAGTTCAGCCACTCGCGCACATAGCGTTCCGCACAGGTCGTGCGGCTTGCAAGCTCCCGCGAAGTCAGCGGACCTGCACCTGCCATTGCCTTGTAAAGGCCGAGGCGGTTGCCGATGCTGATCATCACGCCTCCATAACCGGCGGAAAGATCCCCGATGGCACGGGAAACGATTGCGTCCAGCTTTGCCGGATCTATCGCAGTGCTCGTAACATAATCCATATTGCTATCTCCTTTTCATTCATCTGTTGTGATGATGACTGGAAGATCGCAGGTCAGGGGCTCGACCGGCAGAGCGGGAAACACCAAAATCGGGTCGTTTGGGCCATCTGCATGCAGCGGCACGAATCGATATGGGAGAAGGGTCATGTCGCGTGAAGCGACCGGAACGGATGTCAGGCCGATACACGTGAGCCTTGTGGCTATTCCCGACGCGGTGGTCTCGACGCTCAGCGGTGTGTTCGACGTTATGAACGCCTTTTCCGTTTTCCCGCCTCCGGGACCTGCAAGATCGCAACCTTTCGAAGTACAGATCGTCGGGCTTGAGGCGGGTCCGTTACCGCTGGCAAGTCGGGTGCCGATTACCGTGCAGCGAAGTATTGGAGAAATTGAAACCACCGAGATCATCATTGTTCCCTCCATATTGCTCGCAGCAGATGGCTGGCAGAAAGGTCGATATCCGCAGCTGGTTGCCTGGATACGCAGCATGCACGACAAGGGCGCCCTCCTGTGCTCGGCATGTTCCGGCATCTTCCTGCTGGCAGAAACAGGTCTGTTCGACGGCGCCGACGCCACCGTGCATTTCGGCTACGCCGATACCTTTGCGAAGACCTTTCCTAAGGTTCGCATCCATCCTGAACGGGTGCTGGTTGTCTCAGGCGACCGCGAGAATCTCGTTACGTCCGGCGCGTCGATGACATGGCACGACCTCGTTCTTTATCTGATTGCTCGTCATGCCGGAGCCGCAGCGGCGCAGGCTATTGCCCGCAGTTTTGCGCTTCAATGGCATCAGGATGGGCTTGCGCCCTACATCGTGTTCGAAGGGCGCAGGGACCACGGCGACACGGCCGTCAGATCGGCGCAGGATTGGATTGCTGCGCATTTCTCGGTTGCCAATCCGCTCGAAGAAATGATCCGCCATTCCGGGCTGACCGAGCGCACCTTCAAACGGCGCTTCACCAGTGCTTTAGGCATCAGCCCGCTCAGTTATGTTCAACGGCTGCGGATCGAGGAGGCCAAGCGCCGGCTGGAGCGTACGGATATGTCGGTCGACGAGATCAGCTGGCAGGTCGGATACGAAGAACCCGCCTTCTTCCGCCGCCTTTTCAAACGGGTGACCGGCCTTGCTCCGGCAGCTTACCGGAGGCGTTTTTCCATTCCTGATTTTGCCCGTTCAAGCCAGCGCTCCCGTTGAGCGACCATCTCCGATTGAAAGTTCCGGGAACAAATCGCGCGCCGAGGCATTGAAAGCCAGGCAGAAGGAGGAAGCATCATGACTTATGATCCCAATGACAGATTGAATGAACCTCGCACAACCCCCGGGGTGAACAACAATATGGAAGTTCGCCGCAGCTCCTCGTGGGTGCCGTGGGTAGCCGTGCTCGCCGTCATTCTTGTCGGCGCCTTCGTTTGGTCGCAGATGGGCAGTTCGCCCACCGATCCCCAAACCACCTCTTCAACCACGCCGCCGGCCGCCGACAACGCCTCTCCGGCCCCGGCTCCTGCAACTCCGGCTCCGCCGGCTGCCAATCCTGCTCCAGCAACACCGCCTGCCGGTGGTACTGGCGGGACCGGTACGCAGCCTTAAGCCTTCCGTTCTTCCGTGAACGAACTGAAGCCGCCCGACTTTGCCTCGGGCGGCTTCTTTTTTATGCTCTGCGCCCCCGCAGCAGCGTCCGAGCGGATGTTTGTGGCTCCGCAATCCGATCCGCTTCGAGCGAGGCAAATATCCAATCGATGAAGACGCGCACGATGGGCGTGGCACGCACTGCAGGACGGCAAGCGACATAGAAGGAATCGTTTGCTGCCACGCTCAAGTCGAAAGGAACCACGAGTTCGCCGCGGGCGATCAGATTGCTGGCGGTGATCGTGTCGCCAAGTGCAATGCCCTGTCCATGCAACGCGGCTTCCGTGGAGAAGCGGGCGTCTCCCATAAAATGCTGCTGCCGACGCGGCAGCTCGATGGCGTCCGCGGCCGAAAGCCAAGTATTCCACTCACGGCCATCCGCATCGCCGTGCAGCAAGACGTGGTCTTCGAGATCACGCATGGAGCGCAGCGGCCGGCTGTTCAGGAGCGTCGGGCTGGCGACTGGGAACAGTTGCAAATTGCTCCAGAGCCGTGTCCACGCGTCCGGCCAATTGCCGTCCCCATAGAGAATACAGACGTCCACGTCAGGTGAATGAAGCTGCGCCGGGTCATTGGAGGCGAAGATCTTCAGCCTGACGCCCGGAAATTGCTCCGTGAAGGTGTTGAGCCGCGGAACGATCCAGAAGGACAGGAGCGCCGGAACGCAGGTGATCGACAGCTCACCGCTTGTCGCAGGGCGCTTCATTTGCGCGGTGGCGGCAGCAATCTCGCCGAAGGCTTGAGTGACGGCGGGAAGCAGTAATGCGCCCTCAGATGTGAGTTTGAGCCGCTTGCCGCCGCGCTCGAACAAGGAAACGTTCAGCGACTCCTCCAGCGCTTTAATCTGGTGGCTGACCGCCCCATGAGTAACGTTTAACTCACGCGCCGCTGCCGAGACCGACCCGCTGCGGGCCGTCGCCTCGAAAGCGCGCAACGGATTGAGGGGCGGCAGCCGGCCGGTCATTTTGATCCTTATTGTGAGTTTTTCTCACACAAACCCCTAGAACAATCTCAATTGCTTTTCCAGTCTCTCCTGATTGATAATGATGAAAACGAGGGCGATTGCCCCGTGGGAACAAAAATTAGGCTGCGTCCCCCGACGCGGCAGAAAAAAGGCGAGGCATGCATGGCTTTCGACGGCAAGAAGCTCGATGAATTGCGAGCCAAATATCTCAACAGCCACGGCGGCGAGATCTTCGATGCAAAATTCAGGAAGGTCGGCGAGAAGATCTTCAACAAGGCGGGTACGCGCGTTGCTCCCTATGCCGGAATACCGACGCTGCTTGACGCTCCCTACCTGCCGGTTGATGCACAAAACCCGGATTTCGGTGATCTGCAGGTGGCCATGATCGGGATGCCGATGGACCTCGGCGTCACCAACCGGCCAGGCTCACGCTTCGGGCCGCGGGCGTTACGCACGATCGAGCGGGTCGGCCCCTATAACCACGTCCTGGAATGCGCACCGGCGCATGAACTGAAGGTCGCCGATATCGGCGACGTGCCTTTCCGCAGCCGCTACCGGTTGGAAATGAGCCACGACGACATCGAGAAGCGGATCAATCAGATTGTTGATGCCGGCGTGCTGCCGCTGTCGGTCGGCGGCGATCACTCGATCACTCATCCGATCTTGAAGGCCGTCGGCAAGAGGGCTCCGGTCGGGCTCATCCATATCGATGCCCATTGCGATACGAGCGGCCTCTTCGACGAGACGAAGTTCCACCACGGCGGTCCCTTCCGCAACGCCGTACTGGATGGCGTACTTGACCCGACGCGCACGATCCAGATCGGTATCCGCGGGGCGGCCGAATATCTGTGGGAATTCTCCTATGAGTCCGGCATGACAGTGATCCACGCGGAAGAAGTGACCGGCCTCGGTATTCAGGCGATCGTCGAGAAAGCCAAGGCGATCGTGGGCGACGGTCCGACCTATGTTTCCTTCGACATCGATAGCCTCGACCCGAGTTTTGCACCCGGTACGGGCACGCCTGAAATCGGTGGCCTCACCACCCGCGAGGCGCTCGAATTGATCCGCGGCCTGAAAGGCATCAACATTGTCGGCGGTGATGTCGTCGAGGTCGCGCCACAATATGACGCCACTCACAATACAGCGCATGCTGGCGCGCAGATGCTGTTCGAAATCCTGAGCCTGATGGTGTTCAGCCCTTCCGTGAAGGGCCGAAGCTGATTTAAAGTTCGATAGAAGAGTGGGAACAAGCCGGTCCAGGCCAAGAACCGTCCGGCAAACAAAGGAGAGACATCATGTCCGATATCTTCAACAACAAGATCGGCCGCCGTGCCGTGCTCGGCGGAGGGATCGCCGGTGCTTCCATGCTGGCCATGCCGGCCGTGCTGCGCGCTCAGGACAAGAGCCTGAAGGTCGGCGTATACGGCGGCTACTTCAAGGACTCTTTCGACAAGAACATTTTTGCCGACTTTACAAAGGCCAGCGGCATTGCTGTCGAATCCGTCGCGGAACCGACCGGCGAGGCTTGGCTGGTGCAGCTCGAGCAGGCCGCCAAAGCCGGTGCCGCACCTGCCGACGTCTCGATGATGTCGCAGGTCTCGATGCTGAAGGGCCAGTCCACCAATCTCTGGGCACCACTTGACCTCGCCAAAATTCCAAATGCGAAAAACCTGATCGACCGTTTCGTCAACAAATATCCCGACGGCAAGGTCGCAGGCATCGGTGCAGTCTCCTGGTACATCACGCTCGTGTCGAACACCGACGTGTTCAAGGAGGCACCGACATCCTGGGCCGCAATGTGGGAAAAGGACAAGGAAGACAAGCTCGGTCTGCTCGCCCTGGTATCCAACTCCTTCCTTCTCGAAGTGACTGCCAAGACCTTCATGGGCGGCACCAAGGCGCTTGACACCGAGGAAGGCATTGTCAAGGCGCTTGAGAAGCTCGCCGAGCTGAAGCCGAATGTGCGCCTGTGGTATCGCGATGAGGCGCAGTTCGAACAGGCGCTGAAATCCGGCGAAATCCCGATGGGGCAGTACTACCACGATGTCACCGGTCTTGCCGCCGCGGATGGCAATCCGGTGCGCTCCACCTTCCCGAAGGAAGGTGGCATCCAGGATTCCGGCTGCTGGGCACTCTCACGCGCATCCAAGAAAACGGAAGAAGCTCACACTTTCATCAACTACATGTGCCAGCCGGCCATCCAGGCGATCTTGTCGCGCAAGGTCGGCACTGCTCCGACCATTAAGCGCGACCTGCTCGATCTAACCGCGGAAGAATTCGCCGCCGTATCTTCCGATATCGAGCCAATCGTCCCGCGCTACGATCTGTATCAGACCAAGTCCGACTTCCTGAACCAGAAGTGGACCGAGATGATCGCGGGCTGACGGGAACCGCTTGTCTTCTGTGACGAGGGTTACGCTCAGGTTCGGGAACGGCTAACATCGGCCGCAGCCGCTTAATCCCTCCCCCTCAGGGGAGGGTCCCCCACCACTCGCCGAGCCGATTGACGAGAGCAAAATGTCCGGATTGATCCTTGAGCATGTGACGAAGCAATTCGGCACTTTCACCGCAGTCAACGACGTGAGCCTCGCGGTGGCGGACGGCAGCTTCGTCTGCCTTCTCGGCCCCTCGGGCTGCGGCAAGACCACGCTGATGCGGATGATCGCCGGCCTGGATTTGCCGACCGGCGGCTCAATCAGGCTCAGCGGCGCCGACATCACCCAGGTGCCTACCCATAGGCGCGATCTCGGCATGGTCTTCCAGTCATTGGCGCTCTTCCCCCATCTGACGGTCGGCGAAAATATCGCTTATTCGCTGCGCATCCGGGGCGCGGACAAGGACGCGCAGAAGAAGCGCGTCGACGAACTTCTGGCGATGATCCATCTGCCGGGTTTCGCCGACCGCTCGGTCAACAAACTCTCGGGCGGCCAGCGCCAGCGCGTCGCGATCGCCAGGGCGCTTGCGATCTCGCCAAAACTTTTCCTGCTCGACGAACCGCTGTCGGCGCTGGACGCCAAGCTTCGGGAAGCGATGCAGGTTGAACTGCGCCAGTTGCAGCAGCGGCTCGGCATCACCACCATCGTCGTCACCCACGACCAGCGCGAAGCGATGACAATGGCCGACACGGTCGTGGTGATGAACGGCGGCGAGATCCGGCAGGCGGCCGCGCCAGTTGATATCTACCGCCGCCCGGCCGACAGCTTCGTTGCGGACTTCATCGGCCAGACCAACCTCCTGCCATTCGAAACCGACAGCACCGGCCGCGCCGCCGTGCTCGGAACATCTATCGAAGGACTGGCTCCGCTCACCGGACCGGCGAAGGGTCTGCTTTCGGTGCGCCCCGAAGACGTTCAACTGGCGCCCGCAGGCAATGGCTTGATTCCTGGGACAGTGACCTTCGTGCGCGACCTCGGAGGCACGATCGAGACATTCGTGGAAGCAGGCGGCCAGCAGGTGATTGCGGTTTCTTCGCCGCGAAACCGGCCAGCGGTTCACGTCGGTCAGACGGTCGGCATCAAGCTCGATCCAGCGACAAGCGTGGTGCTCGCCAAATGAGACGTGAACCGCCGCAACGCCTAGGCGATTACGGGCCGCTGTTCTTCCCGGCCGGCATGCTGACCCTGTTTTTCGTGGTGCCATTTGCCACGATGATCGCCGTTTCATTTTTCCAACGCCAACAAGGCGGCTTTTATACGCCGGCCTTCGTGCTCGACAACTATGCGAGGTTCCTGAGCCTCTTCTTCGGCAAAGTCCTCGGCTTTTCCCTGTTTCTCGCCGTCGCGGTCGCCATTGCCTGCGTGGTCGTTGGGGTACCCTTCACCTATCTGCTCGCTCGCTCCTCACGCAAGACGCAGATCGCCTGGCTGGTCGCGCTGCTCTCCATCCTTTCCCTTTCAGAGGTGATGATCGGTTTTGCCTGGTCGACGCTTTTTTCGCGCACCGCCGGCATCACCAATCTCTTCGTCTGGCTGGGATTGATGAGCCAAGCCCAGGCCCTGACGCCAAGCTTCGGGGCGGTCATGACTGCCATGTCCTACCAGGCGTTCCCCTACACTGTCCTCGTCCTTTATCCAGCCCTGGTCCGGCTTGATCCGACGCTCTCGGAAGCTGCGCGTACGCTTGGCGCTTCGCCGGCAAAGGCCTTCTTCACCGTTGTTGTGCCAGCCTTGCGCAACACCATCCTCGCAACGCTGATCATGGTCTTCATCTTCGCGCTTGGCTCCTATCTGCTGCCGCAACTTTTGGGGCGGCCGCAACATTGGACACTGTCGGTTCTCATTACCGACCAGGCAATCTATCAGTCGAACATGCCGTTCGCTGCCGCAATGGCAGTTTTCCTGGTGCTGGTGTCGCTCGCACTGGTCGGCCTTGCAGTTTATGCCGGACGGCAGAAGGAGGCGAAATGACAGCGCTGCGCCGCCTGCTGTTCTTCGTCGTCGGTCTGTTTTTGGCCTTGCCTCTGATCGTCGTTGCCGGCGTTTCCATCAATCAGCGGCAGACGCTTGCTTTCCCGCCTCAAGGCTTTTCGCTCTCCTGGTACGGCCAGATCTTTACCAATCCAGAATGGCGCAACGCCCTGGTCGCCTCGCTGACGCTGGCGGCCACATCAGCCCTGCTGGCACTGCTGATCGCCCTGCCGCTCGCCTGGTTCCTGTGGCGCCGCCTGGCGCCCTGGGCCAATATCTTCCAGCTTCTTGGGGTCGCCCCCTTTACGCTACCACCCGTCATCACGGCGCTTGGTCTCCTTACCTTCTGGGCGACAACCGGCTTTTATGGTCAGTCCTGGACTGCGGTCATCAGTCACGGGATTTTCTTCATCACTCTGCCGCTTGTGACACTGTCCCTCGGCTTTTCAGCCATCGATCGCTCTCTGGTCGAGGCGGCAGCGACAATGGGCGCCGACGATCGGACGATTTTCCGTACTATCGTTCTGCCGCTCATCCTGCCGTATATCGTCTCCGGTTACGCCTTCGCCTTCGTGCTGTCGCTCAACGAATATATCGTGGCCTACATGACGATCGGCTTCACCATGGAAACGCTGCCCATCAAGATTTTCAACGCGTTGCGCTATGGATATACGCCGACCATGGCTTCGGTGACGGTGCTGTTCCTGGTCATTGCGGCGGTCATTTTCGGTCTGGTGGCACGGTTCGGTGACCTACCGAAACTGCTCGGTGCTCTCTCGGAGGACAAATGAAAATCGCCGGCTTTCAGATGGAGCCGGTCGTCGGCGATATCGACGCGAACCTCGACAAAATTGCAGGTGCCGCGGCAAAAGCTGCGCAAGAAGATGCCAGGCTGCTTATCGCTCCGGAACTGGCATTGACAGGTTACGGTGCCGCTGAAGCATTTCCCGGCCTCGCCGCGCCCGCCCACGGACCGGTGACGGATAAACTGTCGGAGATTGCCGCCCTGCATGGGATTGCCATCCTTTCGGGCTTTGCGGAGAAGGCGTTTGAAAATACCTTCAACAGTGCCTTCTTTACCGACGGCAAGGGACAGACGGCGGTCTACCGCAAATCCAAGCTATACGGATCCTATGAACGGAAATGGTTCCGTCAGGAAGACCCGCGCGAAGTTCTGGCGGATGTCGGCGGCATCCGGATCGGGTTCCTGATCTGCTACGACGTGGAATTCCCCGAAAACGTGCGTCGTCTCGCCAAGGCGGGCGCCGATCTTGTCGCTGTACCGACGGCGCTGCCGGCCGGTTCGTCGGGGGATTTTATCACCGAACACATGATTAAGGTGCGCGCTTTCGAAAACCAGGTTTTCGTGGCCTACATCAATCATTGCGGTTCCGATCCGCTCTTTTCCTACGCTGGCCTGTCGTGCATCGCCGCGCCGGACGGCAAGCTGCTGGGGCGAGCATCGATCACCGACGAGGCATTGATCTTTGCTGATATAGACCCTTCGGTCTATGCTCGCTCGCGAGCGGAAAACACGTACCTTGCCGATCTGTGATCACGGCCGCTCGCATCAGTCCCGCCTACTCGTGCCACTTCTGGATGGAACGGTTTACTTTTTCGTCAGTTAGCTAAGCGTCATCAGTGGCGGGTAGGGACTAACGGAGAAAGACCATGCTCAAGATTATCTCGATATCTCTTCTGTCACTTGGACTCGCGACGAGCGCCTTTGCTCAAAGCAGCGGCGGCGGCAATGCGCAGGATCAGCCTGGGGACCCTTTGAATAAGGTCAACCCGGGTGCGACACATGCGCCACAAGCCACCGACGATATGACCACCCATAGCACGCGCACCAACTGTGCGCCCAATCTGCAAACGAAGAGCACCTCGAACATGCCGGACAAGACCGGTAATACCAACGTCACGGCAGGTGAGGCTGGTGCCAATACAAGCGGCCAGTCGTCGGATTGCTGAGGTGTTGACTGATAGACGAAAAGGTCGGCGTGAGCCGGCCTTTTTTGATGGCCGGCACAAGCGTCCGTCGGGCTTTCCATTGTTGGGTTCCCGCCCTACCTGCATTCGTCGGACGAACGGATAAGGAGGAAGCCGATGATAGTCCGGTCAGGCAGCTGCCTCTGCGGCAAGGTGACATACAGCGTGAGGGACGCTCCTCTTCGCATCGGGCTTTGCCACTGCGTCGACTGCCGCAAGGAAAGCGGCTCCAGCTTCGTTACCTTCGGCCTCTGGCCGCGTAACGCCTTCAAAAGCTCGGGCGATGTGCGATATTTCCGCGGCCGCGGTTTCTGTCCGGATTGCGGTTCCCGTGTCTTTAACGAGAGCGACGGAGACGCGGTGGAGATCCGTGTAGGGTCGCTCGACATGGCGCCTTCCGATCTCGAACCGACCTACGAAATTTGGGTGAAGCGTCGGGAAAATTGGTTGCGTGCGCTTCCGATCGCTCAATACGAGCAAGATCGAGACAGAGAGTAGCGGGACGCCTCGCTGGCACTCCATCAAAGGGATTTTTCATGCCGCAGAGGGATTTGCTTGCAAGAGCGATCGCGATCGCCGTTGACGCACATGAAGGGCAATCGTCCAAGACGGGGGGCCCGTTCATCGAACATGTGCGACGGGTAGCCGAACAGGTTTCCGGAAGCAACGCAAAGCTTGTCGCCTGGCTGCACGATGTCGTCGAGAAAGGACCGGGCTGGTCATTGGATCGCCTGCGCCAGGAGGGTTTTCCTGAACAGATCGTCGCGGCGGTGGATGCGTTGAGCAAGCGCGACGGCGAGGACTATTTCGAATTCGTCCGGCGTTCCATCTCCAATTCGCTCGCAAGGCCTGTCAAACGTGCGGATCTCGCCGATAATCTGGCCCAGGCAAAACAAATGGGGGGAGATATATCCAAATATGTCGAGGGCCTGCGCATTCTTGACGAGCAATATCCACGATGAGCGGCGGAACCTTGGGCCACCTCTCTCGTTCGTCTCCGCGAAGCACGCGCTGGCATCGACCGACAGGATGGGCACATGGAATTTCGATCTGAAGTGGCTCTGGTGACAGGCGCGGGTTCGGGCATCGGTAAAGCAGCAGCGATCAAGCTTGCAGCCGAGGGAGCCAAAGTCGGCGTGCTGGGGCATACGAAAGAAGAAATCGACAGGACCGTCGATGACATAAGAAATGCAGGCGGCGAGGCTGTCAGCCTGGAAGCGGATGTGTCGGACGAATCTCAGATGCGCGAAGCGGTAGACCGGCTGGCGAAGACTTTTGGGCGCATCGATGTTGTAGTCGCAAATGCGGGAATCAACGGCGTTTGGGCTCCGATCGACGACCTGAAACCGCAAGAATTTGACAAGACGATCGCGATCAACCTGCGCGGCACCTATCTGACGTTTCACACCGCGGTACCGTATCTGAAAAGACAGGGCGGCTCTGTGATCGTCGTCTCTTCGATCAACGGCAATCGCACCTTCAATACACCAGGCGCCACGGCCTATGTCGCGACCAAGGCGGCACAGGTGGCCATGGTGCAGCAACTCGCCCTCGAGCTCGGCAAGCATAAAATTCGGGTCAATGCAGTTTGCCCCGGGGCAATCGCTACCAACATCAATGAGAACACCACCGTACGCAGCGAAAAGGATACGGCGGTGCCGGTCAAATTCCCGAAGGGTGATATTCCGATAACCGGCGGCAAGGCAGGAGAAAGCGAAGACGTGGCCGAAGTCATCCTGTTCCTGGCGTCCAGCCGTTCGCGGCATGTCACAGGCGTACCTATTTTCGTTGATGGCGGGCAAGGCCTGCTGAGATAGTCACGCGGCATTGAATGCGGCCACCAGGTTGTCTCGAGGTGCTGCCCTGGGACGGTGGCGACGCCATCGCTCTTGAAACTCCCGTTGCAGGCAAACTAGTATCAACCGATATGAGGCTGCGAAGGTACTGCTATGCCGATCAAACCGAAATCCGGAAAGGCTCCGATCATCGTCATCGATCTTCAGACTGGCATGTTTGACGGCGTTGTCGATCCACCTCTCCATGAGGCTGACCGTCTGGTCGAACGGGCGAGAGCCATCTTGGATTGGGCTCGCCGGCAGGGTCGAAGGATCGCTTTCATCCGCCATGATGGGCCAACAGGCGACGCGCTGGCGCCCGGCGAGCCAGGTTGGCCCATCTGGCCCGCGCTTGGCCAGGCCGACGACGAGCCGACCTTCTCGAAAAGCGTTGGCGATGCCTTCAGCAATCCAGATCTCCGCCGCTGGATCGAGGAACAGAGCGCGCCCGAAGTGGTGTTGCTTGGAGCGCAGACGGATTTTTGCGTCGCGGCAACGGTGAAAGGCGCCCTGTCAAACGGTTTCAGGGTCACGGTCATTTCGGATGCGCACAGTACGCTCGACCAGCCGGACGAGGCGGCATCGGCAATCATCAACCGCTACAATGCACAGTTCACCGAGGCCGGCGTCAATCTGGTGACGACCGCCAGCTTCACTGAAATCTAAAGCCCCATACCGAGTGCGAGCCGACGGGTAACACCGATCTCATTCAGAAACATTTCATCATGGCTGACCACCAGAAGCGCGCCATCATAGACGCGCAATCCGGCTTCCACCGCAGCGATGGAATCGATGTCAAGGTGATTGGTCGGCTCATCGAGGACGAGCAGCGATGGCGGCTCCAATCCACCGAGCACGCAGGCAAGGCCTGCACGCAGCACCTGCCCACCCGACAACGAGCCGACAACCTGTAAGGCAGCGTCGGCGCGAAACATGAAGCGCGCCAGCGCCGCCCGGCAGGCGTTTTCATCCGCGCTAGGATTGAGCCGCCTGAAATTGTCTCGGACCGTCGATGTGGGATCCAGGAGGCTTACCTGTTGGTCGAGCATGGCGGTCTTCACCATTACCTTTATTGTGCCCGAAAACGGGTGCAATCGGCCGGCAAGGAGCGACAATACCGTGGTCTTGCCCGATCCATTCGGGCCTGTTACGGCGATGCGCTCCGGCCCGATGATTTCGAAGGAGAGGTTGCTCAGGACCGGAACGTCCGGAGCGTAACCCGCGGTGACGTTCTCCATCCTCAGCACAGTCTTGTTCCCCGGTAGGCCAGTCGGCGAAAACGTGACCAGAAGCGGCTGGAAAATCTCGATTTTTTCCCGCGCCAAGGAAATATCCCGGATTGCCTGACCCCGGCGGCGCTCGGCAAGCCGGGCATTCTCACCGCTGGTGTTTTCCGCCTTGCGTTTTAGGCCGCCCGCCGCGATGCGCGGCATGTCTCCCCTCGCCGCCTTCTTTTTTCCAACGCTGTCGCGTCGCGCCTTGCGCTCCGTCGTTTCCTGAACGGTGCGGTTGACCTCTGCCATTCGCTTTTCGGCATCTGCAAGATCATGTTCGGCGGTCGCCAGCTCCAATGTCTTCCGCTCCCGGTAATGGCTCCAGTTGCCGCCGTAGCGAGTGGCGCCGAGCCACGTCAGCTCGAAGATCGCATCGACGGTCTCGAGCAGTTTGCGGTCGTGGCTGACGATGATCGCCCCATCTCTCCACTGGCAGAGAAAATCGATCACAGCCCGCCTGCCGTCACGGTCAAGATTGTTGGTCGGTTCATCGAGGATGAGGAAATCCGGTTCGGCGAAGATCAGCGCCGCAAGCCCGGCGCGGGTGCGCTCGCCGCCCGAGAGGGTCTGGAGCGGCGTTTGCGCATTTGCGTCCAGCCCGGCGCGCGCCAATGCCTCCGCCATACGCGCTTCCAGCATCCAGTCGGCCCGGGCGAGTTCGTCTGCCGTCGCCTCGCCGCGTTCGGCCCGGGCGAGGAGGCAGAGTGCGGCACGTGTGCCGAACAGATCGGCGATCGTCTCAAGGGGTCCGACCTGTACGCTCTGATGTAACATGGCGAATGTGCCGGAAATGGACACTGCGCCGGAAGCGGGCGAAAGCTCGCCCGTGATAAGCTTCAGGAGTGTCGTCTTGCCGACGCCGTTACGACCGACAAGCCCGGCCCGTTCTATTCCGAAGCTGAGGTTCAGGTTTGAGAAAAGCGGCCGACCGTCAGGCGTGGACCACGAAAGATTGGACAGAGTGATGGAAGCAGGCATGGACAGACCTCCGGATTGCAAGGCGAAGCGGCATTGCGATCGGATTGATATCCATGGTTGACCATCCTGTCGGTGTTGCGGATGGTTGGAAGCTAGGTCGGAAATGCGGCTGGTTCAAGGTGGATGAAGGCACGCAACGGCCTTCCATTCCCGCCGCCGGTCGTCTTCGCCGAAGCTTAAACCGGTTTGCTACAAGGAAAAGTTCGGCAGCGGCGGGAGGCGCTAAGGACGAAAGTCCTATGATGGGCCTCGGCGTTCAGACCGAAGTCCCATACGGGGAACCCTCTTCGGAGTTGTGGTGTTTAGGCTGCAAGTACGCGAAGCCCACTCTCAGCGCCACATTGCATCGGCTTCGCCCATAGTGGCGCATGAAAACTGGGGAACCCGTCGCCTTGCGCGGCGGGTTTCCTCATCGTGCCGTCGCATCAGCGGCCCGCTGGCAAGTCAACTTGCATGTCTCCGACAAGTGGCTCGTCATTGGCGTCGTCATTGAGTGCGGAAATGCTCAACACGCATGCGACGAGCCCGGCGACAAGTAGCAACCCATAAGGCATCGGTGTTTCTCCTGTGCCCCCGGGACCGAGTACACGCGGGAAAACCTAACGTTTCGGCAAGGAACGTGGTTAACGGGCCGATAAAGGAGCCGTTCTGGCACACATGGCGCTTGGCTCGTACGTCGTCTTTACTCTCAGTCCATGTTGGAGGCGAGGAGGTCGCCAGATGTGGCGGCCTCCTGGTCGGCTCGTTAATTCGAAGGAGCCGGCGTAGCCGGTGCTGGACTTGCTGGCGGGGTCGTCCCCGTCGAGGCTGGAGGTGTTGCTGGAGCGGTAGCTGTTCCGGCAGGCTCCTGGGATCCTGGCATGAACATCATCACGGCTATGATGATGACTATGACTGCAACGATACCGATTATCACGTTTCTATTCATGAATGCTCCTCCGTAAGCCTTTAGTGGCTCCCGGTGAGTTAGATCGGACTGCGCATTTGTCCACCCGCCGCCTTATTGCAGCGGCCTTTTCATTCTCGCGATTGGATCTAGCCTCCATCTCGGCCGAGATACCCAATGCCAGATAAGCAGGAGGACGCCATGCCGCGGCGCCCCCGCAACCTGATGTCGGGGGCAGATCAATATTTGCTTCGGGCGTGGCGTGGGATGCAAGCGATCAATAAAAAAAGAGGACCGAAGCGATTTTCGCCTCGGTCCTCGTTGGCCCCCGCCATGTGTTGCGCCTCTTATCGCCGGAATGTGACTATGCGGCAATCCCGGGTTTTCACCTGCGCCAAACGATACGTGGAATCCCCTATGCCGTTCTCGTTCGTGCCACATAGCGCAAACCCTTTTTGCAACTGCCTTGTTCTCAGTCGCGACCAAGCCGGCGAGGTCAGCGGTCCACCGCTACCGCGTCTTAAGCTCGCTCTTCCCAGAGCTTGGCAAGCTCGACGACGGTCTTCACCGCCTTTTCCATGTCCTGGCTGCTGACGAATTCGAGCGGCGAATGGAAGGCGTGACCGCCGGCGAAGATGTTCGGACAGGGAAGCCCCATGAAGGAGAGCCGCGAACCGTCCGTGCCACCGCGGATGCTGCCGCGCACCGGCTCCATCCCGGCCCGGCGGATCGCTTCGACCGCATAGTCCACGATCTCGGGATGCCTGTCGAGGACGGCCTTCATGTTGCGATACTGCTCCTTCACCGTAAAGGTGAAGTTCGAACCCGGATAACCGGCCAGCACCTCCCTGGTGATCTTTTCGAGCAGCGCTTCCTTGGTCTTGAGGCCTTGCTCCGTGAAATCCCGAATGATGAAACTCAAATTCGCCTTTTCCATCACGCCGGAAATGCCGGTCGGATGGATGAAGCCGTCGCGGTCCCTAGTGGTCTCCGGCGCCAGGTCCTTCGGCAGACGGTCGATGATTGCGCCGGCGATGCGGATGGCATTCTCCATCTTGCCATAGGCAAATCCCGGATGGATCGCGACCCCCCTGATGTCAATCTCGACTGCATCGGCGGAAAAGGTCTCGTCTTCGATCGTCCCGGCAGTTTCGCCATCGAGCGTATAGCCGAAATCGGCGCCGAGCTTCGCCAGGTCCACCTTGTCGACACCGCGGCCGATCTCCTCGTCGGTGGTGAAGAGGATACGGATCGCGCCGTGCTTAATGTCGGGATTGTTGATCAGGAACTCGGCGGCCGACATGATCTCCGCAATACCGGCCTTGTCGTCGGCACCCAGAAGCGTCGTACCGTCGGACGTGACGATGTCATGGCCGATCAGATCCTTCAGCACCGGGTGTTCAGAAACCTTGATGACCTGGGTTTTGTCGCCGACAAGCTGGATATCGCCGCCCTGATAGTTTTTGACAATCTGCGGCTTAACACCGGTGCCGGAAAAATCCGGTGCCGTGTCCATATGGGCGGTGAAGCAGACGACGGGCACATTGTTCTTTGTGGTGGTCGCCGGGATCGTCCCGTAGACATAGCCGTGTTCATCGAGATGCGCGTCACTCACCCCGATCGCCAGCAGTTCCTCAACCAGCAATCTGCCGAGGTCCTTCTGCTTCATGGTGGAAGGCTGGGTCGGCGACTTGGCATCCGACTGGGTATCGATGACGACGTAACGGAGAAAACGATCGGTAACGCTATCGGCCATGGCTGAAAATCCAATCCTAGCAAAACAGAAGGATTGAGTTTTAGCGGGCGGAGTCGGTCAGGTGAATGGGCGCCGCGCCGATTTTTCTCGTATTGTTCCCACCCCCTGTCCGACCAATCATCTTCCCCGCACCATTCCCCTCAGTCCAAAACGTTTTGGCTTGACTCCCAAAACGTTTTGGAGAATTGTCTTCGTCATTCTGGGAGTGAGAAGTTGGCCAACTTAAAGCAGCTTGCGCAGTCGCTCGGATTGTCGATCACCACCGTTTCCCGCGCACTCGACGGTTATGCAGATGTTTCCGCCGCGACCCGTGAGCGCGTCCGCGATGCTGCAGAAAAGGCGGGGTATCGGCCGAATGCTTCTGCCCGCAGACTTCGCCGGCAACGCGCCGAACTGGTGGCGGTTACGCTTCCGAGCGACCCCGGCCATATCGGCCCGCCTCACTTCCTCGATATGCTCTCGGGCTGTGCCGAACATCTCGCTGCCGCCGGCCTCAACCTGGTCATCGCGCCCGTTCCGCGCGGCGAAAGCGAACTCGAAATTTGCCGCCGTTTCGTCGACGGACGGCGCGTCGATGCCATGTTGCTCGTCCGCACCAAGCGTAAGGACGAGCGCGTGGAATTCCTGCAGTCCCGCGGCATTCCTTTCGTCACCAACGGCCGCACCGAAAGCCCGGTGCCTCATCCCTATATCGATGGCGACGGATTTGCGGGCTTCCATGCCGCGACACTGCGGTTCCACGCAGACGGCCATCAACGGATCGGCCATATCGCGGGTCCTCAGGAGTATTATTTTGCGCATGTGCGCCGTATGGGTTGGCAAGCCGCGATGCAGAAGGTCGGCCTTCAGGCCAGTCTTTGCTGCGAAGGTCCGCCAACAGAACAAGGCGGATATCTTGCAGCACTCAAGCTCCTGAGCGAGCCTTCCCGCCCCACCGCGCTTATTTGCGCCACCGACGAGATGGCGATCGGCGCGCTCCGTGCGCTCCGTGAGGTCGATGGCGGAAATCAGATCGCTATCATCGGTCACGACGACCTTTCAATGGACGCCTTTACCAGTCCACCGCTCTCGACCATGCGCATGACTGGAGGGAACCTCGGCGCGAGCTTCGCTTCCTTGCTGCTTCGCGCCATTGCCGGGGAACCGGCAGAGGATCTCCAGGAACTTCACCCGATCGAGTTTGTCGACCGCGACAGTCACCGCCGCCCACCGATTGCAGCATAAGCAGCAGCACAGCTTACAGTAAGAAACTGGAGGAGGAGAATATGAAACGTATCGTATCATTTGGAATTCTGGCTTCCACCGTGCTGGCTTTCGCCTCACCGGTGCTTGCCCAGACGATTTTCGTGTCGACCCAGCTTCGCCCGATCGAAGAGGCGACCGTCGTTCGCGAGGAGCTTTTGCAAGACGTTGGCGACGTCGATTATGTGGTGGAAGAACCGCCACAATTTGCGGTGCGAATGGAGGCAGAGCGTCAGGCCGGGAAACATACCGTGAGCCTCGTCGGCGCCTTGCATGGAGAGCTTTCGCCGCTCGCCGACAAGAACGCACTGGAGCCCCTCGACGATCTGGCAAAAAAGCTTGCCGCTGGCGGCATGCCGCAGGCGGTCCTTGATCTCGGCAAGCTTGGAAAACCAAACCAGCAATATATCCCGTGGATGCAGGCGACCTATGTGATGGCTGCCCGCAAGGAAGCACTTCAATATCTGCCGGCCGGCACGGACGTAAACGCGCTGAGTTACGACCAGCTGATCGAGTGGGGCAAGAAGCTGCAGGAGGCCACTGGCCAGCCGCAGATTGGCTTTCCCGCAGGACCAAAAGGCCTGATGGCCCGCTACTTCCAGGGTTATTTCTATCCGTCCTTCACCGGCGGTGTGGTGCGTACCTTTCAGGGCGCCGAGGCGGCGGCCGGCTGGGAAAAACTGAAGGCCCTCTGGGCCTTCGTAACCCCCAATTCGACCAACTACGACTTCATGCAGGAGCCGCTGGCTGCCGGCGAAGTCATGGTCGCCTGGGATCATATCGCGCGGCTGAAGAACGCCATTTCCGCTTCGCCTGATGACTATGTCGTGTTTCCGGCGCCCTCTGGGCCAAAGGGGCGGGGTTATATGCCGGTTGTCGCGGGGCTTGCAATTCCCAAAGGCTCACCGGACAAGGCTGGGGCAACAAAGGTCATCGAGCATCTCACGACGCCCGATGTGCAGCTCCTGACTGCTTCACGAGTGGGCTTCTTTCCGACACTGAACGTCAAGCTGCCGGAAGACCTTGATCCCGGCGTGGCCCTGCTTGCAGGAGCGGTGACGGCCACGCAGACATCCAAGGACGCCTTGATCTCGCTGCTTCCCGTCGGGCTCGGCGACAAGGGCGGCGAGTTCAACAAGGTCTACATGGACGCGTTCCAGCGCATCATCCTCCGCAACGAGCCGGTGGGCGACGTTTTGAAGGCCCAGGCCGCGACGCTTACCAAGCTGATGGCCGACACGAAGGCTCCCTGCTGGGCACCAGATGCCAAAAGCGACGGTCCCTGCCCCGTCCAATAGTGCCTTTCAAGGCCGAACTGGCGGCCGGGCGCAAATGCCCGGGCGCTCACCCTGAAACGATGGCTTTAGGAGGCGGGAGCTGATGACCAATGATCGCCGCTGGATTCCCTATCTTCTGATCCTGCCGTCCGTCGCCTTTCTGGCGTTGCTCTTCATCGTGCCGCTGGTGCAGACAATATGGCTCGCGGTGTCGGACAATGGCGCCCTTTCGCTAGCCAATGCCGACCGCATGGTGAACGACATCAACTTCACACGCTCGCTCAGGAATACCTTCCTGCTGACCCTGATGGTCGTGCCGGTCCAGATCGCTATCGCGCTGGTGATGGGTTCGATGGTCGCGAAAGTCGGGCGCGGACGTGAAACCATCCTCTGGATCTGGACGATTCCGCTCGGTATTTCCGACCTGGCGGCAGGCCTGGTCTGGCTGTCGATCCTGCAAAACACGGGTTACCTGAATTCCGTGCTCTTCGGGTTTGGGATTATCGAGCGGCAAACAGGATGGCTTTCCTACCAGACACCGGTGGCACTTTTCTTCGCCATTGCCGTCGCCGAGATCTGGCGCGGCACGGCAATCGTCATGGTCATCATCGTCGCGGGGCTGAACCAGGTGCCGAAGGAATTCAGGGAAGCCGCCGAGATCTTCGGTGCAGGACCCTGGACGCGCTTCTGGCGCATCACGCTTCCGCTCATCCGGCCGGCGCTGCAATCGGCACTGATCCTGCGGACGGTCCTCGCTTTCGAGGTCTTCGCCGTCGTCTATGCGCTCGGTGGGCGCAATTTCCCGGTCCTGGTGGGGGAGGCTTATAACTGGCAGAACCAGAACCAGAACTACAGCGTCGCAGCGGCCTACGCGGTGTTAATCATGGTCATCTCGCTCGCCGCAACCCTCGTTTACCTCAAGGCAATCAAAGTCGATCCGGAGCGCCTGCCATGAGTTCGACAAAACCCGCAGGTTTTATTTCTTCCCGCCGATGGCTCCTCTGGAGCGGCATAGCAGCACTCTGCGCCTGGGTTCTGGTGCCGATCTATCTGGTTGCCCTCGGGGCGCTTGGCGGACGCCAGGGCGTCTATCAATGGCCGAAGACCGGCCTTCCGATCGGCATCTCGACCGACCCATTCGTCCTGTTCCTGAAGACGGAAGGCGTCGTGCAGTCCTTTCTAAACTCACTGGCAGCGGCGGGGATTACGGTTGCGCTCTCGATCCTGCTTGGGGCACCGGCGGGCTACGCACTTGCGCGCTATAATTTCTGGGGAAAAGACAGTTACCGCCTGCTGGTCTTGCTCACGCGCGCTTTTCCGCTGGCGATCCTGGCGCTGCCGCTGACTGTTTCCTTCATCAGGCTCGGCCTCTACGACACGGTGGTCGGGGTTGGCTTGATCCATACCGTGCTGGCATTGCCGTTTGCAGCACTCGTCACGCAAGGAATCTTTCTTGGCGTCCCAAAGGAACTGGAAGAGGCGGCCTGGGTATTCGGATGCACGCGCATCCAAGCTTTCTTCAAGGTCGTGGCTCCGTTGGCGCTTCCGGGCATCGTGGCAACTGCCGTTTTCGCTTTCGTCATCTCCTGGAACGAAGTCTTTGCCGCCTCTGTGCTGACGGTCCGAAACCGGACCTTGACAGCCTATCTGCTGACGGTTCTGTCGGAGAGCCCAATGCATTATCGCTTCGCCGGCGGCCTCATGCTCATTCTCCCATCGGTCGTCTTCATATTCGCGGTCAGGCGCTACCTCTTCGCGATATGGGGCATTTCCTCCAAATAACGGGACCTATCCATGGCCAATATCGTGATCGACCGTATTCGGAAAAGTTTTGGCGCATTCGAGGCTCTGAAAGAGGTCTCGCTGACGATCCACGACGGCGAGTTCGTGTCGCTGCTCGGTCCCTCCGGCTGCGGCAAGACCACGCTGTTGCGCATTATCGCCGGGCTCGAAACGGCAACCTCCGGCGACGTACGTATTGGCGACAACTCAATCATCGGCCTGCCTCCCAAAGACCGCGGTCTGGCCATGGTCTTCCAGAACTACGCGGTCTTCCCGCATATGACCGTCTATGAAAATGTAGCATTCGGTCTGCGCATGCAAAAAGCCGACGACCTCCGCGTAAAAGCGCAAGTCGAGAAGGCTGCCGGCCTTCTCCATATCGAGCCCTATCTCGATCGCTATCCTAACAAATTATCCGGCGGCCAACGGCAACGCGTCGCCGTCGCCCGCGCCCTTGCGGTCGAGCCCAGGGTCCTGTTGATGGACGAGCCGCTTTCGAACCTCGATGCGCTGTTGCGACTGGAAATGCGCACCGAACTCAAAGCCGTCCTGCAATCGGCCGGCACAACGACGGTTTACGTCACGCACGACCAGACCGAGGCGATGGGTCTGTCCGACCGCATCGCGGTAATGCATGGCGGTGTCGTCGAACAGATCGGCAGTCCTGTGGAGATCTACAATCGTCCAGCAACACGCTTCGTCGGCGGTTTCATCGGGAATCCGCCGATGAACTTTATCAAGGTTGCGGTCTCAAACGGCCAGGTTGCGGCTGGCGGCGAGCAAATTTCAGCGCCGAAGGACGCCGGGTACGAAGTGATCCTCGGCATGCGCGGTGAGGCTGTCGAACTGGCGCCGCTGTCTACCGGTCTTGAGATGAAGGTTCGCGTTGCCGAGCCTATGGGCTCGCATCTGCTGCTCACCGGCTCGATTCACGACCAGCCGGTCCGCGTCGTCCTGCCCGCATCGGAGACTGTGAAAAGCGGCGACACGATCGGTCTGAAACTCGATCGCAACCGCATTACCTGGCTTTCGCCCGAGAGCGGCACAGCCTATCCGGCACTGACGGCTTAAGAAATCTCGGAGTACCCGGCATGAACATGCATCTCAATGAGGCCAAGCGGATTCTCGTCGCCAATGATCGCGGCGGTTATACGGTTCCCACGGACCGGCTCTACCCCTTCCAATGGAATTGGGATTCCGCCTTCGTCGCCATGGGGTTTGCACTTTATGACACCGATCGAGCTTATCGCGAACTCGAACGATTGGTCGAGGGCCAGTGGGCGGACGGCATGATCCCGCATATCGTCTTCCACCAGCCGAGTGACACCTATTTTCCTGGCCCGGATGTCTGGCGTACGAGCCATACGATCCCGACCTCTGGGATCACTCAGCCGCCGGTCTTCGCGATCGCCTTGCGCAAAGTTTTCGAAGCAGCAGGCCCACAAGCCAGATCCCGCACCATCCCCCTCTACGAAGCGGCGCTGAAATGGCACCGCTGGTGGTATTCGGCGCGGGATCCGGAGGGCACTGGCCTCGTTGCGTTGCTTCACCCCTGGGAGAGCGGGAGCGACAATTCTCCCGCCTGGGACATCGCGCTCGCCCGCGTGCCGACCACGACTGACACACCCGTGGTACGCAGGGACACCGGTCACGTGAATGCCGAAATGCGCCCGCGTGACGAGGACTATAGTCGCTTCATCCATCTCGTCGACACCTATGCCGCCTGCCGCTGGAATCCAGCAAAGCAGTGGCAGAAGGCGCCGTTCAAGGTCGCCGAAATCCAGACCACGGCGATCCTCTTGAAGGCGGGGGAGGACCTCGAATACCTTGCACGCTTGTTTGGCAGGAGTGCGGAAGCGGATGCGATCGCCGCGCTCAACGATCGTACCCGCAGAGCATTGATCCGCCAGTGGCGGCCGAAGCTTTCCCGCTTCGTCTCACGCGACCTCATCTCGGGCGAGGATATCGAAGCGGCTACGCAAGCCGGGTTTATTCCTCTGCTCGCGCTTGACCTCGAAGCTCCGGTTGCCGATGCTCTGGTCAATGAGATGAGCGCCTGGTCCGAAGGTCTCAAGGTCGCCTTTCCGACCACCAGACCGGGCATCGTGGGCTGGGAGCCGAAGCGCTACTGGCGTGGCCCGGCCTGGGCAATCATCAATTGGCTGCTGATCGACGGGCTGAAGCGAAACCGTTATACGGACGCGGCCGAGGACCTGCGAAGGTCGACTATCGCCGCGATCGAATCCGAAGGATTTGCTGAATATTTCGACCCGGTAACAGGAGAAGGCTGCGGCGGCCTCGGGTTCTCCTGGACTGCTGCCGCCTATCTGTGGCTGATAAGCACCTGACACGTGAGCAAAATCGCAGCGGCGGCCATGACGAGTTTCTACCCTCGCCGCCGCTCGACATCTCCAAGGCCTAAAAGCCCCGGCCGGCCTTTCGGTTATTCTCGATTCGCGTGAGGCAACCCGTCACCTTCGCCATCAGCAGATCAAAATCGATCGGCTTCGTCAGATAGGCTTCGGCGCCCCCCCGCAGTCCCGAGAGAACATTTTCCCGATCCGTCAGAGCCGTCAACATGATGAAGGGGGTGTCGGCGAAGTCAGGATAATTGACCTGAATCTCGGCCAGAAGTTCGTGGCCGCTCATGACCGGCATGGAGATATCGCAGATCACGAGATCCGGCCATTTGGAGACCAGAAGATCCAGCCCCTCCTGACCATTGGCGGCCTGAAGGGTCGAGAAACCGGCATCCTCCATCTCCTCGACCAGGAGCTGACGGATATCATGCTCGTCGTCTATGCATAAGATCGTGGTCATTGTTCCATTCCTAAGCTGTCTTTGCCTCAAGGACCTCTTCAAATGGCAGGTCCAGAATAAAGGTCGTACCTTGGCCAAGCTCGCTTTCGACGGAGATCGAACCGCCGTGAAGCTCGATGATTTCCTTCACAATATTGAGGCCAATCCCCGTCCCGGCGATGCCGGTTGCACTGCGCGCCCGGAAATAGGGCTCGAACAGCTTCGGCACGTCGTCCGAATCTATTCCGATACCGGTGTCCTTGATGGTGACCAGGACGCGCTGCCCCTGCTGCCAACCTCTCACATCGATTTCGGGAGAGTTGGGCGAATATTTCACTGCGTTGGAGAGCAAATTCGTGAAGACCCGACCGAGCGCGACACCATCCACCATCTGGAAGGCGGGCAGGTCGGCGAGATCTGCGCGAATGTTATGATCCTTGCTGATCTCCAACCGGTGCGCGATACATTCCTCAATCACTGCGGAAAGAGAGCAGGGCCTTTTATCGATTGCGATCGTGCCGGTGGCTATTCGGCCGGCGGCCAAAATACTCTCCATCAGCTCGACCATACGCACGACCGCGCCCTTGATCTGCACGCACTTGTCGGAAAGGAATTGCGGCGTCACGGCACCCTTCGTGCGGGTCAGCCGCTGCGCTGCTCCGTCGATAACGGCAAGCGGCGTGCGAAACTCATGAGAAATCATCGCCACGAACCGTCGCTGAAGGGCGTTGATCGCCCTCTCCTGCTGTAGAAGGCGGTCCAGTTCGACATTCTTCAACTGGACTTCGACAGTCCTTTCCTCGACGGTTTTTTCCAGCCGATCGCGGTGCTCGCGCAGCCTCTGCTCGCTTGATTGTAAGGCTTTAAGGGCGAGCTGGCGGTCATGAACGTCTTCCAGCAGACCATACCACCTGCATACCTCGCCAGCCTCGTTCAGGCGGGGTGCCGCGCGGTTGCGAAACCAGCGATACCGACCCTTTACAGGCCCGATGCGATAGACCATGTCGAAGCGGGCGGCGTTTTCCACCGCTGCCTGCCATTGCTCGATGACGTGCGGAAGATCCTGCGGATGGATCGTTTTTTCCCAACCCCGTCCGAGAGCTTCGTGTAAATCGAGCCCGGATGCATGCTGCCAACTCGGTCCGACCTCGATCACATCTCCCGAGGCGTCCGCCACCCACGGGGTCTGTGGGTGGAGCTCCACAAAAGAACGATAATGCTCTTCGCTCGCACGTAAAACCTGTTCGGCGCGGCGCAATTTGGTGATGTCGGAGATAACCGCGATCAACACGGGTTTTGTCGTCCCGCCAATAGGAAGGAGTGCTCGACGTTTATGGGTTACCAGGATTCGAGTGACGCCGCCTCGACCGGTTACTTCTTCTTCGAGCAGGCTTTCCTGGCCGGTCGCCATCACCTCAACGTCTATTGCCCGTATTCGGTCGGCATCCGATTTTTGCAGAAATTCATGCCCCGTGCGGCCTAAGAGATGCTCCGGCTTCATGCCGATCATGTCGCAGGCTTTTTTATTGAGATACAAGAAGCGCGATTGGTCATCTTTGATGAGAATCGGCTGATGGGCTCCTTCGAACAGAGCCTGCAAAATATCCATATCCTGCAGCTGCTCGTCGGTTTCTCTCAAATGGGAACTGCCCGCCAATCAAGCCTCCAAAGTAGCCGGCCATAATTCTAGTGACGCTAATTTAGCGCCTTCGGCTTACCGAATGCTGAAAGAGGCTCCTATCGTTTTAACAGGCAGGCGAAACCAGGCCGAACACTGAGCGCTTACGGGGCATTAAATGCTCTTACGCCCAGTCGAAATCAGACAGCGACGCAAGAACCCTTCTCGCGGCAGCGAAAAGGGTTCCTTCAGATCGGTTTGTCCCGGCTCAATGGGCGGGTCGCGTTCCGCCGCCCTTCTTTTCGGAATCGTGGGTGTGATGGCTGTCTCGCTCACCGCCACCGCCGGAAACACGGCTCTTGGAACGACGATCATCGTCCGCAGGCGGTTTTTTAACTTCAAGCGGCGCCTTTGCATTTTCGTGGGAAGCACCGGGACCACCCTGACGGATGCTGGCAGGGGTCTTATCGGATGTCGACATCGCAAGTCTCCTTATCGATCCTGCTGGTAGCCCTGGTGGGTCGTGTTGACCTTGGTGTTACCCTGCTGCCCCTGCTTTTCGAAATTCGCTGTGCCCGGATTGGTCGTGCGTTCATCGCCGGTTCCCGAGGTCGCAGGTTCGCCGGTACCCTTCGGGCTGCGGTTGTCTTCCGGGACGGGTGGAAGTCTACTGTTCATCGGGTGCTCCTCTAACTTGTTACCTCTTGGACTAACCCCCGAGCCGCCAGCCTGTTCCAATTTTGGGGGAACACGGGTGAGCTTGCGACGTTGCGCCAGTGAGCGATTTGAGCAGGCAGGGAGAGACGACGATATGAACCAGGTCCCACATCAGCCCGCGGCTATGGCCGAGCAACCGACATCGCCTCCTATGGAGCGCAAATGGTGGCACACGGCCACCGTATATCAGATTTATCCGCGAAGCTTCGCCGACAGCAACGGAGACGGTATCGGCGATCTACCGGGCATTACCTCAAAGCTGGATTATCTAAAAAATCTCGGCATCGACGTCATCTGGCTTTCACCGATCTACAAGTCGCCAATGGACGACAACGGCTATGATATTTCCGATTACCGAGACATTGCTCCCGAGTTCGGCACCCTGGCGGATTTCGATCGCCTGATAGCCGAGGCCAGGAAACGCGGTATCGGGATCGTCCTGGATCTGGTCGTCAACCACACGTCCGACGAACATCCCTGGTTTCTCGAAGCCCGCAAGTCCCCCAGCAATCCCTATCGCGACTTCTATATTTGGCGAAAACCCGGTCCCGACGGCGCCCCTCCGAATGGCCTCATGTCTTCCTTTGGCGGACCGGCCTGGACGCTCGATCCTCAAACCGGGGAATATTACCTCCACCTCTTCTCCCGTCGCCAGCCGGATCTCAACTGGGAAAACCCGAAGGTCCGGCGAGAAATCTACGACATGATGAACTGGTGGCTCGAACGTGGCATTGCCGGCTTTCGCATGGACGTCATCGACTATATCGGCAAGCAGGTCGACCAGGAACTGGTGAAGGACGGGCCGCATCTGCACGACTATCTGCAGGAAATGAACCGCGAAACCTTCGGTGGCCGCAACATTCTTACCGTCGGCGAAGCCTGGAGCGCGACGCCGGGTTCGGCCTTGCTCTATACCGGGCGCGATCGCAACGAACTTTCGATGGTCTTCCAGTTCGAGCATGTCACGCAGCAATGGGACGAAGTCTACGGCAAGTGGCGCTCCAAGCCCTTCGATCTCGTGAAGCTGAAGTCGGTGCTCAGCAAATGGCAATATGCGTTGTCGGAAGACGGATGGAACTCCCTTTTCTGGGGAAACCACGACCTGCCCCGCGCCGTCTCCAAATATGGCGACTCCCGCGGCTATCCGTCCGAATCCGCCAAGATGCTGGCGACCGTGCTGCATCTCTTGAAGGGCACACCCTTCATCTATCAGGGCGAAGAAATCGGGATGACCAACGTCCCCTTTACCAAGATAGATCAATATCGGGATATCGAGACCCTCAACATGCACCGCCTGCACATCGAGGCCGGGCTGTCGCCGGAGGAATTCATCACAGGCGCCAATGACAACGCACGTGACAATGCGCGTACGCCGATGCAATGGAGCGCTGCGCCCCATGGCGGCTTTTCCTCCGGCGTGCCGTGGATAGAGGTCAACCCCAATTATACAACGATCAATGCAGAAACTGCCATGACCGACGAACGTTCGGTCTGGAACCACTACCGGCAGCTGATCGCCCTAAGGAAAGCACATCCGGTTATCGTCTATGGGCTTTATCAGTCCTGGCTGGATCAGCATCCGGACGTTTTTGTCTATTCCCGCAGCCTCGACCATGAGCGGCTGGTCGTCATCGCCAACTTCACCGCACGGGAAGTATCTTTGACCATACCGGATGAATTGAAGACCACCGGCCGATGCCTGATCACAAATTACCACCCCATCGACAACCTTGGTCCGGTTGTGGAACTCAAACCCTATGAGGCATTTGCCATCCTTTCACCGACCGCGTAGCAGACGCAGCGCATTGAGCGTGACAAGCACAGTGGCACCGGTATCCGCCAGAATTGCCGGCCAGAGCCCGGTCACACCGAGAACCGTGGTTACAAGGAAGACGGCCTTCAGGCCGAGAGCAATGGCAATGTTCTGGTGGATGTTGCGCATCGTGCGCTTCGACAACTCGATCATGTCGGCAATGTCGCGTACACGGCCGTGAAGTACCGCGGCGTCGGCCGTTTCGAGCGCCACATCCGTGCCCCCGCCCATGGCGATGCCGACGTCCGCCGCCGCCAAGGCCGGCGCATCGTTGATACCATCACCCACCTTGCCAACTGTAAAACCCTTGCGTTTCAATTCCGCAATGATCCGCTGCTTGTCCTCAGGCATCAGCTCGGCATGCACCTCGAGGCCGAGATCCTTGCCGATCGCGCTCGCGGTACGGGCGTTATCGCCTGTCAACATGACCGTCCGGACGCCGGCATTCGTCAGCGCTTTCAAGCCCTCTTTCGCGTCGGGCCGCGGTTCGTCGCGCATGGCGATCGCGCCGGCCAGCACGCCGGCCGCGATCAACACGGATACGGTCTTACCCTCATCATTAAGGCCGGCGATCTGCCGCCGATGCGCCATGGACAGCGAAACCCGATCGGCCGCTGCTTTCGGCGAACCCAGGAAGGCCTCCTGGCCCTCGACGACCGCCGTTATACCCTCGCCGCCAAGCGCCCTCGCATCGCTCGCGGCAGGAATGTCTACTTCATCGTCCGCAGCCTTGGCGAGAATGGCCATCGCCAGCGGATGACTGGACCCGGTTTCGAGCGCGGCAGCGATGCGAAGCACCTCATCGGCATTACGCCCGAAGGCAATCACATCGGTTACCCGAGGCTTACCGGCGGTCAACGTGCCGGTTTTGTCCAGCGCGATGGCTGTGACCTTGCCCACCATTTCGAGGACCGCACCGCCTTTCATCAACAGACCGCGCCTGGCACCGGAGGACAGTGACGCAGCAATTGCAGCAGGCGTTGAGATGACCAACGCACAAGGGCAGCCGATCAGAAGAATGGCAAGCCCTTTGTAGATCCAACCTTCCCAGGCTTCACCAGTGATAAGTGGCGGCAACACTGCGACCAGCGCTGCGACGACCACGACGGCTGGCGTATAATAGCGCGAAAAGCGGTCGATGAAGCGTTCGGTCGGTGCCTTGCTTTCCTGCGCTTCCTCGACCAGGCGCACAATCCGGGCGATGGTATTGTCGGCGGAAGCCGCTGTCACTTGCACCCGCAGGGCCGCGTCTCCATTCACCGTGCCGGCGAAAACCGCATCGCCGACAGTCTTTACGACCGATATGCTCTCGCCCGTCACCGGCGCTTCATTGATTGCGCTTTCGCCGGCGACAATGATGCCGTCCGCAGAGATGCGGTCGCCTGGCCGCACCAGGATGATCGATCCGATCCCAAGATCTTCTGCCGGTACTTCTCGTGTCTTGCCGTTTATTTCCAGCAGCGCGGTCTTCGGCACCAGTGCCGTCAGGCTTTGAATACTCTGGCGCGCTTTGCCGGCGGCGACACCTTCCAGAAGCTCCCCGACGAGGAATAGGAAGACCACCGCCGCCGCTTCCTCCGACGCATCGATGACCACGGCACCAAGGGCAGCGATGGTCATCAGCATCTCGATCGAAAACGGCGTACCCGCCAAGGCCGCCATGACGGCGCGGCGGGCGATCGGCACCAAGCCGACGAGCATGGCGGCTACGAAGATATAGGTGTCGTAGGCCGGAACCAGGTGCCCGACCCCATAAGCTGCTGCCAGTGCAATACCTGCCAGTATCGTCAGCCGTCCTTTGGCGCTCTTCCACCACAATCCGTCCATGCGATCGTGCTCATGCAATCCTGCAAGATCTTTCGTCTCGGGGAGACCATGGTCGTGACCTTCATGATCAAGGCCGTGATCCGGCAGCTCTGCTGGTCGAGGCGACTTCTGCCCAAGAGCGCGCAGCGAGTAACCAAGCCCGGTAACCTTCGTTTCGATCACTGGCAGGTCGCACGTTCCATCATGGCTGACCATCATCGTGCCTGCAGCAACAGAAACGGAAACATCCTGGACGCCGGGAATGCGTCGAACTGCTGTGTCGATCTTTGCCGCGCAACTTGCGCAATCCATTCCGCCGATCTTGTAACGAGCCTGATTCTTTGCTGTCATCTTTCTCTCCGCCTGGGATCGGGTACCATAACTACAACCTCTAGCGACTAGAGCTACAAGTAGTTTTTTTGACAAAAATCGCTGGCGCCCATGGCGGCATATGCGCTAGTCCTTGCCTCAGACAGGGGCGTCCGGGTTGCCGGGCTGAGAAGTACCCTTTGAACCTGAACCAGATCATGCTGGCGGAGGGAGTCGCCTGGGCTTTTTCTGATGAAATGCCCTGCGCCCCTCCACCTGAAAAGGCGAGGACGCAGATGACAGACACTCCAGGCCAGATTCTATCGGCAATGCGCCAAAAGAACCCCCTTGTGCAGAACATCACCAATTTCGTGGCGATGAACATTGCGGCCAATGTGATGCTCGCCGCCGGCGCCTCGCCAGCCATGGTGCATGCGAAGGAGGAAGCAGGAGATTTCGCTCGCATCGCTGCGGCGTTGACGATCAACATCGGAACGCTTTCGCCTTACTTCCTTTCCGGCATGAAGGAAGCGGCAAAAGCTGCCAGCGAGGAGGGCAAGCCCTGGATCCTCGATCCAGTCGCCCATTTCGCGACCCCCTACCGCAGCGCTGCCGTTACAGAACTCCTGGCGCTGAAGCCCACAGTCATTCGCGGCAACGCCTCGGAGATCATGGCACTTACAGGAGCGCAATCTCGCGGTCAGGGCGTCGACAGCGGCGACAAAACCGAAAAGGCCGAAGACGCCGCCGTTGCGCTTGCTCGTGATCACGCCTGCGTCGTAGCCGTTACCGGCGAAATGGACTTCGTTACCAACGGTTTTCGCTCCGTCCATATCCTCGGCGGATCTGATCTTATGCCTCGTGTTACGGCACTTGGTTGCTCTCTGACCGCTCTGGTTGGTGCCTTTGTCGCAGTCCGTCCGGATAGGCCGTTCGACGCGACGGTGGCCGCCCTCGCGATGTTCGCGGTCGCGGGGGAGGAAGCAGCACTCACTGCTAATGGCCCCGGTTCTTTCTCTCCCCTTTTTCTTGACCGGTTGGCATCGCTTTCGCCAGAGACGCTGGATGCCAAAGCGAAGGTCGTAGCAGCATGAAAGCCTTCGATCTATCCGTCTATCTCGTCCTCGATCCCGAGTTATGCCAAGGCCTCGGCATGGCGCAGACCGCTCGGCTCGCCGTGGAAGGTGGTGCGACCATGGTTCAATTGCGTGACAAAAACGCCAGCACCGCAAGGATGATCGAGACCGGTCAGGCGTTGAAAGCGGCACTCGCAGGCAGCGGCATACCTTTGATCGTCAATGACGATGTCGAAGCCGCGATCGCCATCGGCGCCGAGGGAGTGCATGTGGGACAGAGCGACATGGGGGCATCGATGGCGCGCCGCCGCGTCGGAGAGGGTATGATCGTCGGCGTGTCGGTCGAAACCGAGGAGCTTGCGCAGGGCGTCGATCCATCTCTCGTCGACTACGTCGGAATAGGCCCGGTCTTCGCCACTCCCACCAAACCGGATCACAAGCAGCCGATCGGCTTCGATGGATTGGCGCGTATCGTGGCGGCCGCATCGGTGCCAGCGGTCGCCATCGGCGGCCTCAGGGCGGAACACGCCGGCAAGGCGCTGGCGGCAGGTGCCCACGGGATCGCCGTAGTCTCCGCCATTTGCGGCCAGCCGGACCCGAAGGAAGCCGCACGAAGAATAACTGACGAGGTCAGAAAGGCGCGCCTATGATCCGCAATGTTTTATCCATCGCAGGCTCCGATCCCTCCGGCGGCGCGGGAATTCAGGCGGACCTGAAGACGTTTTCGGCGCGGGGCACCTTTGGAATGGCAGTCCTTACTGCCTTGACGGCGCAAAACACGGTCGGGGTAACAGGCGTGCATCTCGTACCACCCGCTTTCGTGGCCGAGCAGATCCACGCCATTTTTGCCGACATCCGGGTCGATGCGGTCAAGATCGGCATGATTGCCAATGCCGAAATCGCCGAAGTCGTTGCGGATGTCCTCCGTCCCTATCATGACAATCTGCCGATCGTGCTCGATCCTGTCATGGTCGCCAAAGGGGGGGCGTCACTTCTGGCTTCCGATGCGATAGAGATCCTGATCCGTCGGCTAATACCCATGTCCACGCTGGTCACGCCCAACCTGCCGGAAGCCGCTGCTCTTCTAGGTGAAGCGATGGCGGTAGACCGCGCGGGGATGGCCGAGCAGGCCGAGAGACTGCTCCGGCTGGGGCCGAAGGCGGCGCTGATCAAGGGTGGCCATCTTGAAGGGGCAGAGAGCCCCGACGTCCTGGCGGAATCCACCGGTCTTCACTGGTTTGAGGGTACGCGGGTCTCAACGCAAAACACCCATGGCACAGGTTGCACCTTGTCCAGTGCGATAGCCGCCGAGCTTGCCAAAGGCGCTCCGCTTGCCGAATCCGTTGCGATCGCCAAGGTCTATCTTGCAGGCGCCATAGCTGCAGCCGGCACACTGAGTGTCGGCAACGGCCACGGACCTGTTCAGCACTTCCACGCGCTGTGGGCGAGTGAACAACAGCCGAGCTGACCTGGGCGGGAAGGTTGCCGGCCTCCCCTCACGAAAGGCGCTCCATCTCGATGAGATAAACGACGCTGCTCTGCTCGGCGGTCAAATGGACATGCACATCCGGGGCTATCCAGCAAAGGACGTCTTGTCCTTCTGCCGCAAGCTCGATTCCATCCGCCCGAACCATGCAGGTGCCCGTGAAAACAATCGCGAAAAGCGCCTTGGCGGTATTGAAGACAAGGGATCCCTCGAAGGCACATCGCTGCACGTGATGCCATGCGTGGCCGCGAAGCGTCATGACGTTGAGGTCGGTAATCGGGCCGCCCAGACATCTGGCGGAGACGTCACTATCGCCGGAAAATGGAAACGGGTCGCATAATGCCCGCATTTCCGGCTGCAGGACGCCGTCCACCGTTAGCTGCATGCCGTCGCCGGCAAGGACCGCGATGGTCCGGTCAATGCCGAGAAAGGGCGAGAAATCACTCTCGCCCTCTACTGTCGCGAGGCTGATGCGCCAGAGGAACCGTCCAATCGGATCGCCCGGCATAGGTTCGGACGCCACTTCCCGGGTGACGCCTTTGCCATTTTTCCAGGGCATGGCCCTGTGGTCGTCCGCCTTGAGAAGACGCATTTCGGTCCTCAATTGCCGAGGATGCCCGGCAGGCGCAAGCCCTTTTCCTTCGCGCATTCGAGCGCGATTTCGTAACCCGCGTCCGCATGGCGCATGACGCCGGTGGCCGGATCGTTCCACAGAACTCGCTCTAGACGTTTGGCCGCGTCATCGGAGCCGTCTGCGCAGATGACAACGCCCGAATGCTGCGAGAAACCCATGCCGACACCGCCCCCATGGTGCAGTGAGACCCATGTCGCGCCAGAGGCGCAGTTGAGCAGGGCATTGAGAAGCGGCCAGTCGGATACTGCATCCGATCCGTCCTTCATGGCTTCCGTCTCGCGGTTGGGTGAAGCGACGGAACCACTGTCCAAATGATCGCGGCCGATGACGACAGGTGCTTTCAATTCGCCACTCTTGACCATTTCGTTAAAGGCCAGCGCAAGACGGTGACGATCGCCCAGGCCCACCCAGCATATCCGGGCCGGCAGGCCCTGGAAGGCGATGCGCTCGCGGGCCATGTCCAGCCAGTTATGCAGGTGCTTGTTGTCCGGCAGCAGTTCCTTCACCTTGGCATCGGTTTTGTAGATGTCCTCCGGATCGCCGGAAAGTGCCGCCCAACGGAAGGGGCCGATACCACGGCAAAACAGCGGACGGATATAGGCAGGCACGAAGCCCGGGAAAGCGAAGGCGTTCTCAAGCCCCTCTTCCTTGGCAACCTGGCGGATATTGTTACCGTAATCGAGCGTGGGAACGCCCATATTCCAAAAATCGACCATGGCGGCGACATGGATTTTCATCGAAGCCCGGGCGGCGGCTTCAACCGTCTTCGGATCGCTTTCCTGCTTCGCCCGCCATTCGGCGACCGTCCAGCCGATCGGCAGATAGCCGTGAACCGGGTCATGGGCCGAGGTTTGATCGGTCACGATGTCGGGCTTTACACCACGGCGAACCAGTTCGGGAAATATCTCGGCAGCATTGCCGATGAGACCGACAGACTTGGCTTCACCCGCCTTCGTCCACTGGTCGATAAGTGCCAGAGCTTCATCCAAGGTATGGGCCTTCGCATCGACATAGCGGGTGCGCAGGCGGAAGTCGACGCGTGTCTCGTCGCATTCGACGGCGAGGCAGCAGGCACCGGCCATGACGGCCGCAAGCGGCTGGGCGCCTCCCATGCCCCCGAGACCGCCGGTCAGTATCCACTTGCCCTTCAGGTTGCCGCCATAGTGCTGGCGGCCGGCTTCCACGAAAGTCTCGTAGGTTCCCTGCACGATGCCCTGCGTGCCGATATAGATCCAGGAACCGGCCGTCATCTGGCCGTACATGGCCAAACCTTTGCGGTCGAGTTCGTTGAAATGGTCCCAGGTGGCCCAATGCGGGACAAGATTGGAATTGGCGATTAGGACACGCGGCGCGTCCTTGTGCGTCCGAAACACACCGACCGGTTTGCCGGACTGCACGATAAGGGTCTCCTCTTCGGTCAGCGTTTTCAGTGTCGCGACGATGCGATCGAAATCCTCCCAGGTGCGGGCGGCACGGCCGATGCCGCCATAAACCACCAGTTCATGCGGACGTTCGGCGACGTCCGGATCGAGGTTATTCATCAGCATGCGCAGCGGGGCTTCGGTCATCCAGCTCTTGGCGTTCAACTCCGAGCCTTGCGGTGCACGGACTTCGCGGATGTTGTGGCGTGGGTTGCTCATCTCAATTTCCCTCGGTCTTCAATTGATCCGCAACGGTTTCGATGCGTGTCAGGATCTCTTTCAGGTGTAAGCGCAGCTGCTCGGCCTTCGTCTCGTCATAAGCGAAGGGTGGTTCTTCAGTGACCAGATGGGAAATCTGCGAAAGCTCCATCTGGATTGCATGGACGCCCGTTTCCGGCCGCCCGTAGTGACGGGTCGTCCAGCCACCCTTAAAGCGGCCGTTGAGGATCGCCGTGTAGCCTCTGGCTGAGCGAACCACTTCGATAGCTGCCGCCTCGATGCGAGGATCGCAGGTACGCTCCATGTCCGTGCCGATGTTAAAATCGGGCAGTCGCCCTTCAAACAGGAACGGAATGACTGAACGGATGGAATGGCAATCATAGAGCACGGCGACACCGTGAATTGCCTTGACGCGCTCAATCTCGGCAAGAAGGGCTGCGTGATAGGGAGCGTGGAAGTGTTGCAGCCGATAGCGAGTATCGGCTTCGGTCGGTTCTTCGCCTGGCTTCCAGATCGGCTTCCCGTCAAAGTCCGTTTCCGGGATCAGACCGGTGGTATTCTGGCCGGGGTAAAGGCTCGCGCCGGTGGGATCGCGGTTTGCATCGATCACATAGCGATGAAAGGTCGCCCGCACTGTCGTCACTTGGGGCAGCAGGCCGGAATAGAGATCGTGGATGTGCCAGTCGGTGTCCGCGAGCAACCGTCCGTTCTCGTTCAGGCGCTCTCGAACGTCTGGTGGAACCTCTGTCCCTGTGTGAGGGAAGGCGAGAATGACGGGGGATGTGCCCTGAACGATTTCAAAGACTGCCATATTAGCCCTCCAATCCCGGAAGCAGACCGTCGGAGACGCTCGCGACGAGTGATCCGTCCGCCACAAGAGCACTTGCAGCAGACAGATCCGGCGCCATGAAGCGATCCTCTTCAAGGGTCCGGACGACGGCTCGCAAAGTGGCGATCGCCTTCTGCAGTTCGGGACTGGTGGTCAGCGGTGCACGAAAATCCACCCCTTGGGCCGCCGTCACCGCTTCGATGCCGATGATGCCGAAGAGGTTTTCCGTCATCTGCAGCAGCCGGCGCGCACCGTGGCAGGCCATGGAAACATGGTCTTCCTGGTTGGCCGAGGTCGGTGTCGAATCCACCGAGGCCGGATGCGCCATCTGCTTGTTCTCGCTCATCAAGGCGGCGGACGTGACTTCGGCAATCATCAGGCCGGAGTTCAACCCGGGCTTCCTGGCCAGAAAGGCCGGAAGCCCGTAGGAAAGCGTCGGATCAACCAGAAGCGCTATGCGGCGCTGAGCGATCGCGCCGATCTCGCAAACCGCAATGGCGATCTGGTCTGCGGCAAAGGCCACCGGCTCGGCATGGAAGTTGCCCCCGGAAACGACGCTGTCGTCGGACAGAACCAGCGGGTTGTCGGTGACGGCATTGGCCTCGATTTCGAGCGTGTGGCCGGCCATGCGCAACAAGTCGAGACAAGCGCCGTCGACTTGCGGCTGGCAGCGGATGCAGTACGGATCCTGCACTCGCTCGTCACCCTGCAGATGGCTTTCCCTGATAACCGACCCGGCGAGCAAACCACGCAATGCCGCCGCCGTGTCGATCTGGCCCCTGTGGCCACGCAGCGCGTGAATGTCGGCGACAAATGGTGCGGACGACCCCATCGCCGCATCGGTCGAAAGCGCCCCGGTGATCAAAGCCGCCTGCGCCGCCCGATGTGCACGAAACAGGCCAGCGAGAGCCAGAGCTGTGGATGCCTGGGTGCCGTTGATCAAAGCCAGCCCTTCCTTGGCTGCAAGGACAACCGGGGTCAGCCCGGCGCGTTCCAGCGCGACACCGCCCGGCAGCCGTTCGCCTTCATAAAAGGCTTCGGCCTCGCCCATCATCACCGCTGCCATATGCGCGAGCGGCGCGAGATCTCCGGATGCGCCGACAGATCCTTTTTCCGGGATCAATGGTATCACGCCCCTTTCCAGCATGGCCTCGATCAGGCGCACCAGTTCGAGCCGCACGCCGGAAGCGCCACGGCCGAGTGACACCAGCTTCAGCGCCATGATCAGGCGAACGATATTTTCCGGCAGCGGCACGCCAATCCCGCAGCAATGGGACAGGATCAGATTGCGCTGCAGCACTGCCGTATCGCTGGCGTCGATCTTGATCGATGCGAGTTTTCCAAACCCGGTATTGACCCCATAGACCGGTTCGTTGCCGGCTGCGATCGCAGCAATCCGGGCAGCGGCGCGTTCAATGCCAGAATCAAAGCTGCGGTCCAGTACGGCACGCCCGTTGTTCCAGTAGATCGCCGCCAGTTCGGCGAGCGATACGCGGCCGGGATGAAGTGTGATCGTCACGATGAAACTCCTGACATGGATGTGGAAGTCAGCTCGCCGCGCCAAATCCGCCGATGCAGAGGATTGAAGCCGATCCGGTAAACCAGTTCGGCGGGGCTCTCGATATCCCAGATGGCGAGATCCGCCTGTTTGCCGACCTCGATAGTGCCGATGCTGTCCAGACGGCCAAGCGTCCGGGCCGCCTCACGGGTCACACCGGCCAAGCATTCTTCGACCGTCAGGTGAAAGAGAGTGGCGCCCATATTCATTGTCAGCAGCAGCGAAGTCAGCGGCGATGTGCCGGGGTTGCAGTCCGTGGCGAGCGCCATCCTCGTTGCGTGCTTACGAAACAGCTCGACCGGCGGTTTCTTCGTTTCGCGGATGAAATAATAGGCACCGGGCAGCAGGACGGCGACGGTTCCAGCCTCGGACATGGCGACAGCGCCTTCCTCATCGGTATACTCCAGGTGATCTGCCGAAAGTGCGCCATATTCTGCGGCAAGAGCCGCGCCATGAAGGTTGGAAAGCTGATCGGCATGCAGCTTGATCGGGAGGCCAAGCGCCCTCGCCGCGTCGAAGACGATACGCATCTCGTCCGGCAGGAAGGCAATGCCCTCGCAGAAGCCATCCACGGCATCTACGAGCCCTTGCGCATGCGCGGCTTGAAGCCCCGGCAACACCACGTCGCGGATAAAATCGCCATTGCGCCCTTTGTAATCTGCCGGCGTCGCGTGCGCCCCGAGATATGTGGTGGTAAGGTTGACCTTGCGCTCGTTCGCGAGAGACCGCGCAGCGCGCAACATCTTGAGTTCGTCCTCGACGGTTAAGCCATAACCGGATTTGATTTCGACGGTGGTGACGCCTTCCGCCATCAGCGCATCCAGCCGCGGCAGGCTTTCGGCCACGAGATCCGTTTCGCTCGCCTCTCTCACCTGCCGGACGGACGAAACGATGCCGCCGCCCGCACGGGCGATCTCCTCATAAGATGCCCCGGCGAGCCGCATTTCGAATTCTCGTGCGCGGTTTCCGGCATGGACGAGATGGGTATGACAGTCAATCAGCCCCGGTGTGATCCAGCGGCCCTCGCAGTCCAGGACGTCGAGGCGACCGACCGCGGAGACACTTGCTTCATCGCCGACATAGGCAATGCGGCCGCCTTCGATCAAAATCGCCCCGCGGTCAATCACTCCGAGCCCTGGGTGGTTCGGCGACATGGTTGCCAGCCTTGCATTGCGCAACAGTGTCGTCATAGCGCCTCGCTTTCAGATCCAACACGGGTCACGCCAATGAGGCCGCGAACCCGGCCTACAAGGGCATTCAGCGGTTGATCATCCTGATAAAAAGGTACTTCCCGCCGGACCAGATCATAGAGCCGCGCCGTTCGAGCGGCCTTGGCTGCCGATCCCGGCTGCTGATCATAGGCCTGCGCCGCCGCCGCCACTTCGATCGCAAGAACGGTCTGCAGATTGTCGAGGATCGCCAGCGCCTTGTCGGCCGCCGGTGTGGCATGGGTCAGAATGTCTTCCTGCAGCGCGGATGTGATGCCGCCATCAAGGCTTGCAGGCGCAGCCAGCCGACGATTTTCCGCCACAAGCGCGGCGGCCGTGTACTGAATGATCATGAAGCCGGAACATACGCCGCTTCCGGCGGCAAGAAACGCAGGCAGGCCGCTCACGAGCGGGTTCACCAACCGGTCGATCCGCCGCTCGGAAATCGCCGCGAGCTCGGCAGCAGCGGTCGCCACGCTGTCCATGGCCAGACCCAAACCGGCCCCGACTGCGTGAGCCTGCGAATGAACCTGCGGCGCTTCCGGTGAGCCGGTGACGATGGGATTGTCCGTCACGCTAGATAACTCCCGATCGATGACCTCCTGGGCCTGCTCCAAAGCATCACGGACGGCACCATGGATCTGCGGCACCGCGCGCAGGCTCAAAGGATCCTGCGTGCGGCTCCCGGCCGATTGCGCCAGAAGCTGACTTCCCGCAAGCCAGAGGCGGAGGTTTCGCCCGACCCGCTGCAGCCCCGCGGAACGGCGCAGCGAAAGCGGCATTTCGGCAAACGGATCAGCCTGGGCACCGAGGTTTTCGTATGTCATCGCCGCAGCCGCATCCGCCCAGTCGAGCAGATGAAAGAAGCGCGAAATGGCCAGCGCACCAAGACCTGTCGCACAGGGTGTCCCATTGACCAGGCTCAGGCCTTCCTTCGCCTTCAGCGTAACCGGTTCTAGGCCGACCCGGTTCAGCGCCTCGCGTCCAGCGATCAATTCGCCGGCCTGCCTGCATTCGCCTTCGCCGATCAGAACCAGACCAATAGCCGCAGCATGAGTGAGGTAGCCGACCGAGCCCCGCGAAGGAATGACGGGCAGGATATCCGCATTCAGCAATGCCAGAAGCGCCTCGACCACTTTAACGCTGATGCCGGAAAAGCCATGCGCGAAATTGGCAATCTGCGCGGCCATGATCGCGCGCGTCTCCGCATTGCCGAGCGGCTCGCCGACGCCGCAAGCATGGCTGAAGAGGATGTTTCGTGAGAGCGTCTGCTGATCGTCGCGATCGATGACGACATCGCAGAGGGCGCCAACACCGGTATTGATGCCATAGCCGCGGATTTCCCGTTCGACCAGTGCATCAACAATCGCGCGCGCCTTTGAAATCCGCTGCCAGGATTCGGCGGAAAGAACCAACTCAGCGCCATTGGCGATTGCCGCAATCTCTTTCCAGGTCAAAACTTTATCGAGAACGACAACGTCAGCCATGATGGGCTGCCTCTGCACCGGCACGGCGCTGCACGAAACGGGCAACATAGTCATCTGCCGGCGTATTCAAGATCTGGCTTGGCGTACCGACCTGCACGAGCCGACCGTCCTTCAGAATGGCAATCTCGGCGCCGATACGCAGCGCCTCATCGAGATCGTGCGTGATGAAGACGATGGTCTTGGAGAGATTCTTCTCCAATTGCAGCAACTGGTCCTGCATATCGCTGCGGATCAGCGGATCCAGGGCCGAAAAAGCCTCGTCCATCAGGATCACGTCGGTGTCTGCGGCCAGCGCACGCGCCAGCCCGACACGTTGCTTCATGCCACCCGAAAGCTGGTGTGGATATTTGTTCTCGTAACCGAGAAGACCGACGGTCTCGATCCATTTCATGCCGATCGGATTGGCGTCTGCCCTGCTTAAGCCCCGCACACGCTGACCATAAACCACGTTCTGCAGAACCGTCCGATGCGGCATCAGGCCGAAGCTCTGGAACACCATGCTGACGCGACGAGTGCGGAACTCCCTGAGGTCGCGCGGATTAAGGTCCAGCACATTGCGACCGTCCACCAGGATCTGCCCGCTGGTCGGCTCGATCAGGCGATTGATATGGCGCACCAGGGTGGACTTTCCCGAACCGGAAAGCCCCATGATCACGAAGATGCGGGATGCGCCGATCGTCAGGCTGATATCGTTGAGACCAACGCTGCATCCGGTACGCTCGAGAATTTCACCCTTCTCCGCGCCGTCGCGTGCCATAGCCAGGGCCTCGCGTGAATTTCGGCCAAAGATCTTGAAGACGTTGCGGATCTCTATCTCAGCCATTCTGGCCGTCCTCCAGCTTGGAACGGCCGAAGCCTTGGGTGATACGGTCAAGTACGATAGCCAGGATGACGATACCCAAGCCGGCCTCGAGTCCTTTGCCGACATCGAGCGTCTGAATGCCGTTCAACACCTGCTCTCCAAGACCGCGCGCTCCAATCATCGAAGCCACAACGACCATGGAAAGGGCCATCATGATGGTCTGGTTGAGGCCGGCCATGATCGTTGGCGTCGCAAGCGGCAGTTCGACGCCGAACAGGATCTGCCGCGGGCTGCCGCCAAAGGCGGTTGCCGCCTCGACAACTTCGCCGTCGACCTGCCGGATGCCGAGATCGGTCAAGCGGATCAACGGGGGGACTGCATAAACAATGGTGGCCAGCACGGCCGGCACCTTGCCGAGCCCGAAAAGCATGATCGCAGGAATGAGATAGACGAAACTCGGCATGGTCTGCATCACATCGAGAACCGGGAGTGTGATGCCGCGCATGAGACGGCTCTTGGCCAGCCATATGCCCATCGGCACACCGATGGCAATCGAGATCAGCGTTGCCATCAGCATCAGAGCGAGCGTTTGCATGGCCAGATCCCACAGACCGAGGGCTCCGATCACGAACAGCATCGCCGCGACGATGAAGGCGAGTGCAAGCTTGCGCGTTGCCTGCCAGGTTAGCGCCATGAAAGCGATAATCACCAGCCACCAGGGCAAGCCGCGCACGATCCATTCGATGAAGAGGATGGCCTGCAAAATCGTCTGCGAAATCGCCTTGAAGACGAAGCCGTAGCTGACCACCAGCGACTGCACCGCCGTATTTATCGGCCCGCGGATGGAGATATGGAAGCTGTCGGGAAACATTGCTCAAGTCCTTGAGATGGCAAACCGCCCGCGCCCGCGCTCGAAACATCAAAGCGACGCGACGCATGGTCGTGGCCGCGCGCAGAGACGCGCGGCCACCTGAGACTATTTCAACGAGGCTTCGATCTTGGCCTTGGCGTCGGCCGAAACCCAGGCGTTCCAAACAGCACCCTTGGTCTTCAGGAACTGGTCGGCGGCAGCAACCGCGTCAGCCTTCTGATCGACCATGTAAGCGAGGCTCGCATTCACCTCTTCCAGTGGGAAAGTCGCCTTTTCCAGGATCTGGATAATTTCAGGCGCCTCCTTGGCAAAGGTGCTGTTGACGCCGTAGGCCACTTCGACGGTCGGGAAGGCGCAGCCAGCTTCGCGCTTGCCTGTCGCGCTTGTCAGCTCCTTCCAGCAGGCTTCGCTGTAGGCAGGTTCCTCAAGCTGAACCAGCTTGAACTTGCCCATGATGGCCGTAGGGCTCCAATAGTAGAAAAGCACCGGCTCACCCTGCAGATATGCCGAACTGATGGCCGCATCGAGCGCAGTTCCCGTGCCGGGGCGGAAGTTCACATAGGCATCCGTCAGCTTGTAGGCCTCAAGCTTGGCGGTGTTGACGCCTTCGCAGGTCCAGCCGGACGGGCAATTCAGAAAGCGGCCCTTGGAAGGTTCTTCCGGATCCTTGAACAGCTCTACGATCTTCGGGTCGGAAAGCTGCGAAACGCTCTTCAGGTCGGGCGCCAGCGGCTTGACGCCCCGCGCCTGGTCTCCCTTGACGAGATATTCCGGCACGAACCAGCCTTCGGAAGCACCGACAAACGTCTTGCCGACCGAAGTGACTTGGCCCGCTGCGGCTGCATTGTTCCAGACATCGGAACGGCCGATCCACTCCTCGGCAAAGATCTGCACGTCGTTGTTGGCGGTTGCCTGCTCCAAAGTGACGGAATTGCCGGGGATTGAGTCCACCTTGCAATCATAACCCTTCGACAGGATCGCCTTCATCACCTCAGTAATGAGGGCGCCGCTCTCCCAATCGATGCCGGCGAAGGTGACGGTCTTGCCGTCTGCGCAATAGGAGGCCGCGTTGGCACCGGTAAAGGAGCCGCCGAACATCAATCCGGCGGCAAGCAGCGTGTATTTCAGTTGGGCACTCAGCATGAAATTCCCCTTTTTGTTAGCTCATGAGTTGGTGCAAGTTGAAGGCCTAGGCCAGTTTCAGAAGAACCTCCCGGAACGCACGATCGATTGCCTCCTCATCCCTGTGGCGACCCTCTCGGACCACCCATTGTCCCCCCGCCATAACGTCGCGAACCGCTTCGGATCCAAGCGCAAACAGCCACCGGTCGAGAACCTGATCGCCGGAAGCTGCGCCGATGAAAGGATTGTTGCCGTCGAGAACCACCAGATCGGCCCTTGCTCCGACTCGGATACCGCTGGTGCGCAGCCCGGCCGCCTGGCAGCCTCCGGCAAGTGCTGCGTCGAACAGGGTCCTGCCGACGGATGCACCCGGACCGGTAGCGAGCCGGTTGCGCCGACGATCGCGCAGCCTCTGGCTGTATTCCAAAAGGCGCAACTCTTCCCCGACCGTCGTCGCGACATGGCTATCCGTTCCAATGCCGAAACGTCCACCCGATCCGACGAAATCCGTTGCGGGAAAAATTCCGTCGCCCAGATTGGCTTCGGTCGCCGGACAAAGACCGGCCACCGCCCCCGAGCGAGCAAGCCGCTCGGTTTCATCGGTGGTCATATGCGTGGCATGGATGGCGCACCACCTGTCGTCCACGGGCATCTCGTCGAGCAGGAATTCCACCGGTCGGCGTCTGCTCCACGCGAGACATTCCTCGACCTCGCGCTCCTGCTCAGCCACATGGATATGGATCGGCCCGCCGGTTTCTTCGGCCGCCAAGATCTCCCGCATTTCGTCTGGCGTCGCTGCCCGCAGCGAATGGATCGCAAGACCAAGTGTCGCGCCCGCAGATCGGCAATCGGGCTTCAACGCCTCGAGAAGCCCAAGAAATTGGTCGACGTCATGGATAAACGGGCGCTGCCCCTCGCCGGGAGCGATCCCGCCAAAACCGGCATGGGCATAAAAGACCGGCAGGTGGGTCAGCCCTATCCCTGCGGCTTGTGCGGCACGTAGGATGCGCCGGGATGTTTCCCCCACATTTGCATAGGGGCGGCCACCGGCAGCATGATGGAGATAGTGGAATTCGACGACGTGACCGAAGCCGCCCTTGATGAGTTCACTGTACAACTTGGTTGCGACGATCTCGATATCATCCGGAGACATTCGGCCGACGAGATGGTACATCGCGTCACGCCACGTCCAGAAGCTGTCATCGGTCGACCCGGCAAGCTCGGCAAGGCCGGCCATGGCCCGCTGAAAAGCATGGGAATGCAGGTTTACTAGAGGGGAAACCACCGGCCCGGCCAGTTCCACGAGATCTTGCCTTGCGTCGGCATTGGTCTCGATTGCGGTAATCAATCCCTCGCCGTCGACGGCCAAGACCACATCGGACGCCCAACCTTCCGGTAGCAAAATCTGTCTGCACAGGAGAGTTTGAGATGCCGCCATTTGCTTCACCTGAGAAAGTTGTATAGGGAACATGGCAGAGTTTTTGAAAGGGGGCAAGTGGCCTGCAAAAACTTTACGCTTTATTTTCGATGCGTATTTTGTATGCACATGACGGCGTCACGAGGAGAACCGAGCATGCCCGAGGGCGACCAGACCATCCAGGCTTCGGGTTCACGGGAGCTTCCTATTTATGAGCGGCTAAAAGCGGACATCAAGAAGCGGATTGAAACCGGCGAATGGCCGGCGCATCACCGTGTGCCTTCCGAGAATGAAATCGCCGAGACGCTGAACGTCAGCCGCATGACGGCCAATCGCGCCTTGAGAGAACTTGCCATGGAAGGCGTGATCGTCAGGGTGCAGGGACGTGGCTCCTTCGTGGCCAGCAAGAAGCGAAGCGCGCCCTTTATGGGCGTCCGCAATATCGCCGACGAAATTGCCGAGCGGGGTTCCACCCACAGACCTCATGTCATCCTCTCCCAGACCGAGGTCTGCGGTCATGAGCTTGCGGAAGCCATGAAGATCGAAGTCGGCATGCCGGCCTTCCATTCGGTGATCCTGCATCACGAAGATGACGTGCCGATCCAGCTGGAGGATCGCTTCGTCAATCCTGCGGTGGCACCGGATTATCTCGCCCAGAATTTTCAGGTCACGACGCCCAATGCCTATCTGACGCTGATAGCACCGATCTCCCATACGGAACAATTCGTCGAGGCCGTGCTTCCGCAACCGTGGGAATGCAAACATCTGGCGATCGCTCGTTCCGAGCCCTGTCTGCTGATCCGCCGGCGCACCTGGTCCGCAGACCGGATCGTCACATCCGTTCGGCTTCTCTACCCCGGCACCCGCTATCGTCTGGAGAGTTCGTCCTAGGCAACATCCGGCGAAGGAAAGCCGCTCTCAGGGCGCCGCTTTTGCCAGCGTGTTAGACATGGGGATCTTGATCAAATCACTTGCACCAGGAGACGATCGTTCCATGCCACCTGTTACTGTCGACCCCGAGAAAATCCGCGAATTTCCGGATGCTAACGCTTTCTACAATTGGCTTGGCGTGAACCACGATAATGCCACCGAAATCTGGATACGAATCTTCAAGGTGAATTCCGGCATTCCATCAATAACGCCCAAAGAAGCGATTGACGTCGTGCTGTGCTGGGGATGGATCGACGGCATCAGGAAAGGGCTGGACGAGAAGAGCTTTCTGCAGCGCTATACGCCGCGCAACAGGAAAAGCATTTGGAGCCAGATCAATGTCGAGAACGTCGAACGCCTGATCAACGAAGGGCGTATGACTAGGAACGGACTGCGCGAAGTCGAGGCAGCAAAGTTGGACGGACGTTGGCAGCGCGCCTATGCCAGCGGCAAGGATATGCAGGTTCCCGACGACCTTCAGGCGGCGATCGACGCCGAGCCGAAGGCCAAGGAAATGTTTGGCCGGCTCAGCGCACAAAACCGTTTCGCTCTCGCCTTTAGAGTCCACAACATAAAGACCGAGGCAGGCCGCCGGAAGAAGATCGAGAGCTTCGTCGAGATGCTCAAACAAGGACAGACGATTTACCCGCAGAAGAACTTGCCGTAGCGGGAATTCATTGGCGAGAAAAGCAGGAGGGGAAGGTCTCACCAACCAAAAATGCTGTTGAACTCGCGCCCCAACTTCCCGAGATCGCCCCCCTCCTCGTAGAAAGGGTCACGCGGCCGATAGGCATTAATCACGTAATTGCGCAGCTTCGGAAACCGCTCTTTTCGCAACTTGCAAGGAAGGTGAGATATTTCTAGGTTTTGGATATTATCGTGCTTTAGGTTTTCCCAAGCTTCGAGCTTGTTTTTCCCATATATTCTTAGCGACCGCAGGTTCTTCAACTCCGAAATAACCGAAACATAACCTGCGATCTTGCAAGAGGAAATCTGCAAAACTTCAAGCTCATTGAAACGCAGAATGTCCTCGACGTCTTTAATCGTCGAAGCGATCAGGAAAAGCCTCTTGATGGGAGCGCCTTCGAAAATCGACAGAGAGCCGGAAAAGCCTTGGAGCGAGAGATTGGCAAGTTTCGGCCACCGGCCATTCAACGCTTTGATCTTATTGGCCGTCCAGTTGAGATTGAGCCATGCCTCAAGTTCGGGAAACAGGTCCGGCAGCTCCTCGCCAAAGGGCACATCCTGGGTTGTGATCGCTTTCACGCTGCCGAACTGCTTGAATTTGCTGAAATCGAAATCCTTGGCGAAAGCCCCCGATCCCGAAATGCTAATCTTCCCGATCGCATTCTTGTTCTTGATACGATCAAGGCTAGGGCGAAGTATTCCTGCAGCCTTCCCTCGGCGATATCCTGAACTTCGATGGAGAAGCCACCACATTCATATTGGTCGATCAGATCACCGTATTTTTCGAAGCCATCCTTGTTGAAGGTTGCTTCCTTCTTCGCAAATCCGGATTTTACCGCGCGTGACCTTGCCCCAAGTTTTATCCAGTTTTGAGTTCGCTCCAGCGGTTTAGGGTTGCTGTATTTGGGGCGGTAGCGGCGGGTTGCGGTGCGGAGCCATTCCGGCTGCGCAGCACCGCATCACGTCGCGGGTTGATTGTCTGAGCGAACTCGGCAGGTGTCATCCAGCCGAGTCCAGAGTGTGGTCGATGATCGTTGTAATCGCTGCGCCAGTTTGAAAGCGCTGATCGAGCATGGGTCAGTGACGAGAAGAGAGTTTCATTCAGGAACTCGTCTCGCAGCCGCCCATTGAAGCTTTCGATGAAGGCGTTCTGGATCGGTTTGCCCGGTGCGATGTAGTGCCATTCTACCTTGGTCCGATCCGTCCATTGCAGGATCGCGTTGCTGGTGAACTCGCTGCCATTGTCGCTGACGATCATCTTTGGCTTGCCACGCCCCTGGATGATCCGGTCAAGCTCGCGGGCAACCCGCAGACCGGAAAGCGACGTATCGGCGACGAGTGCCAGGCATTCCCTGGTGCAATCGTCGACGACCGTCAGCACCCGGAACCTGCGACCGTCGGTAAGTTGATCCGACACGAAGTCCAGCGACCAACGATCATTGGCTGCCATCGGGACAAGCATCGGTGCTCGCGTGCCAATCGCTCGTTTCCGACCGCACCGTCAGCTTCTCTTCCCGATAGAGCCGGAAGAGCCGCTTGTGGTTCACAAGGTGACCCTCACGCCTGAGCAGCACATGAAGGCGTCGATATCCAAAGCGGCGGCGTTCATGCGCCAGCGCCTTCATCCGCTCGCGAAGGTCATGGTCATCGCTGCGCCTGGTTTCGTAACGGACCGTCATCCGGCAAAAGCCGATGGCTTTACACGCCCGCTGTCGCTCATCTGGTGGTGATCCATCAGATGAGCGACAGCTTTCCGCCTTGCTGCGGGCGTCACCACTAATGGGATGGTCCGCCTCGTCCTCCGGCCGCATCATGAGGCGGTCAAACCGAAGGAGGTTGCAATGCCAAAACGCAATGTGCCGCGCCCAGCGGCGGTCTACGGAATTGATATCGGCAAGAACATATTCCACGTCGTCGGCCTCGGAAGCGATGGCGTGCCAGTCCAGAAGGTTCGCTTCCGCCGCGACACACTGCTGCAGTTCTTCGAGCGTGCGGCGCCGGCGATCGTAGGGATGGAATCGTGTGCAGGATCTCAATGGATCGCCGGGAAGATACAGGCACTTGGACATGAGGTGCGCTTGATCCCCGCGCAGTTCGTGAAGCCCTACGTAAAGTCGAACAAGAGCGACATCATTGATGCGGAAGCGATCGCTGAAGCTGCCACGCGACCAACAATGCGATTTGCTGCACTCAAGAGCGAGGAACAAGCCGATCTTCAGGCCTTACACAGGGTCCGGGATCAGATGATCGGAACGAGAACGCGTCTGATCAATCAGATGAGAGCTTTCTGCCTCGAATACGGGATTGCCCTGCGCCAAGGCGCGGGCCTGTTCAAGCTCGACCTGCCGCAAGCTGTCGACGATCAATCCAACGATCTCTCGTCGGCAATGCGTAAGCTGCTTGCAGACCTGTTTGCAGATCTGCGCCAGTTGGAACAGCGCATTGGTGACGTCACACGCGAGATCGAGGCGGTAGCTAATCGCGAGGACGTCGCACGACGGCTCATGACGATCCCTGGGATCGGAGCGTTGGGGGCAACTGCGCTCCTGGCTGCTATTGGAAACGGCCGACAATTCCAGAAAGCTCGCGATCTGGCAGCGTGGCTTGGCCTTGTGCCACGGGAATACTCGACTGGAGGAAAGCAGAAGCTTCTCGGCATCAGTAAGCGCGGAAACCGCTACGTGCGCAAGCTCCTCGTTCACGGAGCACGATCCTGCTTTCGGCACCTGGACCGAACACGAGATCGACTGGGGAACTGGCTGGATGGTCTTCAGGCTCGGATGCACCCCAACAAAGCTGTCGTCGCACTTGCCGCTAAAATGGCCCGGATCGTCTGGGTCGTCCTGACCAGGCCTGGAGCACTCTACGAACGCAGAGACCCTGCCTTCACCTGACGCTCCTGGCTCGATTGCAAGGATCGGGAATAGTGATGACGAAACAGTGGATCAACATGCCGTAAGTCCTGTGCAAAAAAGCGGGCCTCATGCCCGAACCATTTATTGGGAACGGCGTGTGCGGATCTCATCATGGCCTGGCTGCAACCGCAGCCCACTCGCGAGAGGCCGGATACATTTATGCAACTGGAATCGTCATTTGCGATGTCTTGAACCCTTGCGCGGACGAGGCGGACCATACATTCTTTCCCAAAAGGTCTTTCAAAGCCGCATTGTCGAGCATCGCATCTGCCAAGAGCCGTTTCAGCTTCGTGTTCTCGTCTTCCAGCGTCTTCAGCCGCTTGGCTTCGGATACGTCCATGCCGCCGAATTTGGCCTTCCATTTATAGATGCTGGCATCGCTGACGCCGTGCTTGCGGCAAAGCTCCGAGACCGGTGTGCCAGCCTCGTGCTCCTTCAGAATGCCGATGATCTGTGCGTCTGTGAAACGATTGCGCTTCATTCCCTGGTCCTCTCAATGGGCCAGAGCTTACTTCAAAATGGATTATTTCAACGGGGCAAGGTCACGGTCCAGAAACAACTCACTGTGCCGATGGCGAGAGTATCCAGTCTCCTAGTTTGATCGACACTTGCGACATTGGCCTGGGCCGTGATCAAACTCCGAAAAGCTTCATCATTGCCTGATTTTTCTTCGTAAGCGCCATGTCCGCCGAAGATCGCCCGGCTGCATTTTTGCGGTGGGGGTCCGCACCCTTTGTGACAAGCAGTTCAATCAGTGGCAGGCTCGGGCGGGGGTTCAGTACCGACGTCCAAAGCGCGTCATTCCCATACTTGTCGAGACGATGCAGATCGGCGCCCTTATTCACGATGTCCGTTGCCAGATCATACATGCCCCGTGAGATCGCATATTGAAGCGCTGTCTGGCCATTATCGTCCTGGTGATCGAGAGGTATGTCAGCCCGCAGGATCGCTTCAGCATGTTCCGATCTGTAAGCAATCGCTTCCTGGAGGTAGCTGCGATTGTCCCCACTTATCTCGCTTAAGTCCGCGATCACCTGAGGGTCAAAATTCGGATCAGTCCTTAACTCTGCGAAAAAATTAGTCATTTTCAGGATTGGCCGTTCTCCGCCTTATAATCTGCTATCGTCTGTGACGCAGCGTCATCCAAAACCCCCTCAGATCTGCAGGGGGGCGGAGCGCTCCCATATCTGACGCTGATAGCGCCGATCTCCCACACGGCGCAATTCGTTGAGGCCGTGCTCCCGCAGCCGTGGAAATGCAAGCACCTGGCGATCGCCCGTTCCGAGCCCTGCCTGCTGATCCGCCGGCGCACCTGGTCCGCAGACCAGATCGTCACATCCGTTCGCCTTCTCTACCCTGGCACCCGCTACCGGCTGGAAAGCTCGTCCTGAATGAGGAAACTCCGGCGCTGGCCGCGATAGACCGGGCGATGGCGGCGGACATCCGGCTGCAAATAGCGCTTGAATGCTCGGTAACTTAATCGATCAGCTTCCGCTTGCGCAAATGGTCCAGATATTTGGGATCAGACTCCTCGAAAATGTCTTCTCCTTCGGCCATGTAGGCGCGCAACAAAGGATCGGTGCTTTCCTTTTGACGACCAAGATCGTATAGGCACGTGCCGATACCGAGTTGCACGAAGCCGTTCGCATAGCCGTCAGCACTGGCGGCCGCCTGTCGGAAAGAGGCGAGAGCTTCTTCAGTCTCGCCCTTCTGTTGCTGCGCATCGCCAATGGATGCATTGAGCCAAACCGCAGCTTCCCATTTTTGCCGTGGTTCCGGCAGCAGAGCAAGTGCCGATCGCCACACCGTAATCGCCTCGTCGTATTGATCTGCATCGAGAAAATCGTTCCCCCGCTCCGATAGATCGGAAACGCGATCGTAAATCTCGTCCGGAAGCTCGTCTTCCATGTTATTTCTGCCTCGCCGCACGCTCTTTAAGGTAGAATTCAAGATAGGGCGCGTCGTCGCCGGAAAAACCCTGACGGCCGAAGAGCTCGTGGATCCGGGAGAAAACCTCGTAGGCTTCATCGATCAAGCCAAGCTGGTAAAGTGCACGCCCCTCCAGCATCAGGACGAAATGGTCCTTGCGCTCAATATCCTCATACACGCGGTAGGTCGTCGCGATCCATTCCTTGGCAGAGGCGGCATCGCCGATCGCGGCATACTTCGTGACCATGCTGCTCGCCATGATCTGCGGATAGAAATCCCATTCTTCTTGTGGCGGCGGCAGGAGGGCCCACGCCGACTGGCCGAGCGTTATGGATTCCTCAATCTTACCTTCGCGGTTCTTGGCCCCCGCTTCCCTCAGCAAGCCATCAATCCTCTCGGAAATATCGGTGGGCAAGGTCTTTTTTTCCATCATCTCCTCACTGTTTGACTGGCGTTAGGTAACCGAACCCTACACCGTCTCACAATCTGCAGTTGGGCCATACGGCTGATAGTTTGTCGCTGATCAAGCAAGAGTAGTTTTCTCAACTCCTAATGCTCGCTACGAATCCTTCCGCTGGCGGTTGCAAAACGGATTGGTTCCACGCTGACAAAGAATATGATTTCCCAATACATTACGCGGTATCGCTTTTATGAATCCACGGCTTGGACGAGGATTGAACTACGCCGTCACTTGAAGCTGATACTCTCGAAATCGCCCATCTTGCCGTCCCAGGTGCCGGATGAGAAAGCCGTAACCGAGTGTCCGATACGCGGACCTTCATCCAGGCGACCCGCAGTCAGGCCGAGCTTGTCGAAAAGGATGATGCCAACGGACAATCTCGCATCGCCATTCAATTCTTCTAGGCGGCGAAGAACCTCAATTCCATTGGTGTGGAAAAGATCAATCCCTTGGAACGTGACCGATTCCAGATCGTAGAAGGCCTCGATTTCCCTGACGCGATTTTTGTTGTAGCGCACGATCGGCGCTTTGGTACCGCGAAACTCATTGAAGGTGCCGGGCCGCAAGCCTCGCCTGGATCGATCAGGTGGACCGACAATGCCTGCGACTTCCTCAGGCGACATCCCGAAACGGATTGGCCCCATCCCTTCAAAGGACACAATTTCCCATTCCATGTTTACCGCTGCTCCTCCTGTCAGTGCCTAAGAGAAACGGACGGTTTGCATGGTCGACTTTTTTTCGATCCATTGATGATCACGCCCGAAGATCGTAATTGCTTTTTGCTCTCGCATTCCGTCGTGGAAACCCGTCAATGCCAAGCCAAGACCGAAAAAGATGATGAACCCATGAGATTCGCGAACGTCAGAATCGTCTTCTTCCAATCGCCTCAAAACTTCGTCTTCAGGCATGACAAAAAGATTCATACCTTTATATTCGAACGGCTCGGAAACGTCCGGCAACAAGTTCATTTCGATAAGCTTTCCATGCGAGAACGAGAATGCGGGCATTGACATGCTGTATTCCAGCCGCGTTTTACCGGTGTATGTTTGCTTGACCTTTCTCGGCTGACCAAGAACGCCCTCGACATCCTCGCGCCCCTGCCCAAAACGAATGTTTGATATTCCTTCGTAGGGAGTGAAGACCCATGGCATTTATTGTGCCTTTTTGAAGGGGCCAGCCTAAGCCCTTCCGAGAGTTCAAAGGAATGTCAGTTCTTTGAAGCGGTCGAGCCTGTCGTCCCAAAGACCTTGGGCGAAGGCGGTAATCGAATGATCGCCACGTGTTCTTTGGTCTATACAACCAGACGTGATGCCGATCTTCCTAAAAAGGACGGTTCCGACGTTCATTCGGGCGCCGCCGTTCTCTTGTTCAAGGAACTGGATAATCGCCAACCCCGGCTCATCGAATATACGTCTGCCACGAAAGGACACGTTCTCCACCTCATAGAACGCCTCAATTTCGGTCACGACATTATCCTCGTATGACACGATCGGTACGTCGATCGCACGATATTCACGACGAGACCCGTCGTCTTCGTCAGCGGATTCGGGCGGCCCGATAATAGCAGCGACCTCCGCCGGCGACATCCCGAAACGGATTGGCCCCATCCCTTCGAACGAAACGATTTCCCACTCCATCTTCTGCCAATTCACCGTTCAGCCGCGCCGCGGATGGCTCGACGCCGTCTAATAAATGCGATCTCCTTGAACCGAGCGAGTCCGCTGCTAGATCATCACATCCCGCGAACCGACCGGTTTGCAGATTTCAGCCACTGTCATCGATCTCTCAACCGATTAACTTTCGTTTGCGAAGATAACCGAGATACATCGGATCGGATTCCTCAAAAATTTCCTCACCTTCGCCCATATAGGCGCGCAACAGAGGATCAGTGCTTTCGTCGTACCGACCAAGATCATAAAGGCAGATGCCTATACCGAGTTGGACGAAGCTGTTGGCATAGCCGTCGCCGCTCGCCGCAGCTTGGCGGCGACAATTTTATCTACATCGTCCCTACTCATTGGAAATCACCTCTCTACTTCGCCAGTATTGCCGAAACCAAATCCTGAAAGCTCCGCGATCTATAGGGGGGCGGAACGGGGCGATCTTCATCAGGCTGAATTCGGAAAGTCGAGCAAGGTGCTACTTATCCGAATGCATATTTCAACCGATTGGACGCACCGCCGTATATTGTCCTCGCTCCAGCCTCATCAAATGGAAGGTGCCCAGCTGGGCCAGAATGGCAAAATGCTCACGTGCTGCCACCCGCCTGATGTTTTCGACCCGCCTCGCGGGGCTATCCAGACCGACTGTCGCAATCGCAGGGAAGTAGCCGTAGCATTCGTTCCGCTCGAGATCCCCATGCATGGCACGGCAGCGCGCAAACATGGGCTGGTCCTGAGCGTCGAATTCCTCATAGTCCCGTTGATCCGCAACCAATAGCGAGCGCGCCAGCACATTCGGGTCGGTGCTTCGTTCGCGCTTCATTGTTCCCGGCGGCAGGATGAATTGCGTTGGTGCGAGCTTTCGGGATGTTATCCGCAGATCAACGAGGTCAATTTCGAATTGATCGTGCCGTTGCGACCAGCAGATCAACCGGCCAAAAGCAGAATAACCGACGACGAAGCAGTCTCTGTGGCTAAAATCGGGATCGGCTGCAAACACGAGTGAAAGAATGGGGGAAAAATCCGCCGGGTCGCAATATTGGACCTTTCGATCGAAATAATCGCCGAAGCCGTATTGAAGAAGAAACGCCATGAAGCTTGCCGGCAACTGCTTCGAAAGACGATTTTCCTGCTCGGGGGTCATCGGGACGCAGCGCTGCGGCGGACCAATTTCAGCAATCGTATCCTCAAAAAAGGAGTCTAACATTGATAGCTGCCTTTCAATGCTCTTCGCCACATATATTCAACTCGACATCCATGAGTTGGTCCGCCTGACCATTTCTCCGCATTTGGTCTGCCTCCGCACGCAATGCTTCAGCCCTGCCTTCTTGAGTCCACATCGGGCCAATTCTCTGGTTCTCCGCTCCACCACCTATACCCAACTCGCGTGGATCGCCGCCAGCAATTATATCAAGATAGTGCGTTGCGTTGACCGACGCCATCTGTTCGCGGATTTCGGCCTTCGAATAACCCGCTTCCCTCAAGGATGCCTCGAAATCGGCACGGGCTGCCTCCTGTGCCTTTCCGTCGCGCAGCAAATTGGTGAAGGAGCCTTTCTTGCCGCTTCCCGCCCACGCCTCACGAGCGTGATCGAGAACCGTATGAGCGTAGGCCATGTCGTCGGCCGTCATGTTTTTAATAGTTGCCTGCTGTTCTTTCAGCTGACGTCGGAACTCGTCGCGATTGACCCCTCGCGGCAGATCGAAACACCGCACCCTCAGTTTCCGTGTGCTTCTCGCACCGTGCGTGCCATCCTCGACCTTCGATTCGATTTTCCGCGCATCGTGGACGGTTTCCGTGACCTCTTCGGCTTTGTGCGCCTTGGCCGCGACGCCCGCGCCGATAGTCGCTGTCTTTCCGGCGGCAGTTGCCGCCCCCTTGGTTGCCAGGGCTTCGACAGCGAGTTTTACCACATCGAAGGTACCGTGACCTATGGCTTGGGACAAGCCGCCTTTCTCATAGGCTTCGCTGTAGGGATCAGCGACCGCGTGCCAGATCGAACTGGCCGTATTTTGGGTATTTTCCCATCCGCGACCGAGTGTTGCCCCGGGATCGTCATAGAGATTTTGTGCAACCTCCGCGGTCCAGTTCGCCGCACCAACTGCGCCATCCTTGACGCTTTCGGCACCGGCCGCGATCGTTCCCGTGGGATCATTCCAGAGGTCGGAAGCCAGATTTTTGGTGCCCTCCAGGACATCCGAGCCGACCTTTTTCAGCCCCTCCAATGTCTCGTTGGCATTCTCCGTGAAGCCGTCTGAAAATTTCTGCCCCTCGCTGCGGGTATCTTCAGCCTCGCCGCCGCTCTGATCTTGTTTATCTGTTCCCTCGGGAGCCTTGTGAGAGTCGGTAGCCTCCACATGGACGTATTCGCCCTCGGTATTACCTTTGTTCAAGGTGCAGCGATCGCCATGGCGCTGCACCCAAATGCCATTGGCGCGAACGATTTGCGACGAGGTGACAGGTTCGACGACATCACCGACCGTGTTGGATTTGCAGCCCAGTCCGACACCCGGCTCATCGCCATAACAGCAGGAAAACTTGGAATCCTGTCGCTTTATGATCTTGCCGTTCGAGCGCACGTCCGGAGAATAGTTCTGGTCGTCCGAAGCCTGCCCCCAGGACATGTAGGGGACCGGCTTGTCCGGCGATTTGCAGACGTCGGGCGACAGGCAAACCGCAATCGCCTTGCTCTCATCCGGGATAAGCTCGGGCGGAGCCGGGTTCGCACTTGTCGGAGATTGTATCTTTTTCTCTTTTTCCCTCTTTTGCTCGTCTTCCTTCACCCGTTTCGCAAGCAGTTCGTCAGTGAATTCCTTCGGCGGATTGAGGCTTGTCGGGCTGTCATATTGATAGAAGTAGTCCCCCGCCTTGTTCCACATCACCGGCTGCGCTGGATCGAGCCCATGTCTGGCGATGGCGCCGGTCTCGGAAGCGGCCGCGCTGACATTGCGGACATGGCTGCCGTCAATGGCAATTTCCAATCCCATCAAGCAAGCTCCATGGCGGATCGTGCAAAGATGAGTTTAGGAATCCCGATCCTCTGAGGCCATGGAAAGCCGCAGCGCCACGTCAGGAAGACACGGCCGACACCTGGACGCATGTCGAAATGAACACCATCGAGCTTCATCTCTCCCTTCGCTAGACCCGCACCGCGGTCAATCTCGATCTCCAGCCTAATGCCAGGTAGAGCCCCCTCCAGGCGCGGATATTGCGGCAACAGATTCTCCAAGGCGAATTTCTCATCGCCTTTAAGCCAGGTCTCGGTGACGAGATGCGGATGAGCAGCCTGCCAAAAACGGAAGTCGAAATCGCTTGGCAGAAGCGGGTGGCGTTCATTCAGCCAAGCGTCGTCATATGTCCCCGCGCGCGCCACCCTATCCTCCCAAAAGGGCGATAGCAGGCCAAAACCGGCCGGGTCGGGCCTGTCGTTCACATCACGGATAGGGTGTTTCTCATCCTCGATCTGCGGCGCGGGCCATTGTGGCCGTTCCCGGAAAAGAACCTCATCGACAAGGCCGATGCCGATCGGGTTCTTCTCGACAACCTCCTTTTTGCCGGAGGTTTCAAGCCGCCCACCGAAGGCAAGTCGCCAATCCAGCGGAACATGCGTAACCGGCTCCGGATCTGTCAGGTCCCAACCGTCAAGCGCATCCTCTTGCGCCCGATCGATCAAACCTCTCCAGGTCTTGCGGGTGCGGGCCCGCCAGGCGCGCGGTCCATAGACGCGCAACCGTTTTTCGACCGGCCCGACCTGCAACCCGCACGACCAGGATCGCTCGGCTTTGCCCCCCGGCGCGCAGGCGGCGCCGAGAAACGTCACATCGGTGCCGGGCTTGAATGGAGCAAGATCGGTGCAGGCCGTTTGCGGCGTCTGGTGCGGGTCACCGTCATAGGTGTCCGACATAACCAAAGAACGCTGGACATCATCCGGAACGAGAGGGCCGCCATTGCTAAGGCGAAACGTACCGCGCGCCACCACGACGCCGAGCAAATCCCCGGCGAGATTGTATTGCCGAAAAGCCAGCGCCGGAAAGGGCGTGCGGTTGTCGACCGACATCGATCGTTCATCCTTTCGCTGTCGTGTCTGACGATGTCGGCGATGCTTCCGAGAACCCTCCACCCGGCTTGTTCAGATCCACGACCACGCCGTTGATCTGTGTCGGGCCGGATGCGGTGAAGTTGAAATGCGTGCCCAGGATGATGACGGTGCCGTCCTTGCGCATAATGAACTTGGACGCGCCGCATTCGATGACGAATTCTTCGCCAACGATCAATTTCTTGAATTTACCGACCTTCTCGAGAGAGGTCTGGCCGACATTGGTGACCTTGCTGACGCCGATCTGTTCAACCCTTGCAACACCCACCGTGTCGGATTTGAAAGAACCGACAATGGTGTTCATAATCCCGGGCAGCGGGAACAGGCTCGAGGCATCGGAGCCGACACCACTGCCGGAGCCCGCCAGCGCCGTGCCGGCGTCAGCCCGCGGGCTCGTGCCCGAAACGACGCCTTGGCGACTGCCGAGACCGGCGGCGCTGAGGAAGCCGAGTGCTGAGGAAGCAAGCGTACCGGCGAATGCGGCAAGGCCCGGTCCGCCGCCGCCCGCGATCTGGCCTGCCTGGCCGAGAAGCGTGGCCGTCTGTCCTGCCAGTCCCTGCACGGCAGACATCAGCGCCATCGCCGCCGGCCCCGTCCCGCCGACAACGGTATTCATCGATCCACCGACTTCATGCTTCTGATTGCCGCTGACCTCTACCGCCCGATTGCCGCCGACTGCTGCAACCTCGTGACGATCAACCCGCTTTATGCGGTCGTTCAGCACCCGCGTCGTCTGATCCTTCTGGGCATGGAAGAACATGTTCTCCCGGCCCGCCTCGTCCTCGAATGACATCTCGTTGAAGCCGGTGCCCTTGTGGGTGTTGGAGCGCATTACCATGCGCGTCTTGTTGGCGGGCAGGTCGTAGGGCACGGCATTGGCCGGGTTCGGCACCACGCCGGTCACCAGCGGCCGGTCGGGATCGCCGTCGACGAAGGCGACCATCACCTCCATGCCGATGCGCGGAATGGTCTGGCCGCCCCAGGTGGAGCCCGCCCAGTTCTGCGCCACCCGCACCCAGCAGGTGTCAGAACCGTCCTTCTTCGCCTTGCGGTCCCAGGGGAACCACAGCTTGATGCGGCCATACTGGTCGGGATGGATTTCCTCACCGGCCGGGCCTGCGACGATCGCTACCTGAGTGCCCTCGATCCTCGGCCGCTTCGTCTGACGATGCGGCGTCATCGGCACCCGGGATGGAATTGCCTCGAAGCTGTTCCTGTATTCCGGTTCGTTGGAATTGGTCTCGTAGGAGCGGTCGACGACGATATGCACCGCCTTGACCAGCACATGCTCTTCGTAGTGATGCTCCGGATGGGCCACTTCGTATGGCGTGAAGCGACGACCAGTTTCGAGGATGCGGGAGGTCGAGGCCCCGAAAACCCGGTCGTGATCAGCCTCGGATGCCTGCATCCTCAGCTTTTCCGCCCGCTCGGCTTCCGCCACGGTGGAGATGCGTGCCGGATATTCGTAAAGCTCGCGCTTTATGGCGTCTGGCATCTGCACGAGCGAGGGCGTCATGGTGCCGGGCACCATGCGCGGCGTTTCGAAATTCCAGTCGGCGCCTGCCCTTTGTCCGGGCACATAGGAATAGCGCCGGCTCCAGTCATTGATGTGGTTGCGATCCGACGATCCCTGCGCCAACCGGACCTTTGCCTCTCCTTGCGCCGATGGTGAGGGGCCAAGCCATCCGGAGGCGGCGTCTGCCACATGCAGCTTGTGTTTGCCGTCCTCGTGGCTGAACCAATAGAACAGCCCGTCCTCCTCGAAACGGCGGGTGAGGTATGCAAGATCCGTCTCGTTCCACTGCACCGAATAATGCTGCGGCGGTGGCGGCGTAATGATGCCCGAGGTATCCGGGGCCGGAATGCCGTGTTCGGAAAACAGCGTCTCGACGATATCGACAGAAGTTTTGTCCATCCAGATGCGGCAGTCGGAGCGGCGCGACAAAAGCCACATCTGGGGCCTCAGCACCATGGAATAGGAGCGCAGGCCGCGGGTGATCGGCGGGCCTTCGTTGAGCTCGGTCACCAGACCGTTGAACGGCCGACGCACCGCGCTGCCCTCCTCGCCATCGCCCTGCTGGACTTCGATCGACACATCCATCAGCCGGCCGATCAGTTCCTCCGGCTTGACAATCGGCTTCTTGGCCCGCGCCGAAACCCTGATCTCGAAGAGCGACGAAACACCCTCCTCGATCGTTACCCGTTCGGCCAATAGCTGATCTTGCCCAAGCGGCGAGACGATCTTCAGAATGCGGCTCGCCTGGATGAAATCGGCGGAGGATGGCTGATCATTCATGTTTCTATCCGGATCATCTCATTCATCGGAAAGATAAAGTCGGCGGCGAGGTTTTTGCTTCAGAGAAACTGCTGATAAGAATCTGGATCGATCAGAATGGCGTTCACCATTTCAAAGAATTCTCCCACCGATTGGCCAATTTCGTCGGGTGTGAAATCGCGGCCAAACCGCTGCGCAAATTCGTCCGCTGCGCGGTTGTGGTACTGTTGCATGAATGATTGCATGTCCGCGACGACGCCCTCGCGCATCGGTGCGTCCGCGTGCCTTGCAAAAACGGCAATTGCCTCCGGCACGCTATCTGCCTCCAAGTCCATGTCCTGGTGTAGATAGCCGCCGATCATCTGCCGGAGAAACTCGAATTCGTCGTTTGCCATGTCAGATCGGATACGCGGTCAAAATGTAATAAGGCATGCCGTTATAGGTTTCCTTTTTCAGGACGATCTTTATCCGGCTGAGACGCTGTGCCTGTCCGGATGCCCGTTCAATGCCGAATCCCACCTCGCGTCCGGCAGAATACTCCAGTGGAAGGTTGGTTCTGGCTCCAGATCGCGCCCAGGACTGGATGGCTACCTTGTGCGCCTGCAGCCCGCGGCTGATTGTCCGCTCGGCCATTGCAAGGTCGTCGAATGTCGAAATCATCTGCGGCGGACGCCGCATATTAGCCGTCTCCGCCAGCCGCTGCCGCAATTGCGCTTCGGTCCAGCCAACATGTTTTCTGATCGTATGTCCACCGATGCGGGACGCTTCACTCACGGCTTCATGCCGCATCAAGGAGATGCGTCCGGCCCTGATAGCGCCTGTGCGTACCGCATTGGCAAGAATCGCTCCGCTGACCGGGACCAGGATTTCTGCTGCGAGGCCCACATTGCGTGCCGCGCCCGGAGACGCTCCCAAGCTTTCTGCGATTGCACTTGCGCCGCGGTCGGCAAATGAACGGACATCGCGACCCGTCCATATCTGCCTGCCCCCGGCAATACATTGATCAACCCCATGGGCACCAAGTGCGACCCCACCTGCCTTCGTGAGCATTGTAGGCTCGGGCGCCGCCAGCAGTGCGCCGGCTCCAACCAGCTCGGCTCCACAACCCAAAAGGCGCAGGCCTCCGATGAGGCGATTGCCGATTGTCCCTTCCGGCTCGATGGTTTCATTTTCCAGAACCGCAGCAAGCTGTGTGGCCGACAGAGCGATCCTCAGGCCTTCTTCCTCGTTCTCGATCATTCGCCCATCGGGGCTCACTGCCAGTCCAGCCATCGTCAGCTCCGTTTCCTCGATGAATGTTGACGGGGGCGCCGGCGAATCCGCCAGCGCCCAGCTCACATGGCAGTTAAGCCGCCTTGGTGGTGGCGAGGTCGTAGGAGGCGATCATCGGCGACTGCGGCGAATGCATGTCGTCGTATGGCGTGTACTTCACTTCCATCTTGGTGAAGTTCAGCTTCAACGTTTCGACTGGACGATCGCCGTTGGAATCGATCGAATAGCTGGCAATCAGCGTATTGGTCAGCGTATACTCGATATAGGTGTCGCCGGGGTTGCCCGTGGTCACCAGATGGATGGTCGCACGCTTGCCGGTGCGGCCCGAGCAGGCTTCCTGGAAGAGTTTGGTCGACGAGGAATCGCTGACCTTGGTCAAAATGACTTCCGAAACAGTCGGCTCGGAAGCTTCACGGTTTGCCGCGGAACCGGCAGACGTGTTCATGTTGCGGGAAACGTTCCAGTGAATGGCTTCGATATCCATCCACTTGCGATGCTGCTCGTGGGTCGCGTCGCCCTGAATACCGTCGATCTGCAGATAAATCGGCATGCTATCAGCTCTCCTGTAATGATTGCCTAGTTGCTGCTAAGGCGCATTGGCCTTTCTTGCTGCTCCTCCCCGAGAGCGCTTTCGCTTCGGGGCTTCTTCATCCGCCTGCCGGTCTTTTGCTGGGTCGGCGAATTGGGGACGAACTGGCGCGTTTTCGGCGCGGATGCCGAACCCTTGGCCGTCGTAACTGATGATGACCTCTGAGATCTTGCGGTCCTCTGCAACCGCGTCGAGGAACACGGTCGAAAGCATGGGCAAGAGATCGCGCGCGATCATGACCTCGATCATACGCGCGCCCATCTCGCTCATCTTCGCCCGGGAAATCAGCGCTTCGCGCGCTTCCGGCGACAGCACGAGGTCCGAGCCGTAAGCCAAGCTTACGCGCTCGCGGATGCGGTCGATCTGGATGTCGACAATGCCCGACAAGGTTTCGCGGCCGAGCGGCATGAAGGGCAGCACGGTGGTCCGTCCGAGAAATGCAGGTTTGAAGTGGTTTTGCAGTTCCGGCAACAGCAACGCTTCCAGCGCTTCACCCTCGGGCATCGTTTCAGGATCAGCCGAGAGGGCTGCCATAAGTTCAGACCCCGTATTCGCCGTCATGAAGATCGTCGTATTCTTGAAATCGATGTCGCGGCCTTCGCCGTCTCGAAGCGTGCCCTTGTCGAAGACCTGGTAGAAGATCTCCTGGACGCCGGGATGCGCCTTGTCGACCTCGTCCAGCAGCAGCACTCCATAGGGACGCCGGCGCACGGCTTCGGTCAGAACGCCCCCCTCTCCGTATCCGACATAACCCGGCGGCGAGCCGAGCAACATGGAGATCTTATGCTCTTCCTTGAACTCGGACATGTTGATGGTCGTCAGATACTGGCTGCCGCCATAGAGGATATCTGCGAGCGAAAGCGCCGTTTCGGTCTTGCCTGTGCCTGACATGCCAACCAGCAGGAAGACGGCCGGCGGCCGGCGCGGATCGGAAAGACCGGCCCGGGCGGCGCGCATGGCAGATGCGATCCGATCGATCACATAGTCCTGGCCAAGCACCCGCTCCTTGAGCCGCGCATCCAGCGTCTTCACCGTCTCGATCTGGTCCGACAGGAGCTTTCCGACCGGGATTCCGGTCCATCGGGCAAGAATTGTCGCCACCACATCTTTGTCGACCACACGCGGAACAAGCGGGGTCTCCCCAGCAGCGGCAGCAAGGCCTCTCTCGGCCGCGGTCAATGCGGCTCGCGCGCCCTCCAGCGTCATGGCATGCGACGGAAAGGAGGCAACGTTTGTGTTTTTCGCTTCGTCTTCAGATGCGGCGAGCGGCAGGAGGGCAGCGTCCGAGGAGAAAGCTTCTTCGAGGCGGTCGGCTTCGCGCACGAGCCGCAGTTCCTCGTCGAATTTCGCCTGCGCGGCGCCAATCCTGTTCGCGATCTCGTCGCGAGCTCCGGCAATTTCTGTCAGTCGGGCGACGGCCTGGGGTGTCTGCGGCTCCCCCGCCAGCCACTCCGCCTCGGCATCCAGCAGATCACGCTCATTCAGGAGCAGCTGCAGCGCCTCCGGCCTGGTCTGTCGAGCAAGTGCAACCGCCGCCGCAGCCGTATCCAGCAGGCTGATTGCCTTGTCGGGAAGCTGCCGTGCCGGTAGGTAACGAGCCGAAAGCCGTACGGCCGCGACCACCGCCTCGTCGCGGATGCGCACTCGATGGTGCGCCTTGAGCTTTGCCGCGACCCCGCGCAGCATGCGGATCGCGGTTTCCTCGTCCGGCTCCTGCACATGCACGGTCTGGAATCGTCGGGTCAGCGCGGCATCCTTCTCAATGAAACGCTTGTATTCGCCCCAGGTGGTCGCTGCGATCGTGCGCAGTTCGCCGCGGGCCAGCGCCGGTTTCAAGATATTGGCCGCATCACCCTGACCGGCCTGCCCTCCGGCCCCGATCAATCCATGCGCTTCGTCGATAAACAGAATGATCGGCTCCGGTGACGCCCTGACGGCGTCGACCACACCATGCAGGCGCCGCTCGAATTCACCTTTGACCCCCGCGCCCGCCTGCAACAGACTGAGATCGAGCAAAAGGAGCCTGACATTCCGGAGCCGGTCGGGCACGTTCCCAGCCGCGATTTCCAGAGCCAGGGCTTCCGCCACCGCAGTCTTGCCGACGCCGGCTTCGCCCACCAGAATAGGATTGTTCTGGCGTCTCCGCGTCAGAATGTCGATGATCTGACGCAGCTCACGATCTCGACCGATGACCGGGTCGATCCGTCCGGCGCCGGCATCTCTCGTCATGTCGCGCGTGTAGAGCCGCAGGAACTCGTTCTCGTCGGATGAAAAAACCGGCGCACTCAACGCCGGCTCCGCCACATCCGAATTGGGGGCACTCGCCTTCCGCATCTGGTCCTCGAGCATGGCTCGATCGAGACCACGCAAGGACGGAGCCACGCCGCGCATAATGGTACGCAAGGTCTGGTCGTCGACCAGCGCAAACAGCAGGTCGGGCAACGTCACCACGTTGCGGCCCCATTGAACCGACGCAATCAGCCAAGCTTCACGCCCCAGCAACAGCAAATTCTGAGATAGCGCAAGCGAACCTCCGGCGTCACGGGCAATGTCGGCAACCGCCATGTCCAGCTCTTGCCGCAGTGCGGTGCAGGAGAGTCCGAGGTCCTCAAAAAAGGTCGAAAACGCAGGAAGATCAAGCATCGCCCGGAGCCAGTGGGCAATATCGACCACGGCATGCTGCTGCCTGGCCGCAAGCGAAGCGGCTGTCTCAAGACCGACACGCAGATTTGGCTCAAGCGTTCTGATGAGACGATTGAGGTCGATGTTTGACATCCGCCAAGCCCTGTCTTTTGCGTCGAAATTCAGCGTTCTCTTAGATGCGAGGCAACAACTAGGGCGGTAACCAGGGCTTGTCCAGATCAAAAATCGCGCTATTTGCAAAATTGCTGGAATCGGGAGAAGTCATAAATTTGTCATGCTTCCAGCACGGTTGACAAGCCAGTATAGGTCCAACAAGATACCGCATAACGTACTGGACCCGGTGATTTTAGGGGGAAAATTAAGAGTGAATGTCCTCGCAATAGTAGATCCACTTGCGGAAGACAGACCTTGCGGAGAAAATCTGCGCAACAATACTTCTTTGCGACAAATATACTATAGAATTAAGGACGCGAGGAGCGCTGCAAGGACCGCAGAACGCGGCATGGCGCCAGGAGAAATTATTGGTGTTTCTCCTGAATGGAGTGACGTTAGCAATCTGGGATTGCAAATTCTTTCTTCCCAGAGTAAAGATATCGAAGTATTGGCTTGGCTTGCAGAGGCCCAACTGAGGCTCCGGGGCTTTGAAGGATTGCGCGATGTCTACATCGCGATGATGTCGCTTTTAGACAATTATTTTGATGCACTTCATTCCATCGGAGACGAGGACCTTGACGAGCGCTTCGCCCCGCTCGCCGGCCTCAATGGTGTCGGTGGAGAAGGCACGATTATTCAGGCGATCCGACTGACTTCATTGGTTCCGGGCGGAAAATTCGGGCAACTGTCGCTTTGGGATTTTCAGCTGTCACAACGCGCAGGTGAAGAGTCCCGCCGGGAGCAACTCCAGCAGGCCGCAGCAGACGCCGGTGTCGCACGAATGTCTGCCCAGCTGAATGTTCTCATGGAATGCATCGCTGCTTTCGATCGCCTGGTGGAAATACTTGACACTCGCTGCGGCGAGCATGCCCCGCCCAGCTCGAATACACGCAGGGTGTTACATGAGGCCGCGTCCGCAATCAGGGTCATTGCAGGTCTCAGCGCCCCAGACGCGGCGGAGCCGCTTACGGCAGGTCCGGACTTGAAGGCGGCGAATGCCAATCAGGCAGAAGAATCATCAATCCCGATGCGTATCCCCCCTGCGGAGTCGATCCGCTCACGCGAGGAAGCGTTGGAGCTTCTGACGTCCGTTGCCCGCTATTTTCGTCGGACCGAGCCACATTCTCCGATCTCGATGTCGATAGAGACGCTCGTCCGCCGGGCCCGGATGGATTTTTCGGAGCTTCTTGCTGAATTGCTTCCGGAACAGCAGGCGCGCAATGCCGTCCTCTCGGCGGCCGGCATCAAGCCTCTGGCTGAACGGGGAGGCTGAACGTTCTCCCAATCATGAGGGCATGGCCCGCTCATCAGTTTTACAGTCCTAAATCGCGATCCGCCGACGGCATTAAGGAGAATTCGAATGGCAAGTGTGCATGAAAAATTGGAACGGGTGCGCAAACCGCGGGTCCACATCAAATATGAGGTGGAAACCGAAGGCGCGATGGTGGTCAAGGAATTGCCCTTCGTCGTGGGGGTTCTCGGCGACTTTTCCGGAAATCCGACGCAGCCCCTCAAGCCGTTCGGCGAACGCAAGTTTGTGCAGATCGACCGTGACAACTTCGATGATGTCATGCGCCGCATGACACCCGGCCTTACCATCTCGGTTGACAACACATTGCAAAACGACGGAACCCAGCTGCCGGTTTCGTTGAAATTCGAAAGCATGGAAGATTTCGAGCCTGGCTCGATCGTCAATCAGGTGCCGGCGCTGAAAGGGCTCCTGGATGCGCGAAACGAACTGCGGGACCTGATGAGCAAGGCCGATCGCTCCGAGGAGCTGGAGCGGCTCCTTGAGGACATCCTCCAGAACAAGGCGGATCTTTCTCAACTCGTTGCTCAGCTTGGCGGCAACAAAGCCGATGAAAAAAAGAACCCGGTCAATTGAATGAGGGATGTGCGGGCCGGAAACCCGGGCATCTTCAAATTCTTGCTTCTCTTTGGTTGAGCAACGGACTTCTCGGGAAAGGACCTCGTCCTTCAAAACCGCGGCTCTCAAAAAAAGGATCACGACATGAGCGCTGACACGCAATTGCAGACGAAGGAAGAGGTCGGATTCGCTCCGGATCAGGATCTGCTTTCAAAGGTCGTCGCTGCCACCCGGCAGACAGAACCCAACCGAGCCCAGGACTTGCTGCGTACCCTGACAGACCAGGCCCTCAAGGGCACCGTCACCTATGATCGCAATCTGACGATCACCCTGAACAATGCCATTGCGGAGATCGACAAGAAAATCTCCGAGCAACTTGCCGCCATCATGCAGGCTCCCGAATTCCTCAAGCTGGAAGGCACCTGGCGGGGCTTGAACTATCTCGTCAAAAACAGCGAGACGAGCGCCAACTTGAAGATCCGGGTTTTGAACGCCTCGAAGCGGGAGATTTCCAAAGATCTGGCCAAGGCGGTCGAGTTCGATCAGTCACGGCTTTTCAAATCAGTCTACGAGGACGAATTCGGAACGCCTGGCGGCGAGCCCATGGGCGCACTCGTCGGCGACTATGAATTCGACAATTCGTTCGAGGATGTCCAGCTTCTGCAGGGCATCTCTTCGATTGCCGCGGCAGCCTTCGCGCCCTTTATCTCGGCGGCAAGCCCACGCATGTTCGGCTTTGAGGATTTCAGAGGACTCGCCAAACCCCGTGACCTCGAGAAGATCTTTGAAACAGCCGAATACGCAAAGTGGCGTGGCCTGCGCGACAGCGACGATTCCCGCTTCGTGACTCTGGCCCTGCCGCGTGTTCTTGCCCGCATGCCCTATGGCCCGAAGACCAGCCCGATCGACGAATTCAACTACGACGAGACGAACGGATCGAAGACCGGTGAGTTGCCGCACGGTTCCTATTGCTGGATGAACGCCGCCTACGTGATGGGAACGCGACTGACGGAGGCTTTCGCCAAGAGCGGTTGGTGCACGGCAATCCGCGGTGCCGAAAACGGGGGCAAGGTGGAAGGCCTGCCGATGCACATCTTCTCCAGTGATGATGGCGATCTCGATCTCAAGTGCCCGACGGAAGTCGGCATTACGGACCGTCGGGATGCCGAATTGGGCAAACTCGGCTTTCTGCCGCTCTGCCACTACAAGAACACCGATTATGCTGTGTTCTTTGGGGCCCAGACCACGCATAAGCCCAAACTCTACGACCGGCCGGAGGCAACTGCAAACGCTGCCGTTTCGGCCCGCCTGCCGTATATGATGGCGACCTCGCGCTTTGCTCACTACCTGAAGGTCATGGGCCGCGACAAGATCGGTTCCTTCATGGAGGCGGAAGATTGCGAAGCCTGGCTCAACCGCTGGATTTCGAACTATGTCAACGCGAACGATGACGCGGGCGAAGAATCGAGAGCCAAGTACCCTCTAAGGGAGGCCAAAGTCACGGTGCAGGAGGTTCCCGGAAAACCCGGAGCCTACAATGCGGTGGCCTGGATGCGTCCCTGGCTGCAGATGGAGGAGTTGACCACCTCGCTCCGTATGGTCGCTCGGATCCCCTCCAAATCCTGATGTGACCGCACGCGCGGCGCCATCCCCTGCGCCGCGCGTGACCTCTCGATTCACGGATTGACCACAGGACGGCTATGGCTTCGAGCAGCACATGGCAGCGCCGCGCAGATCAGGTAATCGCCTTGATCGATGAAGCGCTTAACCAGCAGATCAACATGATCCTGCATCATCCGGACTTCCAGGCTATGGAAGCACGGTGGCGGGCGCTTGCCATGCTGGTGCGGCAGGCCGGCCGCGGTGGTGACGTCAAGATCAAGCTCTTAAGTCTTGGCTGGCGAGACCTTGCGCGCAGTATGGAGCGCGCCGCAGAATTCGATCAGAGCCACCTCTTCGAACTCGTCTACAGCCGCGAATTCGGCATGCCCGGCGGTGAGCCTTTCGGCCTGCTGGTCGGAGACTACTATTTCTCCCCTGACGAACCGGAGGGCGGCGATGCAATCAGCACGCTCTCGCAGCTCGGCATGGTAGCAGCAGCAGCTTTCTGCCCCTTCGTAGCAGGCGCCTCGCCCGGAGCGATCGGGCTTGAAAGTTTCGACGAACTGAACCGTGTCCACGATTTTTCATGGCTCGCGAACGATCCTCGCCGAATCCGCTGGAACGGGCTTCGATCCCGCGAAGATTCCCGTTTCCTTGGGCTTGTGGCGCCGCGCATCCTGCTGCGACCGCCGCTTGAACCTTATTCCCGCCGACGTGACGATGGTTTCCCTTTCCGGGAAAATACCTCCGCCGACGGCAGTTCTCTTTTATGGGGCAACGGCGCATTTGCCTTTGCTACAGTCGTGATCCGCAACTTCATCGAATCCGGCTGGTTCGCAGACATTCGCGGCGTCACCCAGGATGCCATCGATGGCGGCTTACTCGGCGCCAGCGAATTGAGGCCGTATGACTTCGGTACCGAAAGCAACGGGCTTTCAGCTCAGGCGCCGGTCGAAATTCGGATCACCAGCGCCCAAGAGCAGCAATTCAGCGATCTGGGAATAATCCCGATTGCCACGACCTATCTTTCTGCTTCGGCGATCTTCAACTCGAACCAGTCGCTGCACGCGCCGGCGCATTATTCCAACGAGCACGCGCGGCAGAACGCGCGCCTGGCAGCAATGCTGCAATACGTGCTCTGCGCCTCGCGTTTCTCGCATTACCTCAAGGTCATCATGCGCGACGAGATCGGCCAGCTTTCCGATACCATTTCGATCGAGCGGAAGCTGACGGACTGGCTTACCGGCTACACACTCGGCAACGACGATGCCGATCTGGCGTTGCGAACCCGTTTTCCGCTTCGCTCTGCCGGCATCGTTGTCAGCGAGATTCCAGGCAAGCCCGGCACCTTCTCGTGCACTGTCCGACTGCAACCCCATTTCCAGCTGGACGACGTTTCAACAAGTTTCCACCTCATCGCCGAGACCGCGACCTCCGGCAGGACCTCAACCCATTCTGCCGCCGTGCCCGAAAGGATGTCCGCATGACACTGTCCGAAAGTATCGTAAGATCGCTGAGCGACAACCTTCTGGAGGACGCGCTGGAGGAGACTAGGACGCACTTGAAGGGAAAGCCCTCCGACCAGAAGGCGCGGCACCTTTACATCGACTTGCTGGTGCTCGCCGGCGACTATGAACGCGCCGACAGCCAATGCAGTCTCGCCGCGACATTGGCTCCGGAGAGCACGATGGGATTTGCTCTGTTGCGCAACGAACTTCGCGCCATGGTCGCCCGTGAAGCATGGTTTGAAAGCGGCGCGGTGCCGGGTTTGCCGCAAGGGCCGAGCGAATTGGACAAACTTGCCATCCGTCTCGGCATCGCCCATCGCCGGGGCGATGCAGATGATGCAAAGACCGCACTTGGCAGTCTGGAAGAAAGCCGCGGCGAACGTCCGATGATCTGGAACGGAAAACAGGTTTCCGATTTCCGCGACCTGGATGACCGCCTGCCGCACGGGTTGGAAGTGATCATGAGCGGAGGTGCCTATCTCTGGGTCGATTTGGCCAAGGTTGCAGAAGTGACCCTATCCCCCATCGCCCGACCACGCGACCTTGCCTTCCGCCCTGCCGAACTGACATTGACGGACGGTGCCGTGGCTTCCGTCCTTCTGCCGGCGATCTATTACGGCACCGGTCAAGAGGCGCAACTCAGGCTCGGGCGCGAAAGCGATTGGATCGATGAGCCGACCGGTATCACCACCGGCCGCGGCCAGCGTTGTTTCCTTGCCGGCGAGGAACTGGTTTCGTTCCATGAAACCAATAGTCTGCAGGCAATTGCAACAACGACTGCCAGCAAGCGGGTTGCGCATGGTTGACCCGCTCGAACGCTACCGCCCGCGTGATCGCCTCTTGGCGCGGTCGATCCTCGACAGGCTGATTGATGAGGCTCCCGATCGGACCTTCGACGCGCCGAAAAGCCTGACGGTACAGACACGAGAGATGCGGGAAGCCATTCGAAGGGATCTGGAGGCCCTGCTCAACACACGCCGTTGCCCGGCGGAGGCACCCGCCTTGCTGTCTGACTTGAAGGATGCATTGGTCAACTACGGCGTCGACGGGATGGTTTCGGCCAACCTCGTCACGGACGAGGCAAAACTCCGGCTGGCGCAAATGATCGAGCGGCGCATATCGATGTTCGAGACACGCCTCTCCGACATTCGCGTAACGATTCGGAAAAGCCGGACAATGACCGAGCGAGCGTTACGGATGAGGATCCAGGCAAGTTTCCGCCTCCACGAAGGCATGCCACCGATCAGCTTCGAATCGACAATCGATCCCTCCACCCAACGCTTTCTGGTGGAGGCCGCAAATGGCTGAAGGCTTCCTTCATCGTTACAATGACGAACTCAAAGCGCTTCGCCGTCGGGCCGCGCGATTTGCCGAAGCCTTTCCCAAGGTCGCCGGTCGCCTGCGCTTGACCGGAGATGTCGCCGATGACCCCCATGTAGAACGGCTTATCCAGAGTTTCGCCTATTCAGCTGCACGCATACGCCAGAAGCTCGACGACGAATTTCCGGAACTAACCGACGGTCTGCTTGAGACCCTTTATCCTCACTATCTTGCCCCTCTGCCGTCGATGAGCATCGTACGCTTCCGCCCAAGCGACACGTTGGCCTCCATACAGTCGGTGCCTCGGCACACGGAGATCCTTGCAGAACCGGTCGGGGGGGAAGCCTGCCGTTTCCGTACCACACAGGATGTGGAGATGGCACCGATCGAGATCGTGGCAGCCAAGCTATCGGGCCAGCCCATAAACGCCCCTGCATCTCCCTATTCCGGCATAGCCGGATGCCTGCGCCTGTCGATCCGCTCCCTCGACCCTCGCAGGCCGCTTGCCGATCTCAGAATGAAGCGGCTGCGCCTGCACATCCCTTCAGCATGGCAGCAGGCCGTCGCGATTTATGAATTGCTGGTAAATCAGTCTCTCGGGATCGCGCTCGCAAAGCATGCGGACGATGACCAGGCGATCTTCCTGCCGAGCAGCAACCTGAAGCCGGTGGGTTTCGAACTTCAGGAGGCAATGCTGCCTTATCCGGCGCCCAGTTTTACTGGCTACCGGCTGCTTACGGAATTCTTCGCGCTGCCGCAGAGGTTTCTGTTTATCGACATCGAGGGACTCGATGTCTGGAAGGGCGAGACCCTGGAGCTCTTCGTTTACCTGAAAGATACCGACCCAAAACTCGAGCGGATGATCTCGGCGGCCGATTTTGCTCTCCACGCCACCCCGATCGTCAATCTCTTCCGGCAGACCTGTGAGCCCATCACGGTGGACGGCACGCGGACGGAGTATCGTCTGATGCCGGATGCGCGACGCCAGAAGACCCGGGAAATCTACTCCGTCGATCGCGTGTTGCTGACTGGTCCGCGTGGAGAGGAACAATTCTGCCAACCTTTCTTTGGCCGCTCCCAGCGCCCCGCCGCCACAAGCAGCACCTTCTGGCAGGTTTACCGGCGTTTCGACGCGGATGACCGAACCAGCGACATGGAAATCGCCTTCGTCGATCGAGACCGCCGGTACGCAGCGCCGATAGATGCTGTCGCGAGCGTCGATAGTCTGTGCATCAATCGCGACCTTCCTGAACAGCTTCCTTTTGGCGGCGGCCATCCGTTGCTGGAGCTGGCATCGGGCCATGAGGCCGTCGCCGGCGCGGAAGCTCTCATTCCGCCCACTCCCTCGGTGCGCCTGAACGACCAGGACGGTCGAAACTGGCGATTGATGTCGCATCTGATGCTGAACCACCTCTCGCTCTTCGACAATGAAGGAGCTGCGCTGAAGGATGTTCTCTCGCTCTATGCTTTCCGTGACAATCCGGAGACGAAACAGCTCGTCGACGCTTTGGTCGGCATCAGGGCGGAGAACTCGACCGCGCGGCTCGGCAACGGCGGCATGGTTCCCGGGACGAAGATAGTTTTGGAATTTGATCCCGCTTCCATCGATCGCCCTTCGGCTTTTCTGTTCGGGAGCATACTCGACCGCTTCTTCGGCCTTTATACCTCCATCAACACCTTCACCCGTCTCACCGTCTCGATGAAAGGACAATCGCGCCCAATCGCGACTTGGCCTGCACGGGCTGCCGACCGCCCATTGCTCTAGGAAAGGAAACATGGATCTCTCGACCTCGCGCCAGACTGACGCCTTAGCCGACTTGCTCGAACGCGATCCAGGTTGTTTCGAGCCTGTGACGGCATTTCGCGTCGCGCAGGCATCCGTCGAACGAGATCTCAGCGTGGTTTCCCATGTCGGCGTTTCACTGGCGCCGCTTGCCGTCAGTGGTCTTGAACGAAGGGGGTCGCAGGCTGCACTTCGGGTGGCACTGGCCGGTCCTATAGGACCGATCGGATCTTTGCCCCCGGCCTACAACGAACTCATCATGCGCGAGGAGCGCAACAAGTCACGGGCTTTGGCGAGCTTCTTCGACCTGTTTACCGCTCGTCTGACCGAACTCTTTGCCGACGCCTGCGAGAAGTACCGGATTGCCAGACGGCTGCGGTGGGGCCGGGACCAGAAGCGCAACGCATTTATCACAGCTCTTCTTTCGCTCACAGGCTTCGGCACCGAGCGGCTGGCAAAACAAAGCGGCTTCCATGAAGACGTGATCCTGCGGTTCTCGGGTTTCTTTGCCGCACGCACCCGCAACGCCGCCAATCTGTGTGCCATGTTGCGCGAATTCACTGGCTTGCCGGTAGAGATCGAGCTTTTCCGTGCCAGGTGGCTGACAATTCCCGAGGAAGATCGCAGTCGCATGGGACAACCCCATGGCGTCCAGCTCGGCGTGAACGCTACGGCCGGTGCCGCCATTCAAGATTTCAGCGGCGGCTTCAGGTTGGTGATCGGCCCACTCGGTTACGCCGACTATCTGGCGCTTGCTCCTGGCGGGCGCAAGATTGCCGAGCTCTTTGCGCTCACCCGTCTCTATGTCGGTTCCGGCTTCGATTTCGATGTTCAGGTGGTCTTGAAAAAGGAGGACATTCCTTTGTGCCAGCTTGGCCCAGGTGGAGCGGGAGCGGGTGACCCGCCCCGGCTTGGCTGGAATAGCTGGGCTCGCCTGGCTCCAGCGTCTCAAGATAGCGGCGATGCAATCATCGTGGAGCATCTTGCGGCACAGGTTCGGGGAGGCAGGGATCATGCGGCTTGAATTGAAGCCTCTTTCGAGCGGCTCCACAGCATTCCCCACGCGGCAGAAGTGGTTCCTCGAACGGGGCCGGCGCACATTGGGCCGCGCGCCGGATTGTGACTGGCAGGTGCCTGAAGATCAACGCTCCGTTTCGAAGCTCCACTGCGTCATCGAGCGCGACAGTCGCGGTTATCTCCTTCGCGATCAAAGCGCCAACGGTTCCAAGGTGGACGGAGTCATTATTCACGAAGGCGAGGTGGCACGGCTAGCGGATCAATCCCGTTTGGAGCTTGGCGGTCTTGCCTTCCTGGTCGAAATCTCCGGGCAGAAAGACGCAGCAATAGAGGATCCCGACGCCAGCCTCACCGTCAGCGACGAACCGCTGACCATATCCGCGATCCTGGCTGACATCGCGCCGGGCGGGAGCATCGCCACCGGCATCCTCGGCGAGCGGCCGGAGGACGAATGGGCAGGGTCCATTTTTGGCTCAAGGGAGGGTCAGGGAAGATCTCGGCATGTCGAGATCGGTTGGAGCGGGCCGCCCGAGATACAATCCGTCTCAAAGATCCTACCCGACGACTGGCTTTCCGATCTTAATCTTTCGTCGGACTATGGCAGCCAGATCGAACACGGCACCGCGACGCGTGTCTCAGTACCGATCGGCTCCGCGCGAACGGTTCCAATACGGAATACCCCCGAATATGACCCGCCATCAGCTAAGTCTGAAGACTTGCCCGCCGTTTCACCAGTCGTGCAGAGCTACATCGGGGAACGGTTGGAACCCCTTCTCGGCAGGCTGGAGGAAACGGTCGAGGATGCCTTCGCGCTTTTCGGCCTGAGCGCTCCAGCTGGTCTGCCTCAACCGGAATTTTCCGACAGGGGCGCCGATGAGGCTCTAGTTAACCGCGTTGAGAGGCTGCTCGAGCACCAGCTTAAACTCAACTCGGCGCTGCAGGCTCTGGTGCACGAAGCGGGCAGGACCCTGGAGCCGAGAGTTCTCGAAGCACGGGTTGACGCCGGCAGAATGAGCCCCGCCTGGGGCCGTGACCGCCGCTATTGGCAAGCTTACCGGGCACAATTCGACAAGAACGGCAAGACACTGTCGATCCTGGAACTCCTCCGGGATGCGATGGCTCAGGCCTCCGGCAGAACCGCTGACGCAGCACCGGGAATTGGGAAGGAAGAAGGTATACCGCATGAGGAATGAGAACAGGGTAGCCTGGAGCGAAGGCATGTTTCTCCGCGTACAACACTTCCAGCAGGCAGACCGATGGACCGAACGGCTGGTCCGTACCAGCACGCGCGGCCTCTCGCCCTATCCATGGGGTGTTCTTGAGATTGGCATCGATCGCAGCGCACTGGCAATTGGCCATTTCGCATTGTCAAACCTGCGCGGCATCCTTCCGGACGGCACTCCTTTCGAAGCCCCCATCGATACGGACCTGCCGCCGCCGCTCGAACTCGATGAAGGCGTCAGAAATTCGGTCATCTATCTCGCGCTACCGGTCAGGCAACCCGGCAAGGCAGACGTCGCGCTGAATGGCGGCGCAGCCCTCAACAGCGTACGCTTCGTGGCTTCCCACTACGAGGCACCGGATGCCAATGTCGAGACTGATTTCATGGCTCCAATCGATGTGGGGCGCCTCAAACTCCGCTACCTTAAAAGCGGAGATGAACTTGCCGGCTACGAACTCATCGGCCTTGCCCGCGTGATCGAGGTGCGTTCCGACCGAGCCGTCATTCTCGATCCGGAATATATAGCCCCGAGCCTCAACTGCGCGGCGGAAGCACGGCTGACGGAACTGATGACCGAACTCCTCGGCATCGTGCGCCACCGTGCAGAAGCAATCGCCGAGCGGATCGGTGATCCGACGATCCGGGGCACGGCGGAAGTGGGCGATTACTTCCTGCTGCAGATCCTGAACCGCGCAGATCCGATGCTGAAGCATATCCTGGCCAATGCGACGCGGATACATCCAATCGAATTCTACGAGACATGCATTCAGCTGGCCGGTGAACTCGCCACCTTCACCACCGATCGCAAGCGTTCTACCGATTTTCCGCCGTATCGACACGAGGACCTCAAGGCAACTTTTGCTTCCGTGTTCGAAGACCTTCGCATGTCGCTCTCGGCTGTACTGGAGCAGGCTGCCGTCGCCATCGAGCTTGCCGAACGCCGACACGGCGTGCGGGTCGGCACCATCAACGACCGCTCGCTGCTTAAGGATGCCGGTTTCGTCCTGGCGGTTCGGGCGGAAATGTCGGCCGAGGAGGTTCGCCGCAAGCTGCCGGCGCAGATCAAGGTCGGGCCCGTTGAGCGCATCGCGGATCTTGTCAACGTCGCGCTGCCCGGCATCCCGGTCCGGCCGTTGCCCGTGCTGCCTCGCCAGCTGCCCTATCGGGCTGGCACCATCTATTTCGAACTCGACACCAAAAATCCGCTTTGGAAGCAACTCGATACGTCAAGTGCCATCGCCATGCATCTTGCGGGCGATTTTCCTGGCCTTGAAATGGAACTGTGGGCCCTGAGAGAATGAAGAACGAACCCGCATCCTCCTGGCAGAACCTGCCGACCATCGTCGAACTCACTGACGACGGCATCAAGAAGAAACAGTCCGCCCGCAAGATGGCGGAAATGCTGGATGACGTCTTGGACTTCCCCGACGGCGCCGTGGGAACCGAAACCGACCGGACGAACTCCAGGAGTGGCTGGTCCGTCGAAGCACTGCTGCGTGATTTCAGGTTCGGTGGAGAGGAAGTCCCGACGCTTGTCCGCTCGGCAGCCCCTCTGCTCCACCTCGCGCACGCCCTCCGTTACAGTGACGACCAGCCGGATATCGATGAGCTTCGGCGGTCTTCCGTCCAGGCCGTCAACCGATATGAACGCGATCTGGCAAGCGCCCGGATTAGTCCTGAACGCGCCCGTGCTGCTCATTACGTCGTCTGCGCGACCGTCGACGACGTAGTCCTTAGCAAACCCTGGGGTGTACGCGCAGGCTGGGCGCGCTCCGGTCTTGTTTCCACATTCCATATGGACGTGACCGGCGGTGACCGGGTATTTGACCTGTTGGACCATTTCCACCAGAGTCCCGGTGCGAACAGGGACCTGCTGCTGCTCATCTACCTCTGCCTGTCGCTTGCATTCGAAGGTCGCACCCGCGTTTCACCACGCGGCAACCTGGAGCTCGGCCGCATCCGCGACAGCCTCTACAAAACCCTCCTCGGTCAGTTCGGCGTTTTCGAACGCGAACTTTCCCCACACTGGAAGGGCGTTTCTGCCCGCCACAAGCCGCTGCGAACAGCTGCGGCTCTCTGGACCCTTCTTTCCGTGCTCGCGTTGGTCTTCGCGCTCGGTTATCTCTTCTTTACGCTCTCGCTCAACAGGGCATCCGACGGAACATTTCAACGTCTTGCGAGCCTCCCGCCGCGCGAACCGCCGAGCGTATTGATCACAGCACCCACACCGGAACCAGAGCCGGCGCCGGTAGCGGCACAACCTGTGCCCGCGCCTCCGGCCGAGCCTCCCGTGGCCGCGGCACCGCCGGTGCCGAGCCGGCTCGATAACCTGCTCGCCTTCCTTCAACCGGAAGTCGACAAGAAGCTCGTCACCCTCTCGGATTCGAACGGCCGGCTTCTGGTGCGCATAAACAATTCCGGTCTGTTCGAGGTCGGCAGCGCTGAGGTCAGCACCGAGTTCCACGACCTGCTGCAGAGAATCGGCGGTGCGCTGGCAGCCGACAATTTCAGGGCCGTGGTTGTCGGTTACACGGACAATGTGCCGATCCGCACGATCCAATTTCCCTCGAACTGGCACCTGTCGGAAGCCCGTGCCAAAGCCGTGGGGCAGATACTCAGTTCTTTCACCGGTCCGGAAGCGATCCTCACCGAAGGCCGCGCGGACAGCGACCCGATTGCCGACAACGCCACGCCGGAAGGTCGCGAAATGAACCGGCGCACGGAAATTCTGGTCCTCACCAACCCGTCCGAGCGGCTGAACGGTTCCCCCCTCAGGGTCCCGCCTATTCAGTCTGAACGGCCGGCTGCACCCGCGGGCGCAATGACAGGAGGCGCTTCGAGATGAACCCCTTAAGCCTCTTTTATACGCTTCGCTCCTATGTGGAGGCTTATGCGGGCCTACTCGGACGGCGTTTCATTTCCATCATCTGGGTGGCCGCCATCTGCGTCGTCATCTGGTTTTACGGCCATCTCGCCGCCTATGGCGATTTTAAGCCGCTCGCAAGCGCCAACGCCCGCCTCACGCTGATCGCTGTCGTGATCGCAGGCTGGGTTGCATATCTTGCCTATACGATCATCCGCGACCGGCGCCGGGACAAGCAGCTCGTCGAAGGCATAGAGCGGGATGCCGCGGCCGAGGCCGCAGCCAGCCAGCAGGCGGAAATCGGCGAGATCCACAGCCGCCTCAAGGAGGCCCTGCAGCTCCTCCGTCGCATCACCCGCAAGCGTTTCGGCTACATTTATGAGCTACCTTGGTATGTGATCTTCGGAGCACCCGGCTCCGGCAAAACGACTGCTCTTACCAACTCCGGGCTCAAATTTCCGCTTGGTGACGCGCTCGGAAGCAATTCCGTGCAAGGTATCGGAGGCACGCGTCACTGCAACTGGTGGTTTGCCGATGAGGCAATCCTTATCGATACCGCCGGACGTTATACGACCCAGGACGATCTGAACGGTGCCGCCAAGGCGGGTTGGGAGGGTTTCCTGGGACTTCTGCGCAAATATCGCCCCTCCCAGCCGATCAACGGCGCATTGGTGACGCTCTCCGTGGGCGACCTGCTCACACGCGATGCGGAAGCGCAGCGCGAGGAAATCAGGATCATTCGCCAGCGGCTTTCGGAACTGGACGAGTTTCTGCAAGCCCGCGTTCCGGTCTATCTGGTGCTGACAAAAGTCGATCTTCTGACCGGTTTCGTCGAGTTCTTCGATAGTTTCAATAAAAGCGACCGCGAACAGGTCTGGGGAACCACATTTGGATTGGAGGAGAGTTACAAAGCCACCACCCTTCCCGATCGTTTCCTCGAAGAGTTTGCAATGCTGCAGGAACGCGTCGGCGCCATGCTGATAGAACGCCTGCAACAGGAGCCGAACCCGGAATTGCGGGGCCGGATTTTCCGTTTTCCCGCTGAACTAGCCTCGCTGAAGGAACGCCTGCACGAGGTTATGACGGAGCTATGCTCCGGTTCAAAACTGATCGAGCCACCCTTGCTGCGGGGGATCTACTTTGCCTCCGGCACGCAAGCGCAAGCCATGGCCTCAGCGGGTGCTCCACGTTCGCGGCGCAGCTATTTTCTATCCCGCCTCTTTAAGGATGTGATCTTCGACGAGGCCTCGCTCGTCGCTCGCGACAAGCGGCTGTCCAGCCGACAAGTCTTCCTCCGTCGCACCGTCTATGCCTGCGCAGTTGCGCTGCTTGCCGTGGTCCTGACGAGCTGGATCGCGACCTATTTCCAGAACACCTCGGCGCTCGCAAGCGCTGAACAGCGCATCGACGCCTATGAGCAGCTCGTGCGGGACGTGCCGGTGCGCGAGGTCACCGATACGGATTTCCTGCGGGTGTTGCCGGCGCTCGACAACCTGGCCGCGGTGACGACGGACTTTTCTCGAGAACGCGTCTGGCCTCTCAGTTTCGGCCTCGACCAGGAAAGCAAAGTTTCAGGCCGACAGCGTGATGCCTATCAGCGGGCTTTAAACGCACTCCTGCTGCCACGCATCCTGGTCCAGCTCCAAAAGGAGATGACCGAAACAACGGAAGTCTCCAAAGTCTTCAATGCGCTGAAACTCTATGGAATGCTCGGCGGTCTCGGCCGGCTGGATCCCGCCTTCGTTACCGCAAAAGCCGAAGACATGTTCACGACTTTATACCCCGGCGAAGGACGTGCCTCAGCGCGGCAAGCCCTGATTGCTCACGCCAGCGCGATGGCGACCGGTTCGCTGCCGCCGATCGAGCTCGATAGTATCTTGATTGCCAAGGCTAGGGAGACTATTCGCTCGCAAAGCATCGCTGCCCGTGCCTACGATATTCTCGCAGACTACCCGCAGGCGCGTGCGCTCCCCGCCTGGGTTCCCGCCACTGCGCTTGGTCCCCTCGGCGAACAGGCATTCGAGCGAAGCTCCAGAATCCCTTTGAGTGACGGCGTTCCAGGCTTATTCTCCAGTACGGGATATCGTCTGGTCGTGTTGCCGAAGATTACTGAGGCGGCGCGTGAGGCACTGGATGAACACTGGGTACGAGGCGTCGCCAACCCTGCCGGAGCCACCGTCGACACGATTAGCCAGGCCGCTCTGCAGCTTTATTTCGGCAGCTTTCAGCAACGATGGTCTTCGCTGCTCGCCGACATGCGGGTGAAGCCGTCTCAAACTATAGCCGACGCGGCCGAAACCACGCGTATCTTGGCCGGGGACTCAAACCCGGTGGAAACGATCGTCAAGTCGATCGCCGCTGCTACCGATTTGCGCGTCCCCGGCAAGGAGGTCGCTTCTGCGGCTGATATTCCCCTTCCGGCGTCCACTACAGGACTCGACGGCGCTGCAGATGCACCGGATCTTTTCGGTTCGCTACGCGAGGCCCTCGAGCCGCCTGCGGGTCAGACATCACCTGCCGATCAAAAAGACGTACCGAAATCCCGGATCGCCCAGCTCAAGCCGGTGTTGCAGAAGGTCCACGAACAGCTGTCGCGGGCGACCACCTCCACAGCCGAAGTGGCAAAGGTCTTTGATGTCGACAGCCAGCTTACCGACGCCAATCAAAACCTCCTGCAGCAGGCTCGCCGTCTTCCCGCGCCCGTCGATACGTGGATGGCCGGTGTCGCAGCCAATGTCGGCTCTCTTCCCGTGAAAACGGCTCGCTCTCGTATGAGTGACGCTTGGGCTGCCCAAGGTGGGGCTTTCTGCTCCAATGTGGTCAGTGGCCGATATCCCTTTGACCGCGAGTCTCCCCGTGACGTAGCGATGAGCGACTTCGTTCGCCTGTTTGGCCCGCAAGGCCTGTTCAAGACGTTCTTCAACGAGAAACTGGCGGCCTTCGTGGATACCACATCAACTCCCTGGGGATGGAAGGGCACCTTCGGTGCGCCCAGTATCCCGAGCGAAGCGATCGCCCAGTTTGAAAATGCCGACAAGATCAATCGGGCCTTCTTTCCGGCGGGTAGCGAAAATCCGGCAATCACCATCAACATCAAGCCTGTCTCGTTATCGAACGATGCCAATGCTGTGATGCTGGAGATCGAGGGACAGCGGGTGGTTTATTTCCATGGGCCCGTCCAATCCAAGTCGATTGTCTGGCCGTCGACTGAAGCGAGCAATGTCTCGCGTCTGGCTTTTCAGCCCGGCGGCTGGCAGCAGGCCCTGACAGAAAACGGCGACTGGTCGCCCTTCCGACTTTTCGACGACGCAAATATCACCCTGCAGGGCGACGACCTCTTCCGCGCAAAATTTCAGCAGAACGCTCAGGCGGCGGAGTTCGACGTCCAGTTCGGCTCGGTGCTGAACCCCTTCCGGCTGGAGGCACTCAGAGCCTTCTCATGTCCCACGCAGTTCTGATCGCTCCGCCATGAACGAGCACGCCGCCCTTGATCACACAATGACCGACGCCGACCGGATCGGCTTTTTCGGCAAGCTGCCAACGCATGGCGATTTCGTTTCGACGGGCCTAAGCCGAAATGTGCAAGGCGCCCTCGACAGCTGGCTCCAGGCAGGTCTTCAGGCTACACAGCAGGAGATGGGCGACGGGTGGGAAGACCGGTTCCGGTCGATGTCCGCCTGGCGCTTCATCATCGAACGCGGCCTTTGGGGACCGGTGACGCTTGCGGGTGTCATCGTTCCGAGTACGGATCGCGTCGGGCGTAGCTTTCCGCTGGTCATCGCCGCTCAACTTTACGGTTTTATGGACCATCCGCGCAGGCTTTACCTCGATGCACCTTGGTTCACCGCATCCGAAGCTATCGCTGAAAGTGCTGCCAAGCGTGACTTCGATATCGCTCGTTTCACCACAAGCCTTCAGCGGCTGAGGAACCCCCGACCAGCCGACGCCGACGAAGGCGAGGTGGATCCAAATCCTGTCTCCCGGCGAGGAACGCTGTGGTGGCGCATCGATTCGACAGACCTTCGTGCCAAAGGCTTTCGCTCGGAAGGGCCGCCGCAACCGGCGATTTTTCCGAAGCTGGTATGCGAAACCGATGTCTCAACCCCAATACCATCAGACGCTCCGCCGGTTGAAACTCGCCAACAAAAATTGGTTCATCGGGTCGAACCACGCCGTGGCCTAAGCCTAAGCCTCACCCACAGCTATGCCAGCCATCCTGGGACACGCCTGGCACTAAACGCAGATTCACTGCTCGTCTCGCGAAATCCACCGTTATTCGCAATCGCCGATGGCGTCGGGGATGACACCGGCGCGGTCGAAGCCGGACGCATCGTGACCAACGCGCTTAAAGAAGCTGCCCCGCAGGAGACCATCGAAGCACTCGCGCACGAGATCAAAGGCAAATTGGGCCGCGCTCATGGCCTTCTTCAGTCAACCCACCTTTCATCGGACCGGGAACCGGCCTCGGCGAGTGTCGTGGTGCTGGCAAACACCGACGACCGTTTTGCAGTCTTTTGGGCCGGCGATGCGCGATGCTATCTTATCCGTGAGGGCATGATGCGTTGTTTGACCCGCGATCACGTTGAAGTCGGCCTGCGGCGCAGGCTCTCCCGCGGCGTCGGGATCAGGGGCCAGCTCAGTCCCGAGCTGAGTTTGGACAAGCTGCTTTCGGGCGATCGGTTTTTGCTGTGCAGCAGCACCCTTCCCCGCGTCCTGCCTGAGCGGACCATCGCCGAAATTCTTCTGTCCGTAAACCTCGATGAGGTGTCCGCAGTCCTCGCGCAAGAGGCGCTGATTGCCAATTGCCGCGAGAATGTCAGCGCCATTGTAATCGACGCACTGGCCAATGATCGCTGACGAACCTGACGAGCACGTCGAAGAGCTTGCGCGTCGCTTCTCCGATCTATGGCAAGCCCTCATCAATGGGGAAAAAGGACCGCATTCTGAAGATCACAGAACAATGCTTGCGGATCGTATCCGTGACGCGCTGGATCGCGGCATGGACAAGCTCGATACGTCGGACAAGAACATCATCGCCAACAGTTTTACATTGGAGGCTTTGGTCCACAGCGGTACTGCCACCGATGTTTTTCGCGCCCGTCATCGGGATCTCGGCACCTACCACGCGATCAAGATGCTTCGTACGGACCATTCCCACGACCCGATTGCGCGCAGGCTTCTGTTGCGCGAGGCGCAGATCGGGATGGCGTTGCGCCATCCTCGTATCGCCGTAACCCAGACGATACTGCGTCTAACTGATGGACGGCCCGCCCTTATCGCCGAATGGATCGATCACCGCATCGCAGACCTTCTTCCCGGGTCGCTTTCGCTCAAAGACGTGGCGACGACCATGACTGCGGTGCTGACGGGGCTCTCCGCCGTGCATGCCGCAGGTTTTGTCCACTGCGACCTGTCGCCTTCAAACATCCTTCACGGAAACGGGTTTCGGGATATCAAAATCGTCGATTTCGGAATTGCGCTGGAAATCGGCCGCAGACATAACGAGCTCGATCTTGCGCTTGCGGGTCAACCGGAGTTCGCCTCGCCGGAACAAATCGCGGGAGAAGCACTGGATCCGCGCTCGGACCTCTACGCCGCCGGGCTTTTGCTGTCGCTGCTTCTGCGGAATTGTCGCGAAACAGGCGAGAAGGCAGAAGAACTAAAAACTCTCGCGATCCGATTGTCGCAACGGCGTCCGGAAGACAGACCGGAAAGTGCGGAGGCCGCCCTGTGTCTGCTAGGCGGCCTGAAAGAGCTTTAACGATCTCTAGTTGGAGCCTGGAAGCGGAGCTGCCGCCGTCGGCGCACTCTTCTGGTATACGGTAAACAGCTTTGCGAAATCCACCAGGCCGGAATTGCTGGCGTATAGAATGTCGCCATCCATGACTTTGAACTGCTGCATCAGCGCCAGATTAGAGACATCGTTCAGATCTACCCGGTAGATCGCCGGCTTGTTGGTCACGAAGGGCGCACCAGGATTTTTGGCGGCATTCACCGCTGCGGCCTGGGTGTAGACGGGCTGATTGCGCAGAACGTAAAAATTGCTCGCGTCAGCGCGATCGTCGAGCAAGCCGCCGGCTCGGCCAAGCGCCTGAGCCAACGTTAGCTTGCCCGGCTCGAATTCGAATTCGCCAACACTCTTGAACGCGCCGAAGGCGGTGAAGGTCACCGCGTCCTTTCCGATGTAAAGCTGATCGTCGGGCAGGAGATGGACGTTGTGCCGGTCCTCGTTCAACACCCGCTCAAGCGGTGCGCTGGCGCGCTGCTTGCCGCGAATGAGCGTCACGGTTGCAGCGCTTGGTGCAGACGATGCACCCCCGGCAAGCGCGATCGCATCGAGCACCTTTTCCCTGCGGGCCGTGAGGGGGAAGCGTCCGGCCGAGCGGACATCGCCATTGACGGTAAAGCCGCTCGTCGGTTTGTCGACAACCGTAACGATTGCCTGCGGGTTGACTGCAGATCCTTTTAGTCCGGTAACAATGCGTGCCTGCAGTGCCTCGGGCGACGATTCGAGCACACGTTGCCGCCCCACAAATGGGAGAGTTACAGTTCCGGCCGAGTCGACTGTGAAACGACCAAGATTGAGGGTTTTGCTCTGGGTCGAGGAGAAAAGTCCCTCTTCACCGGTGTCGAGAATCGTCACCTCGATCACATCGCCGCGACGCAACCGGTTGTCGGCAAAACCGCCGGAGCGCATAACACTAAGGCCTGGATCCGCCCCCGAATAGGCGAGCGGAGATACCGCCACGGGATCCATCGGCGCGTCCGCAAGCCTGACGACACGAATTTTTTCATTCGTTCGGGGATCGGTAGCGCTATAGAAACTGCCGGCCGTCGGGCCATCCGATGGGCGTGCGCACGCAGCGAGAACCGCGACAAAGACGAAGGGTACCAGCTTCCGCATCACCTATCCTATGGCAGTGTTCTGATGATTCAGAGAAATACCAATCTGGATTCCGGCGACAACATCTGGTTGCTAAAAAAATTGATTTGTGACGACAACAAGGCATTGAATGTGGCTTATCGGCAACCCTACCGAGCGGGGAACCGAAACCTCTTCACCCGAGGCGCATCGTACCGGTTTTACGGCTTTGCTCATGCCATGCGAAAGCTTCGTCGAGGAGATGAGGAGTTTGCCCGCCTCTAGCACAGGCACGGGTGAAATAATCCGACAGACGATCGCGGAAATCGGGATGAGCACAGTTGGCGATGATCCGCTCCGCGCGTTCGCGTGGCGCCAGTTCTCGTAAATCCGCCAGCCCATGTTCTGTCACGATGATATCGACATCGTGCTCGGTATGATCCACATGCGGCACCATCGGAACAACGGCAGAAATGCGACCTCCCTTCGCCACGGATTTGCTGACGAAGATGGAAAGGTAGGCATTGCGCGCAAAATCGCCGGAGCCACCGATGCCGTTCATCATGTGCGTGCCATTCACATGGGTCGAATTGACGTTGCCATAGATATCGACCTCGAGAGCGGTGTTGATGCCGATCACCCCCAGCCGGCGGATCACCTCCGGATGGTTGCTGATCTCCTGGGGGCGAAGCACCAACTTGTCCCTGTATTTGTGGAACTGCCCAAAAACTCTCTCGGCACAGGCGGCCGACAGGGTAATGGAGGAGCCTGACGCGAAGGTCAGTTTCCCGGCGTCAAAGAGATCGAAGGTGCTGTCCTGCAGCACCTCGCTATACATCCGCAGATGGTGGAATGGCCCGGCGGCCAGCCCGGTCAGAACTGAGTTTGCGATCGTGCCGATCCCGGCTTGCAGAGGCTGCAGCGTCAGGTCCAGACGCCCGTCCTTGATCTCCTGCTCCAGAAAACGAATCAGATGCTCGGCAATCGCATCCGTGTCGGCATCGGCAGGCTCGACCGTCGAAAAACTGTCCTTCTCGTCGGTTACAACGATCGCTACGATCTTCTCCGGATCAATAGGCACATAAGGGAAGCCTACACGACTATCGCAGGCGACAACCGGGATAGGCACGCGGGACGGTCGCTTTGTCGGCGTGTAGATGTCGTGCAGGCCTTCTAACTCGGCGAGTTGACTAAGATTGATCTCGACAATGATCTTTTTTGCCAGAATGGCGAAACTGGCGGAGTTGCCGATCGAGGTCGAAGGCACGAGATAGCCATCCTCGGTGATCGCAGCCACTTCTACAACCGCATAGTCGATGGGACCAAGCTGGTTCGACCGCAGGTGTTCGACGGTTTCCGAAAGATGCTGATCTATAAACATCACCTCGCCGCGGTTGATAGCAGCCCGCAGTGTCGCATCGGACTGGAAAGGGATCCGGCGAGCCAGAACGCCCGCCTCCGTCAGCATGCGATCGATATCATGGCCGAGCGAGGCGCCTGTGATCAAGGTAATCTTGAAGGGATCCGTTTTCGCCCGCTCCGCCATCGCGATCGGTACAGCTTTGGCATCGCCGGCGCGGGTGAAGCCACTCATGCCGATGATCATGCCATCCTTGATCAGGCTGGCTGCCTTTTGCGGCGTGGTTATACGATCGAGAAGCGATGGGCGGCGAATACGGGTTTCGAGCATGGCAACATTCTGATGACTGAACGGCGAGACCTTTAGACAGCTTGTCTATGCCTCTCATTGACCAACGTCAAAGCTGAGGCAGGCTCGCTTAGCCTCATATTCCTTCAGTGCCTTGCACCACCCTTCTCCACTCCGAGATGCTGGCCAAGCACCGCCTCGTCGGCAAGCAACTCGGCGCTGGTGCCCTGGTAGACGATTGCGCCGCGATCGAGAATGACTGCCTCGTCGGAAAGAGGCAGGACCTTGCGTGCCTTCTGCTCGATGATGATCGCCGACATACCCTCGCCCTGGGTAATTCGCTGGATCGCAGCGAGCAGCTCGTCGACGATGATCGGCGCCAGACCTTCGGTCGGTTCGTCAAGCAATAACAGTCTGGGATTGACCATCAAGGCGCGGCCGACTGCCAGCATCTGCTGTTCTCCGCCGGACAGCTGATTGCCAAGGTTTTTGCGCCTCTCCTTCAAGCGGGGAAACATGCCGTAGACACGCTCGACATTCCACACCCCGGGACGCGCGATTGCGGTGAGATTTTCCTCGACTGTCAGAGACTTGAAAATGTTGCGCTCCTGCGGCACCCAGCCGATGCCTGCGGCAGTCCTCCTATCGGCCCTGAGCTTGGTGATATCGCGGCCCATCAGATGGATCGACCCGGAATGATGTGTCGTAACCCCTGCAAGCGTATTGACGAAGGTCGTCTTTCCTGTGCCGTTACGGCCGAGCAGCGCCAGTGTCCGACCTTCGGCAATCGTCAGGCTGATACCGGCAAGCACACTCGCCTCACCGTAGCCCGCAACGAGTTTTTCTGTCACCAGAACCGGCGCGCTCATGCATTTTCCCCGAGATAGACGGCCTTGACGCGCGGATCGGCAGAAATTTCCGCGACCGTGCCTTCTGTGAAGAGCGCGCCGGCAACCAGAACAGAAATGCGGTTGGCAAAAGAAAAAACCAGATCCATATCGTGCTCGATCAGAAGCACCGTCACGTCGCTCGGCAGGTCCGACACGATCGCCAAGACTTCGTGCCGTTCGTCTTCGGGTACACCGGCAGCCGGCTCGTCGAGCAACAGGACGCGCGGTCTGGAAGCGAAGGCGAGCGCGATTTCCAATAGACGCTGCTTGCCATAGGGCAAAATTACGCTTCGCTCGCCCATCACCGAAGCAAGACCAAAACGAGCCAGAAGCCCTGCCGCTTCATCCACGACGGCGCCGTAGCCAGCAATCGAAGTCCACAGGTTGTGACCGATTCCTTGCCGTTCGGCGATTGCCAATGCGACCGTCTCAAGTGGGGTAAAGTCGTTAAAGAGCTGATTGATCTGGAAGGTCCGGGTTAGTCCACGTTTGACCCGGCGGAACGACGCGAGCGAGGTGATATCCTCCCCTTCCAGGAAGACCTGCCCTTCGGACGGCGGCAGAACACCCGTCAACAGATTGATCAGGGTGGTTTTGCCGGCTCCGTTCGGTCCGATCAGGGCGTGGCGGGCACCACGCTCCACTTTAAGACTCACGTCATTGGTTGCGAGGAATGCTCCGAAGCTCCGCTTCAAGTTCCTGGTCTCGAGAACGATATCGCTCATCTGCCCTCCTCCTTCGACTTCGAAAGATGCTCCGGCAGATATTCGATCCACCGCGCCAGGCGGTCACGACCGACCAAAACCAGAACGACAAGGATCAGCCCGATATAGAACATCCAGTACTGCGGTGTGACGATCGAGAGCCAGTCTTTCACCAAGGTGAACAGCACCGCCCCGAAGATCCCTCCGTAGAGGTAACCGGTGCCGCCAATCGTCAGCACGAGCAGCACGTCGGCAGAGCGGTGGAATGCCAGCACGTCCGGCGACACAAAGCTTGTCGTCTGGGCCAGCAACGCGCCAGCCATGCCCGCGAAGACGGCAGCGATGGTGTAGACCGTCACGATGCGCTTGCGAGCCGGGATCGCGATCATTCCCGCCCGCATCGGGTTTGCCTTGATGGCCTTCAGCGACAGTCCGAATGGCGAAAAGGCAAGGCGCCGCATCAGCATCGTACCGACGAACAGTACGACAAGGCAATAAATGTACCCGGTCTTGCCGAAGAGATCGAACTCGAACAGCCCGAGAATTGGGCCAAGCGAAAAGCCGCTGAGGCCGTCCGCACCACCGGTCAGCCATGCCATCTGATTAGCCATTTCCGCCATCATCAAGCCGATACCGAGCGTCGTCATCAGGCGCGTCAGATCCGACCCGCGCAGAATGAGGAAGCTGGTAACGAAACCGAGGAGGCCGGCACCGATGCCCGCCGCCAAGAGCCCCACCACCGGCTCCGCCACGTAATGCAGGGCAACCAGGCCGGCTATATAGGCGCCCAGGCCAAAGAACGCGGTATGACCAAGCGACACGATCCCGGCAAAACCGAGAACCAGATCCAATGAGACGGCAAACAACGCCAGGATGGCGATCTCGGTCAGAATCAACATCTTCGACGGCAGCACAAAAAAAGCGGCAATCGCGGCAAGCCAGACGATGATTTCATAAAAGCGCACGCGGCTCCTGCGCTTCATCAGCTTGGCGGCGCGGCTCGCTGCCGCAGTCGGGGAGGACGTCGCAACCATGGTCGCTTCCTGTGGGAGAACACTCATCGGCCACCTCTGGCGAAGAGACCGTTCGGACGAACGATCAGCATCACGATCATCAGCGCGTAGATTACAAACGGCCCGATGGCGGGAACGTAATATTTGCCGGCAACATCGGCGATGCCGAGCAACATGGCGGCAAGGAATGGACCGGAGACGGTCGAGGTACCGCCAACCGATACGACGATCAGGAAATAGATCATGAACTTCAACGGGAAATTCGGATCAAGACCCAGAATTTCCGCACCCATCGCGCCGCCGAGCCCGGCCAGGCCTGAACCGAAGGCGAAGGTCAGTGCGAAAACCAGCGGCACATTGATGCCGAGCCCCATTGCGACCCGGCGGTCGTCGACAGCGGCGCGCAACCGGCTTCCAAAGCGGGTCTTGGACAGGATCAGCTGCAGGGCGAGAGCAAGGGCTGCGCAGACAATGATGGTGAAAAGCCGATATCGACCAACTCCTACACCGAATACGTCCATCCTGCCGGAAAGCTCCGGCGGAAGATTGATAAGCTGCTGCTGGCCGCCCATGAAATAGTCGGTCGCCGCAACCGCCATGAACACGATCCCGATCGAAAACAGAACCTGATCAAGATGGCTGACCTGATAGAGCCATTGGTAGAGCGTCCGCTCCAGCACCAACCCGATCAGCGCCGAGACGATGAAGGCTGCCGGCAAGCACCAATAAAAGGATATGCCATAGCGGTTCATCATTACGACGGTTACATAGCCGCCCGCCATGGCAAAGGCACCATGTGCGAGGTTGATGAAATTCATCAGGCCAAGCGTCACCGTCAACCCGCAGGCCAAGATGAACAACAACATACCGTAGGCGACGCCATCGAACAGGATTGTCAGCATTTGGATCTTCTTTGGGAGCGATCATTGACGCTTTCAGGAAGCCATGATCGCAGGATTTAGCGCAACCGACCATGGCCCTTATCGCCGGAGCCACGGTCGTGATCGAAGATGTCAGGCTTTCGCGGCAGGGGGAAGAAGCCGCGGCTCCAGTCCCGCCGCCTGCCGCTGAAGCAGAACTTATTTCGCTTCTGCCTTTTCCGGATCCTTAAGCGCCGCAAATGTCTTGAACTCGACGTTTTGCAGTTCGCCGTTCACGTCCTTGACTTCCCGTATGTAGATATTCTGGATGATGTCGCGGGTATCGGGATCGATCGAGACGGGGCCGCGAGGGCTCGTCCAGGAAAGCCCCTTGACGGCTGCCATGAAAGCCGGGCCGGTTGCATCGCCCTTGGTCTTTTCGAGCGCCGCATAAATCAGTGCCATGCCATCATAACCGCCAACCGACATGAAGTTCGGCCGCATGTTGTTGTTGGCCTTCTTGAAAGCTTCAACATAGGCCTTGTTTTCCGGGCTGTCATGCGCGGTGGCATAAAAGTGGCCCGTGATGGTGCCGATCGCCGGTTTGCCCATGCTGTTGAGGATGTCGTCGTCGGTGACGTCGCCAGTTGCAATCAGCTTGATGCCGGCCTCGGCAAGGCCACGGTCGGCGAACTGTTTCATGAACAGCGAGCCAACGCCGGACGGCAGGAAAACGAAGACTGCGTCAGGCTTTGCATCGCGCACCCGCTGCAGGAAGGGCGCGAAGTCCGGGTTCTGCAGCGGGACCCGCACCGCTTCGACGATTTCGCCGCCCTTGGATTTGAACTCCTTGGTGAACCACTTTTCCGCATCGATGCCCGGACCATAGTCCGTTACGAGCGTCACCACCTTCTTGATACCGTTTTCGGCCGCCCAGGTTCCTACGGGAAGGGAATATTGAGGCAAGGTGCCCGAGGTGCGAGTGATGTATTCCGATGCCTTGGTGATCGAGGCCGTACCGGCGGCCATCACCACCGTCGGCACCTTCGCCTGGGTCGCGACCGGTGCGACCGACATCGCAAGTGGCGTCAGACCGAACCCGGCAAGCACTTTGGCGCCGTCATTGACGACCAGTTCCTGCGCAATTCTGCGCGTCTGGTCGGCGACCCCGGCGTCATCGCGGATGATCAACTCGATCTTCTTGCCCGCAACCGTATCGCCATGAGTTTCGATGAAAGTTTTGACGCCGGCCGAAACCTGCCTGCCCGTCGATGCAAACGGGCCTGTCATCGGCAGGATGAGACCAATTTTTACCGCTTCCTGCGCCGCTGCCGGAAACTGCGCAAGGCAACCAAGCGCCACGCTCGCAGCAGCAAGCAATGTTCTTCTGTTGAGCATACCTTCCCTCCTCCTCTTGAATGCTTAGATCCCGTGCAGACACCCAAGGACTGCCGAAAACGAACCAGTTGGTAAACCTGCAGCTCCCTCGCGGGCTTGTCCCAGATTGGTGGCGGCAGTCACCGCAAGATGCTTTGATGCCCCACTATCTTCACTTTCCTCAACTTAGCAACCCGAGAGATCACCGCTTGGCAGATTGGGTCGGCATCATCCGAATTTCTTCCGTTCATCCTAAACGCGCGTTTCATTTCTCGTTAATCAGATCATCTGCCCGGGCATAACTTTTCGTTATAGATCCCTTTCCGGCGGCGTCGGCAAAAGTTCCAGAAAAGTTCTCTGAGCGGCCGTGGGCAACCAGTCTTTACGCACGGTCACCCCAATCGGTCGAGACGTCTTGCTCATATCAAACGGCAGGGCCTGCATGAGGCCTCGCGCTATCTCCGCTTCCGCCTGAAGTCGGGACGTGCAGCCCAGATGTTCGGAAGTGTCCAGGAGTTCACGCATCAGGATAAGTGATCCCGTCTCCACGATATTCTTTGGCGCCCCACCTTCGGCATCGGAAAAAATTTGGTCGAAATAGCGCCTGATGGGCGTTCCCGTCTGGGCTACGACCCAGGGGAAGCCTGTCAAATCTTCGATTGCAATTTCACGCCGACCTGCCAGCGGGTGGCTGCAGCCTGAAACGAGTACGATCGTATCATGAAACAGCACTTTTTGTTCCACGTCGCCGATGGGTGGAGGATCTCGCAAGGCTCCGAGCAGGAAATCGACATCCCCACGGCGAAGAGCGGTTAAAAGATCGCCGTAGGGGCCTTCCTGTATCTGAATGGGCAGATTGGGGCGAAACTTCCGAAAGCTCGCGATCGCTTTCGGCAGCAGGTAGGATTTTGCCAGCGGAGTTGCCCCGACAACAATCCGTCCGATCTCGGCGGCAGTCAATTCGGCAAGATCGGCATCGGCCTGCTCCAATTCAAGCAACGCGAGCCGGGCAGCCTGCGCCAGAGCTTGCGCCGGTCGTGTCGCGACGAGGCCATAGGGGGATCGCTCAAAAAGCGGGCGAGCCGCCACTTCCTCAAGCTGGCTTACCGCGCGATATACCGCAGGTTGGCTGAGGCCCAATTGCCGGGCGGCCAGCGTGAAATTTTCCGTTTCCCTTACCGCGATCAACGCTTTCAGCTGGGAAGTCGTCGCCGTGACACGCAGTCTTGGCGACAGTTCCGATAACGCAGGGTCCAGATAGCCAAAGGCACGCTCGACACGTCTGGCGAGCACCTCCCCGGCCGAATTGGCAAAAATACGCTGTGGCGTACGGGAAAACAGCATCAGCCCAGCCGTCTTTTCGATCTTCGACAGGGCTTGCGTAACAGCAGGCTGCGATACGAAACAGAGTTCAGCAGCCCTTGTAATCGAACCGGTATCGATGACCGCGAGAAACGCCCTGAGATGCCGCAGGCTGTGCTGCTGAATCTTGGATTCAGAGAGGATGGGCGGAGACATCATGGCGCCCATCATCTACGGGAACTGCCGTCCAGGCTCAAGCAGCGGCGCACTCTCTTTCATCGATCGGATGGCGGCAGACCCGCCATCCGATTGCGCTGCGTTACTTGGCCGCCGCATTGGGATCCTTGATCTTGGGATAAGTAGCAAACTCGACATTGTAGAGTTCGCCATTCACCTCCTTGACCTCACGCATGTAGATGTCTTGAACGATATCACGGGTCTCCGGATCAATCGTGATTGGGCCACGCGGGCTTGTCCAGGACATGCCCTTCATGGCATCGACGAGCTTTGCCCCATCGGTGTCGCCATTTGTCTTCTTGAGGCTTTCATAAGCCAGATGGATGGCATCGTAACCGCCGACCGACATGAAATTCGGCCGCATGCCCTTGTTGGCCTTTTTCACCTGCTCGACGAAGGCCTTATTTTCCGGGCTGTCATGCAGAGCGGAATAGAAATGGCCGGTGATCACACCCTTTGCGGCCGCGCCAATTCCGTTCAGCAGGTCGTCGTCCGTGATATCACCGGTACCGATCAACTTAATCCCCGCATCCGCCAGACCACGCTCGACGAACTGCTTCATGAAAAGCGAACCGACACCCGACGGGACAAAAACAAAAACGGCATCGGGCTTTGAGTCACGGACGCGCTGCAGGAAGGGAGCGAAATCTGGATTGGCGAGTGGAACGCGCACGGCTTCCACGATCGTGCCGCCTTCCTTCTTGAACTGGTTGGTAAAACCCTTTTCGATGTCGATGCCCGGACCGTAGTCGGAGACTAGCGTCACGACGCGTTTCAGATTGTTCTGCACCGCCCAGGTGGCGACCGGGACCGCCGACTGCGGGCCTGCCATCGAGGTGCGGACGAAATACTGCGACTGCGGCATGATCGCCGAAGTCGTTGCCGACGTGATGATAGCCGGGACCTTCGCCTGGTTGAGAACCGGCGCAACCGACATGGCAAGTGGCGTCAAACCGAAGCCCATCAACAGCTTGACCCCGTCGTTGACGACAAGTTCCTGAGCTATGCGCCGGGTCTGGTCCGCAACGCCGGCATCGTCGCGCAGCACGACTTCAACCTTCTTGCCTGCCACGGTATCGCCGTTGATGGCCATGTAGGCTTTCACGCCCGCCTCGACCTGGCGGCCGGTGGATGCGAACGGTCCGGTCATTGGCAGGACGAGGCCGATCTTGACCACCTCCTGGGCGACGGCCGGCAGAGCCGCCATCGTGCCCAGCGCAACGCCTGCAGCGGTAATAAGTGTTCTTCTGGTAATCATCTTCTTCCTCCTCCTAAGACGAACCATCGAAAGCTCTTGTCGGGCGGCATCCTCCTCAAGAGCGCCCTTTAGATTGCCCCAACAGACGCCGCATGCTCAACGACGATCGATTGGTCATGGGAATAACGGCGTCGACGCCGGCATCCTCATCCTATTCTGTAGACACCGCTCTTTGTATACACACCCCCGTAATCTTCCTCCGCGACAGACCCCGCAAATTCATGCAACTCCGTCTTTTCCCTAGACCCGTTGCGAACGAAATCTCGCGGGGACATCATCATGGCCGTCCGTGGGTGCCCAAGCAGCTTCCATTTCCTCACATTTCTTCCAAAGACTTAAGTCTGTATACATGAAGTGTCAATATTGACCTTTGGCGGGTGCTTTGCGCTCAAACGCATCCACCGTCGGGAACATTCCGATGACCTGCCTGTTGTCGAAGGCGATATTGGAAGGCTCATCAGGCGAATGCTGGAGCTGGAATGGAAACTGCGCCAGGGGCGATCTTTGACCAACGCGACATCCGGCGAGCGCAGATGCTAAACCGCGCGCTTGGTCTGCTTCCCCGTTATCACCCGGGCCGACGGGTAAATGCTTCCATCCTAAATACTCTGATTGGAGCGGGCCAGCGCGTTTTCCCGAAATTCCGTGCGGCTCGAGGCGTCAAGTTCGAAACGGTTGCTGCTGAAACGGGCCAGCGAAGGATAATGCTTCGAGTGCTTCGCGGCCACAGCGGCTCCGCACCGCGCGGCGTCTATCTGCATTTCCATGGAGGAGCCTGGGTTCTCGGCAACGCGCGCCTCGACGACGGGTGGAACGCCGACATGGTGCGTGCCTGCAACGTCACCGCCGTTTGCGGCGACTTTCACTTGGCTGTCGATGACCGGCTTGAGCAAACGATAGAGGACGCCGTTGCGATAACGCAGTGGGTCCTTGACCACTTTCCCGAGCTCCAGGCGGAGCGCATCGTCATTGGAGGCGAGTCTTCCGGTGCTCATCTTGCCGCCATCGCGCTCATCCGTCTTGCCGCCAAGCGATCAATAAATTCGGTCGCAGGCTTCCTCTCCTTTTGCGGGGCATTCGACATGCAAGGGTCGGCAAGTCTCAGGGCGGCAGGAGAAACAAGCCTTGTTATCGACGCCCGCTCGGCACTCGAGAACCTCAAGCGGCTGACGCAAGGCATGTCGGATCACGCGCACCGTTCTGCCGAGCTTTCCCCCTGTTACGCTGATCTCAAGAAAATGCCGCCGGCGCTTTTCATCGCGGGAGCGCTCGATCCAATAGTCGATGATAGCCGCAAGATGTATGAGCGGTGGCAGGAATTCAATGGCAACGCCGAACTCATCGTCGCGCCCGAAGCTCCTCACGGATTTGAGCGCCTTCCCACATGCCTCGCATCCAAAGCCAAAGCTTATGCTCGAGAATGGATGAAGGAACGGCTTACATAGGAGCGAGCACTCCGCCAGAAGCCTTCACTGGGTATTATAAGAACGGCATGCGAAAACAAGCCTATTCTCCTCGTCCACCTGTTTTTGGCTTCTTCTTCTGAAAGGGACGGGTGGGGCCGGGACGTTTCCCGGCGTTTTTGTTGGGCTTGCCCTTTTGCTGGAAGTCAGCCTTCGGACCTCCGGAAAATGCTTTCTTCGCCTTGGGTTGCGACCCCGCCGAGCGATCAAAATCGGGAACGCCGGGCAGTTTCACGACCTTGATGCCGCGCTCAAGCGTCTTGTCCTTGCCGATGGACTGCGCGAAGCTCTCGGCGTGATCCGCTGCGATCTCGACAAAGGTTTCCTCCGCCTGCATCTTGATGGCGCCGATTTCTGACTTGGTAAGATTGCCGTTGCGGCAGAGCATCGGGATGAGCCAACGCGGCTCGGCATTCTGCTTGCGGCCGACCGACAGCGAAAACCAGACTGCCGGGCCGAATTCTGCGCGCGGCGTGCGGGGCGTGCTGGGGAATTCGGAAGCATGACCGCCGCCTTCGCGCGGCTTGCGAGCCGCTCCCTGCTGAACCGAAATCTCTAGAAGATCTTCCGGCGCCGACTGCTTGGCGCGGTAGAGATTGACAAAGGCGGCCGCAAGCTTCTCCGCGCCGTAGGCGGACACCAATCTCGCGACCAGGTCCTGCTCTTCCTCACGCGGTGCCTCATTGAAGATCGGATCGGCCAGCAGGCGCTCCTGGTCTCGCGCGATCACCTCTTCCGCCGACGGCGGCCGCGCCCAGGTCGGCGTGATTTCGGCCCCCGCCAACAGGCGCTCGGCCTTGCGGCGAGCATTGACCGGCACGATGAGGGCGCTGATACCCTTTCGGCCCGCACGACCCGTACGACCGCTTCGATGAAGCAAGGTTTCGGAATTGGTGGGCAGGTCGGCGTGGATCACCAGATCGAGACCGGGCAGATCAATACCACGTGCGGCGACGTCGGTTGCGATGCAGACACGCGCACGGCCGTCGCGCATGGCCTGCAACGCATGGGTACGCTCATTCTGCGTCAGTTCCCCGGAAAGGGCGACTACGTCAAAATTGCGATTGTTGAATCGAGCCGTGAGATGGTTGACGGCGGCACGCGTCGAGCAGAAGACGATGGCGTTGGTCGCATCGTAGTAGCGCAACACGTTGATGATCGCATTCTCGCGATCGGAAGGCGCGACGGCCAGGGCACGGTATTCGATATCGGCGTGCTGCTTTTCCTCTGTCGTCGTGGAAATGCGAACGGCGTTCCTCTGATAGCGCTTCGCAAGTTTGGCGATGCCGGCCGGGACGGTGGCCGAGTACATCAATGTGCGGCGATCATCGGGCGCCGACTCCAGGATGAACTCCAGATCTTCGCGGAAGCCAAGATCGAGCATCTCGTCCGCCTCGTCCAGCACCGCGACCCTCAGGTCGGAGAGATCGAGCGCATTGCGGCGTATGTGGTCGCAAATTCGGCCGGGCGTGCCGACGACGATATGGGCTCCGCGTTCGAGCGCACGCCGTTCGTTGCGGATGTCCATGCCTCCGACGCAACTGGTAATCACAGCACCAGTCACCTCGTAAAGCCAGTCGAGCTCGCGCTTCACCTGCATCGCAAGTTCCCGGGTCGGCGCTATGACGAGCGCCAGGGGATTGCGAGCCTGCCCAAAACGCTCCCGCTCGGCAAGCAACGTCGGCGCCATGGCAATGCCGAAGGCCACAGTCTTACCCGAACCCGTTTGGGCCGAAACAAGCGCATCGGAGGCGACAAGCGCAGGATCGAGCATTGCCTGCTGAACAGGGGTAAGCGTTGAATAGCCGCGGCTCGACAACGCCTTCGCAATCGCCGGAACGGCGCCGTGGTGATCGGACATTAAATTAACTTTCGGATCTAAGGCGCATGCGCCGGCGCCGCAAAGACGCGGCTAAACTTTAAGCACCTCCTACTCGGGCAACCAGCCAATGTCAAAGAGCGACTTTTGCCCAGTGCAGAGCAATTCAGGTCAGCTTGATGCGTCAGCCAGTTATCTGCGATAAAACCTCGTTACTGACAGCTCGAAAACATGACCCTTAAGCGGCTCGGAGGTGCCGCCCGAGTGGTCATGATCATGCAACCGTTGCGTCTTCATGCTTCGACGAAGTCAAGTCCGATGTCGAGCGTTGGCGCGCTGTGGGTGATCCAGCCTAAGGAGAGCAGGTCGACGCCGGATGCCGCCACGGATGCCGCCGTTTCAGGCGTGATGCCGCCCGAAGCTTCGGTAATAGCGCGCCCGGCGACGAAATGCACCGCCTCGTGCAGTTGAATCGGCGTCATGTTGTCGAGCAGCACCGCATCCACCCCGACTTCCATTGCCTCCCGAAGCTGGTCGAGCGTATCGACCTCGACTTCGACTTTTACCATATGGCCTGCGACAGACTTTGCGCGCCGGATGGCTTCGGAAACGCCCCCGGCAATGGCTATATGATTGTCCTTGATCAGAATGGCGTCATGCAGGGCGAACCGGTGGTTCATACCACCACCCGCCCGGACGGCATATTTTTCAAGAGCCCGCAAACCCGGTGTCGTTTTGCGGGTGCAGACCACTGCGGCCTTCGTATCTTTGATCGCGCCAACGATCTTAGCCGTCACCGTGGCAATACCGGAGAGATGACCCAGGAAATTGAGCGCCGTGCGCTCGCCAGTCAGGAGCCCCCGCGATGGCCCTTCGAAGGTTGCGATGACCTCGCCCGGCTGGACGCTGCCGCCGTCCGGAACGTGGCGCGTTACCGAAATCCTGGAATCAACCAGTGCGAATGCGAGTTCAACGGCATCGAGACCGGCGACGACACCGCATTTGCGGGCAGCCATGACGACAGTCGAGCGATGATCTTCGGGTATCACCGCCGCCGAAGTCAGGTCGCCGGCAAGCCCGAGGTCCTCCATGAGAGCTGCGCGAACGGCAGGTTCGACGACAATGCGGGGAAGAGCAGCAAGTTTCATGTTACGCAGTCCTAGCAAGCGGTTGGCGGACGGTGAAGCGAGCAACATGCAGCGCTTCGGCAAGGCTCATCCTGCGCCGCTGTGTATCGGCAAGCTTGGCTGGAAAATCGGTGCGTGCGTGCGCGCCGCGGGATTCTTGTCGCAAGCTTGCAAAAACTGCGATCAGCAATGCAACAATTGCCGGGTCGGCGCCTATCCCTTCGCTCTCCACCAGCGGCAGCAGGCTGGCGATGGCGCTGTTGATGGCCTCGGCGTTACGCAATACGCCGAGATGGCGGGACACGATCGGCCGGACGGCGGACAGATCCGGTGGCATAGGCAAAGTGGCAGGCGCAACCGTTGCGACCTCAGTTGCCGGAATGCTCGCAACGTCATGTGCCGCCCGCATACCCATGACGGCTGCTTCGAGCAGCGAGTTGCTGGCAAGCCGATTGGCACCGTGAAGCCCCGCGCAAGCGGCCTCCCCAACGACCCACAGCCCGTCAACCGAGCTCCGCCCGCTGTTATCCGTTGCAACGCCGCCCATGTGGTAGTGAGCGGCGGGCCGGACCGGGATGAGTTCACATGACGGATCGATGTCTGCCTCTTGGCAGAGGGCGGCAATTGTTGGAAAACGGTTGGCGAAGCGGCTTCCAAGCGCCCGCCGGGCGTCCAGGAAGACGCGGCCGCCGCGCGCGATCTCTCCCGCGATGGCACGCGCCACGATATCCCGTGGCGCAAGTTCAGCGCCTGACTCTCCGGCAAGAAAACGGTCGCCCCGTTCGTTTACCAGGATCGCGCCCTCGCCGCGCACCGCCTCGCTGACCAGCCCAAGCGGTCGCCGCGATGAATCAAGCGCCGTCGGATGAAACTGCACGAACTCCATATCGGCAAGGACAGCACCGGCCCGAGCCGCCAGCATAATGCCCTGACCGAAATTGCCGAGCGGGTTCGTGGTCGCATCATAAAGGCCACCGAGGCCGCCGGTCGCCAGAACGACACGCGACGTCCGCAAGACCGCAGGTCCGCGGCCGGTCGCACAAAGCAGTCCGGCGACCACTCCGTTTTCCATCAGGATGCGGCGCACCTCCACATGCGCGAGAATGGTGATGGACGGTGTTTTCAGAACCGCTTCGACGAGCACTTTCATAACCGCCGCGCCGGAACCGTCGCCCGCCACATGCACTATCCGCCTGCGGCTATGGGCTGCTTCAAGTCCAAGCGCATAACCGCCGCCATCCGCTCGATCAAACCGGACCCCGTGGCGCTCCAGCGCCGCGACGGCAAGCGGTGCATCCCGGAGGATCGAACCGGCAATGGCCCGGTCGCAGAGACCGTCACCCGCAGCAAGCGTGTCGGCAAGATGCAGCTCGGCACTGTCGTCATCGGCAAGGCTTGCCGCCATGCCACCCTGCGCCCAGCCGCTCGAAGTCGCTTGGCCAAGTCCGTCTCTGGTCACCAGAACCACAGGCTGCGGAGCGAGCGTAAGTGCCGCCATCAGTCCCGCCAACCCGCCGCCGACGACGGCGACCTGTCCGCTGAGGTGCCTGATCTCGTCGATCATATCGCGAGCATCCTTTCGACCGAGCGACGGGCGGCGGCCGCGATCGACGGATCGACGGTGACCTCGTGGCGATTCTCCTCAAGCGCACGGCGGATATTGGAAAGCGTGATGCGCTTCATATGAGGGCAGAGATTGCAGGGGCGGATAAATTCTACATTCGGATGATGTACCGCGACATTGTCGCTCATCGAGCATTCCGTCAGCAGCACCACCCTTGCCGGTTTCTTCTCGGCGACATAATCCGACATGACGGCCGTCGACCCGGCAAAGTCGGCCTCCGCAACCACATCCGGGGGGCATTCAGGATGGGCCAGGACCGTGATCCCCGTATGAGCCTCTCGAAGGTCGCGGACATCCTGCGCACTGAAGAGTTCGTGGACCTCGCAATGCCCGTGCCAGGCGACGACCTCGACATTCGTCTCGCGGGCCACGTTCTGCGCAAGATATTCGTCCGGGATCATCAACACCTTCGGCACGCCGAGCGACTCAACGACCCGCTTTGCGTTTCCGGATGTGCAGCAGATATCGGAAGCAGCCTTTACGGCAGCCGATGTGTTGACATAGGTGATAATGGGCACGCCCGGATGCGCCTGCCGGAGCAAGGCAACATCCTCTGGCGTTATCGACTCCGCCAGCGAGCAACCTGCCTCCATATCGGGAATCAGCACCGTCTTTCCTGGATTGAGGAGCTTGGCGGTCTCGGCCATGAAATGGACGCCCGCGAGAACGATCACGTCGGCATCCACCTCGGCCGCTTTGCGAGCCAGCGCGAGACTGTCGCCGATGATATCGGCAACGCCGTGGAATATTTCCGGCGTCTGATAGTTGTGGGCGAGGATGACGGCGTTGCGCGAGCGTTTCAAAGCCAGGATCGCATCGATATCTTCCTCAAAAGTCATCCACTCGGCCCTGGGAATGACGCGACTGACGCGATCGTAGAGTGAGGATGCGGAAATCGAAGTGTGCACGCGCTTTCTCCTTATACTCTGGATGAGTATATCCTGGGCACAGAGATATTCTCTATTCGAGTTTATGTCAATTGCGCGAGAGAGGAAGTTTCGAGCCGGACAAAGCACGTTCCTCGAGCACGGCGTGACGGTAGCGGAAGAGCTTCGCCGGACGACCGCCGGTTTCGCTGGTGACCTCGCCGGTTTCCTCGATCAGTTGCTGCTGGTCGATCAGGCGACGGAAATTCGGCTTATGCAACGTTAAGCCTGCGAGCGCTTCCACAGTGCGCTGCAACTGCAGGAGCGTGAAGCTTTCAGGCATGAGCTCGAAGACAACGGGGCGGTATTTAATCTTGGCCCGCAAGCGGGCGATTCCGGTTGCGAGAATGCGGCGATGGTCGGCAAACATCGGACGTCCACTGGAGATCTCGGCTGCTCCATGACCCGCCTCGGCGACCAGTCCGGCTTCATACATCAATTCGTAGCGCTGCAAGGTGAGATCCTCGTTCCACGCCGCATCGTGAAGGCCGAAGGCGAACTCCACGCGGCGCTTCCGATGCTCGCGGCGAGGCAATTCAGCCTCTGCCCAGGCCTGTAGCTGGTCGGAAATGTCGGAGAGGACTGCGGGCTTGCCGTTCCGGTGATCCTCCCAGGGAAAATACTCGTACCAGCCATGCCAGCCCGGTTTTCCTGCACCGGGAGCCGCTTGTTCGCGAACAAGACCGAGATAACTGATCGAAATCGAGCGCCGCTTGGCGCTCTCGTGAGTGCGGTCTCGATCTGCAAATGTGTAGAGCTGCTCCAGGTAGCCGACGGGATGACCGGTCTGGTCCTGAACCCACTCCCGCAGGCCGGACTGCAGGCTTCGGTGGCCGAGCTCGAACGGACCGGAGGGCAGAGCCTCCCCTCGCCTCACCGTCATGACCTTGGGCTCCCCTTGGGTCACGGCGGTCAGCACGGCTATGAGTTCAGCAAGGGCAAGGCCGACCGTCACGCGGATCATCTCCAACTGGTATCGGCCGCCTTTATAACCAGCAGCGCACGAATTGGTAGAGCTGGAGGCGTCCCGGCATTCGTAAACGCAGTGGCGAACGAAAGCTTTCGAGGCCTTGGGAGGCGGAGAGTATTATGGCCGAGCCTTAAACGTATGTTGCTCCGCCGGAAATTCCCGCGCACGAACCTCACGGGCATATTCCTCGACAGCCTTCGATACTCTTTGGCCAAGCTCGTCATATCGTTTGACGAACCGCGGCGTGAAGTCGTTGAACAGTCCCAGCATATCATCGGAAACCAGAATCTGGCCGTCACAGGCGGAAGATGCGCCGATGCCAATCGTCGGGATATCGATCAACCCGGTCAGTTCGCGGGCCAGAGGTTCAACCGTTCCTTCGACGACGACGGCGAAAGAACCTGAAGTGCCGATGGCGGCCGCGTCACGACGAAGCTTTGCACCTTCCTGTTCGGAATGTCCGACCGACCGGTAGCCGCCTGCAGTGTGCACCTGCTGAGGCATCAGGCCGATATGACCAAGGACCGGGATTCCTCGCGCAGTCAGGAAGGCGATTGTATCGGCCATTTCCGTTCCACCCTCCAGCTTGACGGCGTCGCACCCCGTTTCCTGAAGGACACGAGCGGCATTTCTAAACGCAACTTCCTTCGATTCTTGATAGGTCCCGAACGGCATGTCGACTACGACACAGGCATTGGCTGCGCCCCGCATCACCGCCTGTCCATGGGCAATCATCATATCCAGCGTGACGCCGAGCGTGGTCGGCATCCCGTAAAGCACCATGCCGAGCGAGTCCCCCACGAGCAGCAGGTCGCAGTGCGTATCGAGCAACCGCGCCATCGGTGTGGTGTAGGCGGTCAGGCAAACGATCGGATCGCCGCCTTTCATCGCCCGGATGCGCGGGGGTGTCAGCCGCTTCTGTCCTCCCACAGCGCTCATTCGACAATTCCTTCCAGTCTCTTTCGAGGGCCTGAGATAACCCTGTTGTCTAGCAATCGGGTGGAGCCGAAGCGGACAAAAAGAGCCACGACAACCGGTTCGTCGATTGAACTGACGGGGCGCAATGTCGAAGCGTCCCTCACTGCGACGACCTCCGTATATGCCAAAGGTTCGCGCGCCAAGAAAGCGCGCAGTTTTTCCTCAAGCTCATTCGGGTCCCCCAAGCCGGCCGCAACCAGCCGTTCGGCTTCGGCAAGCGCCTGCGGCACGATGACTGCCGCAGCTCGTTCCGCTTCAGTGAGGTAGACGTTGCGCGACGATAGCGCCAACCCGTCTTTATCCCGCACCGTCGGCACGGCAACGACATGGACCGGCAAGGCGAGGTCTTCCACCATTCGTTTGATGATGATGACCTGCTGATAATCCTTCTCGCCGAAATAAGCCGCCTGCGGCTGGACGATGTTGAAAAGCTTGCAAACGACCGTCGCAACGCCGGCAAAGTGCCCAGGCCGAACCGCGCCTTCAAGTTCGCCTCCGAGCCCTGGGACGTCAACCACGGTTTCCATCGGGCGCGGATACATATCCTCGACACCCGGGGCAAACAGGATATCGACGCCCGCTTCTTCGAGCATGCCGCTGTCGCGCGGCAGGTCGCGGGGATATCTCGCCAGATCCTCGTTGGGACCGAATTGGAGCGGGTTTACGAAAATAGAGGCAACAACGACCTCGTTTTCCGCTCTCGCACGCTTCACAAGTTCCATATGGCCGGAATGTAGATAGCCCATGGTCGGAACGAACCCGACACTTCTTCCGGTCGCCGTAAGCTGCCGGAGATGTTCCCGCAGCTCGCCAATGGCACGAATGACACGCATAATCCCTCCATGATCAAGCTTGGCCAGGGCGCGTAATACCAACCCCTGCCTTGGTCAATGCACGCGGGGTATTAATAACGATTAGCACCGGCCGCGTATTCGCTTGAAGAGCAATGCGCGTTGTCGCTGCCTGGCAGAGCGCCACTCGCTGCGCCTGTGGCGAGTGCACTTGGCGCTTGGCCGAAAATCTCCCGCCGTCCTGCTGAATCATCACACGGCCGCCCAGACGGCAGGTTGACACATGTCATAAGACGTCATATCACAATTAGGACATTTGAAGCTGCCGGTGAGGAGACCTGCAGCGCAAGGGAGGATCGATCATGAAGTCACTTCTCAAACTGGTTGCCCCGGTTTTGCTGGGCTCTACACTGCTTTCGCCACCGGTATATGCAGAAACCCCACCGAACATGCTGGTCGTTGGTTTCTCGATGAACAACATTCTCACGCTCGACCCAGCGGCTATTACCGGCAAAGAAACCGTACAGGTTCTCACAAACATATATGATAACTTGGTTGCGCTGAATGCCACCAACCGGTCCCAGGTCGATCCGCAGCTTGCGGAGAGCTGGACCATCAGTGACGACAATTCCGCAATAACCTTCAAACTGCGCAGCGGCGCGACATTCGCTTCCGGCAATCCGGTCACCTCGGCCGATGTGATCTGGTCCTTCAAGCGCCTGATGAAACTCAATCTCGCCCAGGCGTCGTTCCTCAAGACGCATGGCTTCTCCGCTGCAAATGCGGACGCAAGCTTCACCGCCCCCGACGATCAGACCGTGGTCGTCAGGCTGCCAAAAAAGGTCGATCCGCAGATCATCGTCCAGACGCTCGGCATCGTCGGTCCCGGCTCCATTCTCGACAGCAAGGCCGTCATGGAGCACGACAAGGATGGGGACATGGGTGCTGCCTGGCTCACCAACAACTCGGCCGGTTCGGGTCCCTTTACGCTCGGTCAATGGCAATCCAACGAGCGGGTCACGCTGGAACAAAATCCGAAATATTGGGGCGAGAAGCCCGCGATGCGGCGCATCATGATGCGGCATCTCGCTGAATCGCAGAGCCAGCGGCTGATGCTCGAAAAAGGCGACATTGATATCGCCTATTCCATGTCGGCAGCAGACCTGAAGGCACTCGAGGCCAACAAGGACGTGAAGATCCAAACCAACGGCGGCAGCGGCTTCTATTACCTCGCGGTGTCGATGAAAGATGAGAAGTTCCAGAAGCCCAAGGTCCGCGAGGCGCTTCGCTATCTGATCGATTACCAGGGGCTGAATGACAGCGTATTGCCCTATTTCGGCAGGCTCCGCGACCGCCCTATCCAGACGGGCTTGCTCGGCGCCCTTCCCAATGCGGGCTACAAGCTCGACGTCGCAAAGGCCAAGGCCCTGTTGGCCGAGGCAGGTTATCCGGACGGCTTCTCGACGACGCTGAGAGCAATCTCGGACGTCCCGTTCATGAATGCCGCAACGGCGATCCAGGCTACACTCGCTCAGGCAGGCATCAAAGCCGAGATCATCACCGGCGCCGGCGACCAGATCTATGGTGCGATGCGTGAGCGCAAATATGAGCTGATCGTCGGTCGCGGCGGCGGCGGACAGCTCCCGCATCCAGACTCCAACCTGCGTGCAATCGTCTACAATCCCGACAATTCGGATCAGGCCAAGCTGACTAATTTCCAGGGCTGGCGCACGTCGTTCTACGATGAAAAGATCAACAAGATGGTCGACGAGGCTCTGATCGAGGGCAACAAGGACAAACAGCTCAAGAGCTACCAGGATATCCAGAGCTATTACGCGGAGATGGTACCAGCAATCCAGCCATTCTCCGAGGTGGTCGACAGTGTCGGCTTCCGCGCCGATATTAAGGGGCTGGAACTGAACCCGTCCTGGTCTACGCAGCTGCGGACGGTCAAAAAAGAGCGGTAATCGCAGATGCCGCAGCGCCGCCGGCGCTGCGGCTTTTCACAATACGCTATCGAGGTGCCCCATGGGAAACGAGCGTCTATCCGCTTTCACGCGGCAGGCCGGCACGATATTGGCGACTCTTGTGGGCCTGCTGATCCTGACGTTCTGCATTGGTCGGCTCATGCCGGTCGACCCGGTGCGCGCGATCGTTGGCGAAGAGGCCGATCAGGCCACCTATGAGATGGTCGCAGAGCGGATCGGCGCCCACCTGCCGCTCTACCAGCAGTTCATCCGCTACATGAACGACCTTCTGCATGGCGATTTCGGCATCTCGATCCGCACCGGGCAACCGGTGATCAACGACATATTGCATGTCATGCCGGCAACGATCGAACTTGCCACATTTGCCATTCTCTTTGGCGCCGGCTTCGGTATCCCGCTCGGCATCCTGGCGGCGGTGCGCCGCAATCGGCCGGTCGATCATGTGATCCGCTTCGTCACCCTCATCGGTCATTCTATGCCAATCTTTTGGACCGGCATGATCGGATTGATCGTCTTTTATGCGGTATTGGATCTGGTCGGCGGCGGTGGTCGCCTATCGGACTATTACATCGGCCTCGTGCCGGAGACCACAGGCCTCCTGCTGATCGATGCCGTCCTGGCAGGCGATTGGGAAGTCTTCTGGGACGCCGTCAATCATCTGCTTCTGCCCGCAAGCATCCTCGGCTATTCGTCGATGGCATATATCACCCGCATGACCCGCAGTTTCATGCTCGACCAGCTGAACCAGGAATACATCATCACCGCCCGTGTCAAAGGTCTGTCGAAGGGGCGCACCGTCTGGCATCATGCCTTCGCCAACATTCGCGTGCAGCTCGTCACCATCGTAGCACTCGCCTATGGCAGTCTGCTTGAAGGGGCGGTGCTCATTGAGACCGTGTTCTCCTGGCCGGGCTTCGGTCAATACATCACCAACAACATGCTGATCGGCGACATGAACGCGGTGATGACCTGCGTGCTTCTCGTCGGCATCATCTTCATTGCGCTCAATCTGCTCTCCGATGCGCTCTACAAGATTTTTGATCCAAGGACGCGGTGAGATGACAGTCAGCTTTCTCTCCATGCAGGATGTCGCCATGCCAAGCCCCCGTTCACACCGAAATTCGGCCTTTCACCGGCTGTTGGCGGTCATCCGTGAGCTTCTCGGCAACCCATCCTCCGGTTTCGGCTTCATCGTCATCAGCATCCTGCTCCTGACAGCACTCGTCGCGCCGCTGATCGCTCCTTACGACCCCAACGTTATCGATCTCGGGCAGACGCTACAGGCGCCGAGCGCCCAGCATTGGTTCGGCACAGACGAGCTCGGCCGTGACATCCTGAGCCGCATCATCTACGGCACCCGTATAAGCTTGACGATCATCACCATCGTGTCCGTCATCGTCGGGCCTGTCGGCCTCGTCGTCGGAACGACCGCCGGTTATTTCGGCGGCTGGTACGATACGATCATGATGCGTATCACCGATATTTTCCTGTCCTTCCCGAGCCTCATTCTGTCGCTCGCCTTCGTCGCTGCCCTCGGGGCGGGACTCGAAAATGCGATCATCGCCATTGGCCTCACCGCCTGGCCGCCGATCGCCCGTCTGGCGCGCGCCGAAACGCTGACTTTTCGGGGCGCGGATTATATCTCGGCATCCCGCATGCAGGGTGCTTCCCCGCTGCGCATCATCGTCAAGTCGATCATGCCGATGTGCCTTCCTTCCGTGCTTGTCCGCATCACACTCAGCATGGCGACCGTGATCCTGACCGCTGCCGGCCTCGGTTTCCTCGGTCTCGGCGCTCAGCCGCCGCTGCCGGAATGGGGCGCGATGATCGCGACCGGCCGGCGCTATATGCTGGACAACTGGTGGCTGGTCGCTTTCCCGGGCGGCGCCATCCTGCTCGTCAGCCTCGCCTTCAACCTTCTGGGCGACGGCCTGCGCGACGCGCTGGATCCCAAGCAAAGATAGGCCCGAAACAGCGTTAGGATTTTCCGCCATGGACAACAGCCAAACTCTCCTGCGTGTTGAAAACCTCCGCGTCAGCTATCGTGCTGGCAAGGCTTACAACACGGTCGTCAAAGGCGTCTCCTTCGATCTCGGCCGCGAGCGCCTCGGCATCGTCGGCGAATCCGGCTCTGGCAAGTCGACCATCGGCCGCGCGCTGCTGAAGCTTCTACCGACGGCGAAAATCGAAGCCGACCGCATGGACTTCAGCGGCACCGACCTTCTCGCCGCTAACGAAAGGCAGATGCTGTCGATCCGCGGCCGGCGCATCTCGATGATCCTGCAGGATCCGAAATTTTCGCTCAACCCCGTCCACCGGGTCGGCGACCAGATCGCCGAGGCCTATCGGGTCCACTACCGGGCCTCCGCCCAGATCGCCCGGCAGAAGACGCTCGAAATGCTGGAGGCGGTGAAGATCCGCGATCCGGAACGGGTGTTCGGTCTTTATCCCCATGAAGTGTCCGGCGGCATGGGCCAGCGCATCATGATTGCCATGATGCTGATCCCGGAACCGCAGATCATCATCGCCGACGAGCCGACATCCGCTCTCGACGTTACCGTGCGCATGCAGGTTCTCAACATCCTGAACGAACTGGTGACAAACAAGGGTATCGGGCTCATCATGATCAGCCACGACCTCAATCTGGTCCGCAATTTCTGCGACCGCGTGCTGGTCATGCGCTACGGCGAAGTCGTTGAGGAACGTGCCGCTCGCGACATGAGGAACTGCACCCATCCCTATACCCAAGGACTGCTCGCCGCCCAGCCCCATATCGGCGGCAGCCGCAGGCCGCTTCCGGTCTTGAGCCGTGAGACCTCTCCAGCCGTCGTCAAGGAGGTGCGCCCATGACCGCCATCGATGTCAGCAATCTCTCGATCGATCTCGGCTATGGTTCGGCGAAGAAGCGAATCCTGGGAGATGTCTGCTTTTCGGTCGAAGCGGGGGAATCCTTCGGCCTGGTCGGCGAATCCGGCTCAGGCAAGTCGACCATCCTGCGATGCATCGCCCGCCTCCTCACGCTGTGGGAAGGCGACATCGAGCTCGAGGGCCGCTCTGTCAAGAACATGCCGTTTGCCGAATATTGCCGGATGGTCCAGATGGTTTTCCAAGACCCCTACGGCTCCTTGCATCCCCGTCAGTCGATCCGCACCGCGTTGCAGGAGCCGCTGCGCATCCATCGCATGGACCGGCAGATGGACCGCATGGAGCGGGCATTGGTCGATGTCGGGCTCAATCCGGATTTCCTGTCGCGCTATCCCCACGAACTTTCCGGCGGCCAGCGGCAGCGCGTGGCGATCGCCCGCGCGCTCATCCTCGAACCGCGCATCCTGCTTCTCGACGAACCGACCTCGGCGCTTGACGTCTCGGTCCAAGCGGAAGTGCTGAACCTGCTGGCCGATCTGCGGGCCAGGCGCAATCTCACCTATCTTTTCGTCTCCCACGATCTTGCCGTTATCGATCATATGTGCGAGCGGCTGGCGGTCATGCAGCACGGCCGGGTGGTCGAGGTCATGGGCCGTGAGGTGCTCGCAACAGGCCGGGCCAAGGATCCCTATGCGAGGGAACTGATCCAGGCGAGCCTCGAATACGATCAGGCTGTTTAAAGCTCCGCATCTGGCAGGGAGGTGTCTTGGATGTTAACCGAAGGCGAAAAACTGGGTCTGCCGTCCTCTCTGCGTAACAGGAGGGAGACGCTGAGTTCGCAGGTGGTGCGCACCATAGCCGAGCGGATCAAGCTCGAGATGTATCCACGAGGATCGAAGCTTCCCACGGAAAAGGAGCTGATCGAAGATCTCGGGGTCAGCCGGACGGTCATACGCGAAGCGATCGCCAATCTGAGAGCCAGCGGCCATGTGTCGATCCATCACGGGATCGGCGTTTTCGTTCGCCAGGACGCGGGCGTCGCGCCGTTCCGACTGGGCGACGAAAGCTTGATGATGGTCGAGAACGTGCTGAAAGGGCTCGAACTGCGCATCGGCATCGAGTCAGAAGCGGCCGCCCTTGCGGCAGAAAGAAGCACGCAGGCCGATATCGAGGCGATGATCGCGGCATGCGAAGCGATGGATCTGGCTGCCCGTGAGGTGCGCAGAGACACACAGGATGATTTTCGCTTCCATTGTGCGGTAGCCGCCGCGAGCCAGAACGAACATTTCTACGGGATATTCAACTATCTCGGCGAAACCCTGATGCCCCGCATGCGGCTTCAGGCGCATCAGGTCAGTGACGAGACCTTTTCGGCACATCTCGTTCGCGTCAACCAAGAACACCGCGCCATCCTGCATGCGATCGAAGCACGCGACGCCGAAGGCGCCCGCGCGGCCATGCGCAAACACCTGAGCGATAGCCGTGAACGGCATATCGAAAGGGTGCGACGCGGGCCGTGATCGACAGCGAGAACATGTCCAGTCTTGCAACGAGGATGCGCGACAACCTCTCGTTCGCCTGGAACTTCGACCCGGAGAAGGATAGTTTTCCGGATTGGAAGAGACGCACGAGAAAACGGGTGCGGGGCGCGTTAAACGCTCAGAGGATCATACCTGCGAACGCTTCGGTCACCGGAGAGTGGACTGCAGACGGCTGTATCGGCCAGCAACTCGAACTCCGATTTTCGAATGGCGAAAGAACCGCCGCCTACCTGTTGCGCCCGACTACGACTGCGCCGACTCCGGCAGCCCTGCTGTTGCACGACCATGGTTCCTTTTTCTCTATCGGCAAGGAAAAGATGATCAGCCGCCCAGGCGAGGTGCCCGAGATTGGTGCGGACATCAAACAATGGACCACAAAGCTCTATGGCGGGCGCCATGTGGGCAACGAACTTGCCAGGCGCGGATATACGGTCTTGTGCGCCGACGCGCTCGGCTGGGGAAGCCGGAGGGGCAACGGCTATGAGGCGCAACAGGCGCTGGCCGCCAACCTCATGCAGTTCGGCGTCTCACTTGCCTCGGTCATTCTGCGCGAAGACCTGGAGGCGCTCGCCTGGCTTTGCGAGCTCCCGAGCGTCGACGTGAACCGCGTTGCGAGCTTCGGCTATTCCATGGGCGGCTCACGCGCCTGGCAGCTGGCTGCCCTTTCGGATCACGTCAAAGCCTGTGTTGCGGGCGGTTGGATGGGGACCCTCGAGGGTCTCATGCAGCCGGGCAACAATCAGCTTCGCGGCCAGTCGGCTTTCTGCATGCTGCATCCGACGATCGCCGGAAAGCTGGACTACCCGCATTTTGCGGGTCTGGCGGCGCCAAAGCCGGCATTGATCTTCAGCGGCGCAGAGGATCGGCACTTTCCCGAAGCGACCGCCTTGGCAGCGCATCGGCAGATCCATGACATCTGGAATGCAGCCGGTGCCATCGAACGGGTCGAGACGCATCTCTTGCCGGGCGCCCATGGCTTCCCTGCCGATCAGCAGGATTACGCGATCGACTGGCTCGATCGCGTAATCTGACATCAGTCCTCTCGCCGGCTGTCAGCCAACGAGATTTGCATTGATGAATTCGAAGTTGATGTCCTCGCCAAGACCCGGCTTGTCCGAGATGTGAACGAAACCGTCTTCGTCCATCGGATCGACAAGAGCGTTCAGATATTCAAAGCCGTCATCATATTCGAGGAACGGATGCAGCAAGCCGCGCTCGTACCACTTGGCATTCTTGGTGCAGGCCGCGATGATCAGGTTCGGAGCGCCGTTTCCATGGATTTCGCAATTCATTCCAAAGGATTCGGCCAGATGCATGCATTTCATAGCCGGGCTGATGCCGCCGACATCGTGGACGCCGGTACGCAGGATGTCGCAAGCCTTGGAAGTGATCCATTCGGCGCGACTGAAGTGCTTGCCGCCGGCGCTTTCGGGCCCGAGCACCGGAATGTCGAGATTTTCCGCAAGCCAGGCGTAGGAGGCAGAGCTTTGCTCGTCCATCGGCTCCTCGATCCAGTCGAAATCGAGCTTTTCCAGCCCCCTGCCGAGTTCCAGCGCTTCGGTGCGGGTATACCAATGGAAAGCGTCGATCATCAGGTGGATATCCGGGCCGACCGCTTCGCGTACGGCGGCACAGGCCTTCAGGTCCATCTTGACATCAGGCGCCCAGGAAACGGGCGGCATCCAGGTATGCAGCTTGATACCTTTATAGCCGCGCTTGACGAGCGTTTCGGCGAACCGGCCGTAATCCTCCGGTGTGGCCAGACCGTTTTCAAGTTCGTCGCCGCACATGATCGAGCCGTAGGCCGGAATCTTGTCACGATAGCTGCCTATCAGCTTGTGGACCGGCATGTTGAGCTTGCGGCCGGCCAGATCCCAGAGCGCGCAATCGACGATCGCGAGCGCGCGATCAGTCAGCTGCATGGCGCTGCCGCGCTGCCAGTGGGCAAGATCCTGCCACAGCCGTTCGCGGGCGAACGGATCTTCCCCGACCAATACCTTCTTCACAAACTTATCGATGACGTGCGGACGGATGACTTCCTGAGGTGCAAAGCAATAACCTTCGGTTCCATCATCGGCGACAATCGTGAGCAGGGCCTGGTTGACCTTGTGTGGCGGACCGGGATGGGCATGGCCCGCGCTGTCCTGGTGCCGGCGCGTGGTATAAGAAAATACCCGCACATTGACGTCTGCGATCTTCAATCAGTTCTCCTGTTAACAAGCTGAGGCGAATCTTTACGGCCTGCAGGCGCCTTTGAATGGTGAGCGGGTGCATATTCTTCAACTTAACACCCTATCGGTCGCTGATGCGCCTTCCGCCCCAGACAAAAATTGAACCGCGTCGATCTGATCCGCCATCTTATAATATCTATTATCCAATGTCATATTATAAGATAGGAAACGGGCGTCAATGAATTTTTCAACATATTGGCAGGGTGCGCCAATTTCGTATTCACCTCCGAGCATTGGCAAGGCGGCGTACCTTTGAAGGCTTTTAGCGAGGATGCTCTGAGTTCGCCACAACGTGGCACACCTGCGAGGCATAGCCTGGGCGACTCCATGGTACTATAAGTGCCCGATGTCATAATATGACAACCAGCATCCAGGAATAGCTGCCTGTCGATCGCCCAGCGCCATATCATCGGGGAGCGGAGGAAGCCATGTCGATGGTGTGGCAACGGAAAGAGCGCCGGGAGGTCCCGGCGCTCGATATCAATCTCTTTGCGATTAATGGGGACGAGCTGCGCCGTCGTAATAGTCACCGCTGTCGATCATCGGAGATGCCGGCTGATCGAGACCCGGAGCCTTCTTCAACGGCGGATAGCCGTAACGGGTAACGGAGGGGATGCCCAGCGAATCCGTCGTGACAGTCAGATAGTCGCGGTCGCGAGAGGCGCCCTCATAATACTCGCCCTCCTGCGCAAAGGCACCGCCTGCAACGGTGGATGCCAAGAGAGTGGCGAAGATGGTGGAGATGACAGAGTTTTTCATGATAGTCGTTCCTTTTTCTGATCGGTTCCTGGTGCGACCCAACCGATCGATGTCTTGAATGAACTGTTTGAATTTTCGGGGTTCAGTTCTGTTCGTCGCCGGCAAACCGGTTGTCACGACGAGTCGGGGTGCGGACCCGTGCCGCCTCCCGTGTGACATCCGCTTTTGTCTCCGCTTCGGCGACACTCACCTGGGCGGCGAACGAAACCTCGTCTGCAGTCGTCAACCGGTGGCCATCATAGGCAAGCACATGTCCGGCAAACGAGGCCATGCAGGCCGCAGCGACGAGGAAGGCGATCTTTTCTATAGGCACAGTCATTTTTCACTCCATTGTTTGGCGAAACCCGCTTCTGCGGACGTCGTGTTTGATTTTGAGTCCGGCGAAACAACAGTCGCCGTCATCAATTTCCCGAATGACTGGAGGATCTCCTCTCGGCCCGTTGAACGGTCTTGCCGAAGCTCTCTGTGAGCTCTTCATCGTTCGGAGACGAAAGTAGGCATGAGGACCCGCCTCACCGGCATCAAGCTCTTAAGGAGCACTGATACCCCCGCCGATGGAGCGGTTGCCACCGGGGCGGCCAAAGCCAGCCAACCGGACTATGTTCTCTCACCGTCTTTCGTGAGGGGAATTTCTCTCAAATCCGTCATCGTCCCGCCAAAACGGCGTTAAACTTCCGTAAAAAACGGAGGTAATAAGAAAAAACCCTGGAAAGAATGTGATAGAGTATAACTTTGAGCGTCACTGAACCTGAAGCGTCATTCCTGCAACCGATAACAACGCAACGGAATTTTGCCGCACGAATTGCCGTTCCACGAGATCCACAATACTAAGCAAAAGTATAAATACTAATCATCTCTTCTTCAAATCGCTCAGCTGAGTTTTCAGTGCCTGAGGCCTGACGAATTCGAAACAAATCAGCCGCTTGATACCAAGTCGGACGACGCCTCAACGCCAACTGAAAGTTCAGCCCTGAGTCGAACGGGGCTGCCGGACGCGGTTCCAAACGCTGACGGGTAGGCCGATGTCCCTGCGAACCGGTCAGATTCCTTCCCGGCAGGCATGCTTCACGAACCTGCCCTATCGACCTGAAGCAAGACCCTATTTGGGATTGGCTTACGAGCGAGGCATTGATCCTATGGAATGGTTCATCTTCGATAGATGCGAGCCAGAAATTCCACAACCCGGCTTGCCGTTAAATGTCGTCGGGAACCGCACGATCGATGCGATGTTCTTCATCTGGAGGATGATGAACATGAACCGCTTACGGCACAATCGTCACGACTGGCTTTTATACATTGGCCTAAACGTCGCCCTCGCCTCGCTGATCGCGATGGCCATGTGGTATTCGCCAAGTTTCTAATAAGGTAGCCACAATGGCCAAGAACGCAATCATTGGCGTGCTCGTGGTGCTCATAGTGGCCTTGATTGCCGCCTTTCTTATGAGAGGACCAAGCACGCCCTCCGATGAGACGCCGCCGCCGGCGACCGCACCTAACACAGGGTAACACTCCTTAACCAGTCCTCGTGTTGGCGCGGATGTTTCGAGAAACGAGCTTGACTTCCGCGTCCTGTGCAAAACCGAGACATGTTAACCCATCGTTAAACTTGAAATGGCGATTGTCCACGCGTCAATTAGTGTGGAGTTTGACATGCGCGGGCAAAACGCTGGATTGCTCTTCCTTATTCCGATTATCGCGTTGCTCTTCTTTGGCATCTCTGTGGCGCTGGACCGTCTTGAAACGGTTGATCTGACGATAACGGGGGCAATAAAACTGATTCCTTCACCGATCACACGCAGCCCGTAGATTGGACTTCATTACAATTATGGGCTTACTCCGTTTCCGGCTTGTCGAACGACGCTTTCGCCTGAACGCTGCGCCTGCTCCTTCGCATCGCTTCCCGATCTCATGCCGGCCATGAAATATGTGCATGGAGGGACGAGTGATATCTGCGCGAAACTGCGTTTGGCATATATCGTCTATAGAACCGGGTTGAGTAACGTCAGCGTCACTGGACTACGCAGAGCGCGATTTCGGGTAGTCCCAAGGAAAGAGGGGCTTCATGGGTGACACACCTTGCAATCAGGGCTCTTGGCAACGGCATGAAGCGAAGCGCTACCCACAGCGGGATTAAAGAGCCAGCGATGGCCGCGCAATGAACTGCGGTGGGTAAGACGCTCGATGGCGATCTGGGAAACCGCAAAACAGGCAATCAGAGCATTATCGGCCGGCGACGGCCGGCCTACGTCGCCCATGTCGATCGGTGCCTGCAACGTCGCACAACAAAAAGGGCAGGCATCATCCGGCTGCGCCACCAGCGGGCCGGCGACACAAATAGAACCATTCTGGCCGACATGCAGGTAAGGTGGAGGCACCGGGGCCGCCGCGTGATATTCGGCAAGAAATTGGGGAGCCAGAGAAACACTGTCCTCCGCAAGTATCAGGAATGGTTTACGCGTACGGGCCAGAATGAGCCGGGCGGCCTCCGCCCCGTCGGCGAACCGGGTCATGATTGCAACTACCGCAGAAAAGCGGGAGGCGAGATAAGTCGCCAACCTGTCGCTCTTCAATTGACCGATATCTCGTGTCGTTGCCCAGCTCAGTCGTCCCAGATTGCTCTCTTCGATGCGGTCGCCATCCACCAGGAAAAAATGGCGAGCCCCGAGTGCCGCAAGCTGGGAAGCGATCTGGGAACCGAGGCTTCCGCATCCGACAATGACGAAATCCGTGTCGTGAACGGCATCAAACAGATCGGCATGATATTCAAAGGCTTTCATCATCATTCACCTTGCTTGATCCAGTCGCAGACTGCTGAAAATTCACAGGAACCGCGCTTGCCCATCACGCGCGCTCCATCAGGATCGGACTCGGCGTCTCCGCCGGCGTGGCAACTCGAATGTCGTGCCAATCGGGAGGCCGACTGGCGGCCTTGCGGATCATGTGGAGGCGGCCGTCGTACCAGAGACTGAGACCTTCGCCGGTGCTCTGCAGCATTGGACGGCCCATTCTCGGATCGATGGGCTGCTCGCCCCGCAGAAGCGCCTGCCCAAGGTCCCAGGCCTGACGATCCACGACACACAGACGCTGGGCATAATAGGCCTGGCGCCGAGCCGCCGGCTCGCATTCGAGGAGCCGGTCGACAAGCGCCAAGACCCCGGCGCCCCAGGAAGGAATGACGGCGATGTCCCGGAGGTCGAGAAGGACATCGCCGCCCAGACGCTCGATCCCCTCACGGGCGATATCGATGAGCGGAATCAGACGGGCAGCATACGCAATAACAAATGCAGCTTCCCGTGCACGGTGCTCAGGCGGTGCTCTGAAAGGCAAGCATGCGATGCGAACGGCGCACTCCCAGGGAACGGCGTAGGCCATGTGCAGGATGCTTTCGAGCGTCTGTAGGCTGTGGGTGTATGGCGATACGTACCGGAGTTCGGCGGGCAGCGGTGACACCGCCGCGCTCGTGTATAACTGCAGCAGGACATGGCCCACTTCGCGCAGAAGTTCTGCTGCAGTTGCCGGATAATCTTCGGCGTCCAACCTTTCCTGTGACAGAACTACGACGGCACTTGCCGGCAGATCCTCCGAGCTGGAGAACGAGTTGGTCGCGCCATGCCTGGTTCCGATGTAGAGCGTATGAAGACCCGCAGTCAGCCGTTGATAGCCTGCGGGATCGACGGCCGATATCAAGGCGATTGCCTTCTCGAGATGATCGGCGATCCGCTCCCGGTCACGGTCGCTCATCCGGGCATATTCGAGGTCGGGGCCGATTGGCAGACCAGCGATGCGCTTTTGCATCGTTCGGCTTGCTGCCATGCTAGCGGCCGGAACAAGACCGATACCGCAGGTCAGCCGCCGAACCGGATGGCGTTCGAGCGCAAGGTCCTCGGCCAATAGATGAGGCTGCAGGTTATGATCCACGACCTCGGAACTGGCACCGTCGACATACCTTTCCAGCCCCCGCTGAAGCTCATCCATCCAGGCAGTCAGAGCGGGAGATCGGTAGGGGTCGCTTCGCACGGGCAGGAACGCTGAAAAGGGCAGGAACGTTTCGGCATCACGGTATCCGCCATCCGCCAGGCCGGGGAAATAACCGGCCAACGCCTCCACCCTCTCGCCGCAATCTGGCAGTTCGGATGCGGCAGCAAGAATTCGGGCATAACGAGGCAACCGCTTCAGCATATTGCCAGCTGCGGCGGCGTTCACGGAACTGGACTTTGCAAAGAGCGGATTGCGCCGGAGCAAGGCCCTGGCCTGATCCGCCAACTGCTCGATCTGATAAGCAGACATCTTAGTTCTCCTCATCCCTCAGGCTTCAAGTCTCATCATGAGACCCGTCATTTCGGGAAGAATGGTTGCTCCGGAACGGCCGTACCTGCGGCCAATCCGGTTTAAAAACCACCGATCTCGTCTTGTCTTTCGTTGAGAGGAGCTTCTTGTGGACCCGTCATCGGCACGCCAGTACCGCGTGAAACTTCCGTTAAAAGAGGGCCGCGGCTCAAAAAAAGACCCCCTTTTTTAGGGGGCCTCAACTTCGTGAAACTCATCGAGAACTACGTCACGGCGTCAACACGGCGGCGACAGCCGCCCGAACATCGGGCAGGCCGAACCCGAAGAAATAGCTCATATCGAGAGCATCTTCGCCGTCGGCATTCATGCAGTCGGCAGTCAACACGCGTACTCCCGGTGCTACTGCCGCATCCAGCCGGGACGTAGTTTGAAGGATGGACTTTACTGCCGGGCCGGAGAGCCGCGCCTCGCTGTCATTTTGGCTCTTATATGCCCTTTGGATCAATGCGCAGATGCCTCCCACCTCCGCAGAGGCTCCGGACGTGCCGCCGAACGTGGTATAGTAACCTCCACCGATGCCCGGATTGGATCCGAACGGCACAATGGACGACCACGGATCGGCACCCCGGTTGTAACCGAATGCGCCGGGCAGATCGGTCGTCAGCAGGGAGAAATGGGAATAGTGATATTCCCGCAGCCCAAATGCTTCGTAATCATGTTGCGCAGCGAAAGGAGACAATCGATCAACGCGCAACTGGTGACGGTTGAAGACCTCGCCGTCGTCGGATGGCGATACGACCGTCAGCCCCTCTCCGTAATTGCTGTATCCTGACCGATAACCCTCGACCGTAACGGCTCCGACCGCGATGATCCCGTTGTCATCGGCAGCCAGATTGGCCGGGTAGATCAGCTGGCTTTCGCCACTGTTTCCCGCCGCGCAAACGATCGGAATATGCTGGCTGATGGCAACAATGAGCTGCTTGAGGACATGCCACGCTCTATCAGGGTTTGACCCCTTCTGCGGGGCTTTGGGTGCCAGCTCAAAGCTGCCCTGTTCCGCAAAGGAGATACGAGCAAACAAATCCGCGGCAATCTGGTTTTTCCAGCGTTCAAGATCGGCTTTCAACTCGTTCTTTGGAATGACCCGGCTGCGCTTCGGGTCCGGCAAGCCCCGTGGCAGGACGATCACGTCGACGCGCTGGTGATAGGCGTAGAGAAATGCAGCAATGAATTGCTGAACATCATCCTCAAAAGACGTCCTGATCGAGATCAGCCGCGAGAAGGGGTCGACACCGAAATAGGGAATAATGTTGCGATTGGCGCTTGGGCATGGCGTACTGCCATCACCATAGAATGCGCTCTCCGGAGGCTCCGACGGCTCTCCCTCTCCCGCGACCACGGCCGGTTCGCCGACGATCAGGCCGGCACAGCAGGTGCCATGGGAGGCAAAAACGGACTCCGGATGGAACAGCCGGCGGACGACGCCCTGCGAAGCAGCATATTCCGCGACAATGTCGTCAAGATATTCCCGATCATCGTTGGACAAACCGAGATTTCCCAAAGGAGTGATGTCGAGCCCGGCGAAGAAGGCTTGCTTTTCCTCCCGATCGAAGGAGGTGGTCGCATCGAGGATTTCGGCAAAGCGTGATCCATAACGATGGCTCGTAAGGTCGATCGAGGCTTCGCGATCAAGGCGGGTCGCCAAATTCGGATGGTCTGGCGATACCCCTACATCGATCAGCGCAACCCGGGCGGGATGGATGGGGCCGGCAGCCGCGATCGTATCCCAGACATTTCCTCCGATCTCCGGATCATGGACCTCGAGTGCGGCAGTCTCGTTTTCGGCCGGCGGCGCGACCGGTGGCGAACCGTAATCCGCATCGATGACGCCCAGGGCCGTCAGATGCCAGAGATAGTAATAGTTCATTGGTGCGGTTTGCGGCGCTTCCATGTCGGCTAGCATCATGACCTTCGTTCTCCCAAAGAATGAAATCTGCCTTAAACCCACTCGTCATGGACGGCCTGGAAAAGCGGCCCAAACGCATCGTGGAGGTAGGGGGCGAAACGGCGGGCCAGATCCCGGCCAGCTTGCGTGTCGCTTGGATAATGGAGGCCTGCCCATTCGCGATTTTCAGCGACATTCTGGGCAATGCGGGCGAGTTCGTCCGTTGCAGGATGTTCGGGCAGTATCGTCGAGAAGGCGAATACGATCGAAAAACATTGGAAGGCATGGTTGCTGGGGTAGGACTCGTGCACCGGCACGGGCAGGAGCGGCCGCAACAGGGATTCGAACTGGTTCGGGCGAAGCCTGTTGAACTGGCTCTTGTAAAGTAGCCCAACATATTCGCAGGCGGTCAAGATCGCCTGAAACAATCCCTCGGTCTGTTCAAAACCGCCAACCTCTTCGATATACAAGGCGCGGGTGAATTCCGATACAGAAATGGTCGCCTCAGCCTGGATGTCGGGCAATCGCCTCGCCCGCTCACGGTCGCGCCGCTGCATGGAGAGCAGCACCGCTGCTTCCAACCGGGTGTAATCCGGGCCGGGTGGTGGTGCAATGTCGAGCATTTCCCAGGTAAAGCGTCGCGCGGCAGTGAAGGCGTTGCGCGACGGCTGCTGATGCAATCGACGCAATTCGAACGCCGGAATAAGTTGCGACATGCCGAGACTTGCGCCGTCCATCGTCGACTTGTTTTTGTTTTTGTTCTTATTCTTGTTTTTATTCTTGTTCTTGTTCAGGCTGGCCTTGTTGAGGACCGACTTGTTCGCGACGCTACTGAGGACCGACGCCGCTGCCACCATTGCCTCCATCATCAACGGGGGCTCATCTATGGGATTATCGTCTTCAGGGGAAAATGCCGAGGCAGGAGAAACGGGGGGCGATGGCTGCTCCACCGGGTCAGGAACCACCTCAACAGCTCTCGGCTCACAAGGAAGAACCGCATCCGGTTCGACTTTAAATTTATAACGGTTCATAAATTCCACAATCTTAGATTGTGGATCAAAAGTTACTTCTCCGACCATGCCCCCTACCTCCTGAAATGAGATCATCCTGAATGTGTTGGTCTCAACGAATTCGGGCGCCGGCCTTGATCAGGCCGTCGAGCAGCAGCTTTCCGCCGCCTGTATCCAGCAGAGGATAACCTGTGCCGCGAAACGACGTTATGGAAAACCCGTTCTCAACCTTATCGAGCCGTTCCACATATCGCCGAGCGACCTCCAAATTGCCGACGTGAGCGTGGCTGGAGGCGAGATAGCGCAGCAGGCTATTGAAGTTCGGCCGGGAATGCAGCGCATCCTCGCCGGCCGCTATCGCTGCCATATGATCACCCGCCAGCCCGGCGCTGATGGATTTCGTCGTGTCGAAGTAATATTTATGAGGGCTGTAGACGCCGAGCTCCTGGACCCACCGCGCCATTGCGCTTGCCTTTTCCGGCTGTCCCGCATAGCAATGCAGCATGGCATAGAGATCCCAACCCATCGGCAGGGCCGGGTTCAGGCGGATCGACTTCTCGAACAGTCCGGCTGCATAATCGTATTCCCGGAACAGGAAGGAATGGACATGTCCGACCAGTGCCAGGGAGACGGAATTGTTCGGATCGAGTTCCAGAGCCTTTCGAGCATAGGCCTGCGCCTCTTCGATCAGATGCGCGTCCAGCGCACTGAACCGCTGACCCACCTGGAAAGTGCGGATGAAGGACAACCAGGCAAAAGCAGACGCTCGCGGTTGATATTGAACCTGTTCCTGCAGCCGCATTTCCGCTTTTTCAAGATCGCCTCTGGAAAGCCGGAAGATCGCGTTGACCGCATCGATGAACAGGCCATCTCTGGTCATGCGACCGTCAATAGCGCTCATCTCCTGAAACAGTGACAGCTGGTCAACCGCCTGGCTGATCAATGCAGCAGCGATCCCGTATTCGGCCCGTTCCATCTGGGTGCGTCCGATCATACGGCTGCCTAGCCAAATGATCCTGTTGTCAAGCAGGTGCTTGATTGCCAGCTCCACGAACACCATACTGCCATCGAATGTCAGCCGTAGTTGAAGGCACAGCGGAAGGCCCATCTTTCGGTCCGGCTGACCAAGGTGCGGATCGAACGACAGATCGGTAATGCCAAGCCCCAATCCATCGAAGATCGCCTTGGCGAGCAGGTTCTGAAATTGCAATGCCGCGATCTGCCCGCCATCTCCGGCGCCGATGACGATGGGCGGCTGAAGCGCGACCGTCCACTGAAGGTTATCCGGCGAAGGCGGTATGTCCGGATCGTTGCTTGAAGCCGCCAGGGGAATATTCGGCGTGCGCTGGTCAGGCAGGCCCGTCATAGGCAATAGCGCTGACTGGGTGCTGACGTCGCGGCGAGGTTGCTGCCGTGGTTCGAAGACGTCGTCGACGCGACCTTCCTCAATGCGCCGATACCAGTTCTGTCTCTCGACCGTCAGCCAATCTTCGAATTCGGGATCACGGATATCCATGCCCTCAAGCAGTTCATCGGTGATCTGATCCGCCATGCGCTCGCTGCGAAGCATCTCGTCGGTGTCGAGCGCGATGCGGTCCATGTCCAGCCACACGGTATTCTTGTCCGCGATGATGAGATCACGCGCCGAACCCAACGCTTTATGAATATCCAGCAGGGCCTGCCTCAGGCTCGCAGCCGCCTGATCCTCCGACCGGTCGCTCCACAATTTGTCTCTCAACCAGACCCGCGAACGAGATCCCCGCGCAGACAGCGCAAGCATTGCCAGAATTGCCTGAGCTTTTTGAGACTTGGGCGTGGCGGATTTGCCTTTGCCGTCGACGAGACTAAAAGGGCCGAGCAGGTACATCCGGAACACTGCATGTTTTTCATCCATGCGATCCATCGGTCCAACTCGTGTTGTGCCCCTCTCGATGATCTCATCGAACGCAGGCTGCCCGTCCGACAGACAGTCTGACACAAAAGCGGCCCTTGACAAGAGCGCTACAGGCGTACTTACGATTCGGCAGCGCATGCCAGCGTTGTGGCCATCGACGAATTGAAGCATGGAAAGCATCCCCGGGAACGAGCAACTCTCCCCTAGCGCACCGCTGTCAAAGCAGCGTCAAACCAACGTCAAAAAATCCCCGCTCATCTTGTTGCCATGCTGGCGACGAGATCGCTGAACCTTTCGCCCTGGATGCCGACATGCGCCCTGAGCAAGCTCCGGGCCTGCTCCACGTCTCCGGCGAAGATCGCCGCAACAATTGCGCTATGCTCTGAAAACGAGGTTGGCAGTCGGTTGCGCACCCGCAGCTGAAGCCGCCGGTAAGGGCGTAGCCGGCGGTGCAACTGCGTGCATTGCTCCTCCAGGAATTCGCTGCGGCTTGCCGCGTAGATCGCCTTGTGGAACTCCTCGTTGTCGTAATAATAGCCATCGCTGTCGCCGGCTCCGGCCGAAAGCTCGCAGCGCTTATGCGCAGCCGTGATTGCGGCACGGGACTCCTCGTTCAGCCGGCGGGCGGCCAGCGAGCCAGCCAGACCCTCCAGCTCCGCCATCACTTCGAACATTTCATAGATACGGTGAGGTCCTGGATCGATGACGACGGCGCCGCGTCTTGGACGGATATCCACGAGGCCAATTGCGTTGAGCTGCATCAGTGCCTCGCGCACTGGTGTCCGCGACACGCCAAACCGTTTGGCAAGCATCGTCTCGTCCAGCCGCTCTCCTGGCCCGAACTCATTGGAAAGGATAGCATTTTCGATTTCGTCCCGTAGCCAACGCCCAACATTTTCGGACATTCACTCCCCCTCCCATAATGCAAAATTCCATGCCTTGTATGCAAGATGCTTGACATTGCACACACATTACATCAATTTAAATACCACAACATCGATGAGACTGAAATTGGGAATGCTGACGGATGGACAGGCGTCCATTGCGGGCGGAGGAGCACAGCATGTCCGGGACCTCTCTCTTTAGTGATATGCTGCAGGGCATTACCGAGCGCGGCCGCAAACTTCTGTTTTCCGGACCGCGCGCGCCGGACGCGGTCGTCGAAGCCGATCTCGAGACCCTTTGCGAGATGCTGCTGTCCAGTCGTGGCGAAGCATCAGGCATGGCCATCGCCGCGGAGATTCTCGACCGCTGGAGCCGCTTCGACAGTATGGAAACTGAGCAGTTCCTGCAGATGCTTTCCGACAAGTTCGGGGCTGATACCGCTCAGCTCGACAAAGCCGTCGAGAGATATCGGAGCGACAAGAGCCCTTCGGCGATCTTTGCTCTCCACAATGCGGCCGAGCCGCGGCGGCAGGAGCTTCTGCGCCGTCTGAATCTGGCGCCGAACGGTACAGAGAAACTTGTCCGGATGCGTGAACAGCTCCTGAGGCTCAAAGACCGGCGGGAAGACCTGCGCGCCATCGATACGGATTTCGCTCATCTGTTCGGATCCTGGTTCAATCGCGGCTTCCTCACGCTAAACCCCATCGACTGGTCGACGCCGGCGCACATCCTGGAAAAAATCATCAAATACGAGGCAGTGCACGAGATCGGCAGCTGGGAAGAACTGCGACGCCGCCTTGCGCCCCCCGATCGGCGCTGCTTCGCTTTCTTCCATCCCCGGCTGGCGGATGAGCCGCTCGTCTTTGTTGAAGTCGCCCTTACCCGGTCCGTGCCGAGCACGATCGCAGACGTCTTGGACGAAGGACGGGAGCACATCCTTCCCAATGAAGCGACGACGGCTGTCTTTTATTCGATTTCCAACTGCCAGGACGGCCTTCGCGGAATATCGTTTGGCAACTTTCTCATCAAGCAGGTCGTCGAAGACCTGCGCAAAGACCTGCCCGGCCTCAAAAATTTCGTCACGCTGTCGCCCGTTCCCGGCCTCGCGTCGTGGATATCCAAAGCACGCAGCGACCAAGCCGATCCCTTGCTGACGGAAGAGGAGCGCAGGGTGCTGGCGCTGTTGGACGACCCGGCCTGGGCAAATGACGCCGGCACGGCAAGTGAGATCGAGCGCGTGCTGCTTCCGCTCGCCGCGCACTATTTTCTCGTCGAACGCACGCCGGAGGGCCGCCCGGTCGATCCGGTTGCCCGTTTCCACCTCGGCAACGGTGCTCGCCTTGAAAGGCTGAATTTCCTTGGCGATCGATCGGCGAAGGCGATGCGCCAGGCGCACGGACTGATGGTTAACTACCTCTACAAGCTCGAGGATATCGAGGCCAATCACGAAGCTCTTGCGCAACGCGGCGAAGTGACCGCATCACAAGCCGTCAAGAATATGCTCCGCCGGGAGCGGGAATACCGTCGCGGCGGCAGGAATGAGCAGACCCCGAGCGCCTTCGCACAAGGCGTGAATGCCAAGATCGGAGGAGGACGCATATGAGCAACCATCTATTCGACGCCATCCGGGCAGCCGCGCGGGGAGACTCGCCGTTTATCCTGACCAACGGTGGTCGGACCTGGACCTATGACGAGGCGCTCGCCCTTTCGGGCCGCATTGCCGGCGCAATCGATACGCTCGGCATTCGGCCGGGAGATCGGGTCGCCGTTCAGGTCGACAAAAGTACCGAAGCGCTGATCCTGTATCTCGCCTGCGTGCGCAGCGGCGCGATCTATCTGCCGCTCAACACAGCCTATACGCTGGCCGAACTCGACTATTTCTTCGGCGACGCCGAACCCAGGCTGGTTGTCGTTTCTTCGGTCATGCGCGAGAGCGTCGAGAAGATCGCCAAGCCTCACGGCGCGATCGTTGAAACCCTCAATGCCGACGGCACCGGCTCGCTTCTCGATCTTGCAAAGGAGGAACGCGACGACTTCGTCGACGCCTCGCGCACGGCCGACGATCTGGCGGCGATCCTCTATACCTCGGGAACGACAGGGCGGTCCAAGGGAGCAATGCTGACCCACGACAACCTGCTCTCAAATGCCCTCACCTTGCGCGATTGCTGGCGCGTCACCGCCGAAGACCGGTTGATCCATGCCTTGCCTATCTTCCATACGCATGGGCTGTTCGTCGCGACCAACGTCACGCTGCTCGCCGGCGCCTCAATGTTCCTGTTGCCGAAATTCGACCCGGACGAGATCCTCTCGCTGATGCCGAAAGCAACGATGATGATGGGCGTGCCGACATTTTACGTGCGCCTCCTACAGAACTCGCACCTCGACCGGGAGGCAGTCGCGAATATGCGGCTGTTCATTTCCGGCTCGGCTCCGCTGCTCGCCGAAACGCATATCGAGTTCAAGAACCGTACTGGTCATGCAATCCTTGAGCGCTATGGCATGACCGAAACCAACATGAACACTTCCAATCCCTATGATGGAAAACGGATTGCCGGAACCGTCGGCTTTCCCCTTCCCGGCGTGACGGTGCGGGTCACCGATCCGGCGACCGGTACCGTGCTTGCCCCGGAAGAAACCGGCATGATCGAAATCAAGGGGCCAAACGTTTTCAAAGGCTACTGGCGCATGCCCGAGAAAACCGCCGCGGAATTCACGTCCGACGGTTTCTTCATCAGCGGCGACCTCGGCAAGATCGACGGCCAAGGCTACGTCCACATCGTCGGCCGCAGCAAGGATCTGGTGATCTCAGGCGGATACAATATCTATCCCAAAGAGGTTGAAGGTGAGATCGACCAGCTCGAAGGAGTCGCCGAGAGTGCCGTGATCGGCGTTCCTCACCCTGATTTTGGTGAAGGCGTCACCGCCATCGTCGTCTGCAAGCCCAATGCGGCGCTGGATGAAAAGGCGATCCTCGGCGCGCTCCAGGACCGCCTCGCCCGATACAAGCAGCCGAAACGCATCATCTTCGCCGATGACCTGCCGCGCAACACGATGGGTAAGGTCCAGAAGAACGTCCTACGGCAGAAATACGCCGACCTTTACGCAACGACGTAATCCAACCCATGCGCTCTCCGGGAGGGAAGCGCCGGGTTTTGCAATCCTGAAAAGAACGTTAGCTGCCGACGCTGGAGGCGTCGCAGGGAGGGGAACTATGAGCATCGAAATCCTATCAATATTGCTCCTTGTGGCCATGTTTGTCATCGCGACGATCCAGCCGATCAACATGGGAGCGCTTGCGTTCGCCTGCACCTTTGTGCTTGGCTCCCTGATTATCGGCATGAAGACCAGCGACATTTTCGCGGGCTTTCCGAGCGATCTCTTCCTGACGCTGGTCGCCGTCACCTATCTCTTCGCCATCGCGCAGATCAACGGCACCATCGACTGGCTCGTCGAATGCGCCGTTCGCATGGTGCGCGGTCACGTCGCCTGGATTCCTTGGGTAATGTTCGTCGTTGCCGCCATCATCACCGGTTTCGGTGCGCTCGGGCCTGCGGCCGTGGCGATCCTCGCTCCCGTGGCGTTGAGCTTTGCCGTGCAGTACCGCATCCACCCGGTCATGATGGGGCTGATGGTCATCCATGGCGCCCAGGCCGGCGGCTTCTCGCCGATCAGTGTTTATGGCGGCATTACCAACCAGATCGTGGCCAAGGCCGGCCTGCCCTTTGCGCCGACGTCGCTGTTCCTCTCCAGCTTCTTTTTCAACCTTGCGATCGCGGTGCTCGTCTTCTTCGTCTTCGGCGGTGCGCGGATCATGAAACAGGCTGCGGGGCCTACCGGGCCTCTGCCTGAATTACACCCCGAAGGCGTATCGGCCGCCATCAGGGGTCATGGGGGCACGCCGGCAAAGCCGATCAGGGAGCATGCCTACGGGACGGCAGCCGACACCCTTCAGACATTGCGTCTAACTTCGGAAAAGGTCTTTACCCTGATCGGCCTGACGGCCCTCGGGATCGGTGCCCTGGTCTTCAAGTTCAATGTCGGACTGGTCGCAATCACGGTTGCCGTCGCGCTCGCTCTCATCTCGCCGAAAACCCAGAAGGCGGCGGTCGACAAGGTGAGCTGGTCGACCGTACTTCTGATCGCCGGCATCATCACTTACGTCGGCGTCCTGGAGAAAGCGGGAACCGTCAACTATGTCGCCAATGGCATATCCAGCCTCGGCATGCCGCTCCTGGTCGCGCTGCTGCTCTGCTTCACCGGAGCCATCGTCTCCGCCTTCGCCTCGTCGACTGCACTGCTCGGCGCCATCATCCCGCTTGCTGTTCCGTTCCTCCTGCAAGGCCATATCAGCGCCGTTGGCGTGGTCGCAGCGATCGCGATTTCGACGACTATCGTCGACACCAGTCCGTTTTCCACCAACGGCGCCCTTGTCGTTGCCAACGCACCGGACGAAACCCGCGAACAGGTATTGCGGCAATTGCTGATCTACAGCGCGCTGATCGCCATCATCGGGCCGGTGGTAGCGTGGCTGGTCTTCGTCGTGCCTGGCCTCGTCTGACGAAAGGCGGTTGCTCCACGCGGGACGGGTTTCTGCTTGGATTGTCTGCCAATTACCCGCAAGGGCCGCCGGAATTGCCGGCGGCTCGATCAATTGCATTCTTCCGTAACACGATGACCCGTCCAATGGGTCAAACAAACTTTTGGTGACCGGCGTTCCATGACGTGTCAGCCGTTGCAGATCGCATGGCTGTGCCGTATCGCCGCTTGCTTCTAGCCCTTAACGCCGGATGAGATCATGACCGCCTCGGTCACTCTTTTCTGGAATATCAGGTACGCGACTGCGACAGGCATGGCGCCCAGCAGCGCAACCGACATCAGGCGTGCATAGTACACACCGAATGCGTCGTTGACCTGCGTGATCCCGACAGGGATCGTCATCATGTTCTCCGTCGTTACCGCAAGGAACGGCCAGAGAAACTGGTTCCATGCCATGATGAAGGTGATGATTGCGAGCGCGGTCGTGATGCCCCAGTTGAGCGGCAGATAGATCTTGAAGAGGAGCGTGTAGTCTCCGCCTCCGTCGAGAACCACCGCCTCGCGCATTTCCTTCGGCACCGCATCGAAAAATTGCTTGTAGACGATGATCACCACCGGAACGATGAGTTGCGGCAGAATGATGCCGGCCCAGGTGTTGATAAGCCCCAGGTCGTTCATCAGGATAAATTGGGTCACCACCAGTGCTTGAGAAGGGACCATGAAACTCGCAAGCACAATACCGTAGAGGAGCCGGCGACCGGGGAAACGCAGTTGCGAGATCGCGTAGGCGCACATCATGCCCGTCACTATGACGGTCACGGTTATGATCATCGCCGTGGCGATGGAATTGAGGTACCAGTTGAGGATGTTCGAATTCCAGAGGATGTCGGCATAGGCGCCGAGATTGAACTCGTCCGGAATCACCCCCGCATCATTGGAAACCACCCGTTCCTCGGTGCGGATCGAGGTAATGAAGGCCCAGTAGAGCGGGAAGATCCAGAGGGCGGCGGCCAGGAAGGTACCCGTCGTAAGCACGGCGTTCTCGACCTTGCGAATGGTTTTCATCGGCGTCCTCCGGCCCGCAAAAGCTGAAACTGCAGCACGGAAAGAACTGCGATAACCACGAACAGAATAAGCGCGATAGCCGAGGCATAACCGCCATGATTGAGCTGGAAGGCCTCGCGATAGACCATCAGCAGCAGCACGTAAGAGGAATTGAACGGCCCGCCGCTGCTGAGAAGGTAGACCTGATCAAATATCTTGAGCTGCAGGATGAGTTGCAAAGTGAGGACCAGGGCGGTGACCGGCCAGAGCAGGGGCCATGTCACTCTGGCGAATAGCTGCCACCGCGTCGCGCCATCGAGTTGCGCCGCTTCATAATAATCCTTCGGGATATTTCGCAGGCCGGCAATGAACAGCAGGATGTTGAAGCCGTTCGTCCACCAGATCGTGACGAGCGCCACCATCGGCATGACCCAATAGGGATTTTTGAAGACGGGGACCGGCTTGCCGTAGAAGAACGATATCACAGGCTGCAGGACCCCGAACTGGAAATCAAGCATCCAGGTCCAGATCTGCGTCACGACAGAGACCGGAAGGATATAGGGCAGAAAGAAGACGGCAAGCGCGAGCGCCTGCAAGGGGCCGCGCAGGCGCGTGATCATGAGCGCGATGCTGAGCGCCAGTGCCGTCGTCGGAATGACTGTCAGCAGGATGAAGTAACCGTTGTTCCTCAGCGACGTGAAGAACAGCTTGTCGGTCAGCAGCCTTTTGAAATTATCGAGCCCGATCCATGTCCCGGATCCGATCAGCGGCGAATTGGTCAAGCTGAGCTCGACGAGGCGGATAGCAGGATAAAGAAACACCAGCACAAAGATAAACACAAAGGGTGCTACCAAAGAAGCTGCGACCGCCACCTCCCTGCGCCGGTTTGTGAGCATTGCCACGTCTGAACCCTCCTCAAAGAACAGAGGGCCGCGCCTCAAGGACGCAGCCGCTCTCATTCCCTTACTTCAGTGCATTTGCAAGGTCCGCCTTGACCTGCTCGGCGGCGGCCAGCGGTTCGGCATAACCGTGAATGGCCGGCGATATGACGTTAATCGCGGCGTCATAGGCTGGCGAAGCCACGCCCGCGATCGGTGAGCGCGGATCGTAAGATGCCGTGCCCGCCAGCGCCGAATAGGTGGCGTTCGGCTCCATCTTCTTGAACTGGTCGCTCTCTGCGACCGACTTGTAGGCCGGGATGTGACCTGCATCGGCCCAAGAGATGGCGTTCTTTTCCATCCAGCCAATGACGGTCATGACCGCCTTGCGCTTCTCAGGCGACATGCGGTTGTTCTTCGGAAGGGCAAAGGCGTGCGAGTCGGCCCAGGTCGTCTGGGTTCCCATCAGCTTCGGAACCTGCACCGCCCCCCATTCGAAGCCAAGCGTTCCCTTCTTTTTCAGGTCCACCATGGTCGGCACTTCCCACACGCCGTTCAGCATGAAGGCCGATTTGCCCGAGGTGAAAAGAGCAACCGAGGCCTCATAGGCAGCCTGTTCCGGTTGCCATCCGTTGCTACCCCATTTGGTCATTACTTCGATGGCTTTCGCTGCCTTTTGCAAGTTCTCGCCGGGCAAGACCTCGTTGCCAGCGATCAGCTCGCCTCCCTGCTGGCGCAGCAAGGTATAAAAGACGCGGTAGGTACCTCCGTCGTCACCGGTTGCGTAGGTGACCGGTGCCTCTGCCCCCTTTTCCTTGGCAGTGGCCAATGCTTCTTCGAAATCCTTGAGGCTCTCGATGCCCGTAAGCTTTCCGTTTGCATCGAGGAAGCGCGAACCTTCCAGATAGGTCTTATTGTAATAGAGAACGATCGAATGGATGTCGAAAGGCACCGCATAAAGCTTGCCGTCATCGCCGCTCGCTGCCTTTACCGACGCATCGAAAAAATCATCCTTGCTCAAGCCTGCGTTTTTGAGATCCTCGTCGGTGATCTCGTCCAACACGCTCTCCTCAAGACCCAATGGCATGCGCGACAGATGATATGTCATTATGTCGGGGCCTTGGTTTACGGCAACGGCTGTGCGGACCTTGGTGTAGTAGGGAATGCCCCACTCCAACGTGGTGCCGGTTATCTTGATATCAGGATGTTCTTGGTTGAAGCGGCTGATCAGCGCCTTCATCCGCACTCCGTCGCCGCCACTCAGGAAGTCCCACCAGGTGATGTTCTCCTGAGCGAAAGCCGGCATCGCCATCAACGCGATAGCGCCCGCCGCAAACAGTCTTCTGTATCGCATACCAGTCTCCTCCACCGTTCATGCCGCCCATCTCTTGATCGGCGGCGATTGAAACCAACTCAACGTCGACCCGTCAGCGCAGCCGAACTCCGTCATCCCCGAAAACAAGCACCTCCCCGGAATCAGCCGTCAGCGAGATGGTCTTGCCGTCCAGGCTTTCTCGCCGACCGCGGGTTTCCACGATGACCTCCTTGCCGCCAAGCACCCGTGCATGAAGATAAGACACACCCCCAAGGTCCTCCTCCATCTCGACTGTCGCCTTGAAGCCGTCGCTCGAAATACGAAGATGCTCCGGCCTAAGCCCGATTTTCACCTGAACCCCCTCGCCCACGTTGGCGCGCACGTTTGCCAACAATTCCGTGTCCAGGCCGGTCAAACCGATCCTCAGCATCTCACCCTGGCGCCCGGACACCCGACCATCGAGGAAGTTCATCGCCGGAGAGCCGATAAAGCCGCCGACGAACTGGTTGTCGGGATCGTCATAGAGATCGAGAGGCCTCCCGGCCTGCTGGAGCCTGCCGCCTTTTAATACGAAGATCCGGTCGGCCAGCGTCATCGCTTCCACCTGATCGTGAGTCACGTAGATCATGGTGGCGCCAATCTGCTTGTGCAGCCTGGCAAGTTCGATGCGCATCTGCACGCGCAGCTCCGCATCGAGGTTGGACAGCGGTTCGTCGAACAGGAAGACCTTCGGCTGGCGCACGATGGCGCGGCCAATGGCAACGCGCTGGCGCTGTCCTCCCGAGAGCTCCGATGGGCGTTTCTTAAGATGCTCATCAAGATGCAGGATGCGAGCGGCTTCGTGCACCATCTCTGCCACGCGAGCCTTCGGAGTCTTCTTGAGCCGCAATGAGAATGCCATATTCTCAAAGACTGTCAGATGGGGGTAAAGCGCGTAGGACTGAAAGACCATCGCGACCTCACGTCTGGCAGGCTCGACGTCGGTTACATCGCGCCCCTCGATCGAAATCGAGCCTCCGGACGTATCCTCCAGGCCCGCGATCATCCGAAGCAGAGTCGATTTTCCGCAGCCGGACGGGCCAACGAAAACCGCAAAATCTCCCGTCGGAATCTCCATGTTGACATCATGGACGACCCCGACAGTCCCGAAACTCTTGCTGACATTCCGTAAGGTAACTCCCATGGCTTCCCCCTCAGCCGACCTTCAGGCGCAGCACATGGTAGGAAAGCGCCGCAAGCGAGCCCTTCACCTTCCCATCCTCGATACCGACGCCTGAACCTTTTTTCGGCACGACGTGATCCGGCTTGTCGGGACCGTTGGTATCGTTGAGACCGTAACCCTCCATGACATGGTGTTCGACGAGCGTGAGGTTTCCAAATCCGGTGAGCCCGACATCGAGCTCGGCCTTCTCCGTGAGGTGACGGTTGACGATGAAAAGCGTAAGCAGGCCTTCGTCGCGATTATTTACGGCCGCGACGTCCAGATAGGCCACATCGTCCGCGACGCTGCAGTCGTAGGTCGGGCCATCGACCGCGACACGCAGTGCCTCGCCACGTCCGTAGATCGAAGCGAAGCGGTAGGGATGGTAGATCGTCTGGCGCCAGGCCGGCCCATTCTTTTCGGCACGGATGGGCGCGATAACATTGACGAGCTGGGCGATACAGGCAATGCGCACGCGGTCGGAGCGGCGGATGAACTCGTTCAACAGCCCGGCAACGAAGAGAGCGTCCTCGAAATTGTAGGTTTCTTCCAAGAGTGCCGGCGCTTCCGGCCAATCCCATGTCCGCCAACGATGGCTGTCCTCTTCGCGAATGTGATACCAGACGTTCCATTCGTCGAAGCAGATATGGACATCGTTCTTCGCGCGCTTCTTCGACTTCACATAATCGATCGTACCCGCGATCGTCTGGATGTAGCGGCCGGTCTCTTCGATCTTGCCGAAATAGTTAAGCGTATCCTTGCTGTTGTTGCCGAAATATTTGTGGAGCGAGATGTAGTCCACGTTCTCGTAGCATTCTTCGAGAACCTCGCGCTCCCATTCCGGATAGGTGGGCATGCCATCGTTCGAGCTGCCACACACGATTGCTTCGATCGAGCTGTCGAAGCTCTTGAAGGCTTTCGCCGTTTCATTGGCAAGCCGTCCGTATTCAACCGCCACCTTGTGGCCAACCTGCCAGGGACCATCCATCTCGTTTCCGAGGCACCACATTTTAACGTTGTGGCTATCGTTCTTGCCATGCGAACGACGCAGATCGCTCCAGGCTGTCCCGGAGGGGAAGTTGACGTATTCCAGGAAATTACGGGCATCGTCGAGGCCACGGGAACCAAGATTGACCGCCAGCATCATCTCGATGCCGGCCATCTGCGCCCAGTCGGCGAACTCGTTGATGCCGATCTGGTTTGTCTCTTTCGAGCGCCAGGCGAGGTCGAGCCGGACCGGGCGCTGCTCTCGCGGCCCGATGCCATCCTCCCATCGATAGGCCGACACGAAATTACCGCCGGGATAGCGTATTGCCGGGATATTTAGATCCCGTACGAACGCCAGTACGTCCTTGCGGAAGCCGCGCTCGTCCGCTTGGGGATGACCAGGCTCGTAGATACCACCGTAGATCGCACGACCCATATGCTCGATGAAAGCGGAGTAAAGCCGCTCATCGATGTCGCTGATCTTGAAATCCCGATGAACCGCTACCCGTACCTTCATGCCGACTGCTCCGTATCTGCAACCACGATATAGATCGTATTTTCAGATATAGTTTCGAGCCGGCACGGGAATGTCAATGGCAAGAATGTGCTGCACCGCAAAACGCAGCCGAGGAAGGCACTGCCTGGGTTACCCCGCGGTCTTCAAACGAAGAATGATGTCTTGATCGTAGTTCCCAAAACCCCGGCCAAAGATGTTGATTCCGCCGGGATGTTTCCCTTCCGCCTTAACCTCGACGCGCAGGCGAATGGACCGATGGTCGTCGAGGTCGAGGTCTTTGGCCTGCACATCGGAAATCTTGTGACCATCCACGAAAGTCCCACCCGGCCCGACGGTCCACGTCTTCAGCATCCCGTACTGCGACCCTTTCAGCTTCCACCAAGCCGGTGTATAGGTCCCGCGCCGGTCGCCGAAATCGCCAGGGGAGGTCCACACGCCAATCTCTCTGCCATTGATGGACAAGACGATGTCCGACGGCCAGTTTGCCAGCGTCCCAGGCACTTCGGAGCTCACCTCCATCACTATCTCGAGCCGCTCGATTCTGTCCCCGCGCAATTTGGCGTTGTTTGGAAACTGATATTCGACGAAGCCGCTGGTGAACCAGAGCAGGCTCGCCTTCATCCGCTCAGGATCCATAAAGGTTTCCGGCACGTCGAGAAGGCCCAGCACGCCTTCGACCGAGCAGATTCCGCATGGGCCGGTGACGTTGTTGTTGGTATAGAGACCGAGGGGCATCGACACCTCTATGACGTCTGAGGAGAGGGACTGCGTGGTCGGGTGAAAGGTGACGACGAGCTCGTCATAGACAGCGAAACAGATCTTCTGGTTCCCTTTGCGGGCTTTCTGCATTTCGGTCCGGATAAGCCCGGCTTTCTCCAGGACCTGAAGATGAGCGGAAACGGACGATTGCGGCAGGTCGGACACCTGCGCGAGATCGTTGACATTGATCCCCGGCCGTTTTGACAATTCCTTTAGAAGCTTCACTCGCGCCAGTGAGGAAATGCCTTTGATCGCGGCAAGATCTTTTTCAGGATCGATAACCAGAAAGTTGGAGCTCATTCGTCCGTCTCATCGTATTTGTCGGACTGTATCGGATTCCCCGATACTCTTCCAGAGCAAATACGGGTCTCGAACATGCGGAACGGTAGGCTCCAATGATCGCGGTCAAGACCAAAGATCGTACGGCCGTCTAATTCAACCGCACGGTTGCGGCGCTGCCGCTAAGGTGAAGGCCGAGGCGACCCGGGCGGCACAATTTCTTAGACAAATTTGGCTGAGCCCTTGGATTCGTTAAACTTAACGAAATGATATCATGTCAGGTTCCCTTCTCATCATTGTATTGGTGGGGGAAAATAACTGTCATGTTGCAGTCATCCAAGCTGGAAGGCGCCGGCCGGCGTTTGTCGATTAAGGCAAAGTTTGTCGGGCTGGTCGTTGGGGCAACGTTTGTTTCGTGCCTCGCGGTGGGTCTTCTGAGTTACCAGATCGGAAAGAGCGGCCTGATCGAAGCAAGCAAGATGAGGCTGGAGTCGGCAGCCGGGAACCAGTCCAAGCAACTGGCGGCCTACCAGGAACGAGTTTCGCAGTCGCTTGCAGACCTCGCCCAGAACACCGCTATCGGCCAGGCGGTCGAAACGATGTCGAACATCATCCCAAGCGAAGCCGACAGCATCCGCGCGGAGTTTCAGAAGCCCGGGATGTCCGTCAGTGACCGCGCTGGTTTCGATGGCGCCGCGCTGAAGCTGCTCTATGCCGTGCATCACAGCGCAATCCACGGCACCCTCGCCAGCGCCTGGAAGAATTCCCGGGTCAGCGATATCTACGTCATCGACAACAACGGCCAGGTCGTCTACTCGGTCACCAAAGGGTCTGAACTGCTTCAGCCGGCTTCGAACCTGCCGCAGATCAACGAGCTTCTGAAACAGATTCAAGCGGCATCTCCAGATGCTGTGCATGTTTCCGAATTCGTCCCTTACGAGCCTGATGGCAACAAGCCCTCCGTTCTCATCGGCAAGCAACTTGCCGTGGCGTCCTGGGGTAAGACAGTCACGAAGGGAAGCGTGATCTTCCGCATCTCCGCCGAACAGCTTACGGGTATCGTGACTCCCGACGATTTCGGAAAATCGATCGACGAGGCCGTCCTGCTTGACGGAAAAGGCGCCTTCCGCAGCGGTTCCTTCGCAAACGGGATCTCCCACGATACACCGGCTGAACTGGCAAAGGCGGCGGCGGGCCAGACAAGTGGCTCGGAGTTCGTTACCGCTGGGGATCGCCCGCTCTTCTTCGCCTATCAACCGGTGACGCTGTTCGGCAAGCCTCATCTGCTGGCAATAGGACAGGGAGAAGGTCAGGTGCTCGCCGCTGCAAGATCGCTTGCCATCTGGGCCGTTCTGGCAACCGTTGCCGTCCTCGTGGGGATGGGTGGCGCCGGCACCTACATTGCCGCGCGCCTGACACGACCGCTGACCGACCTCGCAAAGCTGATGAACCGTTTGAACGAGGGCGACAAAGCCATCGTCATTGCCTCCGCTAGCCGTGGCGACGAAATTGGTGTCATGGCCAGAGCGCTGGAATCCTTCCGTCAGGGAGCTCTCGACAAGGAGCGCATGGAGGAAGAAGCTCGTCGGAAGAATGAGGAGCTGAACGAAGAACGCCAGTATCGTGAGGCGGAAAAAGCCGCAAGCGCGCGTGAGATAGAAGAGGCTGTTTCGGCATTGGCAACCGGCCTTGCCGCACTCTCTCGCGGCAGGCTCGACCAGCGCATCGTCAAGCCTTTCGGTCAATCCCTCGACCATTTGCGGCACGACTTCAACAATTCCCTTGCCGGACTGGAAGCCACAATTGCCGCGATCGGCAATAGCGTCGATACTATTCGCACGGGATCGAGCGAGCTGAAGACGGCATCCGACGATTTGTCTCGGCGTACCGAAAGACAGGCCGCGGCCCTTGAGGAGGCGGCAGCGGCGCTTGGCGAGATGACCGGGGCGGTCAACGCTGCCCTCACTCGCTGCGAAACTGCAGTGGATGTAGCGGCCCACACCTTGCAGGGCGCCCAGACCTCAACCACCGTCGTCCGCAACGCCATTCAAGCCATGGAGCGCATCGAAAGCTCTTCGTCCAAGATCCGCCAGATCATCGACGTGATCGACCAGATTGCCTTTCAGACAAACCTTCTTGCCCTCAATGCAGGGGTCGAGGCCGCCCGCGCCGGCGAGGCGGGCAAAGGGTTTGCCGTTGTGGCACAGGAAGTCCGGGAACTTGCGCAGAAGTCGGCAACGGCGGCGCGCGACATCGGCGCATTGATCACTTCATCTGCCGCCGACGTGGAGAATGGGGTTGCCCTGGTGCTCAAGACCGGTGAGAGCCTGGAACTGATCCAGGACAACGTTCAATCGATCAACGAGCACATCGGAGCGATCGTCGGCTCTTCGCGCGATCAGTCCGCTCGCCTCGGCGAGATCAGTTCCGCAGTCAACGGATTGGATCAGGTGACGCAGCAGAATGCCGCCATGGTCGAAGAAACCTCCGCCTCGGCTCATTCGCTGGCCGCAGAAGCTGAAGTGCTGAACGAGCAAATCAGCCATTTCAGTGTCAGTAGCGAAACCGCCGGGTCCAGCCGGTACGCCGCCTGACGCTTTTGCGGTATGGACCAGGGAACCCGCCTTTCGATATCTTCGATAGGCGGGGGTTCGACGCCGCTTTGCATTTCGGCCTTCCCGCAGATTAAACCCGGGCAGATTGTTTCGGGGCCGGCGGAGACGCAGGCGCGGCGGGGGCTTATTGTCCGTTGCGGAGCGCGGGAGGCACCATGAACCCGCCCCTCGGCTTCGCCAAGGATATACGCACAGAACAAGCTCACCATTAAATATTGTGCACCGCAGCAACCATTCCCATATGGAAGGCGTTGTTGATTGTCGCTGCCGTCCCGGCACGGATTGTCAGGAGGCATTTATGCGATCGTTATCGGATACATTGGAACGGCTTGCGCGTTTTCGAGCACACAAAACCGAACCCCCGGGTCAACCGGGCCGGCTTCAGGACCTGCGGGATTTCGGATCGAATCCCGGGAGGCTTACAGGTAAAGTTCATGTGCCCTCCAATCGCGCCGAGCACCCTGCCCTCGTCGTCGTCCTGCACGGATGCACGCAAACCGCATCTGGCTACGATCATAGCGCCGGATGGTCGGCGCTTGCTGATCAGCATGGCTTCATCGTGCTTCTTCCAGAACAGACCCGTGAGAACAACGGCAACCTCTGCTTCAACTGGTTTGTGCCAGGCGACATCCGCCGCGATCAGGGAGAGGCCCGCTCGATCCGTCAAATGATCGATGCCGTGGTGTCGAAATACACGGTCGATCCGTCGCGGATCTTCATCACCGGTTTGTCCGCAGGCGGTGCAATGGCCAACGTCATGTTGTCCACGTATCCGGAGGTGTTCGCCGCCGGCGCGGTCATCGCGGGTTTGCCCTACGGTGTCGCATCAACGGTGCCGGCGGCCTTCGACCGAATGCGAGGGCACGGCCTCCCCGAAATTAAGACCTTGCAATCGAAATTGAAGGCAGCATCTCCGCATAATGGTCCCTGGCCCGTAGTGTCTGTTTGGCACGGCAGCCAGGACAATACCGTTGCGGAGATCAACGCCCGCGCGATCGTCGACCAATGGCGCGGCGTCCACGGTGTCGGCCCCCGGCCGGACTTTCATGAACCGATCGGTGCCCATTCTAAGGCAGTCTGGAAAAACCCGGAGGGACGCGAGGTCATCGAATATTTCAGCATTACCGGAATGGGTCACGGAACGCCTATCGACGCCTCCTCGGAGCTCGAAAACGCTGCGCCCTACATGTTGGATATCGGCATTTCCTCCACTTTTTGCTCGGCAAAGCGATGGGGACTGCTTCGCGACGATTTCGAACCCGCGCGGCGCGCAAGCGGCCCCGCGCCCAACCGCGAGGCTCCCTTCGCACAAGAAACGAGGGCAGCGGACGGCATCCAGCAAGTCATTGAGGATGCGCTTCGCAAGGCCGGGCTGATGCGCTAGAGGACCATATGTCCGGCGCCAGATATCGGCGCGCGTCCGCGTTCCTGGGCACCAGCCGCGTCGTCAGATATCGAAGTTGGTCGGCAACACGACAACATCGCGGATTGTCACATTTCGCGGCCGCGTCAACATAAAGATGATGGCGTCGGCCACCTCGGTGGGCTCGATCAGACTGCCAGATTCTTTAGCCTTCCTGAGATTTTCCTCCGGCCAGTCGGCAAGCAGCGCGCTGATCACGGGTCCGGGCGAGACCGAGCCGACGCGGATGCCTTTCTTGTTGACCTGACGCCGCACGGTCTGAACAAAGCAGGTCATGGCCCATTTCGAAGCCGAATAGACAGGCTCCCAAGGGACTGGGTAGTGACCGGCGACCGAACTCGTCACGATAATGTCGCCCGAGCCGCGGGCGATCATATGCGGCAGGACGTCATGGACATTCTTCATCACTGCATTGACGTTGAGGTTGAGCATACGGTCGATCGTCGTAGTGTCCGCCTCGATCAGATCGCCGCCGATATAGGTGCCGGCATTGGCATGGAAAATATCCAGTTGCCCGGTCAGCTTCTCGATGGAGGGCATAAGGGTCGCGCAACTGGCGGGATCGAGAAGGTCGATCTCCAGAGGTATCGCGGCGCTGCCGAGTTCAGCGCAGACTGCGTCCAAAGCCTTCCGGTCGCGATCAACGAGCACTACACGTGCCCCCTCCGCTATCATCGCCCGCGTGCTTGCCAGTCCTATGCCGGAAGCAGCGCCCGTAACCGCCGCGACCTTGCCGTCCAAATGCTTGCCCATATTCGTCTCCTCCTATCGATAAAAATCGAGATCTCGTAGCAACCTGGCCTCACCGCCGGCCCCATTGTTCCGCAACGTCCAGGCATTCCCGCCAGCCGACGACCCCGTCGGTTGTTCCAGCGCTTCTCAACGAACACGCGGCTGCGGCGTGACCGAGCTGCAGGCAGTCCTCGATCGCCCAATCCTCGTGCAGCCCGTACATAAAGCCAGCAGCAAAAGCATCCCCGGCCCCGTTGGGACCGACAATTGCGTCTTGCGGCACCTTTACAGAGGGAACGAATACCCTCTCTCCCGACCGCAGGACCGTAATCGCGCCGTCGGGGAAATGGATTGTAACCAGCCGCATCGCACCTTGTTGCAGCATGGCCGCCGATGCGGCGGCGCAAGCATTCACATCCGTCCTGCCGTCTCTACTCGTTGCCATCTGCGCCAGCGCCCCAATTTCACTGTCATTGACGATCAGCGTGTCGAGATGCGGCAGGCAGGGCAGGATCAGGCCGCGTAGCCGTTCCGGCGTGACCGTGCAGAGTTCGAGATTGGTTTCGAGGCCCGCGGTGCGGGCAGCTTTGAGCACGGTGACCCATCCGTTGGCGTCGTCCTGCCATATCGAATCCATCCGCGGGTGAATGCCGGGAAGGCCGAGATGCATGTAACGGGCCGAAGTCGTCGAGAAGTCGAAATGCTCAGGACTCAGGAGCGTAGAAACGCCGAGGTCGGAAATATGCGTGCGCAAGCCGCTTACCTGCGAAATGAAGGCCTCGGTTGTATGAGTGGGAGCTTGGTCGCTGACATGCATCTGTCGATGGTCGAGACCCGCTCGCTCGGCTTCAGCGATGAGCTTTCGCCCGGCTTCGTCGCTGCCCACCAGTCCGATGGTTTCGACCGGGATCGATGGGTCGAGCCTCTTGATGTCGATCGCAAGATTACAGGCCGGGCCGCCGCCGCGTTCCTCCAACCCCCAGGCGATACCAACGCTGTCCTCGCGGGGCCATGCGTCGATCCTGCGGTTTCGGTCCAGACACCAGGTACCGCCAGCGATGAAGCCACGCCTGCTCGTTCCGGCCATTGCTATCCTCCAGTGCCGGCGTCAATTCATAAGGACTTTTTCCGTGATGACCATGTCGTCGGAAAGCGTCCGCATCGGTGTCTGTCCGACGGCCTGCAAGGCCCCATGATAAGCCCTCACCGCCTCCTCTGGCCCAAGATCGCCATCAGCCACGGCGCGCATGAATTCCACCATGGCAAGTGGGTCTTCAGCGAGATTGATCTTGCGACCAAAGAGAGCCACGCGGGCACCATATTTCTCCGCCTGATGAATGAGTTCGAACGTGTCGCGCGCAGTTCCTGCGCCGCCGCCCAGCACGCCGACGATCAGGCTCGGGTCGTAGGACGCGAGTTCCTCCAGCGCCTTCGGCCCGTTGAACGGGATCTTCAGGAATTGCGGCCGCTGGGCCCGTGTTAGCCCGGCGAGCGCCCGGCAGATGCAGTCATTTACGAAATGGGGCTGGAGGTCAGGCGGAATACCGGTGTCGACATTCGGATTGAAGACTTCGAGGAAGTAATTGAAGCCGTTGTCGTCGGCGTCCTCCACAAAATCCAGGAAAGCAAGCAGGGAATTATAATCGGCATCGAGGTCGTTGTTGAAGGTGATCGAATAGAGGCCGAGATCGGTATGGCGCCGGTTGATCGACAGCGACGCAGTGCGATAGGGCCGTGACGGCTGAGCGGCATAGCTCGCGCCGCGCCCAACCCAGATATCCGTCGCATCGTTGGCGCGGATGGCCGGCTTGACGCTGCTTCCGGCGAATGCGCCGCTTTCCGTCAACAGTTCGAGATTGGAAGCGGAGGTCAACATGATATCAACGATGTCCTGGGCGATCACGGCCTTGATCTGCCCGAGGAATTCCGCCCGCGTCCGGAAGCGCGTGTAGGAGCAGTCCTTCTCGAGCTTGGGGCCGCACGAGGGGATGCTCGGCCCCATATCGCCATCCTTCGCATCCGCGATAATGAAATCCGTTCGCCTGTAGTTGCCGGCTCTTATTCTGGCAATTTTTGCATCAAACCGTGTCATGCGATGATCCTTGAGAAGATCCGAGGCCACCAGACTGGCGGCAGGAGAGTTTAAGAATAACCGTCACGCAATCATGTAACCGCCGTCCACCGGCATCGACAGGCCGTTGACCATTGCTGCCTCGTCGGAGAGCAGGAAAAGAATAACCTCGGCAATGTCGTCGGGATCTGCGAACCGGCCGACGGGAATGCGGTTGAGCATACCGGCTGCCTTTTCTGGATCGCTCCAGGCCTTCACGGCCATGGGCGTGAGGGTCACAGTCGGATGCACGCCGTTGACGCGAATGCCTTTTGGCGCAAGTTCCTTCGCCATCACCCTGGTCAGCCCGTCGAGGCCCGACTTGGACGCGCAATATGCGGCGTGGTCGGGAATACCGACGAAAGCCGCGACACTGGATACGTTGACGATCGCGCCCTTTCGACCGTTTCTCACCATGTCACGAGCATATTCCTGCGAAACGATCATCGGAGCACGCGTGTTCACCGCATGGAGCAGGTCGAAGTTTTCGACCGTGACGTCCAGGAAAGGTTGCAGCTCGGTCGTACCGGCACAGTTCACCAGGAGATCAGCCGGCAAAGATTGAAGGGCTGCAGCGCGCGTTGCGTCAGGATCGGCGAGATCGACGGCGATCGGAATACATCCGATTTCACTCTTCAGTTCCTCAAGGTCGGCCGCCGAGCGCGACAAAGCCGTCACCTTGGCACCGCGCCGCGCCAGCATCACGGCGGTCGCCCTTCCGATGCCCTTGCCGGCCCCGGTCACCACCACGTGTTTGCCTGAAAAATCCATGGAAAGAACCCTCCCTACCAGCAGGTGAAGCCTGCATCCGCCTTGACGGTCGCGCCTGTGATAAGGCTCGATGCGTCGCAGGCGAGAAAATGCACGACCGATGCGATTTCATGCGGCTGACCCAACCGGCCCATTGGTGTGTCGCGGATCCAGACATCCGTCCATGAACTGTCCACAGCGGTTTTCGTCATTTCCGTCTCGATATAGGTCGGTGCCACGGCGTTGACCCGCACGCCGCGTGAGGCCCATTCGGCCGCGAGCGAGGCCGTCAGATGATGCACGGCGGCCTTCGACGCGTTGTAGTAGGTCTGAAGCTGAGGCCGATTGACGATATACCCAGACATCGAACCGATATTGACGATCGAGCCGCGCCCGGCCTTGAGCATGTAGCGCCCGAAGGCGCGGTTGCACCAGAAGACGCCGTTGTAGTTGACGTCGTTGACATTGAGCCAAAGCTCATCCGACGTCTCTTCTGCGGCGGTACCCGTGCGGGCAATTCCCGCATTGGCGACCAGCGCGTCGATGCGGCCATGCTTTGCGAAGATATCGGCCGCGGCTTTATCGACTGCTGCGGAATCGGTGACATCAAGGACTAAAGCGTCAACCTCGATACCCTTGCTGCTCAAGGCTTGCCTGCCCGATTCCGCAACCGCAGGGTCACGATCAATGATGGTGACGCGGCTGCCCGCCTCGGCAAGCGCTTCGGCGCAGGCAAGGCCGATGCCGCGTCCGCCGCCGGTCACCACAGCGAGCTGGCCATCCATCCGGAATTTCTCGAGAAACATGTCTTGCTCCGTGGCCGTGCAGAACTAGAGGCGCCGACCGCTCTTGGCATCGAACAGATGGACGCGGCCCGGATCGATCCGAAGCGAGATCGCCTCGCCGGGCGCCACCGAGATCCGGTCGCGAACAGCCGCCATAATGGCGTCGCCACCCAGATGCGCGAAGATCTGGGTTTCCGAGCCTGTAGGTTCGAGAACCGAGATCGTTGCCGTCAACCCATCGGGCCGCACGTCGATATGTTCGGGACGGATGCCGTATATCACGGCGTCACCATGGTTCTGCGTACCGGCCGGTACGGGCAGCATGGTGCCCGTGTCGCTGACGAAATTCAGCTGGCCGGTTTCCATCGACAATCTGCCAGAGATGAAGTTCATCGACGGCGATCCGATAAATCCTGCCACGAAGACATTCGCAGGCCGATCGTAGAGATCGAGCGGCGCGCCGATCTGCTCCACCCGCCCGTCGCGCATCACGACGATCTTGTCGGCCATGGTCATGGCCTCGATCTGGTCATGCGTTACATAGATTGTGGTGGTCTTCAGCCGCTGGTGCAGTTCCTTGATTTCGACCCGCATGGTGACGCGCAACTTTGCGTCGAGATTGGAGAGCGGCTCGTCGAACAGGAAGACCTGCGGATCGCGGACGATCGCGCGGCCCATGGCGACCCGCTGACGCTGCCCGCCCGAAAGCTGCTTGGGATAGCGATCCAGCAGCTTGCCGAGATCGAGGATATCGGCCGCTTTGCGGACCTTCGCTTCGATCTCGCTCCTTGGCGCACCCTTGAGCTTGAGGGGGAAGCCCATATTGTCGGCAACCGTTTTATGCGGATAAAGCGCGTAGTTCTGAAATACCATGGCAATGTCGCGGTCCTTGGGCAGGACGTCGTTGACCACACGCCCGCCGATCGCAACCGTGCCGCCGGAGATGGTCTCGAGCCCGGCGATCATCCGCAGCAGGGTGGACTTGCCGCACCCGGACGGCCCTACCAACACGACGAACTCGCCGTCTGCGATGTCTATGCCGACGCCGTGGATGACCGGCAGCGCACCATATTTCTTTGTAACGTCCTTGACTGTGACGTGAGCCATTGGAATCCCCCTATTGCGGCAGCGCGATCTGCATCTTGACCTCACCCTTGGGGGCGGAAGCCGCGATCTCGAAAGCCCGGACGCTTTCGTCGAAATCGAACGTACGGGTGATGAGCGGCTTCACATCGATCGCACCGGAGGAGAGCATCGCGACACAGCGCGGAAAGACATGGGCGTAACGGAAGACATGCTCCACGCGTGCCTCGCGCACCATGGCCTTGCCGATATCGTAGTTGACCGGATGGACCTGGGAACCGATGAAGACCACCCGTCCGCCGGGAGCAAGCGGGTCGAACACACCTTCGGCGGCCTTGGGATGGCCGGAGCATTCGAACACGATCTCGACGCCCCAGCCGTCGGTGGCGGCAAGTATTTCCTTGGTTAGGTCCTGCTTAGCGACGCTGATTGGCGTGATCGGCCCAAGCTTTGCCGCGAGTTCCAGCTTGGCATCGTCAATGTCGCTCACGAACACCCGAGCGCAACCTGCGGCAACAGCCGACAAGGCGGTTACCAGGCCGATCGGGCCGGCACCGATCACCAGCGCTATGTCGCCGGGCTTGACTTGCGCCTTGGTGGCAGCATGCACCCCCACTGCCAGCGGCTCGACCATTGCTGCTTCGGCAAATGACACATTGTCGGGCAGCTTGAAGGTGAAGTCGGCTGGATGGACGACAGTCGGTCTGAGCACGCCGTGGATCGGCGGCGTGGCCCAGAAACGGACGGCCGGATCGATATTGTAGAGCCCCATGCGGGTTGCGCGGCTGTTGGGATCTGGGATCCCGGGCTCCATGCAGACCCGGTCGCCCACCTTTAGTGAGGTTACATCGGCACCGGCCTCGATCACGGTACCCGACGCCTCGTGGCCAAGGATCATCGGCGCTTTCACCTGGAACACGCCGGTACCGCCATGCGTATAATAATGCACGTCCGATCCGCAGATGCCTACGGTGTGGAGCTTTATCCGCACGTCGCGCGGGCCCAGTGTCTCGTCGCGCTCGATCGGGAAATCGCGCAGCGACAGCTTCATCTTCTCTTCTAATACCAGCGCTTTCATTGTCTCTGTCCTATTTCCAAACAAGCCTCAGCCGCGCCATACGATCAGGACCGCGAGCGCGATGGCGAGAACATGGCAGACCATCAAGGGAATCGATTGTTCGAGGAACCGCATCCAGAAAAGTTCGAGTGCGACGAACAGGTAGATCCCGACGAAGACACGGTCGAACCAGTTGGTGGTGATCGGCAGGAAGCCGGTTCGCGTGGGGGGCGCCGCCTCCGGTTCGGCATCGATCTGTCCAGGATCGAATGGCTCTTGCATGGCGTTACTCCTTGACCGCGCCGAAGGTGAGACCAGCCACGATATGACGCTGGACCACAGCGAAGATGATCAATGCGGGAATGAGAGTGATCACCGCGATCGCCGCCATCGCCCCCCATTCGGTCCCCGTTGTCGTCACGTATTCCGAAAGCCCTGTCGTGATCGTTCGCGCGTTGAAACTGGTCAGCGTCGCGGCGAGCAGGAACTCGTTCCAGGCAAAGACCCAGGTGAGGATCAGCGTCACCGCAAGACCCGGCCGGGCAAGCGGAAAGATCACCTCGTAGATCACCTGCCAGGTGGAGGCACCGTCGACGGTCGCTGCCTCGTCGAGTTCCTTGGGAATTCCGTCGATGGTCGGCCGCAAGGTCCAGATCGCAAACGGCAGGTTGAAAGTGCAATAAAGCAGGATCATGCCGATCTTGGTGTCATAAAGTTTCCAGTCGCCAAAGGTGAAGACCTGGGTGAACAGGAGATAGAACGGCAGCAGGAACACGGCGGCAGGAGCCATGCGGTTCGTGATCGTCCAGAAGAAGATATTTTCCTTGCCGGCAAGCTCGAAGCGGGACAGCGCATAGCAAGCCAGGAAAGCCAGCGCAGTGACCAGGAGCGCATTCGTGGTGGAGATGATCAGCGAGTTGATCATGTAGCCACGCAGCGTCTCATTGTTGATGACGTTGACGTAATTCTTCCAGTAGATCGCATCCAGGATCACGCTCGGTGTCGTGAAGAGATCCACGGCTGGCTTCACTGAAACGACGAAGAGCCAATAGATCGGGAAAAGCGTCAACAAGCTCAGGAAAAACCAGAGCGCCAGGTAGAGGAGCGGATTGCCGCTTCGCATCAGAATGTCCTCTTGCGTTCGCGTCGAGCCACAAGGGCGACATAGAGCAGCCAGCACATCACGAGGGTGAGGTAGAGTACGATTACCGAGATCGCGGCGCCATAGCCGTAGTCGGTCTTCGGAAAGACGATCTTCCAGATATGCAGCCCCACATAGCGGGTCGCAGCGCCTGGACCGCCCGAGGTCAGCATCCAGACTTCATCGACGGTGCGCAACGCATCCATCAGGCGAATGAAGACGGTTGCAAGAATTGCCGGACGGATCATCGGCAGCGTGACGTGCCAGAAGATCTGGCGGCGGTTGGCCCCGTCGATCTGCGCCTGTTCGAACGGCTCTTTTGGAAGGGCAAGAAGCGCTGCAAGCAAAGTCAGCGTCACCAGCGGAGTCCAGTGCCAGATGTCCATGATGACTGTCAGCGCGAAGGCGGCAGTGGCATCGCGGCCGATGTTGAGATCATAGCCGAACCAGCTTTTCAGAAGATAGGGAATGATACCGATGCTGGGGGTCGTCATCAGCCGCCAGACCGAGCCGACAACAATCGGCGCGACAATCAGCGGCAACGTGTGGATCGTTCGGAAAAAGCCGCGTCCAGGAAACTCCTTCATGAAGAGCTGCGCCAGCAGATAGCCCAGTGCGACTTCGCTGATTACCGCGAAGAAGGCGAACTTCATCGTGAAGGCGATGGAGGTCAGGAACTCGGCATCGAAGACGAGACGGCGGAAGTTATTGGCGCCGTTATAGATCATGTCAGGACTGGCGCCGAATGGGTTCCATTGATGGAACGACACGTAGAGCACATAGATGAACGGGATTATGCCGAAGATGCCGAGAATTGCGATCGTCGGGGCAAGCATCAGCCAGCCGACAGTATTTGAACGCATGAATTCGTGCTCCCGAAGATAGCCCTGCAGGTCAACGGCCTGCAATGTCAGACACTGCACCCGGATGGCGGTCTTGGGAGATGCCACCCGGGCGCAGGCTCTTGTCGGTCTTATTTGCGATAGCCGAGGTTCTTCAGCTCTGCTTCGGCCGCCGCCGCCATCTGGTCGAGGCCTTCGTCAGGACCCACTTCCCCGAGCAGGATTTTATAAAAGATCGGCGCCGTGGCCTCACGCACCTGCGCATGGAAGGGGAAGGGCGGAGCACCGGCGAACAGCTTCCCCTGATCCTTGAGCATGGTGTAGTAGCCGTTCAGCTTCTTATCCATGGCAACGACCTTGGGGTCGTCATAGGTTGCCGTATTGGTGATCCGAGGTGCTGCGACTGCCCAGTCTGGCTGGACCGAATCCTCGCCGATAAACTGCAGGAAGAGTAGTGCCGCCTGCTTGTTCTTGGAGGTGACCGGCAGGCCGAAGGCGCCGCCGTCATAATAGCCGAGATACCCTTTGCCAGCCTCGACCTCCTTAAGAACATCAGGCTCCGTGGGCGGCAGCGCAACACCGACTTTACCGACGACCTTGGACTTTTCGGCATCCGACGCGATCCAGGCGGCGTTCTCGCCATAAACGAGGCCCTGTGCGACGCGGCCAGCGGCAAATGTCGTACCGACCTCCGTCCAGGTCGAAGCGGCGGATTCAGGCGGAGCGATATCGCGCAGATGCAGCCAGTATTTCATGGCGGCCTTTGCCTTGTCGCTGTTCATCTGGCCGCCATTGGCAACTGACGCGGCGTAGTTGTTTTTAGCGTCGATACCCCAGTTGTAGAGGCCGTATGTGGGAGCGATCGACTCGAAGAATTCGTACCAGGATGCCGGATGACCGGTATGCGCCTGGGCCGTTGTCCCCCAGAGCTCCATCCCGTTGTCCTTGCCGTGTTTCGTGAAGAAATTAGCAATCTGCGTATATTCCTGATGAGTCTTGGCCGGAGCCAGTTCCTTGCCGGTTTCCTTCTTGAAGGCTTCCTTGATCTTCGGATCGCTGAAGAGATCCGTACGGTAGAGATAGACCTTGATGAAGGCTTCCATCGGAATGCCGAAAAGATCGCCTGAGGCGTTCTTGAAGTAATTGGCGAAGGTCGTGAAATGCGTTTCGTCGAATTCCGGCGCCTTCAGCGAAGGGTCGTCCTTCAGCGATTTCGAGATGTCAACGAGGAAGTTGCGAGCCAGGTAGGCATAGATAATGTCCTGCTCGATATAGACCATGTCATAGATGCCGGTCTTGGCTTCCATGTCCTTGATAGCCTTGTCATACATCTGGTCCCATGAGGTCGTCTCGATCTGGACCTTGATGCCGGTCTTCTTCTCGAATTCCGGCGCCAGCACGTCCTTGATATAGTTGGACGGCGGCGTGCTTTCGGTTACGCCGCGCAGGACGACGCCTTTGTATTTCGCACCAGCATCCGACCAAAAATCGGCTCGTGCGGGCATTACGCCGGCAAGAAGACTGAGCGTAAGCGCGGCAATTCCAATTCCACTCTTCTTGATCATAGTTCCTCCTCCTTGTGCCTTTGCACCGCTTGCGGCAGCTGACCGGCAAGCATGTTCCCACGCCCGACATGTGTCGGTTCCTCCCGAATTCCGGCAGCGCGGCTCCTCCCGGCTTCCGGATACGGTTCGCCTTTTTAGGATTGCGACCCTTGGATTGCTTCCAGGCCTCGCTCCAATTGGCGTGAGGGGAGCTTAGTGCTGGTTTTTTTGCCCCGCCACGCGTGGTTTGGCGGCGACCTATACTTTTTCGCCGACCGCCATGCCGGCGGAATATGCGCGGATATCACGAAAGGGGTCGCTTCTCGCCTTCGTGCCGATCTTGTGGGCATTGCGACGGTAATCGGTGGGCGTACGTCCACAGATCTTGAAAAACTGCCTGTTGAAATTCGCGATATTGTTGAACCCCACCTCGAAGCAAATTTCGGTGATGGGACGATAGGTCTGGGTGAGCAGTGAGCAGGCGGCATAGATGCGCGCAAGGATCACGTACCGCGCGAAGGTATGACCGGTGTGGCGCTTGAAAAAGCGCGAGAAGGCCTGCGGTTCCAGACCACAGATCTTCGCGACCGAAGCCAAATTTATATCGTCACTGTAATGCTCCAGCACATAACGCATGGCGACATCCAGCTCCTGCGGCAGTTCCATCTCGGACGAAGTTGGCGCAAGCCGGGACAACCTGCGACGCTCGGCTGGATCGCGCGAAAGTGCGATCATCAGCTGCAGGAAAAGCAATACACGCTCGGCACCGTGAGCAGAGCCCATCTGCGCCAGCAGCCTCTGGCCTGCGAGTGCCGTCGCCCCGAAAAACTGCACGCCATAGACGGCGTCCTCATAAAGCGGCTTTATCGTTCCAAGCTCGGGGCAAAATGTGGCGACGCGATCGGCCCATTCGGGGGTGAATTGGATCAGCATGTCTCGGTTGCGGATCAGTTTGCCGGGTTCGATATCGCTGACCCAGTTGTGCGGCACATTCGGTCCAGTCAGCACCAGGCAGCCTGGCTCGAACTCACCGATATAATCACCCACCATCATCATGCCGGACGTTGTGCGCGTAAGATGCAATTCGTATTCGGGATGATAGTGCCATTTCGCCCGGAAGAAGGGATAATCATGCATATTCCAGCGAAAGGATTCTGCCGGCGGGCAGATGATCATTTCGAAATCGGGTACGATCCGCAAATCGGCTTTCATGGAAAATAACCTCCTCCCGACCGACAGGCCTCGGCCATTATGCCGGCATGCGCACCAAAAGAGCTGGTTCGTCGTTCGGCTCTCTTAGCCAATCGCAACTGAAGCAAGTGAGCACCGAGATCACCTTGAGCATCCGCCTTTTGGGCGCCGTTCTCCGCCTTATATGTTGCCGGAAGGAACAAATTAGTTCATTTGGTAAAGCTGTCAATGCTAATCTCGTTTTCCAATGTTTTCCGTGGCTGTTGACTGAATAGCGGTGAATTTGCCTATCGAAAAAGGCATCTGCTCACTTCATCATCAAATACTCATCCTCAACATGACGGGAATCTGCTTGACAGGGTTAGAAGATGTCTTATTTGTTGTGTAATGCAACATAATACTTTCAGGGGGAAAGATGGGCCGGCTAGGTATTCATTCCTTCGTGTGGACGGGGGGACAAACCCAGTCCATGCTTGAGGACGCGATGGAGAAATCCGCCTCCTGCGGCTACAATCTCATTGAATTTGCCTATCTGCGACCGGAGAAATTCGATCTAGACGCCCTCGCCAAGCGAGCGGCTGCGCTGAAACTTGATATCGCTGTCACCATGGGTCTTCCGTTCAGCCACGACGTGTCGAGCGATGATGCCCAGGTGGTGCGGGCTGGCGAAGACATGCTAGCGGACGCGGTTCGCGCCGTGCGCGACATAGGCGGGAGCAAGCTCGGCGGCATCCTTTACTCCGCCCACGCAAAATACGCCCGGCTGCCAACAAAAAAGGGATGGGACAGCAGCGTCTCGGCCATTGCCAAGACGGCTGACCTTGCCCAATCCGCGGGGATTGAGCTTGTTCTCGAAGTCGTGAACCGTTTCGAGACCAATCTACTCAACACCACCGCCCAGGGCCTCGCCTTCATTGAGCAGGTAGGGTCCGAGCATGTGCGGCTACACCTCGACACGTTCCACATGAACATCGAAGAGGCCAACCCGGCAGCCGCTATTCGGCTCGCGGGCGACAAAATCGGCTATTTTCACATTGGCGAGAGCAATCGCGGTTATCTCGGCGACGGGGTCATCAATTTTGATCTGATCTTCGACGCGTTGCTCGACATCGACTACCAGCGCGACATCACGTTCGAATCCTTCTCAGGCGCTGTCGTCGATGAAGGTTTGTCGCTGGCCTGCGCGATTTGGCGCGACACCTGGACCGAAAACATGCCGCTCGCGCAGCATGCAAAACAATTCATCGACCTCAAGATGGACGAGGCGAGACGCAGGCGCGCCACCGTAGCGCGGCCGTGACGGCAAAGAGAGGCAAGGAGAACTGCCCGTGAATGAAGTGGGTCCAATCGCGCCTCCAAGCGGGATCCGCCAGCGCAATGAACTCGCGGCGATGCGGGCGCTTTATCGTCATGGCCGCCTGAGCCGGGCAGAACTTGCACGCATTTTGGGCCTCAATCGCTCCTCGTCCGGCCATATCGTCGCCGGGCTGACCGTTGAAGGCCTCGTTCGCGAAGTGGGAGCCGCTGAGCAGGCACCGACTTCTCACGCAGGCCGGCCAGGAATCATGCTCGAACTCACACCGGACGCTGCCTTTTTTCTCGGCATAGAGATAGGTGTTGAACACATCAGCGTAGTTGAAATCGATCTCGCCTGTCGCATCGTCAACAATCGCATGGAACTGTTCGACGGGCCCTCTGTGGATGTCGAAACTGCGGTATCGCGTGCGGTCTCGCTTGCCTTCGACACATTGCCGCCCAGCCACCGCAGCCGCTGCGAAGGGCTGGGGGTCGCCGTGCCGGCGCAAATGGATCGCAAAGGGCTGATCAACATAGCCCCCCTACTTGGATGGCGAAACATACAGCTCGCCGATCTCGCGCGTGCAGCCGTGCCGGCGCAAATGCCCGTCATGGTCGAGAATGACGCGAATGCCTTCGCAATCGGCGCTAGCTACGGTGCTCGGGAGGTCCATTCAGGGGTTACGCTCTATCTCGTCATGGAGAGCGGCGTGGGCGGCGGAATAGTCGTTGATGGGACCTTGTTTCGAGGCGCGCAGGGGCTTGCCGGCGAGATCGGGCATCTGCGCGTCAATGGTTCGGATGCCCCCGACCGCAGCCTTGAAAGCGTCCTCGGGCTGGAATGTATCCTTCGTGCCTATCGCGCTATCTCAACCCAACCGGACCCGAACCTTGCGACTTTTCTGGCGGATGTGCGCGACCGAGTTCCAGGCGCCGTCGCTATTGCAGAAGAGTGGGCCCGCGCTTTGGCTTACGGCCTGATCCAGGCCGGCAGGATCATCGATGCCGACAGGGTCGTGCTGGGCGGTTCGGTTGCCGCACTTTATCCGCTGATGGCCGCGCGTGTTCTGCATCACATTCGCTCCATGCAGGAGGAAAGCTTTCCGCTGCCCATGATCCAGACAAACAAGGATGAGACGGTCGGGCCTGCTTTCGGCGCTGCATGCATGCTTCACCAGCGCTATCTGTCAGCCGATGGCGCGCGCCTTGCCGAGGACGCTGCATGACAGGGATCGCGCTCGCCCCCGACGCACTCGGGCCAACGATTACGATCGGCGAAATCCTTGTCGAGATCATGGCTGTAGACCGTGGCACCGGCTTCCTCGAACCGACTGCGCTCGTTGGCCCCTATCCTAGCGGAGCGCCTGCGATTTTCATCGATCAGTGCGCCAGGATCGGAGGTTCGGCCGGAATCATTGCCTGCGTGGGCGACGACGATTTCGGCCGGGTTAATGTCACTCGGCTGCGCTCAGACGGGGCAGACATCTCGGCGATCTCAATCAATCCGGACTTTCCCACCGGTAGCGCCTTCGTGCGATATCGGAATGACGGCTCGCGCGATTTCGTCTTCAACATCGCAAAATCCGCCGCCGCCAAGATCGATCTTACGTCTGCGGCGCGCGCACTCATTGACCGGTCGGGCCACCTGCATGTCATGGGGACCGCTCTCGCGATACCTGGCGCCGCTGAGATCATCGAGCATGCGGTCACGGTGATCAAGGGGCGCGGCGGCAGTATCTCCTTCGATCCCAATGTCCGCAAGGAGTTGCTGGGCGACACCGAAACGCGCACGCGCTTCGCGGGGCTGGTGGATATCGCCGACCTGATCCTCCCGTCCGGAGAAGAGCTGTTCGTCGCGGCTGGTGGCGAGGATGAAGGCGAGGCGATCCGCGCGCTCTTCGGCCGCAATGCCGGCGAGGTGGCACTCAAGCGTGGCGCAGACGGCTCCACTGTCTTCACGCGGGAAGGCCAACGCATCGATTGCCCCGGTTTCGTTGTCGAGGAAATCGACCCCACCGGCGCCGGAGACTGCTTTGGCGGCGCCTATGTGGCGTGCCGCCGGCTCGGCATGCCGATCGAACAGGCACTCATCTATGCCAACGCTGCCGGCGCCCGCAATGTCACGGTCATGGGACCGATGGAAGGAGCCGGGACCCTTGCTGAGCTCGACGCCTTCATCGCCGTTACGCCGGGACGCAGATCATGATGTCCGTTCTTCACAACCTGGCGCGCAGCCGACGCGCTGGCGGGCCTGCGGGCATCACGTCCGTGTGCTCGGCCCATCCCATCGTAATCCGCGCTGCCCTTCGACATGCCATTCGACGTGAAGCTCCGGTCCTGATCGAGGCGACCTGCAACCAGGTGAACCAGTTCGGAGGATATACGGGCTTGAAGCCCCGTGACTTTGTCGCACTGGTGGAACAGATCGCCAGCGACGAGGGGCTGCCACGAGAAAAGGTCATCCTCGGAGGCGATCATCTCGGTCCGAATCCCTGGCGCGGAGAACCTGCCGAAGTTGCGATGGCGAAGGCGGAAGACATGATCGCCGCCTATGTCGAAGCCGGTTTCCGCAAGCTCCATCTCGACACGTCCATGGGTTGTGCGGGCGAACCGGCAGCGCTCGACGACGCCTTGACGGCCGAGCGTGCGGTAAGACTGGCGGCTGTGGCGGAACGGCGCGCGGTCTTTGCGGGCGGCACGGCGCCGGTCTATGTCATCGGCACCGAAGTGCCGCCACCGGGCGGAGCCCATCACCTGATCACGGCGCTCGAACCTACCGGCGTCGACGCCGCGCGAAGGACGATTGCATTGCATCGGCTGCAGTTTGAGGAAGCGGGCCTGGGCGAGGCTTTCCGCCGCGTGCTGGCGCTCGTGGTTCAGCCCGGGGTCGAATTCGGCAATGAAAATATCATTGTCTACGACCGGACGAAGGCGCGGCCGCTTTCCGAGCTGCTCGCCGAGGAACCTGCGCTTGTCTACGAGGCGCATTCGACTGACTACCAGGGCGCGGAGGCACTTCGCCAGCTCGTCGAGGACGGATTCGCCATCCTTAAAGTGGGGCCTGAATTGACCTTCGCACTGCGCGAGGCTCTCTACGGGCTCGACCTCATTGCCAGCGATTGCGTCCCCGGCTATCCGCACAGAAACCTCATGGCGGTCATTGAGGCCCTGATGAGGGAGGATCCCCGCCACTGGAGAGGTCATTATCACGGCTCGGAGGCCGAGCAGCACATCCTCCGTCACTACTCTTATTCCGATCGCATTCGCTACTACTGGAACCACGCTGCGGCGGAAGCAGCCGTCTCGCAGCTCACGGAAGCGCTGGACAAAAGGATCATCCCGGCCCCTCTTTTCCGACAGCATCTGCCTCATTTGGTGAGGTATGCCGGAGGCCCCCTCGACCCGCGGCAATTGCTGATTGACGCCGTGCAGGCCGTGCTCGACCAATATCAAAGCGCCCACGAGCGCAATCGATAGCTGCGCACGGCCAATGCGTGACAACCACTCGTCGCTCAATGGTAACTTTCAGGCCGGGAAGCTTCGACCTTTCCGAGCGTGGCCTCACGAAGGTGTGCAAACGCCATCACATTCCTGTACCTGGTCGTGGATATTGGGCGAAGATTGAAGCGGGACAACCAGCGACGAAGACACCGTTGTGGAAGATCGATCATCCTTCGCTGGAATCGGTTCACATCGGAAGCAAACACATTTCCGCCCCCAACTGCAGGGGACCTATCGCCGCCGTCCGAAACTGTCGAACTTATTTTCTTCGGACCGATCGCCATTCTCATTCGATAGACCGATGTCGAAGGCGTCACGAACCACCGCCTCCACTGACTTTACCTCCTCGTCGGTCATCTTTTCGAACTCACGGCCGCGCCGCTTCTTGGAAAGCGTACCATCGTTCTGACGGATAAAGTTAACGAGGCTAGAGATCATCGCGTCCGGCATCTCAAGGAAATCCTGAATGCGTCCCTTCGCCTCGTCGAAGCGCACGAGGTGATCGATCTCATTTGGCAGGTCGTGCCGGATCGTCTGTACGACGCAAGCATAGAGAAATTCCGTCAACTCCGTGAAGTCCCCGAACCTATAGAGATCGGCGGTTTCGTTGACTACACGCACGTTTTTCTCCGCTGTCGGCACCCATTCGATAAAGGGTAGTAACCGTCCAGTGTAGCCGCGCAGGCGCGCACCGTACTCCTCCTGGCGCTCGAGAAGCACGCTAGAAACTGGAAAGATCATGCCGGCAGGCGTGTATCCGCGCTCGGACAGAACAAGGTGTATGAGATATCTGTGCAGGCGACCGTTTCCGTCTTCGAAGGGATGGACGAATACGAAGGCGAAGGCCATAACCGAGGCTTGAAGTACGGCGTCAACCCCACTCTCCGCCATCCTGCTTCCTCCGGCTATGATCCCTCCGAGAAGATCGTTAATGTCTTCGTGCCGAGCTGAAACGAATTCTGGGAGGGGGTCGTCGTTCCAGTCGCGGTCGCCAATAAAGCCGCCGGCGTCTCGCAGCCCGCGCTTTATGAATCGGTTCTCCTCGATGACGAGGTGCTGGAGGCGCACGAGTTCGTCCACGGTGATTGGCCGCTTTCCAGCTTGGGCGACGGCCCTCATCCACCGCTCAAGGCGGCTTCGCGGCGGGCGCTCGCCTTCGATCTGATAGGATGCCTGGCTGTCCGATAGAAGGAGGAATCTTGCCGCACGGGCGATGATCCCTTTTCCGATCTTTCCGATGAGTTCTCTGGCTTCCGCATCCCAGCGGTGGGTGACCGTTTCGACAAGGTATTCGGTGCGCCTTAAAACGGGGCAGAATGCAGGGGTTCCGAGAAGATTGTCCCGCACGCGGTGACGGGGCGAATTCACAGGGGTCGATGTAAAGTAGCTGGCGGTGTCAAGCGCTTCAACATAGTTTCCCCGTTCCGCGTCCGGAATATCAAGGCGTGTACCGGTCAGCCATTCATAGAAGAACCAGATTCGGCGAGTCGCGCTGCTTGTCGGCTCGGCTTCGATCAGCGCCGCGATCTCATTTGCCGGGACGATGTGAAACAGCTTTTTCAGGACCAACAGGTCGATCGTCTCGTGCCTCAGTGCGAAAGACAGATGTCCAAACAAGCTGTCCTTTGGAGTGAAGCGCTTGTCGAAGATCGTCCAATCCTCATGTGCTCTCCTGGAGCCATATATGAAGCTCTTCGCGACGCATGAGGGAAGACGAACAGGGGCTGCGATCCCGTATTTCTGGACGAGAGCGGCATACCCAACAGGCGCCGTATCCGATGGCACGATTCGTTCCTGGAAAACCGCCGGATTTGCAGGATTGGCTGTCATGCCCTCTCCTTTGTTATCGAAAAGCGAACCGCGCCATCGAAAGATAGTTAAAGTGAAGAGTGCGATCGAAAAATGCTTACATCGAAGCGTCATCGAAAAACAATCAAATCTTGTCGAGAATATCGAAAATTCATTATATCCGCTATAAATTACATCGAAAACGAGTTTAGTCATCGAAAAACGATTAAAAAAATGAGGAAATATAGGAAATACGATTAGCATCCTTCAAGAAGCGGCGGCGCCCATTAAGGTTGTCGCTTGCATCCACTTATTTACTGGACTGCACTCACGAGATCGGACCGCGTCAGGAGCCCTTTTCCGCTACCTGGCACTTCCCACGCTTTTGAAGGGCGTGCTGCAAAAGTACACGCTCGGGACTCTTAGTTGCCCAAAGCCAGATTTCTTTCCCCCATTTCCGACTCGATCATCTCAGCAAAGAATTCCCAAACAACGACCTGATCGTCCCTACCCGGACGCCAAATCTTCTCGGTCTTTTCGAGCAAAGTGATCGGTGAAACATCCTCATATGCAGCCCACCGTGCAGCTAGGTAGCCACGCATCTCGTCATGTCGAAACTCATAGGTCTTACCCTCGGTGGTTCGTACAACACGGACATCCCTTTCGTGCAACCCATCGAGCAAATCCTCGTCGAGATCGACCCCCGGTATGAAGTGCCGTTTGCCTTCTACCACAAGCTCCCATGTCTTTCGGCAAAGCGCGTTGACAGGATATCCCACCAAGAATGCGCTGAGGGGCTGGTACCGCGAGTACTTGCAGCATCTCGACCTGCGTATTCAGCCGGTAGCGCGAGCGCCAAAATATTCCGAGGCTCAGAGGCAGGCGGCACTTGAGCACTTTCGCACCCATGATCGTTGCATCTCTGCGACGATGATGGCGCTTGGCTATCCCGGACGAGGGACCCTGACCGCATGGGTCCGCGAGGCCTTTCCGGAGACGCGAACATCGATGGTGGGGCGATCGTGGCATCCTGGAAATTCCGAGGCGGTGCGGCAAGCTGTGGGTCATCGGACTATGCAATGGAGATGACAGCGCTCAACAGGTCGCTGACCGGCTGGGCGTCTCAAGGCCGACATCATACAGCTGGAAGGACCAGCTTCTCGGTCATGAGGCCCCATCATCCATGAAACGCTGCAAAGCCAACTCCAAGATGCCTGAACGTGAGGAGCTCGAGCGACAGCTTGAAGCCCTCCAGCGCTGCACCACCGAAAACGGCAGTTCCGGCGGCCCGGTCTACTCCACCGAGGCGCGCCTGTTCGGCCTCCACCACCTGGGGGTCAGCCCCATGCGCCTTGAACCTGGCAATTTCGCTGTCGATATGAGTTCGATCCTGGACGAGATCAGATCCAAAGGCGACAGCCACGACAACGACCGCTACAAGGCCCCTACAACGAATTGGTCGGCGCGGGCCAGGAGCCTTAAAGAAGATGAACCTCGGACGGGCGGCCCTTATCAATAAGGCTTATCCCGTTCGCAAAGGGACACACCAGTAATAGCGTGAGTGGTCCAGCCCAATGTCCCGGCTAAAAGTGCTAATGCAACTACTAGGTAAGCACGGGAAATGACCGTTCTCAGATCATGGGAGATCGAGCGATTTGTCGCTCGCATATTCTGAGTCAGTTTTCAACGTCGCTGCTAACCGAAGAATTACCGCTCCGGGCCGCTTCCGGGCCGAGAGGCGTCTGCCGCTGAGCGCCAACAGCGGTCATTGATATTTGCGGTCGCATCGTACCCGAGCATGGAGAGCTTCCGCCGACGAGCTTTGAGTACCTACTGCGCGACCGAAACCGTCTCACGAACCTGCCTGACAGCATTGAAGACCTCTCCGGGCATGCCGAACCCTGGAGCGCCATAGAGTAAACACAGCTCTTCCCTGTGACGGTCGGGGTCGAGCAGGACCTCCGCCAAATGATCGAAGCGTCGCAGTTCCTCGGTGCTGATATCCGCGTCTGGGGATGGCATCGCCCCCCAGTCGTCCCACGGCAGCATCTCGACCTTGTTCAGGCTGGCGAGGTCACGGATCATATTTGAGGCGATGAACCAGAAGCCGCCTTCATCGAAGATGCCAAAGCGATTGGGGTCGTCCTCGCCACGCCGGCAGAGTTGCCAGGCCTGGGCGGCCAGCAGGAACTGACCCGACGGCAAGTCGAGAGTGTCGAAGACCAGCCCCAGTTCTGCACGCTGAAAGTCATCGATCTGAAAATCGACCATCCGCCAGCGATCACCATTCCAGACCTCCACCACCCAGTGGTCGATCGCCTTGTCGGGAGCGAAATAAGTGCCGAAACCGCACCGCGACCTGGCCGCACGGCCGTTCGCTCGCAAGGCCGACACCGCGAGCAGCGAGAAATGGCTGCAGACACCAACCGCGCGACCCGCAGCAGGACGTGGTGAATTGCCCCCCGCAAGGAGGCCGTCCAGCACGGCGTCCACCGATCTCCTTTGCGAGAGTTCACGGCGCTCCGGAGTCAGCTCTTCGCCATATCTCGACGCCCAGTGTTCGTGAAGCATTCTTCCCTGAATCCAGGCGGCTAGGTCGGCGATGTCCGTTGGAGCGCCTGCCAGCCCGACCTTATTCTTCTTTGCCGTGGAATGCGGGCCCGGCTCTCGGAAGTAGTCGAGCGTAACCATGTCCATGAGTATCCTCCAAGGCCGGATGATCCAGCGAGGGCGCATTGGTGTCAAGCGCACGGCGAACGCCCGCTTCGGGCCGAAGGGCTGTTGGTTTCCACGCAGAACTGAACCGGCTCAGTTCCGCGTGGAAACCAACAACACGCCACATGGCACGCCTATAGAGCGATGCGATAGGGGTGATGCCATGTCATGCTGTGTCCCCATCGATACATCCATTTCGCCGCATACCCAAGGCCCCGGCGCGCGGGACGAGGCATGGGCGGCTAGCCGCGATGCGGGCGGAGGATCAAGGGAGATCGTGCTGTCCGTGCCGGACATGGGCTGCGCGGCATGCATCGCTAAAATCGAAAAGGCTCTGCGCGCCCTACCTGGTGTCGAAGCCGCACGCGTCAACCTTACGGAGCGACGCGCGGTGGTGCGCTGGCGCGGCGAGAGGGAGGGAATGCCAGATTTCGTAGAGGAGCTCTCAGCGATCGGATATTCATCCCACCTCGCTTCATGGGAGGATGATCGGTCAGACGGACGGCTTTCGGAGCTAGTGCGCGCTCTCGCGGTGGCCGGATTCTCCGCGATGAACATCATGGTGCTGTCGGTCTCTGTCTGGTCCGGTGCCGATCCCGGTACGCGCCAGGCCTTCCACCTGCTCTCCGCTGCACTCGCCCTTCCGGTCATCATCTACTCCGGCCGCATATTCTACAGGTCGGCCTGGTCGGCGGTCATTCGCGGACGGACAAACATGGACCTGCCGATCAGCGTCGGCGTGCTGCTGTCTTTCGCGCTCAGCCTCTACGACACCTTCAATGCGGAAGAAGCCGTGTATTTTGAAGAGAGCACATCGCTGATCTTCTTTCTGCTGGCGGGCAGAGCCCTCGATCATCTCATGAGCCGGGCGCGTTCCGCGGTCGAAGTATTGGCGAAGCGCGCTCCGCGTCGCGCGTTTGTCCTTCTCCCGGACGGATCGTCGGAATATGTGCCGCTTTCCGAGATAGAACCCGGCATGCAGATGATCGTCGCGGCCGGAGACCGCGTACCAGTCGACGGGACCGTCATCAGCGGCACTTCCGCAATCGACTATTCCCTCCTGTCCGGTGAAAGCTGCTGGTTGGATGTAGCCGCTGGCGCACAATTGCGATCTGGCGTGATCAATCTTCAGAATCCCCTTGTCGTCGAGGCAACTGCCACATCCCACACCTCCTTTCTCTCGGTAATCTCTCGCATGATGGAGGCGGCCGAGGGCGGCAGGGCCGGATATCGACGGCAAGCGGATCGCGCGGCGCGCCTTTATGTGCCTGTAGTTCACGGGCTCGCGCTGCTGTCGTTGCTTGGATGGCTATATTTCGGCGGCGACCTCCATCGCTCCATCTCCGTAGCGGTGGCGGTGCTCATCATTACCTGCCCCTGCGGATTGGGTCTCGCGGTGCCGATCGTGCAGGTGATGGCCGCCCGCCGCCTCTTCGAGCGTGGTATCATTGTCCGTGACGGCTCCGCTCTCGAGCGGCTGAAGGAGGTAGACGTCATCGTCTTCGATAAGACAGGCACGTTGACAATCGGCGAGCCGCGCATCGTCAACGCCGCTGAGATCGCCTCGGATTATCTTGCGATAGCCAAGGATATGGCGCGACATTCCCGGCATCCCGCGTCGGTCGCGATCGCTCGTGTTCCGGGCGTGGCTGCCATTCAGCATCTGGGTGCGATCGAGGAAGTCCACGGCTTCGGCCTGGAGGCACGCGCCGGAGAAAATGTCTATCGGTTGGGACGCCCCCGTTGGGCAGTGGCATCCGATGAGGTGCAGGGTTCTTCGGGCACGGTGTTGGCACGGTACGGGGAATTGTTGGCAGACTTCTTCTTGAAGACCCGCTACGTCCAGACGCAAAGGAAGTGATTTCGGAGCTGAAACATCGCGGCTTCGACGTCCGGATTCTCTCTGGCGACAGCGCTGCCGCGACCGCCTTCGTGGCGAGACAATTGGAAATCTCGAAGTTCTCCGGCGACGTGCTTCCGGCGGAAAAGGTTGAAGCGATCGCCGCCATCAAGGCACAAGGCTGCAAAGTCCTGATGGTCGGGGACGGTTTGAACGATGCGCCGGCCTTCGCGGCAGGGCATGCATCGATGGCCCCGGCGACCGCATCCGATATCGGAAAGCGTGCCGCTGATTTCGTCTTCCTCGGTCACGGCCTCTCGGCGGTTCTTCAGGCTATCGACGTTTCGACGCGTGCTGACAGGCTCGTGCGTGAGAACTTTGCCATCGCTATCGCCTGCAACGCGGTCAGCATCCCGGTGGCTGTCCTCGGCCTCGCAACGCCACTTATCGCGGCTATCGCCATGTCGTTGTCGTCCGTTACCGTTGTGGCAAACGCGCTACGCCTAAGAGTGTTCGTCGACGGACAGACGCATGAACTCGGCACGTCCCTGGTAAAATCGGCAGCAGTAGGTTCGCGATGAGCTATCTGATTATCCTCGTCCCCGTGGCGCTGGCGATGGGCATCGTTGCCCTCGGCGCGTTCCTCTGGTCCCTTGGACGTGGCCAGTATGACGACCTTGAGGGCGCAGCCGCGAGAATACTGCTGGACGATGAAGACAATTGATCAGGAACAGCTCAAAAGCCGAAGCGTTGAGGTTTGGAGTGGGCTTCTGTTAAAAATGAGGAAAAACATGGAGAAGACAGATGGTTCTACGGATCACACTCCTGGCCTGAGCCCCGCGAATCGGGGTCTTAGACGCGCGCTTGTTCTCGACCCTTCCGAACTGGTTCATGCCCTCGGGTTCATCGGGGGAATGCTGGGGGCGGTGATCGGAATGGTGGCGGCTATCGTAGTGTCGTGGTCCGGCGGCCTCCTTTCCATAATACTCGGAGGCGTCATCGGATTGCTGGCTGGCGGCTCCATTGGCATTGTGGCCGGGGGAACAGTCGCTAGCGTGATAGGAGTACTTCGGGGAGTCACGCCGGAGAAGCTTAGACGCTGAACTCGCGCCCACTACCTCGATAACACGTCTGCCATGGTACTCATCTGCCTGTCGCGAATACCTCACTTAGCTGCCGAATTCGTCGGAAATCTCGCTATCAGAAGGCGCGTTGGTAATCGCATTTAAGCGAAGACGCAGGTTCGCGCGCCCGCTGACCTTCCTCCTCGAGGACTCCCGACTGCGAATATCACCGATGAATGACTGGAAACGACGAATCGGTCGATTCTGGATAAGCAATTCGACGACATGCCCACAAAGACGAGGAAGCCATTGACTGCGAACTCGGTCGAACTCGTTTCGATGTCATGATTGCGCGGACTACAGTTTGCTCTGGATCAAACGGCGGCAAAATAAAAGAGTCCTGGAACGGTGGATCAGCAGGTGTTGATAGCAGGGTCGAGACGGCCGAAGCAGGCAGGCGCTATCCCTTTCATGGCGCTCTCACCCGACAGGTGAAGTTCCAGTAAGATCGTGAGCGGCGAACGTTCCGCCGTGAAATTTCGCCGAGACTGGATCCTCGGTATCAGGAAGCCTCAGGACTTCTTCCGCATAACGCTCCGCGTTATCTTGGGGGCGATAGCCTAGTTCCAGCGCCCGTGCATTATCCCAGAGCGACCGATCGTTTGCTGAGACGCCATAGACAATTTCGTGGCCTCGGATGTCCGCTTCCAATGCAACTATGGACAGATGCTGCATGTCTCGATGGCTGATCCACGTCGACAGCGTGCGCCTATCATAGGGTCGCTCCGCACAGGTCCCGATCCTAACGCTGATGCATGTTAACCCGAACTTATCAGCGAACATCTGCGCGGCGGCTTCACCAAATGCCTTGCTGAGGCCATAACCGCAATCCGGCCGCACCGGAACCTGATGATTGATCTTCCGTTCGCGGAGATAGTAGCCCACCGCGTGATGACTACTGGCAAAGACGATGCGCTTAACAGCGTTGCGGCGCGCGGCATCGAACAGCGCATAGGTTGCGGCAATGTTGAGCGGCAGGATGTCATCCCAGTCGCCAATGCGGGAAATGCCGGCCAGATGCACCACCGCGTCAACGCCTTTCATAGCCTTTGCGATCGCATCCGCGTCGGTGAGGTCCGCCTGCACCGCTTCCTCGTTTGCGGCGAGGCCCGGCATCGGCAAGCGGTCCAGAAGCCTGACGTTGGGATAGCGGGAAGCCAGCGCTGGCCGCAACACCGTTCCGATCCGGCCCGCGGCGCCGGTCAGGAGCACATGATTGATGCTCATTTCAATCTCCGAGCCTGACATCCAGCGCGTCCCGCAGGGCGTCTCCGACGAAATTCAGCGCAAGCACGGTCAGGAAGATGGCAAGGCCGGGGAAAACCCCCATCCACCAGGCATCCCAGTATTGCATCGACGTGGAAAGCATCGATCCCCAGGTCGGTGCCGGCGGCTGCACGCCCAATCCCAGAAAGGACAAGGCGCTTTCGGTGATGAGCGCCGCCGAGGATTTGAGCGAGGCATAGACGAGAACATTGCCCCTGACGCTCGGCCAGACATGCCGGCGCAATATCCTCGCGTCTCCCATGCCGATCGCCCGGGCGGCCTGCACGAATTCGCTTTCGCGCACCGTCAGGACCTGGCCGCGCACCAGCCGCGCGAAACCAGGCGCATTGACGATCGCAATGGCGATAATGGCGTTGAACAGATCCGGACCGAGAACCGCGATGATGGCAAGCGCCAGAATGATCATCGGAAAGGCGAGCAGCCCGTCCATGACGCGCATCACCACATCGTCGTACCAGCCGCCGAAATATCCGGCGGAAAGGCCGATCACGATGCCGACCGCAAGAGACGCGGCAATAGACAGCACCATGACCTGGAGAGACGTCGTCGAGCCGTAGATGATCCGGGAAAGGATATCGCGGCCGAGTTCGTCCGTCCCGAACCAGTAGCTCGCATCGGGCGGCAAAAGGATGGCTTCGTAGTCGATAGCGGTCGGATCGAACGGGCTGATGACGGGCGCGGCCATGGCGCAGACCGCCAGCAGGCCGAGGACAAGCAGACCGAACCGGCCAAGCCTATGCCGCCAGACCTTTGCCAGCGTCTGGAGCGCGCCGCGTGTCCGCATAGCCGGAGCCGCGGGTTGGACGGTTATGGACGTGCTTGCCAAGGTCACAGGCTCACCCTTCTGTCGAGGAGGAAATACAGGATGTCGATCAGGATATTGACGAGCAATACGCCGACCACGACGGTCAGGATGGCGCCCTGGACGACCGTGAAGTCACGCTCGAAGATCGCATCGACGATCATGCGGCCGAGGCCCGGAAGCGAGAAGACGGTCTCGGTGACGACGGCGCCGCCGATCAGCGTGCCGAGCTGCAGGCCGACCACGGTCACCACCGGCACCATGGCGTTGCGCAGCGCGTGCCCGGCGATCACCCGGAATTCGCCGGCGCCCTTGGCGCGCGCCGTCCGGATGAAGTCCTGGGACAGGATGCCGAGCATGGCCGCGCGCGTCTGGCGCATGACCAGGGCCGCCTGCGCCGTGCCGATGGTGATCGTCGGCATGATCATCAGCTTGAGGCTGGTCAGCGGGTCGACCCAGATCGGCACGTAGCCGGACGGGGGCAGCCAGCGAAGCGTGATCGAAAAGAACATGATCAGCAGGATACCGATCCAGAAATAGGGAACGGCCATGCCCGACATGGCGACGACGCTGACGGTGGAATCGATCCATCTGCCGCGATACAGCGCTGCGATCGTCCCGAGCGGCACGCCGATGATCAGCGACAGGGCCATCGCTCCCAATGCCAGCTGCAGCGTGACCGGAACCCGATCCGCCAGCATTTCGACCACCGGCTGGCGCGTCTTGATCGAGCGCCCCAGATCTCCCGTGGCGGCGCGACCGAGCCAGTTCACGAACTGGACCGGGATCGGCTGATCGAGCCCCAGCCGTTCGCGCACCGCCTGGCGCTCCTCCACTGTCGCCCCTTCGCCAAGGATGCTGATCGCCGGATCGCCGGGGAGCATCAATGTCGTGGAAAACACCACGACGCTCATGACCAGCAGGACCGGAATTAGCTGCAGAAACCGGCGAATAAGAAAGCTTATCATCTCGCTTCACTCCTCCCGAATTGGCCGGGCCTCTTACCTGCCGTCCTTCGATTGCGCCGCGCCCTCCGCCTGCAGCGCCGCAATGATCGCCGGCTCCGTCGCGAAAAAATGCTGCTGCATCGCCTTCACCGCCCGCTCCGGATCGTGCGCCTCCATCGCTTCCAGAATTGCCACGTGCCGCCGGAAGGTTTCGTTCGGGTCACGCACATGACGCTGGGAATGAAGGGCTCGCATGCTGGCTTCGATCGGGCCGGACAGCGCCTCGAAAAGATTGACGATCAGGACGTTGCGGCTCGCGCGCACCAGGAGCATGTGGAATGCCGCGTTTGTCGGGATCCAGACTTCGGAATTGGTGCGGTTCTCGTCCAGGATGCGGACGATGCGGCGCAGCTCGTCCAGCTCCTCGTCGGTGATGAGGCTTGCGGCAAGGCCGGCCGTATGGGTCTCGATCGCGCGGCGCAGGTCAATGACATCGCGCAACCGGTCGGCCGAAACCCGCACGGCAAACTCGAAATATTGCGCCAGGGGCCGGGAGCTCTGGCTGCGCACCACCGTCGGCTTACCGTGACGAATCTCGACGACACCCATATCAGCAAGGCGCTGGAGCGCCTCGCGGAGCACCGGCTTGCTGACGGCAAACCGCCGCGCGAGCTCCACTTCGGACGGCAAGGCATCTCCGGGCTTCACGCTGCCGGAGGAAATAAGATCGGTCATCTGGTCGATGAGCACGTCCGCCAGGCGGGCGCGTCCCACCGTTTCGATACGCAGGTCCTGCATCAATGTCCTCTTCTCAACTACTCATCTGATGAGTTGACGTCATGTTAGTACTTGATGTAGGAGTCGAGGGCAAGAGGAAAGCGCCGGTCAAACGGTTTTCGGCGCCAAGGGGAGGAAATGATGAGAAAACAGCTTGTATTTTCAGCACTTGCGCTAATGGCGACGGTACCGATGGGAGTGGCTGCCACGGCGAAGGAGCCGCGCGTGGGCGGCACCATAACCCAGGCCGTCGACCTGGAACCGGTGACGCTGGATCCCGCCTTCGGCAATGCGCCCGGCAAGGACCGCGCCTTTTTTACCATGATACTCGAGAACCTCTTCGTTCAGGATCCAAAGGGCAATCTCGTCCCGCAGCTCGCGAAATCCTGGGAAATCGCGCCTGACGAGAAGTCCATCACTTTCAAACTGCGTGAAGACGTGACCTTCCACGACGGCACGCCCTTCAACGCGGAGGCGGTGAAGTTCAATTTCGACCGTCTGGTCGATCCGGTCGTCAAACCGCGCGCCAGGCAGTTCGTGACTGATCTCAAATCGACCGACGTCATCGATGCGCTGACTGTCAGGGTCAACTTCACCAACCCCTCCGGTGCGGTCATTTCCGGTCTTGCCAACGATGCCGGCATGATCTCCTCGCCGACCGCGGTGAAGAAGCTCGGAGAGGACTATGGACGCAATCCGGTCGGCACCGGGCCGTTCCGCTTCACGGGCTGGACCGGCGGCAACCGCATCGAGGTCGCCAAATTCGAAAAATACTGGGGCAAGGACGAAGCGGGACGGCAATTGCCATATATCGACGGCGTCATCACCCGTTTCATTCCGAATACAACGGTCAAGATCGTCGAGGTGCGCTCTGGCAATGTCCAGGTCGGCGACCTGGTGCAGGTCAAGGATTATGCCCAGATCGAGAGCGATCCTGCGACACAGCTGGTCGAAAACCCCGTCGGCACGGCGCAGTACATGTCGTTCAACCTGACGCGTCCGCCGTTCAACAATATCGAGTTCCGCAAGGCGGTCGCGATGGCGATCGACCGCAACGTGATCTCGAAGGTCGTCGCCAAGGGCGAAGGCATTGTTTCGCCCTTCTTCGAGCCACCCAGCTCCTGGGCCTATTCGGACAAGGTCGTCGGCCATAAGTTCGATCTTGAGGAAGCCAGGAAGCACCTGAAGGCATCCGGCTTTACGGGCGGCATTTCGCTGGCGATCATCCAGCGCGATCCAGACACGCAGATCGCCCAGATCCTGCAGTCGCAGCTGAAGCAGATCGGCATCGACGTGAAGATCGAATCCTTCGAACGCCAGGCCTGGCTCGATCGCATTCTGAAATACGACTACGATTTCGCGCTCCAGCGCGCCAATACCCCGCGTGTCGATCCCGACATGAGCTTTTCGGTCTATTACAGCCGCAAGGCCCCGTCGAACTATGCCGGCATCAAGGACGACAAGATCTTCGACGGCGTCGATGCCGCCCGCGGCACCACCAACCAGGCCGAGCGCGCCAAGATCTACGCGAACATCCAGCAGACCATCCTCGACAACTATTATCAGACCTTCCTGTTCTGGCGCGCCAACAAGGACATCAAGCGCGCCGAAGTCATGGGCATGCGCCGGGAACTCAGCGGCAACTGGCTCTTCGACCGCGCCTGGATCGCTGCGAAATAATGCTGATGGCATCTTCGCACTCGCTGCTCGAGATCACCGATCTCGCCGTCAGCTTCGCAACGCCGGCCGGTCAGGTTCGCCCGGTTGACGGCATCTCGCTGCGGATCGGCAGCGGCGAGACGCTCGCGCTCGTCGGCGAGTCGGGTTGCGGCAAGTCCGTCACCAGCCTGGCGATCCTGAGATTGCTTGCCGAGAACGCAACGGCGGAAGGCAGCATCCTTTTGAGGACGAAAGGCCAGCCGCCCGTCGATCTCGTAAACCTGTCCATTGGCGAGATGCGCCGCATCCGCGGCAACCGTATCGCGATGATCTTTCAGGAACCAATGACCTCTCTCAATCCGCTCCAGCGGATCGGAAAGCAGATCATCGAAAGCATCAACCTGCACCATGCCATGCCGACGAAAAAGGCGCGGGAACTGGCTGAAGAAACGCTGCGGCTCGTCGGTTTTGCCGAGCCGGCCAGGCGGATGCGCAACTTCCCGCACGAGCTTTCCGGCGGCATGCGGCAACGGGTGATGATCGCCATGGGGCTGGTATGCCGGCCGGCCTTGCTGATCGCCGACGAGCCGACCACCGCGCTGGACGTGACCATCCAGGCGCAGATCCTCGACCTCATGCGCAAGCTGCAATCGGAAATCTCGATGTCGATGCTCTTCATCACCCATGACCTGGGTGTCGTTGCGGAAATCGCCGATCGCGTGGCGGTCATGTATGCCGGACAGATCGTCGAGTCCGGCCCTGTTCGTGACATCCTGGATGCGCCCCGCCACCCTTACACGCACGGTTTGCTGAATTCGGTGCCGGAACTGGACGGCCCTCGCCGGCGTCTCCAGCCGATCCCGGGAATGGTGCCCGACCGGAACAGCCTGCCCGGCGGCTGTCGTTTCGCGCCGCGATGCCGGCATGCGGTGACCGGGCTCTGCGACGCCCAGGTCCCGCCTCTCGAAACCATGGAAAACGGCAATCAGGTCCGCTGCTTGCGCTGGCGCGAACTCGTGGAGGTGCTGGATGTCGTACATGCCTGATGCACCGCTTGTCGAAGTCACCAAACTGCGGAAATGGTTTCCGGTCCGCTCGCCCCTGTTCAGCCGCGGCAGGCAGCAGCTCCGGGCCGTCGACGACATCTCGCTAACGATCGCAGCCGGCGAGGTCCTGTCTGTGGTCGGGGAAAGCGGCTCGGGGAAATCGACCCTCGGCCGCGCGGTCCTGCGCCTGCAGCGGCCGACATCCGGCTCCGTGCGGCTGGCCGGGCTGGATCTCGGCACGCTCGGCAGATCGGCGCTCAGGACCGAGCGGCGGAAGATGCAGATGATTTTCCAGGACCCGTTCTCCTCGCTCAATCCGCATATGAGCATCGGCGATGCGCTGGCCGAGGTCTTCGAGGTCCACAGGATAGGGTCCAAGGCAGACCGGAGCGAGCGGGTGAGCCGCCTGCTCGAACGCGTCGGCCTGCCCCGCTCGGCCGCATCCCGCTTTCCACACGAATTTTCGGGCGGCCAGCGCCAGCGCATCGGCATTGCCAGGGCGCTCGCCTCCGAACCTCGGTTCATCGTCGCCGACGAGCCGGTATCGGCGCTCGACGTCTCCATCCAGGCGCAGGTCATCAACCTGCTTCAGGACCTCAAGGACGAGCTTGGACTGGCGATGATGTTCATTTCCCATGACATGGCCGTCGTGCGGCAAATCTCGGACCGCGTCGCCGTCATGTATCTGGGGCGCATCGTCGAGATCGGACCGACGGACCAGGTCTTCGCCAATCCGGCCCATCCCTATACGGCGGCGCTGCTGTCTGCCGTGCCCGTCGCACGCGCCGGAACGAGACCTAGCCGCATCCTGCTCAAGGGCGATATCCCCTCGCCCATTTCTCCGCCTTCCGGCTGCGCGTTCCGGACGCGCTGCCCTTACTCTTTGCCCGCCTGCGGCGACGATCGCCCGGCAATGCGCCGGGTCGGCGAAAACCACGACAACGCCTGCATTCGCGACGATATCGACGCGTTGAAATCAAAAGGAGCTGAAAGCCGTGCTTGAAAATCGACCGGCCCCACTCGACGACGACACAAGGGAAAAGCTGCGGACGGTGACGACCGCGACGCTGACCACGCTGCTCCTCAAAAGAGGTTTCGACAACACGTTCATGATCGGCGTTAAACCCGTCATGACCGGCAAGCGCCGCATGGTAGGCCAGGCGTTTACGATGCGTTACATCCCTTACCGGCCGGATCTCGGCAACGTGTTCCAGCGGGACAATCGCAAGGATCTGCAGCGCATCGCCGTCGAGACCGTGCCGCCGGGGGATGTTCTCGTCATCGATTCCCGCGGCAATGCCGAAGCCGCCTCCTGTGGTGAGATCCTCATGATGCGCATGATGGTGCGCGGCGTCGAAGGCGTCGTCACCGACGGGGGGTATCGCGATTCCCCCTCGATCGGCGAGCTCGACATCCCGACCTTCCACCAGACGCCATCGGCGCCGCCGATCATGGTCAAGCATCATCCGGCCGATATCGGCTGCCCGATCGCCTGCGGCGGCATCGCGGTCTTCCCGGGCGACATCATCGTCGGCGACGACGAGGGTGTGGTCGCCATACCGGCGGGGGTGGCGGCCGAGATCGCCGAGGAAGCGGTCGCCAAGGAGGCGGTCGAGGAATATATCGCCCAATGCGTTCTCGCAGGCGAGCCGATCGTCGATATCTATCCGCCGACGCCTCTCGTCCATACCCGGTTTACGGCCTGGATTGCCGCCGGCAAACCCGCCCTCCCTCCATTTTCAATCGAGAACTGACCTCATGAAGATCGTCGATCTGAAGGCGCGCTGCGTCGCCATTCCGCTCAACGCGCAGCTGCGCAGCAATACCGGTGTCCATCCGGGTTATTTCATGCGCACCATCATCGAACTGGTGACCGACGAGGGCATCGTGGGCCTCGGCGAGGTGGGCGGCGGCGACCAGCGCGGCGCCATTCTCAAGCTCAAATCGCGGCTTGTCGGCCTCGATCCGTTCCATACGGAAACCATCAAGGCGAAGATCCTCCGCAACACCTATTTCCAGTCCAACGCGCGCATCTATGCGGCGATCGAAATCGCCTGCATGGATATCCAGGGCAAGGCGATGAACCGCCCGATGCACGATCTCATGGGCGGCAAGGTCCGCGATCGCGTCTCCTTCATCGGTTATCTCTTCTGGCGTTACGATCGGCCCGACGGCAAGGACGATCTCGGCGCCGAAGACGTCGCGGATCATTGCGCCGAACTCGCCGAGACCCTCGGCGTCAAGTCGATGAAGCTGAAGGCCGGCGTGATGCCACCCGCCGAGGAGGCGCGCGTCCTGGAACTCTGCCGGGACCGCCTCGGTAACGACTTCGGGCTGCGCATCGACCCGAACGGCACCTGGTCGGTCGGGACCGCCGTCAAGATAGGCAAGCGCCTCGAAGACCTCGACATCGAATATTTCGAAGACCCCTCCTGGGGTCTTGAGGGAAATGCGGCCGTGCGAAGCAAGATCCGCGTGCCGATCGCCACCAACATGTATCCGGCCCGTTTCGACGACCTCGGACCCGGCATTCGGATGAATGCCGCCGACGTCATCCTGACCGACCTACATTACTGGGAGGGTCCGCGCGGCGTGAAGGATCTCTGCGCGGTCTGCCGGACCTTCCAGATCGGCGTCGCCATGCATAGCGGATCCGAATTCGGCATCGAGCTTGCCGCAATGCTGCATACGGCTGCAACCGTTCCGGACATGATCTATGCAGGTGATGCGCACTATCACTACCTTATGGACGATATCATTGTCGGGGGTCCGATGCGCTACGAAAACGGCCAGATCCAGGTCCCAACCGGCCCGGGGCTCGGTGTCGAACTGGACCCTGACAAAATGGAGAAATACGAGCGCTACTACGAGGAGAAGGGAGACTACTACGCGCGCTTCCGGGCCGATCCTCGACGCCCCGATTGGCATCCGGTGATCGGGGGCTGGTGAGACCGAAAGGCATCACAGTCCTTAACCGGTTTGGACTGCCAACGCTGAAGCTTGGCACGTCTCCTCCGTTGGCCGTCAGCTACAGCGATGCACCACCCACACCTGAGTGAACGTTTGAAGCCGAACCCATGAGTTCATTCGTTCGACGATCGGCCATAAAATTGCGCGGAATTGTAAACACGCGAGACGCTGCGGCGTGCGCGGATAAGAGTTGCTAGAATGGGGTCAGAACAAGATGGGGTAGTTGCCGTCTCCCCTCAAGGCATTGCAAAATGCCAAGATGATGTGGTTGTAGCCCACAGGACGGAGAAGACCGCAAAATGGAAGACACGATGATTAATGGCGGAGACGGGGCGCGAAGCTGCCGCTCAATGGACGGATCTCCTATTTCCTCGGCAGGCGCATATTGCGAAAGTCAACGATGCCTTGAATGGATACGAAACCTGAGCCCTGTTCCTGAGAGCCTCTAAGTAGCTGAAACTCCAAGTACTGGCGTACAAATCGGTGGTTCGGCGTAAAATCGAATCATGGCCAGAGAAGCCAATTTGTTCCACAAGCTATTCTGCAAATTGGCTGGCTACACACTGTTTCGTATCCGGAGTGAGCCGGGCCGGCGCATCGCTCCGTCATCAAAAACCTAGAGGTCAGTTACCTCGCCTCTGGCATAGGAGCCAACGACGGCTGCCCTCAGCACGCTCAAGAAATCTTGAGATTGTGCGAAGCGTCTCACTTTTGGCACTCAGACCTCCCCGTTAGGCTTGGGACGACTATCGAAAATCCAACGGAGGATCCCGACAACAGCGCGGCGCCGGACAAGCATCTGGATTTGCCGAGTATGTGGCGCCGAAAGCCCTTCCCTAGGCTCTGTTTCCTCTCAGAGCATCCTTGAAGAGTTCAGACGCCTTCGTGCCGCCCCGATCGGGATAATAACTCTCAGCATTCCAGATGGCCCTACAGTAACGGTTCCTAACTCAGAGGCGGCATTGTTTTCGCTCGAGCTATGGCCCTCGTCCGATATCCACACCGTGACCACCGTCAGAAACACTCTCGTCGACGTTCTTCGCGGTGCGAGGACGATCCGGGAGGGACGAAAAGCATTTATTGATGCTGCTCTCCAACTCGGTATCAAGGTGGACGCTGAGTAGCCGCGGTGTTGTTACCCTAATGGCCTGTCCAGATTGATCTGCTTCTCCACGGTATTGTTGATGAAGTCCCAGCGCATGCCGATCGGCTGCCTCTCCAGGTCGTAATGACCGTTGAAGTACTGGATCAAGGCTGCCTCGCCTCCCATGTCTTGCCAGTCGTTGTCGCGCCAGCCCCGATAAACTCGGGCGTATGACCGGAAATCGACCAACTCGCAAGAACGGTAAAAGTCCTCCCGCATCGCTTCGACGAACTGACCAGCCGCATCGATCAGTTTCTTCCCTGCTGACCTTCGCCATCGATATATCCTCGATATAGACCGAAATATCAGGTCATAGGATCTTGATCGATGAGCAACCGCGCGCAAACACCGGCCTTTGTATTTGGGGCGATGGCTTATGCAGGAACGCACCCAGCGCCGCGAAGTCGCGGAGCGATCCGGAACTTTTCCTTCCATCAAAGGTTTGGTCTCATCACGATCCGTGAGGAGGAAACAGCCATGATGGATTGGAACAGAGTCGAAGGTAACTGGAAACAGATGAAGGGCAAAATCAAGGAACAGTGGGGGAAACTCACTGACGACGACCTTGATATGATCGCTGGAAAACGCGACCAGCTCGAAGGCAAGATTCAAGAACGGTATGGCTATGAAAAGGATCGTACGCGTAAAGATATAGACGATTGGTACGGTCGCCAGAATTTCCACTGATTACTGACCCCGGTCCGTGAACTGACCCCATAAAGTTGGACGGTTCAATGGCTGGGATGATTTAAGGGCTGGGACCTGTATTGCACAGGGCTCAGCCCTTTGAGTTTCATCCGGATACGATCGTTGTTGTAGTATTGAATGTAGTCCTCTGCAGGATCGGCCTGTCCTCGTCATTGAGGCGGCTCACTGCCTTGCCGAGCTCCGCGTTCGTTAGGTGGTATGGTGACAGCGATCGATGAACGCAGGGACCATCCCGGCCGTTGCCATCTTTCACGAGGGTCGAATGGCCGCCCTTTCACCGAGATATGCTGTTCGCGAAGAACGCGATCGCAGCTGGACAGTGTATGACACCTTTACCGACCGCTATCCGTCGACATGGTGTTTAGTCGATCTGTCAGAAAGCCAAGCCAACATCTACTGCGCGATCATCAATGCCAAGGACACCGACCGTATTCGCGGTGACCTTAGTTAAGGCAATTGTGGCGCGGGGGCGAGAAACCTCCGGAACGAACCATCAACTGGAGGATTGTGTGTCCGTGGCGATCCGCGACAAGGAGCGAGCAAATGCCGAACGAGAAAAAGCCGGACGAACAGCAGAAGAAGCCCGAACAACAGCCCTATCAAAACCCGGGCAAAGACAAGAATCACCCGGGAGACGACGCGGCCGTTGACGCCTCGACCGAGCCTCGAACAGGGGAGCCGGCAAAGCGCTGAATAAAGTTCCGGCTGGGTAAGGCCCGGGCCATAAGGACTTTCCAAGGAATGAGAAACGGCATCATCGGCCGTCCGCCCGTGGTTAGGGCGATGGGTGGAACAGAGGCATCCCCTTAAAAGTTCTGCCGCATGCCACTGACGCACCACGAGAGACAAGAGATCTTCGAGGAAGGGAAGCATGCCGCCTCCCTCGAGCAAAGCTCTATCGTTTGCCCCTATCTGGATGACGTGACCACAGAGCGCTGCGCCATCTGGATGGCCGGTTACCGGTCCTTCAAGGCCGACGATGCGAACTACGCGGAGAGCCTACTCCTTTAAGTCGGTTGCTTCCCCCAGTGGGACGTGACCCTATGAAGTTCTCGACAGACTGCTTGAGGGCTCGAACGGGAAAAACGGTCGAGTCCTCTCTTGTGTGGAAAGTTTGGGCTGCCGAGGAAAAGCGCAAGCGACGTCAGCTCGGACCCGCCGTCTTCTGGTCATGCGCCAGGCATTCCGCCTGCGTCCAGACTTGCGCGCTGCAGACACCGGCCACGGTATCGGCAATGCCTTCCTGGGCGCCCTCGGTGGTTCCAACTAGCAGCCCCTGGTCGCTATTGGTGAAGGTTCGTTCCAGCAAAGAGCTTTTGTAGCGGGTCTCCTCTTTGCCGATTTTGTTGAAAAACTCCGGGGTTGCCTGCACTGCAAATCACTGATTCCACTTCCAATATCTAACGTGGAGCGAAGCAGATACTGGGACCCAGGCAAGTCGATCAGGCCGTGTTGTTTTACGAGTTCTCAATCGAAGGCCACATCCCCGCTGATCACATGCTTCGCGCGATCGACCGCTTTATCGATCTGTCGGCAGTTCGAAGAGAGCTGGCCAGTTTTTACAGTCACACGGGCCGGCCATCGATTGATCCTGAACTGATGATCCGCATGCTGCTTGTCGGCTATTGCTTTGGCATCCGTTCGGAACGCCGACTGTGCGGCGAGGTCCATCTGAACTTGGCGTATCGCTGGTTCTGTCGGCTCGGTCTTGATGGCCGCGTACCGGATCATTCCACTTTTTCGAAGAACCGTCATGGGCGCTTCCGCGAGAGTGATCTCTTTCGGCGCGTGTTCGAGATGGTGGTGTCGCGCTGCATCGAGGAAGGGTTTGTTGGTGGTGAGGGCTTTGCCGTGGACGGCAGCCTTATCAAGGCAGATGCCAATAGCCAAAGCGGTATCGAAGGAGCCACTTGGAGCGCACCGGAAAAGGCCAATCGTGCGGTCAAGGAATACGTCGCAGCCTTGGATGACGCGGCGTTTGGGTCAGCGACCGCGGTCACACCGAAGCATCTCACCTACCGATCCGGCAGCTCGTTGGACCGCCGCCAAGGGGGGCGCGGCCTTCTTTGCCTATACCGCCAACTATATGATCGATCTCGACCACGCGATCATCGTCGACGTCGAGGCGACAACCGCCATTCGCCAGGGAGAAGTGACAGCCGCCAAGCGTATGATAGAGCGCACCAGAGAGGAGCTCGGCCTTTATCCGGCTCGGCTGGCCGCTGATAGCGGATACGGATCGGCGGAGATGCTCGGTTGGCTTGTGCACCAACAAGGCATCGAGCCGCATATTCCGGTCTTCGATAAGTCCGCAAGGACGGACGGCACATTCTCCCGCGGGGACTTCACCTGGGATCGGCCGAATGACATCTACCGCTGCCCGGCAGCAAGGTGCTGACCACCAGCGGTACGATCGTCAACGACAACCAGCTTCTCTACCGCGCCAGCAAATACGACTGCGAGGTCTGCGAACTCAAAGCGAGATGTTGCCCGAAGGAACCGGCACGCAAGGTCCCACGATCAATTCATGAGGGCGCGCGGGATATGGCTCGCGATATCGCCAAGACGGAAGCCTAAGTCACATCGAGACGGCAGAGGAAGAAGATCGAGATGCTGTTTGCCCATCTCAAACGCATTCTCAAGCTGGATCGCTTGCGATTGCTAGGACCGAATGGCGCAAGGGATGAATTCCATCTCGCAGCCACCGCCCAAAAACTCAGAAAGCTCGCCAAATTGATCCCGGTGCCTGCACCCAAGCCGGCATAACGGCCACGACCCATCACAAAATCCGCAGGACCTGCCATCGCATCAAGGCATCGACGGAGAACACGCCGACTTTTTCAACGAAATCTGCCCGAAGCGGACTTCAGACAAATACAATAGCATTTCATTTGTATGGAAATTGAGAGGTTGCCAGAACAAGCTCCGCTATCCTTCGCGAACGAATTTGGCGGAGAATGTAATGAGCCGATTTGCTTCTACTCTGCTTGTTGCTCTGGCGGTGGGGTGGATGCTGTTTAGCGGCTATTGCGCCGAACCAGCAGAAGCCAGTCTCAAGTTGGTGTCGAGTTCTCGAAAGAGTTGGCCAAGCCGAGTAGTGCCATGAGGCTGAGGTGGAAAATGGCGCAAAAGAATACCGACTTCTTCCGGCGCAGTGTCGGCCGCAGTCTGCAAAACGGTATAGGCAACCCCTGCGGGGTCTTCAGAGGCTACCTCGCAGGCCAAAGCCGCATAAACAGCTGGCCCCAATAGATGCCTAGCTTGGCTGATACCTCGGCTTCCCACATTCAGGTCTGTGTGAGTGTACGCCACCGCCGCTGCCAGCATCGCTGAGCGGGCTGCATACTTTGCAGATTGCTGATCACTCCTTTTGGCTGCAGCATGAGCTGCCCAAGCCAGTGTCCGCAGCGCTTTGTCTCTTCCGCCTGCATGCCCGAACGCACGCGCACCCATAATGGCCTGCCGTGGTCGATTGTCATGAGGCTCTCTATCTTCGAACACTGCCAGCGCTACGGCGGCGCAGTCGGCCGCCCATAGCGCTGCCGGGCGCAGAAACCGTTCAGTCTTCGATGAATTTCCTAAGGTAGGGTTGTTTTGGCTCATGAGATGATCGGCCAAGTTCCAGCAGTTTCTGACCATGGCATTCGGTGGTTTCTCTCAGCAACTCGCTCCTGGCAACGGACGTCTGAATTTTGGGTCTGGAGGAGCCCTCGATAGACGCTTCAAGGGATGGCCGCATTCGGCGCAAAGTTGCAGTCAAGACACCCCAAAGTCCTGGTGTTTAGGGAGCTCCGCTCAAACGTTATCGCGAGGTATTGGAGCAAGGTTAGACTGGGGATCGGATGGCCGCAACTGGGCAAGCCTGCCATCAACCCGACCGCCTCGCCTTAGGGCGCCAAGGGAGAGGGAGAGAGAAAGGGAGCGCGACATCAGGGATTCCATTTATCGATTACCACTGGCGAGAACTCAGCGTTGCCGCGAGGGCAACTATCGCGGTACAAACAATGCGGCGGCGGAACAGTGAGAGGGTTGGGCGGAGACCTCCTGACCCTTTTGCTTTTTCAGCGTCCAGCCATCATCATTTCCAGCATCCTTGAGACGACCCGAACCTATTGTGGCTCGCGACCTGGTCCGCAAACGGCCGGTCCTTGCGCAGGATCGCTATCGTTGTCTCCAGCGATGGCGTCAGCTTCTTGAACCCGTCGCACACACTCTGCTTGCTCGTCGTCTGACAGGCCGTAAGAGCCGCACAAAGCGGCAGCATCAGAAGCAGTGACCTCTTCATCGATCGTATTCCTTTCGCGGAGAATCTGGACTGAATTGGCAAGCGAGGCAGTCGCAGCCATCTGCTTGCCTTCGGACTGGCCTATCCATCTGGCAGGAAAGAACATCAGAGCAGCGCCAAGGATTGCGGCCGCCGGCAGCTTGATCACGTCGGGGATTAGAGCGAGGATCATCACAAGCCCTCGAACCGGCTGATGAAGATGCGATCGCGGAAGATGTAGACTAGCAGCCCGAGGACGGCGACGAAGTGCACCAGCGTGATCAAGGAACGCCGAACGCGTCGGAAATGTCCCTCCCGCTGCTCACAAGGCTCGATACCTCGTAGGCCTGAGACCCGATGCCGGCGAGCGAAGCCCTACCGATATTCGAAGTAGCCGGTCCCTTGGCGCCGATCTCGGATACCTGTTCGCTGCCCCAGATATCGACCGCCTTGCGAAACGCAGCACGCCGATCGGCAAGGCCGTTATATCCGCCATTCACTGCCTTGGTGACGGCGCGAATGTCGTTCTTGTCGGCGTGCCTGTTGCAGCCGGCTTGATCCCAATACCACATCGCAGCGTTGGCGCCGATAGCAGGGTCAAAGAGCACATCCGGATTTCTCACCAGATCGAGCCCTAGCGCACGGCCGCGGGCCCGATAATTGTCTTTGTCCGTGATCTGCTTGATCCCCCTGCCGCGGTAGAGCCAGCCATCATCGGGCTCTGTATTCCCCATCCTGCCGCCATAGACTTGTTGGCGAGAGCTTTGGGATTGTTGGCATAAGGCGTTGCGGCCTGGATCGTCGGAAACCGCTTCGGCCATACCTGCACGAGACGCTTGGCGGTATAGTTCAGGGCTTCCTCAGCCACGCGGAACCCGCCGCTCTCGACGAAGCATTGGGCCATGAAATGGCAGATCCTGTTCGGCGTGGTGATGCCCCTTGCTTCAGCGAAGGACCAAGCCGCCAGCAGGCCTTCCAGAAGAACAGGCTTCGCCGCCGGCGCGAACTCCTTGAGTTCTGCGAGGTTCATTAGGTGTCCTTTCGGGAAAAGAAAAAGGCCCCCGTGAGGGAGCCTTGCGGTTATTCGGATTGTCGGGGGCGGGCAACCCTACTGTTTTACGATTAGGCCCTGCCCCGTGGGGAGTGTGAGGACGACCTGACCGTGATCGGCAGCAGCGTCCCACATGCTGTTTTGCTCTTCATGTCCCTGGAACGCATAGTCGTCCAAGACAATAGCGGCGCCCGGCACGACCCGGTCCCAGATCTTCTCAATGCTCGCCTTCTCAAAGCTCGCGGCGTTCAAGTCGACCGACAAATAAGAAATCTTGCCGATCGTTACGTTGTCGAGGGTTCCAGGCAGTTCTCCGCGAACAAGAACAGCATTCGGAAATGGCGCAGAGTTCCGTTTCGCGATCTCAAAGACATCGAAGTAGATGCCCTTGTTTCGCTGCTTGCGCCTATAGCCCGCCGGTCTGACCGCTGTGTGCACCAGCGCGGCCATATGCTTGACCGGCCCGAAAGCTACCGTTCGTCAGGAAGGAACGGCCAGGAACGAACCCCAACCTTCACGACTTGCGTCGCCCTCCCGATTAGCCTTGGATTAACCGGCAGTTGGTTATCCTGAGGGCATGGTCAACAACGTCTACAAGTTCCGGCAGGTAAAATGGGGGAACCCGCGGGAAAAGCTGAAGGTGCTTGCCGAGGATATCCAGCGCACCTTCTGGCTGGACAGGCTGACTCCAATCCAGTTCGGCGTTCTCGTCGCTGTCGTCATTGTCTTTGTGTTCACTGCTATTGCCGCTGCCGCATTCTATCTTCACTAAGCGCTGCCCGATTCCGCAAATACAGAACCCGCCGCGGTGAGGCGACGGGCTGATGATCAGTTACTTCCCTGCGGTTAGTTGTAAGAGGAGTTGCACTGCGCCCTTACACCTGCGCGGGGCACGTAAGTGTTGTCATATGCACGATACGAGCGGTACCGGTCTGCGCACCATTGCACGTGGTCAGACATGCCGCTTGTTCTCCGCTGATTAGCAACGACTCCACCGATGATGGCTCCAGCAGCGAGCCCGCCGATGATTGCCCCCGTATTGTCTCGGCGGCGGTTATCGTGGCGTCGCGTGTATCGATCGCGCCGCTCATAGCGATTACTGCGATCGTACCTGTTCCCATCGTAGCGTCGGGCATCGCGCGGAACGTATCTCGGGTCGCCTTCGCGATACTGAATCTGCTGGACAGCGGTTACCCCAGCGGGTGCTCCCGGCGCAGACGGGAAGGCTTGCGCTGAGGTGACGCTGCCGAAAGCCGTCATCAACGAAAGCACTACGAGAGCGAGCTTTTTCATTTGTGGTTTCTGCAGAGCTTGTTTCGCGCCTAACACCAGAAGGTGGCTTGCTGATAACGAATTGGCCCGTGCTTACATCGTGACGCGTTCACGAGCACAAATTTCGCTCGGCCGTCCGCCTGGAAACGGGCGGCACCTCTTCGAGGTTTGCAAGTACACCTTGTTTCAACAAGAACCGGCGAACGTTCTCCCGGATCGCGGGCAAAGGGAAAATTCCCTGGTAGGCCATCCGTCACGCCTTCGCCAATATCTCGTACGTTGCATCCCTTTTTTCTGCCGGCCAATCATCGAGCACGTCGAAGACGTCTTCTAGGCTGCCGAGCTCTTGAACATAGCGAGCTCTTTTCACCAACAACGGACTGTCGAAAAGGGTGTTTGCCATCGCTGCCTCCTCCACGAACCGCGCGTGATGGTCTCCAAAGCGGTTTCTGATCCGGTCCAAGGTGGCGATCGCCCTCGTCTGCCCCACAGTTGGCATCACATGCGCAGGCACGACCTGAATGCCGTGCTCCGCAAAGATCGCTTCTGCTTCGGTATAGTTCATTCGACTCTTGCTCCGGTCGGTATCACGAATGATTGCTCCCCATCTATGGAACAAGCGGGCACCAACAATGTTGAGCGGCGATTAGCCCGAACAAAGGAAATAAAATGCACCTGCTCAACCTCGTCACGCTTCTACTGATCATTGTCGGTGGCCTTAATTGGCTGCTCGTGGGTCTTTTCCAGTTCGACCTCGTCGCCGTACTCTTCGGGGGGCAAGATGCTGTTCTGTCCCGGATCGTCTACGTCCTGGTCGGGCTGTCGGCCCTGTATCAGATCATCCCGTTGTCGCGGGCTATCTCGATTGGAGAGCCGGCGGCAGAAGGATCTCTCGGCCATCGCCACTAAGTAATAAGGCGTTTTCACTATGGCCGCCGGCGCTTCGACGCGGGCGGCTTTTTCATTGGCCTTCATGCGGTGCCGACCCTCCTCCCGATCTCGATAGCTCTGCCCTGTTTGAATATCTTCTCCGCCGCCGCGAACTTGGCCTGCTTCACGCTGCCGCCATCCTCGAACTTTTCGCCGCGGATGGGCTTGCCGTTCATGAACGCGACCACATGCTTCAGGCATTCCTCGGCCGCTTCACCCTTCGTCGGGAATAACTTCGGCTTATCGCCGGCATCCATGACCGGGGTCGGGTGGCTGTCCCGGCAGAACTGGATCATTGCCCAGAACCCGAACCCGCCGGGGATTCGATGAGGATATGCGCTGTATTTGTTCATATTCGGTCTCCCGCAGATATGACGTCCCCGGGAACTATGACGCCGCCACGTGGATTAGTAGAAGGGATCAGTGAACGCTCATGAGGACGTTGAATATGTTGGTGACACGCTGGAAGACACCCGTTGTGATCAATGACGGCGGTATCCGGATAACCCTTACGTCGCCCGAAGAGGCCATTAATTGGCTTGCTCATGAGCGCGACCAGAGGAGCTCCAAATGGCGACATGCGTGGCAGACTTGCAGAGCCGTCCACGAGGGGCGACTTCCCGCGGATGAAGCCTGGTCCGCTGTTCAACTGGTCGCCCACGGCAGGCACTGATTGCAGCCACCGCCGCCGCGGATTGGATGGGCGTAACCGGCGAATTGGTTCATGCTGCTGTCCTCCAGTGATAGGCAAGCTCCGCCCTGTTTGATCGGCGGAGACAGCTGGGAGATGTTCGAAATGTCGTGGGGACTCGAGCGAGGGCGCATCTATAACCGGCGAGCTGACATCCATGCGCGATTCAATGGAGAGCAACGAGGAGGTATCGTCACCCGTCCGGCGCCAATGTAATCTTCTGTATTTTCACTGGCGAGACCGGCGAGAGCCACGGCTATTCTGATCGCTGGCGTCCGGACGGCGTTTTCGAATATTACGGTGAAGGCCAGGTCGGCGACATGCAGATGCAGAAGGGCAATCGCGCTGTTGCGGAGCATGCGAAGAACGGCAAGAGCATTCTCTTGTTTAAGATTGGGCCCCAGGGTGTCAAATTCGCAGACGATGTGGTCTGCGAAGGATACGAGGTCAGGAAGGCGCTGGGCCGCCTGGGCAACATTCGGGACGCCTTCGTGTTTCACCTCCGCCCAATGGACAACTTGAATGAAAGGGTAGACGCGCAACAAGTGTCCGCACTCGACATGGGAGCGCTTCTTGAAATGGCATTCAGCGCTGCGAACCCACCACCTAAAAAGACTACTATCTTGTCCCAAGTTGTAGAGCGATCGCGCGCCGTCAGGGACTATGGGGTCGCCCGCGCCAATGGTCACTGCGAAGGATGCAGTGCCCCTTTTCCCTTCGTTCGCGCCAACGGAATACCCTACCTGGAACCGCATCACATTCGGCGACTGTCCGATGGAGGCCCGAATGATCCCCGCTTTGTCATCGCTCTTTGCCCGAACTGCCATCGGAGGGTGCACTTTGGCAGCGATGACAATACCTACAACACTAGCCTCCCTGCTAAGATAAAGTCGATCGAGGTCACTTGAGATCTGAGGGGGCAGGATCTCCGTAAATACCGCAGCAACGCCCTGAAGATTGTTTTCGTGAGCCCATTGAAGCAAAGCGATGCTGTCATTTCCGTAGCTGACAAAGACGACAAACCGGATCGGAGCTTTGGTGCCGTGGGAACGGGGAAGGGCTACTTGCTGCATCAAAGGCCAAGCCCCCACTGCTGGCACTTCAACCGCGGTCTAGATCGTCCGACGTACCTGGCTACATCCATTTGGTTAGCCCGAGCTAATTGGCTTGGCCGGTGCAATAGGCCAATCTCTCCATAGAACTTGCACGGATGGTCTAGAGGGAATGGGCTATGTCGGATGTGATTCCGGTATCGTTCGGTGCTCGCTGGGGAGCGCCGGTCTGCCTTGTGCAGAAGCGGGCAGTAAAGCGTATCAAGGGGCCGGCGGAGGCTATCCGGTTCATGAAAACCGACTTCAAAGAGCATTCCGGCACGGCTTATTCCCGTGCGGTTGCCGTCTGTTTCGCGGCGCTTCGTCGAGAAACCGAGCCGGATGTCGCGAGGCACTTTTTCCTTGCTGCCTATGAGAGTGAACTGAGGGCTCGGAGTGAACACTAAAACATCTCCTCCTGCTGGAGCTTCGACTTCTGGGAGACGAAGGTCATAGCAGCGTCCTTTCGTTCATCGCCTGCCGGAAGGCCGGGCCGTAGCTGGTGGACTTGCCGTCCCACTCGATCTCCTTGCGGCGCGGGAACTCGCTCTCGCGTGACAGGGAAAGGATAATGTCGGCCTTGCCGGCGACGCGGTTCATGGCGTCTTCCCAGACTGGGTAGTCGTCGGATTTTTCGGCCGGTTCCATGCCGGCGACGATCGGGCGGGCTTGGAAGACGATCAGGACCTGGTCAGCGTCCTTGTCCATGTTGCCAACAAGGTCGCGGTAGGTCGGCCGGCGGTTCATGGCTGCGCTGAGACGTTCTTTGAACCTGCGCCCCTGGTAGCCCTGGAACGTCGATTTCTTCAGGTGGGTGAGCGCGATGATTGGGATATCGTGCTTCTGCGCGAAGTCCTTGAGGATCGAGGTGGCGCGCTGGCCCTGCTTGAACTCATCCTCGTATTCCATCTTACCTGTCCACTGGATCTTGCCGATGTGGTCTAGGAAGAAGGCTTCAATGCCATGTTCCCCGATGAGACGCGCAATCTTCTGGTCGATCTGGTCGAGGGTCAGGCGACGGCAATCTATGTCGATGTGTTTGAGGCGCTTCATGTCCTCGCCGGCGCGGAATAGATCCTCAACCTCGTTATCGCTTATGGATCCGCGCTGCTGGCGGGTGGAGCTTATTCCAGTGCGCCGAGCCTTCTCGCGCATGATGATGCATTCGGCATATTTCGCCGCTGTTGAGCCCTACAGGAGCCTTTTCAGCGATATTGAACATGCACTGCATCGCGAGCGCGCTTTTGCCCTGCTTCACACCGCCACCGATGATGATAAGTTGCTTCTTCTGCCAAGGGCCGGTGAGCGTGGTGATCTCCGGAATGCCCGGATCAATTCCGACCGGGGTCGCGCCGCGCACGGCATCATTGGTCCGGTCGAGCATATCGTCGACCATGTCGGCAAAGCTGTCTTGCGGATCGTTACGGCTTTCTATCGCTGAAACGATCGCAGTAAGCTTGTCCCGGCATTCCTTGATCCGATCAATGAATTCGAGCTCGTCTTCCGCCTTGACGCCGGCAAGATGGGCATCATCCCCAATGCTCATTGCCTCACGACGGTGGAAATATCCGGTGATCGCGTCTGCGAAGTCGGGAACGCCCTGGATGCTGACCGCGTCGGAAACCAACCTCGCCAAATGTTGGGAAACGGTCATGTCCCCCACTTTCTCGGCGGCTATTTCTGGAACCATGAATGACCGGACGGTGACCGGGTTCATGCTCTTCCCAACTGCGCGCCCCCGGAGGACAGCATCATATATGTGTCGATGAAGCCGCTCGAAGAAGTGATCGGTCTCGAAGGTCGGAGGAACGACCGACAGCGTGGCCTTATGCTGTCCGGCGAGCAGGCCGACGCGCTGGTGCATGTCACGGACGGACGTGCGCTTGTCATCAAGAGGCCGGCATGGTCGGCATCCGGGCATCGCGGAAACCTACCGGCGCAGGATCGAGCGTTTGACCGAGACGCTGTATCATCCCGACCAGGCAGTCGATGCAGCTGACGCCTTCCGCGGGGTCATCGATCGCAGCGTCGTGACTCCCGGAAAGAAGCGCGGCAGCTACACCATCCCCCTGCAAGGCGAGCTTGGCGCCATCCTCGTTTGGATCGACCGCAGTGGAAAACCCGGCTACAAGCAACGGTCGGACACCCCCCAATCCTATTTGTCGGCCTCGGTAAATACTCGGGGCTGTAGCACGTGACGACCGTCCGAACTGCTCCGCCGGTGTCTTATCCGGGACGCATTCTCAGAACGTCTCCGAGGCTGCATTTTCCTTCAAATCCCTATAAGACGTCTCTGGAGCAAACCAGGAGAGAGAATGGAAACCGTGGAGATTAGCAGCCGCAGTGATTTTGCCCTCTGGGCGATCCAGCGCGCACAGGAAATTGTGACAGCCGAAGGTGCCGCCTTTGCGATGTCCGCCCGTGACATGAACGAAGAAGTATTGGCGGAGACTGCGGCCGCACTCGGTAAGGCCATCAGCGATGCGATGCTTGAAGTTTTCGACGGCCTGATAGGCGAATGATTTCGAAAGTGCAGTTCCACGAATGCGGACTGCAGGTGATCATTGTCGTTTATCAGCGGGGCATTAGCTTTACCCATGTCAGCAGGACTGGCTGATCCAACCGAATCCGCCTACGTCATCAGCGCGGCTCGAAGACTTTATGCACGCGCAGTGCCTGATTCGAGAAAACCCGACCAAGCAGACTAGAATCGAGACCAGAGTGACCCACAACCATCACGACCACGACGACCATCATCATGCGGATGACCACTGGCGCGAGAATGGCGTCAAGGTCATTCCCGGCAATTCGCTCGATCCAAATACGGCCCAGACGCCCGGCATGAACCGCGCCACCGCCATCAGCAAGGCGCGCGCCGGAGCGGAGAAGATCTGGGCCGGCACGGTGACGATCCACGCCAATGCCAAAACAGGCGCCCATCACCATGGCGATCTGGAAAGCATCATCTACGTGGTCAAGGGCAAAGCCCGCATGCGCTGGGGCGAGCATCTCGAATATACTGCCGAAGCCGGTCCCGGCGACTTCATTTATGTACCGCCCTATGTGCCGCATCAGGAGATCAATGCCAGCCGCGACGAAACCCTGGAATGCGTTCTCGTCCGCTCCGGCCAGGAGCCGATCGTCGTCAACCTCGATATTGAGCCGGTCGAGAAGCCGGAAGACGTGCCCTGGATCGATCCCATCCATCGATGACCGTTGCGAGCGATGCGCAGCAACGGGGTAATGCTCCCCTCAGTTGATAACCGGTTCCGGCGTCTTGCTGCCAAATTCGGTCTTCAGAAAATCGAAGTCGCAACCTTTGTCTGCCTGTTCGATATGGCTTGAGAACATGAAGCCATAACCGCGTTCGTAATGTCGGACCGGTACAGTCCAGGCTGAGCGGCGGGCGGCTATCTCCTCCTCCGAAACCAGCATGTTGAGGCTGCGCGCGGGAATGTCGAGCTCAACCAGATCGCCCGTCTTCAACAGCGCCAATGGCCCTCCGACATAAGCTTCCGGCGCGACATGCAGCACGCAGGCGCCGAAGCTGGTGCCCGACATGCGGGCGTCCGAGATGCGAACCATGTCGCGCAGACCAAGCTTCAGAAGAGCCTTGGGCATCGGGATCATGCCCCATTCCGGCATCCCCGGCCCGCCCTGCGGACCGGCATTGCGCAGCACCAGAACAGTATCCGGCGTCAGCGGATAGTCCGGATCCTCGATGATCTTCTTGATTTCCGGATAGCTGTCGGCGATCAATGCCGGACCCCGATGCCGATGGAATTTCGGATCACAGGCAGCCGGTTTGATGACCGCGCCGTCGGGACAGAGATTCCCCTTGAGCACTGCAAGCGAACCCTCATGATAGACCGGGTTCGATAGTGGACGGATGACGTCGTCATTATAGATCTTCACCTGATCGAGGCCTTCCACCAGCGGCTTTCCGGTGACGGTAATTGCCGTCGGGTCCAGCTTGTCCCCGAGCTGCTTCATCAGGGCACGCAAGCCACCTGCATAAAAGAAGTCCTCCATCAGATAGGTCGAACCGGAAGGCCGGATATTGGCAATGACCGGCGTCGTGCGCCCGATGCGATCGAGATCATCCAGTTCCAGCGGAACACCCGCCCGGCGGGCCATGGCGATCAAGTGAATGATCGCATTGGTGGAGCAACCGGTAGCCATGGCAACGGTGACCGCGTTGTCGACGGCCGCCGGAGTGATGATCTGGTCCGGCGTCAGATCTTCCCAGACCATGTCGACGATGCGGCGACCACAGGCCGCCGACATCCGCTGATGGTTGGCATCGGCGGCCGGAATGGAGGATGCGCCGGGCAAAGTCAGCCCCATCGCCTCGGCGATAGCCGTCATCGTCGAGGCCGTCCCCATCGTCATGCAATGGCCGTAACTGCGGGCGATCCCGCCCTCGATGCCCTGCCATTCTTCCTGAGTGAGAGTGCCGGCGCGCCGCTCGTCCCAATATTTGAAGCCATCGGTGCCGGAGCCGAGCGTCTTGCCGGCGTAGTTGCCGCGGAGCATGGGACCCGCGGGGAGATAGATAAAGGGAATCCCCATGCTGACCGCGCCCATGACGAGACCCGGCGTGGTCTTGTCGCAACCACCCATCAGCACAGCGCCATCAATCGGGTGGCTACGCAGCAGCTCTTCAGTCTCCATCGCCAGCATATTGCGGTAGAGCATGGTGGTCGGCTTGACGAAGTTTTCGGAAAGGGAAAGAGCCGGCAGCTCCATGGGAAAACCGCCCGACTGCAGGATGCCCCGCTTCACCCACTCGACACGCTCACGGAAATGCATGTGGCATGGCTGGGCGTCGGACCAGGTGTTGATAATGGCGATGATCGGCTTGCCCTGCCAGTCCTCCGGCGCATAGCCCATCTGCATGGTTCGTGATCGATGGCCGAAAGAACGCTGATCGTCAGGCATCATCCATCGCGCCGAGCGCAGTTGCTCGTAAGTTTTCCTCACCGTCACTGCATCCCCTCCACGCACACAGCGGCCACTTCCGTCTGTGCTTCCGTCAAACTGATATTTTAGTTTGATATATATATCAACGGCGGCTCTTCATTGTGCATTGGCCGTGCTGCGGCTATGGATGAGCGAAAAGGATTGGCTCGTATGAATCCCCAGCTTGCCACGACGCTCGGCTTGTCGGCACCCGGTTTTCCAGTCGTCCTCGGCGGTACGGTCCAACGGGTTTATGACGACCTGCGCAAACGGATCGTCACCATCCAGCTTCCGCCGGACACCACGTTGTCGCGCACCGAACTTTCCGAGACCTATGAAGTCAGCCAGACCCCGATTCGCGAGGCATTGCAGCTTCTCAAACAGGAGGGATTGGTTCGCATCTATCCGCAATCCCGCACCGTAGTGACCCGGATCGATGTCCTGCAGATTCACGAGGCGCATTTCCTTCGCGTTGCACTGGAAACCGAAGTCTGCCGCCGCTTGGCCAATGACCCCGATCTGGATCCGAGCGTCGTCACGCGCGCCCGTTCGATTATCAAAATGCAGTCGGCGATCGCCGACGATGCCGAGCAGGTCGCGATCTTCCAGGAGCTCGATGAGATCTTCCACCAGACATTGTTTGCCGGCGCAAAGCGCAGCGGCCTGCACCAGCTGGTTCGCGAACGCTCCGGTCATCTGGAACGCATTCGTCGTCTTCATCTGCCCGAAAAGGGCAAGATCGTCAGCATTCTCGAAGGCCATCGCGCCATCATCGAGGCCATTGCCGCACGCGACGAACAGGGTGCCGTCAATGCCATCCGCGAGCATCTGAGCCGCACTGTCGCAAAGGTCGAAGACCTCCGAAAGGAATTCCCTCACTATTTCGTCTGAGGATGCCGCGCCGGCGTTGGTTAATCCAAGAATCCGTCTTCATTGACAATCCCTGTGGCTGGCTGGCGCCCCGCGAAAGTGTGAGCTCCGCCCGTCTTTTCAGCCGCTTTCTTCACCTAAAAGCCGAATGACGCTCTGCCTCATGTGAAAGTTCATGACCTCGCGTGCAAGCGCGGGATCGCCGGCCTTGATGGCTTCGAGAACACGACCGTGTTCCTCCACGACACGCGGCGCTACCTGATCGGCCGGCCGCTCCTGCAGCTTGCGGGTAAACTCCATCGTCAGCTTGATCTGGTTGCGCATCGTGCCGAGCGCGAAGGTGAAATAGGGGTTGCGAGCCGCCTGTGCCACGGCCATGTGAAAGGCGAAGTCGGCGTCAAGCACACCCTCGCCGCGCGGCAGGGTCAGCATTCGCCGATGCGCTTCCTCGATGCCGCGGATCGCTTCTGGATCGCAAAGCCGTGCTGCATCTTCCGCCGCCGCGCATTCCACCACCTGGCGAAACCGCATGCAGCGCTTCATGTCGAACACTGTCTGGATCGACAGGCTCTGAATGTCGGTGGTTGCCGCCACGACATCCGCGCGAGGCTGTACGAAGTTGGCCGACCCGCGCCGCGAGACGATCCGGCCGGCTTCCCGCATCTTCACCAGGGCCTTTCGCAGGACAGGACGCGAAACGCCGAACTGACGGGCAAGCTCCGCCTCCGGCGGCAGGCGTCCGCCGCCGTGCCAGGCCGGCGCATCAAGCATCGCTTCGAGCCGGGCGAGCACATGAGACGACAGGTCTTGCAGGGGACGTGTTTGTTGAGTGATCTCATTCATCACGCCCATACTACCGTCGGCATTCCGCCATTCCAATAGGCAGGGCAAATTTACTAATATTTACTTATATTGACAAATTGGTTTGCCTGCGCAACTAATAACACGATGCGGTGAGTGATTGCCGCCAAAGAACCTAAAGCCGCGTGACCAGAATTGCGGGACAGTGACAGAGGATCGGATGCTTATCGAGCCGAATTCGTCGACACCCACCATGGACAGCCCCCTCGCCCGGCACACGCCGCATATCGTTTCCGTGCGGGCTATCCCGGTTGCAGGGCAGGACAGCATGTTGCTCAACCTGAGCGGCGCGCATGCCCCTTTCTTCACCCGCAACCTCGCGATCATCGAAGATGACTCTGGCCATACCGGCATCGGTGAAGTTCCCGGTGGCGAGGCAATCCGCAGGACGATCGAGGAAGCGGGCCCGCTCCTGATCGGACAGACGACCGGCAACTATAACAGCTTGCTCAACAAGGTGCGGAAGGCTTTCGGCGACCGTGATAGCGGCGGCCGTGGGCTGCAGACTTTTGATCTGCGCACCACTATCCACGTGGTGACGGCGCTGGAGTCGGCTCTGCTCGACCTTCTCGGCCAGCATCTCGGCGTGCCGGTGGCAGCCCTTCTCGGCGATGGCCAGCAGCGCGATCGGGTCGAGATGCTCGGCTATCTCTTTTATGTCGGCGACCGACGCAAGACTGACCTGCCCTATCGCGATGGCAAAGACGAAACGGACGCCTGGTTGCGACTGCGCGACGAGCAGGCCCTGACCCCGGAGGCGATCGTCCGGCTCGCCGAGGCGACGAAGGAGCGTTACGGTTTTCGCGACTTCAAGCTGAAAGGCGGCGTCTTGCAAGGCGACGAGGAAATCGAGGCGGTAACGGCAATTGCCCGCCGCTTCCCCGAAGCGCGCGTGACGCTTGATCCGAATGGCGCGTGGTCGCTGGAAGAGGCCATTCGCCTCTGTAAGGGGCGCGGCGACGTGCTCGCCTATGCGGAAGACCCCTGCGGCGCCGAGCAGGGTTATTCCGGGCGCGAGATCATGGCCGAATTCCGCCGTGCCACCGGTCTGCCGACCGCTACCAACATGGTGGCAACAGACTGGCGCCAACTCTCACATGCCATCCAGCTGCAATCGGTCGACATTCCGCTGGCCGACCCGCATTTCTGGACCATGCAGGGCTCGGTGCGCGTCGCGCAGATCTGCCAGACCTTCGGCATGACCTGGGGCTCGCATTCCAACAACCATTTCGATGTATCGCTAGCCATGTTCACCCATGTGGGCGCGGCAGCACCCGGACGCGTCACCGCGCTCGATACCCATTGGATCTGGCAGGACGGCCAGCGGCTGACCCGCGAGCCGCTGAAGATCGAGGACGGACATATCGCCGTACCGGACCGGCCAGGTCTCGGTGTCGAACTGGATATGAGCCAAGTCGAGAAGGCTCACGAACTGTACCTGAAACACGGGCTCGGCGCGCGCGATGACGCGACCGCCATGCAGTACCTCATCAAGGGCTGGCGCTTCGACAACAAGCGACCTTGCCTCGTGCGATAGCCACAGAACGTCCGAGCGCCCGGGCGGCATCACCTGGAAGCGGCGCCAAGGATCATTGAGGAGGATGAACCTATGAAAGCAAAAAACCTGATCGCCATTTCACTCGGCCTTGGCATCGCCTTTGCGGCGGGCATTGCCAAAGCCTTCCCGGATGGCCCGATCACTATTGTCGTACCCTTCCCGCCAGGCGGCGCGACCGACACGACTGCGCGGCTCATGGAACCGCAGATGTCAAAAGTATTGGGCGCAAACATTGTCGTGGAAAACAAGCCGGGCGCCACCGGTGCGATCGGGGCCGGCCTGGTCGCCGATGCCGAAGCCAACGGCCAAACGTTGCTGGTCGCCTCGCTCGGCACCTTTGCCACCAATCCCTACCTGCAGAAGAAGCTCTCCTACGATCCGATGAAGGACTTCGATCTCCTGACCGTCGCCGTGAGCACGCCCAATGTGCTTGTCGCGACGCCGAAATTCACGGCAAACAGCGTGCAGGAACTCATCTCGGCCATGAAGGAAAAGCCGGAGAGCGTCACCTTCGCAAATTCCGGCACCGGCTCCTCCGACCACCTGACCGCAGCCCTCTTCTGGCAGGCGACCGGCACCAAAGGTGTGCACGTGCCCTATAAGGGAGGTTCCGCCGCACAGGCCGATCTCGTCGGCGGCCATGTGGACGTGTCGTTCCAGAACCTCGGCGCCATCATGAACTTCGTGCAGGCGGGGCAGATGAAGGCGCTCGCACAGACCGGCGAGAAGCGCCATCCGCTGCTGCCGAACGTGCCCACACTCACCGAACTCGGCTATGGCAATGTCGTGGTCAACGCCTGGCAGGGTGTTGCCGCACCCAAGGGCCTACCGGCCGACGTCAAGGCGAAACTCAATCAGGCGATCCAGGCATCGCTCAAAGACCCCGAGGTGGTCGCCAAGTTCAGCAAGCTGGGCTTCGAGGTCGTAGCGAACTCCAATGAAGAGTTCGGGACTTATCTCGGCAAGGAGATGACGCGCTGGAAGGACGTCATCGAAAAAGGCAATATCAGCGCGGAATGATCCGTGAAAATGGCCGCCGAAGTCTCTTCGGCGGCCATGTTTCATAAGGAAGCCGCCCTGAACGGATAGAGCTGCAGGGCCGTTTCATCAAGCTGGTAGACGCTAGACAAGCGGGGCCGACGCTCTTGCGCTCTCTGCGATCGGACCAACGGCGGCTTCCATGCTTTCCGTCGTCGTGCCGGTCACGATGAAGCCGAGCAGCGGCGCAGCGATGCCAGCGGCTTTCAGCTTCGGCATGTCGTCCCCGACGAACCGCTTCTGGCTCGGCGCGATGACCGGGATGCCGACCTTGCTGGTGATGTCCCTGTAGCGGGCAAGATCGGTCTCATTCATCGGTTTGCCATAGTCTGCGAAGGCGGCGACAGACGCCTCCATCATCACGCCCGGAATGGCGATGATCTTTGCCAATTCCTCATCCGTGCCCTTTTCACCGAGAGCCGGCATCGGCCTGAGCCTGGATTGCAGGAGATGCGGCTGCATGTCACTGAAATAGATATTGAAACCCTCGAAACCGAGATCGGCAAGCACATCCATTTCTTCAGGGCTCGGCACCTTTTCCTGTCCAGCCATGACCAGTAACGGCACGCCAAGTGTCGCAAGTTTTTCGTAGAAGGGCCGCTCCTCGGCGAAGCTTCCGAAGGTCGTGCCCGAGGCGCGATGATAGGCGTTGAGGTGCACCTTGATCGCGAACGCCCCTGCCCCGATCGCGGCTTTCGCAAGATCGAGATCGTGGCGGGCGAGCGAGACGATGACGGGAAATTCCCCACCGCGTAGCGCCCTGGTAAGTCTGGTTTCCGGATAGATTGGCATGGATAAGACCTCAGTTCAAACGCTGCCCATCATCGGCCGCGAAGAGGTGGGCGGTATTGATATCCGGACGAACACGGATCGTCGCGCCGGGAGAGAGCGAGACGCGCTCGCGAAAAACGCCCGTGATCTGCGTTTCGCCGAGCTTCATCGTCACCTGAGTCTCCGAGCCCATCGGCTCGACGAGCACAATTTCGGCCGGCACCCCACTGCTATCGAGGACGAAGTGCTCCGGCCGGATACCATAGATCGCCTTGCGAGCACGGAATTTATGTGCCGATTCCGGCAGCGGCAACAGGATACCAGGCGCAGCAAATCCTTCCGCGGTGATCGTGCCGGTCAGGAAATTCATGGCCGGCGAACCGATGAACCCTGCCACGAACTGGTTGGCGGGTCGGTCGTAGAGATCGAGCGGCGCGCCAATCTGCTCCACCCGGCCACCGTTCAGCACCACGATCTTGTCGGCCATGGTCATGGCTTCAACCTGATCGTGAGTAACATACACAGTAGTCGTCCTAAGCTTCTGGTGCAGGCTCTTGATCTCGCCCCGCATGACGACACGCAGCTTCGCATCGAGATTCGACAGAGGCTCGTCGAAGAGAAACACTTGCGGGTTGCGAACGATCGCCCGGCCCATAGCGACGCGCTGCCGCTGCCCCCCGGAGAGCTGGCGAGGGTAACGGTCGAGCAGCGGCGCGAGACCGAGGATATCAGCCGCCCATTTGACCCGTTCGGCGATCTCCGCCTTGCCGCCTCCGCGGTGCTCCAGCGAGAAACCCATATTGGTCGCAACCGTCATATGCGGATAAAGCGCATAGTTCTGGAAGACCATGGCGATGTCGCGGTCCTTCGGGTCTAGATCGTTCACCACCCGCCCGCCGATCTTCACCTCGCCGCCGGAGATCGTCTCGAGCCCCGCTATCATCCTGAGCAGCGTGGACTTGCCGCAGCCGGACGGCCCGACCAGCACGACGAATTCGCCGTCGTTGATGCCGAGATCGACACCATGGATGATATCGACGGCGCCATAACTCTTGCGGACATCAGAAAGGGTAACTTCAGCCATAGGAAATCCGATTTTCAGCCCTTGAGACCGGTGTGCGCGAGCCCTTCGACGAATTGCTTCTGCGCGATGATGAAGACAATGAGGACGGGAAGCGCCGTCAGCGTTGCGGCGGCGAGCTGGATATTCCACATCGGGCCGCCGTAAGCGTCGGTGTATTGGGTCAGCGCCTGCGGCAGCGTGAACTTTTCCGCGCTCGACAGGAACACGATCGGTTCGAGAAACAGGTTCCAGGAATGCAGGAAGGTAAAGATCGCGACTGACGCCAGTGCCGGCTTGGCGAGCGGAAGCGCGATCATGCGGAATATTTTAAAGCGGCCAAGGCCATCGACGCGTGCCGCCTCTTCGAGCTCTGCCGGCAAGGTCACGAAAAACTGTCGCATGACGAAGGTGGCGAAGACGCTTGGCGCTCCGAAAATCGGCACCAGGATCAGCGGCCAATGGGTGTTCACCATGCCGGCTTTCAGGAACATCCGGAAGAGAGGCACGATCGTCACCTCCGAGGGGATAAGCAGGCCAAGCAGCACGATCATGAAGATCGTATTCGCGAATGGAAAGCGGATACGGGCAAACGCGTAACCAGCCATCGACGAGACGGCCATCGTCCCGATCGTCACGACCGCTGCGATATAGGCGGAATTCCAGTATTGCTGCACGAATGGCTGCAACTCGAAGACCTTGGAATAGGTCGTCCAGTCATAGCTCTCAGGAATGAGCTGCGGCGGAAAGGCGAAGATGTCGCTAATCGGCTTTACCGAGGACGTCGCCATCCACCAGGTTGGAAAAACGAAGGGAATGAGAAACACACACATCAGCCCATAGAGAAGGGTTTTCAGGCGCGGGGAGAGTTCAGGTTTCATAAAAGACGATCCTCTTGCGCATCTGCCACTGGGCGAAGGTCAGCACGGCGACGATCAGGAAAAGCAGGATCGACAGCGTCGAGCCGTAGCCAAAGAAATGGAACTGGAAGGCCTGCTGGTAGAGATAATAGACGAGCACGGTCGTCGACAGACCAGGCCCGCCCTGGGTCAGAACCGCAATCTGCGCGAAGACCTGCAGCGACCCGACGATCGTGATGATCGAGGTCAAAAGGATGGTCGGGCTGATCAACGGCAGCGTGATGCGGCGGAACTGCTTGAAACGCGGCGCCCCGTCGATACATGCGGCTTCATAAAGTTCATTCGGCACGCCCTGGAGTGCTGCGAGGAACAGGATCATATTGAGCCCGACATTCTTGAAGACCTGTACGACGATCACCGAGATCATCGCTGTCGTCTCTTCGCGCAGCCAGTTCGGCCCCTCGATGCCTAAGACCTGCAGCATGCCGTTGATGCCGCCGTTTTTTTGAAGAAGAAATCCCCAGACGATCGTCCAGGCGACGAGCGATACTACGACCGGCGAAAAGAACAGGGTGCGGAAGATGGTTATTCCGGCGAGCCTCTGGTTAAGCAGAATCGCCAAAAGCAGCGCCAGCGACAGATTGAAGACGACCAGGCCCGCGGAAAAGACGGCTGTCGCACCGAGTACTTCGAGGAGATTGCTATCCTCGATCAGCATTCGATAGTTCTGTGCGCCTGTATAGGTAAAAGTATTGGCAAGCACATTCCATTCGTGCAGGGAATACCAGAACACGAGCCCGAGTGGGATCAGCACGAAGGCGATGATGCCGACCAACTGCGGGGCGATGAAGAGGAAACCGGCGAGGCTGTCGCGCCGGGCAATCGTCCAGAAGGGCGATGAGGAGCGTCCTTCCGGACTTGCGTGATCCTGCGCGACAGCCATCTTATGCTTCCTTAGCGTTTCAGGAGCGGGCCGATCTGGCCGCAGATCTTTAGGAGCGTGCCCGGGATATCCGCATCCGGACGCCAAATCGCATCGAGGCCAGAGCGCACCGCCTGCTGGATCTGCGCAAAACCCGTATGACCCGGGATGACCTTGCCCGTAGCGATGCCTGAGATCACGACCTTGTCGATTTGCTCCTGGCTCAAGAGCGGGTTGGTCTTTTTCAGCACTTCGGCATTCAGCAGTGACTTGCGGGCCGAGGGGAAGAACTGGCTGAGCTTGGCCGAGTTCTCCGGATTCGTCATATACGCGACAAATTCGGCAGCGGTTTTGGCGTTCTTGCCCGTCTGCATGACGCCGAGGCCGGCCTGGCCGATCAGCGCGTAGTTGCCGGCTGGCCCCTTCGGCAGCGGTACGAGATCCCAGGCAAAGGGGTTTTCCTTCGGCAGCAACGAGGCGCGGCTGATCTGGGTAATCGTCATTGCCGCATTGCCGGCGAAGAAATCGACGTTTTCTCCGGGACCCGGGATCGCCTTCTTCTTGAAGATCGCGTCATGGATGAAGGTTAGCGCATCGACCATCGGCTTTTCGGCCATAGTGCATGCCTTGCCGTCGGCGCTCCAGGGCGAAGCGCCCCAGCCGTTCCAGACCGAGGCGAGATTCTGCCAGATCTGGTAGTTGAAATCGCGGACGATCAGCCCACCCTTGCCCGTTTGACCCACTGCCGAAGCCGTCGCGATGGCATTGTCCCAGCTCCACTGATCGGCAGCAATCAATTCGGCTGGGGGCTTGGCGCCTGAAGCCTTGATGAGATCGTTGTTGACGAACATCGCGAACGGCGACGTCGAGAACGGATAGGCATAGAGTTTGCCATCCTTCGACCAGCGTTCGGCGGCGCTCGCACTCAGCTCTTCGAGATTGTAGCCCTTGGTTGCCTTAAGGGTATCGCTCAGCGGGAAAAGCGCACCGGAATTGACAAAGTCGTAGGCTGCGGTCTCGAAGATCCAGGCCATGTCCGGCGCGTTGCCGCCAGCGATCTGGGTGGTCAGCGCGGTCGTATAGGTATCGAACGGCAGCGACTCGTATGTCACCGTGACATCAGGATGCTCCTTCTTGAAACCTGCGGCGATCTCATTGAACAGCTTCAGATGGGCCTCGTTGGCGCTCCAGATGGTCATGCGCAGATTGACCGCATCCTGCGCAGTGGCAGTGCAGCTCCAGCCGAGCGGCATAGCAAGCGCCAATGCCGCGACCGCCGATTTCAGTGCCCTATGATAGTTCATTCCCGTTCCTCCTCCAAAGATGGGTTTGATTAATAGGCCGAGATATCCGGCCAACGGATTTCAATGCCCTCACGGATAAGCGCCCGCTGAAGATCCTGCAGATGCTCGTCGTTTGCCTGCACCTGATGCGGCTTCAGCCCCTTTTCGAGGCAATAGGCGGCGAGCATGCCCGCGGCTTCGCCGATGTTCCATTCGACCGGATGCAGGCGGTAGCAGCCATTGGTGACATGGGTGGTGCCGATATTCTTGCCGGCGGCGATGAGGTTCTTCATCCGCTGCGGCAGCAGACTCCCAAGCGGGATCTCAAACGGACAGGACGGCACGTCGATATAGTTGTCGCCACCGGTCGAGGGGTGCAGGTCGATGCGGTACATGCCGATACCGACGCTGTCGCGATAGTTTACCGCGCCCTTGTCGCCGCGTACCGCATGGGAAAGATCCTGTTCGACAATGCGAGTGACCGGCTTGATGCGGCGACTTTCACGGATATAGGGCGCCATGGCGAGACCGTGCTCGGTGCCGGTGATGTCGCCGCGCAGACGAAGGCCGCGATAGCCCTGCCCGCCGTCAATACGCGGTGCTTCCGTCTGCAGCCAGTAGAAGACCGAATAGGAAAGGTCCGCGGCGCCTTTGAGGTGGCGCGCCTTTTCCTCTTCCGAGACGTCAATGATCGTACCGTCCATGTAGTCGATCATCGGCCAGTTTACGAAGCAAATGTCGGACTGATAAAAACCAGGCGTAAAATTGCGCCGCGCCGCGATGCGACGGAAGAGCCAGAGGTTCTCATCGCCACCACCCTTTCGCTGGTCGGCATCGACAGCCAATGGATCGTCGTCGACATTCGGCGTGAATGAGCGGGTGGTGAATTCCAGCGTGCGCGGATGCGGTGCGGTGAAGCCGAGTAGCGGCCCGCCCCAGAAATGCGGCTCATACTTGCGCCAGTAGTCGTAGTTCTCCGGCTTGTCGATCGTCTGGTCGCCATCGACACAATCGACCGCGAAACAAACGGAAACGGCCTGGACATTGTTCGGCTGCGCTTCTGAAGGTGCGCTCGGCTCGCCGGTATCCGACTGCGCCTCGAAACCCTTCACATATTCCGTACCGGTCATCGGCAGCAGGTCGCCGAGTTCGGTCGCGTCGAGCACATAATCTGCGAAGATGACGATCTCCCAACCCGTATCGCGATGACGGACGGCGACCGAGCGAATGATGTCGCCCTCTACATCCGCCGCGACCGGACGAAAGGGCTGCAGCACCTTGAGGCGGCCGGCACCGCGATAGGCCATCAGCATCGCTTCCATCACCGCAAGGCTGACACGCGGCTCGGCGCAGATACGGCTGACCCACCCGCCACCCGGATTGAGATCACCCCAGGCGCGAGCGCCTTCGGTCAGCGGGTAGTTGTCGCGGTAATACTGGCGGATGCCGTTGCGCAGCTTGCGGTAGGAGCGTGTGATGCCGAATTGCTCGACCCAGGTATGTTCGTCGGAGGGAACTGCCTGGCTCGTCAACTGGCCGCCGATCCAATCGAATTCCTCGGTCATGATGACACTTTTGCCCGCCCGGCAAGCACCGATGGCCGCCGCCACGCCGCCGAGGCCGCCGCCGACCACCAGAATATCCGCACGCATCTCTTTTGCAGGCATTTCAATCACGTCCGTTTGTTCGCGAGGGTTTGCCCCTCGACCGGTTCACAAGTCAGAAGAATTTGTTCGATCGGGGCCGCACCCTCGATGCGACGCACCAGCATCGCCGTAGCCTGTCGCCCCATTTCCTCGCGGGGAATGTCGAAGGCGGTAAACTGCATATGGCTGCGTTCTGCACGCACGTGGCTGCCGAGCACGATGGCTGAGAAGTCCTCAGGCACGGAAAGCCCTCTCGCCCTCGCCGCCGCCTCGACACGCACCGCATCAGCCAGTTCGACGAAGAAGACCGCGGTCGCACCACTTGCGACGATCGCATCCAGCGCTTCACCAGCAGGTCGGCCGACCTCGTTCACGTGCAGGACCAGTTCGGCGCCTTCAGCGATCACTTCGGAAAAACCGCGCCAGCGGTCGACGATCGATTCCGCCGAGCCGCTCGGGCCGACATAGGCGAGTTTCTCGTGCCCGAGCGCTCTCGCCTTTTCGACCAATGCACGGGTGCCTTTGGCGTAATCGCCGCCGACATAAGGAACGGGTCCGCCAGCGTCCTCACGTCGGCCGATAGCCACAAAGGGGTAGTCACCCAGCACCAGCCGCCTCAACTCAGCCCGATCGAACTCGCGGCCGAGCACGAGGCAACCGTCAGCGATCCGAAGCCGGTTGCCATCGGCAAAGATTTTGCGTTCCCGCCCGACGCCTGCGCCGGTTAAAAGCAGAAGGTCGTAATTCTGCGCCTGCGCCTCTTCCTCGATGCCGAGCAGAAAAGGCGTGAAAAAGTCCGCCTGCTCGCTCGGAAAAGCCGGCTCATAGGTGAAGACGCCGAGGATACGGTTGAGGCCCTTGGCCATGCGTCGGGCAATCGGATCAGCCACGTAGCCGGTCGTCCGGATAACGTGCTGAACGCGCTCGCGGGTTTCCTGCGGGATACGCGCCAAGGCCGTGGGAGCACCATTGAGGACAAGCGAAACGGTCGCCTGGCTCACACCGGCCAGTTTCGCAATATCGCGCTGGGTCAAGCGCTTAGTGCCCGCCACGCATCATCCTCCCAAGCTCCTCTTGACTGCTAATGCGTATTAGCAGCTAATACGTATAAACAAAATTAGACGACCGACTGTCAAGCGAGAAAATGAAGGAGGACCGATGAGGTTTGGAGAACATTTGAAATCGCTGGGAATTTCCGGCATCCGCGTCTTCGGTGACAGCATCACCGCCGGCTTCAATGCCAGCCAGCCACATCTTGCCTGGCCGGCTCTATTCGCAGCCGAGGTCGATGGCTTCCCGATCCGTAATTGCGCGATCCCCGGCACGGTGCTGCAGGGAGCACACCTTGCGGATGACAAAGCACGGCCGGACAACGGCATCGGCTGTTTTGAATACGCGCTCCTGGATGCACACCACCACGACGCGATCCTAATTCTCTATGGGTATAACGATGCCCGTTATACGGCGGCGCCCGACACCATGAATGTCCCGAACTTCACGCGCGACTATGCATGGATGCTGGAAAAATTGATCAGAGCCGGCCACGGAGATCGGCTCGCAATCGGCAGCCCGCCCTACATTCCTGATGCTGGGTTTTCGGTTGGCAGCGCCGGATTCACGGGCCAGACGCGGATGGGTTTCGAAAGTTATGCCGAAGCGGTGCTCATGCTGGCACGACGCTTCTCACTTTTTTATGCGCCTGTTTACGAGACCATGAAAGCTTACGGCGACGGCGCCTTGGCCTCCGCCGATCCAGTCCATCCGAGCGATGCCGGACATCGCGCGATTTCTGGCGCTTTTATAGGTGCGGATCGTCCATAGGTCTCCAGACAGCGTGGCTCCAACATCGGTGTCTGCGTCGCCGTCTCAAAGTGCAGGATGGCCCGCGCACACAAATGTTTTGCCCCTGCCTTGGTGATCATTCTGTGCCATAAGGCATGACTCATCGTCAGGTAAGGCAAACTCGTCATGAAAAAGATCGGTTTTCTGTCCTTCGGCCATTGGACGCCGTCGCCCCAATCACAAACGCGCTCCGCCAGCGACGCACTCTTGCAGTCCATTGATCTGGCGGTTGCCGCGGAGGAACTGGGGGCCGACGGAGCCTATTTCCGCGTTCATCATTTTGCCCGCCAGCTCGCCTCGCCTTTCCCTTTGCTGGCGGCCGTCGGTGCCAAAACCAGTCGTATCGAGATCGGCACCGCGGTGATCGACATGCGTTATGAAAAGCCCCTCTACATGGCTGAAGACGCAGGTGCCGCCGACATCATCGCCGGCGGGCGCTTGCAACTTGGCATCAGCCGCGGTTCGCCGGAGCAGGTGATCGATGGTTGGCGTTATTTCGGTTATGTGCCGCCCGAGGGACAGACCGACGCGGAGATGGCGAGGCATCATACGCAAGTATTCCTCGACGTTCTGCGCGGCGAAGGTTTTGCCAAGCCCAATCCGCGGCCGATGTTCCCCAATCCTCCAGGCCCGCTACGCTTGGAGCCGCATTCCGAGGGATTGCGCGAGCGTATCTGGTGGGGCGCAAGTTCCAATGCGACGGCTCAATGGGCGGCAGAGCTGGGGATGAACCTTCAGAGCTCGACACTCAAGAACGACGAGACGGGGGAGCCCTTTCATATCCAGCAAGCCGCTCAAATCCGCGTCTTCCGGGAGGCATGGAAAGCCGCCGGTCATGAGCGCGAGCCGCGGGTATCAGTCAGCCGCAGCATTTTCGCGCTGGTGGACGATCGCGACCGCGCCTATTTCGGCCATGGAGACGACGGCCAGGATCAGATCGGCTTCATCGACGAGAAGACCCGGGCGATTTTCGGTCGCAGCTACGCCGCCGAACCGGAGGTTCTGATCGAGCAACTGGCGAGGGACGAGGCGATTGCGGAAGCCGACACGCTGTTGTTGACCGTGCCCAATCAGCTCGGCGTCGACTACAACGCCCACGTGATCGAAGCTATTCTCTCGCACGTGGCCCCGGCGCTGGGATGGCGATAGGCATCGGCTTCTAGTCCACGACCGTCGTCGTGAAAGATAAGGCCGCAGCCGAGTCAGGAGCCGCTGCGGTCGTGGAGCTCCCGTTCGGCGCGTTCCAACGCACTGGAATTCAGGACTTTGCGGAGTAGCGCAACTGCGACGGCACGCATGCGCAGATTGTACCAGCCTTCCATGCCATCGTCCGGCAGATCATAGACTTCGAGCTTTTCGTAAAGCTGCTGTAGCCTGTTCTGGACGCTACGCAATGAAAGTCTCTTGCGTTGGGCGATCGCCTTGTCGGTCAGGCCGAGTGCCACATCCACCAGAATCTCGTATTCCGCATCCGTCAGTCCGTGAGCATTGCCCAGGCTCTTTTGCTGGATGCCCCTCACTTCGCGGTCGATGACACATTGGGATTCGACAAACACGCTTCGAAGCGCCAGTTTTAGCCGTTCATCCGAGGCCGATTTCAGCACATAACCGTAAGTCGCCCCTTCCGGTACGATCCGCGAGACGCCGCGTACATAGGCTTCATCCGAATAATTGGACCAGAAGAGAATTTTGGTGTCGGGTCTTTCGCGCCAGATGGTGCGGGCAGCTTCGATCCCGTTGCGCTCGCTCATCTGCAGATCCATGACGACATGTTCCACGCGCGCCTTGCGAGCTTCAATCTCACCGCTTTGGCCGCTTTCCGCCTCGACGACCATGTCGCATTCCGGCAGCGCCGCACGAACCGCTTCATGCAGATAAGAACGGTGCAACGGGTCGTCTTCAACGATCAAAACCCTCATTTTAATGATCCCGTATTCGTTTGCGGCCGAGAGGCAATTGGACCTTCACGAAGGTGCCGGGGCCTGAGTCGTTCTGACCGATCTCAAATCTTGCAGCGATGAGACGGGCGCGCGTCTTCATATTGTCAATTCCGTGGCCTCCCGGATTGCGGGAGGACATCAAGCCGCTACCGTCATCGATAACCTCGATGGACAAAGTGCCGTTCAGATTTCTTATAATCACGAGGATGACCTCCGGCTGGGCATGGCGGATGGCATTATTGACGGCCTCCTGCACGATACGAAACAGCGCCGTCGCCACCGTTTGGCCCAGGGCGTCGAGCGCACCATTGCTTTCGTCCACCATCCGCCATTGGATCGACAGGCCGCTTTCTCGCGCCGAACGATCGAGATGGTTTTCGATCGCTTCCGCGACGCCGAAGAGCTGCAGAACCGTGGGTTTTGCCTCTTCGATAATTTGTCGCAGATCATGCATGCACTGCTGCAGCGCTCGAGACAGGGGCTCCAAACTTTCCCCGGGCAGCTCTGCCTGCCCGCTCAGCCGTTCCATGCGTCGGGCAAGCCGCGTCAGGTCGGCGAGCGTCTGGTCGTGCAGGTCCATGCCGATGCGCTGCCGCTCCGCCTCCAAGGCCTCGGTAAGCTTCAACGCACCGAGTCTCAGCCCCTCCTCGCGAGCCCGGGCTTCAGCCTCAACGATGGCCGAGCGTTTCGCTTGCTCGGCGGCCCGCAGCGCAAAGAAATAGGGGGCCAGCAAGTCGGCAATCGAGCGGGCGTTCTCGACATCCTCCATGGTGTAACAGTCATGGGAATGGCTGGAGCAGCTCAGTGCGCCGATAATATCTCCCTGCACCTTCAGAGGCACGTGCAGTCGGCTGCGCAGCGACAGTTCGACGATCGGGCTCGAAAAGGCACCCTCAAAATGAAATCTCGGATCCGTGCAGGCATCCGGCGAAAGAAGAAAATCCACCTCGCCCGATAGAAGGCTGCGTATCGGGCTGCCGGTCAAGAGAGCCGGCGGGTGTTTGCTCCAGGCGGTTTCGAGACCGCTTTCATAGGCAATGTGATATTTGCCGTCGACCATCTTGATGCACACATCGAGATGGTCGTGCGGGATGATGTGGCTGATCTCGGCAGCCACGGCCTGGATGATGGAATGAAAATCGAGCTGGCCCGCGAGCAGCCGCGAAATCCCGAGATAACGGTCGAACAGCGATTCTCGCGCCGGATTGAGCATGCCTGGACCTCCTCCCAAGTCCTTTTGCAATTAAGCGCCTGCTTTACACCTTTGTCCTGCGGAAACCCGCATATTTTGCGCGAATATCCGCAAACAGATTGCTTGGATGCGCCTGTACAACACCGGTATTTTTCCTCATTCTCGATCTACTGAGCAACCGGGCCTCAGCGCTTTCACTATCTCCGCAAACCGTTGAGGAGCGGCCGGAGATGAGCCCGTCGGGACTAGGGAGGAAACCATGATCATCAGGAAGATGCTGTTTGCATCTGTCGCCACAGCCTGCATCGCAATCCCACTTTCCGCGGTCGCAGACACCGCCGACAAAAAGATTGCACTGTCTAACAACTATGCCGGCAACTCATGGCGGCAAGCCATGCTGACGAGCTGGGACAAGATCACCAAGGAGGCCGTTGCCAAAGGTATCGTCGCAGCAGCCGATCCTTTCACGACAGCTGAAAACCAGGCAACCGAACAGGCTGCGCAGATCCAGAACCTCATCCTGCAGGGCTATGACGCCATCGTCGTGAACGCGGCCTCCCCGACCGCTCTGAATGGCGCGATCAAGGAAGCCTGCGACGCAGGTATCACCGTCGTTTCCTTCGATGGCATCGTCACCGAGCCTTGCGCCTGGCGGATTGCGGTAGATTTCAAGGCGATGGGCGAAAGCCAGGTCGAATACCTTGCGAAAAAACTGCCGAAGGGTGGAAACCTGCTGGAGATCAGGGGTCTTGCGGGGGTTTCGGTCGACGATGAAATTCACGCGGGCATTCAAGCTGGCGTCCAGAAAAATCCGCAGTTCAAGATCGTCGGATCCGTTAATGGCGACTGGGCTCAGGATGTGGCTCAACGCGCCGTTGCCGGCATCCTCCCGAGCCTTCCGGAAATCGCCGCTGTCGTGACCCAGGGCGGGGACGGCTATGGCGCCGCCCAAGCCTTTGCGGCGGCCAAGCGGCCGACCCCAACGATTGTCATGGGGAACCGCGAGGACGAACTTGTCTGGTGGAAACAACAGAAGGACAAGAACAGCTACGAGACGATGTCCGTCTCGATCGCCCCCGGCGTCTCGACCCTGGCTTTCTGGGTCGCCCAGCAGATCCTCGACGGCAAGGATGTCAAAAAGGACCTCGTCGTGCCCTTCCTGCGCATCGACCAGGATAACCTCGAGGCGAACCTTTCCAAAACCCAGAAGGGCGGTGTAGCGAATGTCGAATATTCGCTTGAGGACGCCCAGAAGGTGATCAGCGCCGCGAAGTGACGGTTAGAGGGAGCCGATACGGTTGGCGGGCCATCCGCTCCGCCAATCCTATCTCGGCGGCCTCTCGGCCGCGCCACAAACACGAGCCTTCATGACTGCAGACCCAATGAAAAACGAGGTGGTAGCCGCCCGCGGCATCAAGGTCGCCTTCGGTGCCGTCAAAGCGCTCGACGGCGTCGATCTTGTTATCCAGGCCGGCGAATGCGTCGGTCTCGTCGGCCATAACGGGGCCGGCAAATCGACCATCGTCAACGTCATCAATGGCGGCCTCTCGCCTCAGGAAGGCGTCGTTAGCTATGGCGGCAAAACCGGCGCGCACGGAATTTCGGCGGCGCGAGCCAATGGCGTGCGGTGCGTTTTCCAGGAACTTTCGCTCTGCCCCAACCTCACCGTCAACGAAAACGTCAGGATCATGCATCCAGACCTGAAAGGCTGGGATTGGCGCAGCCGCGCCTTGGCACTCGTAAAAAGGCAGCTTCAGGACATCTTTCCCGGCCATCTGATCGATTGCGACAGCACCGTGGACGATCTTTCGATTGCCGAACGCCAGATGGTTGAAATTGCCATCAGCTTTGCGGGGCTTGGCGCTCCGCCGAAACTAGTCATTCTGGATGAGCCAACGTCCTCGCTGGACGCAGGGCTTGCCGCGCAGATGATGGCCTATATTCGACGTTTTGTTGCAGGCGGCGGCGCGGTTTTGCTGATCTCGCACATTCTTGGTGAAATCCTGTCGACCGCAGATCGTATCGTGGTGATGAAGGACGGTCGCGTTGTCGCTGATCGTCAGGCCTCGGAAATGAATTCCCGGAGCCTTGTCGAAGCCATGGGCAATGTCGTGCGCGAACAGGAATACCTGCGCTCGGCCGCCGCAAGGTCGGGTTCGCCTGTACTTTCGATGCCGCCCCGGCGTGGACGCGGGCTCGCCTTTGAGGCCCATCGCGGCGAAATCGTGGGACTGGCAGGCCTTGGCGGCCATGGTCAGACCGAAGCACTTCTCGACCTCTACCTCTCACGCAACAGCAATTGGTGGCCGGGGCGCGGGGGCGAACTTGCCTTCGTCGCGGGAGACCGCGGCCTCAACGGTACCTTCCCGCTCTGGAGCATCCTGAAGAATCTCAGCATCGCTTCCCTGCAGGATCTTTCCTCACGCATGCTCATCGACAATGCGCGCGAAAGCAGACTGGGCCTCGGCTGGAAGAACCGCATCGAGATCCGTACTCCGGACCTGGAAAACCGAATCTTGTCGCTGTCCGGCGGCAATCAGCAGAAAGTCCTGTTTGCGCGCGCGCTCGCCACCACGGCGAGAACCGTGCTAATGGACGACCCGATGCGTGGTGTGGACATCGGGACCAAGCAGGAGGTCTATCAAATTCTTCGTTCCGAGGCCGCGTCGGGCCGGACCTTCATCTGGTATTCTACGGAAATGGACGAGATTCGCCTTTGCGACCGGGTCTATGTCTTTCGCGAGGGAGCGATCGTCGCCGAACTCACCGGTGACGAGATCACCGAAAAGAACGTGCTCGCCGCCTCATTCAGCGCTGGAGAAGCGGCATGAAAATTTCTTCTGGCACCGTTCGGCTGATCATCCCGGCGGCCTCGCTGTCGGTTCTGCTGGCAGCCGTGTTTTATATGCAGCCGCGTGCCATGAGCTATACCGGGCTCAACCTGCTCTTCAATCTCGCCGTCCCGATTGCGCTCGCGACGGTGGCGCAGATGCTCATCATGGCGGTCAACGACCTCGATCTGTCGATGGGCACGTTCGTCAGCTTCTGCGCCTGTGTCACAGCCACCTTCCTGCAGGCCTCACCGGGAACCGGTATGCTGATATTCTTGGGCGCGATCGCCGCTTACGCAGCGATCGGCGTCATCATCTATGTCCGCGAACTTCCAGCAATTGTCGTGACGCTCGGCATGAGCTTCGTCTGGGGCGGCCTTGCGGTGTTGATCTTGCCGTCGCCCGGCGGCGCCGCCCCGGGATGGGCACGCTGGCTGATGACGTCGAAGCCCCCGTTCGTCCCGATGGCAATCGTCGCCAGCGTGGTGATCGCTCTCATAACCCATTTCCTCATCATGCGATCGTCCTTCGGCGTGCTCATCCGCGGGGTGGGCGGCAATGTCCGCTCGGTGGAACGCGCCGGCTGGTCCGTCATCAAGGTGCGGGCCGCCGCCTATGGGCTCGCAGGCCTCTTCGCGGTGCTGTCAGGGATTGCGCTCGTCGGCCTGACGACCTCGGCGGACGCCAATATCGCGCTTCGCTACACGCTGCTTTCCATCGCCGGCGTTATCCTCGGCGGCGGCGAATTCGTCGGCGGCAAGGTTTCGCCGATCGGAGCCGTCATCGGCGCGTTGACGCTGGCACTTGCCGGCTCGTTCCTCTCCTTCATGCGGATTTCGCCGGACTGGCAGATCGGCGCTCAGGGCGCGATCCTGATCATCGTTCTGGCGATGCGTCTGTTCCTGAACCGGTTGGAAAAGCGGGAGAAAAGCCGATGAATGCACATCGACTGCTCCTCGCCAAGCCTTGGATCTGGTCCTTCGCAGCAACGGCCGCCGTCTGGATCATCACGGTGCTTTTCACCGGTGGAGCCAGCTCGCTCGGCTTGTCTCAGGCGGCTTTGACCTTTGCCGCGTTCTCCGTCGTGGTCGGCATCGGCCAAATGTTCGTCATCACTCTGGGGCCGGGCAATATCGACCTGTCCGTGCCGGCCACGATGACGCTTTCGGGCACGCTGGCATTGAAACTGATGGATGTGCAGGACAGCATGATCCTGGTTGGTCTCATCCTATCCGTCGGACTTGGCTCCATTATCGGGCTGGGCAATTACGCGCTGATCAAACTTTTGAGAATTCCACCGATCATCGCAACCCTGTCGATGAGTTTTATCGTCCAGTCGACGGCCATATGGGCCAATCGCGGCCTGCGCATCAAGCCGCCGGAAATGCTTGCAAGCTTTACCACATCCAGCCTTTTCGGCATCCCGAATGTCGCGCTCGTGGCTCTGATCCTCTCGGCCGTCGCGTGGCTGCTCTTGGAAAAGACCATTTACGGGCGCTGGATTTCCGCGGTCGGTCAGAGCATGCCTGCCGCGCGCATGGCCGGCATTCCGGTCGATGGCACGCGGCTCGTAACCTACATTCTTTGCGCTGTGCTCGCCTCTCTTTGCGGCTATCTGCTTGCCAGTTTCTCCGGCGGTGCCGCTCTCAATATGGGGACGGAATACCTCCTCATGTCGATTGCTGTCGTCGTGATCGGCGGAACCGCGGTGGCCGGGGGGAATTCCAATATTCCCGGGATCTGGGGAGCCTCGCTCTTCATGTTCCTCGTTGTATCGATGCTGAATACCTATGGCTTCGGCGCAGGTTTCCGTCTCATCCTCACCGGCCTCATCATCATCGCCGTCATCCTCGTGGCCGGCGGACGCCGATCCACCCGATGAACCCCAATCGGACAGTAGCCATGCCCCAAAAATTGTCGATCTATGAAATTCACGACGAACGCTTTCGGCAGCTGATCGTGGCCAGTGCGAGACTGGAGGAACTTTACGGCGAATGCCGTTGGGCGGAGGGGCCTGTTTGGTTTGCCGACCTCAACTGCCTGATCTGGAGCGATATTCCCAACCAGCGCATGTTGCGCTGGGTGCCAGACGGCGGTGTGTCGGTTTTCCGTTTCCCTTCCAATTTCGTCAACGGCAATACGCGCGACCGCCAAGGCCGGCTGATATCCTGCGAACACGGCGGCCGACGCGTGGTGCGGACGGAGGTCGACGGCACGCTCACCATTCTGGCAGACCGTTATCAGGGCAAGCGGTTGAACTCCCCCAATGACGTCGTGGTCCGCTCCGACGGCAGTATCTGGTTTACCGACCCTACCTACGGCATCAAGTCCGACTATGAAGGCTATCGAGCAGAACCCGAGCAGGCTACCCGCAACGTCTATCGGCTGGATCCGGAAACCGGCGCGCTCGAAGCCGTGATAACCGACTTCGGCCAGCCCAACGGGCTCGCCTTTTCGCCCGATGAAACCAGGCTCTATGTCGCCGATTCCGCTTCAAGCCACGACGTGACCGCGCCGCGCCACATCCGCGTCTTTGACGTTGTCGGGGAGATGACCGTCGCGAACGGAAGGGTCTTCTGCAGTCTCGATAACGGCCTGCCCGACGGCTTTCGCATCGACGTGCAGGGCAATCTGTGGACCAGTGCCGGCGACGGCGTCCATTGTTTCTCTCCCGAAGGAACCCTGCTCGGCAAGATCCTGGTGCCGCAGACGGTCGCCAATCTCACCTTCGGCGGCCCCCGTCGCAACAGGCTCTTTATTACCGCCACCACATCCGTCTACTCCGTCTTCGTGGCGACGAATGGCGTGACTCTGGGCTGACTACTCGGCCGCCTTGTTGCAGCGGGAGGTTCTCGCCTGCGGGTCAACCCAGCTTTTCGGCACAAATCGCGTACCGGTGCTGGGTAGCCCGCTCGAGCCCTTTCAAAAAGCTGAAATTCTTGCGTTGGCTTCGGTGGATCGCTCCCAAACCTGTATCGACGGTAATCTTCTCGAAACCCGCTTGCCTGAGCAGATCCACGACTGCATCGGCCCGAGCCCCTTGCGAAAAATGGACCCGCGACAGAATGCTCTGGTGCGTCTGTGTCAGCTCCGCCGTGTGAGGGCCATTCTGCTGCCCGCTCTCGCCGAAGCCCGCCTTCGCCAGCCACACCGACAACTTCTTCGCCAAACGCGACACCAGACTCGGATTGACGAAGTCCCCGTCGATGATCAACAGCTTGCCGGACGGCTTCAGAACCCTATGCCATTCACGAAAGCAGGCCAGGGGATCGACAAGCGTCCAGACGAGATGACGGTTGATGACCACGTCATAGGTCTCATCGGCTTCCATGGTGCGCTCAGCATCACCGACCAGGAAGCGGATCTGCCGGCCTCGGGTCTTGGCTTTGGCCCTCGCCCGCTCCAGCATGGCTTCGGACCAATCCATCCCGGTCACCTTGAAGTCGAGGTCGTCCATCAGATGCGAGACGACTGCTGTTCCACAAGCAAGATCTAGCGCGACTTTGCCCCTACCGTCTCCGAGATGCTTACGCAGAAGCGCGTGCCACGCTGCCCGCTCCTCCTCCGAAAAAATCTCATGTCCAGGCTGCGTATCGAAGGTCTCGGCTCTCAGGGACCAATAGGCTTTGATTTCATCACGCAGGTCATGGTTATGCAGGGCAGTCTGGTTGAGCATCGCGAAATCTCTTGGACGAGTCGAATTAGATTGGAAGACTTCTAAAAGATATTTCTTGACGGATAAAGTCATGAAAACATAAATCGCCGTTATTAACACCTACACAGGAGAGGAACCCCGTGTTGAAGCTCAAGATGGCGGCCGGTGCCGCCACGGTTATGCTTGCAGTTTTGCCAACGATTGCCACGGCTGCCGAAAAGATCAAGGTCACAGACATCTCCGGCCGCGAGGTCGAGGTGAGCGTGCCGGTCGAGCGCGTGATCCTGGGCGAAGGCCGGCAGATCTACTTCACGGCTGCTCTCGATACCGATGAACCCTTCAAACGCGTCGTCGGCTGGCGCGACGATTTCAAGAAGGCCGATCTCGACGGCTACAATATCTATCTGAGCAAGTTTCCGCAGATGGCAAAGATCCCCACCTTCGGGGGCATGAAGGATGGCACGTTCGACATCGAACAGGCCGTCGCACTGAAGCCGGACGTGATCATTATGAACACCGAGGCAAAATCAGCCACCGAGGAAAGCGGCTATATCGAAAAGCTCGCCAAGGTCGGCATCCCGCTCGTCTACATCGACTTCCGGGAAAAGCCGATGGAAAACACCGATGATTCCATGCGTATCATCGGCAAGTTGTTTGGCAAGGAAGAGCGCGCTGAGGAATTCGTCAAATTCCACGACGAGCAGATTGCCCGGGTAACGGACAAGCTCGAAAAAACAACCGATCTGAAGAAGCCGGTTGTCTTTATCGAGCGCGCCGGCGGCTATTCGGACGATTGCTGCATGTCTTTCGGCAACGAGAATTTCGGCCGCATGGTGGAACTGGCCGGCGGAACCAACATGGCGAAGAGCATCATTCCGGGCACCTTCGGCACGGTTAATCCCGAGCAAATCATCGCCTCCAATCCCGATCAGGTGATCGTGACAGGGTCGAATTGGGAGCTTTACGTTCCCGGCGGCGCCTGGGTAGGCGTTGGTCCGGGCGCCGACAAAGCAAAAGCTCAAGAAAAGCTCGCTGCACTGATGAAGCGGCCCGCCTTTACCGGCATCAAGGCAGCGGCAAACGGCAATGTGCATGCCATCTGGCACCAGTTCTACAACAGCCCGTATCAGTTTGTTGCTGTGCAGCAGATCGCCAAATGGCTGCATCCCGAACTGTTTGCCGATCTCGATGCGGATGCAACCTTCAAGCAGCTGCACGAACGTTTCCTGCCGGTCGCCTACAACCCCGGCTATTTCGCGTCGCTGAAGGCGGGCCTCTGATATTTGGTAAACCCAAGGGGCCGGCGGTGCCAACCGCCGGCCGCCAAAGGATAGAGTAATGATCATCACATGGTTTATTCGGGCGCTTGTCGTCCTGTTTCCGTTTCTGGCCAGCTCGGCTCTTGCTGTTGAAATCACTGACGTCGCCGGCAGAACGGTCGATATCGACTTACCTGCCAAACGCGTGATCGTCGGAGAAGCGCGCCAGGTCCATGTGATTGCCGCCTTGCGCGGAGATAGAACCTTCGACACGATCGTCGGCTGGCGCGACGATCTCTTGAAGAAGGATCCCGACAGCTATCAGGCCTATGTCGAACGCTTCCCCGAAATCGCCAATCTGCCGCAGTTCGGTTATGTGCCCCAGGGCAATTTCGACCTTGAAACCGCGATCACTCTTTCCCCGGATGTCATCACCTTAAATCTCGAAGCCGCCAAGGTGGCCAAGGAGAGCGGCTTCGAAGACAAAGCGGCCGCAGCCGGCATCAAGGTCGTCTATCTCGATTTCCGCATCGATCCAGACAAGAATACGGAACGCTCAATCGACATACTGGGCAAGTTGTTCGGAGCGAGCGACAAGGCCGAAACCTTTAAGACCTATCGCAAAGCCCAGATCGCCCGCGTCACCGATCGCCTGGCGGTCGTCAAGGATCTGAAGCGTCCGAACGTATTCATCGAACGGTCTCCGGGCATTTCCGGCGAAGACAGGTGCTGCCGCACATTCGGTCCCTATAATTTCGGTGCCATGGTCGATCAGGCGGGGGGCCAGAATATTGCGGACGGGATCATCGGGACGACCTTCGGCGATCTCAATCCCGAGCAACTGATCGTCTCCGATCCGGACCAGGTCATCGTCACCGGTTCCAACTGGGCCGCCGAATCCGACATCAACCAATTTGTCGCGGTCGGCCGGGGCGCCGATCTCAAAGCCGCGCGCGAACGTCTCGCCAACCTGATGAAGCGAACCCCCTTTCCCGAGGTGAAAGCCGTCAGAACCGGGCAGGTTCATGCCGTCTGGCACCAATTCTATGGCGCGCCCTACGAGTTCATTCCGATCCAGCAATTCGCCAAGTGGTTCCATCCGGAACTGTTTGCCGATCTCGATCCGGAAGCGACCTTCATCGAGTTTCACCAGAAATTCCTGCCTGTCACCTACAAGCCCGGCTATTTCGTCTCGCTGGAAAAAGGACTGAACTGATGGCCGTCTTGATTCAGCAGCAATCTGTTGTCGAAGGGGGCCGGCGCTACCGGAGCCTTGCTGCGCGGAGAATCTTGATCCTCTGCTGTCTGCTGGCGGCGCTCGCGCTTAGCATCGCCATCGATATCGGCCTCGGTCCAGCCCGATATTCATTGGGTGAGGTACTGGCTGCGATCTTCACGCCAAGCACAGTACCGAACCAGCTTCGTGTCGTGATCTGGGATATCCGCATGCCGATCGCGTTGATGGCTGTGACCGTAGGCGCCTGCCTCTCGGTCGCCGGCGCGCAGATGCAGACGATCCTCGCCAATCCCCTCGCCAGCCCCTTCACGCTGGGAATTTCTGCCGCAGCCGGCTTCGGCGCAGCTCTGGGCCTCGTTGCGGGCGTCGCGGTCTTTCCGGCGGCCGTACAGTACATGGTTCCCATCAACGCCTTCCTAATGGCGATGGCCGCCTCGCTCTTCATCTACGGCGTGTCGACACTCAGAGGCGTTACCGTCGAGACAATCGTTCTGCTCGGCATCGCTCTGGTCTTTACCTTCAATGCACTTCTGTCGCTGCTCGAATATCTCGCATCCGAACAGGCGCTTGCCGCCGTGGTCTTCTGGACCATGGGCTCGCTCACCAAGGCCACGTGGAGCAAGGTCGCCGTCACCGGAGCGATACTGGTCGTCGTCATTCCACTGTTTGCCCGCAATGCCTGGGCACTGACGGCGCTTAGGCTCGGCGACGAGAAAGCCTCCTCCTTCGGCGTCAGCGTCAGAAGGCTCCGTTTGGAGACGATGATGCTTGTGAGCCTGCTTGCAGCCATTCCGGTTTCCTTTGTGGGTACCATCGGCTTTGTGGGACTGGTCGGCCCGCATATCGCGCGTATGCTCGTTGGTGAGGATCAGCGGTTCTTTCTGCCGGGTTCCGCCATCTGCGGGGCCTTGTTGCTTTCGGCAACTTCGGTCGTATCAAAAGTGCTGATCCCGGGCGCCATTTTGCCGATCGGCGTTATCACGGCCCTCGTCGGCGTGCCCTTCTTCTTCTCACTGATCTTCACCAACAGGAGGCGCGCATGGTAAGCATCGAGCTTTCCGGCGTCGGAGCGCGCTATGGTCGCACTCACATCTTCGCCGACATTACCACCGGACCTATCGAAGGGGGTCATTTGACCGCCGTGATCGGACCGAACGCCGCCGGTAAATCCACCCTGTTCAAGCGAATCGCCGGCCTGCTCAAAGGCGACGGCGTCGTCGAAGTCAGCGGAGAGGAGGCCTTGTCGCGGCCGGTCTGCTATATGCCCCAGGATACAGGCGCCAACGCGGTCCTGACCGTCTACGAATCCGTGCTGCTTGCCGCAAAGCAGGGCTCGGGCTGGCGCGTTGCCGATCAGGATCTCCACGGCATAGACGAGATCCTTCATTCGCTCGGCATCACGGACCTGGCATTTCGCGATCTCGGCGCTCTTTCAGGTGGACAGCGCCAGCTGGTTGCGATCGCACAGGCCCTGGTGCGCAAGCCGCAGGTTCTTCTGATGGACGAACCCACTTCGGCGCTCGATCTCTTCCGGCAGATCGAAGTGCTGCAGTATATGCGCGGGCTTGCGCGAAAAAGCGGGATTGCCGTGTTGATCGCACTGCATGATCTCAACCACGCCATGCGATACTGCGATCATACCATGGTCGTCGCCGACGGCCGGCTCGTAGCCAACGGGCCTACAGCGGAGGTCATTACCGCATCGCTCCTGAGTGACGTCTACCGGGTGAGCGCCCGTATCGAAACCTGTACGCATGGGCGCCCGCTGGTGATTGTTGACGGCACTGCCTGAGGCCGATCCCACCGCGACGCAGCTGCCCACCCGTCGTCTTGAGATGGGGTGCATTTACCGAAAAATCGGGCAGCTCTCGCCGCCGCGTATTCTTGAGCGGGTGAGGAAGCGTCGTTCCCGGCCGTTATCAAGCGAGAACATGCCCCCGCGGCCCTGGACGACGTCGATGATCAATTGGGTGTGCTTCCAGGCTTCGTACTGGCCGCCGCTGATATAGAAAGGCACGCCGCCGATTTCGCCAAGCCGTACGTCGTTTTCGCCGATACGAAACTCGCTCTTGGGATAGCACATGGGGGACGATCCATCGCAACAACCGCCCGACTGATGAAACAGGATATCGGGGTGATCCTGCTGGATCTCCAAAATGAGATCGAGGGCTTGCTGCGTCGCCAGAACCGGCGCTTCGTTCTCTGACTCGGCCATCTTTCTTTCCCTCCGCGCCGCAGAAAGGAGAGCCCCAAAAGGATGGGGCTCCCGACGATTGAAAGACGCTCAGAAGAAGCCGAGCGCCTTCGGGCTATAGCTCACCAGCATGTTCTTGGTCTGCTGGTAGTGATCGAGCATCATCTTGTGCGTCTCGCGGCCGATGCCTGACTGCTTGTAACCACCGAAGGCAGCATGGGCGGGATAGGCGTGGTAGCAATTGGTCCAGACACGTCCCGCCTGGATCTCCCGGCCAAAATGGTAGGCGCGCATACCATCGCGGGTCCACACACCGGCGCCAAGACCGTAGAGAGTGTCATTGGCAATCTCCAGAGCTTCCTTTTCATCCTTGAACGTCGTGACCGACACGACCGGACCAAAGATTTCCTCCTGGAAGATGCGCATCTTGTTGTGGCCCCGGAAGATCGTCGGCTTTACATAATAGCCGCCTGCGAGGTCGCCGCCGAGATCATTGCGCCCGCCACCGGTCAGCACCTCAGCCCCCTCCTGTCTGCCGATATCGAGATAGGCAAGAATCTTTTCCAACTGCTCGTTGGATGCCTGGGCTCCGATCATCGTCGCGGCATCGAGGGGATTTCCCTGTTTGATCGCTTCAACGCGTTTGATGGCCTTTTCCATGAAACGATCGTAGATCGATTCCTGGACCAGCGCGCGGCTCGGGCAGGTGCAGACCTCGCCCTGGTTCAACGCGAACATGGCAAAGCCTTCAAGCGCTTTGTCGAGAAAGTCGTCGTCTTCGGCCATGACATCGGCAAAGAAGATGTTGGGCGACTTGCCGCCGAGTTCGAGCGTGACCGGAATCAGGTTCTGGCTGGCATATTGCATGATGAGCCGGCCGGTCGACGTTTCGCCGGTGAAGGCAATCTTGGCGATCCGGTTGCTGGTGGCGAGTGGTTTCCCCGCTTCAAGCCCAAAACCGTTGACGATGTTGAGTACGCCAGGAGGCAGAAGGTCGCCGACGATCTCCGCCCATACGAGGATCGATGCCGGTGTCTGTTCGGCAGGCTTGAGGACGACGCAGTTGCCGGCGGCAAGTGCCGGAGCAAGTTTCCATGCCGCCATCAGGATCGGGAAATTCCATGGAATGATCTGGCCGACGACGCCCAGTGGCTCGTGGAAATGATAAGCAACCGTATCGTGATCGATCTCGCCGATCGAACCTTCCTGCGCCCGAATGCAAGAGGCAAAGTAGCGGAAATGGTCGATGGCAAGGGGAATGTCGGCTGCCATGGTCTCACGGATCGGCTTGCCGTTGTCCCAGCTTTCCGCCTGGGCCAGAACCTCAAGCTTGTCCTCCATACGCTGCGCCATCTTCATCAGGATGTTGGCGCGTTCCGTGGTCGAGGTGCGCCCCCACTTGTCCTTGGCGGCATGGGCGGCATCGAGGGCCGCATTGATGTCCTTCTCGTCCGAGCGCGGGATCTCGCAAATCGTTCCACCCGTGACAGGCGTGATATTGTCGAAATACCGACCGCTAATCGGCTCCCGCCATTCGCCACCGATGTAATTGCCGTATTTAAGCTTGAACGGAGATTCGATAATTTTCTGATGCAGCATCTGATCCTCCCAGGATAACAGGTTCATCCCGAACCGAAAGAGAATCTGCCTTTCTTTCCGTAGATGTGACAGAGGCGGAACATCATACCGCAGTGCACAGTGTCGCAAATCTGCGACAGATCGTCAGGCAATCTGCAGCAATCAGTGCAAACCGAACCTGTTGATCTTCCGGTGCAGCGTCGCCCGGCTCATGCCGAGGGAAAGAGCAGCCTGGGTCACGTTTCCATTAGCCCTGGATAAGGCGCGGAGGAGAGCTGCACGCTCGGCCTCCCTCAAGTCCTGCCGCTCGGCGCCTACGCCTTCGCCAAGAAGGTCGGCTGCGCAGATGCCCGCATCTATGCGCTCGTCATCGAGTTCAAGAGCGGAGCGCGCCGTCCGGGTGGCGCCAAGCACCATGTCGCTCTTGTCGACAGCAAGCAGCGCGGACATCGTGCCGGTCGGAGTTGGAAGCACGACGAAACGGGCTCCCGCAAAAGCGTGACGGAAGAGGTTAAGTTCGATCCGCATGGCCGTATCGCGGACGGTCTGCGAGATGATCGAAAGGGTGGTCTCATTGAGGTCGTCGCGGCAAGTCGAGACGTCCAGTGCTCCGGCCAATTGGCCACGTGAATCGCGGATCGGGGCGGTCGTGCAGCTGAGGTTGATTGTGGAACTGAAAAAATGCTGGTCGCGAATGATGGACACGGCCCGATCATCGGCAATCGCCGTGCCGATGCCGTTCGTGCCGATGCTGGCTTCGGTCCAGATCGAACCAGGCCACAAGCCAATGTCGTGAAATTCCTTGTCGTCGGCGGCGACGCCGCGCCTTTCAAGCGCTATGCCCTCGTGGTCGGTCAGGAGCAGGCAACATCCGGCCTTGCCGACGGTTTGGAACAATAGATCCAGTTCATCTACCGCCTGGGCAATCAGTTCTTGCGATTGCGCGCGCACCAGGCGCAATTCCTGCTCCGTCAGGCGGAGAGGCAACCTTTTTTCTTCCGGCGCGAGACGGTGGACCGTCATGCAGCGTCGCCAGGAGGCCACAACGCGCGAGCTGGCGGCAGCCGATTGCGCTGACACATAGACCTGATCCGCATGCGTGACATGCTCTTGCATCGGCTCCTCCCACCGAACGGTGCCTCATTCTCGTTTTAAAAGCATGGCGCTGCAACTGGCCTAAGGTCTAAGAAGACTTGGCTTTTGCGAAAAGTAAGATGACAAATCGGACTCGAACGAAAACCGGGAGCCGAGCAGGTTCTCAGTGAAAGGAACCAACAAGCCGCTTGACGTGGAGAGATTGCAGCACCGCATTCTTCCGCACAATTGGAATAAACTTCCTTGAAGAATAAGCCGGGAAAATCGAGAGTACGGTACAGATTGCCGCATGTCGCACCGGCTTCAGCACCAAGAGGAATATCATGAGCCTTCGTATCAACGACATCGCCCCGGACTTCACGGCAGAGACCAGTCAAGGCACGATCCATTTCCATGAATGGATCGGCGATGGCTGGGCCGTCCTGTTTTCGCATCCGAAAAACTTCACCCCGGTTTGCACGACGGAACTCGGCACCATGGCCGGCCTCGAAGGTGAATTCAAAAGGCGCGGCGTGAAGATCATCGGCATCTCCGTCGATCCGGTCGAAAGCCACGCAAAGTGGAAGGGCGACATCAAGACGGCAACCGGCTTCGACGTCGAGTATCCATTGATCGGCGACCGAGACCTCAACGTTGCCAAGCTTTACGATATGTTGCCGGCCGGTGCAGGCAGTTCGTCGGAAGGCCGCACCCCGGCGGACAATGCCACAGTCCGCTCCGTCTACGTTATCGGCCCTGACAAGAAGATCAAATTGATCCTCACCTATCCGATGACCACCGGCCGCAATTTCAACGAGATCCTGCGCGCCATCGACTCCATCCAGCTGACCGCAAAACATCAGGTTGCTACGCCCGCAAACTGGCAGCAGGGAGATGATGTCATCATCACGGCTGCCGTATCGAACGAGGACGCCATCGCCAGGTTCGGCTCGTTCGAGACGATCCTGCCTTACCTGCGGAAAACCAGGCAGCCCGCCGCTTAACCGGCCTTCACCTCGATTCGATGACCCACGCGAGCTACTGCGTGGGCTTTCCCCTCCTTTTCGTGAGCCGACCACCAGACGCGGCGGAGAGACTGCGTCTTGTTGCATGCGGTCGCGGTCAGTATCAGCCGAGCCGCATCTCGGTCTGCTGGTCGAAGAGGTGTAGGTGGGACGGATCGAACCGCAACCCTATCACCTCGCCGGATCGGATCGCTGCACGGCTATTGAGCACAATGACGAGTTCCGGCTCCGTCGCGGTGGTGATGTAAGTGCTGGCGCCCGTGGTTTCCACGGCGCCGACGGGCAGGCGCAGCATCGCGTCCGCATCGCCGGCAAGTTCGAAATGCTCCGGCCGAATACCGACCAATAACGGCTGGCCCGCCTGGACGGGTCTTGTCAAAGGAATCGCCTGCGGCGCCTCGAATTCGAGGCGGAGAGACTTTCCATCGGCCCCGGACGACGCAGGCACGAAATTCATGGCAGGCGAGCCGATGAAGCCGGCAACGAATTTGTTCACCGGACGATCATAGAGATCCAGCGGCGCGCCCTGTTGTTCTATGATCCCTTGACGCATGACGACCACATGATCGGCCATGGTCATCGCCTCGATCTGATCGTGGGTAACGTAGACGGACGTTGCCTTGAGCCGATCATGAAGGGCGCGGATCTCCTTGCGCATATGCACGCGCAACGCAGCGTCCAGATTGGACAATGGCTCGTCGAACAGAAACGCTTTAGGGTTGCGGATAATCGCCCGGCTCATCGCCACGCGCTGGCGTTGACCGCCGGAGAGCTCTCGCGGATACCGGCCAAGAAGGTGGGAAAGGCCCGTCGTCGCTGCGACCTCCTCGGCCTTGCGCTTGGCCTCGGCCTTATCGACACCCCGGATGCGAAGACTATAGGTGAGGTTCTGTTCGACCGTCATATGCGGATAGAGCGCATAGGATTGAAAAACCATGGCAAGGTCGCGCTTGCGAGGCGGCACCCCGTTCATCTTCGTCCCGGCAATGACGAGGTCGCCGCTTGAAATCGTTTCAAGGCCGGCCAATGAACGCAGAAGCGTGGATTTCCCGCAGCCCGATGGTCCGACCAATGCCACAAACGCGCCTTTGCGGATCTTCAGGTCGATATCCCGCAGCGCATGGTAGGCGCCGTAATATTTGTTGATACCCGTCAGCTCGATCTGGTGCACGGTCATTTAAGAGCTCCCGACGTCAGGCCGGACACGATCCGGCGCTGCAAGAGGACGAAGATGGCAAGAATCGGGGTCACATACATCGCCGCATAGGCCATGATATTGTTCCATTCGTTCGTATTGGGCCCCATGAACGAGTTGAGCCCCACGCTTGCCGGCTGATATTCGATCGCCTGGATCATAGACTTCGAGTAGACGAATTCGCCGAAAGCCTGCATGAAAATCAGAATGGCGCTGACGAGAATGCCGTTGCGCGCAAGCGGCAGAACGATATGGAAGAAGGCTCCGAAGCGGGAATTTCCGTCGACAAGCGCGGCTTCCTCGAGCTCCATCGGCACGCTCATGAAGGTCGCGCGCACCAGGACCACAAAGAACGGCATGCTTTTGGCCGCAATCGCCAGGATGACAGCAGTGCGCGGGTAGTCCAGGAGACCTATTTGCGAAAATCCGACGAAGATCGGGGTGATCATCAGCGAGGCCGGCAGTACCTGCAGCATCAGGACGAGGAACAGGCCGGCATCCACCCAGGCATTACGGTAACGAGCAAGCACATAGGCGCAACCCGTTCCAAGAACGGCGATCATCGACACCGCCCCCGAGGCGATCACCACCGAATTCCAAAGATAACGGCCGACGTTTCGGCTCTCCCAGACCGAGCGGTAGATGCTCCATTGAGGATCGGCGGGCCAGAAGGACGGAGGCGAGGCAAACATGGCCGAGCCTGTTTTGATCGCCGTCACATACATCCAATAGAGTGGGAACAGATAGACCGCCGCCAGCAGAACTGCGATGATCAACATGATCTTGTCGCGCAAGGCCCAACTCATCCGCGTACCTCATGGCGCGTGGAACGCACATAGACGACCGAGGCGATCATCACAAAAACGATCATGATGACCGATATCGTTGCGCCTTGAGCAAAATCGTATTGTCGGAAGGAAAGATCCCAGGCCCAATATTGTGCGACATTGGAGGAATTGTTCGGTCCTCCGGCGGTGATCGCAGCAAAAAGGTCGAATTGCTGCAGCGTGAAGATCAGCCCCAGTGAAATGATGGCTCCGATCGTCGAGCGCATCATCGGCAGGGTGATGGTGAAAAAGCGCTGGATGACATTGGCTCCGTCCAACTCTGCCGCCTCGTAAAGATCCTGAGGTATCGTCGACAACCCGACCGAAAGAAGGATCATGTTGAAGGAAATGCCAAGCCAGATGTTGGCAATGACGACTGCCCACAGCGAGAAATCAGGGTCGGAGCGCCAAAAAATATGTCCGGTGATGAGGCCGGATTCCCGCAGCAAATAGTTCAGGACGCCAAAATCGCCGGACAAGATCCAGTTCCAGATGGCGCCGACCACCAGGCCCGGCATGACCCAGGAGACGAGAAAGAGGCCGCGCATCCAGGAGGCGCCTGGAAAGTTCGTCCAGAAGAAGAGCGCGAGCGCAAAACCAATGATGAACTGGCCGGCGATCGAGGCGATAACGAAAAGCGCGGTGTTTTTGAGGATCGGCCAGGTCTCCGGCATGGAAAACAAGGTTGTATAGTTCTTGAGCCCAACGAACGGTCGAAAGATCGTGCCGAGGCTGAACATGTCCACTTCCTGGAAGCTCATGACGATATTGTAGACAAGCGGCAGGCCCGCCATCGTGAAGAGGAAGATAAGCGGCACCGACACCAGGGCTATATCGAAGCCACGCCCGTCGCTGACGGAAAGAAGCAGTCTCTTCATGTTTCCTCCAGATCGACATTCACCTCCGGTCCGGAGCCGCAAGGACTGGCCACTGCGGCCCCGGCCGGGAGGAAGGAAAGCGGCTAGCGAAGACGCCACCTCAGCATCAGCCGAGCACCGCCTTGATCTTCTGGTCGGCCTGATCGAGCGCCTCCTTAGGGCTCATCTGGCCTGTCAGCGCGGCCTGGATGGCATCTTGAATGGCCTTGGAAATTTTCGGCCAGGCCGGATGCGGGCCCCGCGGCTGGGCATATTGCAGCTGCTCCTGGAAGACCTTCAACGCGGCATCCTTCAACGGCTGACCGGTCGATGGAATAGCAAGATCCGAGCGGGCCGGCAGTTGGCCGAAATCCTTGAACATCCGATTGTCCTGCGACACGAAATATTCAAGCACCTTGAAAGCTTCCTTCGGGTGTTGCGTTTTTGAAAAGATCGCCCAGTTGAAATCGCCCATGGCCGACGAGCGCTTCGAACCCGTTTCCGGAAGCGGCAGGAGTGCCACACCCCAATCGAACTTCGCCTCCTTGACCATGCGGTCCAGCTCCCAAGGGCCGGAAATCGCCATGGCGGCATTGCCCGAGTTGAAGGTGCCGGTGGAATCCCATTGGCTGCGGGTCAGCGTGTCGCGAGAGGCGAGTTTTTCGTCGATGATCGTCTTCCAGATTTCCAACGCCTTGACGGCTCCCGGCGCATTGATCTTGTCGTAGCCGCCGCCGCCCATCTGCGCCCAGGGGAGGAACTGGAACGTGCCCTCCTCGTTCGCCTTCGCAGAAAAGGTGATGCCGTAGACGTTTTTGGCCGGGTCACTCAGCTTGCGGGCTGTATCGACCAATTCGTCCCAGGTCTGCGGCGGCTTGTCAGGATCAAGCCCTTTGGCGCGGAACATATCCTTATTGTAGTAAAGCGCGATCGTGTTGGTCGCCTTCGGCACGCCAAAATATCGCTCCTTCCACATCACCGACTTCAACGGACCGGGGTAATAGTTGTCAGGCTTGATCACGCTCGACTGGGCAATCATATCGGTCAGGTCGAGGAAGGCGCCACGCGATGAAAACAGTACGTGCTCCGGGTTGTCGACGGCGATGATATCCGGCGCCTGCCCGGTCGAATAGGCTCGCATCGCCTCGCTCACAACGTCATCGAACTGGATCTGACGGTATTCGACGGTGATGCCTGTCTTCAGGTTGTTGAAATCCTTGATCAGGTTCGGTGCCGGCTGGATGTCGCGGTCAAGCGACCAGACGGTAATCTTCACCTCCTCGGCACGCGCCGAGGTCCAAAACGTCGACAGGCTTGCGACCGCAAGCGCGCCGACCAGGGCCAATTTACGAATATCCATGCTCTCCTCCTTCAGGTTGTACTCGCTGCGAATGCCTCCTCCAGGTCATCCGGCAAGAGAGGCTGCGTCAGGCGGGATCGATGACAAAGTCACCGCCCCGGCAGGACTTCAAATAGTTCAGTGCATGTACTTGGCCGGTCATCTCGAGCGCATCGCGATAGACCGGATCGTGCCACCCCTCGATATCGATCGATCCCGTCCACCCCGCCAGTCGCAGTTCGGAGATGACATCCGTCCAGTTGGTATCCCCGAAGCCCGGCGTGCGCATGAAAACGAAAGGATGTTTGCCGAAAATTCCGTGTTCGCGGATGACGTCCCAGCGGATCGTCGCGTCCTTGCCGTGGACATGGAAGATCTTCGCAGCCCATTTGCGGATCTGCGGCAGCGGCTCGATCAGATAAACCATCTGATGGCACGGCTCCCATTCGAGACCGATATGATCATCCGGCGTTTCGTTGAAAATCAGTTCCCAGGCATCCGGATTATGGGCAATGTTCCAGTCGCCCGTTTGCCAATTGCCATCCATGGCGCAGTTTTCAAAGGCGATCCTGATCCCCTTGTCGGCAGCCCGCTTGGCAAGTTCGCTCCATATTTCGCGGTAACGCGGCAGGCTTTCCGGCAACGGCCGCCCGCGCAGCCGGCCGGTGAAGCCGGCGACGCATGTGGCGCCAAAATGGTGGGCGTTGTCGATGCAATCCTTCCAACCCTGCAGCGTCTGCAGATCCATTTCCGTTTCTTCCAACGGATTGCCGAACATGCCTATGGTCGAAATGGTGATGTCGCGGTCGCCGATTGCCTCGCGGCAACGCTTGCCAAGGTCACCCACGTTCTGGCCGTTGGTCGTTTGCCAGAAGAAGGGCTGGAAGCTCTCAAAGCCAAGATCAGCGATCTGGCCGATCCGTTCGGCGGCATTGCCCTTCGTCGCGCTGACCATTGTCCCGATGCGAATAGACTTGGCTGGATTGCTCACGTTGAAAACCTCATGCTTGGATGGCGACAGGCTGACCGGTCTTTGCGCTCTCGATTGCGCCAAAAACCATGGCTAGGCTCTTGATATTGTCAAAACCGGCGGTCTCCGGAGGCCGACCGGATCGGATCGACTCCAGAAAGCCAGCAATCACGCTGGCATGACCATAGGTCTCTTCCTCATGTGGCGCAGCCGGCACGTCGACAGTACGATGCCCCCGCAGCAGGCCGGGTTCGTCGCCGGCAACCGTGGCATCGAAGCTTTCCTCTCCGTCCCAGGTGAGCATGCCCTTAGATCCGACCAGCCGCCAGGAGCTCTCCCAGCTCGTCCGTCGCCCCTCCGCACACCAGGAGCCGCGATAGGTGAAAACCACCTCGTCGCTGAAGCGGAAGACCGCGTTTGCCGACGCTCCATGCGCATACCACGAGCCTGGCGGATTGGTTTCGACACAGTAGACGGATTGGGGCTGCCTGCCGCTGACAAACCGCGCAGCATCGAATGTATGGATCGCCATATCGAGAAGCAGCACATTGTCCATGGCTTCCCTGAACCCGCCAAAATGCGGCGCGAGGAAAAAGTCGCAGTGGATGCCGGACAGGTCACCGATGGCCCCGCTTTCAACGAAGCGCCGCATCCGGCGCACGCCTGAGACAAAGCGGCGGTTCTGCACGACCGCATGGATGCGCCCGGCCTCCTCGGCCAGCCGCACGAGCTGCCGGGCCTCATCGAGTGATGCAGCCATGGGCTTTTCGCTGAGCACGTGGCAGCCGTGTTTCAGGCCGGCTGCAACGACAGGCTGGCGTGCGGCTGGTATCACCACATCGAAGAGAATATCGGCATTCGTTTTCTCAAGCACCGCTTCGAGATCGTTTCCGATTTCGACATCGCTGAGGCCGAAGGCTTCGGCAAGCGATCGGGCGACGGCAATATCCAGATCGACCAGACCGGCGATCGTGACCGACCTCGCCAGGTCAGGTTGCATGGCAAGAGCCCGCATCCACCCGTGCGCCATGGCGCCACATCCGCATAAGACGGCCTTCAATGTCACGATCTTCCTCCAGCTGACAGAGGTGATGCTCCTTCACCATCTCCGTAAACGTTTACGATCCTAGTTGCGGTTTCCGTTCTGTGTCAATAGGGTTTCGAAAACGATTACGATCTGGTGGACAGAACAATGAAGGGCATTCGCCGGCTGGCAGAACATCTGGATGTTTCGATTGGCACAGTTTCGCGCGCCCTCAACGGCAAACCCGACGTCAATGAAGAAACCAGGCGCCGTGTTTTGGAGGCGGCGGAAAAGCTTGGCTATGTCGCCAACCAATCCGGCCGGGCTCTGCGCAAGGGCGCAACCGGCGTTATCGGTTTCATGATGCAGACGGGCCGGGAAATCACCGGCCAGGGCGACACCTTCTTCATGAGCGTCTTTGATGGCGTTCAAGCGGTGTTGGCGCGCCACAAGCTCGACCTCGTTGCACTTTTATGCTCCTCGGAAGAGGACCCGGACGATTACCTCAAGCGCATGGTCGCGCGCGGTTTTGCCGATGGCCTTATTTTGTCAGCCACGCGGCGCCACGATCCTCGTTTTGAATTTCTGGCGCGTCACCAAATCCCCTTTATCACGCTGGGCCGCAGTCTGACGGATGTCGGCCAGCCCTGGATCGATCTTGATTTTGAGGGAATGGCCGAGCAATCCGTCGAGCGGCTCGTCAAGGCAGGCCACCGGGAGATCGGATTTGTCTGGCCGCATGGCGAACTCAATCTCGGTTACGTGTTTATCGAAAGGTGCCGCCAAGCCCTCGCCCGTTTCGGGTTGATATTGTCTGAGCACCATATCTTCCGGACTACTCCGAGCGAAATGGGTGGTTACAAGGTGGCTCGGGACATCAAGACCATCGAACGCCCCCCCACCGCTCTTATCCTGGTCAATGAGACGCTCGTCACAGGACTTTACCGCGGCCTGGAGGAAGTGGGGCTGCAGCCGGGGCGCGATATCGCCATTATCGGTCGCCAAAGCCCGCACGCACGTTTTCTGTCTCCCACCCTCACAGGATTCGACCTGTCGCTTCGCGACCTCGGAGTTGCCCTCGCCGAAGGGCTTTTGTCCGCAATGCCTGCCTATGCCGAACTTTATCCGAAAGCTCCGCGACAAAAACTGTGGCCGATGACGCTGATCGAAGGCGAAAGCGGCTGAAACTGCTTGCGCAGCACATGCCGAGGCGCAATTGTGCCAAGGTGGCGGCCCATTATCTGCCATGGCGGCAGACCGCCAGATCCGTTTTCAGATCACGCCCCAAGCCCGAAACCTTCCCCTACCGGTCAGTTCCCGCAGCGAGAGTTCGGCGGCAATTTTCAACGCTCCCTGGGGGGTAACGCAGAGCGCCTCGGCGATCATGCCCGCAGACACCATTGGCGTGGAGAGGACGAGCTCGATCAGCTGAGGAAGCTTTGATGACTGCCGCCTGCCGGCGGCTCGATGCTGCATCTGCTGCTTTGCCAGGAGCAGCCGGTCGTGCTCTTTCGAGCCGAATTCAGCCGCCATCGTGATCGCGTCAAGAAATGCCTTCAGCCGCGTATCCCGGTCTCGGCTTGCCCGACGCTCGCGCGCGATCTGCTTCAGCCCGAGATTGATTGTTGCGAGATGCGCGCTGGTGGCTCCAATCTGCCGCAGGAGTGCGGCGGTCAACTGCCGACCGAGCCAGGGCGCATGCTGAAAGACCTGCAGGACGTTCCAAGCATCCAGCAGCAAGGCTGCCCTGAGCAGCGGCGGCAGGCCCTCCGTCTCCATGTCGACAGACCGCCACTCCGCAAGCCGCTCGTCTTCATCCCAATCGGCCTCATAAACAAGGGGATCCCGGTCGCGCCGCAGCTGGGGCTCCGTGGTTCTGGCCTCAGCAAGCAGCACCTCGCTTCGTGCCAGAAGCGCATCGATGGCAGCAAGATGGACGGCAAGCGGATCATCCTCGTCCCCCTCCTCGGATGAATGCTCATGCGTCATAGCTGCGGCGTTATCGGATTGATCGGTCTCGCCTCCCCTTCCCCTGAGGCAACGCAAGCCCTCGGTACTCATGGCCCATTCGGGCGGGTTAGAAAAAATTCGCCGACGGGTACGCAGGACGTCATGCGCAATTGTCAGTTCGTGGGTTGGCGCACGCACGCTCATGCCGGCATCGTAAAGCACCAGGTCCTCGAGCTGGACCAACTCTCCGTCGACCCACAAGGAAGCACATGCTTCGGAAAAATGGGTACGCGCCAACCATCCCGGCCCGACAGATGAACGGCTAATCCGCTCGTCCACCCGTGCCAGCGCCGAGGTCGCAGCGCTTAAGGGCGTGAGCAGGTCCTGTAAGGGCAATTTGGATAATTCGTAACGCATTGAAAAAGCGTTATCTGATTTGCCTTTTGAAAGCTATAAGGGTGTTTGGTTTCATCACTGGGTGTTAACCATAATCGCCACCCACCCGGCGAATGATGAATATTGGGGTCGCCCGCATGAGCTTTGCCGAAGCGATGAACTCGACCACCGCAGCGATGCACGAATCGTAGCCCTCATCATATCCGTGCTGGCTGATTCTGACTAGGCCGACCTGCCCAGACAACATTGCACGCATCGATGATGGGCAACTCCACATATCGTCCTCCGCCAAATCACTGCGCCGGCTGCCGGAGCATCGATCCTCCCTGGGAGGAAAGATGACGACAGCGATGGCGCCATCATCGACAAAGACGCGGGGCAGCAGGAAGTCCTCCAAAAAATTACCGAACTAGATTCCGCTCCACCTTGAGGATGGCAGGACAACCCGTCTGCAGCCCGATCATGCAGTCCACGGATGACTTCCTGATGCATCAGATGACACTCGTTCACCTCGCAGTTCGGCATAAGCCGCGGCACCAACTTGGGCCCACATCACCTGGCAAAGACGCCCTTCAGCCCATGACTGCGATGCAGCGCCGGACTTGCCGGACTTGCCTTGGCAGAACCCACTTCTACCCTGAGCGCAAATGCGACCAGCAGCCGGGAGCGACTTCTACGGGCAAGTCCGAGTTTGCCGAGACGGCAACCCCGCCGGTTGGGGCGTTCAAGTTCGAGGCCCGCAGGTCCCACAGAGAGTTCAGAGCTAAAGAAGAGATGGAGGCCCTATGCGCCAGCGCAGGATTGCGACACCAGCCAGAGATCCGCGCGAAGTCCGGCCGCCGCCCCGAAAGCTGGGCCCCTGCCTTCCGCGCGTATCCAGACACACGCACCCTTTCGGACGCAGCAATGCAGTCCAACCATTTCAACGGCGGCAAAGACAGCCCTCTTCTTGCTGGCTCGCAATTCGACCGGAGAACCCTGGTTTGGCCCAACAGGCCGAAGGATTGACGGCAGTTAGCCGCGGCTAACTGCCGAAACACAAGCGAGAGAGAAGACCGGGCCTCGCTTCCAATTCGTGGCGCGGCCCAATCCGCCGCTCCGCGAATCTGATCTTCTTCCCAAAATGCGGCTCCCGATACCGCGTATGAAACGCAAGTTAGCCGCGGCTAACAGCCGCCCGGTTAGGGGGTCGTTAACCAAAAAGCCCTTGCCAAATCGACAGAATCGGGTCTCTTTCATTAACTGCGGTAAAAAACGTTTTCCTCGCCCAGAACCGTAGTTTTAGAAATTAGGCGCTCAAGTAAATGAAGCAAGCTGTTGAGAAGAATGCCGCTCCCCCGGTGGCGGACCTCAAGGGACTTATCCAGCATCATTCCGCTGCCCTGTCGGCGCAGTTGCAGGCCCATCATATGGCCGTCTTTCCGCCCAATGCGGAAAAGACAATTCGCAATTTCACGCCGGCTGAGACCGCCAAGTTGATCGGCATCGGCGAGGGGTATCTGCGACAGGTCGCTGCCGAAATGCCGGATCTCGCAGCCAGCCAAACCGGCGGGCGCCGCAGCTATTCCGTCGACGATATCCAGGCATTGCGTGTTCATCTTGACCAAGGCAGCAGGGGCGGGCGGCGATATCTGCCTCACCGCCGCGGAGATGAGGCGCTCCAGGTCATTGCTGTCATGAATTTCAAAGGTGGCTCCGGCAAGACCACAACGTCGGCGCATCTCGCCCAGTATCTGGCCTTAAGAGGCTACCGCGTCCTTGCCATCGACCTCGATCCCCAGGCGAGCCTTTCTGCACTTTTCGGGCACCAACCCGAAATCGATGTCGGACCAAACGAGACGCTTTACGGAGCAATCCGTTATGACGGCGAACGCCGCCCGATCGCCGAGATTGTCAGGGCGACCTATATTCCGGACTTACATCTCATTCCCGGAAACCTCGAACTGATGGAGTTCGAGCATGATACACCCCGCGCCCTGATGAAGCGGCAAGTCGGAGACACCTTGTTTTTCGCAAGGATCGGGCAGGCGCTTGCTCAGGCGCAAAATCTCTATGATGTCGTCGTCATCGACTGCCCGCCACAACTCGGCTACCTCACGCTCTCAGCGCTGACGGCCGCGACATCCGTCCTTGTCACCGTGCACCCGCAAATGCTGGACGTCATGTCGATGAACCAGTTTCTGGCAATGACTGGCGATCTGCTCGAAGAGATCAGCAATGCCGGAGCACGCTCGGACTACAATTGGATGCGATATCTCGTCACTCGCTTCGAGCCCAGTGATGGGCCTCAAAATCAGATGGTGGCATTCCTTCGCTCCATATTCGGTGAACATGTGCTGATCCATCCGATGTTGAAAAGCACCGCGGTCTCCGATGCCGGGCTTACCAACAACACGCTCTTCGAAGTGGAGCGCGGTCAATTTACGCGCTCCACATACGATCGCGCGCTGGAGGCCATGAACAACGTCAATGCAGAGATAGAGACTCTGATCAAGAAAGCATGGGGGAGGGCCGCATGAGCAGAAAAGACGTTTTCGCCAATCTGCAACCACCGGCGCCAGCCCAGCCGGAAATTCGGACAGCCAAGAATCGTTTGCGGCCGATCCTCGGTTCACCGGAATTGCTGGAGAACGGATCACGGTCGCCCGTAGGTGCCATCGGCCAATCCTTAAGCGAAGTGAACGACCGCAATCGCCGTGCCGACGAGATCGAGAGGCGTTTGTCGCAGGGCCATGCGGTCATTTCCCTGGATACCGCTGATATCGATCCCTCCTTCATTCCAGACCGTATGCCTGGCGCCAAGGAAGCACATGACCGGCTCGTGGCGTCAATTCGGGAGCAGGGGCAGCAAGTACCAATTCTGGTCCGGCCCCATCCAGAAATCCCAGGCCGCTATCAGGTCGCTTTCGGTCACCGCCGCTTGCGTGCCATCACCGAGCTCGGCCAGCAGATCAATGCCATCGTGCGCGAACTATCGGACGAACAGCTCGTCGTCGCCCAGGGACAGGAAAACAACGAGCGCCAGGACCTTACCTACATAGAAAAAGCGCGGTTTGCGCAGCGATTGCAGCAGCGCTTTCCCCGCGACGTCATCATGGCCGCCATGTCGCTCTATAAAAGCGACCTGTCCAACATGCTCTCAGTGGTGTCGCGGATCCCGGCAGAACTGATCGATATGATCGGTCCCGCGCCATCGGTCGGAAGGCGCAGCTGGATGGAGCTTTCCGATCTCCTATCCACCGACAAGGTCGTAGACCGGGCCAAAGCCTTCCTGGGCCGGTCCGAGATCGCCGAGTGGGAATCCGAAGACCGGTTCAAGGCGCTGATGGAGCATCTCAAGCCGCGGCCGCAAAAGGCCAAGTCGGATGTCTGGGCAACCGGCACAGGCGCTCGCCTGGCAAAGGTCACCCACAACGATACTCGCGTCGAAATTCTTATCGATCGAAGGGAGGCGCCGGAATTTGCAGCCTTCGTGCTCGATCGCCTCAAGGCTTTGTTCGAAGAGCATCGCTCTAAGAACTGAACAACACGGAACCAAAGCAGGAGCATCCAGCAAAAGAAAAAAGCCCCCGAACGTTACCGTCACGGAAGCTTTCCTCGTAGTCTCGACAGCTTCGAGAATCGCATTTCCGAGAATCACTGTCAAGAGTTTTGGCGCCTTTCGGGCGAGTGGATTTCTTTTGCCTAAACCAAGGTGAAGGCAAATGAGGCATGAATTTATAACGACGCCCTTCGGGCGGCGATCGATGTCGCTTGGAATGCTGGCAAACCAGCATCTCGCCGACCAGATCGAACCTGGAATGCGCCGGAACAAGTGGAAACTATTCCGATCGGTCTGCGAAGCCCGCCGAGCCCTGGGGATCAGTGACCGGTCGTTGACCGTTCTTGATGCGCTCCTGACATTTTATCCGGCGGACGAACTCAGCCAAGACAGCAGCCTTGTTGTTTTCCCCTCAAACGCTCAGCTCTCTCTCCGGGCAAGGGGGATGACGCCCGCAACTCTTCGCAGGCATCTCTCCATGCTGATCGAGGCCGGCCTGATTTTCCGCAAGGATAGTCCAAATGGAAAACGTTACGCGCGGCGTGCACGGAGCGGGCAAATCAGCGAGGTTTTCGGCTTCAGCCTTGCGCCTCTGCTCGCCAGAGCGTCTGAAATCGATTGCCTTGCTGCCGGGATCATAACCGACAGAGAAAATCTCAAGGCGACCAGGGAACAGATCAGCATCTGCCGACGCGATATCTCCAAGCTGCTCGCGACTGCCAAGGCCGAAGCACTTCCCGGAGATTGGGATGATTTGTTGGCCGAATTTCGTACAATTACCGCGCAGATCCCTCGCAACCCCACCTTGGAAACCCTCCTGCCAATTCGGCAGCAGATGAACGAACTTCACCACTTCATCGTTAAGAGCCTGAAGTCACAAGTTAAAATTCGGAATCTGAGCGCCAATGAATCCCAGAATGAGCGCCACAAACAGGATTCAAAACCAAACTTCAATTTTGAATCTGAAAACATCTGCATCCGAGATCATCTTCCGCCTCCAAATCCGTTGGACCAGCAAGTCGAAGTCACCGAACAGCTGCCTGATGTCGATGAAGACATCCCAAATCACACACCGTCTTCCGAAGGGATAACGCTCGATCTGGTGCTTCGAGCATGCCCCCAGATCATCGATTACGCCCCAGCCGGATCTGTCCGAAACTGGCGCGATCTTGCCGCCGCCGCTGCCGTTGTGCGTTCAATGTTCGATGTGAGCACGACAGCCTACACCAAGGCCTGCGCCACGATGGGGATTGAAACGACGGCGATCGTTATGGCCTGTATCCTCGAGCGGGCCACATCCATCAATTCGCCGGGCGGATACCTGCGTGATCTGACCAAGCGATGCGAACGCCGCCAATTCGTTCCAAACCGGATGCTCATGGCCGTCCTGCGGACTCATGCCAAAGTCGGTACCAGCAGTAATGAAACGGAGATGCCGCTTACGTTTAACAACGAAAAGCCACTTCAGAAAAAGCAATACGTTACCGTCTCGTCGGAATATTGCAGTGCCAATTGACCACGCATATGGCAGCCGCGGCCGGAGGGCTTTTCGCCCTACTCAAAATAACTAGCAGCAAAAGCCCCTGGGCTTCGGACAGCACGCCTCATTTTCCTGCTGGAGAGGCCGCAATACGCCTGACTTCGTCGGCAGCTGCGTTGAGGACGTCTTGCGACAAACCTTCGTCGAGGATGCGGGAGAGTGTGACTGCACCCACCATGAGCGACAATATGGTCATTGCTTTGCCGCTTGGTTCCGAGCCCTCGGTCACGTCCATGAGTTCGTCCAGCACTTGGAGATGAGCCTTTATGCCGTCCTGAAAAGGAAGCTTCACCTCCTCGCTTTGACGACGTGCCACGTCAGAACCGAGCGCCACCAAGGGGCAACCTTCGCCTTTCTCACCTCGATGATCCTTTGAGAGATAAAAACGGATTATGGCCTCCAGCGGATCCGGGGTCGAGGCCGCGGCGGTCGACCATCTGCCGGTCGAGCTTTCCATCGCCCGCCTTGAGGCAAGCGCTGCAAGATCGTCCTTGGACTCGAACTGCTTATAAAATCCGCCTTGGTTGAGGCCCGCACCTTTCATCAGGTCCGTCAATCCGATGCCATCAAAACCGTGCTCTCTAAACAGCCGGCTTGCGACGTCGATGACGACCTCGCGATTTGCCGCGGCTTGCGCTAAAAATCGCGGGGGGAAGCGCGGATGATTTCGCGCCGCCTCAGGAGAAATTCCTATGTCATTTCAGCGGCCGCCCGCGAAAAACATCCCCGCTCCGCCATTACCTTCCGGTCGCGGTTATAGTGATCGCGTCATCGAGCAGGGAGCCGGGTCGCGAACCGTTCTCCGCAAACGGGGAGCATCCGGCGCTCGATTGCGGTCGTTTAAGGCACGGCAACGCCGTCAGGGCGCCAACCGCGGGACGAAATGGTTTCGGAATTTGGACCCTCCGCAGCCATATCCCCCGGAAAAGCCGAAGCGATCGGGCAGGCAGAAAACCTGACATCCATCTAACACACCGACTGCCTGCCCATCCCTTTTGGCACCGTGACGACCACGTTCGTCGCGGACACTCGTCGTACCGGTGTCGTGGCACCAGCTTATGATGTCCTCCGCCCTCGACCATGCCGTTTTTCGCTATGTGGCAGAATCGGACGCCTCAATTCCCCCCAAGGCACAACCTGATTGCCGGCGCTTGGATTGGCCGGAGGCCGGCAATATGTTCTCCTCTGGAGAAGGCGGCTCTCGGCGATCCGCAGGAATCGCATCAAAAGGAGATGAGGCGATGAAACTGAACGACCCGACACTGTTTCGCGAGGCTGCGCTGGTGGGCGAGCGCTGGCTCGATGCCGATCCGTCGAACGCGGTAGAAGTCAACAACCCGGCGACTGGCGAGATCATCGGCCACGTGCCGAAGCTCGGCGCGGCAGAGACCCGCGCTGCGATTGAAGCGGCGCAGGCCGCTCAGCAGCAATGGGCTTCAAGGACCGCGAAGGACCGCTCGGCGATCCTGCGCAAATGGTTCGACCTGATGATCGCCAACAAGGACGATCTGGGACGTATCCTGACGCTCGAGCAGGGCAAGCCGCTGACCGAAGCGACCGGTGAGATCGTTTATGGCGCGAGCTTTATCGAATGGTTTGCGGAAGAGGGCCGACGCGTCTACGGCGATCTCATTCCGGGCCACCAGCCCGACAAGCGCATCATGGTGATGAAGCAGCCGATCGGCGTGGTGGCGGCGATTACACCGTGGAACTTTCCGAATGCGATGATCACCCGCAAGGCCGGCCCGGCGCTGGCCGCCGGCTGTGCCATGGTGCTGAAACCCGCATCGCAGACGCCGTTTTCGGCGATCGCGCTGGCAGTGCTGGCCGAACGGGCGGGCTTGCCCAAAGGGCTGTTCAGCGTGATTACAGGTTCGGCCCGCGAGATCGGCGGCGAGATGACGGCCAACCCGATCGTCAGGAAACTGACCTTTACCGGTTCGACCGAAGTTGGTGCGGAGCTCTACAGGCAGTCCGCGCCGACCATCAAGAAGCTCGGGCTGGAGCTCGGCGGCAATGCCCCTTTCATCGTTTTCGACGATGCGGACCTGGATGCAGCCGTCGAAGGCGCACTGATCGCCAAATATCGCAACAACGGCCAGACCTGCGTCTGTGCCAATAGGCTCTATGTGCAGGACGGTGTTTACGATACATTCGCGGCAAAGCTCGCTACGGCGGTCGGCAAGCTGAAAACGGGTAACGGCTTCGACGAGGGCGTCGTTCTTGGGCCTCTGATCGACAAGGCGGCTCTGGAAAAGGTCGAGGAGCATGTCGGCGACGCCTTATCCAAAGGTGCCCGCGTCATTCAGGGCGGCGGGCGCCATGCGCTTGGTGGCACATTTTATGAGGCAACAGTTCTGGCCGATGTGACGGCCGACATGGCCGTGGCGCGGGAGGAGACGTTCGGGCCGGTGGCACCGCTTTTCCGCTTCAAGGACGAGGCGGATGTCATTGCGCAGGCCAATGATACCGAATTCGGCCTCGCCTCCTATTTCTATGCCCGTGATCTTTCCCGAGTATTCCGGGTCGCCGAGGCGCTTGAATACGGCATGGTGGGCGTCAATACCGGCCTGATCTCGACCGCTGAAGCTCCGTTCGGAGGTGTCAAGCTTTCCGGCCTCGGCCGTGAAGGTTCTCGCTACGGCATCGAGGAATTCGTCGAGATCAAATATGTGTGCCTCGGCGGCATAGGCTGATTGACAGGAACCCTTCGATCATCCGCGGCTGCGGAGTTTTGTCGCGCACATCCTGCTTCTGCTTATCATCAGCATTGAGGAACGATCGAGCGCCGACGTGTGGTCGGGTCACGTCGTTCTGCTGCTGGGGAAGGCACGTTATCACGGCTCCACGGAAAAGATCGTTCCCTTCGCACCCGCCACGATCGCCGCGGCGTCTTCGAGGCGGCCGATCGCGGCCCGTCGGGCACCGTCTCTCGAAAAACGGGCCGCCGCGGCAATCTTCGGCCGCATCGATCCTGCCGGGAACTGACTTTCATCCACCGCGGACAAATCAATCTTGGAGAGCGGACGTGCAGCCGGCTTGCCGAAATCCGCATAAACGGCGTCCACGTCCGTCAGCAGAAGGAGCATGTCGGCGCCGAGTTGTTCGGCAAGAAGGGCACTTGCCGCGTCCTTGTCGATGACGGCTTCGGCGCCCTGAAGGCTGCCGTCGCGTCCTTCGACGACAGGGATTCCGCCGCCACCGGTGCAGATCACCGTCACGCCTTGCCGGACAAGGAGCGAGATGACGTCCGCCTCCAGGATGGCCTGCGGTGCCGGTGAAGCGACAACGCGCCGCCACTTCTCGCCATCGGGGGCGACCTTCCAGCCCCGCTCGGCGGCCAGTTTCCGAGCAGTCTCGGCGGCATAGACCGGACCGATGAATTTCGTGGGCCGCTGGAAGGCGGGGTCGTCCGCATTCACCTTGACGAGCGTTAGCAGCGTGCCGAAACGATGGTCTTTCAAGATGCCGGCAAGCTCCTGTTCGATCATATAGCCGATCATGCCCTCGGTCTCGGCGCCGAGGACGTCGAGTGGAAGGCCGGCCCCATCGGGGCCGGCTGTTTCAAGGGCAAGAAGCCCGACCTGCGGGCCGTTCCCATGTGTGATGACCAGCGAATGACCCGCCTTGATCAATTCCGCGAGGGCGACCGCGGCACGTTTGACATTGGCGCGCTGGTTTTCCGCAGTCAGCACTTCGCCGCGGCGCAGGAGAGCATTGCCCCCGAGGGCAGCAACGATCAGCATCTCAGCCTCCGATCGTGGCGACGAGCAGCGCCTTGATGGAATGCATGCGGTTTTCGGCCTGGTCGAAGACGATGGAGGCTTTCGATTCAAAGACCTCGTCCGTGACCTCCATGCAGTCTATGCCGTATTTCTCGGCGATTTGCCTGCCGACCTCCGTGCTGGCGTCGTGGAATGCCGGAAGGCAATGCATGAACTTGCTGTAAGGATTTTCCGTGGCTTTCATCACCTCCCGCGTCACTCGGAAGGGCAGGAGGAGGTCGATGCGTTCCTTCCAGGCGCTCTCGTCTTCTCCCATGGAAAGCCAGACGTCGGCATAGACGAAGTCGGCGCCCTTCACTCCGGTTGCGATGTCCGATGTGAGTTGGAATTTGCCGCCGGTCCTGGCGGCTTCGGCATTGACATGCTCGATGAACTCCCGGTCCGGCCAAAGCTTTTTCGGCGAGACGAGCCGGAAATCGAGCCCCACCTTCGCCGCACCGACGGCGAGCGACAGGGCGACATTGTCCTGGCCGTCCCCGACGAAAGCGAGCGCCGTGTCGGACAGGTGCTTGTGAGTGAATTCGCGCATCGTCATGAAGTCCGCAAGGACCTGGGTCGGATGCGATATGTCGGTGAGGCCGTTATAGACTGGGACGCCGGAATACCGTGCCAGTTCCTCGACCGCCGCCTGCTTAAAACCGCGAAACTCGATCGCGTCATACATCCGGCCAAGTACGCGCGCGGTGTCCTTGACGGATTCCTTGTGACCAATATGGCTGCCCGAAGGGCCGAGATAGGTGACATGGGCACCTTGATCATAGGCCGCCACCTCGAAGCCGCTGCGGGTGCGGGTGGAGTCCTTTTCGAAGATCAGCGCGATATTCTTGCGCGTGAGGCGAGGGATCTCGTTGCCGGCCAGCTTTGCGGCCTTTAGCTCTGCCGCCATGCGCAGTAGGAAACGAATTTCGTCGGGCGAGAGATCGTCAAGTGACAGGACGCTCCTGCCGTGAAGATTGGTGGGCATGAGTGTGTCTTTCCTAAGCGGCTTCGCGAACGAGAGGGCATGTCATGCAATGCCCGCCGCCGCGGCCGCGGCTGAGTTCGGCACCTTCGACGGTGATCACTTCGACGCCCTGGCGGCGCAGAAGCGTGTTGGTATAGACGTTGCGGTCATAGGCGATGACGGTACCGGGCTCGACGGCAACGACGTTGTTGCCGTCATCCCACTGTTCGCGCTCCGCCTCGTAGCGGTCGCCGCCGGTCTGGACGATACGCAGGGCCTTGAGCCCCATTGCCTTGGCGACGACCTCGGTGAACGGTTCATTCTCCTCCCGGATATCGATGGTGTCTTCTGCATTACCCGGGCGTAGCGAAAAGCTGCGCAGGCGGTTGACGACCGGCGGATACATGGTCACCAGATCCCGGTCGCAGAAGGTGAAGACCGTATCGAGATGCATGAAGCTGCGGTCTCGCGGCATGAGGGCGGCAACGACACCTGTGGCCAGTCCGGAGGCAAACAGCCGCCTCGCAAGCGCACTCACGGCTTGCGGCGTGGTTCTCTCGCCCATGCCGATCAGCACGACGCCGTTGCCGACTGGCATGACGTCGCCGCCTTCAAGGCTCGGCGCCTCTTCGCCGTCCGATGAGAAGATGGAGAAATCGCCGCCCTTGAAGCGCGGGTGGAAGCGATAGATGGCCTCAACATTGGCCGCCTCCGGGCGCCGCGCTTGCCAGTACATCGAATTGACCGACACGCTGCCGTAGATCCAGCAGGAGCTGTCGCGGGTAAAAAGCTGGTTGGGCAACGGTGGCAGGACGAAATCCTCCGGCGCCAGCGTCCGTCCGCTCAGGCCGCGCGGCTCGAACGGCAATTCCGCCCGGGCGATGCCGCCGACGAGATAGGTGGAGAGTTGTTCCGACGGCATTTCATTGAGCCAGGCCTGCAGGTCGACGACCATGTCCTCGCCTATACCAGGCGGCGCGACCCGCCGGCCGAGCAGCCATTGCCTGGCATCGGCGTTGTCCATCGTCTCGGCAAGCAGGTCGCCGAGGGAGTGAACCACGACGCCCCGCTCTCTCAGCGTATCGACGAAAGCGTCGTGTTCCTGCCGCGCTCGCTTGACCCACAGGACATCGTCGAACAGCAGCGACCTGCAATTGTCCGGCGTGAGCCGGCGCAGGCTGAGATCGGGCCGGTGGACCATCACCTCGCGGAGTCGGCCCACTTCCGAATGAACGCCTAAAGTCATCATCGTCTCATCTCCTTCAGAAGGGGCTGACCGCACCGGTCCACATTTCGTAAGCGGCAAGCAGCCCGACCGCGACGAGAGCGATGGCAAGAAAGGCTTCCAGGAGGCTGAAGACCCGCTGGCCGTTCTGGCGGCGGGCGGCGGCATAGAAGATCAGGCCGGGCGCATAGAGCACGGCGCACATGAAGAGGTAGGCTGGGCCTGCGGCATACACGAGCCAGAGGCCATAAACGGTGGCGACGAGGCCGGCGACCATCGGACCAATGCGGCTTTCCCCGGGCTTGTAGGCTTCGCCGGTCATTGCGAGCTTTGCCGCATAGGCCCCCGAGAAGATGTAGGGCACGAGGATCGCAGCCGAAGCGATCGAGAACAGCGCCTGATAGGTGCTCTGGGCGAACAGGGTGACCAACAGGAAGGCCTGGACCAGAAGGTTGGTGATCAGCAGTGACATCGAAGGAACGCCGCGATTGCTTTCCCTTGCGAAGAAGGAGGGCATCGTTCCGTCCTTGGCCGCCGCGAGCGGGATCTCCGCCGCGAGCAGCGTCCAGCTGAGGAATGCGCCTACCACCGACACGACCAGCGCAATATTGATCAGGATAGCACCCCAGGGGCCGACGAGCGCTTCAAGGACGCCCGCCATCGACGGGTTCTTGAGGGCCGCAAGTTCCGGCTGGTTGAGGACGCCGAGCGACAGCAGCGATACGAGCGCATAGAGGGCCAGGCAGGTGAGGAAGCCGGTGATCGTCGCAACCGCAATATCCTTGCGCCGTTCGGCGCGAGCCGAGAAGACGCTGGCGCCCTCGATGCCGATGAAGACCCACAGCGTGACGAGCATGGTGCTCTTCACCTGCGCGGTGATCGAGCCGAGGCTTGCATTGCCGAGGCCTGTGAAATCCGCCGAGAACACGTCGATCTTAAAGGCGACAACCGCCACCCCGATGAACAGGACGATCGGCGCGATCTTGGCGATGGTGACGACGAAATTGATGATGGCGGCCTCGCGGATACCGGCCATGATCAGCGCGTGCACGATCCACAGCATGATCGAGGCGCCGATGATGGCCGGCCAGGTATTTCCTTCACCGAAGGATGGAAAAAAGTAGGAGAGCGCACTGAAGACCACGACCGCATAGGAAACATTGCCTATCCATGCACTCAGCCAGTAGCCCCAGGCGCTGTTAAAGCCGACGAACGGACCGAAGCCGGCCTTTGCATAGGCGTAGGGACCTGCATCCAGTTCGGGCTTGCGGAGTGCAAGCGACTGATAAACGAAGACGAGGGCCAGCATGCCCATGGCGGTGATGGCCCAGCCGATCATGACCGCCAGCGGACCCGCCCCCGCTGCCATATTCTGCGGAAGGCTGAAGACCCCCGAGCCGATCATCGAGCCGATGACCAGGGCGGTCAGCGATCCGGCCCGGAGCTTGCGTGTCGTCGTGTTCGTCTTCTTGACGGCACCGGGACCGATCGGTCCCGCAACGTTGATGTCAGTGGAAGCCATGGCTTCATCTCCCTGAGTTTGAAACTGAGGGGAGGAAACCACTTCGCCGAGGTCTCTCCATTGATCGCCGTCAAGTTGCAAGCTTGCAATCGGCAGATTTGCGTATTTAGTGAGCTCTAAGGTTCACTTGTGTTCGCGGATAAACTCTCCATCTCCACAGCCGCTGAAACAATCGCGGGCGCCGATTGTTACACTTGTCTCCGGTCGACAGACCATGACAACAAAGAGGAAGCGGAAAATGCTCGTCAAAATGCTCGCAGCTACTGTTCTTTCCCTGGGCTTAGCCACGGCAGCAGTCGCTCAATCAGGCGGCTCAGGCTCTGGCACCGATTCAGGTTCTGGATCGTCCGGATCCGGAACCAACAGAGGAGCTGCCGTGGGCTCTGGAGCCGGTGGCACCGGAACATCACTCGACGCCAACAACCCTACGACAGGCAGCGTGGGTGGGAATGCGAACAATACCGGATCCACCAACGCTCCTTGCAAGACCACACCGACACAGCAAGGCTCGGCAGGTACAGCGGCGTCGAACTCCGGCAGCGCGGCAACCCCACAGCCAGCATGCTGAGTGATTTTGGGCTGGGACGCGCTTACGTCCCAGCCTCCCCCTGAATGAATTCGGAAAAGAAGCAATTTCAATAACGAAAATCCAGGTCCGCGGCCACCTTCTCAAGCTGCTCCAGGGCTGCCCCTCGGCGCCGGTAAAGGTCGGCACGCTCGCCAAATGTGCGGCGACGCATTGCAACTTGGTGACGCAGGTTGATCTCCGCGGCCATCATCGCTCCGCAGAAAGCCGCGCTCAGGACGCTCGCGCCTGAATGGAGGTCGCTTGCCACTTTGCGATCTATAGAGCCTGCCACATCCCGGAAAAGCTCAAGCCCCTTCACGATAAGATGCGCCGCGGCAAGCGGTTCTTCGGTCGCCTGCGCCTGAGCTTCGTGCAGACCGCTATCATCGGCGGCTTCATGATCGGATGGCTCCTCGGAAAGCACGTCCAAATATCGCCGAAAGTGGCGCCGATCACGATCTGCGGATACCGTAAGCTGTTCTGAAAGTTCGTCCAATCGCCGCCGGGCGTCGGAAAAGCGGTTCCCACCGTCGTCCGACACCGCAATTGCCATCTTCCCCATCGCGAGACCAAGGAGCGCGGCCAGGATCGACGCAGTGCTTCCTGGTATATCAGGGGCTCGCCGACCAATGGATGCGACGATGTCTTTGAATCGCTCGTCTACAAGGGCAGATGTCAATTTCAATACTCTTTGAACCAACCGCAAACGGATCGAACTAACCAATGCTGTCGAAGTTCCGCCAACCTCACTTCCAGATGACGCACGCGTCTCATTGTTCGGGGCTTCGACAGGGAAGGCTTGTTGGGCCGCTGGGGTCAGGTGTCGGTTGCAAGGCAGGGTTCATGCTATCCGGTCGGCGATAATGTTGAAAGGCAGCAATACGCCACCCAGCCCGGCCAAACCTGCGCTTATGTAGAGGAAGGGCTAAGCGCTAATCAATCACCACCAGCCCCGCTTCCTCTGCGGCCGCGACGAATGCGTCTCTTGCGTCCTCCGGCTCTGCTTTTCCATCGAGCACCAGCATGAAAGTGCGGAGAGCCTGATGAAAATGCTCCCCGTCGTCGACGGGCCAGTCTTCAAGGAGGCAATTTGCGGCGTCTCGGGTGCAGAAGATCAGATCGTGGTCTCCTGCACCATGAAGCTCGACAGAAACGGGAATGGCCCAGTCGACATCAAACATGCAGCCTCTACCTCCAGAGGAAAAGAGACGCGAGGGCAGGAGATTTGGGATCTCTGAAGGGGGGGACGGGAGACCGCCCTCGCGACCTCACTCTAATGCACTGGATGGCGAATCGTTCCACGAGGGGATCGAAGCGTCGGGGGAGGAACCCCCACCGCCGATGATAGTTATCTTCCGAAAGGAGACCGAGATATGGCTATGCATTATACGGACATTCGCGGTACGCTTGTAAGCTTCCTTGCCGAAATCGGCTTGGTAGGGCCGAACGTCGAAGCCACCGCTACGGACCCGGTCCCGCCGCTTTCGACCGAACAGGAACTACTGGTCGAATGCTGGCAATCGGGCCAGATCGAACCTGCGGTTTGGTGGCAGCACCTTGACGATGATCCGGTGCTCGCGGCAAATTTCCAGAAGCCGCAGGTAACACATTAGGGCGCCCGGCCATCGAGCGCTCGCGCTGGGTGCTGCTCGGCCCAAGGATAGTGAATTAACTCACGTGCCCCGTAAGTCCGGCGTTCCCGCGGTGGTCGATCGAAAAGTTCGTGCCGGATCTTCATATCGACGTCTGCGTCCCTATCCGGCGTCATTTCTGCACGCGGGGCTTACGGATCGCATCGTGACTTGCCGCGGCTTGCGGCGCCATCCGATTCTGGGTTCAGGTACCTGCGCCGCTTCTGCGCCGGATCAGCTCAAACACGCCCGAAATGTCTTCGTCTCCATGTCCTGCACTGTCGCGTTTTCGAAACAGGTCCAGCAGGGGGGCAAGCAGACTGGTGGCGACACCCTGCTCACGGGTGGCTGTGAGTATATTTTCCAGCGAGGTGGCCTGCATGGCGAGGTTCGACACCACATTAAGGCCGTGCCCGCCGCTATCGATCTTCTCTGCGTATCCTGGGAGTTCACCCATCATTGCGGTCATCCAGGGGCCAAGCAACTTGAGAAACTCCCTCGCGTGAATGCCCTCGGAATCGACAAGGGCAGTAGCGTGAAAGAAGCCGGCGAACAGACCATACATGCCGCTGAGAAGAGCGAGGTCGTGTAGCGACGCCAGTCCAGCATCGGCACCGAGATAGGCAGCGGCGCCGAGCGCCTTAAGCGTACCGATATGTGCGTCGAAAGTCGGCTTCGAGCCGCTGTAGAGGATCAGGGCATGTTCGCCTCCGATCATCGGAGGCGTCGCCATGATGCCGCCGTCGAGATAGGAGGCTGTAAGGCTTGCGAGCCGCTCGGCGGTGGCGCGCGCTTGGGCGGGCGTGCCATTGGTCAAATTGACCACCGCACGCCCGGCGAGCGCCGAGGCCGCACCATCGAGCACAGAGCTCGCGGCGGCATAGTCCAATACGCAAATCACAGTGAGATCGCTTGAAGCAATGGCGTCTGCTGCGCTGGTGACTTCACGCGCTCCTTGAGCAACTAGGAAGCCAGCCTTGCCAGCTGTCCGATTCCAAAGGGTGACCGAATGCCCTTGTTGGAGAAGGCGAGCGGCCAGCGCCTGCCCCATCGCCCCTAGGCCGAGAACCGAAATATTGGTCATGGATCTATTCTTCCCTCGATGTCCCAACACGACGCCCCCTTTGGGGGAGCGGGTTGCTGAAAAGATGCAATATTGGACGAAAGCGGGGTAGTCGGCTATTCGTAGATCCATCGTCTTCGAAACAGAACGATGGATGGATTAGTGCTCAATCTCAACGACCTTCTCATTTTCGTTCGAGTGGTGGATCACGGCGGTTTTGCTGCAGCTGGTCGCGCGCTGCGCCTTCCCAAATCCACGCTGAGCAAGCGGCTCGCTGAATTGGAGCGGGAGATCGGGGTCCGTCTGATTCAACGAACCTCGAGGAGCTTCGCCGTGACGGAGATCGGCCGAGATTTGTATCGACATGCCGCCGCCATGCTGATCGAGGCCGAGGCCGCGGAGCATGTCATTAAGGGCCGCCTGGCCGAACCAAGCGGAACTGTCCGGATCACAGCATCCTTGCCCATTGCCCAATTCCGTTTGTCGGCGCTGCTTCCACCCCTCGCCGCGCGCTATCCGAAAATGCGCATCACGCTCGACGTTTCCGACAGATTCGTGGACATCGTGCAGGAGGGTTTTGACATCGCGATCCGCAACCACTTCGCCCCTCTGTCCGATGCCGATCTCGTACAACGTCGGATATATGACGACCCAGTCTGGCTGGTCGCCTCGCCCGACTATATCCGGGAGAAAGGTGCGTTTTCTCGCCCCGGGGAGGCGAGAGAATTCGATGGGTTGATGGCATCGCCCTCGGAATCGGTATGGACGCTTCGCAATGACCAAGGCTCGGTCACCAAAGTCACGCCTTTCCCTCGCTACGCGGCTAACGAGACAATCTCGCTACTTGAAGCAGCCAAGGCTGGTCTTGGAGTAGCTTGCCTTGCGAGCAGTTTCTGTGCACCACTCATTGAATCTGGCGCACTTGTTCGCATTTTTCCCGAATGGACAGCAGGTGGTGTGGCGACAACGCTGCTCGTTCCGCACCGCCGCGGGCAACTGCCTTCAGTTCGGATAGTCGCTGACTATTTGATCGCAAAACTCTCTCGCCGAGCTCATGACGCCTAGTCCGCGATCCCGGATTCGGGAGGGTGCTCGTGGTGGCCGTTCGAACCGCGTTCTGCAGGGAGACGGGCGAAGAAACAGGCACCATGCTGGACCCCGTTTGGACGACCGAACACAAAGTCTCCCTTTCCGGCAGGCCCTTCAAAGACAAATATGCAGAAAATCCTAGAGACCCTGCACGAGTTGAGGTCGTGGAGAAACTAAATAACGCATTGGCCGCTATCGATTGAGATGGGATGTCTGCTTGTGGCGCAAGCATACGCCCTTGCATTCCCCGCACGAATAAAGGCTTGAAGGCCTTACTGGGGCGTGGCCTGAAGGCGCTGTTTCAGAAGCCAATCCCAAAGCTCGGAATCATTCAAGGCGGCCCATTCGACGCTTGAGTGGTCCACGCCCTCCAGAACGCTCAAGCGAGCATTGCGCTTCAGACCGACGAGCCGCTCGTACAGCACGATCGAATCCGACAAAGGGATGACTTCATCGTTCGTGCCGTGGAACACCCAAAATGCCGTCTTCTCATTTGTCCTGCTCAGATAGTGGCGATTACCGCCACCAGCGATCGGAACGACAGCGGCGAACTTTTCCGGAAACTGTTCTGCCATTGCCCAGGTGCCGAAACCGCCGCGGCTGAATCCCATGACATAGACCCGCGTGCGATCGACCCGATATTTTGACATAACCTCGTTGAGCGCCACCTCCACTTTCTCGATCGGAAAAAGCAGTTCTTCACTGGGGTTCTGTGGCGAAAACACCAGGAAGGGGAATGTCTTTCCGCCCTCGATCAATTTCGGAAGGCCACTCGATTTGACTTTCTCGATATCGGTCCCGCCCTGGTCGCCGCCGTGTAGCCACACAACCAGCGGATAGGAGTTGCTGGATGACGCATAGTCGTCCGGCGTGTACATCAGATAGTTGAGATCAGTCTCCAGGCTGGCGTTCGATCTGGCTTTTATCTGCTCGGCCTGCGCCAGGCCCGCACCGCACATTCCGACTACAGCCGCGAAAGCCACTGCCATAATGTTCCGCCGCATCCGATGACCTCCTTACGATTTTGGACCTGCAATCCCATCAGATGGATCCGAAGGACCAGAACTCAAGTCTTCCCGTCCGGGATGTAGTCCGGCTCGGGAAAATGTTAGCGCGCCAAAACCGTTGCATTCTCGAAATGCAGCGCGCGACGTGGAGACTGTCACATTGATATGGAAACGAGGCGGCGAGGCTTGAACGGCGCTGCTTCCCTAATCGGCAGGTTTAGGTGAGGGCCTGTTCAAGCTTATTCACTACTGCACGATCAAGGGGTCCGTCCGCGGTCGGCCCTCAATGGCCGTCAGAAAGGTCGCCGTCGCGCCTCCTTGAAGCAGACATCGCAAGGCAGCGCCAATGTCGCTAGGGCGCCAGAAGCTGGAATATTCTTCGTACAGCCGCCGGAGCCGAGCAAACCCATCCTCGCCGGCGCCGCGTTTGGGCTGTCAGCCGCGATCGGCGGACTGAGCGAGCTCCTCTCGCAACTTGTCCACCTTCTCACTGGCCCACTGCTGGGCATCCTCGCCAAAGATGAGGCGCGCCGGTGCCTTGTCTTGTGAAGCGAGCTCCACAATTCGTGCGGCAAGCAGCTTCGGGTCGTTCGGCTGGTTGCCGTTTGCCCCGTCCACGAACGATCGATACCGGGCGACTGCCTCGGCATAGTCTGGAATGAGGATGCTGCCGAAGCTCGCGGACTTGCCGTCCATGAAGTCGGTTCGCAGCATCCCCGGCTCGACCAGGAGCGAGCGGACACCAAACGGGGCAAGCTCCTGCGCAAAGCCCTCCATCCAGCCCTCGACCGCGAATTTCGACGCGGAGTATACCGACCCTCCAGCGTTGGAGACCAGTCCGCTAACCGATGAGATTGTGACGATGAGGCCTGAGCGACGCTTGCGCATGTGGGGGACGACCGCGCGCGCGACGTTCATCGTGCCGAACAGGTTTACCTCGAACTGACGCCGCACAGCGGCTTCCGTGAAGGTCTCGAAGAAACCCAGTTCGGCATATCCGGCATTGTTGACCAGCACGTCGATTTTACCAAACCGCTTTACAGTTTCCGCAGCGACCGACTTCGCTGCCTCGGCGTCGGTGATATCGAGCGCGACGGGGTGCAGGCGATCCTGGTAAACCTCAAAGCCATCGCGCACTGCATCAGCGGACCGCGCCGTTGCCACCACCGTTTCGCCCGCATCGAGTGCCGCACGCATGATCTCGCGTCCCAGTCCCCGGCTTGCGCCCGTCACCAACCAAACCCTAGCCATAGCCGTTCCTCTCTTCCTTGAGCGTCATCAGCTATGTAGGGTTGGTAATATATCGTGATAACTCGCTAATAAGTAATGGACCCCAGTAGCAGGGATTATCAATGCGGCCGGATCAGCTCAGCGACCTTGCAGTCTTCGCGGCTATTGCCTCGGAGCGCAGCTTCACGCGCGCCGCAAGGCGGCTCGGCGTCACGCAGTCAGCGTTGAGCCAGACCATGAAGCGGCTGGAGGGCCAACTGGGTTTTCGCCTCCTCTCTCGCACGACACGCAGCGTCGCCCCGACTGCTGCCGGTGAGCGCCTGCTCGCAACCCTGTCGCCGGCACTGGCCGGGTTGGACGACGAGATCGAGGCGCTGTCCCAGGCACGGGGAGCGGCGATCGGCACCATCCGGATAACGACGGGCAAACATGCCGCCGACACGGTGCTGTGGCCGATGCTCCCGTCCTTCATGCGCCACCACCCCGGCATCGAAGTTGAGGTACGCGTGGAGAGCGGGATGACAGACATCGTTGCTGGCCGCTACGACGCGGGTATCCGACTCGGCGAGCGTTTGGAGAAGGACATGATCGCGCTGGCGATCGGGCCACCCCTTCGCGTCGCGGTGGTGGCTGCTCCCGGCTACCTGAGCGACCATCCGGCGCCTATCGAGCCTTCCGACCTTACGGCGCATCGTTGCATAGCCTACGGCGACGCTCATGGCGAGCTGTCTCCCTGGCTATTCGAGCGCGATGGTCGCGCGGTGACGGTCGTGCCGGGTCGGGGGCCGGTGTTTAACGACGGCGACCTGCTTGTCGCCGCCGCCGTTGAGGGTTTCGGTGTCCTCTACATTCTGGAGGATCTGGTCGCGACGCCAATTGTCGACGGTCGTCTCATCCGCCTTCTGGAGCCGTGGTGCGAGCCCTTTCCAGGTTACCATCTCTATTACCCCGACCGGCGGGGCACAGCGGCCTTTGAACTGTTCAAGGAGACGCTTCGAGGATGGAAAGAAAAATAGACGGTGGCTGGCCGTTGGGAGTAGTTCCTCAGAATTCGACCGCCGTCGGTAGGACCAGTTGTTGCCAATCCGGCTCGTACTCGAAGGTCTGACGTCGCTGCGCAGACAGCAGTTCTCGCCAGAGCGTCGCGAAAGCTTCCTAGCCTCCCCATCCGCGCTTCACACGGATGCTGCCTTCGACGACTGCTGCAGCGTGTCCGCTACCTCAGCTCGGTTCCGATTTCCCCATTCGCAGAGCGGAACCAGCGCCTCAACGAGCGTTTCCCCGAACGGCGTCAGCGCGTAATCGACCACCGGAGGCACCTGGTGGTGATCGTGGCGTACCAGAACGGTCATTGCGACCAACTCCCGTAATTGCTGGATCAGCACTTTTTCGCTGATGCCTCCGACCCGCCTTCTGATCTCGGAAAATCGAGTAGGGCCATCCTGGAGATGGTAAAGGATCAAAGGCTTCCACTTGCCGCCGATAACCGCCAGCGAAACGTCAAGGCCACATTGGGTGCTCGGTCCGTCCATCAAAAACCTCGCGCTTACCTTTTGGTATGTTCTACCCATCGAGCAAGTGGGTGTCTACATGTCTTCCGTCGCCCGCCGCCAGAGGTCGGGATAGCCGGAAACATTACGAGGAGCTGTCAATGAGAGACGATATCCAAATGATCAAAGAGCTATACGCTGCAGCAGAGGGAGACGGACTGGATGTCGGCAAGTTCGTCTCCTTCTTCTCCGGGGATGCCTATGTGCGGGATATCCCGACCAACATGGAGTTCCGCGGCAAGGATATCGCCATGGTCGCCGGCGGCATGGCTCAGGCCTTTCCAGATATTCACCGAGAGCTCTTCAACATCTACGCGATGGAAAATGTGATCGTGGTCGAGCTTGCCATTCGCGGCACGCACAAAGGAGCATTGGTGACGCCAAATGGCCCAATCGCTCCCACCGAGAGAACCATCGATGTTCCTTGCTGCGATGTCTTTCACCTGCGGGATGGAAAGGTCGTCTCCTTTCACTGCTACAACGCAGCCTCCATCCTGCAGCGCCAGTTGGGTCTTGCGGGTAGCGACACGGCAGCTTGATAGGCGGAGAGACTGATTTGTTGACACTCCCTGCCGATTCAATTTCTTCGGCAAGGCCAGTCCCGGGGCGCCGCGTTTCTCAAGTCATGAACTCTTGACGATTGTCTCGCGCCTGTATCTGCGATGCGAAAGACAAATTGACGGGCCTGCCGCCCCATATCTGAAGCGCCTTTGGGTGCCGGAACGAGCCGGAAAGCGCGCTTTCCCAACGAGTCAACTGGAACTGCTTCGCCTTCTTGATGCAATTCGGGAATCAGCTAGCGCTCAGATCATAGTGGCCACGCATTTTTCAATCCGGGAGCCTGTTCCTGGTGCCCGATTGCTGAAACCTACCCGCGCAGGCCTTGCGCGGGTCAGGGACTCAATGTCCTGCCTCCGCGGACGCACGTTGATAGAAGCGTCGGATCGACAGGTGGGACGACCGGATGTCGAGGTTGATCGCGTGGCGTGCTGCCGCTCGGTCCCGCTGGGAAATCGCCTCGATAGCGTTGCTGTGGATTTGAACGCCGTTATTGAAGATCCGATAGAAGAGCCCCTCATCCTTGCGCGCAGACGCTACGATCGGGCCGGTGCGAAGCCAGAGGGTTGAGATGATGTCGAGCAGTTGCGGATAGCCGCCGGCACGATAGAGCTCGAAATGGAACGCCTGGTTGCCAGCGAGTGCAGCGTCGAAGTCGCGGACCTCAAGGGCCTCCTGGATGCTGTCGTTATGGCGCCTCAGCGCATCGGTCAAAGCCGGGTTCTTCGGCGCGCTTGCCGCCCGCTCGGCCGCATAACCTTCCAGCTGCATGCGCACGCGAATGTAGTTCTCGTGATCGGAGGCAAGATAGGGCGCAACCCGAAGCGTCCGCGGCCCGGATTGCTCGATGGCCCGTTCCGCAATCAGCCGTGCCACCGCCTCACGCACCGGCATTGGGCTTGTTCCGAATACTTCCGCGAGGGCGCGAATGGAAACCTGCTCGCCTGGAAGAAATTCTCCCTTGAGCAGACCAAGCCGAAGGCTCTGGTAGACCCGATCCTGCACTGTCGACACATCGACCGGCACCAGCGTTCGCTGGCTTCTTATTGTCGGATCGAAAGTGTTCACGTCCTCTGGCCTCGCTAGGTCGTTGAATCAGTGTTGGGGTGCTCGGACGCCCGCGCGACCTCCAAGCCATCAGTCGTTCTACGTTCAATCGGCGGAGTTCACAACAAAAAGCAATATTGCCGCGGCTGTGAGATGTGTGATCACATATCTCAAGGCTTTACACATCGGGACGTGTGTGATTACATGCCTGCAGTGCCTCAGGAGGACCCTTGGCGATCGACGCTGAACGGTGCGGCACACGGACAGACATTCGGGAGGAGAAGAATATGAGAAGTCTCGTCATGAGCGCGATTTCGGCTGCAGCCGCATTCAGCGCTACTGCACTTCACGCCGAGCCATTGAAGATTGGCATTGTCGAGAGCCTTTCTGGCGCCCAGACGTCGACGGGTCGCCTTTACGCCAATGCCGTCAAATATGGTGTCGATCGCATCAACGATACGGGCGGTTTCAACGGCGAGCCCGTCACCGTCACGGAATACGACAACGCCGGCGGTTCGCCCGAAGCGGCCGACAAATTTCGCCAGGCCGTAGCGGACGGCGTCGACATCATCTTCCAAGGCGCTTCCTCGGCCATTGCCGGTCAGCTCACCGAGGACGTGCGCAAGCACAACATCCGCAATCCCGGCAAGGAAGTGATCTTCATCAACCTGGGCGGCGAGGCCATGGAACTGACGGGCAACAAGTGCCAGTTCTACCACTTCCGCTACACCACGACCGCTCCGATGCGGGTGAACGCGCTTGTCAGCGCGATGAAGGAGTCGGGGGACCTCGGCGACAAGGTTTATTCGATCAACCAGAATTATTCCTGGGGCCAGGACATGCAGGCAGCCGTCGAGGCAGCGGCAGCAGAGGGCGGCTACACGGTGGTCGACGAGGTTCTCCACGACGTCAACAAGATCCAGGACTTCGCGCCCTTCGTCGCGCGGATCAGGTCTGCGGCTCCGGACACCGTCTTCACTGGGAATTGGTCAAACGACCTCCTGCTGCTGATGAAGGCGGCAGGCGATGCGGGGCTCGATGTCACATTCGCCACGGCTTTCCTCGATCAACCCGGCAATATCGCCAACGCCGGCAAGACGGCGATCGGCCACTATATCGCCAACAACTATGACAACGCCGCGACGGACGGTAAATTCGCCGAAAGCTACAAGGCGGCGACGGGCCATTATCCGATCTTCGTTGAAGGCCACACCGCCTTCGCGCTTGGTGCCCTGCGACAGGCGCTGGGGACCGTCGATTTCGGCGGCGGCGACATTGATGCGACGAAGATCGCGCTGGCGCTGGAAAACACCACCTACGAGAGCCCGATCGGCCCGATCTCGGTCCGCAAGGAGGATCACCAGACGATCCGCCCCGTAGTTGTCTCCAAGGTCGTGGAAAATCCCAAGTATCCTGCCGATGGCACGAACATGGGCTTCGAAACGGTGAAGGTCATTGCCGGCGACAAGGCAATCAACTCGGTGCAGGACAGCTGCAAGATGGAACGCCCGGCCGAATAGGCCCCCGTCATCGAACGCTGGTCCGTACCAGACACGGACCAGCATCCTGACCGTCAGCTCCCGGAACACTCATGGAATTCGCGATCATCTCCACGTTGAACGGCGTGACCTATGGACTGTTGTTGTTCATGGTTTCCGCCGGTCTGACGCTCATCTTCGGCATGATGGGCGTGCTAAACTTTGCCCATGCGTCGTTCTACATGCTGGGCGCTTATGTCGCCTATGCGGTGTCCTCCGTCTTCGGCTTCTGGGCCGCCATCATCGTCGCGCCGATCTTCGTTGGCGTGACGGGCATGGCGGTTGAACGTTTTCTCTTGCCGCGCGTGCATGCCCATGGCCACGCGCATGAACTCTTGCTGACCTTCGGCCTGGCACTGATCATCGAGGAGCTCATCAAGCTCTGCTTCGGCGACTTCCCCGTGAACTACCAGATGCCCGCCGAAATGCGCTTTTCAGCCTTCCAGATATTCGGCGCAGACTATCCCTTCTACCGGCTCTTCATCGGCGGCGTGGCGATCGTGATGTTCACGGCGCTCTGGTTGCTTCTGACCCGCACCCGTACGGGGATCATCGTGCGGGCGGCGGAGCGGCTTCCGGCCATGGCCGAGGCACTAGGGCACAACATCCCGATGGTCTTCATGTTCGTGTTCGCGACGGGTGCCGCACTGGCCGGGCTTGCCGGAGCGGTGGCCGGAGCCTTCTACCCGACCAATCCCAACATGGGGCTGGAGCTCGGCGTTATTGTCTTCGTCGTCGTGGTCGTCGGCGGCCTCGGGTCACTGAAGGGATCGCTCGTTGCGTCACTTCTGATCGGGCTTTTCTCCTCGTTTGCCGTCGGCCTCGACTGGTCGCTGGCGACCCTCTTCTCGCTGGTAGGCCTGGGCGAGTGGGCGCGCTCCTTTGGTGGACTGATGACACTGGAGCTCTCCTCGGTCAGTGCGACGATCCCGTTTGCTCTGATGCTGATCGTCCTGTTGGTCCGCCCGGCAGGTCTCATGGGCGAGCGCAACTAGAGAGGATGCCGATGCGTAAACTTTTTCTTCCCATCGCCCTGCTGGTCCTGCTGATCGTCATCCCTCCGTTCATGGGGATTGCCTGGCAGAACGCGCTGGTCAACGTGCTGATCGCAAGCCTCTTTGCCTTGGCGTTCAATCTGCTCATCGGCCAGGCGGGGCTGCTTTCCTTCGGCCATGCCGCCTATTTCGGACTGGGCGCCTTCGCAGCACTTCATCTGATGATTGCGATCGATGACGGCTTTCCCTTCCCGACGCCGCTCGTTCCGCTTGCGGGCGCTGCGATCGGCCTCATTATCGGGCTCATCGCCGGCTACTTCGCCACAATGCGTTCGGGCGTCTACTTCGCCCTGGTCACGCTCGCGATCGCCGAGCTCTTCCATTCGCTGGCGCCGCGGCTGGAGGACCTTTTCGGCGGCGAAGCGGGTGTGTCCTCTATGCGGATGCCCTGGAGCGGGATCATTTTCGGCTCCACGCTGGAAGTCTATTACCTGACCTTGGCGTGGGTGGTGCTTTGCGGTCTCGCTCTCTGGTCCTACACCCACACCCCCTTCGGGCGTCTGACGCTTGCCCTGCGTGACAACGAACAGCGTGTAAGGTTCCTCGGTTACAACGCCCATTCATCAAAGGTGATCATATTCGCGATCTCGGCGATGTTCACGGGTGTGGCGGGCGCGCTCTTGGCAATCTCGAACGAGACGGCGAACTATTCCCTGTTTGCTAGCGATGTTTCGGCGCAGGTGGTCCTGCAGACCTTCGTCGGCGGGTCGACAATATTCTTCGGCCCCGTCATCGGCGCTGCAGCCTTCACCCTGTTCTCGTTTCTGCTTTCGGACGTCACGCGATCCTGGGTCTTTTACCAGGGGCTGATCTTCGTGCTGGTGATGCTCTATGCACCTGCGGGAATTGGCGGCGTCTTGCAACACCACATTCGCCATCGTCGCCAGCTGGACTGGTCGCGGCTCGCAGGTCCCTATCTCGTCGCGATCCTTGGTGGCGTGCTGGTGGCCGCCGGCGTGGTCTTCATGACCGAAACCGTCTCGATTCTCTTCGGCGAGGAATATGCAATGGCGAGGCAGGCTACAGCCGGCGGCTTGCCGTCCTATCCGCTCTTCGGCATCGAATGGCGGCCGGTGAGCCCTCTCACCTGGCTCCTCCCGCTGATCCTCCTGGTCTGCGGTGTCGCCGTGATGGTTCGTGCCAGACGGCGTATCGATGCGCTCTGGGGAAGGATGGACGAGAGTAGGCAAGTCACGGCAGACGTCGCTGTACTGGGAGGTGCAACATGATCGCCCCGATTAACGACCAGCCGGCACTAAGGCTGTCGCGCGTTACCAAGTCGTTCGGCCCGATCGAGGTCATCAAGGGGCTGGAACTCGACGTCAGACGGGGCGATCGGCATGCGGTGATCGGACCCAATGGTGCCGGCAAATCCACACTCTTCAACCTGATTTCGGGCATGTTCGCGCCGTCGTCCGGCGAAATCATGCTCAACGGCCAAAGCATCGGCGGTCTGGCGCCGCATCGCATCAACAGGGGAGGGCTGGCACGCTCGTTCCAGATCACCAACATCTTCCATCGTCTGAGCGTGTTCGAGAACCTGCGCATCGGCGTCCTTGCCCGCCATGGCGTACGGTACGGCTTGTTTCGCCGGATTGCGCGGATGCGGCAGGTGAACGAGGAAGCGGCTGAGGCGCTGGCCCGGGTGGGGCTTGAGGCTCGCGCCCACGACCTTGCAGGCGATCTGACCTATTCGGAGCAGCGGGCGCTCGAGATCGGCATGACGCTGACCACCGGCGCGGACGTCATCCTTTTGGACGAACCGACCGCCGGCATGTCGCGCGAGGAGACAGCTCAGGCGGTGGAACTGATCCGCTCCGTCACAGAAGGCAAGACCCTGCTGATGGTCGAGCACGACATGAGCGTAGTTTTCAGCCTTTGCGATCGGGTTTCGGTACTCGTCTACGGCAACATCCTTGCAACCGATACGCCGGCGCGCATCAGCGCCAACCGAGAGGTGCAGGAAGCCTATCTGGGTCAGGAGGCGTCATGAGTCTACTCCAGGTAAAGGGACTGCACGCCCATTACGGCAAAAGCCACATCCTGCACGGCATCGATCTGGAGGTGCCGGAATCGTCAGTCGTATCCCTATTGGGTCGAAACGGTTCCGGCCGCTCGACCCTGTTGAAGGCGATGATGGGTCTGGTGCCGCCGAGCGGCGGGACGGTAACGCTGGATGGGGTTCAACTGGCCGGGCAGCGACCCTTCGACATCTGCCGCCAGGGGATCGGCTACGTGCCCGAGGAGCGGCTGGTTTTTCCCAACCTCACGGTCGAGGAAAACCTCACCATGGGTGTGCAAAAAGGAGCGCCCGGCGCACATCGTTGGTCGGTCGATGAAATGTACGACTATTTCCCGCGCCTGAAGGAACGGCGCGCGATCCGGGCCGGCTATCTGTCGGGCGGTGAACAGCAGATGCTGACGATTTGCCGCTCCCTGCTGGGCAACCCCCGCGTACTGCTGATCGATGAGCCGACCGAAGGTCTGGCACCCAAGATCGTTGAGGTAGTGATGGAGGTGATCCTCGATATCGGACGCCGCGGTGTGGCGGTGGTGCTGGTCGAGCAAAAACTGACAATCGCGCTCAAGGTCGCACGGCAGGTGATGGTCATGGGCCACGGCGAGCTCGTCTTCAAGGGCACGCCCGAAGAGCTGGACGCTCATCCTGACGTAAGGCGCAACTGGCTCGAAGTGGCCTGAGGCAGCATCGCCCGCATGCAAGTAAGTGGACAGCAAATGAACATGATCAAGCGGATGAGCCCGCGCCCCGGTCTTCGGGTTCTGGTGACTGCCGGTGCTTCCGGCATCGGCGCCGCGATCGCCCGCGGCTTCCTGGAAGCCGAGGCGAAGGTGCTGATTTGTGACGTCGACGAAGAGGCTCTTCGATGTTTTGCGCAAGATCATCCGGAGGTCGCCGTCCTAAAAGCCGACATCTCTGACGAGGCCCAGGTCGACGCGCTTCTGGTCGCGACCGCGGCGAAGCTCGGCGATTTGGATGTGCTGATCAACAACGCCGGCATTGCTGGACCGACCGGCGCGATCGACGAGCTATCCGTCAACGACATCCGCCGCACCCTCGATATCGACCTGATGGGCCAATTCCTGGTGGTGCGGCGGGCTGCACCGCTGCTGCGCGCCAGCGACGCCGGGTCGATCATCAACATTTCATCCGTGGCGGGGCGGTTGGGTTATGCACTTCGTACCCCCTATTCGGCTGCGAAATGGGGCATTGTCGGGCTGACCCAGAGCCTGGCGAAGGAGATGGGTCCGGACGGCATCCGGGTGAACGCCATTTTGCCGGGCATCGTGCGGGGTGCTCGCATCGAAAGCGTCATTCGCGAGCGCGCCGCAGCCTCCGGTCTCAGCTACGAGGAGATGGAGGCGCAGTATCTCTCCAACATCTCGCTGCGCCGCATGGTGGAGCCGGAGGATGTCGCCGCCATGGCGCTCTTTCTAGCCTCGCCCGGTGGCGCCAATATCTCCGGGCAAGCCATCAGCGTCTGCGGCAACGTCGAAAACATCTGAAAGCAAGGAAGCACAAGACTATGGCTCGATCATCCCGCAAGGTCATCATCACCTGTGCCATCACAGGCGGTATCCACACGCCGAGCATGTCTGCGCACTTGCCTGTCACCCCGGACCAGATCGCCGCAAATGCCATAGAAGCGGCCGAAGCCGGTGCGGCAATCCTGCACTTGCATGCCCGTAACCCGGAAGATGGCCGGCCGACCCAAGATCCTCAAGCCTTCGCGCGCTTCCTGCCACGGATCAAGCAGGCGACAGACGCGGTGTTGAATCTGACCACCGGCGGAAGCCCCACCATGACCGTGGAAGAGCGCCTGCAGCCGGCACTGAGGTTTGCTCCCGAAGTCGCGTCTCTCAACATGGGATCGATGAACTTCGGTCTCTACCCCATGCTCGGCCGCTACGAAAACTTCCAGCACGACTGGGAGCCGGCATATCTGGAGAAGACCCGCGACACCGTGTTCAGGAACACGTTCAAGGATATCGAGCACATACTGGAGAATTGCGGCGGTAACGGCACGCGCTTCGAGTTCGAATGCTATGACACCAGCCACCTCTACAATCTAGCGCATTTCCGCGACCGGGGGTTGGTCAGGGGTCCGCTGTTCATCCAGACGGTGTTCGGCATTCTTGGGGGCATCGGCACCCATCCGGATGATGTTTCGCACATGAAGCGCACGGCCGACCGGCTGTTTGGAGATGACTATGTCTGGTCCGTCCTGGGGGCCGGGCGCCATCAGCTTCCCGTCACGACGATGGCGGCTGCCATGGGCGGCAATGTTCGCGTCGGGCTGGAGGATTCCCTTTGGGATGGCCCGGGGAAACTCGCAACCTCCAATGCTGTCCAGGTGCGCCGCATCCGGCAGGTCCTCGAGGGACTGGGGCTGGAGATCGCCACTCCGGCTGATGCCCGCGAGATGCTCGCCTTGAAGGGGGGCGACAGTGTGCAGTTCTAGCGGCAGCAGAAGGGAGACGACCTATGTGGAATGACCTGGACGGTCGCGCGGCGATCGTCGATCCTCCGGCGCTGCCCTGCGCTGGCACTTGCCCGCGCCGGAGCGTTCGCCCTCGCCAACCGTCAACGATCTGGCAGGGCAGGACGGGGTGCCGGAGCGGCGGCACCGTCGGTGGTAGGGGAGATCCGGACGGCAGGCGGACAAGCGGTGATTTCTCGGTCGCTCGGTATTCTAAGGGGTTTCGACAAGGCGGCTTGCTTCATCTGCACGGTCGATTTTGCCCGTCGCTGCAACGGAGAGAGCAGCGAGATTTCCTTCTGTCTTGGGAAATCTGCCTGACCGACCGACCGGCTTGAATTGACGGCCAGAGCAGGAGCATTGCCTTGAACACCGAAGACATCACAACGGTGACCGTGGTGGGGACTGGACTCATCGGCGCCAGCTGGACGTGCCTTTTTTTGGCTCACGGGCTGGATGTCGTCGCGACCGACATTCGCGAAGGAGCTCAAAACGAGCTGGAGCTCGCAATAGAGCGATGCTGGTCTTCTCTTCCCGACACCTTGCTTGAAAAGAAAATGCGTGGCTCCCTGACGTTTGCCGCAGATCTCTCCGAGGCATGCCGAGGAACAGACTTTGTGCAGGAAAACGCGATCGAAAGAGTGGAAGAGAAGGTCGAGCTGATGAGCCGGATCGATGCTGCAACCTCTCCGGGGGTAGTAATCGCGTCCAGTTCATCCGCAATTTCTGTCAGCGACATGCAGAGTGCCTGCGCCCATCCAGAACGGGTGGTGCTTGGTCACCCCTTCAACCCGCCGCATCTGGTTCCGCTGGTCGAAGTCGTCGGCGGGGCAATGACGGAGGAAACTGCACTCGAGAAGGCCGAGCGATTTTACAAACGCCTGGGCAAGACGACGATTCGGCTGAAGAAGGAAATCTACGGGCACGTCGCTAACCGGCTGCAGGCAGCCATCTTCCGCGAGGCAATCCACCTGCTCGACAGTGGGGTCGCCTCGGCCGAGGACATCGACCGGGCCGTCATCGAGGGACCCGGTCTGCGGTGGGCCTTGATGGGGCCGTTGCTCACCTACCGTCTCGCGGGCGGCGACCGAGGTATGCAGGGGTTCTGGGACATGTTCACACCGATGCAGGACAAGCTCTGGCGCGAACTCGGGACGCCAATGCTAGATGAGGCTCTGCAAAAGCGAGTGACGACGGCCGTGGAACTTGGATACGAGAACGTCCCGGTGGAGGCCTCGGTTCGGGAACGTGACGCAAGGCTGCGCCGGATACTGGCGATGCGGCAACAGAAAGGTCATCTGCGTTGATTGGCCCTCAGCCGGCGTTCGTTGGTGCCAGCTTAGCACCGACCGATCCGGTTCTTGCCGCCGACGTTCAGGTCGGGCCCCCCAAGAGCGGGCAGGAAGATGAGGTTCGATTTGGCCTTACATCTGAGGCGGGATTGAACGATGGGTTAGCTTTTCCCTTCGTGAATCTCGCCATTGCAATCAGCCTCTCAGCTGCCGATGGCGAGCCTTGGTTGGGAACCTGGATCGCACATAATGTTTTGTGGGAAGTCGGTGCCGGCGTGTTGGGCGGCTGGCTGATCGGCTGCATCTTCGGCTGGCTCACCTTTCTGATTCCGGCTGATACGAAGCTAGCTCAGACGGGCGACGGCTTAATTGCCATCGCTGCCACATTCGTGTCCTACGGCCACACAGAAATGATTGAGTGTTACGGCTTCTTGGCAGTGTTCATCACCGCGCTTACGATCCGTCATTCTCATAGGGAGCACGATTTTCATCGTGAGATGCACGACGTAACCGAGCAGATCGAGCGCCTCGCGATGATGATTTTGCTCGTGCTCTTTGGTGGAGCACTGGTCAATGGCTTGCTTGCGCCACTTCGATTCATGGATGTTATGGTCTCAGTCATCGTCCTTCTAGTTATTCGGCCGGTAGCAGGATGGATCGGCTTACTTGGGTTGGAGGCGGCACGGAGAGAGAAGCTGACGCTCTCCTTCTTCGGCATTCGCGGCGTTGGCTCGTTCTGCTACCTCGCCTATGGCCTTAACAATATGCCATCGAAGGCGGGGAACGCCTTTGGGCCATCGTTGGCTTGGTGGTGCTCCTATCAGTCCTCCTCCACGGACTGACCGTAACCCCGATCATGCGGCAGCTCGACCGCAGCCAAGGCCGAGACCCCGATGCCGAGGGCATACCTCCGTCAGGACTGCAGCTGCCCGGCTAATCAGGGACGACTTTAGAGACATAAGTCGACAATACTTCGCAGATCCCAAGAGGCTCTTCTTGCAACCAAGGGGATTGACAATTATTGCGCTGCAGCCGCCAATGTGCGCGCGGAAAACCACTGCCCTCAGGTGCCATCGCATCAACCGAGGGATCTGGTTTTCCCGATAGGGGTGCGAATGCCCCTTCTATTCGACGCTTGGCACCGATTAACGCTCGTATGTCGGTCGCCAGCCTCGGGTAAACCCCGCGCTGCTCGATGCTTCCGTCAAAGCCAGTTGCTGGCGCAGGTGCCGGCAATCCTCAAGCAACGTCTCGATCGCTGCCCTTGCGTCACCGTCGTGCCAAGCCAGCACCACCTCGACGTCCGTTTCAGGTTGTTCGCTCAGTAGTTCAGCCGGACTGGATTGCATGACGCGAAATCCTCCTCCTTGCCGACACCTACGATTTTCATGACAAACCGGTACTTTCGCCGAGGCTTCCAGCTCGCCGGCACCGCGGCGGTCATTCCTCCCAGCGCCATCTGCTGCATGTGGACGTCCATGTATTCCGCATACCAAGCCTCGCAGTCCTCCGCGACTTCGGCATAGGTCGCGCTTCTCCCACATTTCGGGTTGTCGCAAGTCACGATGTCTTCCGGTGACGGATTTCCGCCGTCGTACTTCAATCCACCGCCACAGGCAGCGCAGATCGGTGCGCCGAGGTGCCGGGTTCCATCATCGATTTCCATGGGCATGATTGCTCCTCTCGTCTTCGACCGGCTAAGGATCCAGAGCCAATTGCGGCGCGCCTTCAGCGGGCGGCGCCGGCTTTTTTTTGCTCGCGCGCGGTTTCGCAACTTGCCGCCGAGGCGCAGCGACCGGTTCGCTTAGCTCCAGTACGGGAGGCCTCTCGACCGGTTTGATCGCCGCGAGCGGAGCACTGACCGGTTCTGCTTCCACAGGCCCAGAGGCGGGTGCAAACCGGATCATTTTAGGGCCCTATCAAGTTTGGACATGATTTCTCCATCGCCCCGAAGCGCGTTATATATCTGTTGACAATATGTGGATGACCGCCTTCATCGCGGCCCATATGTTCTCATTATGTTCTTGTTGGCCAAGGAGTCAATGAGGATTCTCCTTCAGCCTTGTTGAGGCCGTCCAAGCGCGCGCATCGCGGTTAAGCAACCACTAACGTGGATGTGCAATCCGATTAGTTGCAAATCACCGTTGATTCCAGAAGCACATGCGCCTCTTCCTTTTGCCACTATTCGCGATCTTGCTACAACCTGGGCTTTGCTTTCGAGGATCCGAGGCTGTCTTGCGCCCGCATGTCGGCCGTTGAACCGGTTGCGCGTTTTCCTCTGAACTGCATTTCTGCTTACCGGACCTGTCTGTACAGCGCGGGCGAAAAGACCTAATCTTTCTTTAAGCAGCAAAGCTCGGAATCAGCAGGCAATGCGTGTTGCCTCGCGTCAGTTGATGATCCCGCCCCGTTGGTCCGGGCGCAGCGAGGTTAGTCGCTCTCTCCACATTTGTAGTGCCTCAGGCGTCAATCGCGTCCACTGGGTGATTTCGCCGATAACCTTGAGTGGTGCGCTGCTACGATACGACCGCGTGGGGTTGCCGGGAAATTTCTTGTCAGTCACGTTCGGGTCGTCCTCGAATGTTCCAGCCGGCTCTACGATGTACACACGCGGGACCGCGCCGCCTCCCTTGAGTTCAGCCGCGATTTCAGCGGCGAGCCCGGCGCCGTCCACCATGGCAGTGAAGTAGATATGGTTCATCACCACTTCGGGACGATAGTTCGAGGGGTATCCCGCGGTGAGGACGTCGCCCATGCTCAAATCCGCGATTGTGCCATGAAAGAAGGGCCCGTCGTCCGGCGCTGTGGTCATCGTGACTGTCCTTATTTTACGATCTGCTTGTAGTCGGTTCGCTAAGCGGCGCCACCATCCGCAATGTGGTTATAAAGCGCCGTGAAGAATTCCGCTTCTGTCGCTCAGCGCGCCCAAGCACGAACCCGCTTCGCGGGAGGGAGTGCGCGGCGAGTTTCGCATGATTATCTGAAGGTCTAGGCGGGCTGTTGGTGTTGCCTGACCATGACGTTCCCTTCAACGAGAGGAACGTTCAATGGCCAGCTTTCAACACGATGCCCCGACCACACCGCTCCGCCAGCGCATGCAGGAAGACATGCTGATGCGAGGGTTGGGATCCCACACTCGGCAGGACTACATCCGTCACGTCCGGCGCTTCGCTACGTTTCTTGGGCGTGCCCCCGACACCGCGACGGTCGAGGACATACGACGTTTCCAGTTGCATCAGCATGAGAACGGCGTAGGTCCTGCGACGATCAACAGCACGGTTTCGGCGCTACGCTTTCTGTTCACGGTGACGCTGAAGCGGCGGGATCTGGCGCGCGCCCTGGTGATAACGCGCAATCCGCGCAAGCTACCGGATGTGCTCAGTATTGAGGAAGCTGCCCGGTTACTGGAGGCGGCACCTGGCATCAAATACAAGGCCGCCCTCGGTGTGGCCTATGGTGCGGGCTTGCGCGTCTCCGAGGTCGCCCATCTCAAGGTCGATGACATCGACTCCAAACGCATGCTGATCCGGGTTGAACAAGGCAAGGGACGCAAGGATCGCAATGCCATGCTTTCTCCGCAGCTCCTCGAACTGCTGCGGCTTTGGTGGCGCGAAGGAAAGCGGCGCGGCGTGATGCTGCCTCACGGCTGGCTGTTTCCGGGGCGTAGCCGCACCGATCCGATCTCGTCGCGGCAACTTCATCGCGCGGTTCAGGAAGCTGCCGATGTTGCCGGCATCCACAAGCGCGTCAGTCCGCATACCTTGAGGCACAGCTTTGCCACCCATCTTCTGGAGGATGGCACCGATATCCGTGTCATCCAGGTTCTGCTCGGTCATAGCAAGCTGGAGACGACGGCTCTCTATGCCAAGGTCTCCACCCGAACCATTCACGCGGTCGCCGGACCTCTTGATCGTTTGATGGCGCTGATGGAAGGCAAAACGCCCGACGGCTGAACCATGCGTACCTCGATCGAGGTCGCCGATATCTTTCGTGCTGCCGGGCCGAACTATCGGAACGCCCATACGGGGCATCTCAGCTTGAGCCAGCTCAAGGTTATGTCGGCTGTCGAGCACTGCCGCACAGCGGCACTGGGCGGACATGTCGAGGCCTGTGAGGACTGTGGCCAGTGGCGCATCGCCTACAATTCCTGCCGCAACCGGCACTGCCCGAAGTGCCAGGGCGCCGCTGCACGCACATGGCTTGCCGAACGGGAGGCTGATCTCCTGCCTGTCGGATACTTTCACGTCGTCTTCACATTGCCAGCCGAAGTCGCCGCCATTGCCTTCTACAACAAGGTGCTGGTTTACGATCTGCTCTTTAAGGCCGCATCCGAGACAATGCTGACCATCGCGGCCGATCGCAAGTATCTCGGCGCGCGTATTGGCATCACCGCCGTGCTCCACACATGGGGATCGGCGATGACGCACCATCCGCATGTCCACATGATCGTTCCGGGCGGCGGGATCACGCCAGACGGCAGCCGATGGATATCATCGCGACCGGCTTTCCTGCTTCCCGTACGCGTACTCGGCAAACTGTTTCGACGGCTGTTCCTTGCCCGGCTGGTCGCTCTGCACGATGCCGGGCGGCTCGGCTTCTTCGGTGCACTTGCGCATCTCGCTGATCGGCAGGCATTTGGACGATACCTTTTGCCAGTCCGCAGGAAGCGCTGGATCGTTTATGCCAAGCCGCCCTTTGCGGGGCCGGAAGCCGTGCTTGCCTATCTGTCGCGCTACACGCACCGGGTCGCCATCTCGAACAGTCGCCTGATCGCGTTCGACGAAACGGACGTCACCTTCCACTACAAGGATTATCGCCGTGACGGCTGCGATCGGCAGCAGGTCATGACGCTCGCGGTCGACGAGTTCATCCGTCGCTTCCTGCTCCATGTCTTGCCGCGCGGCTTCCACCGCATCCGGCATTACGGCCTGCTCGCCGGCGGTTCTCGAAAGATGAGCATCGCTCGTGCCCGCGAACTCCTCAACGCTGCCCCGCCGCCCCCTGACGAGGCGGACGACGAACCGACCGACATCCGGCCGCCATGCCCATGCTGTGGTGGACGCATGGTCGTCATCGAAGTGCTCAAGCGCTGGCGGCAACCGCGTGGACCACCAGACCAGGCAAAAACGAACTGGGAGAGTGCGTCATGACCCGGCATGGCCGATCCATTCATATGGTCTACTCGAAGCAGAGCAGGCCAACGGGGAGGTCTGTGCCAGTGCCTATGGCGAGGGCATTCAGCGCGGCAAACGCGCTCTCTTTCACTCCGAAAATCCGGAGAAGTATATCTGCAAGCCCCACCCTCGAAGCGCCGGGACTGGCAACTGTCGCTGCGATTGGACGCCCGCTGGAAGCGACAATCCAGAAAACCCCATAGCTCAGAGAATATATGCCGACCGCGGGTTCCTGCATGAGAGGCTTTCGTACGCCTGACGGCACCCGAAACCCTTCACCATATGTGTCGTAGGGCCTGCCGCGGCATTTTCTCGAAAACAGACGTCAATCAAGATAGGTTTCGACGGCATCCGGACGCCCGCAAGCAGACATGACGTCGACGTGGAAATCCTGATTGGCAGTCATAGAACCCTGAAGAACGTCGCCTTGCAATGCCGATTTTTTCGCATCGGCGCGTCGGATTCCGTCTCCGCCGAACGTCATCATCACGAGCGGCCAGAAAAAGGCTCGTCCGCCGATCGAGGAGAAACCAGATGGAGCAAATGAATAATATAGATGGTGCCCGAAACCGCACGTCGGTCGAGCGTAGAGGAGACCGCGAACTCGTTGTGACACGGATAATCAATGCGCCGCCGAGCACGGTGTTCAGGGCGTGGAGCCAGCCCGCGCGCTTCCAACGCTGGTGGGTGCCCAAGTCGGCACCCGGTGTCTCGCTCGTGTCGTGCGACATGGACGTCCGTACCGGCGGCAAATATCGGCTGGAATTCGGCGCCGGCGGCTCGCGAACGATGGCCTTTTACGGCAGGTATCTCGAGGTCGTGCCAAATGAGCGCATTGTCTGGACCAATGATGAAGGGGATGAGGGCGCAGTCACGACCGTGACTTTCGAAGATCAGGGCGGGACGACGCTGCTGACCTTCCGCGAAATCTACCCGTCAACGGAAGCGCTCGAGGATGCACTGCAGGGCAGTGCGGCCGCATTGCCGGAACAATTGGACCAGCTTGAAAAATTGCTTTTCAGCTCTGAAAGGTAGCGCGGGTCGGGAAACCTGCCTCTATACACCGACCTCCCTCAGCGACCTCTTCTAACGACTGTTCCTGCCGGCGATGCCTGCTCAAGGTGGGCTTCATCACCCGCAGGGGCCTGAGGCCGTCTCCAAATCGCCTTAACTGCCATAGAGGCGATCTTGGCCGTCGCCCCGAAGCAGACATTTGGGCGACCACCAAAAATTTTCAGTCGCGCCACGACCGCCATTCCCGCCGATCTGTGTACTACGCTCGGCTCGCCTGAACGCTCAGCCACCAATCGTCCGGCCTTCCCATGCACCGCCGTATATCGCTGACGATCCAGCCGGCGTCCCTGATCGCGGACCGCAGGGAAGGCTCTCGCCAGTAGGTCTCGACATAGTGCCGCACCGCTGCATCGCGGCCGTGTGTGGATACATCCTCGCCGTCGCCCTCTCTCACCGATGCGTGCAGCCGGCCGCCGCTCCTGGTTGCCTCGGCAAGCCGTCCAAGCACCGTGCCGAAATCCTCGCGCGCGACGTGAATCAGGCAAGCGCAGGCCCAGATCCCGTCATACGGCGCGCCGGGACGCTGCGGGTCGGCCAGATCGTCGATCAGCGGGTCCAACAGATCGGCCTCGTAGCCGCTCGCGCGAAGCAATTCGACGAAACCCTTCGAAATGTCGGTGCGCCGGACGCTAATCCCCCGCTTCTCAAGCGCCAGTGCATCTCGCCCGCCCCCGCTTCCGATCTCGAGCCACCCAGCGCGGTCACGAACACATCAATCTCAGTCGCCACCCATTCGGGCATCGCCGCCGCCTCGGCAGCATACTCGGCTGCGACCGCATCATAGGACCGCACGGTATCCCTGTCTGTGCTCATCGTGGCCCTCCTCCTTCAAGACAACCGGCCCGATAGGCGAGAGGCCCATCAGTCGGTTGCGACTTCCGCACTTCGTCAGTTCATGCCATCGCGGGCGAATTGCTCCCAAGATTATTTGCAACGCGATCCAGAAGCACCACCGACCGAATTCCATGCTGCCGGGCGGCAATGCGCCCTCATCTCAATCATAAAAGTCGTCCCGGCGCGCACCTGAAAGCAGACATCGCTCGCTGCGACTTGGCGTCCCCCGGTGCGCCAATTGCGGTCATGCCACCTTACTCTCCTCGTGGTGTTCCGGTTTCCATTTTTCAGCAAACGTGTTTTCAGGCTACAGATGATTAGTGATAAACCGGGACCAGACGCTTGAAACTTCTTTTGGTCGAAGACGACGCAGAGCTCGCGCAGTGGCTGATCAAGGCCCTGAAGCAACGATATGCCTTCATGATCGAATGGGCTGATGACGGCGCACTGGCGGATCAACGATTACGGCAAGAGGAATTCGACGCGGTCATCCTGGACCTCGGGCTGCCGAAGATGGACGGACGCGCAGTCCTTTCGGCCATGCGCAGCCGCGGAGACACGACACCTGCACTCGTCCTGACTGCTCGCGACACTTTACCTGAAAGGATTGGGACGCTGCATGAAGGTGCGGACGACTTCCTGGCCAAGCCGTTCGCGATTGAGGAGTTGGAGGCAAGGCTAGTGGCGCTGGTGCGTCGGGTCCATGGGCGAAATGCAGGAACGTTCTCCTGTGGTGAGCTGACCTACTATTCCGCCGAGCAGCGCTTTACGTTGAACGGCGAGCCGCTGGACCTTTCGCCTCGCGAGCACTCGCTCCTGCGCATCCTCGTACAGCACGCGGGAGAGCCGATGTCGAAGCAGAAGATCGTCGACAGGATGTTCTCCTACGACGCCGACATCCACCTCGAGGCAATCGAGGTCATCGCTCACCGTCTTAGGAAAAAGCTCTCTCACTCCGTCCAAATCAGGACGCTTCGTGGCCTTGGCTACGTGCTTGAAGCGGGCGCGACATGAGCGCCACGAGCACCTCTAACCCCGGACGTCCTCTAGCGGTCACCCTTGGGGTGTGGATTGTTCCGGCAATCGTCCTTGCGATGGCGTCGACGCTCTGGTTCAGCGCGACGACCGTCCAGGAGATGGCCGACAGCGCCTACGACCGGTCTCTCGCCGGAGCCGTTAGGGCGATCGACGCCAACATCTCCACGGAAAGCGGTGGGGTCGGGGTTGAGCTTCCCTATAACCTCTTCGAGTTCTTCCAGCTCACGGCACAGGGCAAGGTCTACTTCAACGTCTCCACGAGCGATGGGCTGGTGCAGATCGGGGACGTGCTTTTACCGGAGACGCCGAACCTTGAACCGGGTCAGCTCCGTTTCCATGACGGCGACTACTTTGGCGAAGTCATCCGGGTTGGAGCGCTCTCTCGTCCGCTCGATCCTGCTAGACCTGAGGGGACTCAGATCACGATCCAGGTCGCCGAGACGAAGCTGTCGCGCACCACCTTCCAGAACGAGTTGATGATGCGCGCCATCCTGCGCGACGTCCTCGTTGTTGCGGTCCTTGGTACGTTAATAGGCGTCGGCGTCTACATGGCGCTGAAGCCACTGAACAGGCTGCGGGAAGCCATCGACGCTCGGGAGCCTGACGAGTTGAAACCTCTTGAGGTCGCTGATCTGCCCAAGGAGGTTCGGCCGGCAGTCGAGGCGATGAACCGTTTGATGGCCAGAAACGTAGAGCAAGCCCAACAACAGCGGCGATTTCTTGATGACGCTTCACATCAACTCAGGACGCCGATGACGATCCTACGCACCCAGATCGACTACGCGCTGCACCAGTCGAACCCCGATGAGGTCCGTACTGCGCTGCAGTCGTCCAAACTCGTGCTGGATCGCTCAATCCGCACGACAAACCAGCTTCTTGCGCTTGCCAAGGCGCGGACGTCACAAGGCACGGAGACATACCCCCAAGCTTCTATCGACGTCGCCGAGTCGGTCGCAGAAGTCGTCCGCATGCTGTGGCCGCGTATACGTAGTCGCCAAATGGACTGCATCGTCGAGTCTTCCGGTCAGAGGCTGATCGTCCGCGCCAACGAGGGCTTCCTTCAGGAGGCGATGATGAACATCCTGGACAACTCGATCAAATACGCCCCTGAAACCAGCCTCGTGACGGTGACGCTTTGGCGAGAAGACGCCGCGGCTGTCGTGGAGGTAATGGACGAAGGTCCGGGAATGGAAGAGGAGGAACTTGCCTACGCCGGTATGCGCTTTCGCAGCGGTCAAAAGGCTACGAGCGGGAGCGGTCTCGGGCTGGCGATCGCGCTAACCGTCGCCCGCGCCAGCGGCGGGTCGATGCAGGTGAGGAACAGGTCGGACCGCAGAGGCCTTGTCGTCTCGCTCCGCCTGCCTTTGGCAACTGAAAGCCAGTTGAAAGCTTGAGGCGGATATATGGCGAGCTTCGCAGATAGGAGGTCTGCGTTCGTCATCTGGAGGATCATCTATGACAATTGCATCTCGCGCCGCGCTCGCCGCCGCCATTTCTATCACAGCCGTTTCCGTTGCTCCGACTTTCGCGCAAGCAGAGCCGAAGAACCCAGAATGCATCGCACCAGCGCAGCCGGGCGGAGGTTTCGACATCACCTGCAAGCTCGCCCAGGCGACGCTTCAGCAGTCGGGCGCGATCAAGTCCCCGATGCGCGTCTCGTACATGCCGGGCGGCATTGGCGCGGTTGCCTACAACGCGATCGTCGGACAGCGCCGTGACGAACCAAATGTCGTCGTGGCATTCTCCGCCGGATCGCTCCTGAACCTCGCCCAGGGCAAGTTCGGGGCATATTCTGAAAAAGACGTTCGCTGGGTCGCCAGCGTCGGCACCGACTACGGCGCTGTCGTCGTCCAGGACAGCAGCGAATACAAGTCGCTGACGGACCTGATGGCTGCCATCAAAAAAGACCCGAAGTCTGTCATCATCGGAGCCGGTGGCACGATAGGCAGCCAGGACTGGATGAAGGCCGCGATGGCTGCGCGTGCCGCAGGCATCGACTACAAAGCCATGCGCTTTGTGGCGTTCGAGGGCGGCGGGGATTGCGCAACCGCACTTCAGGGCGGACACGTCCATGTCTGCATGAACGACGTGGGTGACAGCCAGGCAGCAATCGATGGTGGCGCGCCGCTGAGGCTTCTTGCGATCTTCTCGGAGCAGAGGCTCCCAGGCAAGCTGTCCCAGGTGCCGACGGCCACCGAACAGGGATTTGACATCAAGTGGCCCATCGTCCGCGGGTTCTATGTCGGACCTGAAGTCAGCGACGCGGACTATAAGTGGTGGGCTGATGCTTTCGCCAAGACGATGCAGTCTCCCGACTACGCCGCGGAACTTCAGAAGCGCAACCTCTTCCCGCTTCCCATGACGGGCGAGGAGACGAAGGCGTTCGTGGAAAAACAGGTGGCGTCATACAAGAAGCTCGCCGCTGACTTCGGTCTCGCCACGACCAAATAAGGCCTCGCATCATGAAAACCGACCGCCTCCTGGGAGCGACCGCAATCGCGGTCGCAGCAATGATGCTCGTGTTCGGATACGCGCTTCAAGCACCCTTCGCCTACGAACCTGTTGGGCCCCGAGCGTTTCCGCTCATAGCTGCAGGCATGATCGCGCTGTGCGGCGTCATCTTGGTGCTGAGGCCCGGAGAACCGTCCTGCGAACCAGCGGGGCCTATCGGAGCGCTCGCAGCTTTATGTGGCTGTCTCGTTGGCTATGCGCTGCTCTTCCAGCCGCTCGGCTTCGTAATCGCGACGACAATCTTCATGGTCCCGATCGCGATGATCTTCGGCGCTAAGTGGTGGCAGGGTGCGGTAACGGGTGTCGTGCTCGCGGTCTCTTCCTACCTGCTCTTCGACCGAGTTCTGGAGGTCGTTCTTCCGGTGGGTCCATTCGGAGGGATCGTCTGATGGATTCGTTCAACTACCTGTTACACGGATTCGGAGTCGCTCTTGCTCCGACAAACCTGCTCCTGGCTGCGCTTGGAGCCGTCGTCGGGACGATGGTCGGTGTCTTACCGGGTCTTGGGCCCATCAACGCCGTTGCCATGCTGGTTCCAGTCGTGTTCGCGCTGGGACTGCCGCCGGAAGGCTCGCTGATCCTGATGGCGGCCATCTATATCGGCTCCGAATACGGCGGTCGCATCAGCGCCATCCTGCTGAACGTGCCGGGCGAAGCGTCTGCAGTGATGACCGCTCTGGAAGGCTATCCGCTCGCACGCCAAGGGAAAGCAGGGATTGCCCTGTCCCTGTCCGCCTGGACCTCGTTCGTCGGGTCGGCCATTGCGACCTTGGGGATTGTCCTTGCGGCCCCGGTTTTGGCGAAATGGGCCTTGGCATTCGGACCCGTGGAGTATGTCGCGCTCATGGTCTTCGCCTTCGCGTGTCTTACGGGCCTTCTCACGGACCAGCCCGTGAAGGCGATGCTCGCGATCGGGCTCGGGCTCGCGATCTCCACGATCGGCATCGATGCGAACTCGGGTGTCTACCGCTACACGTTTGGCTCGCCGAACCTGGTGGACGGCGTTCAGTTCGCCACTGTCGTGATCGGCCTCTTCGCGATCAGCGAGTTGCTGATCATGCTGGACGCCAAGCATGGTGGAGCAGCCGTCCGCATCGAGCAGTTCGGGCGCTCGCTATTCAACCGTCAGGAGATGCGCTTCACGAACATGGCGACGCTGCGTGGCTCGCTCATCGGGTTCTTCGTCGGCATTCTTCCGGGCGCGGGTGGGACCGTGGCTTCTGCGCTCGCCTACACCACCGAGAAACGTGTTGTCGAAAAGAGCGATCCGGAAGGGAGCCGTTTCGGAGAGGGAGATGTGCGCGGGCTCGCTTCGGTCGAGGCGGCAAACAACAGCGCTTCCAACTCCAACTTCATCCCGATGCTGACGCTGGGCATTCCAAGCTCCGGGACCACGGCGATCATGCTGGGCGTCCTGACGCTCTACAACCTGACACCCGGTCCCGCGCTCTTCCGCTCGCAGCCTGATCTGGTCTGGGGTCTCATCGCCTCGCTGTTCATTGGCAACTTCATCCTTTTGGCGATCAATATCCCGCTTGTCGGCGTGTTCGCCAGGATGCTGTCCGTCCCGGCCTGGGTCCTGGTGCCGTTCATTGTCGTCGTGAGCGCGATCGGGGTCTACTCGGGCAAATCGACGACATTCGATCTCGTCCTCATGGTCGGCCTTGGTGTCGGCGGTTACCTCCTGCGCCGTCTCGGCGTGCCCATGGCACCGCTCATCCTCGGCCTCGTGCTCGGTAAGATACTGGAGCAGAGCCTGAGGCGAGCGCTATCGCTCTCTGCCGGAGATGTGGCCATCCTATGGTCGAGCCCGATCTCGATTACGCTGTGGATCATGGCTGCCGCCGTCCTCATTATCCCCCTCCTTCTTCCGCGCTTCGCGAAGTGGAGGCACAAGACAGCACTGCAGGTGGATTGACCGCAATGAATTATCTTCTTCCTAACCCAAATGACGAAAATCCGGCGGGTGACAGGCTTCGCCTTCTCTTGCGCAAGCCGGAGATCGTCAGGATGCCGGGGGCGCATAACGGCCTTGCAGCGCTCCAGGCCAAGGCCGCGGGCTTCGAGGCGCTGTACCTGTCCGGGGCAGCGATGAGCGCTTCGATGGGGCTGCCCGATCTCGGAATCCTGACGCTCGAAGACGTCTTGTTCTTCACCCGGCAGATCGTTGGGGCCTCGGGTCTTCCATTGCTGGTCGATGGAGACACGGGCTTTGGCGAAGTCTTGAATGTCATGAACACGGTACGGCGTCTTGAAGAAGTCGGTGCTGCCGCGATCCAGATTGAGGATCAGGTGCTGCCGAAGAAGTGCGGTCACCTGAACGACAAGAAGCTCGCGACCCCCGAAGACATGGCAGCCAAGGTTGCCGCCGCAGCGAGGGCTCGTCGTTCTCTTGTCATCGTGGCACGTACGGACGCTGTCGCAGACGAAGGGATAGAACGGGCAATCGACCGCGCCCGTCTGTACGTCAAGGCTGGCGCGGATGCCATCTTCCCGGAGGCTCTGATCACCGAAGCCATGTTCGCCGAGTTCGCAGCCGCCATGGGAGGCGTCCCTCTCCTGGCTAACATGACGGAGTTCGGTCGCTCTCCTCCCATGACGGCCGGCGCGCTCCAGGACCTCGGCTACAAGATGGTGATCTGGCCGGTATCGTCACTTCGGGTCGCCAACAGGGCGCAGCAGGACCTCTACGGGGAGCTTGCCCAGCATGGCGCCACGACAGATTTGGTGGCCAGGATGCAGACACGGGCCGAACTATACGACCTGATTGACCTCGCGAGCTATGAATCGCTCGACGCCAGTATTGTCGCAAGCGCTGTACCCCAGGCGGAATCGCGACAGGAGTAGAAGCCCATGGGTGGCATTAAGACCAGTGACTGCGAGATGATCCCTGACCTGATACGTCGAGTTCTTCCTCCTTTAACACGAGGAACTGGTCACGGATGGCTGCCGCTCTGGTCGCCTGCGGTACCACCGACCGATCGCCAATGCCGCCGGGCGGCAACGCGCCTTCACCTCGGCGGTAGATGCCGTCTCGCGCGCTTCCTGGAAGCGGACATCGCTCACGGCGTCGTCACGTCGCGTGTGCCGAGATCGGTGCGGCCGCCCGGTAGCATCCAGCACGCCTTGTCTAGTGGATCGGCGCTGGACGAGAAATAATGCGCCGTCTTTCGTCGCGAACGACCGCACTGGCTGCAAGAATGCGTTGTGAACTAGACATCTTCATCCTCGTTCGGATTGGCTGGCAGCATGGGATGACTTCACCGCTGTTATCGTGGAATCGTGTTTATCGGTAAGTGCGGCGAATGTCGCAGCCAGCAGCCCAATCGTCGTCGAAAGAAGAATGATGCAGAAGAGCCCATAGGTCGCGTCGTTTTCTGTCAGCATCGCCCCCGTGATCGATGAAAGGGCCGCACCGCCGCCAACCGTCATGGCACCGGCCAATCCGGCGGCGCTTCCGGCGAGATCCGGACGCACCGAGAGCATCCCGGCATTGGCACTCGGCATGGTCAGGCCGTTGCCGATGCCGATCAGGATGCAGGGGCCGAATAGCGCAATGGCATTCCTGAAGCCTGCCAGAAACAGGGCCAAGCCGATTATAGGGCACGCGCACGCTACGACGCGCCCCATAATCATCATGGTGGTCAACGGCACGCGCCCGGCATATCGCCCCGACAGGAAGCTGCCGAAGATATAGCCCAGGGTTGTGACGCCCATGAAGATACCGAGCGTTCCGGCCTGTAGGTCATATGCCGATGTTGCCGCCAATGGAGCGCCGGCAAGGAAGGCATAGAACGCTCCAACCGAGAACGACATGCACAATCCGTAGGCCCAGAAGCGCGGCGCGCGGAACAAGGCCGGATAGGTTCGGAACTGCTGAGCAATCGTGTCCGAGCGCGCTTTGTTGGTTTCGCTCAGACCGAACCAGCACAAGAGGAACATCACTGCCCCGGCGAGGGCGAGACACCAGAAAATCGCCCGCCAGCCAAGGGCCTGATCTAAAGCCCCGCCGAATGCCGGGGCGAACATCGGCGCGATCGCCCAGATCATTGCCGTATAGCCGATCCTGCTCGCCGTCCGCTCCTTTCCGACGGTATCCCTGATGACCGCCATAGCGACCGGGTAGCAGGAGGTAATTGTAGCCTGAAGCATACGGAAGGCGAGGAATATCCAAATATCAGGCGATAGGGCACAGCCGATTGATCCAAGCGTGAAAGCAGCAAGGTTCGCCAGAATGATCGGTCGCCGTCCGAACCGATCCGACAGCGGACCCATGACCATTTCCACCGCAACGGCGACCACCGCATAGCCTGCCAACGACAAGCTAGCGAAAGCATAGCTTATATGAAAATCCCCGGCGATATTCGCCAGCGAAGGCAGGAACACGTTCAGCGGTATGACCGAAAGAGCGCACAATAGGATGATTGTCGAGAACCTTGGAGGGGAGCGCATCATGTCTCAGCCCTCTCCAAGCCGCTCCGCCGCGGAGAAATCGAGGGTGAGGGCAAGATCTTGATCGTGCTGCCTCTAGGGGTATTCGTTCCGAGCTTTGGTTTCGTCAGTGTCATTACGGCCTCGTCTAAGAGGCCGGCTGAGGATAGGTGTCGGACCCGTCCCTTCGCCGGCATGATCCGGATCAGGTTCAAAGGGTCACTGCGCTGCGTTGGCCAGCAGTATCTCAGCCCTTTGGCAGGGCACCCCTCGGTGTAGACGATGATAGAGCGAAAATCGCAAGCAAGCACGCTTTTTGAGGGGTACGGACAGTTACCACCTAAAACCTCACCTGGAAATTCACCCACCCCCTGGCAAGCATTCTCGCAGTGTCAACCCCGACTTTGTCTCACAAGCTGGATTTTAAACGCGTTTCTTCGGCAGCCGATGACCTCAAGGGGCTCAAGCCCACCGTTAACTGCGATAAGCAACATGTCCGCTTTTCCTACTGGCAATGCGCCAAGCTGACAGTCTGAATAGCGCCTTTATTTCCGCCGTTCAGACCACCGTTGCAGCTTCCCGAAAGCTGACGGTCTGCCAAGCCGGCACTAAGGCCTCGAATGGGTCGCAGCGGTTACTCCGCCGATCGCATTGCCGCCGTGCGCGGCCATGAACATGGCGACGGCCGATCGGCAGTAGGATTCGATCTCCTTGTCGTCCTCTGCTCGCCCCTGATCGAAGCGTGCAATAATCAGGAGATCGGACCCTTTGAAAAGCGCAGCGAACAAGCGGGCGGACCGGAGAGGATCGGGCACGTTTAGAACCGCCTTGTCGTGCAATTGACGCAACAGAACCTCGATTTGGGCGATGATATGGGCGGGGCCGGCGTCGTAATGCAGCTTACCCAACGACTTTTGATTCGTCGTGTCGGCCATGACCATGGCTTCGACATTGCGGACGTCCGGGCGCAACAGCGTGCGAAGCAGGGACGATCCCACCGCCATGAGCTGATCTTCGGCCGAACCGTCGACGCCTTCAAAAAGGACCTGCGGGATTAACTGATGGCACCGGGCCGCAAACGCCGCGCCAAACAGGGCCTCTTTGCTCTCGAAGTGCCTGTAGATGCTGAGTTTGGATATCTTCGCCCGCTGAGCGACCTTGTCCAATGTCGTCGCTTGAAAACCCAATTCCGCAAAAAGTTCGCTCGCGGCGTCGACTATGGTTTGACCAAGCGCCTCGTTAGCGGGCCGGCCGCGCCGGCCTCGACTATTTTCGGTCATTTCAATTCCAGTCCTTGACAGTATCTTTATTCTCGAATTACGATACCACTTAGTTTCAGAAATATGCAAGCCAATGAATGAATCGAAAAACACGAGGGCGCCATGCAACGACGAACACTGCTAAAGCTGGCCGCGCTGTCCACCATCGGCCTTCCGCACGCCCAAGCCATCGCGGGTTCGAACCCAACATCCTCTACCCACAATACGGAGCCCACTACCATGGATGACGTCATCATCATCGGCGGCAGCTTTGCCGGTCTCGCCGCCGCCCTGCAGCTCGGCCGTGCCCGCCGTAAGGTCACCGTTCTTGATACCGGCCTGCCGCGTAATCGCTTCGCGGGCCGCTCGCACGGTATGCTCGGCCACGATCACAAGCCACCGCTGGACATCCTGGCCGAGGCGCGGCAACAGCTGGCGCGTTATCCCGCGATCCGGCTGGTCAATGCCCGTGCCGACAGCATTTCCGGCACCATCGACAACTTCTCCGTCCTCACTGGCGATGGCGAAAGCCTTGGGGCGCGCCGCCTGATCCTGAGCTATGGCGTCGTTGACCAGATGCCTGATGTTCCGGGCTATGCCGAGAGCTGGGGCACATCCATCATTCCATGCCCCTATTGCGACGGCTTCGAAGTCGCCGGCCAGCATTGGGGCCTCGTCTGGTCCGGTCCGCAGTCAATGAACCAGGTCAGGCTATTTCGCGATTGGACTGACAGGCTGACGGTCTTCGCCGATGGTCACGAGATTTCATCCGATATCCGGGCCGATTTGGCGGGCCGCAACGTACCTGTCGTCGATGGCCGGATCACCGGCGTCGCCCGTCACGGGAGCCACAACGCCACGATCAAGCTCGATACCGGGCCAAACGTTGCGGTCGACATCCTGTTCGCGCATCCGCGCAACAAGCCGTCCGCGAGCCTGCATGAATCACTGGGTCTCGCCACGGCCGACACACCCCTCGGCGTCGTGCTCAAGGTCGACGAGCGCCGCGAAACCAGCATGCCGGGCATCTACGCTGCCGGCGACCTCACCAACCCCGTCTTGCCCTCGGTCACCACGGCAACATGGCAAGGCGCGATGGCGGGTATCTTCGCCCAACAATCGATGCTGGTTTGAGAGCACAGATTGGAGATGAACATGGCCGTCGAACCGGACAGCGCGGGTGTCCGCTTCCCTCCGCCCTTCGTCTATCTGGGAGCGCTGCTGTTGGGGCTGGCGGTGGAGCGGTTCGTCCCCCTGCGCTCGTTCGGCATCGACTGGCGGTTGCTGGTCGCGACGGGCGCGCCGCTGTTCGTTGCCGGCGCGGCGATCATGCTTGCGGCGGCGGGGCTGTTCCGGCGGCTGGGCACCAACATTCCGCCGTCGCAGCCAACGACCCTCATCGCCACGAACGGTCCTTATCGGTGGACCCGCAATCCCATGTATCTCGGCATGGCGCTTGTCTACGCCGGCCTTGCGATCGGTTTCGACGGGCCGATCGCCTTCGCCTTGCTCCCGTTGGTGCTGATCGCGATCCAGACGCAGGTGATCGCCCGCGAGGAGCGCTATCTCGAAGAGAAGTTCGGCGACGACTACCGCCGCTACAAGGCCGAGGTTCGCCGCTGGCTCTGACTATTCCGCCGCTGCCGCCTTCGGGGCCTTCTGATAAACCAGCACCGGGTTGCTTAAGCGGTAACCAAGAGCGGACAGACCGCCACCGGCCCCCCACCCCGGAAGCCTAGAGCCTGCTCGTTGTTCCAATGGCCAATGGTGGCCTAGGAGAACCACAATGGGTATAGCACAATATGATCCTACCGCGCTGGGCCGACCGGCCTGGAACGCAGGCAAGCAAGTTGGCGTCAAGAAGCCCCAGAAACAACGCCAAATCTGGCCGGTACGCTTTTTCCTCGACCGAGAAGGAAGGATGAGAGATCGGGCGCTTTTCGATCTCGCCATCGACAGCAAGCTCCGTGGCTGCGATCTGGTAAAACTGAAAATCGGGACTCTCGTCACGGGCCACGAAATTCGAAATCGCGCGATGGTCGTTCAGCAAAAGACCGGACGACCCGTGCAGTTCGAAATTACGACCGAGGTCAGAGCTAGTCTGCTTGCCTGGCTTCAACGAAGGGGAGGAACAGTCGATGACTATGCCTTTCCCAGTCGCGCCGACCACGCTGATCATCTCAGCACCCGGCAGTACGCCCGGCTGGTCGATGAGTGGGTGACGGCGATCGGGCTTCGTCGGGAGGATTACGGTACGCATTCCCTGCGGCGAACGAAGGCTGCGATGATTTACAAGGCAACCTGCAACCTTCGGGCGATCCAGATATTGCTTGGCCATACTAAAATCGAGAACACAGTAAGGTATCTCGGCGTCGACATTGAGGATGCACTGGAACTGGCCGAGCGAACCGAGATCTGAAGGGGGGACGGCCCTGCAGGTTGCGGGGCCGCGCCGTTTTGCACGGAGAGCCTCTTCCAGGATTCGATCGGCTTTGCGCCTTCAAGGCGGTCGTAAAGGGCGTCTGACGCGCTTCCTGAAAGCGGTCGTCGCTCACGGCGTCGTCACGCCGCGTGTGAGCCAGATGCGCACATTGCAAAGCGGAATTCTACGTCTTTTCGATCAGAAGCAGCACAAATTAGGCGTCGAAAAAGTGTGAGTGGGCATCAGTCTGTTCGGGCGAAAACGCCCGGAGTGACGCCTACATGCCGCGTCATCGCGACAGGGCAAGTGACGAGCGAGAGTTTAAGGTAACCTCTCCAATAGGGGCGACGCGGTGCCATCGATCAGCTCGCTTCTTTTGTTCGGGTTTTGCCCGGCCCTTGGTGGGCCTGGAAGGCGTAGCTTTTTTGCCTGCGTTAGCTCGCGAAACACCTGACGGAAGGCGGTGCGGTTGTCGCGACGGAAATCAGCGATCGTCTTGAAGTCAGGCTTCAGATGCCGAAGCAGCCAGATCACCTCGATGTTGCCATGTGTTTCCGCTTCCAGTCGGCGGCTCGAACGCACACGGTTGAGATAGCCGTAGATGTAGAGCTTCAGCAGATCGGCCGGATCGTAGCCGGGGCGGCCGGTCGCTTTCGGTGTCACGCGACTGAACCCACCGCCTGTAAATCCAGCCCATCAACGAAGGCGTCGATGAGCGTGCAGGATTCTCGGCACCGACATAATCATCCACCGCCTCTGGAAGAAGCAGCATCTGAGAGCAGTCTGTTGCTGATAAATGGGCCATAGCAAAACCTACCATGTCGCTACCATGAAGAATCACGGATGCCTTCCATAGAAAGAAGCGACATTGCCAATAAACAGAATAGTGCTCCACGCGCAGGACGTCCAGGAACCGTTCGTTTCTACGAAAAACACTTCAGCTTTGAAGCGTCCAAAACCCTCATCGCATCACCGGCGTTCGCACCGCCGCAAAAGCCGCGCGGGCGGCCGCCGAAAAATCCTCAGTTCTCCCTGGCGTCCACGTAGGCATAAGTGGGGAATTTTACTTCGGTTTCTGGGGAAAACTCACGCGGCATTGACAGGGATGGCGTCTCACGTTGGCGCACGTCTTGTTGTCCAAGGGATGCAGCGTCAAGGGGTTTCCGGACGGGCTGGCTTTGGCAGCGCCACATCCTTGTCACGCGCCTTCTCGCGTCACCTCGGATACGCTCCGAATGAGATCGGAAAACATCATCCGCCACTGCGGAAATAATCAAGCTGCATCAGTTTCATCCCTTTGCCAGTGATCGACCGGGCAGTAATTGACCGATCCCGGTCTTCACAGCATACGCGCAGCGCGCCCGCTTCGGCGTGTCGCGTTGTTGTAATAGCTTGAGGCCTGTTGGACCGAACGATGGCGCGACTGTTCCATCGCTTCGGGTAGGGGAATACCGCGGTTAGCCGCCTCGGTCAGGTACCCCGACCGCAGCCCGTGTGCCGAAAACTCCCCAGACTCCAGCCCTGCCAGCGCCGCCCGCTGCTTCACGATCTGGTTGATCGCACTCGGCTCCAGCGCCCGCTTCGAAACATTACCCCAACGATCGATCTTCCGAAAAATGCTCCCCGTTTCGATCTTACCCGCCACAAGCCAGGCATTCAGCGCATCCACCGGCCGTCCTGTCAGATAGACGATCTCATCGTGCTCGGAGCCGGACGTCTTGGTGCGGCCCAGATGAATGGCGAGAGAGGGGAGGGGAGGGCTAGCTTCAACGACGATCGGCGGCTCGACGATCAGCTGATCTCTGCGCAGACCGGCAATCTCGCTGCGACGGCGCCCGCCAGACGCGAACGCCACCATCAAAATTGCCCGGTCGCGGATATCACGAAGGCTGTCGGTGCTGCAGGTTGCGAGCAGCTTGGCCAGAACGTCGCCGGTTACCGCCTGGGCGCTCTTGCGTTTTCGGGGGCGTGGCGTTGCCCGCACTGCCAACCGGATCGCCGATTTGAGGGCAGGGGAGGCGAAGGCGCCGTCAACACCGCGCCATCTGGTCAGCGTCGACCAGCTGGCAAGCCGCCGGCGCACCGTATCGGGCGCATGCGGGCCGGACGACCGAAGGAAGCGCTGGTCGCGCAAGCTTTGCTCGACATCGGATGGCATGCCGTGGTGAGGGTCGATGGCGCGCTGCTCGGGCTGCCACAGGTGCTGCGCCACGAATTTCAGGAGAAGGGCCTCGGGTGCCGGCCAGGGCAGAGATTTGCCGGTGGCGGCCAGCGACCAGGCCTGCAGATAGGCAAGATCAGAGGTCAGCGCCCGCAGCGTATTGGCGCCCATGCCCTCGTTGACCAGATGGCGGAGCGTCTCGACATCCTGATCGGTCAACAGCTCGCCCAGTTCGTCGCGGCGGTCGATCGGCAGGACGGCGGCGATCGTGTCCAGCGTCGCGATGCGTTTGTCGATGGAACGTGACGGCGAACTGCTTATATCGCCAGGCCCTGGACGTGCTGCCACGACGATATCTACGGGTTCCGTCATCGCCGCTGCCCTTTACCAGACCCGCTCATGCAAGATCGCATCGAACGCCATGTCGGTGGAGACGAATGCGCAATGCTCCAGCCGTGCCTGGGCGGCGAGAATGCGGTCCCAAGGATCTCGGTGATCCCAGTCAAAAGCCGCCGCGAGCTCGGCATGCAGATCGCTGACGGCCAACGTTTGCAGGCCACTTTCCGTGACGGCTGCCCGCAGCTCTTGCGGCTTAAGATCAAGTTTGTTCAGGCGCATCTTGTTGTCCAACTCGTAGAACGTGACCGCACTAACGAGGATGGCGTTTGCCTTGTCCTCGATCAGGGATCGTGCCTTTGCCGACAGGCGATCGCTGCCGATCGTCCACCAGTAGACAGCATGGCTGTCGAGCAAAACTTTCATTGGGTGCTGTCGCCGCTCTCGGATTTGCCCTGCCAGACGCCGGTATCGTCGTTCCAGTCGCCAGCGTCGATCGCTGCCTGCTCTTCATCGACTGTATCGAACAGGTCATCGGGCAGTCGACGGTGGCGCAGCAGGCCGAACGGCCGCTTGCCTCCACCGGCTGCGGGGCCGATCCGTGCATAGACTTCGTTGCCGCGCATGATGACGATTTCCTCACCCTGGTTGGCGCGCTCGAGGACTTCTGCGAAATTTTTGCGGGCTTCGCTGATCTTGTAGCTGGTCTGGGGCATGATGCCCTCCGGTTTTGGTTCCTGAGCCGCACCATATCACCGCAAGTATTAACGTACAAGTAGGTTGTACATATCACCTCCGATAAGCATTTATCGAATCCTTCAACAGGCATCATGTCCTTGCGAGGCAGCCGATCGGCATACGCTGTGCCTTCGTCAATGTCTGTAGAAACTACGATCAATCTAGGGCAGCGCGCCATCTAGTGCAGTTTCCTCGGCAGCCTCGTGCGTTGCCGCCAACAGGCAAATCTTCAACGCAAGGTCAAACGACGTTTCAAACACGGTCACCGGCAGAAACTCATAGCGTGAATGGAAGTTGTAGGCGCCGGTAAAGAAGTTTGGCGTGGGTATGCCTCTTGCAGAGAGAACCGCGCCATCGGTGCCGCCCCGCATCGGGATTAGTTTTTCCTGGATACCGAGTTCCGCCATGGCCTTGCGAAGAATAGCCACCGCACGACCGTCATGATCCAGACCACTTGAGATATTCTGGTAGGTGTCGGTGATCTGGTAGCGGACATCACCTTTGGTATAGCGGGATCGTACTTGTTCCGCGGCCTCGGCAATCCGGCGCTTACGCTGATTGAAGCCATCGGTGTCGAAATCACGGATCAACGCCGTCAGCGTCGCCTCGCTATCGTTTGCGATAAGGTCCTTGAACCAGAAAAACCCCTCGCGCTTCTCGGTGTGCTCCGGCGTCTGCGATCGCTCGAAGCTGGAAACGAAATCAACCGCCATCAGCAACGGGTTGACGAGGGTTCCTTTCGCGGACATCGGGTGCGCACTGACGCCGGAAAAGACGATCTCGCAGGACGCGGCATTGAATGTTTCCAGGACCACTTCGCCAAGTTCGCAACAGTCGATCGTGTAGGCGAAGTCGCAAGGAAAGCGGGAGAGATCCATTGCTTTTGCGCCCCGTAGGCCAATTTCCTCGTCCGGCACGAAGGCGACAAAGACATCGCCATGGCCAACTACTGGATCAAGTCGGGCAAGCAGCGTCATGATGATCGCGATGGCGGCCTTGTTGTCCGCACCGAGCACGCTGGTACCGTCGCCGACAATGATATCTTCTCCCAACCAATCGGAAATTTCCGGATGCTCGCCAACCCGCAGCCAGATATCCTCCTGATGGTTGAGGCAGAGGTCGCTGCCGTCGAAGCGGAGGATTTGTGGCCGGACAACGGATGAAAGGCCGACATCGACCGTGTCGAGATGCGCGATGAAGCCAATCCGCGGTGCATAGGGCCGGTTGCCGCGTTTGACACCCGTCACGATCGCATGCTCGTCGGTAAGGACCTCGTCGAGACCGATCGACCGCATTTCTCCAGCGAGCAGTTCGGCAAGAGCGGCCTGTCCCGGAGAGGACGGCAGCAATTGCGAGCGGCCGTCACTTTGGCTCTCGATCGCCGCATACCGGAAAAACCGGCTGATGAGTTCTTCCCGAACGTCCATGATGATCCTCCCGAAGAAGTCTTGCGAAGGCCGCCTTGACGGAGATGGGCGCCTGATGGCGGTTGTCATCATCGTGGCGGCGGGGGTGTGACGCCGATCAGCTCTGACGCGGCACGGCCCCTGCGGCTAAACCCTGATGACGCCGACATCGCCGGATGTCTCGACTTCGACCCCCAGCTTGGCCGATTGCTCGCTAAACCGGCGCAATATCCGTTCCGCGCTTTTACCCGCCGCCAGATGCGGTGCAAGCCGCCGTTCCAGCACGCGATCAGCCATGGCCTCCTCACCGCCGATGATGACGGGATGAAGCCTGATCTCGATCAGTTCGTTATCTTTGCCGAACGAGCAGAGGCCGATGACGCTTTCCCAGACTTCACGTGCCGTCCAGGTCGATTTCTCAGAGCGGACGTGGAAGATGAAATTCCCCAGACTGTAGAAGATCGGCCGACCGCGATAGATCTCGATTGGCTGGAGAACGGGGGCGCCATGGCTCACGAACATATGCGCACCAGCATCGATACACCGCTTGGCGACCCCGCTCACCCAGTCGGGAACCTGGTACCAGTCCGACGCCCAATGGTGATGGTGGAGATAAGCGATAACCAGTGATCCTTCCGCCGCGGCGTCGGCGATTGACGCCAGGTTTCGTTTTAGATCTGCATCATCGATCTTGACGCTCCGTCCAAACCCTTTGGATCGCTTGAAGATTGCACGCGAGATGCCGATTTCGGTTTCCGGGGCGAGATGCGGCGGGTCGTCCGGCTGGCTGTCATTGGCAAGATCGATTGCCGTATAACCGACCTTGTTGCGGATCGCCTGTAATTGATCGAACGCGGTCTGGTCGACCTCGATCACCTGGGAAAGCCCGAGCCGATTGACCCCTGGGCGACCGGGGCGATTGCCCTCGGTATTGGCGGCATACATGAAATCAGGACCGGGACCCCCGTCCATCGCGACGATCGCCACCTGACGGTCGCCGATCGTCGCGGTGCTGGCGCGCGAAACCTCGGTGTGGTCGCGGCCAAGGCCGGCATGCAGAAATTCTCGCTTCTCCACCTCCTCAAGTGTGGAGAGCACGCCGGACGGCCCAAGATCGAAGGCATGGTTGTTCGAAAGCGACAGCGCGCCGAACCCCACGGCTTTGAGGGTATCGAGAACCGCCGGATCGCTGCAGCCAAAGAATGATCCCTTCAGCGGCCAGCCGCCGTGGCGCCCGAAAATGGTGCTCTCGAAATTGGTGAAGGAGAGATCGGCCTCGCGCAGGAGGGATTGAACCTCGAGGAAGCCCGGGGCGGGATTGTCGCGGATGTCATGTTTGATCAGCGATTGGCCGGTGACGGCCAATGTGAACCGGTGGTTCAAACTGGCGTTCAACCGGTCGTTTAATCTATCGGTCAATCTATTGAGAAACCTGTCATTCCAATTGTCATTCATGGGGACGTCACCTTTTGTGGCGTTATCCGCCACGCGTTGGGAAAATTACCTGGTGTATTGATTGGGGGCGGCCGGGAGCTAACACCTGCCGTTTGTCAACATGTAAACCGCTGGGGCCGGGCGTTGATGAGAGTGCGCGTATAAGGATTGTCGGAGCCACCAAAGATGAACTCCGACCCCCCGAAATCCTCCACCCGGCCATCCTTGAAGATGTAGACAGAGCTGCACATCTGCTGGACGATGGCGAGATCATGGGAGATGAAGATCATCGTCATCCCCTGCTCGGCGATACTGTCTTTCAGAAGCGCGACGATCTCTGCCTGAACCGAAACATCGAGCGCCGAGGTCGGCTCGTCGGCGACGATGATCTCCGGGCGCGCAAGCAGGGCCCGGGCGATACAGACGCGCTGCTTCTGGCCCCCGGAGAGCTGGTGCGGATAACGGGTGGAGAGGCTTCGGGCAAGTCCCAACCGATCCATCATTGCCGCCGCATTCGCCGGCTCTTTCGCACGTCCGGCCTTGGCGCCGAAGCGAATGCACTCGTCGAGCGTCTGAGCAACCGTCATCCGCGGGTTCAAGGAGACCGAAGGATCCTGGAAGATCATCTGAACGCGCCCAAGCAGACCGTTGCGACGTCCGCTCTTGGAGATATCGAATACTCGATCCCCGATCTCGATCCTGCCCGCCGACGCGGTGTCCAGGCCTGCAAGGATACGGCCGAAGGTCGTCTTTCCGCTGCCGCTCTCGCCGACAATCCCGGTGATCGAGCCGCGCGGCAGCCGGATGTCGACGTCCCGCAATCCCATCCCCGGCTTGCTTCGGCCAAAGCTCCAGACAAAACCTTGCGACCCGAATTGTTTCGAGACGCCTTGGGCGACGACGAGCGTGGGTGAGTTGCCGTCGCCGCTCGCCGAAGAACCGCGCTGGCGAGCGCCTTGGGCGGCGTTCGTGGTGGCGGGGGCGATGTGAAGTTTCGGAACGGCGGCGATCAGCTTTCGGGTATAGTCGTGGGCGGGAGCCTCAAGAATGGTTTCCGTGCGGTCGGCTTCCACCACCTGTCCCTTCCGCATCACGACAACCCGGTCGGTGATCTCGGAGATCACCCCCATGTCGTGGGTGACGAGCAGGATAGAAACACCTGTTTCGTCGACGAGGGTCCTTAAAAGTTTGAGGATCTGCTTCTGGACGGTTGCGTCGAGCGCCGAGGTCGGCTCGTCGGCGACGACGATGTTTGGCGCGCCGGCAAGAGCGATCGCGATGACGATACGTTGCCTCTGCCCCCCGGAAAACTGGTGGGGATAGTTGCGATATCGCCGCTCCGGGTCAGGTATCCCGACGCGGGCCAGCAGGTCGAGGGCGCGAGCGCGCGCCGCGCGCCTTGAAAGTGTGGCATCGACGGCAAGGCAGGTTTCCTCCACCTGCGCGCCGACGCTCATCAGCGGGTCGAGCGACGCAGTGTGGTCCTGGAAGATGGCCGATATCCGCCGTCCCCGAAGCGCCTCGCGCTCGCCCTCCGTCATGGTGTCGATCGCCTTGCCGTCGAACTCGATCGTCCCCGACGTCTGCTCAAACTCCGGCGAAAGAAGGCCGAGGACCGCATTGCCGAGCGTCGACTTTCCGGCTCCCGACTCGCCGATAATGCCAAGAATCTCGCCGCGGCCGAGCTCAAGACCGACGTCGGACAGGATGGAGGTTGGTCCGTCTTGCGAACTGTATCGAAGGCTAAGATTTTGCACCCGCAGCAGGGGCGCCGTCACGGCTTGTTCCGTCATAGCGATTTGCTCCTTGGGTCGAGGCTGCGTCGAACGTCTTCGCCGACGAAATTGATGCTGACGATCAGGCCGAAGAGGGCGAGGCCCGGAAACAGGCTGATCCAGTATTGGCCGGTCAGAAGATACTGGAACCCGTTGGCGACGGCGGATCCGAGCGAGGGTCTGTCGATCGGCACGCCCAGACCCAGGAAGGAGAGGGTGGCCTCCAGCGCGACCGCGTGGCCGACCTCGATCGGGATCAAGGTAACGGCCGGCGCGATACTGTTTGGAAGTAGATGCCGAAAGATGATCCGGGATGTCGGGAGCCGCATCAGGCGCGCCGCATCCATATAGGGCTTGTCTGCCTCGCTCAGCGCGACACTGCGGGCAATCCGTGCATAAGTCGCCCATTGTGCGATGATCAATGCCAGGATGATCCGGTCAACCCCTGGTCCAAGCGTGACGATGGCGATGAGCGCGATCAGGATCGTCGGCAAGCTGAGTTGCAGGTCGACCAGCCGCATGATCGCGACGTCAACCCACTTGCCGAACCAGGCGGCACTGACGCCGGCCGTCAAGCCGATGAGCGCGGCGGCCGCGCTGCTGATGATCGAGACGACCAGGCTGATGCGCAGGCCGTAAAGGATGGTGCTGGCGATATCCCGCCCAAGCCCGTCCGTGCCGAACAGGTAGAGATAACCGCCACTGCCGGCCGTTCCAGGCGGAGAGGACGCCTCCCATCCGTAGATCTGCAGTGGATCATAGGGATTTTGGGGCGCAATCATCGGTGCTGCAACGGCAAGCAGGATGTAGGTTGTGAGAAGTAGCTTCGACACGGTCATGACCGGTCCGTGCGGGCGTTTCTTCAGCGCGCTTAGAATTCTGGCTTTCATGACGATCACCTTTGTGAAGACAGGCGCACGCGCGGATCGAGCACGGCATGGAAAAGGTCGACAAGCGCGTTCAGCGCAACGAAGGCGACTGCGATGAAGGTCAAGGTCGCCATCACCACCGGACGGTCGAGAAGCTGGATGGAATCGATCAACAGCTTGCCGACGCCCGGCCAGGAGAAGATCGATTCCACCACCACGGCAAAGGCCAGCATCCCCCCGAACTGCAGGCCGATGATCGTGACGATCGGCACGCTGATATTGGGAAGGGTATGCCGCAACAGGATCCTTCGCGGCGAAAGCCCTTTGGCGCGGCAAAACCTCGTATGGTCCAGATTCTCGACCTCGATCGTCCCCGACCGCGAAAGACGGGCAATGAGTGCGATATTGGGTATCGCCAGTGCCGACGTTGGAAGGACGAGGTGCCACAGCCCGTTCGCGGTAAGGAAACTCCAATCCTGACCGAGGAAGCTGGCGGTCGACCCTCTGCCGCCCGAGGGGAACCAACCTGTCAGGATGGCCCCGACGAGGATCAGCATCATCGCCAGCCAGAAGGATGGAATGCTGAGCGCCGACACGCTTGCCCTGAGGACCGTCCGATCGAGCAGCGTTCCGCGCCGTCGGCCGGCAATAAGGCCAAGTCCCGTTCCGAACGGGGCTGCGATGAGCATGGCAACGCAGGCAAGCTCCAATGTCGCCGGCAGCTTGGCTATCACCAGTTCGAAGGCCGGCAAGTGATAGATGTAGGAGGTGCCGAAGTTTCCGCTGACGACATTGTCGAGGAAGACGAGATATTGCCGCCAGATCGGCTGATCCAGCCCGAGTGCGACCGTCGCCCGACGGATGTCTTCGGGCGTGGCGGTCTCGATGTTGACGATGTTGAAGACCGGGTTTCCGACGCTGTGGATGCCGATAAACCCGATCAGCGACATGGCGATGAGAAGTAGGAAGGCCTGCAAAAATCGTCCGGTTGCGACTGAAATCATGCCCATGACGCTTACTCCCCGGCTGGCAGCGTCTGCATCGCCGTCGTCCAGCCGCGGGGATGCATGACATAGGAGCCGATCCGCGGGCCGAAGCCGACGATGTGGTGAAAATGGTAGAGCGGTATGATCGGCTGGTCGGCCATCGCCAGTTCCGTGGCTTCGGCCAGCGCCTGGTTTCGTTCTGGCCCCTCCTTGATGCCCTCTGCCTTTGCGAGCATCGCGTCGAAGGCAGCGTTTTGGTACTTCCCGAAGTTCAGGGCGCCGGTTCCGCGCTCCGGATCGGGTGAGGCGACAAGCGCATGTAGGATCACATCGACGGCCTCGCCGGACGTGCCGCCGTACCAGACCGCATATTCGCCAGCCGCCCGTTTGCTGTTGAAGACCGAAAAGGGAGCGGCTGACGGCTGGGCGTTGACGCCGATGCGGGCCCAGCTTTGCGCGATCGCCTGGAGGCTCTCGGCGTCCCCTGGATAGCGTCCGGCAGGCCCTGCCAGCACGAGGTTGAAGCCGTCCGGGAATCCGGCCCTTGCGAGCATGGATCTTGCCTCGTCATAGTTTGGCGAGGCGGTGGTGAGTTTTGCCGATGTGCCTGGCAAACCATTCGGGAACACCTGGGCCGCGGCCGTGCCATAGCCTGCAAGGATCTTGTCGACGAGCACGCCGCGATCAGTCGCCATCGCAAGCGCACGCCGAACCAGCGGGTCCTTGAAGGGATTGGCGATCGGTTCGCCCGATTTGTCCGTTACCCCCGGAAGCGTGTCTCGCGAGACATCGAACTGCACGAAATTGATCCGGGCTGCACCGATATTGGCGATCCGGGGGCCGCGCTCCTTCAACGAGGCGACGTCGCGGGCTGGAATGGCGTCCGCCACATCGACCTCGCCGGTGTTGAGTGCTGCCACCCGGGCCGCCGGGTTCTCTACTACCCGGAACGAAATTGTTGGCCAGGCCGGCTTCTCACCCCAGTACCTGTCGTTGCGGGCAAGTCTCAGCCTCTCGCCGGAACTCCAGCTCTCGAACTGGTAGGGTCCGGTACCGATGGAAGAACGGCCGGTGTTCAGGTCTTCGGTCGTCTGATATCCCTCGGACGGCCGGTTCATCACAAAGATCGATGAGAAGAACAGCGGCAGGTTGGGAACCGGAGCATTGGTCTCGATCACCACCGTCATGGGATCAGGTGCCGAGATCGCCTTGATCCCGCTCACATAGGAGCGAAAGCCGCCGCTTGGTGGCTTCAGGACGTCGCGGATGCGCTCGATCGTGTAGACGACGTCGTCTGCCGTGAACTCCGAACCATCATGAAAGCGGACATTCTCGCGGAGCTTGAACTCAAACCGTGTGTCGGAGAGAGACCGCCAGGAGGTGGCAAGACCTGGCTTCAACTCAAGCTTCTCGTCCTGATAAACGAGCCTTTCGTAGATGTGGGAGAGCAGCGAGGTGTTCTCGTTCAAATTTGCGTAATGCGGATCGAGCGTCATCAGCTTGTAGGATGTAGCGATCCGAAGCTCTGGCTGGTCTTCTGCCTGTTCCTGTGCTTGTGCCGATGTGGAGGGAGCAATTCCCAGGAAGAGTGAGATGAGGAGCGGGCAAAGCATGCCTGTGCGAAATAGATTTCCCAGTTTCATGTCAGTTCCTTGCTTCTTGGTTTTCGGTGGATTCGAAACGCCGCGCGGAGGGGCGCGACGTGTGGTTATGGGTGGAGTGGCAGCGGGACGGGCAAAGGGTGGGCAGCGGACCGAAAGCCCGCTCAGGTGCTCGTCAGCTGCCTTGGATTGCCGATCGCAGTTCCCGCATCGGCGGGGGACGGTCTCCACCAGCCAAAGAGGCGTGGATCCTCTAGAGGTCGGAGATGACGGCGCGGATTTGCGGCCAAGGCTCTTGCTGGTTTGTGGGAGAGGGTTGCCCCCTGGTGCCCGCGGCGTGAAGCTTGGCGGTTACAACGGCAATGGATTGTGCCGGCGCCTGCCACACGGCGGCTGCGGCTTCCTCCGCGGTTTTTGAGGCGCAGTCCTCGGCCTCGAGGGCTTCGCCGTAGTCGCGTTCCCTGCTTGACGCATCGCTCTGCAGTAGGCTGTTCGTTGAAAAGAGCGTGCGTTCTAGCTGCTGCTGACGCTGGTTTGATTCGGTCGAATGACCCCAGGTGGTCCACCAGACACGCCAGGCATCCATCGCCGGGTCGTCTTTGCAGGCGTCGAAGGGTGGATTTTGGGCGGCGGAAGACGATGGACATGTGGGTAAGGACGCCACAAGCAGCGAATGGAACGCTCCCCCGGTGACCGGAGACAAAGTTCTGCTATTGTCGGAATCAGCCATGATCCGAGCTCCCTATAGCTTGGTTGTGGTCAGATCGAGCAGGTGTTCCAGCACCTGTTCGATCGTCAGGCCGTATTTTTCCTACAAAATGTAAGAAGTCAATCAGAAAGTTTGCCTTGAATAACGATCTACTTAAGATGGAGCAGTGCCGAGGGGCGCGAGCTATGCTGGGTTGGAGCCAAGCCGATCTGGCTAAAGCGGCCAATGTATCTCGTCAGACCATAGCGGACTTCGAGCGAGGAGCTCATGTCCCCATCGCCAACAACCTAACAAGCATCGTTGCGGCATTTGAAAAGGCAGGAATCGAGTTCATCCCCGAGAATGGCGGCGGCGTGGGAATTCGTTTCAAGAAGTAATGTAGCCGGTCACAGCGTGGTAAATCATTTTCCGACCTGCTGCAGAGTCAGAGTTCGTTTGCGTTAAGACTGCACACCAATCAGCTGGAGCACGAGGTGCTTGACGGAATTTCACGCAGGCAATTGCCCGAGTTGTCACAATGGCCGCCTCTTTCTGTTTCGGGAGAGCGATACCGGGGATGTCTACGGACATTGCGAGGAGTGCGAGCAGGGTTATCGAACGCCGGCAGAAATCGGGAGCAACAGCGGGTTTCTAACCCTACTCGATGAGGTCGATGCCGATTGGGCGACCGAGGATGAAATATCGCGAAGCGTCTGGGCGAACTATCGGATTTTCCAGGCATAGCTACAGGGGTTGCGGAGAGATAGCCAGAAAAGCTTAGCAAACACCGGGGATTAGGAGTAGGGGCGATGGAAAACAGATATGCGGAAATGCTTGAACTAGCTAGGCTGCATGTCCCCGAAGGCAGGCTCGGAAAAGACGACATTTACGGGCAATTTCCCACCAACCCTATTGCCGTGTATCTGCGCGGTATAAAACCGGAGCTGACGGCAGACGACATCTACAGCGGCTCGTATTGGAGATTGAAATACACCGCAGTGGCCGACCATTACGGCTATCCCGCCTGGGTCGCGGCGCTCCACAATTCGATTTTTTCGGGGCTACCAACTACGGAGGCCCTTGATTGGCATGTCCAGATTGCCGAAACGATCGCTGCTTTCGGCGAAAGCGTCGATTGGGGCAAGGCGCTTCACCGCACCCACATCGGCATCCTGTCTATTGCTCGCCAAGCCATACCATCGGTGCAAGGTGACACCACAGCGCACGGTGACGGTGCACAATGTGTGACCCGGGTGGCTGCCTTGCACGAAACGGCGCTTAGGGGCGAAACGCCGGACCAGAGGGAATGGGATGTCGCGGCGGAGGCCGCTCTGGTCCAAGCCAACCTCAACGATCCTCGCAGAGGAACAATCGGCAGAGCCGGTAATCAAGCAGCACAAGCTGCCCATTATTCTGCAAAATGGTCTCCCGGAGCAATGGAGGCCCTTGCGTATCTAGCCCCTGTATGGACCTCGGAAGCAGCGACTTATGCTGCCATGGCATCGGCTCTTCTGGCACGCCACGGTGTCGAATGGAGCCACACCCTACCTTTTTTGGAAGCCGAATGGCACCCAGGTGAATCTGTCCTGCCGTTTGTTGGGAGCTTATTGGCACGTGAAATAGCGCGCATCGAAGAATATAGCGCGGCGGAAAAGACATATGAGGCAGCGCTTATTACCAATTATCGGAAGCTTCGCGACCTAACCCTCAGCGCTATCCGCGACACAGCGGCCGGATAGGCTCATCGCGCGACGTCGTGCCACGACATGCACCTGGACGGATAAGCATCAGCCTCTCACTTTTGAGGATCAAGTCTGGAAACATCTGGCCTTGTTCTTTGACGCGCTGCGCCGCGCCCCCGTTCAATCCCCGGATCACCCTCTTCGTCTTCTCGAAGTCGAACACCTGCTGCGGATCTTTCGGCGCCATGTCGACGAAGGAGCTTCCGTCGAGCAGGCCGGGGTCCATGACGCCCTTCTCGGTCAGGTGCTCGATCACCGTGTCGAGGAATTCCATCGGGTCGGCGGCGACATTTGTGTCGGACAGGAAGCTGCTGAAGGCTTCCGCGACGGCGGCGCGGTCGAGGCATACTGGCGGATGAAAGGGCCGAAACCGGGGGAGTTTCGGTCACCTATTCGATATGGCCAGCTTGCCGATACCGGCGACGGCCGAGCTTATCCATGATCTCTATGAAGAGCTGAACCGAGAAATCCCCCAGATCCTGAACTCGCATCGGAGCACGGCAGCGCTAGATTTCCTCTTCTCGCGCCCGGTGTCATTAACAACGTATTCATCGAGAAATCCGGGATCCCAGAAACCTCAGCCCATCGACAAGAGGTCCTCAGCTGCAACTTTCATCGCTATGAGAACGCCCGCGCTGAGCAACGTGACACATCTTTACCCGGACAGGTGGCGGAGTGGTCGAAAAAACCGCACTCGAAATGCGGCATACTCGCAACGGTATCGTGGGTTCGAATCCCACCCTCTCCGCCATAAATATCAATGTCCATACCGGAGATGGGGTATTCGGCTTTCGCCTCATCTTCCACGGTGATGCAGGAGGTGCTGCGCTTCGAGCTGATGATAAAACGTGGTCTGTCCAAACAGCCACAAGCATCAGGAAAGGAAGCGC